>Ga0208398_100017_pt1 | contig 475834 bp, 436 predicted proteins | sample LakWasMe79_HOW10_2_FD_183905 | JGI IMG/M metagenome (GOLD analysis project Ga0208398, IMG submission 183905) | Freshwater sediment methanotrophic microbial communities from Lake Washington under simulated oxygen tension - Sediment Metagenome... | ecosystem: Environmental > Aquatic > Freshwater...
AATTCCCGTTTGCAATACCGTCCAAACCGTTTCAAGCGGGAACCCAAGACGCCCCCAACTCAAATGGGGACGACTGACGCAAATTTGCTCGACTGACTACCGGTTCAGCGTGCCGCAAAATGTTCTGTCGCCCAGACTCCTAGGCGCGCGCGGCCAGCCAGGCCTGCGGCTCGCGCAGTGCTGCCTCGAAACCCTCGACGAAGCGGCCCACATGCAGGCCGTCCATCAACGCGTGGTGCACCTCCACCGACAGTGGCATCCACAGCCGGTCGCCATCGGCGTCGATGCGGCCAAAGGCGATCTTGGGAATGGAGTCGCTCGCCCCCCACTGGCGCGCATTGGAGTAGCTGCTGAAGTGCATCCACGGCAGCGTGGTCATGTGCAGGGTGCCGGTTCCCTGTGCGTCCGCTTCAAACGGCGCGCCGCGCTGGCGGGCCTGCGCAATCGCCGCTGCGCCCTGGGCGGCAAATGCAGCAAAGCTGCGCTGGTGTTCCAGCGTGGCAAAACCAAAGGAATCGTCCTCGCGCAGCACGGTGGTGCTGCCGTGCACCTGGGCATGCACGCGCACGCGATCGCCCTCCAGCCGGTAGCGAAACGGCGCAATCTCGTTGGCCAGGCGGATGGCGATGAAATGGTAGGCCAGCGAGATGCTGCCCACACCACCCTCCCGCACCGCCTGCCGGAGCCGGGCCACGTCGACACGGGTGCAGATGTTGAAGCAGGGAATATCGAAGCCGCGGAAGAAGTCAAAGGCCGCGCGGCGCGGCCACGTGTCCAGGTCAAGGTAGATCGGAGCAGGGTCTTGCATGGGATTGCTATATTTTCAGTAGCGCCTCACGCATATTCCACGAGGGCTAGCGGCCTATTTTACCAATGACTGCGTGGCGCGGGCGAGCTCCGTGATGCGTGACCAGTCGCCTTGGGCCAATGCTTCAGCCGGCACCAGCCAGGAGCCACCCACGCATACCACATTGGGCAGGGCCAACAGCTCGGGCGCGTTCTGCAGCGTGACACCGCCCGTGGGACAGAACCGCACGTCAAAGAACGGTCCGCTCCAGGCCTTGAGCATTGCAGCACCGCCGGCCTGCAGGGCGGGGAAGAACTTCAGCTCGGTAAACCCATCTTCCAGTGCCATCATGATCTCGCTGCCGGTGGCCACACCGGGCAGCAGCGCCAACCCCACGTCACGGCAGGCCTGGCCCACAACGCGGGTGTAACCGGGGCTGACGGCAAACTGCGCACCGGCCAACGCCGCAGCCTGCGCGTCAGCGGGTGTGCGAACCGTGCCGGCACCCACCACCGCCTCGGGCACGTCACGGGCAATGGCCTCCATGCAGGCCAGGGCCTGGGGCGTGCGCAGCGTCACCTCCAGCATGCGCACCCCACCGGCCACCAGCGCCCGCGCCATGGGCACCGCGTGCGCCACGTCGTGCAGCACGATGACGGGGATGACGGGCGCGTCCTGCATGACCTGCAGGGCGGTCAGCGAAGGATTTACAACCATGTGCATGCTCCCTCCTCCGCCGTCAGCGCATTGCGGCGCATGGATGCAAACAGTTCGCGCCCCATGCCCACGCCGTTGGCGGCGCGCAGGGCTTCGGGCATGGTGGAAACCGGGCGGGCTTCCCACTCGGCGGCATCGACCAGCACCTGCAGTGTGCCGGCCTCGGCATCGAGCCGGATGCGATCCCCGTCCTGCACCTTGGCCAGCGGACCACCAGCCGCCGCCTCGGGTGAGACGTGGATGGCCGCCGGCACCTTGCCGGAGGCGCCACTCATGCGGCCATCGGTCACCAGCGCCACCCGGTAGCCCTTTCCCTGCAGCACGGCCAGCGGCGGCGTGAGCTTGTGCAACTCGGGCATGCCATTGGCCTGCGGGCCCTGCCAGCGCACCACGCACACCACGTCGTGGTTCAGTTCGTTGGCGGCAAAGGCCTGGTGCAGAGCCTCCTGCGAATCAAACACCCGGCACGGCGCCTCGATGAGGTGGCGGTCGTCGGGCACGGATGACACCTTGATCACGCTGCGCCCCAGATTGCCGGTCAGCAGCTTGAGACCACCGCTGGCGCTGAAGGGCTGGCTGGCTGGTCGCACCACGGAATCGTCCATGCTGGCGCCGGCATCCGTCCATTGCAGGACGCCATCGGCACCGGTCGAGGGAATGCCGGTGTACTCACGCAGACCGCCAGCACGCACCGTCAGCACGTCGGGGTGCAGGTAGCCGGCATCCAGCAACTCGCGGATCACAAAGCCGGGCCCGCCTGCGGCCTGGAACTGGTTCACATCCGCGCTGCCATTGGGGTAGACGCGGGTCAACAGCGGCACCACATCGGACAGGTCCTCGAAGTCGTTCCAGTCGATGACGATACCGGCAGAACGGGCCACGGCCACCCAGTGGATCAGGTGGTTGGTGGAGCCGCCGGTGGCCAGCAGGGCCACCATGGCGTTGACGATGCAGCGTTCGTCCACCACTTTGCCGATCGGCGCAAACCGGCGGGTCTTTGTAACGCCCAGCACGGTGCGCACCGCCTCCCGCGTCAGCTCGGCGCGCATGTCGGCGCCGGGGTTGATGAAGGCCGTGCCCGGCACGTGCAGGCCCATGGCTTCGAGCAGCATCTGGTTGCTGTTGGCGGTGCCGTAGAAGGTGCAGGTGCCTGGGCCGTGGTAGGCGGCGGATTCGGCCTGCAGCAGCTCGGTGCGCCCCACCAGTCCCTGCGCGGCCTGCTCGCGCACCTTGGCCTTGGCGTTGTTGGACAGACCCGAGGTCATGGGCCCGGCCGGAACGAACACCACCGGCAGATGGCCAAAGTGCAGGGAACCAATCAGCAGGCCGGGCACGATCTTGTCGCACACGCCCAGCATCAGCGCGCCATCGAACACATCGTGGCTGAGCGCGATGGCGGTACCCATGGCGATGGTGTCGCGGCTGAACAGACTCAACTCCATGCCGGGCGTGCCCTGCGTCACGCCGTCGCACATGGCGGGCACGCCGCCGGCCACCTGCGCGGTGGCGCCGTGCTGGCGGGCCTCTGTCTTGATCAGGTCCGGGTAATGCTGCAGCGGCGCATGGGCCGACAGCATGTCGTTGTAGGCGGTGACGATGCCGATGTTCGGCCCCTTTTTCGCCACCACGCGGAATGTGTCGATGCCGGTTACACGGGTCTTGTCGCCATCGGGCATGGCGGCAAAGGCGTGGGCCACGTTGGCGCAACCCATGCGCTCGGCCCCGGGTTTTCGCTGGGCCGCAGCGTCCAGCCGCTCCAGGTAGGCGCCGCGCGTGGGGGCGCTGCGCTCGGCGATGCGGCGCGTGACGGCCAGGACAACGGGATGCATGGGTACAGGATGGGTCATGGAATGATGTAACTTGATTACATCCCGCATGGTAACGGTCTATGCCCCCTCTGTGCCACCCCGGAGTTACCAATGGGGTACAAGTTTGCGCACACCGGCATGCTGGCCGCTACCATCGGCGCAGTCCCGACCGGAGCCCGTACGCATGCCTGCCCACGACACCGAAACCCCGCCCCCTTCCGCCGCCACACGGCGCCAGCTGCTGCAACTGGCCACCGCCGGCGCCTCGCTCGCACTGGCGCCACGTGCCTGGAGCCAGACACGCCTTGCCAACAACCCATTCCAGCTCGGTGTCGCCAGCGGCTCTCCCAGCCACGACTCGGTGGTGCTGTGGACACGGCTGCTGCACGCCGGCCCTCAGGCGATAGCGGTGCGCTGGGAGCTGGCCCACGACGAGCATTTCAAGCACATCGTGGGAGCCGGACAGACCCTGGCCTCGCCTGAACTGGCGCACTCGGTGCATGTCGAACCGGGCGGACTGGAGAGCGACCGCTGGTACTTCTACCGCTTCCGCGCGGGCGATGCCACCAGCCCGGTGGGGCGTACCCGCACCTTCCCGGCACCCGATGCGCCAGCCACTCGGCTGCGCATGGCCTTTGCATCCTGCCAGCGCTGGGAGCATGGCTACTTCAGCGCCTACAGGCACATGCGCGAAGAAAACCTGGACGCGGTCCTGTTCCTGGGCGACTACATCTACGAATACCCGGCCGCCGCCAACGCCGTGCGCCTGCCCAGTGGCGGCTGGGTGCTCACGCTGGACGACTACCGTGCCCGTTACGCCCTGCACAAGGGCGAGGCCGACCTGCAGGCCATGCACGCCGCCTGCCCCTGGCTGGTGACCTGGGACGACCACGAGGTGCAAAACGACTATGCCGGCATCCATCCCGGCGACAGTGGCGCGCCCGTGGCCCACTTCCTGGAACGCCGGGCGGCCGCCTACCAGGCCTATTACGAACACATGCCGCTGCGCGCCAGCGTACTGACCGAGGGCCTGGCAGGCCTGTCCCGCGGGGCCGAGATGCGCATCTACAACCAGGTGCCCTTCGGCACGCTGGCCACGCTCTACCTGCTGGATGACCGCCAGTACCGCGACCCGCAGGCCTGCTCATCCGGCGGTAAACCGGGTTCTGGCATCGTCAACCCCGCGCAATGCACGGTCTGGAACGATCCCCAGCGCAGCCTGCTGGGAACCCGCCAGGAACAGTGGCTGGAGCAGGCCCTGCGCCAGGGCAGCAAGGGCTGGAACATCATCGGCCAACAGACCCTGTTCGGCGCACGCGACTTCAGGCCCGGTGCCGGGCAGGCGCTGTGGAACGACGGCTGGGACGGCTACCCGGCTGCGCGCCAGCGTCTGACGGAGGCCCTGCAACGCACCCGCGCCGCCAATCCCGTCCTGCTGGGCGGTGACGTACATGAGAACTGGGTGGGCCACATCAAGGCGGACTACGCCAGGCCCGACAGCGCAACCATTGGCGTGGAGTTCTGCGGGACAAGCATCACATCGCGCGGCGGTGGCAACGGCAAGCTGACGGAACGCCTGGCGGAGAACCCGCACTTCGTGTTTGCAGACGGCGAACGCAAGGGCTATGGCGTGGTGGAGGTCACACCCCAGCGGCTCACCACCTCGCTGCGCGTCGTCGACGATGTCACGCAAAGGGACACCCGGATTGAAACCCTGGCGCAGTTTGCCGTAGAGGCAGGGTCGCCATTGATCCATCGCCTGGCCTGAAAAAGGGTGCATGGATAATCGGGGGCTCTACGCCGATTCACGCCTGTGCCCAAGTCCCCCCGCCTCCACCGCATGCGCCCGCTCTGGGTGGCGATTGTGGTGTTCGTGCTGTCCATTCTGGCCAGCATCGCCGTCATCCGGAGGATGGAGTACGAGCGCATCGACGATGCCCGCACCGCCGTGCGGGAGATCACCAGCGACCGTGCCGTGGATGTGGAGCAGGCCCTGGACCGCGCGCTGTCGGCGGTGTACGCGCTTGCGGCGCTGGTGCAGCAGGGCCATGGCACGGTCAAGGACTTCGACACCGTTGCTACCACGATGCTGTCCTACTACCCCGGCGTCTCCGTCCTGATCCTGGCGCCCGGCGGTGTCATCAGCCACGCCATTCCAAAGGCCGGCAATGAAAAGGCTGTGGGGCTGGACCTGCTGCAGGACCCGGTCATGCGCAGCGAAACCCAACTGGCCCGCAATACCGGCAAGCTGACGCTGGCCGGGCCACTGGAGTTGCGCCAGGGCGGCCTGGGCCTGGTGGCACGCCTGCCCATCTTCCTGGAGGGCGCGCAGGGCACGCCAGACTTCTGGGGCTTCACCAACGTGGTCCTGCGCTTCCCGCAGGCCGTGGAATCCGCCCAGTTGCCCAATCTGGTGCAACGGGGGCTGGACTACCGCCTGTGGCGCATCAACCCGGAGAACGGCCAACCCCAGACCATCGTCGAATCCATCCCCGACCCGCTGAAGCAGCCGGTGGAAAAGACCTTCACCGTGCCCAACGGCAGTTGGACCCTGAGCGTGGCTCCCCGCGCCGGCTGGGACGACCCCGTGGGGCTGGGCATGAAGGCCGGCATCGCGCTGGTGCTGTCCTTCCTGCTGGCGTATCTCGCCGGGCTGCAGATGCGCAGCTTTGCCAACAAGGCGCTCCTGGAGCAGGAAGTGGTTGCGCGCACCGCCGAGATTCGCGCCTCCAAGCTGCAACTGACCGCAACACTGGATGCCATTCCCGACCTGCTGTCTGAAATGGACCTGCAGGGCCGCTACCTGGCATACCACGTGCCCCGCACCAGCCTGCTGAGCGCGCCCCTGTCTGATTTGCTGGGAAAGTCCGTGTCGCAGGTCATGCCCGAGGCCGCCGCCAAAACCGTGCTGGACGCCCTGCGGGACGCGCACGCCCATGAGACCTCCAACGGCAGGCAACTGGAACTGCCGCTGCCAGACGGCTCACACTGGTTTGAATTGTCGGTGGCGCGCAAGCCCGTCGGGCCGGACCAGGAGGCCCGCTTCATTGTGATCTCGCACGACATCACGGCTCGCAAGACGGCAGAGCTGGCGTTGCAGCAGAGCGAAAACTACGCCCGAGCCATCGTGCAGACCTCCCCGGCCTGCGTGAAGCTGGTCGCGCGTGATGGAACCCTGCTGGCGATGAACCCGGCAGGTCTGTCCATGGTGCAGGCCGAAACGGCGGAAGCGGTGGTGGGCAAGAATGTGCTGGACCTGGTTGCGCCCGAGCACCGTGACATCTATGCGGACTTCAACGCCCGCGTGTGCGGCGGCGATACCTGCTCGCTGGAATATGAAATCGTCGGCCTGCGCGGCGGCCGCCGCTGGCTTCTGAGCCGGGCCACTCCCTTCTCCACGCAACCCGGCGCACCCTGGGTGCATCTGGCCATCACCCACGACATCACGGACAGCAAACAGGCCCACAACCGGCTGCAACTGGCCGCCAGCGTGTTCACCCATGCCCGCGAGGGCATCATGATTACCGACGCCCGTGGCACCATCGTCGAGATCAATGACACCTTCTCGCAGATCACCGGCTACAGCCGCGATGAGGCCGTGGGGCAAAACCCCCGCATACTCAAATCCGGACGCCAGCCGACCGAGTTCTACGCCGCTCTGTGGTCCACGCTGACCAAGACCGGAAGCTGGTCCGGCGAGGTCTGGAACCGCCGCAAGAATGGCGAGCTGTACGCGCAGACGCTGACCATCAGCGCCGTGCGTGACCCGAATGGCAAGACACTGCACTACGTGTCATTGTTCTCCGACATCACGCCCATGAAGGAACACCAGCGCCAGCTGGAGCACGTGGCCCATTACGATGTGCTGACCAACCTGCCCAACCGCCTCCTGCTCGCGGACCGGCTCAAGCAGGCCATGCTGCACGCCCAGCGACACCGGGGCACGCTGGCCGTGGCCTACCTGGACCTGGACGGCTTCAAGGCGGTCAACGACCGTTACGGCCACAACGTGGGCGATGATCTGCTGGCCATCCTTTCGCAGCGCATGCGTGATGCCCTGCGCGAGGGAGACACCCTGGCCCGCATCGGCGGTGACGAATTCGTGGCCGTGCTGTCGGATCTGGCGCAACCCCAGGACTGCGAGCCCTTGCTGGTGCGACTGCTGCAGGCTGCCTCCAGCCAGGTACCCGTGAGCACCGCGACGGGGCCGGCCGAATTGCAGGTATCTGCCAGTGCCGGCATCACGCTGTTCCCACAGGACGATGTGGACGCCGACCTGCTGCTGCGCCACGCCGACCAGGCCATGTACCAGGCCAAACAATCCGGCAAGAACCGCTTCCACCTGTTCGACGTGGCCCAGGACACGGCCGTCAAGACGCGCAACGAGAGCCTGGACCACGTGCGCCACGCGCTGGAGCACAAGGAGTTCCTGCTGTACTACCAGCCCAAGGTGCAGATGCGCACCGGTGCCGTGGTGGGCATGGAGGCGCTGATCCGCTGGCAGCACCCCGAGCGCGGCCTGCTGGCCCCCTCGGCCTTTCTGACCGTGGTGGAGGACGATGCCGTCAGCATCGAGGTCGGTGAATGGGTCATCCGCACCGCCCTGGCACAGATGCGCGCCTGGCACGCGGCGGGGTTGGATCTGGCGGTCAGCGTCAACATCGGTGCCCGCCAACTGCAAAGCGACGGATTTGCCAGCCGGTTGAAGACCTTGCTGGCGGAGTTTCCCGATGTACCGGCGCCCAGCCTGCAACTGGAGGTACTGGAGACCAGTGCGCTGCAGGACCTGACCCACGTCGGCACCGTCATGAACACCTGCTGCAGCATGGGCGTGAGCTTTGCGCTGGATGACTTTGGCACCGGCTATTCGTCGCTGACCTACCTCAAGCACCTGCCGGCGCACACGCTGAAGATCGACCAGAGCTTTGTGCGCGACATGCTGGTCGACGCCAGCGACCTGGCCATCGTCAATGGCGTGATCGGACTGGCCAAGGCCTTTGAGCGCGAGGTTCTGGCCGAAGGCGTTGAAACCCGCGCGCACGCCGAACTGCTGCAGTCCATCGGTTGCGAGCTGGCACAGGGTTATGGCATCGCCCGCCCCATGCCGGCCTCGCAGGTGCCAGACTGGGTCGCCAACTGGCAGGCCGACGCCCACTGGCTGGCGTGAATCGCGCAGGCATGTGCACTTGCAACATTTGGTGGCATTTGGACCCTGCTTGTTGCAATTGAACGCGGGGTATTGCGCAGCAGCGGGGCTAGTATGGGTTCTTCCATTTTCTGAAGGAGCCCCGATGTCCATGCAACCTCCATTCTTTGCCAAACGCCCCGCGGATCAGGGACTCACCCGCCCGCCGGCGTCCGTGGGCAGCAGTGCCGCCGCGTCCCATGCCACGGCGCCGGCAGGCAACGCGGCCACACCGGCAGCCCCGCCACCGGCCGCGCCCGTTTCGGGGGCCCCCGTCAAGGAGGGCGGCAGCAAACTCACGGTGGGCCCCAACATCAAGCTCAAGGGCGTGGAGATTACCGACTGCGACACCCTGGTGGTGGAAGGCACCGTGGAGGCGACCATGGACTCGCGCGTCATGCACATCACCGAGCTGGGGGCCTTCAAGGGATCGGCCGACATCGACTTTGCGGAAATCCACGGCGAGTTCAACGGCGACCTGACCGTGCGAGAGAAGCTGGTGATCTACTCCACCGGCCGCGTCAGCGGCAAGATCCGCTACGGCAAGGTGGTGATCCAGGAGGGCGGCCAGTTGATGGGCGACATCCAGTTTGACACGGCCAAGGGCGGCAAGACAGCAGGCGCTTCTATACTGCCTGCATGACCAACATTGCCGACCTTCGCAAAAGCTATGAACGGGCAGAGCTTGACGAAAGCGCCTCCCGGCCCGATCCCCTGCAACAGTTCGACCAATGGCTGAAAGAAGCCATTGCGTCAGAGGTCCCCGAGCCCAATGCCATGACCCTGGCCACGGTGGCCAGCAACCTGCGGCCATCGACCCGCGTGGTGCTGATCAAGGGTTATGACGAGCGCGGCATCACCTGGTTCACCAATTACGACAGCCGCAAGGGGCTGGAACTGGCCGGCAACCCGTTTGCCGCGCTGCAGTTCCACTGGGTGGAACTCGAACGCGTGGTACGCATTGAAGGCCGCGTGAAACAAGTCAGCGCCGAGGAGAGCGACTCCTATTTCCACAGCCGCCCGTTGGACTCGCGCGTAGGCGCCTGGGCCTCGCCGCAGAGCGCGGTGATTGCGGGACGCGGCGTGCTGGTAGCCAATGCCGCCAAATACGCCGCGCAATTCCTGTTGCAGCCACCCCGCCCACCGCACTGGGGCGGCTACCGGCTGCAGCCAGACCGCTGGGAATTCTGGCAGGGCCGCAAGAGCCGCCTGCATGACCGCCTGCGTTATACGCAAGCCGCAGACGGCCCGTGGCTGCGCGAGCGGCTGGCGCCCTAGAACGCCACTTGCACCCCCACCTTCAGGCTGCGTCCGGGCAACGGGGCACGGCCCGGCACGGTCTGCGTCAACACCGAGGTGGGTGAATAGGCCAGTACATCACCCAGGTTGTCCGCCCGGGCAAACCACAGGAGATCGGTCGATCCCGCCTGTTGACGGTAACTGAGCGAGGCGTTGACCAGGGTGTAGGCCTGGCTGGGCGTCTGATCCGCAGGCACCTCGGTCTGCGCGGCCGAATGGTTGGCATCCAGCCGTGCACTCCATGGGCCCGAGGCCCACAGCAGGGAGGCCCCCACGCGCAACGGTGCGATGCGAGGCAGCGGCGCGCTGGTGCTGGTGTTGATGGCACGCACCCAGTCGCTGCGCAGTTCCAGGTCCAGCGTCTGCCCGGCATCGAGCAGGCGCAGCTTGCCACTGGCTTCCATGCCGGTAAAGCGCGCCGGGACCTGGGTATAGGCATATTCCGGCAGATCCTGATCCCCGCGCAATTGACCCGTTGCTTCCAGTGACAGGTAGTGGTCAAACTGGTTGATGAAGGCACTGACGCCAAAACTGTGGTGACCCTGCTTCCACTTGGCCCCCAGGTCCCAGTTGGTGGAGGACTCCAGTGTCGCGCCGGGCAGTCCCACCTCGTAGGCATGCGTGGCCATGTGCGGACCGTCGGCAAACAATTCGTAGTCCTTGGGCGCGCGTTCGCTGTAGGACAGGTTGGAGGTGAGCTGCCACAGCGGCGCCGCATTCCACAAGGCCCCCAAGGCCAGGCTGCGCGGACTGAATGAGCGGCTGGCCGGCGCAAAGCGCGCAATCAGCGGGTTGCCTTCCGAATCCACCTGCACCGACTCCAGACGCGCACCCACACTCAGCCGCCCCCAGCTCAAAGGCAGTTCCTCAAAGGCGAATGCGGCGGTCTGGCTGGTGCGGCTGTAAGGCGCAAAGGCCTCATCGCCATCGGCGGAGAAACGTGTGTTCTCGCCCTGCAGCCCCAGCACACCTTGCCAGGCACCCAGGTTGGCATGGCGCATGACCAGACGCACGTCATTGCCGCTGTTCTTGAACGTGGTGCCGGGCTCACCGGCGTCGTATTCCGTGTGCTGGTAATCGCTGTGGCTTAGGTGCAGCTTGAAGCCCTGTATCCACCCGCCCAGTTGGTCGACGTCCCACTCCAGCGCGGAACGGTCGGAGCGCATGCCGATGGTCACGCCGTCCTCGGCCACCGTGCCGTAATCGGAGCGGTAGCTGCTGACCGACGCGCCCAGGCGACTCTGGCCAAAGAACAGCGCGCCGCCCCAGGCACCACCTCGGCTGCTGGCGCCGGAATTGCAGATGGCATTGGCTACGGCGGGCGACCCCGGCCTGTCGCACGCCAATGCAATGGGCACCGACACATCGCCCGCACTGCGGCTGAACATGTCGGCGTGCAGCGCAAAACGGTCGGTCCCCGTCTCCAGCAGGGCGGCGCCGGAGCGCTCGCCATTGCCGCTGCTCGCATCCAGGTTCAGCTTGCCGGAAATGCCGCCGGATGCGTCAAACAGGCGCTCCTGCGGGATGCGGTTGTCGATGACGTTGACCACGCCACCCACCGCGCTGCCGCCGTACATCAGGGCGCCCGGACCGCGCAGCACCTCGACGCGCTCCATCGAGATGGGGTCGCTGGGCACGGCGTGGTCGTTGCTCAGTCCCGAGGCATCCACGCTGGCACCGCTGTTCTGCAGGATGCGCACACGGTCTCCGTCCAGCCCGCGGATGATGGGCCGGCTGGCGTTGGGGCCGAAGTAGCTGCTGCTCACGCCGGGCGTTCCGTCCAGCGTCTCGCCCAATGTGCTGTGTGAACGCAATAGCAGGCCAGCCCCCGAATAGGCTTCGGCAGGCGCTATCAAATCGCTAGCACCGTTGGGATTGCCGGTGACTGTCACCAACGGCAGGTCATTGCCGGGGCGACCTGCGGACTCGCCATGGGCGCCCGCGGCAGAAAGTGAGGCCAGCGCAAGGGCCGGCAAGAGGAATTTGTTCATGAATGGTCCGTTGAATCAAGAAAATGCACACGCACCCGCCGGCCCGGCGGGCCGCGCGAGAGACATCAAGGCAGGGATTCAGCGAACGGAAGGAGGACCACGCGCCTGGAACAGCGCATGCCAACGGGCCACCGCCAGCGCGTGGCTGGCTGCCAGCACGGCAGTCGGCAGCGCCAGCACGGCAGCCGAGGCACCAGCACCGGCCAGGGCATCGCCATGGCTGTGCTGGTCGAAGAACTGGCAGTCCGTGTCGTGCTGGTGTCCGGCAAACAGGCGCTCCAGCAGGTTGGGCGCATGGTCAGCACCCGGCGCAACGGAATGCACCTGGCCCGAGCGCCCACCATGCGAAGCATCGCCGTGCACGACGCTGTGCCACAGGCCCAGGCTTTGCGCCCAGACCAGGGCCAGCACCAGCACGCAGGCCACCGCATGCCGACCCAGGGAGCGGCGCTGCGAAATGACGGGAATACCGGTACGGACCATGGGCCTAGTCTACCGGAGCGAGAATGACCCCATGCATACATCCCTTCCGTTGCGGCACTTCCTGCTGGCACTGGCCGTTGTCGCCGTCTGGGGCACCAACTTCGTTGTCATCAAGCTGGCACTGGGCCACATGCCTCCGCTGCTGTTTGCCACGCTGCGCTTCGCCATGGCCGTGATGCCGGCTGTTCTCTTCCTGCCCCGCCCCGCCGTCTCCTGGACCAATCTGGTGGCCTATGGGCTCTTGATTGGCGTGGGCCAGTTCGGTCTGCTGTTTGTGGCCATGAACGGCCATATCTCACCGGGACTGGCCTCGCTGGTGATCCAGGTGCAGGTGTTCTTCACCATCGGCCTGGCCATGCGGCTCTCTGGCGAGCGGCTGCAGGCGGTGCAGTGGCTTGCACTGGCGCTGGCCACGTGCGGCATCGCCACCATCGTCATGCATACCGACGGCAGCACCACGGTGCTGGGGCTGGGGCTGATCCTGCTGGCCGCCATGTCCTGGGCGGGCGGCAACATCGTCTCGCGCAAGGCCGGCCAGGTGAACATGGTGGCCTACGTGGTGTGGTCCAGTGTGTTTGCCGTGCCACCGCTGCTGGCACTGACGCTGGCCGTGGAAGGCTGGGATGCAGTGGCTGCCGGCCTGCGCCATGCCGATGCCGGCACCTGGGCTGCCGTGGCCTGGCAGGCCTGGGGCAACTCGCTGTTTGGCTATGCGGCCTGGGGTTGGCTGCTGGCGCGCTACCCGGCGGCCACCGTCACGCCCATGGCGTTGCTGGTGCCACTGTTTGGCATGGGCAGCTCGGCCTTGATGCTGGGCGAGGGGCTACCGGCCTGGAAGCTGATCGCCGCGGCGCTGGTGATGGGAGGGCTGGCGATGAACCTGCTGTGGCCGCACGTGCGGGCGCGCTTGATGGCCCGGGGCTGAGGCCGCGCGCGTCTGCGTCTACTTCACCGCCACGGCGTCGCTGATGCGGTAGTACAGGCCGTAAGGATCGTCCTTGAGCACGGCAAACTGGCCTTCAACCACAACCGGCTCCAGCGTGTATTTCACGGGTGTCTTGGTCTTGACCTCGACCATGCTTTCCGGCCCCCCGGGCACGCAGAATGAGCAGGTCAGCGGCACCGAGCTGATCAGGAAGTGCTTCTGCTTCTCGCCCGGCTCCAGCGGCATCATGAAGCCCTGCACGCGCTGGCTCTTCTGGTTGAGGGCCATCACCGGTGACGGGAACACCGGCAGCATGCGGTTCTTCTCCACCTTGGTCTTCACATCGGTCAGCACCGACCAGGGCACCACGTCCGCGCGTTCCTGCAACGGGGCAAATGGGCTGTTGGGGCTGTGCACGCCGGCACCGGTGCCGGCGGGGATACCACCGGCGATGGGTGAGCTTAGCTGCGCCATACCCACGGCAGGCATCAAACCTGTGCAGAGGACCGCGACAAGGGCCAGACGGCGGGAGGCTGTGTGTTTCATGGTGAGCTCCTTAAGCGGGTCATCTTAATGCTCGTGCTTCATTCCGCAAAACTTGCCGATGGCCAGACCCTTGCAGGCCGCCTGCAGTTCCTGGTTGCAGACGTCTTCCTTCTTGCCGGACTCCAGGCACTTGGCAGCCGCCTCGTGGGCCGCAGCGATGGCGCGGTGGCGGGTGATGTCGGCCTTGGTCTCCTGGTCGGTGTGGCCATCGGCCGCTATACAAACAGTAGCACCCCACGCAATCGCCACGAGGGCTAGCAGCACTTTTTTCATATAAATCTCCGGGTATTGGCAAATTTTGATTCAACGGCCCTGCAGCAGTTCCAGCACGCTGACGCGGTAGGCCCCCAGTGCCGGCAGCAGCGCCGCGCCCAAGGATACGCCCAAAGCCAGAGCGGGCACCACGGCCAGTTCCGGCGGCCAGACCATGCCGCCAATCAGCAGCGTGGTGTCGAGCTTCAGGAACCAGCCCAGCGCTGCGGCGAATCCCTGGCCCAGCAGCAGGCCCAGGATGGCCGCCAGCAGGCCCAGCCAGACGGCCTCACACAGCAGGAGTGCGGCCACCTTGGCCGGTGGCGCGCCCAGCATGCGCAACAGCGCCAGATCGCCCCGGCGCTCGCGCACAGCGCTCCACAGGGCAATGAACACACTCAAACCCGCGGTTAGCAGCAGTACCCCGGCAAAGGCGCGCAGCACATCGGTTCCCAGTCCCAGCATGTTGAGCAGGCGGCTGATTTCCAGCGCGGGGGCGGCGGCCTGCATCTCGGTGCTGGTGTTGACATAGCGCGGAAAGCTCAGCGCCGCCATCGGCGTTTTGTATTGCACCAGGGCCATGGTGACTTCGCGCTCGTCTTCCATGGCCTTGCGGTCATCGTCATCGAGCGCAGTGAAGTCCTCGTGCACCTTCCAGACCGAAGCGGTGTCGGTCAGGATCAGGCGGTCCAGCACGCTGCCGCTGGGCGCCAGGATGCCGACCACGGTGTAGGTGCTGTCGCCATGCGCGTGGCCGCCGGCGCCCAGGCCGTGGGTGCCGACGAAGGTCTGGCCCAGGCCCGCCCCCAGCTTGGCGGCGGCGGTGGAGCCCAGCACCACCTGCATGGGCGCATCCCACAGGCGGCCCTGGGCCAGCGTGGCGTCGTAATGTGCGATGTAGGCATGCGAGGTGCCCACGATGCGGTAGCCGCGGAAGTTGTCTCCCAGGCTGATGGGAATGACGCTGGCCACCATGGGGTGCTTCTCCAGCGCCTTCACCGCCTGCAGCGGCACATTGCCGGGTGGCACGTCGATGTGCAGCACACCGCTCAGGATGAGCTGCATCGGGCTGCCCTTGGCACCCACCACCACGTCGATACCCGCCAGGTCGCGGTCAAACGCACGGCTGAGCTGGTGGCCCACCAACAGCAGAAAGGTGATGGACGCCAGCCCCAGGCTGAGCAACAGCACATTGAGCGCAGCACCCAGAGGACGGGACCACAGATAACGCCAGGCCAGGAGCAGAGTCTTCATGCTAGCGTTTTCATAGCTTGCTACGCACTAGCTGCAAGGGCTGGAAGCCGATATTGCCATTGGCTTCGGGTGGGATCAGCCCTGCCACCCGGGCGTCGTGGGTGGCAATGACCAGTGTGGCGCCGTGTTGCCGCGCTGTATCCAGCAACAGGCCCACGGCCTGGGCGGCGGATTCGTCGTCCAGGCTGGCTGTGGGCTCGTCCGCCAGGATCACCCGGGGTTGCAGCAGGACGGCGCGCGCCAGTGCCACACGCTGTGCCTGCCCGCCCGAGAGCTGGCCGGGCTTGCGTGCTGCCAGGTCGCCAACACCCAGCGCCTGCAGGGTGGCGTGGATGGCTGGCGCGTCCTCCGACTGGCCGGCAGCCCACTGCGCCATGGCCAGGTTCTGGTGGACGCTGAGGGCGGCGCTGAGATGCAGTTTTTGGGGTAAAAAGCCGATAGCCCTCGCCCGCCATGCGTCAGCCGCTATGGATTTGAGAGCACCCAGCGATTGCTCGGCCACCACCAGCGTGCCGGCGGAAGGCGCTACCAGCGCCGCAACCAGCGCCAGCCAGGTGGATTTTCCGCAACCCGATGGGCCGCTGAGCAGCAGCACGGCGCCCTGCGGCACATCCACATCCGGGAAGGCCAGCAGCGGGCCACTGGGGTATTGGTAGCAAAGGCCCTGGGTGCGGATCATGGCAGTGGGTGCCGCGAGTCAGCGGCTCGCCGGATTGAGCGGCTTACTCTTGGGCAGCGCGAATGGTGTCGCGGCCGTGGTGGTCCTTGGCCTTGCCCAATTCGGAGTCCAGCACACGGGTGAGCTTGCCCACGGCGTCGGTAAAGGCGGCGGCCAGTTTGTCGGCGTCGGCCGTGACCGACACGGCTGGGCGGCCTGCCACGCGGGCTTCCAGACGGCAACGCTTGTCGTTCGCGCCCGATTTACCGGCATCCACATCGGTCAGGAAGGCTTCCACGCGGGTCACGGTATCGGCAAAACGGGCCAAGCGGGTCTTGGTCTCGTCCTGGATCCATTGGGCCAGGGACTCGCCGCCTTGGATGTGGTCATCGGTATGGACTTGTACTTGCATGTTTTTCTCTCTGTAAACAAAAAATAGCGTTCGGTTATAGCACGCGTGGCTTGCGGGGATTTGAAAACGCGCAGTGCATCTACAGCATGCGGATCATGTGGACCTTGGCGACATAGCCGTTGTCCACGGCCACGGCATCGGGCTCCACGCCAAAGACCTGGAAGCCACACCGCTCGTACAGGGCCTGCGCGCGCGCATTGCCCTGCGTCACGGTGAGCAGCACCTGGCGCAGACCCTGGCGGGTTCGCGCATGCGCCAGTGCCGCTTCCACCAGCCATTGCCCCAGACCGGCATGCTGGTACTGGGGTTGCACATACATGCCGAACAGCGTGGCCTTGTGGTGCGCCTTTTCACGCGATTCCCGCCCCAGCCCCACCACGCCGGCCAGCGAGCCGCGCTGAAAAACACCGATGACCACCTCCTGGGCTTCGGGGTCGTCGGTCAGACGCCCCTCCCACCATGACAGCGGCAGGGCCTGTCGCTCGGCCACGCTGGACGTGAACGCGTCGGGGAATGCGGCATAGGCCCCCAGCATCAGCGCGCGATACGCCTGGGCGTATTCGGGGGTGAGACGCACACACGGGCAAAGCAGCTTGACGAACTGGCGGATCTCGCGTGTTTCGCCAGGCAGAACGACCATGGTTTCATACTGGAATCCGGCGCTCTCAAGGACGCGGATCGAATCGGCGTTCTCCGGATTGACCACGGCAACAACCCGGCGCAAACCGTGGTGGCGGGCATCGCTGGCAAGCACGCCGAGCACGGCTTCGGTGGCAAAGCCCTTGCCGCAATATTCGGGCAAAAGCGCATAGCCAATGTCCACGTCGTCCAGCCCGTCGCGCCGGATCAGGCCGCACATGCCAATCACTTGCCCCGAGTCCCTGAGCGCGACGCGACCCAGGCCAAAGCCGTTGCGTGCGTAGCTGGCAAGTGGGCCATTGCGCAGGTAGACACGCGCATCGTCCAGCGTGCGCACCTGCTTGTCGGCAATGGAGCGGATGAATGAGGGCTCATTGAGCAGGCGCAGGATGAAGCCGGCGTCCTCCAGCGAGAAATGGCTCACCTGCAAGCGTTCGGTTTCGCACATCAGCACGGGCCTGGCTCCTCGCAATTCATGGTCTGGGCGCCATCGTACCCGGTAAAATCGCGGGTTCCGACCGAACCGACCCCACCATGACCGATACCGCCACCACACCTCCCGCACAACCCGGCCTGCAGTCCCTCTCCAAGTCCTTCGAGCCCGCCGCGCTGGAAGCCCATTGGGGTCCCGAGTGGGAAAAGCGCGGTTACGGCGTGGCCGGCTACCGTGGCACGCAGGCGCCCAAGGAGGGGCAGCCCTCCTTCGCCATCCAGTTGCCACCGCCCAACGTGACCGGCACGCTGCACATGGGCCATGCGTTCAACCAGACCATCATGGACAGCCTGACGCGTTACCACCGCATGCTGGGCGCCAACACAGCCTGGATTCCGGGCACGGACCACGCCGGCATCGCCACCCAGATCGTGGTGGAGCGCCAGCTGCAGGACCAGAAGCTCAGCCGCCACGACCTGGGCCGCGAAGCCTTCGTGAAGAAGGTCTGGGAGTGGAAGGAAAAGTCCGGCAACACCATCACCACGCAGATGCGCCGCATGGGCGACAGCGTGGACTGGAGCCGCGAATACTTCACCATGGACGAAAAGCTGTCCAAGACGGTGACCGAGACCTTTGTGCAGTTGTATGAGCAGGGCCTGATCTACCGCGGCAAGCGTCTGGTCAACTGGGACCCGATCCTGCAAAGCGCCGTGTCCGACCTGGAGGTGGAGAGCGAAGAGGAAGACGGCTCGCTGTGGCACATCCGCTACCCGCTGGCCGATGGCTCCGGCGATATCACCGTGGCCACCACCCGCCCCGAGACGATGCTGGGCGACGTGGCCGTGATGGTCCACCCCGAAGACGAGCGCTACACCGCCCTGATCGGCAAGCAGGTGACGCTGCCCCTGTGCGGCCGCACCATTCCCGTGATTGCCGATGACTACGTGGACAAGGCCTTCGGCACCGGTGTGGTCAAGGTCACACCCGCCCACGACCAGAACGACTACGCCGTGGGCCAGCGCCACAAGCTGCCCATGATTTGCGTGCTGACGCTGGACGCCAAGATCAACGACAACGCGCCTGCAGCCTACCAGGGCCTGGACCGCTTCGTGGCGCGGAAAAAGGTGGTGGCCGATCTGGAGGCCGGCGGATTCCTGGTCGAGGTCAAGAAGCACAAGCTGATGGTGCCGCGCTGCGCCCGTACGGGACAGGTGATTGAACCCATGCTCACCGACCAGTGGTTTGTCGCGATGAACCAGGTCGGCAAGGGCGATGCCACCGGGAAATCCATTGCCCAGAAAGCCATCGACGCCGTGCAGTCGGGCGAGGTGCGTTTTGTGCCCGAGAACTGGATCAACACCTACAACCAGTGGATGAACAACATCACCGACTGGTGCATCAGCCGCCAGCTCTGGTGGGGCCACCAGATTCCCGCCTGGTACGGCGAAGATGGTTCAATTTTTGTAGCACGCGACGCAGATTCCGCGAGGGCTGCAGCCCAAAAGGCCGGATATACCGGTGAACTGCGCCGCGACGAAGACGTGCTCGACACCTGGTACTCCTCAGCCTTGGTTCCCTTCAGCACCATGGGCTGGGGCAATGACGGCGCCGGCACCGCCACCACCGATGACTACAACCTGTACCTGCCCTCCAGCGTACTGGTCACCGGCTACGACATCATCTTCTTCTGGGTTGCCCGCATGATCATGATGACCACGCACTTCACCGGACGCGTGCCGTTCAGGCATGTCTACATCCACGGCCTGGTGCGCGACGCGCAGGGCAAGAAGATGAGCAAGTCCGAAGGCAATGTGCTGGACCCGGTCGACCTGATCGACGGCATTGAACTGGCCCCGCTGCTGGCCAAGCGCTCGGAAGGCCTGCGCAAGCCCGAGACCGCACCCCAGGTGCGCAAGAACACCGAGAAGGAATTCCCGCAGGGCATCCCGGCCTTTGGTGCCGATGCGTTGCGCTTTACCTTTGCCTCGCTGGCGTCGCTGGGCCGATCCATCAACTTCGACAGCAAGCGCTGCGAGGGCTACCGCAACTTCTGCAACAAGCTGTGGAACGCCACGCGCTTTGTGCTGATGAACTGCGAGGGCAACGACTGCGGTCTGGATGAACACGCCGCAGCGGCCTGCGATGCCGGCGGGTATCTGGAGTTCAGCGCCAGTGACCGCTGGATCGTCTCCCTGTTGCAGAAGGCAGAGGCCGAGGTGGCGCAAGGCTTCTCCGACTACCGCCTGGACAACGTGGCCAACACGATTTACGACTTTGTGTGGAACGAGTTCTGCGACTGGTACCTGGAAATTGCCAAGGTGCAGATCCAGACCGGCACTGCCGCCCAGCAGCGCGCCACCCGCCGCACGCTGATCCGCACGCTGGAAACCGTGCTGCGCCTGGCCCACCCCATCACGCCGTTCATCACCGAAGAACTGTGGCAGAAGGTGGCGCCCGTTGCCGACCGCGCCGGCCCCTCGGTCAGTGTGGCCGCCTACCCGATGAGCCAGCCCGAACGCATTGACGAAGCGGCAATCGCCCATGTCGCCAAGCTCAAACAGCTGGTAGACGCCTGCCGCAATCTGCGGGGTGAAATGAACGTGTCGCCTGCCCAACGCCTGCCACTGTTTGTGGTGGCGCAAAGCGCAGAGGAAGCCATCCTCCTGAAGTCCAGCGCGCCGGTCTTGCAGGCATTGGCCAAACTCAGCGAAGTCAAGCTATTCGACTCCGAAGCCGCCTGGCAAGCCGCCGCCCAGTCCGCCCCGGTGGCCGTGGTGGGCGATGCCCGTATCTGCCTGTACATGGAAGTGGACGTTGCGGCCGAAAAGGCTCGCCTTGGCAAGGAAGTGCTGCGCCTGGAAGACCAGATTGCCAAGGCCAACGCCAAACTGGGCAATGAAGCCTTTGTGGCCAAGGCACCTGCGGCAGTCCTGGAACAGGAGCGCAAGCGCGTGGCCGATTTCTCGGACACATTGACCAAGATGCGCGAACAGTTGGCCCGTCTGGTTTAACGGCGACGCAGCACGTGGATGAACTCCTCGTTCAGTGTCTGCTGGTCGATCAGTTCATTGCCGGTCTGCTTGGCAAACGCCTGAAAGTCCCGCACCGAGCCGGGGTCGGTGGCAACCACCTTCAGGGTCTGGCCGGTATGCATATCGGCCAGCGCCTTTTTCGCCTTCAGAATGGGCAAAGGGCAATTCAGGCCGCGGGTGTCAACTTCTCTATCGGTAAGCATGGCGATGGGGCTCTATTCGGGTTTGGGGAATTCAATGAATGATGGCGTGTATCCCCGCGACTTTAACCAGTCGGCCAGCGCATAGCCAGTACCGGCCGGCCAGCACTTGACACTCTGCGGGGCATACAGGCGATAGTCGACCAGCTCGGGGGACAGGCGTATCTCGCCATGGCACACGGCGTGGTAGGCAATGATGATCTGGTTCATGCGCTGGAAGTCATAAACACCAATCAGGTCCAGCGAATCCGTGCGCAGGTTCGTCTCTTCGGCAATCTCGCGCGCGATGCCGTCCTGGGGCGTCTCGCCCGCCTCCATGAAGCCGGTGATCAGCGCGTACATCTTGCCGGGCCAGGCGGCATTGCGGGCCAGCAGGATCTGACCGTCGTATTCGATCACCGCGGCCAGCACCGGCACCGGATTGTTCCAGTGCGTAAAGTCACACGCCGGGCAGCGAAGGCGCATCTTGTCGCCACCGTCCTCGGCCCGCGTGATGAAAGCCAGTGGCGTGGCGCACTGCGGACAATAGGTGAAGGCTTGCGTCATGCCGGGAAGACCCCGGTGGACAGGTAGCGATCACCCCGGTCACACACAATGAACACAATCGTCGCGCCCTGCTCGCGCCGCGCAATCTCCTGCGCCACCCAGCAGGCACCCGCCGCCGAAATGCCGCCGAAGATGCCCTCTTCACGGGCCAGACGCCGGCACATGTCCTCCGCATCCGACTGGCTGACGTAGACCAGTTCGTCCACGTTGGCCGGATCGTAAATCTTGGGCAGGTATTCCTGCGGCCATTTGCGAATGCCCGGAATCCGCGAGCCCTCGGCGGGCTGGGCTCCGACGATGCGGACAGCCGGATTCTTCTCCTTCAGGAAACGCGCAACGCCCGTGATCGTGCCGGTGGTGCCCATGGCACTGACGAAGTGCGTAATGCGGCCTTGCGTCTGCTCCCAGATTTCCGGTCCCGTCGTCTCGTAGTGGATGCGCGGGTTGTCGGCATTGGCAAACTGGTCCAGCACCAGGCCCTTGCCGTCACGCTGCATTTGTTCGGCCAGGTCGCGTGCGTATTCCATGCCGCCACTCTTGGGCGTGAGGATCAGTTCCGCGCCAAAGGCCTTCATGGTCTGCACCCGCTCGACGGACAGATCTTCCGGCATGATCAGCACCATGCGGTAGCCCTTGATGGCCGCAGCCATGGCCAGTGCGATGCCGGTATTGCCGGAGGTGGCCTCGATCAAGGTGTCGCCCGGCTGGATGTCACCGCGCTCCTGCGCGCGCTGGATCATGGAGAGAGCCGGTCGGTCCTTGACGGAGCCTGCCGGGTTGTTGCCCTCCAGCTTGCCCAGCACAACCGTGTTGCGGGCGCCATTTTCTGCAGCGCCAATGCGCTGCAGGGCCACCAAAGGAGTCTTGCCAATCGCATCTTCAATAGTTGGATATTTCATGCCCCTAAATGTGCCATAATTTGGGTCTTGGTTTTTAGCGTCGCCCGGGTGGTGGAATTGGTAGACGCAGCGGACTCAAAATCCGCCGCCGCAAGGCGTGCCGGTTCGATTCCGGCCCCGGGCACCATGGCTTTCATGCCATGGGATTGGTAACAATACCATGCACTTTTTGCGCCACCTCTTTGGCGTGTTCCTCAAATCGCGGCGCACCGCGCATTTGTTTCGCAGCAGGATTCTGTTCGAGTCCCTGCCGACTGAAGAATCCGCGCGTTCCCTTCCAGATGCATTGGCCAGCCAGCTGCGGCGCCATGCCACGGTTCCGCTGGAGACCGTGTTCGCGGAACTGCACTCCGGCCCCGAGGGCCTGAGCAACACGCAGGCCGATGCCATCCGCGCGTCGGTCGGGCCCAATGAAGTCAACCACGAGAAGCCGATGACCTGGTGGGTGCATCTGTGGCTGGCCTACAAGAACCCTTTCAATGTGCTGCTGAGCGTCCTTGCCCTGGTGTCCTGGGCTACCGATGACATCAAGGCGGCGACGGTCATTGTGAGCATGGTGGCGCTGTCGACCGCCATGCGTTTTGTGCAGGAACAACGTTCCAACCGCGCGGCCCAGGGCCTGAAGGACATGGTCAGCCACAACGCAAGCGTCTTGCGGCGCCCGCCGGAACCCACGTCAACGCCACAGGCCACCGAGATTGCCGCCAGACTGCTGGTGCCAGGCGACATTGTCACGCTCTCGGCTGGCGACATGATTCCCGCAGACTGCCGGGTTCTGATGGCGCGGGACCTGTTTGTCAGCCAGTCGGCCATGACCGGCGAATCCCTGCCGTTGGAGAAGTTTGCACAACCCGGAGATCCGGACAAGAGTCCTCTGGACATGCAGAACCTGGTGTTCATGGGAACCAACATCACCTCCGGTGCGGCCACGGCACTGGTGCTGACCACCGCAAGCCACACCTACTTTGGCACGCTGGCAGCACGCGCCACGGCGGAAGGCCATGGCGTTACGGCGTTCCAGACCGGGGTGAACCAGGTCAGCTGGCTGCTGATCCGCTTTGCCATGGTCATGGTGCCGCTGGTGCTGCTGATCAATGGCATGACCAAGGGGAACTGGGCGGAGGCGCTTTTGTTCTCGCTGTCGATTGCGGTCGGCCTTACGCCCGAGATGCTGCCGATGATCGTGACATCGACTCTGGCCAAAGGTGCCGTTCTGTTGGCACGCAAAAAGGTCATCGTAAAGCGGCTCGACGCCATCCAGAATTTGGGCGCGATGAATGTGCTGTGCACCGACAAAACCGGCACCCTGACGCAGGACAAGATCGCGCTGGCGCGGCACACCGATGTGTTTGGCCAGGAATCGGAACAGGTGCTGGAACTGGCCTACCTCAACAGCTACTACCAGACGGGTCTGAAGAATCTGCTTGACCATGCCGTGCTGGAGCACACCGAGGTGCACGCGCAGTTGGCCCTGGAACAGAATTACCAGAAGATCGACGAAATCCCCTTTGATTTCGTTCGGCGTCGCATGTCGGTTGTGGTGTCCGAGCGGGAACACCACCATGAGCTGATCTGCAAGGGCGCGGTCGAAGAGACCATGGCAGTTTGCTCCCGCGTTCTGGATGGCGAACGTGATGTACCGCTGGATGCTGCGATGCTGGAGCGTGTGCGCAGTGTGACCCGCGAATTGAATCAGTCGGGGCTGCGCGTGGTGGCGGTGGCCATGAAAGAGCTGCCACCCAGCCAGGTGGTGTATTCGGTCGCGGACGAATCCAATCTGACGTTGATCGGCTATATCGCGTTCCTGGACCCACCCAAGGAGTCCACCGCACCGGCCCTCAAGGCTCTCCATGACAGCGGTGTGGCCATCAAGGTGCTCACCGGCGACAACGAACTGGTCACCGCCGAAGTGTGCCGGCAGGTGGGGCTGCCCGTTGATGGCGTACTCATGGGTGCGGACATCGACCGGATGGACGACCAGGCGCTGTGCCTGGCCGTGCAGGCCAACACCATATTCGCCAAACTGTCGCCGCTGAGCAAGGACCGCATCGTGAGCGCGCTGCGCAGCAACGGTGACGTGGTGGGATTCATGGGCGATGGCATCAATGATGCGCCGGCACTGCGCGCAGCCGACATTGGCATTTCCGTGGACACAGCGGTGGACATTGCCAAGGAGGCTGCGGACATCATCCTGCTGGAACGCAGCCTGATGGTGCTGGCCGACGGCGTGCTGGAGGGGCGCAGAACCTTCAGCAACATGCTGAAGTACATCCACATGACGGCCAGTTCCAACTTCGGGAATGTGTTCTCGGTACTGGTGGCAAGCGTGTTCCTGCCATTCCTGCCCATGCTGCCGTTGCAGCTTCTGGTGCAAAACCTGCTCTATGACATCTCGCAGATCGCCATTCCCTTCGACAACGTGGATGCGGAGCTGCTGCGCACGCCGCTGAAGTGGAACCCGGACGAGATCGGGCGCTTCATGGTATTTTTCGGTCCCATCAGCTCCTTCTTTGACTTGGCCACCTTCGCACTGATGTGGTTCGTCTTCCATGCCAACACGCAGGAGCACGCAACCCTGTTCCAGTCGGGCTGGTTCGTCGTGGGCTTGCTGACGCAGACGCTGATCGTCCACATGATCCGCACACCCAAAATACCCTTTGTGACCAGTCGTGCGGCCTGGCCGCTGATGGTGAGCACCGCGCTGGTCATGCTGGCGGGATTGCTGCTACCCATGGGGCCGCTGGCCGGCTACTTCAAATTAGGGCCCCTGCCCCTCACATTTTTCCCGTGGCTGGTGGCGATTTTGCTAAGCTACGCCGTGACGGCAACGTTGATGAAACGTTTCTACATTCACCGATTTGGATGGCAGTAACAAAGGCCAGTATTCCATTGAAAGCAACTGCCCGGACCCCCATGCGCACCCTTGCCCTGCTGCTGATGCTGAACGTATTGCTGGGCGGATGCGCTTCGCTGTTGCCCAAGGCACGCACGGAGTCGCCCACCTTCCAGACCTTTGACGAAGCGCGTCAGGCCATTGAGTCCCTGGAGCCCCAGAAAAGCAAGCTGGAAACCCTGTCCAGCCTCGGACTCACGCCCGACAAACAACCCAATACCATCATCCTGACCCACGCCGACATCGTGCGCCGGGTGGTCACGGGCGGACTGCTGACCAAGGACGATCTGGACCCCGGCATCCTGACCTGCCTGAACGCCCGCGACGCCTGCCGTGGCTGGGAGCTCAATGTGGCACGCATCTCCAAGGTGCGCACTGGCAATTTCTGGTCAGACTTCCTGAATTTCAAACGCCGAATGGAAACCACGGGCTGGCGCTTCAACGCGCTGATCCTGCTGGTCAATGACGTCGTGGTCTACCGCGGCTGGGGCGGGCAACCCGTAGTCAATGAGGTGGAAGTCAACACCAACCCACTGGGTCCGTTGCAGGAAATGGGGCCAGCGGCTGTGACCAACAGCCGTTGAGCCGTTGGTGCGCTGAAGGGGCGGATGTCAGTTGGACCGCAGAAAGCGCGCCAACTGCTTGCCGGCATCGTCCAACAGGATGAGCTGATCGCGCTCCAGGCGCGCCTTGCGGGTCAACTCCAGGGCCTTGAAGTACAGGTCCTCCTGCGAGCCCGGCATGCTCAGGCAGGCGCGGCCCGTGGATGCCAGCGGCCCCAATTGCAGCGTTGCCAGATTGGCACCGGAACGGCCCTTGAAGCCGTTGCACCCCCCCGTGCCGGAAACCTGATCCGGCGCGGTCCAGCGCAGTTTGGGCTTGGGAGGCAGCACCTCCGGCACGCCGTCAAGGGCAAAGGCAATCCACTCGCCTCCGACCAGTGCGGCCGAAGTGAGGGGCTGTTCGGTCGTGCGTGACGTCGGCCCCGGCACGGCGCAGGCGCCCAGCGCCACGACCAAAACCAAAGAACACAGCTTCAAACCAGGAACTCTCGTTGCCATACATGCTCTCCCACGACGAAGGCGGCACAGCATGGCTGCACCAGCCGGGTTTCAGTCAAAGAAACGGGCGTTGGCCCACTGCACGCCCGCAGCGTCCTTGGCCGACACCTGGAGCGGTGCGCCCAGGTCCGGCCAGGCGATGTTCAGGAACGGGTCGTTCCAGGCGATGCTCTGCTCGTGCTCCGGGGCGTAATAGTCGGTGGTCTTGTACAGGAATTCGGCCGTTGGCGAGGTCACCACAAAACCGTGTGCAAAACCCGATGGCACCCAGAATTGCGCCCTGTTCTCGGCGGACAGCACGGCGCCTACCCACTTGCCAAAGGTGGATGAGGAGCGGCGCAGGTCTACCGCCACATCAAACACCTCTCCGACCACAACCCGCACCAGCTTGCCCTGGGGTTGCTGGATCTGGTAGTGCAGGCCGCGCAATACGCCGTGGGCCGACCTGGAGTGGTTGTCCTGCACGAACTGCGATGAAACCCCGGTGGCCTCGGCAAACGCGCGCGCGTTGAAACTCTCGAAGAAGAAACCCCGTGTGTCGCCAAACACCTTGGGCTCGATCAGCATCACATCGGGAATGGCGGTGCGTGTCACCTTCATGGCCGGCTTCCTTCCTTGAGCAGGCCCAGCAGGTATTGGCCGTAGCCATTCTTGGCCAGGGGCTGTGCCAATTTGGCGAGCTGTTCGCTGCCAATGAAGCCATGGCGCCAGACAATTTCCTCCAGGCAGGCAATCTTCAGGCCCTGGCGGCGTTCCAGTGTGGCAATGAACTGGCCCGCCTCCAACAGGCTGTCATGCGTGCCGGTATCCAGCCAGGCGTAGCCGCGCTGCATGATCTGCACGCTGAGCTGGTCCTTCTCCAGGTAGGCCTGGTTGACCGCCGTGATCTCCAGCTCGCCCCGCGCGCTGGGTTTGACGGACTTGGCGATATCCACAACCTGGTTGTCGTAGAAATACAGACCCGTAACCGCATAGTTGCTTTGTGGCTGCACGGGCTTTTCTTCAATGCTGCGCGCCTTGCCGGCGGCATCGAACGCCACCACGCCGTAGCGCTCGGGATCCTGCACATGGTAGGCAAACACCGTCGCGCCTTGTTTCTGGGCATGGGCATTGTTCAACAGGATCTGCAGGTCATGCCCATAGAAGATGTTGTCGCCCAGCACCAGGGCGCTGTCGTTGTTGCCAATGAACTGGTCCCCGATGATGAAGGCTTGCGCCAGGCCGTCCGGGCTGGGCTGGACCGCGTACTGCAGGTTGATGCCCCACTGGCTGCCATCGCCCAGCAACTGCACAAAACGCGGCGTGTCCTGCGGTGTACTGATGATCAGGATGTCGCGCATGCCGGCCAGCAGCAGGGTGCTCAGCGGATAGTAGATCATGGGCTTGTCGTACACCGGCAGGAGCTGCTTGCTCATGGCCAGTGTGGCGGGATGCAGGCGCGTGCCGGAGCCACCGGCCAGAATGATGCCCTTGCGGGACGATGCGGGGGTGGTGTCAGTTGCGGCCATAGTCAATCTCGTTCAGCATGCGGTTAACGCCGGTCTGCCATTGCGGCAGCGCCAGGCCAAAGGTGGTTTGCAGCCTGGTTGTGTCCAGGCGCGAGTTGTGGGGGCGTTTGGCCGGTGTCGGGAATGCCGACGTGGGCACGGCCCTGATCTCCTTTGCTACTATATTGATAGCTGGCTGCGCATATTCCGCGAGGGCTACAACGTGTTTTGCGTATGCATGCCAGGTGGTGCAACCACCTGCGACCAGGTGGTAGATACCGGCCAGTGCCACATCGCCCCCGGACTGATCCGGCCTGACCTGGCGGATCGCGTGGGCGGTCACGTCGGCGATCAGATCGGCACCGGTGGGTGCGCCAAACTGGTCGTCAATCACCTGCAGCGTCTCGCGCTCCTTGGCCAGGCGCAGCATGGTCTTGGCAAAGTTGCCGCCGCGGGCGGCGTAAACCCAACTGGTCCGGAAAATCAAGTGGCGTTCACAGCGCTGGACGGCCTGCTCGCCTTCGAGCTTGGTCTGCCCATAGACACTCAGCGGCCCGGTGGCGTCACCCTCTTTCCAGGGGTGTTCACCACTGCCGTCGAACACGTAATCGGTGCTGTAGTGCACCAGCCAGGCACCCAAGGCTTGTGCCGCATCGGCCAGCACGCCCGGTGCCGTTGCATTCAACAAACGGGTGAAATCGGGCTCGCTTTCGGCCTTGTCCACGGCGGTGTGGGCGGCTGCATTGACGATGACATCGGGGTGAACCGTGCGCACGGTCTCGGCCAACCGGGCCAGTTGCGTGAAATCACCGCACAGTCCGCCGGGGTTCGTGGCACTGTCCCGCCCCATCACGATGAGTTCACCCAATGGAGCCAGGCTGCGCTGCAGTTCCCAGCCGACCTGGCCGTCAGTACCCAGCAGCAGGATCTTCATGCTGCTGCGCCGTATTGCGTTTGCACCCAGTCGCGATAGGCGCCACTTTGGACATTGAGAACCCAGTCCTGATTGGCCAGGTACCAGGCAACGGTCTTGGCAATGCCGGTGTCAAAGGATTCGGCCGGCTTCCAGCCCAGTTCGCGCTCGATCTTGCGGGCATCAATGGCGTAGCGGCGGTCATGGCCGGGTCGATCGGTCACGAACGCAATCTGGTCGGCATAGGGCTTGCCGTCGGCGCGCGGTTGCAGGCTGTCGAGCAGGCCGCAGATGGTGCGTACGATGTCCAGGTTGGCCTTCTCGTTCCAGCCACCCACGTTGTAGGTGTCGCCGGGCTTGCCGGCCTCCAGCACACGGCGGATGGCACTGCAGTGGTCCTTGACGTAGAGCCAGTCGCGGATCTGTTGGCCGTCACCATAGACCGGCAAGGTCTTGCCAGCCAGCGCGTTGACGATGACCAGCGGAATCAGTTTTTCTGGGAAGTGGTAGGGGCCGTAGTTGTTGGAGCAATTGGTCGTCAGAACCGGCAGGCCGTAGGTGTGGTGCCATGCGCGCACCAGATGGTCGCTGGCTGCCTTGCTGGCGCTGTAAGGGCTGTTGGGCTCGTAGGTATTGGACTCGGTGAAGGCAGGATCGTCCTTGCCCAGGGAACCATACACCTCGTCCGTGGACACGTGCAGGAAGCGGAAGTCCGCCTTCGCGCCAGCCGGCAATGCGCTCCAGTAGGTCCGCACCGATTCCAGCAACTGGTAAGTGCCGACGATGTTGTTCTGCACAAACTCACCGGGGCCGTGAATGGAGCGGTCCACATGGGACTCGGCCGCAAAGTTCACCACCGCGCGCGGCTGGTGCTTGGCCAGCAGCGCGGGAACCAGCGTTGCATCACCGATGTCGCCCTTGACGAAAACGTGGCCGGGGTTTCCATCAAGACTGGCCAGGTTTTGGAGATTGCCGGCGTAGCTGAGCTTGTCGAGGTTGATCACAGTCTCGTTCGACTGCGCCAGCCAGTCCAGCACGTAGTTGGAACCAATGAATCCGGCGCCGCCGGTGACGAGAATGGTCATGGAGAGTGGTGTCTGAAAGGTGAATGGGAAATCATACCTGCCGGCGATTTTCGCATTGAATCAGACCCGCTCCAGGGGCCACAACGGTTCAAGCCCTGGCATCACTCCAACGCAAGGTGCTGGTATCGTCTCCACGATACACCGTGCGTCCATCGCGGTCCACACAATAGTGCGGCGACACCACCATTTCGTGGAAATGCATATCGGCGCCGATACGGGTGTACTCGAACAGGATGCACCGCGTGACCCGTGCACCTGCGCGTACATGGCTGCCGTGACCCAGCCAGGCCGGCCCCTCGATGACGCAGCCGGGCTCCAGCCGGACGCTGGAGCCGATGTAAACCGGCCCCTTGATGCTGACCCGGTCCCAATCGATCTGCGTATTCAGTCCCACCCATACTCCGGGACGCACTTCCCGGCCAGGCATGTTCATGTGTGCCACCTCGCCGCGCAAGACACGCTGCAGCACGGACCAGTAGTCCGTGACGCGACCAATGTCGATCCAGTCGAACTTCCGGTTCTGGACAAAGAAGGGGACGTCCTGTTCGACGAGTTTCGGAAATAACTCAGACCCGATGTCAAAACTCTGACCACTCGGTATGCAGGCCAGAACCTCCGACTCAAAGAAATAGATGCCCGCACTGGCCAGAGTGGACAGCGCTTGCTCAGGGCTGGGTTTCTCCTGGAACGAACGCACCCGACCGGCCTCGTCGGCCACGATGACGCCATAGTTCTGAACCTGATCACGCGGCACATCAAGCGCCACTACGCTGGCCATGGCCCCTTTGGAGCGATGTTCCTGGAGGGCCGCACCGATGTCCAGATCGATCAGCGCGTCACCGCACACGACCAGCACTGTCTCGTCGAAGAATCCACTGAAGTCCTGGATATGGCGCATGCCACCCGCAGATCCCAATGGGCGGGGCACTACCTCGCCGTGCGCCAGCGCACCTTCAAACGAATAGCCTATCTCCACACCCCAACGGTGGCCATCGCCAAAGTATTCTTCAATCCTGCGGTGATGGTGGGCCACGTTCACCATGATCTGCGTCACTCCATGGCGCGCCATGTGCTCCACGATGTACTCCATCACCGGTTTGCCCAGGATGGGGACCATCGCCTTGGGCAGGTCCTTGGTCAGCGGGCGAACCCGTGTGCCCTGGCCAGCGGCCAGAATCATTCCCTTGGTCATGGTGTGCGTGCTCCGGTAGTCATAAGTCTGCGCCATTGGCCCCGACGCCGTGCGCGGGGCGCACCATTGTAGTGAGGCCCCATCGCAAATCGCCGACAATACCGCCTCCATCGCACTCACTCCCCGCGCAATGCACCGTCACGCCACGTCCCACTCCCCTACGCCTGTCCTGTTCTGGTGGATCCTGGGCGCTTCGGTGGCATTGGCAATGGTTCCGACCGTCTGGACCTCCGTCGACCTCGCCATGGCCGGATTGTTTCTTGGCGCGAATGCGCGCATCGACGCGGCCGACTGGTGGTGGGTCGAACTGATCAACCTGTACATGCCCGCAGTGTTTCGCACGATGGTCCTGCTGGCGCTGGTGGCCTGGATCCTGTCCAGCGTGACCCGCTTTGGCCGGAAATGGCGGCTGCAGTTGGCCTTTGTCGTGTTGGCGGGGGCGTTGGGGCCTGGGTTGGTGGTCAACAGCGTATTCAAGGAGAACTGGCAGCGCGCCCGCCCCTACCAGGTCGAGCCGTTTGGTGGCACACAGCAATTCACCCGCGCTGCAGTCATGACCGACCAGTGCAACAACAACTGCTCCTTCGTCAGCGGCCACGTCGCGTGCGGGTTCTTCTTCGCCTCACTGATGCTGGTGCGCCGCCGGCACATCGCGGCCTGGGGTATCGGTGGCGTGATCGCGGGTGTGGTCATTGGCTTTGCACGCATGGCCGATGGTGCACATTGGCTCAGCGACGCGCTGTGGGCCTGTCCCATCACACTGGCCTCCAGTTGGGTCGTCTGGGCGCTATTGACACGTCTGGTCAGACCACAATCTGCGTAGAATGACCCGGCATATCGCAACGTGCTTGGCTTGTGCAGGAAGGCCCCATGGATTTGATATTTGCCGACGAAGAGGCCCCCCGGTCAGACCAGCCGCCCAAGCCGGCCATAAAGCCATGGTGCATCCTGCTGGTGGACGACGATCCGGAGGTCCATGCGGTCACGCGGCTTGCACTGCGCGGGTTCGAGTTTCAGGGTAGCGGACTGGAGTTGCTCAGCGCACATTCGGGTCTGGCCGGGCGCGAGGCATTCCACGACCGGAACGACATTGCCCTGGCCATCGTGGATGTGGTCATGGAAACCGAACATGCGGGACTGGACCTGGTGCACTATGTGCGCAACACCTTGCAGAACCACCGTACGCGGCTGGTCATGCGCACCGGACAACCGGGCCAGGCCCCAGAAGACCGGGTGATACGCGAATACGACATCGACGACTACAAGGAAAAAACCGATCTCACCATCCAGAAGCTGCGCACCCTGCTCTACGCCAAGCTGCGTGCCTACCGGGATCTGTGCATCCTGGAATACCAGCGCGATGGTCTGTCACGGGTGTTGGGTGCCACGGCGCTGGTGCAGAGCGCCGAATCACTCACGGTATTTGCCTCGGCCGTGTTGGATCAACTGACTTCCCTCCTGAAGCTGGACCGTTCTGCCCTGTACTGCATTGTGTTGCCCGACTCCGTGAACGGCGGTCATGCGACCAAGACGATTGCCGCCACCGGCGACTTCGTGCAGTACAACACCCATTCCAGCTTCGACGACCTGCCTGAAATCGTGTCACGGCGGTTCGCCGAAGTCCTTGAGAAGAAGTGCGCGCAGCACTTTGACGACGCCTACGTGCTGTACACCTCGGGCAGGAATGGCGGTATCAACCTGCTGTACCTGAAACACGCGCGGGAACTGGGCCCCATGGACCGCGAACTGCTGGAGGCCTACACGCGTAGCGTCGCCATCACGTTCGACAACATCAGCCTGCAGGAAGACCTGTGCGACACCCAGCAGGAACTGGTTTACAGCCTGGCCAATGCGCTGGAGGGTCGCAGCCACAGCATGGGCGCGCACACAAGACGGGTGGCCCTGGCCTGCGAACTGTTGGCGCGTCTGTATGGTTTGTCCGAGACAGAAGTTCTGCGCATCAAGACTGCATCTCCCCTGCACGACATTGGCAAGGCGCGCATTCCCGAATCCATTCTGGAAAAGCCCGGCCAACTTGACGCAGACGAATGGACGTTGATGCGCCAGCATGCCCGTTTTGGACTGGACATGCTGCAAGGTTCCCGACGTCCGCTGATGCAGTTGGGCGCTGAGATCGCTGCCTCGCACCATGAGCGGTGGGACGGCTCGGGCTACCCCCTCGGCCTGTCAGGTTCCGCCATTCCCCTGTCGGGCCGGATTACCGCGCTGGCCGACGTTTTCGATACCCTGGGTTCGCACCGCAGCTACAGGGAGCCCTGCTCCGACGAACAGGTGGTGGCTGCTATCCGCGAAGAGCGCGGCAAGCAATTTGACCCTGTACTGGTGGACCTGTTACTGGACAACCTGGACGCCTTCCGGGCCCTGCGGCGACAGTTCCCGGACGAGCCGCCAGCAGCCGGTTAGACCAGACCACTGCGCACGGTGGAGTGCCGCAGGCGCAGTCGCAATTCTTCTTTCATGCGCCGATTGACCATGCGGCGTGATTCGCCCATGAAGCTCAGCAGCATCACCGGCAGTTGCGCCGACGCGCCCTCTCGCGGAATGCGTGGCGGCCGCGGCAGTCCATACAAATCTGCCGCGACGTCAAAGTAGTCGCCCATCTTCAAATCACTGTCGTCATTGACGTTGTAGACACGCTGCGCAGCCCCGCGCCACAAAGCCAGACAACAGGCGCGCGCCAGATCATCGGCGTGAATGTGGTTGGTGTAGACATCATCCTCTTCCCGCAAGACGGGCACACCCTTGAGCAGGCGCGCGCGCGGCGTCCCGCCTTCGCGGTCAGGCGCATAAATACCTGGAATGCGCAGGATGCTGACCCGCACTGCGGCCGCAAGCCCCCAGAAGCGCACACGTGCCTCGGCATCCACCCTGCGCTGTGCACGCGCCGAGAGAGCCCGCACCGGTCGCGTCTCCGCAACCCAGTCGCCCGCGCAATCGCCATAGACTCCACTGGTGGACCCGTAGACCACACTCGTCGGTCGTCCTCGCAGACGCAAGGCGCGAACCAAGGCGAGCGTGCGCGTATCCGACCATCCACTGGAGGGTGGTGGCGCCAGATGCACCACGCGATTGGCAATGCCTGCCAATCGACGCAGGGAACCGGGCATATCCATATTGCCGACCAAGGGCGTCACACCGTGGTCCCGCAACTCCGCAATCCGCGTCGGGCTGGATGTCAGCGCCAGCAGGCGCGCGCGCGCGCGCAGCCGCTCCACGACACGCAGGCCGACATCGCCGCAGCCAACGATCAGCACCCGTTCACGCCGAAATCGTGCCGGCAGGGCTCCAAGAGGGGTTTGGTTTGAAGGCAAAATTGCAGGTTCGTTCAAAAGAGAGTTCCGAGGATACCTACAAGATGACCACAAGCAACGCCGGCACCCCACAATTCTCCGTTCTGGTGCAACCCAGCGGGCGGACCTTCGACGTCGCCGCGGGGGAGTCAGTGCTGTCAGCCGGCATTCGACAGGGAATTGGGCTTCCCTACGGTTGCAAGGATGGCGCCTGCGGAACCTGCAAATGCAAGATGCTGACCGGCAAGGTGCGCCACGGAATCCACCAAAGCAAGGCATTGAGCCCCGAGGAGGAAGCCGGTGGCCTGATCCTGACCTGCTGCGCCGTGCCGGAGACCAATCTCGTACTGGAGTCCCGCCAGGTAACGGAACTGGGCGCCCTGCCCATCAAGAAAATGCCAACCCGGGTTACCAGCCTGGACAGAAAGTCACCGGATGTCGTGGTGCTGCAATTGCAGCTCCCGGCCAACGACAGCTTTGCCTACCGCGCTGGGCAGTACGTGGAGTTCATCCTGCGCGACGGTGCGCGGCGCAGCTACTCGATGGCCAATGCACCCCACCTAGGTCCGGGTATCGAGTTGCATATTCGCCATATGCCGGGCGGCAAATTCACGGACCACGTGTTTGGCACCATGAAGGAAAAAGAGATACTGCGCATTGAAGGCCCCTACGGCAGCTTCTTCCTGCGGGAGGACTCGAACAAGCCCATCATTCTTCTGGCGTCCGGCACCGGCTTCGCCCCCATCAAGGCGCTGATCGAGCACATGCAACACCAAGGCATCACGCGCCCAGCGAGCCTGTACTGGGGTGCACGCCGCCCGGCTGATCTGTACATGGATACATGGGTACGGGAGCAGATACTCACCATGCCCAGTCTGACCTATGTTCCCGTAGTGTCCGACGCCACCACGGAGGACCAATGGACCGGTCGAACCGGTTTTGTGCACCGCGCCGTGCGGCAGGATTTCCCGGACCTCAGCGGGCACCAGGTGTATGCGTGTGGCGCACCGGTGGTGGTTGACTCGGCGCGCCGGGATTTTTCTTCAATGGCCGGTCTCCCGGAGGATGAGTTTTTTGCTGACTCGTTCACCTCCGAGGCAGACAAGGCCCGGGCCTGATTGGCGGCCTAGGAGCCGTCTCGCTTGCCGTCGTGGTTCAGGTCGCGCTGGTTGTCATGCTTTTGGCGACGGATCGCCGCGCTGTCCCTGTTCTGCAGGCGCGTCAGATGCTTGCGCTCCTGACCGGTGACAACGCCATCCGCTTTGGCTCGCGCCTCGACATTCTCGACCCGGGATTCACGGGCTTGCAGGCGCGCGGCCTCGCGCGGTGTCAACTGACCCGAAGCCACGCCTTGATCCATGCGCTGTTCCTGTCGCACCTCACGCTTGTCGATCCGGGGCGTAGCCAGTGGATCGGTGGGCTGGGCATATACGGCTCCACTGGCCATCACAGCCAGTCCAAGCAATAGGGTTGAGGTTTTCATTGTCACATCCTGTCAAACGGGGGCATGGAAATAGCTCCATGCGCTGTTAACGCAGTCGTGTCACCCCTGTCTGACATCGCTTGTGCAAAGAGATGTAAACAGATGTGAAAACCCCAGAGGTTGGCCTGCGTCACTCCCCGAGGTAGGCGGCCCGCACGCGGGGGTCGGTCAGCATCTGGGCCGCATCGCCCGACATGGTGACAATGCCCGACTCCATGACATAGCCGCGATTGGCGATGGCCAGCGCGCGACTGGCGTTCTGCTCGACCAGCACCACCGTCACGCCCTGGGCATAGACGTCCTTCACCACCTCGAAGATCTTGTCGACCATGATCGGAGACAGGCCCATGGAGGGCTCATCCAGCAGCAGCACCTTGGGGCGACTCATCAGCGCTCGGCCCATGGCCAGCATCTGCTGCTCACCACCGGACATCGTCCCGGCCAACTGGTCCTTGCGTTCGCGCAGGCGCGGGAAGATGGTGAACATCTTTTCGATGTCGGCCGCAATGCCTTCCTTGTCGTCACGGATATAGGCACCCATCTGCAGGTTTTCGGTGATGGTCATGCGCGTGAACACGCCACGGCCTTCCGGCACCATGGCAAGACCCTGCTTGACCAGATCCCACGGCCCCTGGCCACGGATGCTTCTCCCCAAATACTCAATATCGCCCGCATTGATGGGCAATGTTCCGGTGATCGCCTTCATGGTAGTCGTCTTGCCGGCTCCATTGGATCCGATCAGGGATACGAGCTCACCTTCGTGCACTTCAAAATCCACGCCTTTGACGGCCTGAATGCCGCCGTAGGAAACCTTCAGGCCCGTAACCTTGAGCAATGTCTTCGCTGTCATTTGTTTGTTCTCCTGAAGCCGCCTAGTGGCCGCCGGTGCCCAGATACGCTTCAATCACTTTTTCATTCTTCTGCACGTCGGCAGGTGTTCCCTCGGCAATCTGCTTGCCGTAGTCCAGCACGGTGACGCGATCACACAGGCCCATGACCAACTTCACATCATGCTCAATCAGCAGGATGGTGCGGTTGTCATTGCGAATGCGGTCAATCAGTTCGCGCAGCATGACCTTCTCCGTGGCATTCATGCCGGCGGCAGGTTCGTCCAGCGCAATCAATTGCGGATCGGTAGCCAACGCACGGGCAATCTCCAGGCGACGCTGATCGCCATAGCTCAGTGTGCGTGCCTTGTAGGAAGCAAACTTGCCAATGCCCACGTAGTCCAGCAACTCCTGGGCGCGGATGGCAATGGCGGCCTCCTCGGCCTTGAAACCGGACGTCCGCAATACAGCGCCCAGCAGTCCGGAATGGGTGCGGATATGGCGACCCACCATCACGTTTTCCAGCGCCGTCATTTCGGAGAACAGGCGAATGTTCTGGAAGGTCCGTGCGATACCGGCCTTGGCCACCGTATGCACTGCCGTGGGCTGGTAGGTCTTGCCAGCCAGCTCAAACGTGCCACTGTCGGGCGTGTAAAGGCCAGTCAACACATTGAAGAAAGTGGTCTTGCCGGCGCCATTGGGACCAATCAGGCCATAGACCTGGCCACGCTTGATGTTGATGCCGACATCGCTCAGGGCCTGCAGGCCGCCAAACCGCTTGGAAACGCCGGAGACGTTCAATACTGTATCTGTCATGATGGTTCCGTTCAGCTCTTCACGTTCTGCAGGGATTTACCGTGCTCGGGCGATGGCCACAGGCCGCGTGGACGCAGCAGCATGACGCTGATCATGGCCAGGGCAATCAACAACTGGCGAAGAATGGATGCATCCAGGCGGCCTCCGGTCGCCTCCTGCAAGGGGCCGGCCACGTAGCGCAGCACCTCCGGCAAGGCCGACAGCAATACCGCACCCAAAATCACGCCCGGCAGGTGGCCCACACCACCAAGCACCACCATGGCCACGATCATCACCGACTCCATCAGGCTGAAGGACTCGGGGGAAATGAAGCCCTGGAATGCGGCAAACATGGCGCCAGACACACCACCAAAAGTGGCGCCCATGCCGAAGGCCAGCAGCTTGAGATTGCGGGTATTGATACCCATGGCCTTGGCGGCAATCTCGTCTTCACGAATCGCCATCCAGGCGCGACCGACACGGGACAGCTCCAGACGGTGGCAGATTACGACACTGACAAGCACCAGCGCCAGAAACAGGTAGTAGTACAGCGATACCGAGGCAATCTCAAAGTCCCCGATGACGAGCTTCTTGCCCAGATTCAGGCCGAAGAAATGCAGCGAATCAATCTGGCTGATGCCTTTGGGGCCATTCGTGATGTTGAAAGGCTGGTCCAGGTTGTTCATGAACACGCGGATGATTTCTCCAAAGCCCAGTGTCACGATCGCCAGGTAGTCACCGCGCAGACGCAGGGTGGGCGCACCCAGCAGCACGCCAAACAGCCCGGCCATCCCGGCACTCACCGGAAGGATCATCCACAGTGGCATGTGCAGGCCGGTGGGGAATGCTTCCGCGATCACCGGAAACGTGTCCGTCAACTGCGGCGATGCCATGAGGCCAAACACGTAGGCACCGATGGCAAAGAAGGCCACATAACCCAGATCCAGCAGACCCGCGTAGCCCACCACGATGTTCAAGCCCAGGGACAGCAGCACAAACAGCAGGGCCATGTCGGCAATCCGCACCCAGGCATTTCCAAAACTCTGCAGGACCAGCGGCAGAATCAGCAGCGCGGCAGCAGCCAGGAAGAACAGGACGATCTTTTGTTGTTGTTTCATGTGCGTATGCTCCTCAAGCGCGATCCGCCACGCGCTCACCCAGCAAACCGGAGGGACGCAGGGTCAGCACGATGATCAGGACAATGAACGCAAAGATGTCGGAATAGTGACTTCCCAGAACGCCACCAGTCAGTGCACCGATATAGCCGGCGCCAATAGACTCGATCAGCCCCAGCAGGATCGCCCCGACGACGGCCCCGGCCAGATTCCCGATGCCACCAAATACGGCGGCGGTGAACGCCTTCAAACCGGGCAGGAAACCCATGGCGTGCTGCGCAGTGCCGTAATTGGACGCATACATCACGCCAGCAATGGCGGCCAATACGGCACCGATGATGAACGTGGCGGAGATAACCATATCCGGCTTCACGCCCATCAGACCCGCCACGCGGGGGTTCTCTGCCGTGGCACGCATGGCACGACCGAGCTTGGTGTAATTCACCAGCCACATGAGAATTGCGAGTGAAACGGCCGTGAAAGCCAGAACCATCACCTGAGTGGGCGAAATAACGGCACCACCGATTTCAATGGGCGTGTTGGACAACAGGGTGGGATAGGACTTGTAGTTTGGCTTCCAGATGATCATGGCCAGCGTCTGCAACAGAATGGACATGCCAATCGCCGTGATCAAGGGGGCCAGTTTGGGACTGTTGCGAAGGGGGCGGTAGGCCACCTTTTCGATGATGAAGTTCAGAGCAGCGGCAACCACGCACGCAATCACCAGCGAAATCACCAGTATCAGGGCACCCGGAGTGCCGGGCATGGACTCCTGCATCAGACCAATGATGGTCCAACTGGTCAGAGCCCCCACCATCATCACTTCGCCGTGGGCAAAATTGATGAGGTTGATGATGCCGTACACCATCGTGTAGCCCAGCGCGATCAGCGCATACATGCTACCCAACACCAGACCGTTGATGATCTGCTGCAACAAAATATCCATAGAGGTTCTCCGATTTTTGGCCGGCGCGTGTGTCACCAATCTGTTGAACAGCCATTTGACGACAAGCGGTGCGGCCTTGTGAGCTATACCTGAGCTTTAGCAAAAAGCCTGCCATGATTGGGGTGCGACAGGCAAGTGGGGGGGATTGTAGCCAAGGGCAAGCGCGCAACCAGGCTGGATGCGTTTGGGTTTACCCCTAGCCAAGTGGCTGCATCAGCGGAATCTTCGGGAAGTTAGCGCAACTAATACTGCGTCAATTGCGCTGGGCGTTGCGTGCCTTCAATTGGCGCAGTTTCTCGGCAATGCGAATTTCGAGCCCCCGCTCCACCGGCTGGTACAACTCGGGGTTTCCCATCCCGTCGGGGAAGTAGCGTTCCCCGGCGGCGAAGCCGTCTTCCTCGTCATGCGCGTAGCGGTAGCCCTTGCCGTAGTCCAGGGACTTCATCAGTTTGGTCGGTGCGTTGCGCAGATGCATGGGCACGGGGCGCGTGCCGTCTTTCTTCACCAGGGCCCGCATCGCATTGAATGCGCGATACACCGCGTTTGACTTGGGCGCGACGGCCAGGTAGATCACACACTCGGCCAGCGCCAGTTCACCTTCCGGGCTGCCCAACCGCTCGTACACCTCTGCGGCGTCCAGCGCCAGGCGCAGTGCCCGGGGGTCTGCCAGACCGATGTCTTCGTTGGCCATGCGGATCAGGCGGCGCGCCATGTAGCGCGGATCGGCGCCGCCATCCAGCATGCGCACCAGCCAGTAGAGCGCGGCGTCGGGGTCCGAGCCCCGCACCGACTTGTGCAAGGCGCTGATGGAGTCATAGAACTGGTCGCCTCCCTTGTCGTAGCGGCGCATGCGTTCGCCCAGCACCTGGAGCAGCCAGGCATCGGTCACCTGCGTCAGTTGCTCCTGCTGCGCCGCCATGGCCAAGGTTTCCAGCGTGTTCAAAAGACGCCGGGCGTCGCCGTCCGCATAGGCAACCAGCCGATCAACCGCTATTGATTCGATAGCTGGAAGCGCACATTCCACGAGGGCTACAGCCACAATTTGCTTAAGATCTTCATCCGTCAACGGCTTCAGTACATACACCACTGCGCGCGACAGCAACGCCGAGTTGACCTCGAACGACGGGTTCTCAGTGGTTGCGCCGATGAAGGTAAACAGTCCGCTTTCGACATGGGACAGGAATGCATCCTGCTGGCTCTTGTTGAAGCGATGCACCTCATCCACAAACAGGATGGTCCTTCGACCCTGGCCCAACGCCACCTGGGCCTGCTCCACTGCGTCACGAATGTCCTTCACACCACCCAGCACGGCGCTGATGGCAATGAACTGCGCGTCAAATGCGTTGGCCATCAGACGGGCAATGGTGGTTTTGCCCACGCCAGGCGGCCCCCACAGAATGCAGCTGTGCGGCTGCCCCGATTCGAATGCCAGGCGCAGCGCCATGCCCTCGCCCAACAGGTGTTGCTGGCCGATCACCTCCCCAAGTTTTTGCGGGCGCAGGCGTTCCGCCAGGGGTTGGTGGCTGTTGGCAATGGGAGTTTTCACGCGTGGACCGTCCATGGTAGGGATCAGTTTAATCGGGGTGACGCCGGCGTACCCTACAGGCGCCCGCCGCCCTGCAGTCGGGAGCAGCATCTAACCGTCCGGCAATTTGATCCAAGGCAATTCCGGGCTGCACCCGCCGGCCTACAGTGCCATCAGTCCTGCGTGGACGCGCATAAGAAATTTTTCGGAGACACCATGACAAGCCCCCTGACCATAGCCTCAATTGACGCCGCCGTGGACCATGTGCTGGACACGACGCCCGGAGACATCGTGTTGGGCGTCCCGCTGGGTGTGGGAAAACCAAACCCGTTTGTGAATGCCCTGTACCGCCGGATCAAGTCCAACCCGGCGCGCCGGCTGCGCATCATCACCGCGCTCTCGCTGGAAAAGCCGGTAGGCAAGAGCGAGCTGGAGCGCCATTTCCTGGCGCCGCTCGTGGAGCGCGTGTTCGAGGACTATCCCGATCTGGAGTACGTCAAGGACCTGCGCGGCGGTGGGTTGCCTCCCAACATCGACGTATGCGAGGTGTTCATGAAGACGGGCGACTATCTCGGCAACGAGGTCGCGCAGCAAAGCTACATGTCCACCAACTACACCCATATTGCGCGTGACATGGTGTCGCAAGGGATGAATGTCATGGCCCAGGCGGTTGCCAGCAGGCACGACGGCACCGGCCTGCGTCTGAGCCTGTCGAGCAATCCCGACGTGGTGATCGAGGTCATGGAAATGTTTCGCGCCTCCGGCAAGAAATTCACCGCCGTCGGCGTCATCAACGACCGCATGCCCTTCATGCCCAACACGGCAGAAGTCAAGCCCGATTTCTTCGACATCCTGGTAACCGACCCGCGCGGAACACATGCGGTCTTCGCACCGCCCAACAACAAGGTCAGCCTGACCGACTACGCCATCGGGCTGCATGCGTCCAGCCTGGTGTCCGACGGCGGCACGCTGCAAATCGGCATCGGATCGTTGGGAGACGCCATCGGCCAGGCACTGATCGTGCGGGACCGCCACAACGCGGAGTACCAGCGCATTCTGGACTCGCTATGTCCCGACGGGCTGGCCAGCCGCGAGCTGGGCCGCTTCGACAAAGGTCTCTACGGCTGCTCCGAGATGTTCGTCAACGGCTTTCTGAAGCTGATCGAGGCCGGCATCATCCGCCGCGAGGTATTCAACGATGTGGTGCTGCAGCAGTTGCTGAACCGCGGCACCATCGCGGACGAGTCCGTGACACCCCAAACCCTGCGTGCGCTGCTGGATTCAGGTCGCGTGCGCGCACCCGTTTGTGCGGAAGACCTGGCATTTCTGCAGCGCTTTGGCGTACTGCTGCCCGACGTGGCACTGGACGGGGAGTACCTGGTCATCGGTGACCAGCGCTGCAGTTCCAACCTGCACGAAGACCAGGCCTTTGACTTTGTGTGCCAGCACATGCTGGGCTCGCGGCTGCAGGGCGGCATCTTCATGACTGGCGGTTTCTTCCTCGGGCCGCGCGACTTCTACGAGCGCCTGCGCACCATGCCGCCACACGAGTTGGCCAAGATCGACATGACGCGCATCGACTTCATCAACCAGCTCTATGGACAGGAAGACCTCAAACGCGCGCAGCGGCGCAATGCCCGCTTCATGAACACCACCATGATCGTTACGCTACTGGGTGCTGCCGCCAGCGATGCGCTGGAGTCCGGACAGGTCGTCAGCGGTGTGGGCGGGCAATACAACTTTGTGGCCATGTCCCACGCCCTGCACGACGCGCGCCTCATCATGATGCTGCGCTCCACCCACGACAACAAGGACGGACTGAAGAGCAGCATCGTCTGGAACTACGGCCACGTGACCATTCCGCGCCATTTGCGTGACGTCATCATCACCGAATATGGCGTGGCCGAATTGCGCGGCCAACCTGACTCCGAAGTCATCAAACGCCTGATTGCCGTGGCGGATTCGCGTTTCCAGGATGATCTGGTCAGGCAAGCCAAGACCCATGGCAAGCTCGACGCGCACTACCAAGTGCCCGAGCGCTACCGCAACAACTTCCCCGAAACGCTGGAAGACACGCTCCGCCCATGGGCCCGGGCGGACCTGCTGCCGGACTTCCCGTTCGGGACGGACCTGACCACGGAAGAGTTGCACATCGTGCGTGCGCTGAAAAAACTCAAACACGCCACCGAGCATCCGACGGAGCTGCTGTCGCTGGCACTCAAGAGTTTTTGGGGTGGCAAGGATATGCCAGTGGCCTACCAGGAACGTCTGGGGCTGACCGATGCCCACAGTTTCCGGGATACGGTGCTGCGCAGACTGCTGGCGGGCAATTTGTAGCGGCATCCATGGCGTTAGTTCACCGGCTTGCGCATCCAGCCGGCAATCGTGTCGATCGCCTGCTTTTCCATGCCGACGAAACCGTGCCAATGTTGAGCCGCACACACATCGCCCGTCGGGTTGGCACCACCCTCCACCAGCATCAACTTCTTGACAGGCGCATTGCTGAGTCCTTTCAGAATGGCTGCCACTTCATGGGGGCGGCAGTGTTTACAGGCATCCCTGGCATGGTGATAGACCAGAACCGGTAACCGTATGGCCGACAGATCCTGTCGCACCACGGAGCCCGGCGTCTCAAAACGCACCACACTAGACGTCAGGACCAGTCCCGCAATGGCCGGATCCTGAACCTGAATGGCCATCGCCGTTGCCGAAACCGTTCCGCGGCTGGTTCCCACAATCCAGACAGGCGTGGGGCTCTTCTGTTTCACATAATCCAGCACCGAACGCATGTCGGCCAGATGCTCTGCCCCCGTCCGCTCGGACCACCCAATGTCGTCCATATCGTTCGGACGGCCAAATATGGCGACATTGAAGCCGTTGGCCAGAAAGTAGGGCACGCTGCGCACGAGAAAATTGCCACCCGTTGCCCTGCCTGCCTCGATCCCTCCGAAACCGCCTGCGCCGCCAGGAAACAGCAGGACGGTGGCATGCGCGTCGTCCACCTGCTCCCAAAAGAGCGTGGTTCTCACCCCGGGCCGCGTGGGAACCTTGACCAGCACGCCCCCAGCGTTTGCACTGAAACAACCCGCAAGAAATGTCGCCACCAGCCACGCGGCGTTGAGAGCAGCCCGGTTGATACGTTGGGTGTTCAGCCAGTCTGTGTACATCACTGCAACCCAAAAGGCCCGGAAAGTGAAAAAGCCACCAGTCTTTCAACTGATGGCTTCCAAATTTGGCGGAGCGGACGACCGTTTTGGGCCAAATCTCAGGGAGGCTGAGAACGTCGCAAGCTGTCTCCAAACAAGTATAAAAGCCGCGCCAGTATAGCGTTTCGGCTGACCCGACTCGTCCAATATCGTCTCGCCTGATATAGTGCCATCAACTTTCCAATTATGGTTAGAAATATGGTTAGGCTAGGGAGATACGATTATGGTTAGAGCATTATGAGCAGAGCACGCGACCGGCTTTCAGCAATAGCCGTCAGGAACGCATCCAAACCCGGTTTCTATCATGACGGCGGAGGCTTGTATTTGCAAGTCAGTAGGTTTGGCACGAAGTCTTGGATACTTCGTTACACCATCGACAAAAAGACACGCGACATGGGGCTTGGCCCTTTGGCAGACTGGACTCTTGCGGAGGCCAGAGAGCGGGCAAAAAAGTACCGCCAACTGATAGACGACAAGCGCGACCCGATTGAGCAACGTCAGGCAGAGCAAAAAGCGCAGTCCGACGAAAGGGAAAACCGCAAAACTTTCGAGCAATGTGCCACGGCCTGCCACGACGACAAGTTGACACTCTGGAAGAACGAGAAGCACAAGGCGCAGTGGATTAGCACGCTCACCAGCTACGCATTCCCAATAGTCGGCTCAGCGAATGTCGCCAGTGTTGGGAAAAAGGAAGTAGCCAAGATTCTGGAACCCATCTGGCTAACCAAACAAGAAACGGCCAATCGTCTGCTGCAACGTATCCGGCTGGTGCTTGGATGGGCATCGGCACACGACTACTACCCTGGCTACGACCTCAAAATGTGGGACGAACTTCCTAATCTGTTGCCCGGTCGTCCGAAGAAGAAAGAAAGCCACCACTCGTCATGCCCTTACATCGAGGCTGGTGCTTTGATGGAAAAATTGCGCCAATCAAAGGTTTCCGATACCTTGAAACTGTGCTTTGAGTTCACGGTTCTGACTGCTGCCCGCTCAGGTGAAGCACGGGGTGCGTTCAAATCAGAGGTCAACTTTGACACCAAAATGTGGATCATCCCGGACAACCGCATGAAGATGGACAAGGCTCACTCAGTGCCACTCTCAGACCGCGCCATTGAAGTTTTGAAGCTGGCCTACAAACTGGCACCTGAAAGCACCTTGGTTTTTCCAAATTTGAACAGTGATCAGGCACTGAGCGATCAAGCCTTTACCAAAGTGGTACTGCGTGAAAATCTCAATGTGACCTATACGGCACACGGCTTTCGTTCAACATTCCGAACATGGGCTGGCGAACAAACCAAGTACCCGCGTGAAGTTTGCGAACACGCACTCGCACACAACATCATGGATAGCGTGGAGGCGGCATATGCCCGGACAACTTTCGTCGAGCAGCGCCGCCACCTGATGCAAGACTGGGCCAACTACTTGAAGGAGACGGTTACATCACCCGCATAGCACCAAGCCCCGCCCTGTGTAATTTCACTTGCCAACGCGACTCCAGTCTTTGGCAATCTCATAAACGTCCGGCATCCAGCTTTCCACGTTGGAGAAGGTGATAACCATCCGATTGTTGTTCGGGTCGGTATTCCAGCCAATGCGTTGACCACCCCAGCCAGAAGCCCATGCCGTGTTCGGAACAATGCTGTTCTCTGTCCAAGTGAAGTAGCCGTAGCCACCAAACAGCTTGCCCATCTTGCGAGTGCTGGGGCTACTTCCGTTTGGAATCTGAGTGCTGGTGGCTGCACGCACGTAGTCACCAAAACAACCCTGCTCTTTTGAACTGCGCTTGACCCACACGGCGAACCGCATCCAGTCCTCTAAACGCATCCGTAGACCGCTGTCGGCCAGTCCGTTTTGTTGACGGTCTTGAACGTACAGTCCCGGTTTGGCCGCACCCATTGGGTTCAAAATTTGCTCCTGAATCCATTGGCTCCACACTGTGCCCGTGGCGCGGCTGACCATGATGCCCAGCACGTAGGGGTCTGTACTCTTATATGTGGACACTTCACCCGGTTTGAAATCTGAGAATACGCCCCTGGCGGCTTTGGCAATACGATCCTCCGTTACCAAGTTAACCAGATTCAGATTGCCACGGCCCCACTCTTTGAACTGCTCAGGTGTCCAGACTGAACTGTCTGGGTTGGGATCAGCCGCACCGGATGCCATGCGCAGTAAATCGCGCACGGTGGCGTTGCCCAAAGCTTTGCCATTGAGTTCCGGCATGAGGTCACTGGCTTTGGTTTCCAGATTGAGCTTTCCGGCGCAGATCGCCTGACCAACGGCCATAGCTGTGACCGTCTTGCCCATGGAGAAGCCAAAGAAGACAGAATCAGCGTCTGCAGGCGCTTTTGTCTCAGAGTACAGCACCGTGTCACCATCCATCAAAATAAACGCTTTAGCTGGCCGATTTGCCACCAGTGCGCGTGCTCGGTCAATGATGGCTTGCTCTGCCGCCGTGGGCGTGCGCTTTTGAAGCTGAACTGGCATCGGGCTCGGCTTGGTTTCATACCACCATGGGTTGCCTTTTTTGACCAACAACCATTCGTCAGGTGCAGCGGCATTGCCATCGGCGTAAGGGTTACTGCTTTGGGCCAGTGCCGCAGAAACACAGCCTGACAACAGCACGCCAACGGTTACAAGTTTTAGGGCTGGGGTTTTCACTTTTTACCTCCCGCCAATTCTCGCAATATCTCTCCTGTGCGTTGTTCATGTGTCATGTCTGATGGTTCCGTAGATCGGGTGGAAGTGGCGGCAGAAGCGGAGGGCAACGACGGCGGCAAGTGCTTGTCAAAGAACGATGTCCACAAATCGAAGCCATTACCCGGTTTTTGATTCCGGCTGCCTGCCGTGACACCGTATTTCATGCAGGCTTTCCGGTGCTCAGCGAATCCTTCAGTAGTGGCTGGGTAGGAATTGCCTGTCTTGTCGTCGGTGATGGTGCCCTTGTCCGGGTCAACCAAGTTCGCACATTCACGCGGGTTCTGAGGCTGACCGAAATATTGCATCGCATACCAACTGTCAAAGTGGTGGTACTCGTTGGGCATTGCAATCAACTCAGCAACGCCACCCCGAGATTTGAACCAAGGTAGCCACTTCTGACATTGCTCCAGAGTCGTTTCGTCATCAAGCGTACCGTTGACCAACAGCATGGGCTTATTCAGGAAGCGGTCACGATTGCTTCTCTCCATACAGCCCATATACATAGCGGCGTAGGCATCCAATGGCTGACCGACATAGCCCAACGCAGATGCCGCCAAATTGGCGATGAAACCCTCGCGGTTCAGTTCACGACCAACGGCAGCACCCATTGATTCACCCAAGTGTCCAATCTTGTAGCCCTTGAAGCGTGTATCGTCACGGACCCATTTGGCGACCGCCATCACATCAAGTGCCATGTTCATGGTGTTTCCACCCTGCCCGAGAGATGCTGCGGCGTAGCCAAACTGCGCTTGGCCAATGCCACGTGGTTGCCAATGATTGATGGCAATGCCGTAGTACCCTTGTTTAGCTAGGTGGTCGATGTACCACCGCTGCAAAACAGACATGCCTTCACTGCCATGACTCACTATCACCACGGCTTTTTTATTCTGCACTTCTGGTGCAGCCACATACGCTTGAATCGTCAGGGGCTTGCAGTTCCAACTGGCTTGACGGAACCAGCCGTTGCACACAGCACTGGTCACATCCACTCGGGTCAGTCCGTTGGTTGGGAACTCGCCTTCGGCATGCACAACTGCACATGAAAGGGTCAGGGCCACGGCGGCGCTCAGCACCAGTTTTGTTATCGCTCCCATAGGGGTCTCCATTCTGTTTTTAGATCAATGAGGTGTTTACTCATCAGAGTAAGATTCTGACATGACAATGCAGCATTAACTCCGTCGCTATATATCCTTCAATGACGCATCTTCGCGTCAATGAATTTCACTTCCGATACAGCCAAACCCAAGAAGAAAGTTGCGTCTGAAAGACACCCGCTTTCCGTGGCGTTTGGTGAGTACCTGAAAGAGGTTCGGATAGAGAGAAACAAGTCTCAGCAGGAGCTGGCGTTTGATGCGTCGATAGATCGCACTTATGTGTCGCTACTTGAGCGGGGTCTTGCCAGTCCAACGCTGCTGTTGCTGATGGCGCTGTCCAAGCCACTGGGGTTGCCGACTTCGGAGTTGGTCGCCGGGTTTGAGGTGCATTTATCCAAGCAGCGAACGCGCAAGCAACCTGTCAAACGCCGTGCCAATGAAGCTTCGCTTGAAGCCAATGGTGAACGTAAGCAGGGGTCGCGCCGTTCCCCATTGCGTTAGCTGGTGTCAGTTCGACGTATCCGAACTGCGGCCAATAGCCTTACTTCTTCGGCATTCCATTCCATCGACTCGTACAGCCATGTCACGGGTTTGCGCTTTCCGGCATCCGAAGGCTTGACCAGATTGGACTTGGCACTGCGACCGCCAGCGCCAGACACGGGCAAACGCATCCGCGCATTGAACGCTTGAAAGCCGGGTTCTGACGCGCTGGGATCGAGCAGCAAAATCGTGTCCGGTCTGTGAATCTTGTCGATCACAGCGCCCTCTATTGCGATGCCCAAGCTCCAATGTTTTGTCTTTTGGTGCTTGATCGAGGCGAACGCAAGTGCAACCATTTCTCCCCGCATCAACCACTCCACTGCGTGACCGTCAGCGTTATCCTCCACGCCGAACTTGGAGGTTAATTGCAGTGGCAGGTGTAAGCCGTTGAACAGTTCCACCCACTCCGCCGCATGAACACCCGTGAAATACGTGTGCTTGAACGCGCTGAATATTTCTGCCGCAAGTCCGAACTTGCGCCTCCCCATTTCATGCAGCGCACTTGGTTTTGCAAGCCCGTAGATTGAAACAATCATGGCGGCGAGGTGAACACCACAGGCCCCGTCCAAATCTGACTGTTGCATAAACGGTCTGACTGGTTCCGCTCTGGTCGCCTTGACGGTCAGTGCGTGCCCGGTTTGCAAATCTGCATAGACGCGCTGAAACCGATAGGCTACTTTTACTTCTTTGGGTCGAGGGCTGGTTGCCATCAGTAGTCCTCCGGCAGCAGCAGCGTTGTGTATTCACGTTTTCCCTCGTCGTTCGTGCCATCTGTGATGACCCATACAGTGGGCAAATCGCTACGCTTTTGCTTCGGCGTGGCCTTGAGCTTTTCCGCGTCAACAAGCCTGTAAACGCTCATGATTCGGGAGCCGTCAGTGATTGCAATTTCGTTCAAAGCCGCGTCGTCCCGGCAGGTGTCACCGAAATCGCCATTCAAATGGCGTGCTATCAGGATGCCTACGCTAAAGCCGGTTTTTTGCAACAAAACCAGTGCGCCTCGCGTGGCAACAATCTGCCCCGGCGCAAAACGCGCTGCATTTGTGATGATCGTGATTGGCGTTTGTGAACGCGCATCGTCAGTGGATGTGTCGTTGGTGGTCATGGTCTTCTCCTTTTTGTGAAACGTATGGACGTGCGTTGTTCTCCGAAGTCAGTTGTCGGATACCAATGCACGCAGCTAGAAAGTCAGTGCTGCACGTCGCCGGGAATCGTCGGTGTCAGCGGTACTTGCGAAATGGCTACTGCACAGCGGCGTAAAGCGCCTGCATGACGGCCAATTGCGTGACGGCTTGGTCACGTTGGCTGCGCACCATGCAGCAGCTTTGAATGGTCTTTTGGATGGTCACGAAATCAATGTTTCCTGCCAGCGGCTCGTACTGTTCGGCAGGCAGTCTGTAGCCGATCAGCCACCACACCAGTTCTGCGATGTGTGCCGCCTTGAGCGGCTGGTTGTTGGCCGTCGCTATGCAAGCCTCAGCCATCGCAGGCTTAAACCACCTATAAAACTGGTCGTTCGGGACACCAGCGTCAGGCAGCATTGACCAATACAAGGACAGTTCTGACAGTCGTTGAAGCATTCCGGCGCGGCTGTAGTGGACGACTTCCAGAACATCAGTCAGGTTCTCCGTGCCTTGAAAGAAGCTGTCCAACGTCAGCGGATACCGCCACGGGTGCGAATCAATGAGCCGCATTCCACGCAGGCGACAGGGTGCAGCAAAGCACTTCGCAACTTCGGATTCAGGCTCATCCAGCAGTAGTGAAAGTGCGGCATAGGCTTGGGGTTCATTGCAGAACTGAATCTCGCTCATAACGCCCTCAATGACGGGGGGCATCTGGCAATTCACCACATAGGTACAAAGCAGTACCTTCTGCTCCGCTTGGCCGAGGTGGAATACTTCGGTCAGCCAGTCCAGATTGCGCACCACTGCACACGCCTGATTTGGGATCGCCAGTTCCAGCCAGCCCATTCGGTAGCGAAACGCCGCAGGGACTATTACCGGGGTGACACGTTGTTCAGGCGGTAGCAAGAACTTGGGAACGTTCGGCATGTAAGGTGCTTCAATTGGCTCGCCAAAGTGATACCCAAAGTAGTCCCTGATCTGAACGGCAGCCCATGGAAAGTTTTCACTGGTCGTGATGCTGCTCAGGTTCATGCCTATGGTCTTCATCAGGACAGCGGCCATGCACTTGGCATAGGCTTCATTTGCAGGATGGGGCGGCACGCCATAAGGAGCAACCGTCGGGTCTGCATTTGGGTCAGCATCTTTATCGACGCCGCCTGTTTGTTTTGGGCTCATGTCGGTTTCCAGACCCAGTCCAGCCGCCTGCGCGGTTAGCCAGGTCAACAGGTTCATCGGGACATACGAGTCAAAGCCGCCTGATGCTTGGAGGCGATCAGGCACGCAGTTCAGGCTCGTATGCGGGGTGGAATTCTTTGCTGCCCGGTGATGCTAGGCAGCGTCCCTAAAACAGAACGTTTTTGGGATGGGTTTGACAGGCTGTCTAGGCTTGCTCAATTAACCATCGGCGACTCTGAAACACAGTGAAAACCGCTATTTCTGGAAGTTATTAACCGATAGATGTATTTTACCATCTTTATAAGCTTTTTGACATAAAGAAACGGCAAAACATACCAATTGACGGCTTAAAAGTGGCCGTTTTGACCCCTCAACTGGCACTTTGAACCGCTCAATTGAGCCAAAAAACCGTGCTCTGGTGGTTATCCAGCAAAATAGCAAATGCGCTGGAATTGCTTAAAAAACAAGCATTTTGTACTTCTCGACAATTTTTCGCTTTGAATTTGATGTCAGTTTCGACGAAATGTATTACTGAGCGTCAAACCGAACTGCCATTGGACTGAGGCCAGTCAAGCCAAGCTGATAGCTTGTCCCAAGACAACTCAGCCAAACGGTTTCCACGAGCATTCACCATATCGACTGTCCAATCGCCAGTTATTTTGGCAAGCGCATCAATTTGTGCCATATATGATTTGGACTCAAGGAGCTGCTGTGTTGGAGTGTTCACTCCATACGCTTGTGCATTTTCCAAAAGCGACTTCATCCCCTGCTCAGAAGGACTGGACAGAACTTTGTAGAGGTAGTTTTTACTTTTCCATGTTCTGTTGGAAATGCTCGCATTGATGCTGTGCGGTAGCAAGGTGAGATTGCCAAGAGTGTCAATTAATTCTCCGGCTTTATCCGCGTAAAGTGATTTCGGCCAGTCACTTGAACTGTCAGGCCTCTGAGGTGCTATGTGCTCAAGCGTACCGAGCGACTTCCAAGTCTCAAATGTTAGTAAGTTGACAGAGCCTACTGTTCCCTTTTCGTTGAGGCCCGGAGATGCAATATCCGCTGGAGAATCATGAAGGGCCGTCAACAACAAGAATCTAGTTACTGCATTAACTTTGGTCGCAATTTGAGAACTAGTTTTCTTCACCCAGGTTGCTTTTCCATCAATTTTTCCGAAATGCGTCAAAATGGACCTCAGAGCAAGTTTCAACGCCGTCGAATTTGGTGCGATTACAGAGCTACTTTTAGCTGGGCGCCTTGCTAGCGACAGAAAACGTTCTGCACATTCGATGGGATTGCCAGTTGCACTAATTGGAACAGGTTGCATTAGCGAGCGATAGTGCGTGTCGATCCCATCAGTGCCAGGCCTTGAAGCTCGCCATAAAGTCCAAAAAGCCGCAACTGCTTTAATCGCTTCTTCAAATTCACGAACAGCAAGCTTTTGAGCTTGCGCGTCTCCAGACTCACGCGCATCGACCGCAGCCGCATAAAATCTGGTCAAAGGGCCAATGGTAATCGTGTGATTCGACTGCCGTAAATAGTCGATGCAAATGCGTGCAGAGTCGGAAACCATGGTGTCAAAGTCACCAAATTTTGGTTTGTCCACGACCTCTGTAGGCCAAGCAGCACGGTAAAAAGATGCACACTGAGCAAGATGACGAACGAATATCAGTCTTTCTGCCTCATCTCCAACTGACTCATATCTGTCTCTCAGAAAGCGACGCTGCTCGCTCAAGTGTCGGGACAGTTTCTCCCCTGTTTCCGCCAAAGCAAATGAAACCACAAGATTGCGAGTAGCCTCCTGCTTGTCGTCGGTTTTTTTGAATTGCGACAAGTAATCATCAATGTCGTTTAAGTGACGACGACTATCTGATTGAAGGAATTGTTCAAGTGTCGCGCTTTGAATAACCTTAGGCTTAAAGGTTTCATAAGCAGTGAGCGGCTCACCAGTCGTATTCAGGGCTTCAAATAGATCAAATGCAGAGTCCTCGTTCGTCGCTTCGACTACAGTGAGTCCGACCCGAGTCAGCAGAAAACGCGAAAACAACAGAGTCCGCAATGCCTTGTGGTATTCCGTTTCATCACCTGCTAAAAGGGATGACACATACTCAGGGAACTCAGTTTGATTCAACAACGCTTGCTGAAATTGCTTGCTAGCGATAATCTCTTGCCATTTCGGGATTTCTAAACCCTCGTCGTCTGGCGAAGCTCCGTTCACAAGGCTTTGCAAAGCTTTTTGAACCGCTTTGACCCGTTCTTGGAACGCCTCGTGAGCATTTTTTAATTGCTCATCAATCTGCGGCGGCAAAGTCATAACAAACTTCTTAGGTGCAGATTCGGTGGCCCTCAAATGCTCGCCATACTTATGCAAATACCAAGCTAGCGGTGACAAGTACAGTGCCTGCTTGTCGGTGCTCCACTGATCCGCGAAGGAACGAATCATTCTAGGGTAATAGCGGAATGATCCAGTTCCGTACCCTTGGTCTTCCTCAAAGGTCTTGTGCAATTCCGCAAGTTGCCTCTGAATTTCCTGCGAAAGCCAGTTTTCAGCATCTACTGTAGGCTTCAGTTTCCGTGCAGCCAATCGCAAATGTTCGTGCAAAGCAGTCGCCATAATCAGCAAAGAGGTTAGGCGTTGCTGACCATCAATAATGGTCATGACACGAGACGGAACCTTTCCCCTGACAAGTGGTGAAACTGTTTTGTGCTGCGTATCATGAATGGCAATGATCGTGCCGAGAAATGTCACAGTGTCAGGCTGGATAACAAGCATCCGAAACCCATGAGAGACATCCTCTACCAAACGCGTTATGTTTGCCTTGTCCCAAGAGTACGGCCTCTGATAGGCCGGTACATACAAACCTTGCCCAGCTTTTGCGAAGAACTCAAATACGCTTGAGGGTGACGCTTTGAAAACGTCAGAAACACTCTTTGCACGGATTTCGTTAGTAGTTGTCATTTGTGGCACACCAAGCAAGCGCCCCCACCTTCATCTTCAAGGTAGAGGTCGTCAATATCAATATTCTCTGAAGGGAGAGGTCGAAGGGGATTAATTTTTATCCTGGCACGTTCGCGCTGCTTACGAATTTCAAAGTCCGCCTGAATAGTGGCAACCCTTTCAGGTTGTTCCAATTCAGTTAATGACTCACCTTGAGTCCAGGTAAAAGGTGAGCCATGTTCAAGCGCATTCTTTTCATACGTTTTCGCTTCCTCGAAGGCATCTGGGTGGGTAGCTTTAAGTCGAACCCATTCAATCTTCTGCTGGAAGAAGCAAAAAGTGCATCCACTGCGAGAGCGCCAATCGTAATATTTCGGCAATCCAACTCCTGAAGCATCAAGCATGTCGAAAACACCTTGTTTGTCTATGCCATGCTCTCGAAATGGAAGCTTCACGATAAGGTTTTCGTGCTGAGAGATAAGACCTTCTCGATGATCCTCATCCGCTCGAATAGCTACATAGCTAAATACCTTGTCACCATTGGACAACCAAGGACGCACCCAATTTTTGAATGGCAATAATTTTAGTTGTCGAGTACACCAGCGCGTCTTCGGGCTAGGCAAGAAATGCCCGTACTCCCGAAGCCAAAAATCAAAATCTCGATGCGGGTTGAGACGTTCAATGCGCTTGCCGAGGAAGCCCTCAAGCTTCGCAAGAAACTCATAGACTTCAGGTAGTTCTTTGCCAGTGTCGGTGAAAAAATATCTAATATTTAGTTCTGGGTATCGTTGCCGCATGAAGACAGCCAAAGCGGCACTATCCTTCCCGCCAGACAGGCCAAGAACGTGATGTTCACTCATGATGAGAGCCTTTTTCTTGTTCGATATTTTCAAATACCTTGGCCCCAACTTCGGCCAGTGCTGCAAGAAAGACTTCGCGCTTAATACGTCCAGAAGCCATTTGCGCGAGAAATGATGTTGCAAGCTCCTGCACTGCAAGACTGTCTTTTTCTGAAACGTCGAAAGTACCTGTAACTGTCTTGCGGCTTCCAAAGACCACGCCGATAGCTCTGCGAGTTGCTGGACGCCCCCTTACGGCAGCCAGTGACTCCAAACGTCGAAACTCCATAGCCCATGACAAAAGTTGAACTTCACCTGAATTGATGTCGTTGTCAGTCCAGTCACGGCTTGTTTTACCAAGCGCCAGCATTAGTAGTCCTTCGATGTCAGTAAGTGAGCCACCATATTCTGACAAGCGGGTAGCGAAGGCATCAAGTTTGAAATCAGAACCAACACCAGAAACGGTCTTTCCACGGACATTGAGGGAACTGGTATCCGTATCGTGATCGAGGGCAACGAACATTCGGCGTTCAACATCTCGTAGACGCTTTTCGAAGGCCTCAATGAGTTCCCCGGTAATTTCGGCAATTCTGGACGCGAGTTCGGCAGGTTGTCTTGTATTTAGGACAGTTGGCAAGTCTGCAAACAATACCTTGTGCGGATCAGATGCCTTGAGCAGTAGAAGCCTGACATCTTTTGTCTGCGCTGAAAGTGTCTCAGTCCGGCGCGTCCAGGCAGGCAGTTGAAACACAATCGAAACAAGAGCACGTGCAGAATCAAGTGCATCTGCCGCTACAGAGGTACCAAGACGAATACTCAACGCCCTAGATAGTGCCTCAAGCATCTTGCGATCACTACTCTCAATTCGGACGAAACGCCAGCCGATACGCCCGGGCTCTTGCAACCACTCATCAATGTGAGCTTCGGTTACATCTGGAGTAAAGGTTCCCTCAATGTACAACGCGAGTTGATTGCGATGCGCCATAAAGAACGCTAGCGCGAATATGGGAAGCAATCCCGCCTTGATGCCAAATGGTGGCTTTGTCCAAGTATCGAAAATCTCTGCCAACGTGACAATACGATCAGAGTCCAGAACAATCGCCTCTGCCGCTTTCCACGCTGAAAGTAAAGATTCACTGCGGGGGGTTCCTTGAGGGCTTGAAAATTTCCAACCCCCGTCCGTTGCAACGTGAAGACCAAGAGCACGAATGACCGTGTGATGCAATCCAGCATCTGCGGAGAAAGACGAGTAACCCAAGTTCTCCAAATTTGACTTAGTAAGCATTGAATGGAGCAAGTCACGCAGAGCTTTGGCGGCACTGGTAGAAAGTGCGTTGCGGTTGACCAACTCGCTGTTCACATGAGGCGAATTCGGGAAAATTGATTCAGCGATATCGGTTGCTAGCCGCGACAATCCCTCTCCCACGATGCTCTTCTTAGAGTGTCCATTCACATACCAGCTAGCGCCGTGAAATGCATCCCGTAACTCATCAGCTAACGCGGCTTTGGTAGCCTGTAGTCTTGCAGTGACCTCCCGCATAGCGACGCTATCGGAGTGCAAAGTGGTTGTGTTTGTGCGTACGAAGTCCAACGCTGCAAGTTCGCCAACAAGGTCTTCAAGACGCTCTGCGTTTGAGGGCGTTCCAATCAATAGACCATTCCCGCCCGCCTGAAGAGAGAGCTTTTTCGCCACTCGATTTCTGGCTGCTTCGTCGATTTTCTCTTGGGCAAGAACCAAAACAAACTCACCACATTGACTTCCACTTGAGCGAAACTTTGTGATGTATGCTGACGCGGTATCTTCTCTCACAATTGATCGGGCAAACCAACGCATCGCCCCAGTTATCCAGTAGTGGCGTCGCGCGGTGATGGGGCCAAGGTCTACCAACTCACCGAGCTTGGAATAGTCGTTGGTACCTATGCGCGAACGGGCATCACGTATAGCTGCTTCAATATCAAAATCGCTGCCAGCGTAGACACCCCATGCGTCAAGATGCTTGCGAAATATAAGAATCGAAGCGGAAGCAAGTTCCTTGAGGGCGCTCTTCACCTTTGTCGGGTCAGAAGTTGGAACACTAACCACTAGTAAGTCATCTTCTGCTGCTAAACCAGAACCATTCCGAAGCAATTCGATTGCACCAACAGTCTTAACAAGAGCCACGTGGAGCCCCGAGAAACGTGCCTCTGCACGCTCTACCGCCTCTGCTGTAGCCGCCCAACGATGTCCATCTGGAGATGCCAAAATTGCTGGCTCAAAATTGGCTTTGAGGTAGTCCCAAAATACCGACGGCCAATAGTAGCTATCGGAGTTGGCTTCGAGTCCTTTCAGCACCTCCGAGAAACCCAATGGTTCTGCTGATGCCAAAAAACTGAATACGCTGCGCTCGTTTTGTCCAAAGCGCCGTTTTGAAGCCGGCCCCAATAGAGCCGCAGTAACAGGATGCAAAGGCCAGCAAGCGTCAAGCAGAGCCCCAATATTGGCAACCGCACTCGGGCGACGCTTTTGGATGACTTTTGCAATACGTTCAGCACGACGCAAACTTGCGGGATGTGCTACTTTGGCGCTGACTGCGCGCCCTATCAGTGACACAACTTCGTCCGAACCCGCCACCAACGGAATGTCAACATACCGACCTTGAACTTTGGCCCATTCGTCTTGTGCGCTCTTTCCGAGACGTGCGGCGTATTGTTCAAATGCTTGATGGAGCACACCGACAACTACCAAGTTTCCACGGCAGCGACTTGCAGCTTCCGCCAGCTCCTGATAAAAACCAACATCATCGCCAGTGAGAGCCGCGTGCTCTAGAAACTTCCCTAGTTCGTCTATGACGAGGATCACGCCCCCATTGCGGGGCTGCGATTCCGCTGCTCGAACCAGTTCAGTAATTACGTCCCGCCGTCCGTTTACTTGTGGCTTGCGTCCACGAAACGAAAAATGAGCAGCGTCGATAGCTTTGGCGATTTCGTCAATAACAGACGCACGCCTGCCGACGATGGGCAAGACAGCCCACTGCTCTCTGCCGCCAAAAAACCTAAGTGTTCCATCCCCGGTTGCCAAGCCAAGCGCCTGCTTAGCTGCTTTCTTGAATTCGGGAGCCCCACCCGCAAGAGACGCCAAAAGTAATGCTAATGAAGACTTTCCACCACCGTATGGGCCTGTCCAAGTGAAAGCGCGCTGCTGTGTATTCAGCAGGTGTTTTGCTGTTGTTTCCAACAGATTCTTTGCCGACGGTTGCAGAATGTAGCCGTTGATAGCGTCCAACCGATCTAAGTCAGAGTCTAGGCGAACTGAGCGCAAAAACTGCCGATTGACCGTAACGTGATGCACTAGCTTATCTTGCATAAGCACCTCGTAATACACGCTCCATTACGTCTGCTGTCAACCCTTTTCCGGTTCTACTTACCTGACGCAAGCCAGACGAGTCCGTCCACTGTAAATAATTGCGAGTAATTTCGGCGATCTTCGACAGACGCTCTCCAACAGAGTCTTCATCGAGTTTAAAAACCCGACCCGGAGAGCCGTAGTCGTGCGCAATTGAGTTAAATGAAAGGGTAGCTTGAGATGCGCCAACATTTATCTCCCATCGCCTCCAATAATCCAACAATGCGAATGCAAATACGCCGTCAGGCAATGAATATTGAGGGCCACGATGAAATTGAAATCCATCGCCACTAGATGCCAACAATCCCAAATCCGCTAATAAAGGCTCAGCAGAATCTTCTGTCGCGCTTCGGGAAGAAACAGAGGTATAGCATCGCAAGCACACGGCTACATCGTTGTTCAGTGTGCTTTCTGACCGCGAAGACTTTGCTTCGGCGGCGTATTCCGAAATCAGCGATACCACCTGCTTCTGAGTGAAAGACTGACTCTGAATAAAGTTAAATACAACGTACCAAGTTGCAGACCGTAGGGCTCGCCCTGCAAGCAACCAATGAACTAGCCAAACAGTTGCATCACGCTCAAGATAAGGGTCACAGCCTTCTTCACCAAAGAGTATTTGACCGATGTCCCCTATCTCGAAGCCATCACCTTTTTCACTCTGTCGAATTACGTCGCACGCCAAGGCCCAATGTCGAATTGACGACACCATATTTTTTCCGACCCCAAATCGTTGAATTGCATCGTCATTGGAAAAAATTCCCTTTGGCGCAATTGCACCTTGACTGTTTACTTCGTGGAAAGCCTTTCGGAGCCATAGCTGACGCAACGGGAACGTCTCGTGCCCGGAGAAAGTCGGCTTCATATCAGCAGGAAAAATAATTGTTGCCATCGGACTGGACAAGTTCACCAGTTTGGTGGTTATGAGGACTGGTGAAGTCTACCAGTTCGGACCGCCCCCTGTTAGAACTCTAGTGTCGTTGTCCTTGCTATCGCAAAACACACCATGTTTGCCACCATAGCCGCGCCGCTGCAACCTCTACAGCAACACTTCAACCAATGTGAGTGGTTACTGACATTTCTGAACGCCGTCTTGGCACCCACCACACTTGAAATTCTCACCGTAGTTGCCTGGTCACAAATTTCCTGAGAGAATTGAGAATCATTTCGCTGCAATGGCGAGGTGTATTGACTAACGCGCCCTGCGTCAGTTTGGTTTTTCTTCCCCAATTCCCCACTTGATTTTTCTTGCCATGCCCTTGGCGCGTGTTGGCTAAACACGTCTGTGCGCCCAAGGGTTTGGGGAATATTTTTCTTCAACCTCAGGTAGCGATAACTCTCAGTTATCGACAGCCAGAAAGCCCTTCAAAATGACCAAAATATCTGCCAAAAACACAGGCACGGCAACCGTTCGCAAGTCCAAAACCGCCACCGTTGGCAACCAGCCACCGAAGCCACCACAGGCCGTTCTGGACGGTTTATCAGCTACTGCTGACCGATTCATGGAAGCTGCACAGTCCGAAGCCAGTAAGTGCGCGTATGCCAGCGATATTCGCATGTTCGCTGCCAGTGGCATCACGGTTCCGGCCACCGCTGCGCAAGTGATCGAGTACCTTGCCCAACACGCTGGAAATCTTTCCGTGGCGACCCTTGAGCGTCGGCTTATTTCGCTGCACAAAGCCCACCTCGAAAACTCTTTGAAATCCCCGACCGTCCATATCACGGTGAAACGCACCATGCAGGGCATCCGCCGCACATTTGGCACCAAGCAAAAGCAGGCACGGCCAATGGTTAAAGATGACTTGCTTGAGGCAATGGTGATGATCGACCGCCAGAATCCCATCAAAGCAGCGCGTGACCGTGCCTTACTGCTGGTTGGTTTTGCATCGGCCATGCGCCGTTCAGAATTGGTGGCTGTGATGGTTGAACACTTGACGTACCTGCCCAATGGCGTTGAAATATTTTTGCCGCATAGCAAGACCGACCAAGAACGGCAGGGCCGCACAGTCTTTGTGCCATTTGCCAATGGCGACCGTTGCCCGGTGCGTGCGTTGATGCAGTGGCTCGATATTGCCGAAATCAAAGAGGGGTTTGTTTTTAGAGCCGTCACGCGCCATGACCGTATTGCACGCCATGGTTTGTCTGCGCAGTCGGTGGCGCTGGTGGTGAAGTCGTCGGTGGCGCGTGTGGGTGGTGATGCTGAAAAAGTCAGCGGCCATAGCCTACGCGCTGGCTACTGCACGCAAGCGGCCATGTCCGGGCTGCAACCGTGGCAAATTCGAGAGCAAACCGGGCATAAATCTGATGTGACCTTAGCTAAGTACATCCGCGCCGTTGCTAAAAGAGCCATCCCAAGCTTGCTTTGAAAATGCAATCTGAGCGTTACCTTAGTGGTAACGCTTTTTCCCGTTGGGTGCCATGCAGTATTGACCACCTTTTGCTCCTGTGCAGTGCGACTCACCAGAGCAAGGGCAACCAGATGCAATGCTTGTCGGTGTCGGTTCGTCTTTACCACCGTGTCGCCACTCCCATGGTGGCATCTGCTTTTTCTCGCTCCACAGTCCCAGATGCTGTGCGCGTGCCTTTTCTTCCGCCATTGAATACAGGCTGCGGTCATCAGCCGATTGCTCGGACTCATACGCCTTGTAATGCCAAGCGAATCCTGCACGGATTTGCTCCAGGTTGGCATCAAACCCGTTGACCAATATCTTGCCTACGGTACGGCCATATTTATCTATCTTCCCGCCCTGCACTTCCACTTGCTTACCGAACACGGAATCAGAAAGATGCTCCTTTGACCGCTGCCCAAATGGCTGTGCTTTTTCTGGTGCGTCTATTCCGGCTAGACGTATCCGGTGGGTGGTCTTCGAGCTATCCAGCACGTCTATGGTGTCGCCATCGCTTATGCCAATCACCTTGCCGTTCAACGTACCTGCAAATACTTTGGCCGTTGACAATGAAATCAGTAGTACAAGCGCCACCAACACAATCTTGATAGACATTGATACAGACCACTGTGTCCTTGCGAATCTAATCATAAGTCCGACACACCAGAAGGTGAGTTGATTCTTCGGCCAGCATGTGACAAACGCAACTGCTTTCTAAAAGACAAGTTGTTCCTTGACCTCGTATTTGTAGATGTCTCGAACCTCATCTTCGGCACCGCTCTTGATAGTGAAAAAATCTCCAATTTTTCCTGATCGAAAATTTGTTGGCCTTTTGCCATATTCGCCATAATTTACTTCTGAGTAGTTGCCGACCGACACGACGACTGGGAGAACGACGCCATCATCATCGCAATATCCCATCCAGTCACCATCGACTACGTCGCCATGATCATCGAGGCCACACCAGAGTACGAAAGCATTTTTTGTTGATCGGTGGACATCTATGCAAATGGCTGTGACTTTTACGATTCTTTTAATTTGGCTGCCGGTATTTGGTTCATCAGGGTTTACATACTGATACGAACTATTTATCTCGTACACCCATTGGTCATCCACCGTAAATAACTGTGCGGGGCGTATTTCACGCTGTCCAAATGTGGTCGTGTAAAAATTATCGTCCTCATACCAGACCACAGACTGATCATCCACCCTTAGTAAAAAGGGGGTTTTTGAAGTGTCATGAATGACAACACCAGGCCACTCACCACGGCTCACATTCTGTGCGTCGTCCAAACCGCAGCAGATGACAATTTTTGAATTTTTATAGTCTTCAAGACCATCACGAAAAAAGCTGTTGACCCGAACAACGTTCATTTTGCGCACCTTTCTGCGCTGATGTTACCCTTCATTTTGGGGGCTTCTTTCGGCCACGTTTACTTTGCAACGGGTAACTCGTCCCACTGCGTGGTGTACCGTGGCGAACGGTTCTCTGAACGCATGGCCCAACGTTTCGAGCCACCAGCCGCACCACTGCGCAGGGTGCCACGGCCCCACACACGGTTAATGGAGTCCATGACGGCCATCGTCTTGGCCGCTCTGTCGCGTGCCGCTACATCGTCGAACAGCGTTTCTTGCCGTTGTGCCTTGACCGTCAATTCCATCAGCATCACACCGCACTTTTTGTACTGGTAGCCTTTGCGGAAAATGTGTCTTAGCCCGGTAAGCGCAGCGGTCGTCAACGAGCGGGTGTCGTCGGACACGTCAGGCAACGGAACCACCACGCCGCCGTTGTATTGCAGGTCAGATTGCCTAAAGCGGTTGGTCTGGACGAACACGTACACAGCGCCAGCCACAGAGCCCTGAGAGCGCAGCTTTTCAGCGGCACGGTCGATATGCCATGACACGGCTTCGCTGATTTCTGCGATGTCCCGCACCATCGAACCAAAACTGCGGGATGCCATGATTTGCTGCTTGGGGTCTGCAAGGTCTTCAAGCTCCAGGCATGACACGCCACGCAACTCGCTGGCCGTCCTTTCCATCACCACACCAAACTGAATACGCAACGCCTTCACGTCTGTGGTTGCCAGATCGAGGACAGTACGCACGCCCATCGTCTCAAGCCGTGCCGCAATGCGTCGGCCAACGCCCCATACCTCACCGACCTCAATCTTTGCCATCCAGCCGTTGCGCTCGGAATCCGTCATGCTGGACAGGTCACACACACCGTCAAAGACAGGATTCTTTTTGGCAAGGTGGTTCGCAAACTTTGCCAGCGTTTTTGTCGCACCGAAGCCAGCGCATACAGGCAAGCCAGTCCAACGCCGGATGCGGTGGCGCATGACATGCCCCATGGCGGTTGCATCGCCATGCAAGTGAACCAGTGTTTCCACCCGCAGAAAGCTTTCATCAATGCTGTAGACCTCGATGTCCGGCGAGAACTCCCGAAGCACTGACACCACTCGGTTGCTCATATCGCCGTACAGGGTGTAATTCGATGACAGGGCCACAATGCCATGCTCTCGCGCCAAGTCCTTCAGCTTGAACCATGGCGCGCCCATCTTCACGCCAAGTGCCTTCACCTCGTTGCTTCTGGCTACCGCGCACCCATCATTGTTTGACAGCACCACCACCGGGACGTGGGCAAGGCGTGGATTGAAAGCCCGTTCGCAACTGACATAAAAGTTGTTCACGTCCACCAGTGCAAACAAGGGTGGGTGGCGGCTGGCATCAAGCGTCATGGCAGGCAGGGTCAGCAAACATACCGACGCACGACACCGACGACCACACCCCAGATTTCAAGCTGACTTTCAGCTTTGAAGCAGATGGGCTTGAAGGCGGGGTTTTCTGACCGCAGTTCAACACCGCCATTCTTGCGGTACAGGCGCTTGATGGTGTATTCGCCATCGACCACGGCAATGACAATCTGGTTGTGCTGGGGCTCAATGCTGCGATCAACCACCACTTTGTCACCGTCCACAATGCCAGCGTCCCGCATCGAGTGACCCTGCACTTTGAACATGAAGCTGGCTGCTTTGTGGCGCACCAGATATTCATTCAGGTCTAGGCCGTCTTCAATGTAGTCTGTAGCAGGCGATGGAAAGCCAGCGGGGATGCTGCACAGAAACAGCGGTGACGTGTACGGCAGCGGTTCAGGCGTGAGTGCAAGGGGCGACTGATCGAGCGTCGCATGGGCGGGTGTTGATGGAAATGGGGGCTGCATGAGTCACGTTGCTTGAATACTGTTATTTTGTACAGTATAGCGACAACAATGGAAACAGGGGCGGTGAATTGCCATGCTTTAGGCTGACCGCCGCCTAAACTATCGGTCATGTGCGTGAACTTCACCCCTGCCAATCCAACCGCCTTACAGCGGATGACTGGCAACGCGCCCGAACAACAGTACCCGTCAGAAACATTTCCCGGTTACGTCGCGCCGATCATCCGAGCCAATTCCGAAGCATTGCGGGTGGATATGGCGGTATTCGGCCTGATCCCGAGTTGGTCGAAAGACCACACCATTAGGCGGCGCACGTACAACGCCAGGTCGGAAACGGTGGCAGAAAAGCCCAGTTACCGGACGGCATGGCGGCAACGCCAGTTTTGTCTAGTGCCCATGACGCGGTTTTTTGAGCCGTGCTGGGAGACGGGCAAAGCCGTGCGCTGGAGCATTCATAGGCAAGACAATGAGCCGTTTACCGTCGCCGCCATATGGGACAGTTGGACAGACCGGGCAACAGGCGAGATAGTCGAATCTTTTTCCATGCTGACCATAAATGCGGACGGTCATCCGGTCATGGGCAGATTTCACAAACCGGGAGACGAGCGGCGTAGCCTTGTGGTCGTGCCGCCCCATGCTTGGCATAAATGGCTGAATGCGACAACCGGGACAGCCAGCGATTTGCTGACGGAGATGCCAACATCGGAATTTGGTGCTGGCCCTGTTGGTGGTAAAGGCGCTGATGCCAACGCTCAGGCTGTGTTGCTGTAGGGCTAAAATCAGAGCGGGCTTTAACTAGTTCCCGCATTCACCTCCCTGATGCGGCAAGCATCAAGCTTGTTCAGACCCAGCCTTTAAACCGCTGGGTTTTCTTTTGGCTGTGGCAAACACCATAGCCGTGGGTCGGATGCTGCCAAGTTAACAACTCGCGCAAGTTGTCGGCACCTGATCGAAGCCAGCAACATGCATTGCACGCACACTGGTTTCGATTTCGTAACAGCCACTTGTTACAGCACAGACTGAGGCATCACTCATCCCATGGTTCAAACGCTGAATCAGGGAACAGGCCGATTTCCCGCACCGCATCGCATGCCTGCTGCCACATTGGTTCCGGCTTCCACCAACTCGCTTGATGGCCGCGCCAGTACGCATTGACCTTGCGTGCCTGCTTGGTGTGCTTAAACGCTTCAAGTGCGGCTTTCAGCCCGTCCTGGCGGCACATCGCTAGAAAGGCGCGCTCGGTCAAACGAGGCAAAGCTGCTCCGGTTGCGTTGAGGTCAGCAAACTTGAACCGCGCAAAGCGATTAGGCAGGCTGTTCAGCTTGTACAGCGGTAGACCGCGCAGCTTCTTGCCCCGCACCTCTACCCGCACGACTTCAATGCCGTCAAGCTTGGGCTTCATCTGCTTGATGGCGTTGGCCGTCAACAGTTCGTTCTTCTGTATGCCGCGCTTGCCATTGATCTGTTTGACCATGTTGAGAATGGCCGCGTGTATGCGCTCTGCACTCTTGTCATAGGCAACAACGAAGTAGTCGCTGCTTACGCTCCCAAAATTGTAGCCTTCAATGTGGCAGTGCTGCGCCATGCGCTTAGCCATCACCGTCATGCGCTGGGCATTGCTGTAGCTGACCAGCATGCGGGACAGGCTGGCATGTTGAATGTCAACAGCGAAGTCGATGCAGTTAATCAAGGGGCGTTGCATCAACTTGTCATACTCCCGGCCAATGATGCGGCGCATCACGCGGTTGATTTGGGCGGCATCGCCATCGCAAAACTTGGCGGGATTGATGACCACACGGATGCCGCCCTTCTGGCGCTCAGGAATCAACGCACCAACTTGCACGTAGGCATGTGAGCCACCGTCAAGCACGATGCGGAAGTTTTCACGATACCGTGCACCTTTGGGATAGGCACGCTCGCACGTCCCGGCTTCAATGGCTTTGGCAATACGACGGCGAACGGGCTTCAACATTGCTTCTTGGTCATCGTGGCGGCCACACGCCCAGCGCAGGATGAAGGCAAGACGGTCAACGACAGGACGTTTTACAAACGGGACAACGGTTTTCATATCAGTAGCTTTCTCAAACAGGATTGGATGGAGCCGACTGCTCTCGGGCATATCGACTGCATCAACCGCATGAGGCCGTGCGCTACTAAACACTTGATGACGATTGCCAGCCCATCTCGGGCAAGCGAACACGACTGAGTGCATGTTGCGCATGACGACATACCGCCGATGCACAAGCTATTTACAGTTTTCGTTTTTGGCACTGAGTGCGAACAAACCGCATAGCGGGAATGCTGCACACAAGGCGTTTTCCAGCTTGGGAAGGCCCTGCTTTGGTGGCGCTGTTGCGGCGCTTATTGGCTATGCTTTGTGTGCTGGTACAGCGATAGTCAGCTATGGCTATTGTTACTACCAGATCATTACTTCTAACAATACTGGGATAGCTACCACTACTCTCATACTGCTCATTCACACTCTTATTAGAGTCTGCCGCATTTGCTGGTGAATAGGTGTACGGGAACGGGGGATAACTGATGTTCAGGGCTTGTCCACACTCAGCGAGTGACCCTGATTCGTAACGCATGTTTGGGGGTCTCCCCGGAATACGTGCATATTTGCATATTCCGGTTTCCGGGGAGAGTCCGCCTCAATTCAACAAAATCGACTGCTTGATGGCATAAAAGCTGACGTTTCGATTATCGGAACCGGGCACATGAAACGGCTTGGTCGGAGTCTTGTTGCTACCCAGAACAAGTAAGTCCTGTTGCCGAAGAACTGCGATAACCGTTTTCAAGTCAAGCCCTTTGCAGACCACGTTTTCAAAGTAAGACTGGTAGACAAGGAACAACGGTTCCGAGTTGGAGCGCCCCGGATGTTCATAGCCCGCCACGGTGCCATTGTGTGCCTCGGTGAACTGGTCATACGGTTTGAACTTCCCGCCGCGTTGGGACTGAAAGAACAACCGCAGTGAATTCATCACGGATTGGTCACTCACAGGTTTACTGTGGTGTCGTTCAGCATGCCACAGCGCAAAACCATGAGCCACTGCATCCACAACTTGCTGCTTACTCCAGCCCACAGCCTTAGCATCAACCGCCATCAGCCCCGCAAAAGCGAACAAGACAAAGTTTTCCATCATGCGATCAAACACACCATCTTGAGCATCGACAGTCAAGCCCTGACAGAGCTTGGCGCGCAACTTTGGGGCAGCCTTGATGTATTCATCTTGCAAGGATGGCAAGTGCTTCACCACATGCATGAGAAATATCGCCGCAGCATGACCGTGACAAGCCTCCAACTGGCGCGTCACCGCTTTTGACTTTTCAGCACCATCGCCGTAGCCGCGTACTGTGTCCCAGATGCCATGTTTTCCAACGACAGGCATGCATGCCAAGCGAGCGGTTTGACCATCTTGAACCTTCAATCCAGCGTCTTTCATCACGACAATTGGCGACTCTTCTCCGGCGCTGAATGCCATCGCACAGTTACGCTCGGTTTCGCGCAAGTTGCCTTCAGAGTCGGCGCGCAGTTTGCCGCTTGCGTTTGTAAAGGCGTAAACGGATTTGGCGATTAGTTTTCCATTGCCTTGACCGATTTCGTCAATCACAAATGGACGGTGCTGATAGCCGCGTGTAGCGGCCTCGATGCCGTTGTCCGTCGAGTCCCATGTGACCATATTGTTCTGCGCTCCAAAGCCAGCACAAACAAGCTTCAAAGCGGTGGTCTTGCCTGTCCCAGAAGTTCCGTAGAGATTCACCAATGCGGCATCGCGCTGCATCGGCTTGAGCAAAGGAGCTGCAAAAGCTGCACTCAACAAAAGCACGGGCAAACGATCATCACCAAGATTTTTGGTCAACCGCAGCCAGTCTTTCGGTTTGCCCTTCTCATGTACTTTCGCGAAGATACTGCGCTGGGGCGCAAGCTTGAAAAGCGGGTTGGTGCAAATAAGCTTGTCTCCATACATGTAGCCAAGAGACTGGTCAGGCATCGTATGCCATCCATCTTTGATCACGCGCAGCCAGGTGGTATCTGGCAGCATGGTTTGCAGGTACATGCACAGTAAGCCAGCCAGGTTCTTGCTCTGTTCGCGGTCAACGACAAGGCCACGTTTCACGAGTTCCGCCAATACCTTCATAGGAGTCTGGAGCAATTCTTGCGGAATGTCCCAGTATTGCTTTGTACCCACATGCGTATGCAAGCAAATACGAATTGCAGGGTTGGCACCATCTGGGTTGGTGGTTTGCCCGAGTGGTTCAAGAAGACCGCAGTAGCGCGACCAGCCTTGACCCAATCGAGCGTACATGCCCTGATTGGGTCCGGCTGTCACTAACTTGAATGGTGCATCGTCTTCCTCAGACTGTTTAGCAAGTTTAGTCTTCGGTGCAACGAATTTACTTTTGCTGCTGGCATTTTTAGTGGCCGCAGTTTTGGGTACCAGTTTGGGCTTGCGCGGCGGTGTGGGCTTGTGGCTCATGCTGCACCTCCAGACACTGAATTTTCAGAACCACTGCTTGAGGCGTCGGCGTGGTGCGAGACTAGAAAGATGTCTGCAATTTTCTTGCTAGCAATTTCGCACACCTCATCACTGAATTGGTACTTGTCGCAAATTTGATTGATGCCATCAAATCCATCGGTTAGAACCTCAGGTGTGAAGCCCACGATGCGTTGCTTGCTGGAATCGGCGGTACGCTCCATTTGAGCGAGACACATGAAGCAAACCTGAAGGGTCTGGTCAGACGTGTCCAAAAAGAACATCCACTCGGGCCAAGCAGCAACCAGTTTCTTTACATAGGCGCGGACTTCAGGAATTTCCCACAGTTCACGGGAGTCATCGGTATATCCAGTAAATACCAAGCGCACGCTACCTCGACTGTTCCAAGCGTTTTGCGCAGTAGAGGCAAATAGTTTTGCGAACTTCAGAACGCCTGAGATGTTCTGAGTGTTGATGCTGTCACGCTTGATTCCAATGCAAATAGAGTTGCAAAACGTGATGGGATGGGCGGGGTGAAGTTTGGTATTGAGGCTCATGCTGCGACTCCCACCAATTGACCTGCTGCATAGGCTTTGACAACAGCGAAAGGCAATGCACTGTTGCGGCCTATTTTGATAGGTGCCGGAAGGATGCGTTTTTGAATGTCGCGGTAGACGGTTGCATGCGAGCGTTTGCTCAAGAAGCAAGTTCCGGCAATGCTGATTGCAGGCTCAAGCCCGGCATCGCACTGTGCTTTGATGATGATTAGTTCGCGGGTAAAGGCCGCCAACTTACGCTGCTCTAAGGCGTTCTTTTTGATTGCGAACAGTTCCTGCGGTGAGTGGCAGTTTGAATGATTGCTGGCATCTGCGCACGCAAGGCTGAGTGACTCAGTTTGCGTCATTTTTGAAGCGAATTTCATGATTTGTCCTGTTAGGTTAAGAGATGCCAGTGGCCACCGACAGGACAGAGTTTGAAGAAAAATGCGCCTTAAAAAAGTGACGCGAAAACGCGTTTCTATGCGTCACATCGCTACGTCATGCAACATGTTGAACGGTCAAGATTGATGGCACAACCAGCCGTAGGCGACGGCCAGTTGTGACTGACTGAAATGGATGTGCCTACGCGCTGAGTGCCAAGGCGCGATAGCCGTGGTCACGTAGGTGTATTGCGCGCTCAATTTTTTTGCGTACTGCTTGGGTAAGCTCGTTGACCTTGGCACCTGGCTTCTTGCGAGAAGTCATGCGTTTCACTGGCTTGTTTTCGTTGGAGGCAGGATCGCGCTTCCACGATACTGTGCGTGGTACCAACTCCTCCAACTCTGTTGCAATGTCAAGATGACTAGCGCCAGCTTCGAGCAAATCCAGAATTTTCAAATACTCCTCAAAAGCTCCAAACCTGTCTGCTTGCTTCGGCAACTTTTGAACAAAGCTACCGCGAATAAGCGCGTTTTGGTGCTCCTCCAGAAAGTTCTTTGCTTGATTCAGTTGAAAACCGATTGGCAAATTTAAATCAACGAAAACACAAGCCTGCGTTCGCTCCAGGGATAGATTTAAATCTATCAATGGCATTTGATAGATGTTCCCATCAGTCCCCTGAACAAGTGGGAGGGAAGCAGCCGATTTAAGTGGTGATTTGCGGAGTCGTTTATCAACCTTATTTTTGACCATGGGCTCCGTTTCATGACGGGGCCATCCCATGTACTCATCATTTTCATCATCACTTTTGAATTCAAACCCCTCAGCCCACTGTGCCGGTTCAAGTCCAAGTTCAATAGCGGTGGGATGACTCCACATCGCATTTACTACATCATCCGGCCATTCGTCCGACGGCTCGTACCAAGTAAACAACGAATATGTCTCCACCCTGAATTTTCGGGCGCACGAAAAATAGACTTCTGGCTCCTTCAAAAATTTACGAACCCTTTGAGATTGGTCGAGGTATTCACCAACTGTTTTTTGCTTGTCTCCATAACCCGTCATATCTGAAGTGTCGAAAAACTCCATGTCGAGTGCGCGGACAATTTCCTCATCTAGTTGATGGCCTTCGTTCCCATCAACCATCATGCCGATGTGTTCTCTTTGTTCTTGAGACAACGCATTCATTTTCCGAAACGCATCTTGGTAGTCAGGATTGCGGCGCAAAAACTCCCACGCCCATTGCTGCGCCGTCTTGGTTTTCTTTGTTCGAGAAGTTGTTGCCATAATTTTTGTGGACTACCGGAATGGGTTCGTAGTCGCATTTTGGCTCAGTTTGTCTCACTACAGCGCAACTTCAATTATGGTTAGAAGTATGGCTAGGAAACAAAAAAGCCACCTTGCGGTGGCTTTTTGCTATGTAAATCAAAGACTTACATATATTTGCTGGCGGAGCGGACGGGACTCGAACCCGCGACCCCCGGCGTGACAGGCCGGTATTCTAACCAACTGAACTACCACTCCTGGTAGTGGCAACTTTCGCTCTTTCGAGCCAAGAGCATTTCTTTTCAGATCTGCCGTTGCCAACTTGCGCTTCGATCATCTTGCGATGAATCTTGGCGACCCCACGGGGATTCGAACCCCGGTACTCACCGTGAAAGGGTGATGTCCTAGGCCTCTAGACGATGGGGTCAAAACCTTGGACGAATCCGCTCTCGAAAACTTTGGTGGAGGTAAGCGGGATCGAACCGCTGACCTCTTGCATGCCATGCAAGCGCTCTCCCAGCTGAGCTATACCCCCTATTGCCAAAACCTTGCATTACACAATTTTCTGGCAGTTCCTTGAGACGACTAACTTGTTAATCATTCTCAATTTCCGAGCCTCAAATTATAGCGCCATTTTTCATGCCTTTGCAAGTCTCGCCAATACTTTTTCTCTTCCGCAGATTTCCAGCACCGAATCGAGTGAGGGCGTCTGTGCTGTACCCATCACCAGCACGCGCACCGGCATGGCCAACTGCGGCATCTTCAGACCTTGTGCCGAGAGCACTTCCTTGATGGCAGCGGCGATGGAAGCCTTGTCCCAATTGCTGGCCGACAGTTTCTCGGCCAGCAGTGCAACCGCAGGGCGCACCGCATCGGTCACGTGCTGCGCCAACTCGGTCGCATCGGGGGTCACATCACCATAGAACTTGGCAGCCCACTGCGCCAGTGCGATTGTGGTGTCGCAACGGTCCTTGAACAGGGCACACACCTGCGGCAGGTGGTTCTCAACGGCAGCAGGCTCCAGCGCAATGCCCAACTTATTCAATTGCTGCGCCACCAGACCCGCCAGCCGGATGTTGTCCGCCTGTTTGATGTACTGCGCATTGACCCACAGCAGTTTGACCGGGTCCCACTGCGCGGGGCTCTTGTTCAGGTGTGTGCCATCGAACCAGTCCACCAGTTGTTCGCGGTTGAACAGCTCCTCATCGCCATGGCTCCAGCCCAGGCGGGCCAGGTAGTTCAGCATGGCCTCGGGCAGGTAGCCGCCCTCCTCGTACGCTGTCACGCTGACGGCACCGCGACGCTTGGAAAGTTTCTGCCCGTCGTCACCCAGGATCACCGGGCAATGGCCGAACTGCGGCAGTGGTGCGCCCAGCGCGTTGAAGATGTTGATCTGCCACGGCGTGTTGTTGATGTGCTCGTCACCGCGGAACACATGGCTGATCTGCATGTCCCAGTCGTCAACCACCACGGCGAAGTTGTAGGTCGGAATGCCATCGGTGCGCGCGATGATCAGGTCATCAATCTCGCGATTGCTGATGGTGATGGGGCCCTTGACCAAATCGTCCCAGGTCACTTCGCCATCGGGCGGGTTACAGAAGCGGATCACCGGCTTCACACCCTCGGGAATGGGCGGCAGCGTCTTGCCGGGGGCCGGGCGCCAGCGGCCGTCGTACAAGGCCTTTTCGCCACGGGCCTTCTTGGCCTCGCGCACGGCATCCAGCTCCTCGGGTGTGCTGTAGCAGTAGTAGGCCTTGCCCTGGGCAATCAACTGGTCCAGCACTTCCTTGTAGCGGTCCAGCCGCTGCATCTGGTAGATCGGGCCTTCGTCGTATTCCAGGCCCAGCCAGCGCATGGATTCCAGAATCTGGTCCACCGAGTCCTGCGTGGAACGGGCCACGTCGGTGTCTTCAATGCGCAGCACGAACTTGCCGCCAAAGTGGCGGGCATAGGCCCAGGAATAGAGGGCCGTGCGGGCGGTGCCCAGATGCAGGAAGCCGGTGGGAGAAGGTGCGATACGGGTGCGAATAGGTGCTGTCATGTCAGGGTATCCAGACCGCGCGCAATGTCGGTCTTCAAGTCTTCAATATGTTCCAGGCCGACCGCGACGCGGATCAGGCCCTGGCCGATGCCGGCGGCCTGGCGTTGCTGTTCGGTCATGCGGCCATGCGAGGTGCTGGCCGGGTGCGCTGCCATGGTCTTCGTGTCACCCAGGTTGGTGGCCAGCGACAGGACCTGCAGGGAGTCCAGCGCGTGAAAGGCGCGCCGGCGGGCGTCATCGGAGTTGTCCGCCTTGACGGCAAACGACAGCACCGCGCCGCCGAGTCCGCCCTGCTGCGCCATGGCCAGACGGTGCTGGGGGTGGCTTTCAAGGCCGGGATAGAACACACGGTCTACCGCAGGGTGGTCCTGCAGCCAGGCACCCAGCGCCAGCGCCTGTGCCGACTGCGCGCGCATGCGTATGCCCAGGGTCTCCAGGCCCTTCAGCACAACCCACGCATTGAACGGTGCCAGGGTCATGCCCCCGCTCTTGAGCACCGGCAGGAATTTTTCAATGACCAGCTGGCGACTGGCACACAGTGCCCCCGCCATGACTCGCCCCTGACCGTCCAGGAACTTGGTGCCCGAGTGCATGACGATGTCCGCGCCCAACGAGACTGGCCGCTGCAATATGGGAGTGGCAAAGCAGTTGTCCACCGCCAGCAAGGCGCCGGCCGTGTGCGCAATGTCGGCCAGCGCGGCGATGTCACACACCTCGGTCAACGGGTTGGTCGGCGTTTCGGCAAACAGCAACTTGGTATTGGGTCGCAGCGCCGCTTTCCAGGCGTCCACATCGGTTTGCGGAACAAAGGTCGACTGCACGCCGAACTTGGCCAGGTCCGAACCGATGAGCTTGATGGTCGAGCCAAACATCGACTGCGAACACACCACATGGTCGCCCGATTGCAACAGGCCCATGCACATCATCAGAATGGCCGACATGCCCGACGCCGTGGAGATGGCGGCCTCCGTGCCCTCCATGCTCGCCAGGCGCTGCTCGAAACTGCTGACCGTCGGGTTGCCGTAGCGGCCATACGTATAGCCGTCTTCATCGCCCGCAAAGCGGCGGGCCGCCGCCTCTGCAGTGGGTTGCACATAACCACTGGTCAGGTACAAGGCCTCCGAGTTTTCACCATACTGGCTGCGGTCCACCGACGCGCGGATGGCCAGCGTATCGGGGTGCAGGCCCACGGGCAGGGTCTTGGTCGTCGTCATGGTTGCACTCCCATTCAATCGCCAGCGGGATTGGGCAACGCCAGCCGGGAGGTATCCTCCTGGCTCTCTTCGCCACCCACGCGGTTCTCGTTCAGGCGGCTGATGTCGTCCGAAGTGATGTCACCGGTCACGTACACACCATCAAAGCAGGACGCATCAAAACCAGCGATCTTCGTATTCAGCGAGCCGATGGCCTTCTTCATGCCCTCCACGTCCTGGTAAATCAGCGCATCGCAACCAATCATCTCGCGGATCTCTTCCACGCTGCGGCCGTGGGCCACCAGCTCGCTGCTGGTCGGCATGTCGATGCCGTAGACATTGGGGTAACGCACGGGTGGCGCGGCACTGGCCATGTAGACCTTGCGTGCGCCGGCGTCGCGCGCCATCTGCACGATTTCCTTGGAGGTGGTGCCGCGCACGATGGAGTCATCCACCAGCAGCACATTGCGGCCCTTGAATTCGCTGGCAATCACGTTGAGCTTCTGGCGCACGGACTTCTTGCGCACCGCCTGGCCCGGCATGATGAAGGTGCGACCCACGTAGCGGTTCTTCACAAAGCCTTCGCGGTACGGCAGACCCAGCAACTGGGCCAGTTGCGCGGCGCTGGGGCGGCTGGATTCGGGGATGGGAATGACCACATCGATCTCATTCGGCGGCACCGTGGAGATGACCCGCTTGGCCAGCGACTCACCCAGGTTCAGGCGTGCCTGGTAGACGGAGATGTTGTCCATCACCGAATCCGGTCGCGCCAGGTACACGAACTCGAAAATGCAGGGGTTCAACCGCGGCGCATCGGCGCATTGCTGCGCATGGACCTTGCCCTGCAGATCAATGAACACCGCCTCGCCCGGATCGACATTGCGGTCGAACGCGTAGCCAATGCCTTCCAGCGCCACCGATTCGCTGGCCACGGCAATGCTGCCATCACCATGCCCCATGCACAGCGGGCGGATGCCAAACGGATCGCGGAAGGCCAGCACACCATGCCCGGCAATCAGCGCGATGACGGCATACGAGCCCTTGACGCGCTTGTGCACATTGCGCACGGCGGCAAACAGGTCCTGCGGCTGCAGCGGCAGGCCGCGCGTGGTGCGTTCCACCTCATGCGCCAGCACGTTGAGCAGCACCTCGGAATCGCTCTCGGTGTTGATGTGGCGGTGGTCGGTGTTGAACAGCTCGGCCTTCAGCGCGTGTGCGTTGGTCAGGTTGCCGTTGTGCACCAGCACGATGCCGAACGGTGCGTTGACGTAGAAGGGCTGCGCCTCTTCCTCGCTGAAGGCATTGCCCGCAGTGGGGTAACGCACCTGGCCCAGCCCGCAGTTGCCGGGCAGCGAACGCATGTTGCGGGTGCGAAACACATCACGCACCATGCCCTTGGCCTTGTGCATGAAGAACTTGCGCTCCTGCTGCGTCACGATGCCGGCGGCATCCTGGCCGCGATGCTGCAACAGCAGCAAGGCGTCATAGATCAGTTGATTGACGGGTGCGTTACTGACAACACCAACGATTCCGCACATATATTTTTCTCACTTCATCAAGGTAAGTATTTTCCAAATTCTTCCGGCAGCACGGGCTTCATGCCCTGCAGCACCCCGGTGCTCACATGGGCGCCGCTGGACTCCTGCCACCACGCAGCCTTGACCATGGGGGTCATGCCGACGACCACCGTCAGCACCAGCAGGATGACAACACCCCGCACTAGCCCAAACGCGGCCCCCAGTACCCGGTCCACCGGGCGCAGCCCCACGGCAGCCACCAGTTTGCGGATCAGAAAGGCCAACAGGCCACCCGCAAACAGCGACACCACAAACACCAGCACAAACCCGGCGGCATAGCGCACCACCTCGGTTGCGCCCGTCAGCGGCAGCCACTGCGCGGCGGCGGGCGCGAACCACTGGGCCAGCACAAAGGCCGCAATCCAGTTCAGCACCGACAGGATTTCATACACCAGGCCGCGCCACACGCCCACCACCAGTGAGATGCCCAGCACGGCCACAAATATCCAGTCCAGCGTGGGCATGGCGGCGCCGGGCTCCTAGAGCTCCAGAATGGCAGCGGGCAGGTCCAGCTTACGGATTTTTTCGGCCACCTTGTCGGCCTCAGCCTTGGATTCAAACGGTCCCACCCGCACCCGGATGCGCTTGCCCTCCTTGGGCTGCACCACCTGGGTATACGTCTTGAGCCCGGCCTTCTCCAGCTTGACGCGGGCCTCATGCGCCTTGGCCACGTCCGAATAGGCGCCGATCTGCACCACAAAGCGACCAGCGGCGGCGGCGGGTTTTTCCTCGGTCTTGCCTTCCAGCAGGGCGCGGGCCTTGGCACCGTCATCGGCGCGCGGAGCCGGCTTGTCCGCGGGTTTGTCTGCGGGCTTCTCGGCGGGCTTCTCGGCGGGCTTTTCCACAGGCTTGGGCTCTGGCTTGACTGCGGGTTTGGCAGCAGCTTGCGTGGCGGGCGCCGACACGGAACCCGTCGTGGCACGCGACGGCGCCACCGCCGGGGCAGGCGCCTGTGCCAAGGGACGGGCGGCCGGCGTTGCAACCGTGGCGGGTGCCACCGGCTTGCCGGCATCGGATTCGACCACGATATCGGGTGCCGGCTTCGCGGCAGACGGCAGGGTCAGAGGCTTGGCGGTGGCCTTGTCGGGAATCTCGATGGGAATGTCCACCGAAATGGGGCGTGGCTGGCTGTCAAACAGCAAGGGGAAGCCGATCACCCCGATCAGCACCAGCACCGATGCACCAATCAGGCGGTGCCTGGCACGGGTGCGCATGGCCTCTACGCTCTCAACTGCCGGAGCCGGGGCGGGAGTTTCGTCGCCACCTTTGCGAAATTTGAAAAAGGCCATGGATTTGGTGATTCAGGAGTTCAGGTGTTTGGCATGCAAACGGGGCACGCCCTGTGCGAGTACACCACCCACGGTGTAGAACGATCCAAAGACGACGATTCTATCAGCGGGGTCCGCCGCAGCCACGGCGGCCTGCAGCGCCGCCATGGGGTCGGCATGGGTGCTGGCCGAGGTGTCCTTGCGCGTGTTCTGGGCCTGCCACTGCGCCAGCAGCGCGTCGGCCTTGGCCGCCCGCGCAGTGGGCAAATCGGTGAAATACCAGCGGTCCAGCATCGGGCTGACCCGGGCCAGCATCGGCGCCAGGTCCTTGTCGGCCATGGCGCCGAATACGGCGTGCGTGGTCGGAAAGAAGCCCATGGCATCCAGATTGGCCGCCAGCGCCGCCACCGAGTGCGGGTTGTGCGCCACGTCCAGCACCAGCGTGGGCTGGCCGGGAATGATCTGGAAGCGCCCCGGCAGCTCGACAAAGGCCAGGCCGTTGCGCACCGCCTGCGCGGTGATGGGCAGGCGCTCGCGCAGCGCGGTGAGTGCAGCCAGCACGCCGGCCGCATTGACCAACTGGTTGGCACCGCGCAGCGCCGGGTAGGCCAGCCCGCTGTAGCGTCGCCCGCGCCCGGCCCAACCCCACTGCTGCGGGTCGCCGGCCACGTTGAAGTCCTGGCCCACGCGCCACAGGTCGGCGCCCACTTCCAGCGCGTGGTCCAGCACGCTTTGCGGCGGCACGGGGTCGCTGACGATGACCGGGCGGCCCGTGCGCATGATGCCGGCCTTCTCCCGCCCAATGCTCTCGCGGTCCGGACCCAGGATTTCCATGTGGTCCAGGTCGATGCTGGTGATGATGGCGCAGTCGGCGTCGATGATGTTGGTGGAGTCCAGCCGGCCGCCCAGGCCCACTTCAAGGATCACCACGTCCAGGCCGCTGCGCATCATGACGTCGAAGATCGCCAGCATCGAGAATTCGAAGTAGCTGAGCGAGATCACATCGCCATTCTGGGCTCTAGCCCTCTCCACCGCTGCGAAGCCCGCTACCAAATCCGTAGCATCCACGGACTGACCCAAGAGGCGCAGGCGCTCTTCGAAGTGCACCAGGTGCGGCGACGTGAACAGGCCGACACGGTAGCCCGCCTGGCCCAAAATGCTCTCTAGCATGGCGCAGGTGGAACCCTTGCCATTGGTTCCGGCCACGGTGATCACCGGGCAGTCAAAGCGGATGGCCATGCGCTGCGCCACGGTGCGCACGCGCTCCAGGCCCATGTCAATGGCGGTGGGGTGCAGGCGCTCGCAATAGGCCAGCCAGTCGTCGAGGGTGTTCAAGGTATCCATAGAGGGGGTGATTGTCGCTGACCCGTTTGGACCCGACAGTTTCGGGGCCAACGAAGGATCAGGTGGGGCGGTGCGTCACGATCAGTTGGGCCGGGCGTTTTGCTCCGTGTCCCCCGCCCGCTGTGCGGGCTCCTCCTTGACCTGCGCAAAACGCCCAACCCAACTGATCCGCCAACGTCGCAGCACGCCCCTTAATTGCCCGACGACCCGACAGCGCCTAGCAGCGGGGATGGGGTGGGCACCAGAGTGAGGTCAAGGAGGAGCGCGCAGCGCGGGGGACACGAACGGCGGTGCCCACCCCATCCCCGCTGCGGGTTCAAAAAAGCGCTCAGCCCGCAAACCGGTCCGTCGCAGACAGCAATTCCGCCAGAATCCCCGGCTCATTGAACGCATGCCCCGCGTCATCCACCAGCCGGAAATCCGCCTGCGGCCAGGCGCGGTGCAGGTCCCAGGCAGTCTTGGCCGGCGTGGCCACGTCGTAACGACCCTGCACGATGACGCCGGGAATGCCGGCCAGCTTGTGCGCGTCGCGGATCAACTGTCCCTCTTCCAGCCAGCCGGCATGCACGAAAAAGTGGTTTTCGATGCGGGCAAAGGCCAGGGCGTAGTCGTCGGCCTCGTGCTTGGCCTTGTTGGCGGCGTCGGGCAGCAGGCGGATGGTTTGCCCCTCCCACACGCTCCAGGCCTTGGCCGCCTCCAGTTGCACGGCCCGGTCGCTGCCCACCAGGCGCTTACGGTAGGCGGCCATCAGGTCGCCGCGCTCGTCCGGTGGAATCGGCGCCAGATAGTCCTCCCACAGGTCGGGGAACAGCCAGGAGGCGCCCTCCTGGTAGTACCAGAGCAACTCTGCGCGGCGCAGCGTGAAGATGCCGCGCACCACCAGCGCCGACACGGCCTGTGGATGCGTCTGCGCATAAGCCAGCGCCAACGCACTGCCCCAGGAGCCGCCAAACACCAGCCAGCGGTCCACATTCAGCAGTTTGCGCAGACGCTCGATGTCGGCCACCAGATGCCAGGTGGTGTTGGCTTCCAGGCTGGCATGCGGCGTGGAGCGGCCGCAGCCGCGCTGGTCGAACAGCAGCACGCAGTACTTCTGCGGGTCAAACAGGCGGCGGTGGTCGGCCGTGCAGCCGGAGCCCGGCCCGCCGTGCAGGAACACGGCCGGCTTGCCCTGCGGGTTGCCACACAGCTCCCAATACAGCGTGTGGGCCTCGCCCGTGTCCAGCATGCCGGTCTGGAACGGTTCAATCGGCGGGTACAAGGTGCGGGCCGGATGGTTCACGGAAACTCCTTCACTACAAATTTGATAGCTGTTCACGCACTGTTGACGAGGGCTAGCCGCCCATTTCGCTTCAAGGAATTATGACAAAATGGCCACCATGATCACCCTCTATGGCATCCCCAACTGCGACACCGTCAAAAAGGCCCGCACCTGGCTGACGGACCATGGCGTGGACCACACGTTCCACGATTTCAAGAAACAGGGCGTGCCCACCGACCTGCTGCCCGGCTGGATCAGCACTGTGGGCCTGGACACGCTGATCAACCGCAAGGGCCCCACCTGGCGCAAGCTCGACCCCGCCACCCAGGCCGGCGTGGTGGACGCCGCGTCTGCCACGGCGGTGATACTGGCAAGCTCCAGCGTCATCAAGCGCCCGCTGGTGGCGTGGGCCGATGGCGCGGTGACGGTGGGCTTCAGCGACGAACTATTCGCACAGCGCGTCAGGCAATCACATCCGGGCTGACCGTGGCCGTGCGGTCCACCACGTGGGTGCGGGCGTTCTCCACGTGAATCCACTGGTCGCACAGGGCCAGTGAGCTGGGGCGGTGCGCAATCAGCACGATGGTGGTGTTGCGCAGGTGCTTCTGGATGGCCGCGCGGATCAGCGCATCGGTTTCCACGTCCACGCTGGCGGTGGCCTCGTCCATCAGGATGATCCGGGCCCTGGACAGCAGCGCGCGCGCCAGGCAGATCAGCTGGCGCTGGCCGGCGCTGATGTTGCGCCCACCCTCCTCCAGCGGCGTGGCCAGCCCCAGAGGCAGACTGTCCAGAAAGCCCGCCAGCCCGATCTGCGCCAATGCGGCGGCGATGTCGGCATCGCTGTAGACGCCTTCCACGTCAATCGACTCGCGCAACGGCCCCAGAAACAGCACCGGGTCCTGCGGCACATAGGCCATGGCCCGGCGCAGCCGCGACGGCGGCACCTGCGCAATGTCCACCCCATCGACCAGGATCTGGCCACTGCCCACGTGCAGCGTGCGCAGCAGCGCCAGCAGGATGGTGGACTTGCCCGCGCCCGTGCGCCCCAGCAGGGCCACGTGGCTGCGCGGCGCGACGTCAAACGTGGCGTCCTGCACGATGACGGGGAGCTCGGGCGCATAGCGCAGGCTGGCTGCACGAAACGCGATGGCGCCTTGCTGCGGCCAGTCCGCCGGAATGGTGGCAGCATCGGCGGCGACTTCTTCGGGCTCCAGCTCGGCCCATTGCTGGCAGCGCTCCCATGGCACCAGCACGGTGGCCAGTGCGAAGAAGTCGCGGCACAGCCGCTCAATGCGGGTGAGCAGGCCGAAGGTCAGCGCCAGCAGCAGGCCGGCCGCGCCAGTGCCCAGGTCCGGCAGCAGCGCATGCCCGCCGCCCAGCACCAGCGGAACCAGCAGGCACAGCATGACCGCGCAGGAAACCAGCGTGAGCCGCACGGACAGCCAGAACACCAGGTCCCAGCGCCGCAGCTCGGTATTGAGGCTCAGCAGCGTGGCCGTCTCGTACTGCGCCAGCAGATGGTGCTCGCGCCCAAATGCGCGCAGTGTGGAGTGGCCACGCAGGGCGTCGTTGAACAGCGAAAACACCGGCGAGCGGGTGATCGACCCCAGGCGCGCGGTCTCCCGCACCGCGGCGCCATACAGCCGCGACACGCGGATCGACACGTAGGTGGCAATCGAAAACGGCACGATGGCCGCAGCCGCCACGCCGATGATGCCCACCGCCGCCGCCACCGCCGCGCTGACGCCCTGGGTGAAGCGAAAGCCCCGGCCCGCCAGCTCCACGTCGAGCTGCTGGATGTCCGCCGAGAACCGATTCAGGATGCGCCCCGACGGCGTGGTCTCAAAGAAGCGCAGCGGCGACTGCATGACGCCGCCCAGCATGCGGTCATGCGCCCGCTGCGCCGCATGGGCGCAGGCCTTGCGAAACCGGGCCTGGGCCACGTAGCTCACCAGCACGGTCAGCAGTGTGAGCAGGGAGAAGGCGAGGAAGAAGACCGTGGGGCGCATGGCGTCCGTGCCCTCCATGCGCGACATCAGCACCTGCTGCGACATCGGCAGCACACTGGCGGCCAGCATCAACGCCAGCATGGCAACGGCCCCGGCGGCAGCCCGCCCCGGCCAGTTGCTGTCGCCCAGCGTCAGCAGCAAGTTGCTCCACAGCGAGCCGCGCACCCGGCCCACGGCCTGCGTCTCGGTCGTGGTGAGCACCTCTTCCTTGCCCGCACCGCCCTGGGCGTTGGCCCCGAGCTGGTGGGCCACCTGGTGCTGGTCGGAGTGGCCTTCGCGCTCAATGCGCAGAAAGTTGGCAAAACGCGGACTCTCGGCCAGCAGTTCGGCCAGCGTGCCGAATTGCGATGCGCCATCGGCATCCAGAAACAGGATGCGATCGAACCGCTCCAACTGGGCCAGCCGGTGGGTCACGCAGATGCGCAAGCGGGTCTGCCACTGGCCAAACACCAGCTCGTCGGCGACACGCGCCTCGGTGCCCACATCCAGCGCCGAGAACGGATCGTCCAGGATGATGACGTCCGCCGGGTGCAGGGCGGCCCGCGCCAGCGACAGGCGCTGCCGTTGTCCGCCCGAGAGGTTGAGCCCGCGCTCGCCAATCTCGGTGTCCAGCCCGCCGGGCCACTGGGCCACGTCCTGCGACAGGTTGGCAAGCTCCAGTGCACGGTGCAGCGCCGCGTCCGGCCATTCGTCCCGCTTGCCAAACAGGGTGAGGTTGTCGCGCAGCGTGCCGCTGGCGACGAACGTCTCCTGCGGGCAATAGGCAAAACGCGGCGCCGTGCCCCAGGTGACGCCGCCCGCCGTGGGGGCATATTCGCCCAGCAGCATGCGCAGCAGCACGGTCTTGCCGGAGCCAATCGGCCCCACGATGGCCAGGCTCTGGCCCGCATCCAGCGCAAAGGAAATGTCGCGCAGGATGTCCGTACCCGGCTGGACGCCAAACGCAAGCTGGCTGACGGAGAGTGCCTTGACGCCATCGGGCGCACGCGCGGCGGTTGGGGCGGCAGGCTCGTCCGCCAGCTTGAAGTAATCCAGCAGGCGCCGTGCCGAGACCTCGGTCTGTGCCAGCGTGCTGGCCACATCGCTGACCACCATGAACGGAAACTCCAGCCCCTGGAAGATCAGCAGCGTGGGCAGCAGCATGGCCGCGTGCAACTCCCCGCCCCGCAGGATGTGGATGCCGTAGGTGAAGGTGGCCACCACCAGGCCGGCGCAGGAAAACAGCAGCGAGGCCCGGGTTTGCAGCAGCATCACGTCGATCAGGCGGTCCACCTCCGCACTGCGCGTGCGCCGCGCCTTGGCCAAAAACAGCGCGGACCAGCCGGAAAGCTTGATCACCTTGATGGCAGACAGGATTTGCGACAACAGGTCCAGCCGCTGGTCCCGCGTGCGCAGCAGCTCACCCTGGCGCTTGGTGGTCTCGCGCACGATGTGCTTGAGCAGCGGCACGCTCAGCGCCATGAACGCCAGCCCCGCAATGGCGGTGGAGCCCAGGTAGCGCCACAGCAGGATGGCGGCAATGCCGATGTGCACCACCACCATCAGGCCATCCACCATGCGTTCCACACAGTGGCTCACGGCCGGCACATCGACCTGCATCAGGTTTTGCATGTTGCCCTGGGGCAGGCCGTGGCGCACCCCGGGCGAGAGCCGGAACCACTTGGCCGCAAAGGCCTGCATCAGGGCACTGCGCTGCAACAGATGGGCGTGGGCAAAGGCCTGCAGGTAGCGCTGGAAACTGACGTTGGTGACGTAGATGATCAGCGGGAAACTCAGCAGAAAGGCCAGGTGCGCCAGTTCCAGCGGTGCCGCCCGGATGGCGTCGAACCGGGTCATGAACTGCTCGATCAGCAGCGCGGGTGCGGCGGTGGCCACCGTGGCGATGGTCATGTAGATCAGCGTGCGCCAGAACTGGGGCTGCGTTGCGCGCATGACGCTGACCACCATCGTCCACGGCCCGCCGCCCACGTCGAGCTTGAGCAAGGGCTTGCCGTGGGTCTTCTCCAGCTCCTGCAGGCGTGGCGTGATGTCCTCCACGCCCATGGAGACGTTGTCCTGCGCCAGGCGCTTGAGCTCGGGCGTCAGGTGTCGGAAGTAGTCATCGGAGAGCGATTTCAGCGCGGCAATCGGGGTGTGGAGCAGCATCAAAACGAGTATCGCATCCCCCGCGCAATGGCGCAGCGCTGGCCGTGCCCTAAAATTGGCGCCACTGCAACCGACCCAATCCCATGAGCACCATCACATCCCACATCGACGGCGTTTCCGTCACCACCAAAGCCAATGTGTACTTTGACGGCAAGTGCGTGAGCCACGGCTTCACCCTGGCCGACGGCACCAAGAAATCCGTGGGCGTGATCCTGCCCGCCACGCTGACCTTCAACACCGGCGCGCCCGAAGTCATGGAGTGCGTGGCCGGCAGCTGCGAATACAAGCTGGACGGCACCGACACCTGGGTGCGCTCCAACGAAGGCGAGCGATTCAGCGTGCCCGGCAACGCCAAGTTCCAGATCCGCGTGACCGAGGGCTTTGACGCCTACCACTACATCTGCAGCTTCGGCTGATCCCGAGCGCAGCGCACTCCTAATTCAATAGCAGTCCACGCACATTCCACGAGGGCTAGAGGCCAATTTCATGTCAAACACCATCCTGCAAAACATCCCCGTCGGCCAGAAGGTCGGCATCGCCTTCTCCGGCGGCCTGGACACCAGTGCCGCGCTGCACTGGATGAAGAAGAAGGGCGCCCTGCCCTACGCCTACACCGCCAACCTGGGCCAGCCCGACGAGGCCGACTACGACGAAATCCCGCGCAAGGCCATGGAATACGGCGCCGAAAAGGCCCGCCTGGTGGACTGCCGCCCGCAACTGGCTGCCGAAGGCATTGCCGCGCTGCAGAGTGGCGCCTTCCACATCACCACCGCCGGCCAGACTTACTTCAACACCACGCCGCTGGGCCGCGCCGTGACCGGCACCATGCTGGTCAGCGCCATGAAGGAAGACGATGTGAACATCTGGGGCGACGGCTCCACCTTCAAGGGCAATGACATCGAGCGCTTTTACCGCTACGGCCTCTTGACCAACCCCGCGCTGAAGATCTACAAGCCCTGGCTGGATCAGCAGTTCATCGACGAACTGGGTGGCCGCGCCGAGATGAGCGCCTTCATGACCGCCAACGGCTTTGGCTACAAGATGAGCGCCGAGAAGGCCTACAGCACCGACAGCAACATGCTGGGCGCCACGCACGAAGCCAAGGACCTGGAGTTTCTGAACAGCGGCATCAAGATCGTGAACCCCATCATGGGCGTGCCGTTCTGGAAAGACGACTGCGCCATCAAGGCCGAAGAAGTGAGCGTGCGCTTTGAAGAAGGCCGCCCCGTGGCGCTGAACGGCGTGGAATACCCCGACCTGGTAACCCTGATCCTGGAAGCCAACCGCATTGGCGGCCGCCACGGCCTGGGCATGAGCGACCAGATCGAAAACCGCATCATCGAAGCCAAGAGCCGCGGCATCTACGAGGCCCCCGGCTTGGCGCTGCTGTTCATCGCCTACGAGCGGCTGGTGACCGGCATCCACAACGAAGACACCATCGAGCAATACCGCGAAAGTGGCCGCAAGCTGGGCCGCCTGCTGTACCAAGGCCGCTGGTTCGACAGCCAAGCCATCATGCTGCGCGAAACCGCTCAGCGCTGGGTGGCCAGCGCCATCACCGGCACCGTGACGCTGGAACTGCGCCGGGGCAACGACTACTCGCTGCTCAACACCGAGTCCCCCAACCTGACCTATGCGCCCGAGCGCCTCTCCATGGAGAAGGTGGAAGACGCGCCCTTCAGCCCGCTGGACCGCATTGGTCAACTGACCATGCGCAACCTGGACATTACCGACACCCGCGCCAAGCTGGGCATCTATGCGCAAAGCGGCATGCTGTCGCTGGGCAAGGATGGGGATTTCTTGAAGTTGGGTAAGTAGTCACGCACACGACTTATGTCGCGTCAAGAATACAACCTCGTCATTGCTCATCACGGGGCAATTTTGATGGCCTCAAGTCTTCGTAGCGCATCTGTAGCCCTGCGAAGACTTGGTGATGCTGCCAAAGCGCGATCAACATTCCAATCACTTTGAACAAAAGCACAAAGGTGCAGGTTGTATCCTGCGCCTTGCTTACTCCGATCAAACTCTGAAACCATCTCTTCTCTGAAAATCTTTCTTTTTGACCGGCCAACTAACTGCAACAACAGGCTCTTAGGGTCATTCAGATCGTCAGTGGCATACGGCAGTTTATTGAGTGCAATCTGAAAGAAATGTGAAAACCCATTGCGGTCAGCCATCACCCACCCCTCCGCTTCTGTTACCGCCAATCGGAGCAAAAATTGAGGGACAGTGTCACCCGGTAACCACTTCGCCAGAAAATTCCTCACACATTCTCCATCGGTATCTGCCACACACAATACAGGTTGAACATGCTTAGCCTGCTGAGCGAACCGCGGCAAGTCAGCCCTTAACTTCGTGATACCGCCTTTGTTGATGGAAGGCCCTGCGAGAGACCAATTCGGCAAAACCGAGGAGATCAGCTTTTCGCCTAATGCACAGGTCAGTGCATCCTCACCAACTACGAGCACGCGATTCATGCCCACAAGCCCAATTGCGAAACAGAATCCGGTCGCGTTTTTGGAAGCAACACCTCAGCTGGAGTAAGACCACCATCAATTTGCCGACACTCTTCCTCATTCTGTGAGCGAATACTAGAGCCATTCGCGCTTGGTTCAATCAACAGAATCAAGGTATCCCCTGCAAGGTTCTGCAGGATTTTTTCACTGTGTGTACTTACAAGAACTTGTCGCGAAGATTTACGTCTCTTCAAATCACGCAATACTCGCTCGGTTGTAATCGGGATGTTTTCGACAATTCCGTCGTTCAGCGAGAGCTCTGGCTCCTCCAGGAGCAATAATCCGTCGCCGTCTTGCAGAGCCCAGAGCAACCCTATCAATCGCAACGTTCCATCTGAGAACAGATTTTCTCTTTGCCAAGCCCCATTTACGCGCCAATGGGTAAAGTTTGCTTCCAGATGCCATAGCCCGGTAACACTGTCTTGCTTAAATTCCAGTTGAGAAAAGAGTGGGACAGCCTTAGACAAAGCCTGCTGAATACGCTTAAGTCGGGCATCGCGGGTTTTTTTTGGAGTTTGGGCGATGCGCTGCATTAACCCCTGACCGAACGGATCACTTTCTGGAATTCGAGCGGCAATTTCATCTCCATACTTAAGAAGTTGTGGCACCAAGTGAAGGTAAGTCGTTCCCGCGAAGAACTCGGCCAAATCTCTGAATTCGGCGTTGCTCGCAATCTGCTCAATGAGCGTCTGAGTCAACCGCTCAGGATCACTCTTGTCTTTTGAGTCTGGTCGAGTGAAGAGCTTCTTTCCGTTACGCTCAACGCATTCCTGTGACACGAGAACACGTTGCTGCCCCTTGCCTTCGGTTTTTAGGGCAAGCTCGTATCTCCAATGAACCTCGCCATCTGAGGAATCGTCCATCAAATCGATAGCGATGCGAACTTCAGTATCTCTGCGTGCGTGTAAGCTCCGCAATTTTGTCAATCCACCTCTGTCACGCAGTGCCTTTTGTAATCCACCGCCCTCTGTCTGAGCAAGAGTACGCATGAATCGGAACACATCCAGAAAGTTGGACTTGCCCGAAGCGTTCGCGCCCAATACGTAAGTACGCGGCCTTAGAGGAACATCGACCTCTTGAAAGTTTCGCCAATTTTTCAGTTTCACCCGCGTAACTTGCATTTTTATATCTCCTTGCCTTTTCGGCGAACCATATTCTCGCCTTCTGCCTACGCAAACAACCCCTGATGCTCCCGGCAATACTGCAACCCGCCAAAACGCTTGGCGTTGTTCCAGCAGAACTTGCCTTCGGGGTAGCTGATTTTGCCGTGGCAGTGGGCACAAATTAGTTTCTTTACCAATGAGGCGTCTACCGCTGCGGGCGCGAGGACTGCGGGGGCAACTATGGGCACAGGCGCAGCGGGCTTGGGCGCCTGCGCAGCCTGGGTAAAGTGGGGCTTGGGCTGCATGAAGGGTGGCAGGTCTAACAGGTCCGCCGGACGGTGCTGGCGCTTGAGCTTTTCGCCCCACTCCTTGATGGTGTCCGGGCTGCGCATATTGAACAGCGCCTTGAGCACACCGCCCGTGCTGAATTCATCCACCAGCTTTTCGTGCCAGGCCGGAAACTGGTCTGCCTTGATGAGGAAGCTGGTGTCAAAGGCCTTGGGGTCGGGCCGTTGGATGATGGCCTTGGAGTGCATCATGACCACGTTGTGGAACTCGGGCAGCTTGTCGGTGCGGGTGCTGATCTCCAGCCGCTCCAGCAGCTTGCCCAGGATGCGCGCGTGGCGGCGGCTTTGCTCGTAGGGGGATGGGATGCCGTAGCGGTCGCGCCCATAGCGCACGGTGAATTCGCCATGGGCGTTCACGTCCAGGTCGCCTGCGTAGTTTTTGGTTTCAATCAACACCATGTAGCCGGTGCGGTTGATGACCAGGTGGTCGATCTGGGCCACTTCGTCATCCACCACCAGGCGCAGGTCGTGCAGCAGCACGTTGTTTTGGCCGTCTTTGTAGTGGCCGTCCAGGTAGAAGGCGGCGGCCTGCTCGCCTTTGATGCCGGTGGTCAGCCTGCGCAGTTGGTCGCGCAGCCAGTCTTTCTGGCGGGTGTCCAGCAAGGTGGACTTTTGCAGGTCTTCCAGCAGCGTCACGCGCTTGCTTTTATCGTCGGCTGTTTTGATCAGCATGCTCCCCTCCCCCTCGAAATCTTTATTTATTCCGTAGCGCAATGTACGCGGCATAACTGTAACTGCGATTCTTCTTCTGCCCGGTCAGCTCGGTCACGATGTCCCGCTCTTCCAGCACCTTTGCCACCGCCGTGGCAGTGGGGAAGCGGGTGGCCCACTTGCACAGGACGTCTTGAGGAATCAGTGCCCCGGCTTGGTGGCGCCTCATACGACAAATATGGCTGCAGCCCTCTTGGAATATGCGTGAGCAGCTACTAAAAGCATAGTAAGCACAGGGAAAGAAGCGGCTTGGGCAGGCGCGTGCCAGCTCTTTCGGCGGCACCACATGCACGCGGTCAAACGCGGCCCATCAGTCCACCATGCTGGAGTGGCAGACCTTCTTGCCCAGGCCGTACACATGGCAGTGGTAACCCGGCGGGCGGCCGGAGCCGCCCGTCAGCGGGTCGGCAAAGGGATCGGCATCGTCACCGGCAGGCGCTGCGTCTTGCGCGGTGGCGGCCTGCACGCGCTGCTGCAGGCGCGCATGGCGTGCACTGGCACGCACATCGCCCGCGGCTGCGGCGCGCCCATACCACTGCAGGGCCTCCTGCTGCTGCGTGGCTGAGCCTTGTTGCAGCGCATCCGCCAGGGCCAGTTGGGCCTCCACATGGGTCGGGGCCAGTTGGCGCAGCAGTTCCAGCGCCTGCTCTTCGCGGGCCGGGCCGCCCACGCCATAGAGCCAGCACAGGGCCTTGGTGTAGAGCTGCGGGTCCGACGGCGGCGTATCTTTGGCCAGCATGGCAGGGCACTGGGGCGCTACCTCCAGCCGGCGGGATTGCACGTGGAAGGCAATGTCCGGGTCCAGCGCCCAGGCAGGAGCACCACACAGCGCGCCGGCTACCAACAGCCACGGGGTGGCGGACCCGTTCACAGAACGACGGGCTCCGGCTCCAGCAAGATGCCAAAGCGCTCGTACACGCTGGTCTGGATGGCTTTGGCCAGCGTCATGACCTCACCCCCGGTGGCACCGTTGCCATCCACGCCGGCGCCGCGGTTCACCAGCACCAGGGCCTGCTTCTCATAGACGCCGGCCTGGCCTACGGACTTGCCTTTCCAGCCGCAGGAGTCGATGAGCCAGCCGGCAGCGAGTTTGACCGAGCCGTCGGCCAGGTGGTAGTGCACCACCTTGGGGTCGCGGGCGATGATGTCGGCGCACTGCTCCGGTGTCACCGTGGGGTTCTTGAAGAAGCTGCCCGCGTTGCCAATGACGGCCGGGTCGGGCAGCTTGGCACGGCGAATGGCGCAGACCCAGTCAAACAACTGTTGGGCGGTGGGCTCCGTGCATTGGTGCTCGGTCATCTTCTTCTCGATATCGGCATAGCCCAGCACCGGCTTCCAGACCTTGGGCAGACAGAAGCGCACGCGCAGGATCAGGGCGCGGTCCTTGAGGCCCAGCGTCTGCTGCCCGCCGGTGGTCACGGTGCCGCCGTGTTTGAAAACCGAATCGCGGTAGCCAAAGGCGCACTGGGCGGCATTGAGCGTGAACACCTGGCCGGTCTGCAGATCGATGGCGTCCAGCGAGTCAAACCGGTCCTGCAGCTCCACGCCATAGGCGCCCACGTTCTGCACCGGGGACGCGCCCACGGTGCCGGGGATCAGGGCCATGTTCTCCAGCCCCGGCCAGCCTTGCTGCAACGTCCACGCCACAAAGTCGTGCCAGACTTCGCCAGCACCGGCCTCCACGATGAAGGCCTTGGCGGTTTCGCCCACCAGGCGCCGGCCCGGGATTTCCACCTTGAGCACCAGCGGCTTCACGTCGCCCGTGAAGACCACGTTGCTGCCCCCACCCAGCACAAATTTCGTGCCCGGGCCCCATTCGGGGTCGGCCAGCAGGGCCAACACGTCGGCCTCCCCTGTGATGCGTGCCAGGGCCTGGGCCCGCGCAACGATGTGGAAGGTGTTAAAGGGCTGGAGTGGCGTGTTTTTCTCGACTAACATGATGGGATTGTCTCACTGCGTTTTTGGGTACCCCTATGCCTTCTTTTGATACCGTTTGCGAAGCCGACCTGGTCAAGGTCAAGAACGGAGTGGAAAACAGCTCCAAGGAAATTGCCACCCGTTTTGATTTCAAGGGCACCTCGGCCGCCATCAGCCTCAAGGACAAGGAAATCACCATCATTGGCGACGCCGAATTCCAGCTCGACCAGATCCAGGACGTGCTGCGCAACAAGCTGACCAAGCAGGAGGTCGATGTGCGCTTCCTGGACGTGGGCGATGTGCAGAAGATGGGCGGCGACAAGGTCAAGCTCGTCATCAAGGTGCGCAATGGCATCGAGACTGAGGTCTCCAAGAAGATCCAGCGCCTGATCAAGGACAGCAAGCTCAAGGTCCAGGCCGCCATCCAGGGCGATGCGGTGCGCGTCACCGGCGCCAAGCGCGACGACCTGCAGGCCGCCATGGCGCTGATCCGCAAGGACATTGCCGATCTGCCCCTGAGTTTCAACAACTTCCGCGACTAAATGCCACGCGCCCTGCCGGCCCTGATCCTGGCCTGTTGCATGGTCTCTGCGGCCATGGCGCAGACCGTGGGCCTGTCGGGCATGCTGGGCGGCAAGGCGCTGCTGATCGTCGACGGCGGCGCGCCCAAGACGGTGGCGCCGGGTGACACCTTCAAGGGTGTCAAGGTGGTCTCTACCCAGGGGGACCAGGCCGTCATTGAAATCAGCGGCAAGCAGCACACGCTGCGCGTGGGCGATGCGCCGGCCAGCGTGGGCGGCGGTGCGGCCGCTGCGGGCGGCAACCGCGTCGTACTGACCGCAAGCGACGGCGGCCACTTTTTCACACTGGGCCAGATCAACGGCAAGTCCGCCCAGATGGTGGTGGACACGGGGGCCACCGCGGTGTCCCTGAGCATGAACGAGGCCCAGCGCCTGGGGATTGACTTCAAGTCCGGGCAGATGATTCCCATGAGCACGGCCAACGGCGTGATACCGGGCTGGCACATCAAGCTCAACTCGGTGCGGGTGGGCGATGTGACGGTGCACGGTGTGGACGCCGTCGTGTCCTCGGGTTCCATGCCCTATGTGCTGCTGGGCAACAGCTTCCTGACGCACTTCCAGATGACCCGCGCCAACGACCAGATGGTGCTGGAAAAACGCTACTGATGGCCACCGCAAACAGCCAGAGCGAGTTCCTGTACGAAGACCTGCTTTCCATGTGGTCGGACCTGGAGTCCGGCCTGGGCGTGATCCTCAGCAGCCCGGACAGCACGCAAGAATTCGGGTACCGCGTGGTGCAGTACGACCGCTGGATGCAGGGCCTGCTGCAGCGCGACCCGGATGTGGGCCTGTATCTGCTGTTCCAACTGGCCAGCAACTCGCCGGTGGGCTACAGCGCATCCCACTCCCTGGTGTGTGCCGTGCTGTGCCACCTCATCGCATCGGAGCTGGGCATTGTCAAGGCCGAGCGCGACAGCCTGGTCCACGCGGCGCTGACCATGAACATCGCGATGACGGCCATGCAGGATGTGCTGGCCAACCAGACCGAAAAACCCACGCAGGAGCAGCAGGACATGATCCGCGCCCACCCGGTCAAGAGTGCGATGGTGCTCTCCAATCTGGGCGTGCAGGACGCGCTGTGGCTGGGCATTGTGTCGCACCACCACGACGATGCCAACGACAAGGCCGACCCGCGCCAGGCACAGCCGGCCACACGGCTGACGCGCATCCTCAAGGTCGTGGACCGCTACGCGGCCATGATCAGCCCGCGTATCTCCCGGGCCGGGCGCAGCGCCACGGAGTCGGCCCGCTCCATCCTTGCCAATGCATCGGCCAAGAGTGATGAGATTGGCCACGCCCTGGTGCGCGCCGTGGGCCTGTGCCCGCCGGGCACCTACGTGCGGCTGGACAACGACGAACTGGCCGTGGTGCTACGGCGCAGCGAGCAGCACAACCACCCCTACGTGGCCATCTTTGGCTCGGCCCACGGGCAGTTCATTGCAAATCCGCGGCTGCACAACACGGCGGAGCAAAGTCCCCGCATCCGATCGGCCCTGGCCGCATCCACGGTGCGGGCGCGGCTCAACCACTTCAACATCCTGCAACTGGGCGCCTACGTCGCGCAGCAGCAGGCGGCGCAGTAGGGGCTGCGGGCTCAGCCCTTCTTCTTGCCGAGGCGGGACTCGGTGCCCTTGACCAGACGGCCGATATTCTCGGCATGGCGCCAGATCAGGAACAGGGACATCACGGTGGTGGACAGCACCACGCTCTTGTCCATGACCCAGGCCAGGCCATCACCAAACACGTAGTACACCGGCGCAAACAAAGCCGCCACCAGCGATGCGAGCGACGAGTAGCGAAAGGCATAGGCCACCACGGCCCAGGTGACCAGCGTGGCCACGCCCAGCATCCAATTGGTGGCCAACAGTACGCCCGCCGCCGTGGCAACGCCCTTGCCGCCCACAAAGTGGAAGAACACCGGAAACAAATGGCCGACGAAGGCCGCCAGACCCACCATGGCCACGGTGCCATCACCCATGCCATAAGGCTGGCCAAACCACTTGACCAGCATCACCGGCAACCAGCCCTTCAAGGCATCCAACAACAGCGTCACCACCGCAGCGGCCTTGCTGCCGGAGCGCAGCACATTGGTGGCGCCGGGGTTTTTGCTGCCATAGGTGCGCGGGTCACTCAGACCCATGGTACGGCTGACGATGACGGCAAAAGAGAGCGAACCCACCAGGTAGGCGGCAACGGTGGCCAGCAGCGGGTAAAAAGCGACGAGGGAATCCAAAACCAGTTCTCCTGAGAATTCTTCTATGCATCCAAGCGGCGTCAATCAGCCAACGCGCACTGTACCCGCTTTGCCGCGAGCAACTGCACGCACACCGCCGGGTCAATGCCCACCAGATAACCGCGCCGCCCGCCGTTGATGAGGATCTTGGGCAGGCTCAGGATGCTTTCCTCGATGTACACCGGCATCGCCCGGCGCGTGCCAAACGGCGACGTTCCGCCCACCAGGTAGCCGCTGTGCCGGTTGGCCACCTCCGGCGCGCAGGGCTCGACCGACTTGGCGCCGATCTGGCGCGCCAGGTTCTTGGTGGAGACCTTGCGGTTGCCGTGCATCAGCACCAGGAGCGGCTTGGCATCCTGGTCCTGCATCACCAGCGTCTTGACGACGGTAAACGGGTCGTACCCCAGCACCTGGGCACTGTGCTGCGCGCCCCCGTGCTCCAGGTATTCGTAGGGGTGCTCGGTAAACGCCACCTTGTTGGCCTTGAGCAACTGGGTGGCGGGGGTCTCGGATACGTGTTCTTTTTTGGCCATGGGCGTTTTAGCAGCCGTTGCAACCCGAATGCGGGCTCTTCTGGTAATGCATCAAAATCCGTTTGACAACTTTCAGCGGGACATTGCGCACCATGGCAGGCAACCAACCCGCAGTAGAAATTGAAAATCCGGCCGCCCAGCGCGTGTACGGGCGAAGCCAGCGGGTCTTTTCGTGAAATTGCTGTTGCTCGGGCGTCATGGGCACTCCAATGCGGGGGTTGCGCTGACACCAGGTTGGTGCAGCGGCTGGGTCTGATTTTATCGACCCGCCAGTGCCCCATTCGACCGAATACGCACCGCCTTGTAAGAAACGACGGGCTCCATCGACTGATGGGGAATCCACTCAACGAGCCCCATCGCCATGCCCTTCACCCAACGATTCAGAGCGCTGTCCCTGCTCGCCATGCTGTGCCTGTGCGGCATGGCCCATGCCCAAACCGCCGCCAGTGTGCCGCTATCGCTGCAGGCCCACAACCTGGGTGGCGAACGGTTTGCAGCAACAGAGCGTCTGCGCGGCAAGGTCTCCATCGTCTTCTTCTGGTCCACCGCCTGCGCCGTCTGCCGCGACAGCCTGCCCGAACTGCGCGCCAACCTGGTCGGCTGGCGTGACAGACCCTTTGCCCTGGTCACCGTCAACGTGGACCGCAACCCGGCAGACTGGCAGGCCTACGAAAGCATCCTGGCGCAGACCCAATCCCCGCCCAAGGGGCTGTTTGCACTGCGACAGGACGCAAACCTGCCCGCACCTGCGAAGCTGCCATTGACCCTGCTCGTCGACGCCCAGGGCAAGGTCGTCGCCCGCTATGAAGGCCGACTGGCGCCGGAGGCTTGGGACGGGGTGGCTGATCTCATGCCCTAGCGGTTTGCCTCTTACGGAGGAATATGCTATGTATTTGGTAGCTGGAATCCGCGTCCACGTACGTTTTGCCAAAATGCCGTGAAACCGTAAAAATCATCCGGCAGCCTCGATGCCATCAACCTTTTACGGTCCATCTCGCGCGCCCATCGACGATGAAGGTTCCATCGCCGACCGCAGGGACCGCTACCAAGAACTGTTCGAGTACTTTGATCAGATGCGGCTGCACGCTGAGTCTGTACATGGTCACGAGCGCGGGCGTGTTCTCCGCGCCAGCTGGCGTTGTCAACGTTTCTTGGATGACCCGGTCGCGGTGTCCAGCGCGATGGGCAGTTCCGCGGCAAAGAGTTGGGAGGTGGCGCAAAGCAGTGCTGCGAGCGCAATGCGCGAGCGAGTCATGTTTGACATGGCACTCCCGTCAAACAACATCCTGCGCCTTGTCCGACGAGACCTTGCTCGCAACCCACACGCCCAGCGGCACAAACAGGCGAGCGGTCCATTTGTGCCAGGCGAACAGCAGCATCAGCTTGTGCACGGGCGCAAGCCTCGATTCCTGGTAGTAACTCAGTGCTTCCACAAAGCAGTAGATGAGCCACGGAGCCGACAGGGCCAATACCACCAGCAGGCCGCGCGCCCGCAGCAGCCGAAAGACCGCCCACGCATAGAGTCCGGCAAGAACCGCCATGGGCAGGTGAATGCGCAGCACCGCGTAGAGAACGGCGCCGGTCCAGCCATTGGACTGGCGTATCGGTTGCAGCCAGCCCGGTACCGGGAGCGCTGCCAGAAAACCCATGGCGAAGATGGCAAGCGACAGCAGGACGCAGCCGGCGATGAAAGCCCATAGCAATTGCGAAAGGGAGGGACGGCGCATCAGGCCTGCAATATAGCGTAGTGACGAACTGGTGGATGCGCCGAGCTGAGGCAAAGGCACGCAAGCGCCCATTGCCTATACCGCATATGCGGTATAGGCAATGAGAGCGCGCGCCATCAAAATCAATCCCAACGGCCTCGTGGTTCCTTCCACCGATGGATACCAACTGCCCGTTCCCAGAGTGACCATTCACAGAAGATTGCCATGAACATTACCCACATCAGCGCCGGGCGCGACCGCTCCATGGCGTTGGCAGACGACGGCACGGCGCATGGCTGGGGCGGAATCAAACTGTTGGGTGCCACGCTGCCGCCGGGCTACCCCGGCGAGCTGTGTACCAGCAATGCGACCGAGATCGGCCACAACCGCTACGCCCAACCCCTGCCGCAGACACTCAATCCGGGGCAAGCCTATGTCGGACTGGTTGACGGTTATGTCGACAGCCTGGCCATTGCGCGCACCGGCAGCGTGTTGTCATGCCGCCCCGTGGTATCAGCCACCCATGGCGCGCAGCATGCGCCGGTGGCGGGCCTGCCAGCATCGCCCCGGCAGGTGGCGCTGACCGAGTCCGCAGGATTTGCCCTGTACGCCGATGGCGCGGTCTGGTCGTGGGGCCTGCGTGGCAATGGACAATTGGGGCGCGCGGTTGACACGCGCCATGCCCCGCCAGCCCAGATCACCGGCCTGACAAACATTCGCGCCCTGGCCGCAGGCCACAGCCATGTGCTGGCGCTGGACAGCAGCGGGCGGGTCTGGGCCTGGGGGGCCAACGCGGCAGGCCAATTGGGCAATGGTGGCCTGCAAGAAGGCACGCAGCCGCAGGCCATTTTTTTGCCGTCGCGCATCCAGCACATTGGCGCGGGCGATACCCACAGCTTTGCGGTGGACGACAAGGGCCGCCTGTGGGGCTGGGGTGCCAACAACCATGGCCAGGTGGGCGACGCGTCGGCCAGATACTTTACACGCCCGCAACGCATTCGCACGGGGTTCACCGTTGCGCAGATCGATGCCGGCATGTTCTACACCGCTGCACGCTCGACCCACGGGGACGTGTTCGCATGGGGTTGGAACGGCATGGGCCAACTCGGGCGCGATGGCGTGGGGTTTTCGCCCACCCCGGTTCGCATCCGGGCTTTGTCCAACGTGACGCAACTGGCCGCCGGTGTGGGCCACGTGCTGGCCAGCAACGGGCATGGTGTGTGGGCCTGGGGCGATAACCGGGCGTCGGCCTGCGGGCAGTTTCCATCCACAACGGTGCAACTGGCGCCCCACCCCATTTCCTTCGCCTAGAGGATCGCCCCATGACCCCATCCACGCACCTTGCGGACACCCCCAACGGAACGACGCGCCGTGATGCCCTGCAATGGGGCTTTGGCCTGACGCTGGGCAGCCTGCTCGCGCCGCTGTCCGGCTGCGGTGGTACCGCGACGAACCCGACACCCGACACCCTGCCTGAAGCACCTTTGCTCACCAGCGTTGGTGGCAAGCTGGACCTGGAACTCAACGCCCAATACGCGGCACAGACGCTGACAATTGCCGCCGCGCAAGACCCCCAATACCCCGGAGTTGCCAAGGCCACCACCACCCTGCTGCGCAGTTTCAACGGCAAGTACATGGCGCCCACCTTGGTGCTCAAGCTGGGCGACACCTTGCGCATCCGGTTGAACAACAATCTGCCGGCCAATGTGCCCCTGCAGTCCAGCGTACCGTATCTCAACCACCAAAACAGCACCAACCTGCACTTTCACGGCCTGCATGTGGACCCCACCGAGATCCGGCCGGGCGTGTTTGGCGACTACGTGGTGGACTTGCCCATCGCGGGCGTGTTGCCCGGCCGCAGCCGCCAGCATGAGCTGAACATTCCGCTGGACCACACCAACGGCATCTACTGGTACCACCCGCACTTGCACGGCTCGTCCAATGTGCAGGTCTCCAGTGGCATGTTTGGTGCCATCCTGATCCGCGACCCGGCGGACAAGTTCATCACCTCGCCCGACATCCGAGAGCGCGTCATCCATGTGCACAAGGTCAATCTGAATGCCGCGGGCAAGACCGATTCGTTTTACGACTCCATCACGACCGATGCGTCCGCCTTCCTGCTCAACGGCGCCTACCAACCCACCATCGTCATGCGCCCGGGCGAGGTACAGAACTGGCATTTCATCAACACTGCATCGTTCTACCCGTTCAACCCGGTGCTTGACCAGCACACCCTGTTGAATTACGCCAAGGATGGCAACGTGTTTGACCGCCAATTCAAACCCATCAACGCCGCCACATCCAGTCAGTTTGGTAATCAGCAGTGGCCCGGCAACGCCCTCTATCCCGGGGGCCGGCACTCGCTCATCGTGCAGGCCAGCAGCGTGCCCGGCACCTACTACCTGCGCTCGGTGCAGGCCCCGTCATCCGAAAAGAAGGACGAAATCGTGGCCCGCATCGTCGTGGAAGGCACGCCCATGACTACGGCTGTGCCGTCGGCCGCCGACCTGCCACGCTACGCCGACCACATACCCATCACCGATGCCGAGTTGGCCAGCCACGGTGGCAAGCAGCGCAACCTGGTGCTGGCGATTCTGGACAAGAGCGATGACCGGGTGGCCAAGCCGATACCTGCTGGTGAAGAAACCGAGTGGTTCATCCCATTGGCCGACGGCATAGCAGGCTTTACCGACCAGGTCTTTGCATCAGGCGATGTCGGCGCCAACGCCAAGTTGTCGCCCTTTCAATCGTCGCTGACGGCCACCCAAACCGTGGCGCTGAACGCGGTGGAAGAGTGGACGATTCAAAGTCTGAACAACTACCCGCACCCCTTTCACATCCACGTCAACGACAGCTACGTGGTCAAGGTCAACGGCGAAGCCGTGACCCCATTTTGGGCCGACACGCTGCCGGTGCCGCCCAAGGGCAGCATCACGTTTCGCATGCGCTTCACCGACTTCAGCGGCAAGTATGTCTGGCACTGCCACGCGCTGGACCACGAAGACCTCGGAATGATGCAGTTAGTGGACGTGGTGCGCTAGCGTGGCCAAAAATTCAGCAGACCGACAACCTAACCAGGAATAAGCCTTTTATGAAAAAAATGATTCACGCAAGCCTGTGGTGCCTGGCAAGTCTCTCCGGCGTGTCCTTTGCCGCAGAGATCGCCTCGTACAAGCCCATAAACACCTGCAGTGGCACCTATCCGAGCTATTGGCAGGACGTAGCGCCAAAATTCGCTGACATGTGGAAAGGGCAGGACATCAGCAATGCACCATCGGGTGCATATGCTGGTCCGATATTCAAATTGTCGGATGACTATCCACGCCAACCGGTCGATGACAAAGCCCATCAGCCATGGCGCGCCGCCAAATTCGACGCCATGTTCAACCCCGCGACCAGCCAGGACAAGAAAGCCAAATTGGCCAAGGAATATGCCTGGCTGGTGTACCAATATGCCTTGGCCGGAAATATCAACCAAGCCGCCCAGGCGGATTTTGACGTGTGTGAAAACCCGGTGCGCCCCTGGTATCACATTGCTTTTCAAACCTATGATCCCTTGAGCGGCCGCGAGTTTGTCCACGGCTTGACACGCGAAGCCCCGGTCACGTTCTCGATCAAATCCGGGACAGGAAGCGCCTCAACTTCCATGTGGGCACTGGCCATTTACAACGCAACTGCCGCCTTCACACTGGGCAAGGTATGGCAAAAAGATGGCACAGCAAAGATCCCCACGGCGAATATCCGCTTTGATGAAGGCTCGGTGATCGCCAAACCACTCTTCAACACGGCGACCATTGATCAGCTACCCGTGCTGGCAAATATGCCGACGTGGAACGCCAACATTTCCGATCCCACTTTCTGTGCGACGCCAGACAACAGCACCATGGCGGAGCAGTCCCAACTTTGTCCACGCAATTTCGCAAAGTGGAACGACGTCAAATTGATGCAATTTGACATTTCAGTTGCTGATAGCCGGGCCCCCGGCACCGGTTGGGTGTATGGCACCTTTGTTGCCGATGGACGTCGCAAAGCTTCCGTCAAAGCTGAATGGCAACGCGTCAGCCTGCTGGGCTTGATGTGGGGCAACGATACGCCGCCGCAAGGCGAGTTGGCCTATAACTATCCACCCAATCCACGCAAAAACGGATTCAAGGAAGAAGTGATTTTTTGGGACGTCGTGGACGAACTGAACTCTTTTGGAGGGACTGGAACGATGCAGCGCATGGGTCACTTGGGCTCGAATCATCGTTTGAATGGCCCCGCTGACAATGCCAACAGCTCCTGCATGTCTTGCCATGGGTCGGCGTCGGTCCCCGATAGCACCTTCACGACACCGCCACTATTGTCCCAATTCTCGGGCATCACCAAAGAGTCAGTCGCGCCAATCTCAGGGTTGACGTCACAAGGTCTGGACCGCAGTGGCGCAGTGGCCACCGTCAACAATGGAGTGAGCTTTTCGGACATCGATGCGATCTATTTTGCCAACGTCATGGCAGGAGCCTCGTTCAACATGACCACGGCAAGTGGGCAGAACGTGATGGGCGATGGAGTTCCAAATTATCCTGACCCAACACGGAAGTCCTGGATTTCGCTGGACTACTCGTTGCAACTTTCGATGTCGCTCAAACAGTGGATGCAGTGGCAAGCTGACCAAAAAGCACAAACACCGTCGCAAGACCGCAAATTCATCAAACCCGTGCGCCGGGCACAATAGGTTTCCCTTGAGGCGGCCCTCACGCCAAAGCCGGGGTCGGCAGGCGCAGGCGCAGCAGCGTTTTGCCGGGCTCGGATCCCAACTGCAGCGTGCCGCCCAGGCGGTTGGCCCGGGTGTGCATATTGTGCAGGCCCCGGCTGTTGGCGCGTGGCGTACCTTGCAGCCCCACGCCATCGTCCTCCACTTCGACCTGGAGCAACGCAGCCGTCCAGGTCAGGCGCACCTGCACTTGTCCGGCACGCGAATGCTTGAGCACGTTGGTCAACGCCTCTTGCATGATGCGCAGCACCTGCAGGCCTTTGTGCGGGGCCAGTGCCGGGGCATCCGGTGCCCGGTCCAGGCGCCAATGTGACCGCACGGCCAACGCACTCAACTGCGGCTCCCATCGGTAGCGAAAATCACTGAAGGCGACTTCAAAGTCATCCTCGCTGCTGGACAGCGTATCAATGGCCAGCCGCATCTCGGCGATGCAGCCACGCAGCGCATCCGACATGTCTTGCTGCGACAAATCCGCGCGCTCGGCACGCGACAGCGAGGAGAACAACTGCGCACCCAGGCCGTCGTGCATGTCTTGCATGATGCGCTGGCGTACTTCAGCCTCGCGCCGCTGGCCTTCGAGCTCGACCAGGCGCCGGTAGCTTTGCGCAATCACCGCCTCCCGCTCGGCCACCCGCCGGTCCAGCGTGTGGGTCAAGGCCTCCAGCGCACGCAGCGTATCGATGAAGCGGCTGGCCAAAATACCCCCCATGACCAGCAGAACCACGTTGGCGGTAAAGGCCAGCACAAATATGCGGGCCGCAACCCATTGCGGCGCCAATCGGGCGAACCAGGGTGCACTGACCAGCAAGAAATAGTCATGCCCGGCGGCGAGAACTGCAACCAGCACACTGAACATCAATGCCGCGGCGGTACCCGTGCGCTGGCGCCAGGCGGCCAGGCAAACCATGACAATAATCAGCACCGCCGTCAGAAAGAAACCCGCCGTCCATGCCGTACTCACCCACGCCTCGGCACCCGCCCCACCGAGCACCAGGATGACGGGCCCGAGCAACGCATATGCGATCAAGAACCGCTCCACCCCAGGGCGGTGCAGGCCGGCCGTGCGCAACGTGAACAGCGCCATCATCACCACAAATCCTCCCGTGGCCGACTGGTAGCAGATCCGCCACAAGGCCCACTGCGCCGTCGGCAGCACCTCGATCACAAAGGTTAGCGTGCGCACACCCCACAACAACGCCATCACACCAAAGATGCCGTAAAGAACTTCGGCACGTCGGTTCCACCAGATGAACAACACCGCCAATGCCGTGACAAAACAAGCCCCACTGGTGAACTGGGCCATGGTGCGGATCAGGAACAGCCGCTGCTCATACACCGCCTGCAAGGCATGTGCGGGCCCCAGTTGAATCAACGGGATCTTCAAGGACACCAGGGCCTGCACGGCCTTGACCCGCAGGTGCAACACATTGCGTCCGGCCCGCAGCCCCTTGCCGCGCGCACTCCCATCGGGCAACGCCAGCAGATGCGGGCGTTCCCACTTCACATGCACCAGCGCATCGGTCTCGGCAATGCGGCCCACCCACTGTCCGTTCAAGAAAAACTGCCCGCCGTCGTACAAATACGGGAGGTACAAGCCCCAGGCTCCCTCACGCTCAAAGCCCTCCGGCAGCTCAAACTCCAGGCGATACCAAACGGGCAGGCCAGGTGCTTGAAACCCCCGATGAACCCAGTTGTCGGGCAAGCTCACCGTCTGCCACGCGGCGCTGTCCGGGGGCGGGTCCTCTTGGTCAGCCACCAGCACAGCTGAATGCACCGGTACGAGGAAAGCAGGCCCGGAGGCTTGGGCTTCGGCTTGGGGCCGCAACTGCGTTGGCGTTTGCGCGCGCGCGCTTGTCGACAGCCCCGCCAGAACCAGCAGCAGCCAGACGCCCAGCCACCGGCGCCAGAGCCAGCGCATGGTCATCACCAACAAGCGGGCCTCACAACAAGCCCATTTGTGAGGCCTCGAACACCGCTTCGCCCCGCGAATGCACGGCCAATTTGCGGTAAATTTTCTTGACGTGGGCGACCACCGTGTGGCTGGAGATGCCCTGCGATTCACCCACCTCATTGAAACTCAGGCCCTTGGCGACCAGGCGCAAAATCTCGGCTTCGCGTTCGGTGAGCGGTGTGCACGATGCTTTGCCGGTTTTCGCACCCAAGGGGACGGGATGTGTGGCGGCACCATCCATGCTACCGGGCGCCTGCAGACGGAACCGCGCCAGCACCTTGCGCGCGATGCTGGGCGTGATCGGCGAGCCGCCGGAACGCAACTCATGGATGCCGGCGCAAATCCGGTCCATCAGGGCATCCTTGAGCAGATACCCGGTGGCCCCGGCCTCTATGCTCGCCAACACGTGCTGGTCGTCGCCAAACATCGTGACCACCAGCACGTCGGTACCGGGGTGGTACCGCGCGGCGTGGCGAATCACGTCGATGCCGCTGACGTCGGGCAGCCCCAGGTCCACCATCAGCACATCCGGCCGATGCATGTCCATCAGGGTAATGCCCGCCCGCCCCGTCTGCGCCGCGCCGCAGAGCGCCAGCAAAGGGTCTGACTGCACGGCCGTGGAGAATTTGCGCAAAAGCTCGGGTTCGTCTTCGACGATGAGTACCTGGGTTGTCATAGCGCCGAGTCTAGGCGAACGCCATCCCGTCCACCGGCGCAGGGGTATCCGGGCGCATCTGGCCCGCAATATGGCCCTGCATGAAATCGCGCGTGCCCCGGCCGACCCCAGGAACCGCGCACGCCCGGATCCAGAACGCTATAGTTGTTATAGCTACAAAGTCTTATTTAACGAGGGCTAGAGGCCTGAATGGCGTAAAACCACCTGACCAGAAGCCGCTCCAGGCGGGCGGTATGGCATGCGTTCTCCGGCTCACGCTCGCGGGCGGGCTGTACAGGGATGCGAAAGGTGCGGCCTCAATACCGCCATCGCCACGCGCGCCGAGCGGGAGTGTCAAAGAGCAGATTTGGCATCGCGAACTCTCAGAACGTAGCCAGCTAAAACCGCAGCGACGACAAGCAAGGGACTTGCCCAAGACGCGATGACATAAGTTTGCCCACCTTCAAGAGCCATTGCCGGTCCAACAAAAGGATCTAGAAGCTCCGACAGGTGAGATGCAAAGAAGATACCAACCAAAGGAAGTAGCCCGAACAGCAGCCAAGGCCTCCAACGCGCAAGCCAGAAAGCGACTATTGCCCCGCCAACTGCAACAACCAGCAACGTCGAAAATGAAAACTCCTTGTCGAGAACTTCGGCCCGCGCCCATGCAGGCAATAGAAAAGCAGCAAGGAAAAGCATGTGCCGCATGTTGCGTTTTAACGTAATGTCCAGAGCACCAAAAAACGCTCAGTAAAACCTGCTCTACTCCACAAGTTGGCCATCCAATACCACTTGGAAGTGGCTCGCAGCCGCACACGCCCAACAGCGCAACAAACAGCAAGACTACCCATTCCCCCACCGCCGCCACGCGTCCAGCGCCACCCGGTACGTATTCACCTGCACCGCCACCGTCTCTTCAATCCGCACGCCATAGCCCCCGGCCATCAGCAGCACCACCGGCAGGTGGCGCGCGTGGCACCAGTCGAACACGCGCTGGTCACGCGCCTGCATGCCTTGCACCGTGAGCTTCAAGCGGCCCAGGCGGTCGCCTTCAAAGGGGTCCGCGCCGGCCAGGTACATGACCAGGCCGGGGGTGAAGCGGCTATCCAGTTCGGTCAACGCGATGTCCAACGCGGCCAGGTAGTCCGCATCACCACAACCATCGGGCAGCGGCACGTCCAGGTCGCTGGCCTCCTTGCGGAAGGGAAAGTTCTTGTCGCCATGCAGTGACAGCGTGGACACACTGTCGTCGCCCTGGAAGATGCGCGCCGTGCCGTTGCCCTGGTGCACGTCCAGGTCGATAACCGCCACGCGCAGCGGCTCAGCACCACGTGGTGCTGTGCGACCCCACTCGGCCTGCACCACGCGACTGGCCACGGCCACATCGTTGAACACGCAAAATCCGCCACCCTTGTCGGCATAGGCATGGTGGGTACCGCCGGCCAGGTTGGCAGACACGCCCTGCACCAGTGCCGTGCGCGCGGCGGCGATGGTGGCGCCCACAGAGCGGCGTGCGCGCTCGGCCATGGCATCGCTCCAGGGGAAGCCGATCTCGCGCAACACGGCGGCGCTGGCCGTTCCTTGCGCAATGGCGTCGATGTAGACAGGGCTGTGGGCCAGGGCCAGCTCGCCATCGCTGGCGCGTGGCGCCTGAATGAATTGCACGGCAGGCAGTTGCTGTGCCAGTTGGTCGCGCAGCAGACGGTACTTGGCCATGGGGAATCGATGGCCCTCGGGCAGTGGCAGGACGAACTGGTCGCTGTAAAAGGCGTGCATGGGTTGATTCTGCCTTGACCGACCTCAAGCTTTTGTACACATACCGGTGCTAGGATGAAACGGACACACGCACCCACATTCACCATTGCAAAGGGGAGTTCCATGAGAAAGAAAGTCGTATCCGCCGCCGAAGCCATTGCCATCCTGCGCGACGGTGACACCCTGTGCTGTGCCGGGTTTGGCAGCAACGGCGTGCCGGTGGAGTTGATCCTGGCACTGGAGAAGCGCTTTCTGGAAACCGGCTCCCCGCGCGACCTGACGCTGCTGTTTGGCGGCGGCCCCGGCGACGGCGGCACGGGCGGCGCCAACCACCTGGGGCACGAAGGCATGCTCAAGCGCGTGATTGGTGGCCACTACGGCCTGGTGCCGCAGATCGGCAAGCTGGCGCTGGCCAACAAGGTGGAGGCCTACAACCTGCCGCTGGGCGTGATCTCCCACATGTTCCGCGACACCGCCTGCGGCCTGCCCGTCACCGTGTCCAAGGTCGGCCTGGGCACCTTTGTCGACCCGCGCCTGGAGGGCGGCAAGATCGGCACCCAAACCACCGAAGACTTGGTCAGCGTGATCCAGCTGGGCGGCAAGGAACTGCTGGCCTACAAGACGCAACCCATTTCCGTGGCCTTCATCCGCGGCACCAGCGCCGATGCCGAGGGCAATATCACGATGGAACGCGAAACGCTCACGCAAGACATGCTGGCCATTGCCACCGCCACCAAAAACAGCGGCGGATTCGTGATTGCGCAGGTGGAGCGCATCGTCGAGCGCGGCACGCAGAACCCGCGCCGCGTCAAGGTTCCCGGCATCCTGGTGGACTGCGTGGTGGTGGCCCAGCCCGAGAACCATCCGCAGAATCTCAATGGCGCCTACAACCCGGCCTTCTCGGCCGAGGTGCGCGTGCCGCTGGATGCCATTGCGCCCATGCCGCTGGACGAGCGCAAGGTCATCGCCCGGCGCGCCGCTTTCGAGTTGCTGCCCAACTCCGTGGTGAACCTGGGCATCGGCATGCCGGAAGGCGTGGCCGGTGTGGCCAATGAGGAGAAGATTCTCAAATACATGACGCTGACCGCCGAGCCCGGTGTGATTGGTGGCGTCCCGGCATCGGGCGTGAACTTTGGTGCGGCCACCAACCCGGACGCGGTGGTGGACATGAACCAGCAGTTCGACTTCTACGACGGCGGCGGCCTGGACCTGGCCTGCCTGGGCCTGGCCGAATGCGATCCCGCCGGCAGCATCAACGTGAGCCGCTTTGGCCCCAAGCTGGCCGGCGCCGGTGGCTTCATCAACATCACGCAAAACAGCCGCACGGTGGTGTTTGTGGGCACCTTTACGGCAGGTGGCCTGAAGGTCCAGGTGGCGGACGGCAAGGTGAGCATCCTGCAGGAGGGACGCTCCCGCAAGTTCGTCAACACGATCGAGCAGGTCACCTTCAGCGGACCGTACGCCGCCAGCACCGGGCAGAACGTGCTGTATGTGACCGAGCGCTGTGTGTTCAAGCTCGCCCCCGGCGGGCTGGAACTCATTGAGGTGGCCCCAGGCATCGACATTGACCGGGACATCCTGGCACACATGGATTTCAAGCCCATCGTCAACAACCCGCAGCCCATGGACGCGCGTATCTTCCTGCCGCAGGCCATGCAGTTGAGCGACACGCTGTTGTCGATCAGTCTGGTGGACCGCATGCATTACGACGACGCCAAGGGCACGGCGTACTACAACTTCCAGGGCCTGCGTGTCACCTCGCCGAAGGACATACAGGACATCCGCCATGCCGCCGAAGCCCTGTGCAAGCCCATTGGCAAGAAGATCCAGTTGGTGGTGAATTACGACAACTTCCAGATCGACGAGGCCGTGGTGGACGACTACTCGGCCATGGTCAAGGAACTCAGCGACCAGTACTACACCGATGTGTCGCGCTACACCACCAGCGCCTTTATGCGCCTGAAGCTGGGCGCCGCCCTGGAGAGCCGTGGCCTGGCCGCGCACATCTACGAAACGCCGCAGGAAGCCACCGGCCAGTCGCAATAGGCCAGCTATTGATTCGATAGCTGCCTAGGCATATTTCCCGGGGGCTTGGGGCCTGATGGCTCCATAGCCATGCCTCGCAAATGGCTATTCGATTCTTTTGTCAGCCGGGCCCGGTTCTGCTAGTCTGCACGCAACGGACCCAGGTCCGGTCTTGCGTGTGCGGACCAGCGGGGACGTGCAGGAGATCGGGCTGCCGCAATGTTCAGCGTGGACGAAAACGAGACCGCCTGGGTGACCCAGAATCGGTTGCTGGTCCGGTTTGTGGCCATTGCATCGGCCGTTCTGTTTGCTTCCTATGCCATGGTGGATTGGATGCTGGCCCCAGGAGTGCTGGACCTCACCGGCCCCTGGCGCATGATCGGTGTCGGCACATCGCTGATGGCCGTTCCGGTGCTTGGCAATGAACGCCTGACCGCCTGGAGCGCGCACGCCCTGGCGCTGATGGGGGTGGTCATTTCGGTCGTGGTGTCCATCATCTTCCTGGGGATTGTTCGCGACATCAATGTCGCCATCACGGCACAGATGCAGGTGCTCATGGCGATGGCCGTCTTTGCCACCGTGCGCACGGCCGTGCGGGCCACGCTGCCGGTCATGCTGCTGTCATTCAACGTCGGCCTGTGGTGGGACGACGCCAGCTGGCAAATGATTGCGCTGTGCAACTGGTTGCTCCTGGGTGCCTTTGCCATCCTGCTGGTGGTCAGTGAAACGGCTTACCGTACCTTTGCAGCGAAACGCCGGCTGGAAGCCGAACGCCAGCAACTGGCCACCATCGTGCAATCCTCGGACGATGCCATCATCGGCAAGACGCTGGACGGCATCGTCACCAGCTGGAACGCCGGCGCCGAACGGCTGTTTGGCTACCGTGCCGAGGAAATGATCGGCCGCCCCCTGCTGATCCTGTTCCCGCCAGACCGCAAGACGGAAGAGGAGCTCATCCTGGACAAGCTCACCCAGGGAGATACGGTCAGCCATTTTGAAACCGTGCGCGTCTGCAAGGATGGAAGCCGGAAAGATGTGTCGGTCTCCATTTCGCCCATGCGGGACGAACATGGACTGATCATTGGTGCCTCCAAGATCGCACGCGACATTTCGGAGCGCAAACGCATCCAGGAACTGACCTGGCACCAGGCCAACTTCGACGGCCTGACCAACCTCCCCAACCGGGCCCTGCTGTTTGACCGCCTGTCCAAGGAGTGCGCGCTGGCCCGACGCAACGCCACCGAGGTGGCCCTGCTGTTCATTGATCTGGACGGCTTCAAGCTGGTCAACGACCGGCACGGCCATGAAGCCGGTGACCGGGTGCTCCAGGAGGTGGCCAGACGCTGGCAGGCCTGCGTGCGCGAAGCCGACACGGTGGCCCGCCTGGGCGGCGACGAGTTCGCCGTGGTACTGGGCGGCCTGCAGACGCCGGGTGCCGCAGCCGGCATGGCAGAGAAGATCATTGCTGCCATGGCCACGCCCTTCTCCATGCCGGAAGGCGCCAGTTGCCGGGTGGGCGCCAGCATCGGGATCAGCATCTACCCCCGAGACGCCACCGAAATCGACACCCTGCTCACCATGGCCGACGCCGCCATGTACGAAAGCAAGGCCCGGGGCAAGAACACCTACACTTTCTGTGACGACGCGCTGACCCGGCACAACCGGGCGGTGACGCCTGACAAACCGTTGGAGTGAGAAAAGCATGAAAACCCATGTGCGCCGGATCACGGCGAGCCTGGCGTGTTGGGCATTGATGGGCGCTTGCGCCCTGGCCGACACCATCACCGTGGCCGGCGACCCGTACCCGCCTTATGGTGACCCGAAGAACCCCACCGGCGGCCTGGCCATTGAAATCATCCGCGCCGCCTACAAAACGCAGGGCCACGAGATCACCATGGAGTTCGTCCCGTGGGCGCGCGCCGAAGCCGGTGTCAAGAATGGCAGCTACGACATCGTTCCCTACACCTGGCGCACCGAGGCACGGGTCCGGGTGCTGCTCTTCAGCACTTCGTATGCCGTCGGCAATGTGCGGTTCATCAAGCGCAAGGGTGATGCGTTTGAGTTCAACGGATTGGAGAGTCTGAAAGACAAACGGGTGGGAACGGTGCGGGGGTATGGCTACAGCGATGCCTTTGTCAACTCACCGCTCTTCACGCGCGAGGCCGGCAATGACCTTATGACCAATGTCAAGAAACTGCTGCGCGAGCGGGTGGACCTGACACTGGAGGACGAGATCGTTGCGCGCTCCGCAATCGGCGCCGAGGACCCTCAGGCGCTGGATCGCATCGAGTTCGTCAGGACACCACTGGCGGTCAACCCCCTGTACGTGACGGCTGGGCTGCAGAACCCCAAGGCCCAGGAGATCATCGGCGCCTTCAACAAGGGGCTGGAAACCATCCGGGCCAATGGAACACTGGACCGGATTCTGAAGCGCTACGGAATGTAAAAAAGCGCTCTGCCGCCTTACAAATCGGCTACGCTCACCGGTTCAAGGAGGAGCGATTGTGGGCCACAACACCATTCTCAAGACCTGTGCAGCGCTGCTGACGATGGCAACCCTGCAGGCACATGCATTGCAGATTGTCAGCGTCTCGCCCCAGGGTGAAGTCGCCCGGGTCCGGCAGGTGGTGGCCAAGTTTGATGACAGCGCCGTCAACTTTGGTGACCCCAAGGCCGAAGCCCCGCTGGCATTGAGCTGCAGCGATGCCCAGGTCACCAAGGGGTCCGGCCGCTGGGTGACGGACCGCAGTTGGGCCTATGAATTTGGAAACGACCTGCCACCCGGCGTGCGCTGCAACCTGCAGGTGCGCCCGGGATTCAAGTCTCCCAAAGGCGCCGAGCTGAGCGGCCCCGGCAGCTACCAGTTCAACACCGGCGGGCCTTTTGTACAGAACATCCAGCCTTACTCCGGCAACCGCATTGATGAAGAGCAGTTCTTCACGCTGCGCCTGAATGGTCCGGCGACCCTTGCCAGCATTCAGGCCAATGTGTGGTGCGTGGTGGAGGGCCTGGGCGAACGGGTAGCCATTCGGCTCGTGGACGGCAAGGACCGAGCAGCCCTGCTCAAGTCGCAAGGCCTGGAAGCGGCAGCAGCCAAGGAGCCGCTGAGCATCCAGACACTGGCCTGCAACCGTACCCTGAGCCCATCGGCCCGGGTGCAACTGGTCTTCGGCAAAGGCGTGAGCACCCCTGCCAGCGGCAACAACGCCAATGGTGTGGCCAACACGGTGGAAAAGCGCTTCGGCTACCAGGTGCGCGAGCCCTTTGCAGCCAGCTTCAGCTGCGAGCGCGAAAACGCACAGAGCGCCTGCCTGCCGATACGACCCATGCGCCTGGGCTTCAACGCGCCGGTTCCGGCCAAGCTGTTGGCCGAGATTCGCCTCAAGTCAGGCAAGGACACCTTCAAGCCCGCCGCCGAGGGTGAAGGTGAGCCTTCCGAGGACGACGACCACGTGGTCAACAGCATCACCTTCAAGGGCCTATTTCCCGAGCAGACCGCGTTCACGCTGGAGCTGCCCAAGGGCTTCAAGGACGCCTCCGGACGCAGCCTTGCCAACGCTGACAGCTTTCCCCTGAAGGTCTCTACTGGCCCCATGCCCCCGCTGGCCAAGTTTGCCGCCGCACCGTTTGGCGTGGTCGAACGCTTTGCCGAACCCAATGGTGTTGCACTGCTGCCGGTGACGCTGCGCAACGTGGAAACCTCGCTGGCCATCAAGGGGCTGGATGTGGAGCAAGCCCGCAGCACCGCCAAAGCGCCGGTCGGCAAGGTCAGCACGTTGCAGCCCACCACCGATGCCGACATCATTGCCTGGTACCTCAAGGTACAGCGCTATGACAACTTCACCGTCCCGCGTGGCACGGCGGCGCGCGATGTCAAAGGCACATTGCCCAAGGCACTGGACGATTACAACCGCAATGAGGTGCAGTCGCGCATGGTGTCGCTGCTGCAGGGCCAGGCCGGCGTCAAGACGCTGGAACTGCCGCAACCGGCCAGTGGCGACCCGCGCCCGTTTGAGGTGGTCGGTATTCCGCTGGGCGCAGGCTTCCATGTGGTGGAGATCACGTCGCAAAAGCTGGGCACCAGCCTGCTGGACGAGCGCCACGGCAAGGACCGCACCATGGTCGTGCGCACTTCGGCCCTGGTTACCAACCTGGGCGTGCATTTCAAGCTCGGGCGCGAGAACGCCGTGGCCTGGGTCACCACGCTGGACAAGGGCGCGCCGGTGGCGGGCGCCACCGTGCGCGTATCCGACTGCCGGGGCAAGGAAGTTGCCACGGCCACCACCGACACCCAAGGCATCGCGAACCTGAGTGGCCTCTCGCCCCAGGCCTCCAACTGCAGCGGCGACGGCAACTACACCCAGGCCTATTTCGTGAGTGCCCGTGCGACCCAACCCGCAGGTGACGGCAAGGGGACCGTCAACGACATGGCCTTCACATGGAGCGACTGGAACCGCGGCATTGAACCCTGGCGCTTCAACCTGCCCACCAGCCGCGATGTGCAGCCTGATGAGCGCGCGCACACCATCTTCGACCGCACGCTGCTGCGCGCCGGCGAGACCGTGTCGATGAAACACATCCTGCGCAGCGAGACCAGCCGGGGCTTTGGCCTGGCCGAAGCCAACCCCGGCACGCTGGTCGTGACGCATGTGGGTAGCGGCCAGCAGTACACCCAGGCACTGAACTGGCGCAAGACTGCCACCGGCGGTCAAAGTGCGGAGAGCACCTTCTCCATTCCACCAGCAGCCAAGCTGGGCTTCTACCAGGTGGAGCTGCGTGGTGGCGCCCACAACCGGTCGTATTTCACCGGACAGTTCCGCGTCGAAGAATTCCGCCTGCCGGTGCTCGAAGGCCGCGTCACGCCCACCGAGAAGAAAGCCTTGGTGAATGTGAAGGCCGTGCCGGTGGATGTGCAGATCAACTACGTCTCCGGCGGCGGCGCGGCCAACCTGCCGGTGCGGGTGTCCGCCTTGGTGCGCGGCAAGTACCTGAACTACGCGGACTTTTCGGAATTCAACTTCCAGGCACCGCGGGGCAACCGCGACAACCGCACCGACGGCGAAGAGGAAGCCGACGCCTCGGCCGACGCCCGTGTCATTGCCGACAAGCTGCCGCTCACCCTGGACAAGAACGGCGCCGGCAAGGTCACCGTGGACAAGGTGCCCACCGGCCGCCAGCCGCAGGACCTATTGCTGGAAGCCACCTACTCCGACCCGAATGGCGAAGTGCAGACCATCCGCAGCACACAGACTCTGTGGCCGGCTGCGGTGGTGGCCGGCATCAAGACCGAGGGTTGGGTGTCGAGCAGCCAGGCCATCAAATTCCAGGCACTGGCGTTGGACCTGGCCGGCAAGCCGCAGGCCGATGTGTCGCTGGAAGTGAAGGCTACGGCCCGCATCGTCACCACGACGCGCAAGCGCATGGTGGGCGGCTTCTACACCTATGACAACAAGACCACCGTCAAGGAACTGGGCACGGTGTGCGGCGGCAAGAGCGACAGCCGTGGTCTGCTGCTATGCGAAACCAGCCTGAACGAGGCCGGTGAGGTCGAACTCGTGGTCACCGCCCGGGACGCAGCCGGCAACAGCATCCAGGCGGCCTCCAGCGTGTACGTCACCAAGCAGGGCGAACTGTGGTTTGGCGGCGAAAACACCGACCGCATTGACCTCTTGCCCGAAAAGAAGAGTTACCAGCCGGGTGAAACCGCCAAGTTCCAGGTGCGCATGCCGTTCCGCTTTGCCACCGCGCTGGTGGCCGTGGAGCGCGAAGGCATCATCGAAACCGAAGTGGTCAAGCTCAACGGTCAGGACCCGACGGTCAGCCTGAAAATCAAGGACGGCTGGGGACCCAACGTGTATGTCAGCGTGCTGGCCCTGCGCGGCCGCCTGCGCGAGGTGCCGTGGTACAGCTTTTTCACCTGGGGCTACAAGGCCCCGCGTGAGTGGTGGACCAGCTTCTGGTACGAGGGCCGCGAGTACGTGGCCCCCACCGCATTGGTGGACCTGAGCAAACCGGCCTTCCGCCTCGGTGTGGCCGAAATCCGCGTCGGCACCAAGGCACATCAACTCGACGTGAGCGTCAAGGCCGATAAGGAAAGCTACGCCGTGCGCAGCCAGGCCAAGGTCACCATCAACGTCAAACTGCCCAATGGCCAGCCCGCGGCGAACGCCGAAGTGGCTCTGGCCGCCGTGGACCAGGCGCTGCTGGAACTGATGCCCAACACCAGTTGGAACCTGCTCGATGCCATGCTGCAACGCCGCTCCTGGGGCGTGGAAACCTCGACCGCGCAGATGGAGATCATCGGCCGGCGCCACTATGGCCGCAAGGCCGTGCCCGCGGGCGGCGGCGGTGGCCACAGCGGTGCGCGTGAGCTGCTGGAAACCCTGTTGCTGTGGAATCCGGCGGTGAAGCTCGATGCCAACGGCAGCGCCACGGTGATGGTGCCGCTGAACGATGCGTTGACGACCTTCAAGATCGTGGCCGTAGCCGATGCCTCCACCGGCCTGTTCGGCACAGGGTCGACGAGCATCCGCGCCACGCAGGACCTGCAGATCATCAGCGGCCTGCCGCCGCTGGTGCGCGAGGATGACCAGTTCCGCGCCCAGCTGACGCTGCGCAACACCACCAAACAGGCGATGAAGGTGGAGGTGACACCGCGCGCCACGCTGCTGGAGTTGAAACCACAGACGGTGGACATTCCTGCCGGCGATGCGCGCGAGGTCGCATGGATGGTCACCGCCCCCGCACAACTCGCCCAGTTGCGCTCCGAGGCGATCCTGTGGGAGATCGAGGCCAAGGACACGATCACCGGCGCCCGCGACGCGCTGAAGGCGCGCCAGCGCATCATCCCCGCCGTGCCGCTGACCGTGCAGCAGGCCACGCTGGTGCAGATCGACGGCCCGTTCAGCCTCGACGTGAACCCGCCCGCCGACGCCATCCCCGGACGCGGCGGTCTGAAGATGTCCCTGCAACCCAAGCTGGCCGAGGGCCTGCCCGGTGTGCGCGACTGGTTTGCCAACTACCCCTTCATCTGCCTGGAGCAAAAGACCAGCAAGAGCGTGGGCCTGCGTGACGGCAAGCTGTGGCAGACCGTGGCCGCGCAAATCCCCAACTACCTGGACAGCGACGGGCTGGCCAACTACTTCCCGCCGCGTGATGGCGAGGCCAACCATGGCAGCGACACGCTGACTGCCTACCTGCTGGCAGCCACGCATGAAGCGGCCAGCATCAACCCGGCCTTTGCACTCAGCGACGACGTGCGCGCACCCATGGAGCGCGGCCTGATCGCCTTTGTGGAGGGGCGCATCCAGCGCGACTTCTGGAGCCCGCGCAAGGACCTGGACATCCGCAAGCTCGCTGCACTGGAAGCGCTGTCGCGCTACGGCAAGGCCCAGGGCCGCATGCTGGGCTCCATCACCATCGCACCCAACCAATGGCCCACCCACGCGGTGATTGACTGGCTGAACATTCTCAAGCGCGTGCAGGACGTGCCCGATCGCGACAAGCGCATCGCAGAGGCCAACAGCATCCTGCGCAGCCGCATCAGCTACCAGGGCACGAAGATGATCTTCAGCACCGAGCGCGACGACTACTGGTGGTGGCTGATGCAAAACGGCGACGTCAACACCGCACGCCTGATGCTCGCAATCATGGACGACCCGGCCTGGAAGGACGACATGGGCCGCCTGGCCAACGGCTTCATCGGCCGCCAGCAACATGGCGCCTGGCACACCACCACGGCCAACCTGTGGGGCGGTCTGGCGCTGGAAAAATTCAGCGCCAAGTTTGAGGCCGTCGCCGTGGCAGGCTCTACCAAGGCGGCTATGAGCACGGGCAGCGCCGCGGTCGATTGGAGCAAGGTCGAACGCATCAAGCCCACCGACGCCTCCGGCGCCCCGAACCAGACCACCTGGTTTGGCGCACCGGCCGCGCCGGGCAACTTGCGCAACAACGGCATGTTCCTGCCCTGGAGCAAGACGTTGCCCAAGGACACGTTGAGCGTGACGCACCAAGGCCCCGGCAAGCCCTGGCTGACGCTGCAATCGGTGGCCGCCGTCCAGTTGAAGGAGCCGTTCAACGCCGGCTACCAGATCAAGAAGACCATCACCCCCGTGGAACAGGCCAACAAGAGCCTGCCTGCCGGCAGCTATACCCGCGGTGACGTGCTGCGCATCACGCTGGAGGTGAACGCCAGCGCCGACATGACCTGGGCCGTGATCACCGACCCGGTTCCCGGCGGCGCGACGATCCTCGGCAGCGGTCTGGGCCGTGACAGCGAGATCGCCACGCAGGGTGAAAAGCGCGAAGGCTACGGCTGGGCCGCGTTCGAGGAGCGCAGCTTCGAATCCTTCCGCAGCTACTACCAGTACCTGCCCAAGGGCGTGGTGAAGATGGAGTACACGATCCGCCTGAACAACGTCGGCGACTTTGCACTGCCCCCGAGCCGGGTGGAGGCGATGTACGCGCCGGAGATGTTTGGGGAGGCGCCGAATGCACGGGTGAGGGTTGAGGCGGCTAGGTAAGCACTTTGCCTGACTCACCCGTGGGAGAATGGACACCGAAATTTGTCACACCGAGGATGGAAAAGATGAAAAAACTATTCACACTGATTCTTGTTTTGCTGGCTGCTACATGTGCGGTTGCACAAACGACGGCGTACACATTGTTGGGCGCCACCTACTTGGGTGTTGGAGGATATGCGAGCGCAACTGCAGTCACAGGCAAGTTTTACACAGCAAGCCCCCTCGCAGCAAACCTTTCCAATGTGGCCATCGCCAGTGGCACTGGCGGCACCAACCAGGTGACGAGCTTTTCATTCAGTGACGGCCCCTATACATACACCCAAGCCAACTCGTCTGTGTCGGGTGGAGATGGTTCCTACTTTTCCGTGTCCACCGATGGCAGCGGCGCAATTACCAACTTTCAAATCAAGTTGACTCAGCCGGTTCCAGGCGTGGTGGCCTCGCAATCCAATTTTGTGAGTCTTACGCCGTCGGTGATTGCGGCCGGATATGGCAACTGCAGTGTGGTGACCAACAGTTCCTGCACAAACTGGACAAGCTATGCTGCCGACAGCGCGTTCAATGGCAGTTCCAGTGCCAGTTTCTCTGCCGCGTCGGTCCCCGGCACACCGGCAGCACCCACAGCCGTCGGAGCCGCTGGGCAAGCCACAGTAACATTTGTTGCGCCTGCGGCAAATGGCAGCCCAATTACCGGATACACCGTGACATCCATTCCCGCCGGCGGCGTGGATAGCAATGCTGGAACGACCGCATTGACCCACACCATCATCGGTTTGACCAACGGGACGGCCTATACCTTTACGGTTACTGCAACCAATGCTGTTGGGACCGGAAACGCATCCCCGGCTTCGAACAGCGTAACGCCTGTGTCTGCCCCAGGGCAGCCATTTGCGCCAACGGCAACTCCCGGCTATCTGGAAGCAACCGTAACATTCATGGCACCACCGTCCAATGGTGGGGCAATCACCGGCTACACGGTGACATCCAATCCTGCAGGTGGTGTCGACAGTGGTGCCGGCACGACATCGCTGACCCGCACCATCACCGGACTGTCCAACAACACCAGCTATACCTTTTCCGTTACCGCCACCAACGCGTATGGAACCAGCGCCGCATCGGCGGCTTCCAACGCAGTAACTCCGTCCGCCATCCCTCCGCAAGCCATCTCTATCCCCGGAATAACCAGCCTGCCGTCCATCGTGAATTTGCGCATTGGTGATGGCCCCGCCTTCTCTGGCAATTTAGTCACCCAGCTGTCCAATACCTTGGGCCAACAACTGCAGTTTGTTGAACAGAATTCCACTGGCAATGTCACTCTGAACGGGTACAACGGCGGCTATCTGTCGTATATGGCACACACTTTCAAGTCTAGTGACAATCGGGCCAACGGCATCTACCCGGATGGGACGGGGCAGTATGTCGTTGTCAACAACGGACAGTCTGTCGTGCTTGCACCCTCGGTGGTTCATCTGGATCAACTGGCAGGCCTGGTGGGGGGCGTCAACGCCAAAATCAATGATTCCGGGGTCATTACGGCCAATCTGAACAGCGCGTACTATGTGCTTCGCCCAAGTGCATTCGTCGCTCGCGAAGCAGCTTCGGGAACAGCACGCCTAGTTGTCGGAGCCGATGGCTTCTATCACTTCATTGATGCACAAGGCAACAACCAGATCCTCTATCCCGCCTTTGCGGAACCCGACAACTTGCGCAGTGTGCTGCAAGGTATGGACACCCGTGCGACTATCGATATCCAGTTGGACTCAACTGCCAGCGTTGTCGTCGGCGGAGTCACCTATACACTGGTTCCCGATGCGATCCTGAACTATTTCACTGGTGCGTCCTGGTGGCAGGAAAGCGCCACGCGGTACCGACTCAATGTCCAGTCCCATCCTGGAACATCCCAAGGTTTGACATTGCGTTGATAGTCCAGTCGCCCGCTGCCTGACGGTCAGGTTTCCGGCCACATGCGCGTGCCTTCCAGTATTCGTTGTGCAGTATCCAACCTGGCCTACGGATTCGCGGTGTTGCTGTTGGCAGAATCCTGCGCTGCTGCGACACCTTCTTTCACGGAGGTTCGTTCAAGCCACACCCCCTCCGACACCCTGATCCTGGACCGCCACGGCGAAGAGCTGCACCGCCTGCGCACCAACGCCAGCGTGCGCCGTGGCCAGTGGGTGCCGTTGGCAGACACATCCCCCGCCCTGCGCACGGCGCTGGTGATGTCTGAGGACAGGCGTTTCTACGAACACAGCGGCGTGGACTGGCAGGCCGTCAGCGCAGCCGCCTGGGCCAACCTGTGGAACAGCCGCACACGCGGCGCCTCCACCATCACCATGCAACTGGCCGGCCTGCTGGACGAGGACCTGAAGCGTGGCAGCAGCGGGCGCAGCATGGTGCAGAAGCTGGGGCAAACCGTGTCGGCACAGATGCTGGAGCGCAGTTGGCGCAAGGACCAGATTCTGGAGGCCTATCTGAACCTGGTGCCGTTTCGGGGCGAACTGGTGGGCATCGATGCGCTCAGCCGCACCCTGTTTGGCAAGGCCCCCCACGGCCTGGACCAGCGCGAGGCCGCCGTGGCCACCGCGCTGGTGCGCGCACCCAATGCGGGTGCAGCCCAAGTCGCACAGCGCGCCTGCAGCGTGCTCAAGAGCCTGCAACCCGCTGGGGCCGACTGCGACGCACTCGACCTCTTCACAACCGCCGCCCTGCAACACCGCGACTACGCCGCCAGTGCCGGGCTCGCGCCGCACGTCGCGCTACAACTGTCACGCAGCACCAAGACCGCATCCATCAGGACCACGCTGCACGCCCCGCTGCAACGCTTTGCCGTGCAGACCCTGCAGCAGCACCTGCGCGAATTGGCTGGCCACCACGTCGAAGACGGCGCGCTGGTCGTGCTGGACAACGCCACGGGCGAGGTGCTGGCCTGGGTCGGCTCATCGGGCAGCCTGAGCAACGCGGCCGAGGTCGACGGCGTCACCGCCCTGCGCCAACCGGGCTCCACGCTCAAGCCCTTTCTCTACGCCCAGGCCATCGCCCAGCGGCGCATCACGGCCGCGTCGCTGATCGAGGACTCGGGCACACAGATCCAGACCACGGGCGGCCTCTACATTCCGCAGAACTACGACCACCAGTTCAAGGGCTGGGTGTCCGCCCGCACCGCGCTGGGCGCGTCACTCAATGTGCCCGCCGTGCGCACATTGGTCATGGTGTCGCCCGACGCCTTCCAGAAGCAACTGGTGCAACTGGGCCTGCCGCTCAAGGAGACGGGCGACTACTACGGCTATAGCCTGGCACTGGGCAGCGCCGAGGTCTCGCTCTTGAACCTGGCCAACGCCTACCGCGCGCTGGCCAACGGCGGGCGCACCAGCCCCACCACGCTGACGCTGGCCACCAAGCCCATGTGGCACACGGCGCTGGACCCGCGCGCCACCTTCATCGTTGGCGACATCCTGAGCGACGCAAACGCCCGCGCCCGCACGTTTGGCACCGACAGCCTTCTTGCCACGCACTTCTGGACCGCGGTCAAAACAGGCACCAGCAAGGACATGCGCGACAACTGGGCCATGGGCTGGTCGCGGCGCTACACCGTGGGCGTGTGGGTGGGCAACGCCAGCGGTGCGCCGATGTGGGATGTGAGCGGCACCACGGGCGCGGCTCCCATCTGGGCAGCGGTCATGCAGTTCCTGCACACGAAGCAGCCCAGCCAGGCGCCCAAGCCCCCGGCTGGCGTCGTGCAGGTCCCGGTGCAGTTCGGTGCCACCGAGGCACCGCGTGCGGAGTGGTTTCTGCAGGGAACGCAGCAGGCCTCGTTTGCTATTGATTCAGTAGCACCCTACGCACATTCCACGAGGGCTGGAGGCCAAAAACACCCGGCTCGCATCACCAGCCCCACTACCGGCACCATCATCGCACTGGACCCGGACATTCCACCCAACCGCCAGCGCGTGAGCTTTCAGGCCGAAGGCGGCGACCTGCGCTGGCTGCTGGACGGCAAACCCCTGGCCAAGGGCGCATCCGCGCAGTGGTTGCCCTGGCCGGGCCGGCATGTGGTGCAAATCACCGATGCCAAAGGCCGGGTGTTGGATGAAGTGCGGCTGGAGGTGCGGGGCGCAGGCGTGCGTCCGCGCTAACCCAGCGTGCGCCCGAAAAACCGCAGGGACCGATCCCACGCCTGCTGCGCCCACACCGCATCAAACTGCGTGGCCGGGGTGCGGCTGAGTCCGACGGCGGTCTCGTTGGCGAACGCATGGTGGGCCAGGTAGCGGTGAAATTCAAAGCCCACGCCGGCCGCGTTCAACTTGGCTTCGAGCGCATCCACCGTCTCGATCTTGAAGAACTCGTCCTGCGTGGCCCAGTGTCCCATGACCGGCACGCGGATCACACTGGCGTCGATGTACTCCAGCGGCGGGCAACCATACCAGACGACGCCGGCGTCCGCCTCGGGCGACTGGCACAGCGACAGCAGCGTGAGCGCGCCGCCCATGCAGAAGCCGGTGATGCCGACCTTGGGTGCACGGGTCTTGAGAAACTGCACGGCGCCGCGGATGTCCTGCGACGCGGCGTCGCCAAAGTTCAGGCCCGTCATCAGGTGGTGGGCCTCCTCGGCCTCCACCGTCAACTTGCCGCAGTACAGGTCGGGCACCAGTGCCTGGTAGCCCGCAAAGGCCAGGCGATCAGCCACGCCGCGGATCTGGGCATTCAGGCCCCACCACTCCTGGATCACGACGATGGCCGGTGCATCTTTGGCCTGCGCCGGCTCGGCCAGATAGCCCTGCACCGTTTGCCCATCCGGGCGCTGAAAACTGACCATGGTTCCCATTGTTTTGTCTCCTGATGTGGGGTTTACACGCCCTCATATTACGCGGCCCGGGTGGCAGAATGAAACCATGCACTACGAACACCTGCTGGTGACCACCGACGGCCCCATCACCACCGTCACACTGAACCGCGCCGACAAGCGCAACGCGCTGGCGCTCAACGTGATGCGCGAGCTCACCGTAGCCCTGCGCGCCATCGCCCGCACGGAAGCGCGCGGCGTGATCCTGGCCGCCAATGGCCCGGTCTTCAGCGCCGGGCACAACTTTGCCGACATGGCCGGCGCCACACTCGAACAATCACGCGAGCTGTTCGACGTCTGCACCACGATGATGAACACCCTCCAGGCCCTGCCGCAGCCGGTGGTGGCCCGCGTGCACGCGCTGGCCACGGCCGGCGGCTGCCAACTGGTGGCGAGTTGCGATCTGGCGGTGGCGGCGGACACCGCGTCGTTTGCCATTCCCGGTGGCAAGGCCGGGCTGTTCTGCCACACGCCGCTGGTGGCGGTGGCGCGCAACGTGGGCCGCAAGCGGGCGCTCGAACTGGCGCTGACCGGTGACGCCATCGACGCCGCCACGGCCGCCGACTGGGGCCTGATCAACAAGGCCGTGCCACCCGACCAACTGGAGGCCGTCACGCTGGACCTGATCCAGCGCGCCACGCGCGGCAGCGCACTGTCCAAGGCACTGGGCAAACAGGGCTTTTACCGCCAGGTGGATTTGCCGCAGGGCCAGGCCTATGACTTTGCGGTGGAGCGCATGGCAACCGCCGCGCTGCTGCCCGATGCGCAGGAAGGCATTGCCGCCTTCCTGGAAAAGCGCCAGGCCCAGTACACGCAAGACCCGCCTGCCGACTGGCCGCTGTAGCCCGCTGACCTCCAGCCTCCCCCATGGACAGCGCCCACATCTGCCTCACCCGCCACGGCGAGACCGATTGGAACAGACTGGGCATCCTGCAGGGCTGGCTGGACGTGCCCATCAACGACCGTGGCCGTGAACAGGCCCACACCATGGCCGAGCACTTTGCGGCCACCGGCTTTTCCGCCGTGTGGTCCAGCCCCCTGGTGCGGGCGCGGGAAACGGCGGAGATCATTGCCCAGCGCCTGAGCCTGCCCGCGCCGCAGAGCCACTTCGGAATGAAGGAGCGCCACTTCGGCGCCATCCAGGGCATCCCCAAGAGCGAGCTGGCCGAACTCAACCCCGTGCTGCTGGAGCAGATCCTGCGGCGCAACCCGGCGGCCAGCTTTGTTGGCGGCGAGTCCATGGACGAGTTTGCCGATCGGCTGCTCGCGGCGTGTGCGGACATCGGCTCCCAGCATCCGGGCCAGATGGTGCTGGTCGTCACCCACGGCTGGGTGCTGGATGCCGTGCTGCGTCACATTGGCGGGGTGGGCCGTACTGCGGTGCTGCACGAAAAACCCAAGAACGGCGAGAGTGTCTGGGTCACCGCGCGAAAAAGCACCCTCCGTGCCAGAGGTCCACAGACAGCCGTGTAGCGCCTCAATGGCCCCTAACGCAGCCGCATGGCGCTGAAGCCCTGGCTCATGCTCCGAACGCTGCTGCTGCGGTACTGGAAGTGGTCGGGACCATCTTGCCACCAGCCCATTGCAAGGCGGTCCTCAGACACGGGGCTCAACGTCAGGTCCGGTGTCAGCACATAGCGCTCTCCATTGAAGCGCGTAAGCAACGCCGTTGCATCGCCCTGAATTTCAATCGTGCCGCCAACGGACTGTGCGATCTGGTTGCCCAGGGTCTCCGGGTCGAGGAAAGCCGGGTACAGCACCTGGGTGTTTCCCAGGCTGTCAGTGAAACGGTACAGGCCGTCACTGCCCCGGATCAGCCTCGCAGCGCCGGGCGTACCCGGGGTCACAAAGTAATCGGGGCGGGCGACGTAGATGGAGCCATCCACGGCCAGCGTCATCACGCCCTGATCGTTGATCTGCACCGCCAGTCCCAGACCCAGCAGGTGGGAGCCCCACTCGGTCAGGTTGTACATGGCCGGTGTGGTCAGGAAGGTTCCGCAAGAGGTCACCGCATTCAGCGGATTGGTGCTGCGCAGGTAGATGCCGGGTCCCTGGCCCAGGCCATTGCTGGTGTTGGTGTTGGCTTGTAGCGCGTAGAACGACACAATGCTCGCGCTCTGACCAATGCGCGCCGAGCCGTCGGCGATTTGCCCCAGGTAGTTGGCATCGCCGCCCAGGATGCTGCGCAGGATGTCACGCAGGCAGGCAGTCATCGCCGCCCCGCTGCCGGTGGCCAGGTCCAATGGCGTGATTTGGCTTCCACTGACGCCGGCGGGCAGGCCAGGCGCCTGAACAGGGGACACCAGCGGGATGACCGATGCCGCCGCAATGGCCGGCGTGGCACTGGAGCATGCTTGCACGCCGGTCGGCGTTCCCGTCTGCGCCTTGGGCGTGACACAGAAGAACAGGTACTTGCCGATGTCGGCGCTGTCAGGCGCGTAGTGGGTGCTGGTGGCGCCACTGATGGCCGCCTTGCCGGCACCATTGCTGGCGCTGTCTGAGTACCACTGGAAGATGGAGGTGGCCTGGGCGTCACTTTCGGCGTCGGCGTAGGTGTAGTCGCCACTGAGGGGGCTGGCAACCTGTGCGGTCCCGGACACCGTCACGGCCGATGCGGTTGGAGCCGCATTGGCTGCCACCACTGCTGCCGTGGCGCTGGAACAGACCTCCGAACCTGTCAAAGTCCCGGTTGTCGCAACCGGCGTGACACAGAAGTAGAGGTACTTGCCCTGGTCGCCAACAACTGCGGTGTAGTTCTGGGTCGTGGCAACATTGGTTCCCCCTCCAACGCCGGTATTTGCCGTGTTGCGCACCCAGCGGAAGCTGGAGCTGCCTTGCGGGTCGCTATCGGCATCGGCATAGGTGTAACCGCCACTCAATGGAACGTTCACCTGCGCAGTGCCGGAGACGGCGACGGAACTGGCCGTGGGGGCCGCATTGGCAACCGCAAAAGTGGCGGTGCACGCCGTATTCGCCGAAACCGAGAGCGTCAGGGGATTGGTGGAGCCGGAACAGCTTCCACCCCAGTTGGAGAAGACATATCCGCTGTTGGGTGTTGCGGTCAGCGTCACCGAAGCACCGGAAGCGTAGTAGCCTGAACAGGTCGACCCGCAGGAAATCCCCCCCACATTGCTGGTCACGCTGCCGTTGCTCGGACTGGAAAGCGTAACGGAGTAGGACGGCGCGGGGTCCGTCTCGCGCCAGATACCGTCTCCACTGGCCAGCAACAACTTTCCACCGGTCAGGACGATGCCAGACTGAAGGTAGCTGCTGCCACCGGTAATCGTCGAAACATCCTGGGATGTCCAGGTCGCTCCATCGGTCGTGGTGTACAGCGCGTTGCTGAAGGCCTTGGAGAAGTACAGTGTGGCGTTGTTGATGGACAACCCCTGGGGACTGGCAGCAACGCCGACCGACCAGCTCGCACCACTGTTGGACGAGCTATAGACACCACTGCCGTTGGTCAGAAACAGCGTTCCGTTGTAGTTGATCAATTCTCCACCGGCACCGCCAGAGCCGGGCAGTCCGGTCGCAACCCGGGTCCAATTCGCACCGTTGTCGGTTGACTTGTAGACCCCGTCGGACCCATTGTTCGTTGCGTCGGCGACAAAGATGTCCGTTCCTACCTGGGCCAACTTTCGCACATTGCTCTGGCTCGTCATGCCGGTGTTGGACAAAACCCAGCCGGTCCCGTTGTTTGTGGTGCTCTTGTAGACCCCTTTGCCAGAAGCCGATACATAGGTCGCGCCATTCAACAGGACAACGTGCGCAATATTCGTTGCACCACCCCACGCAGTCAGATCGGTCCATGTCGCACCCGAATCCGTCGAATAGGCCAGGTGCGCGGCGGTGTAGCCGACCGTTCCGCCCACATACAGAACAGAGCCGACCTGCGTCACGACATTTACAACCCAGGTGTTGAAATAGCCGCCAAACGCGGCACTCCAGGATGCGCCATCGTCTGTGGACTGGTAGAGGCCATTCGCAGTTGACCCCGCGTAGATCGTCGTACCCACCTTGGACATGGAAACGAAACGGATGCCGGCGGTGCCGGTGGCCTGAGCCCACTGCGCCAACGCCGCTTGCGGCTGCAAGGCGAAGACCAGCACCATCACGGCCACGATTGCGCCCAAGCCCCTGCGCAGGGCGTGCATGAAGGGAATGCGTTTGGCCCGCGCGGACGCCCCTCGGCAATGGCCGGGCTCCGTGCATGGAATGGATGGGAGGGTGGTGATCATGTGGGTGCCCGATGAAGAACCACAGCGTAGTCACCCTCCGAACGAAAAACCTACCGAAACCTACACCCCAAAATTGCTACAATATATATAGCAACAAGTTCAATGTGGACGAGGGCTAAGACCCAATTCCACCAGGAACCGCGTCGCTAAGCGCCAGGGAGACGCACAGTTTGTAACCCTGCCCGCGGATGGCCTTGATGGGCTGGCCGGTCACCCCGGCCGACAACAGTTTCTTGCGCAGCCGCACGATTTGGACCTCCAGCGCCTTCTTGCTGGCTTCGTTCACTTCCTTGTCGGTCAATGCGATCAGTTGCCAGGTTTCCAGTTGCTGCTCACGGGCGCGCACCAGCGCGGCCAGCAAGGCCGCCTCGTGCGCGGACAGGTTGGCATCGCCTTGGGGGCCGTGCAGGCAGAACGTCGCCAGGTCCAGGATAAGCGCCTGCGCGTCCCGCGCACGGGGCCGGATCCGCCGGGCCAGTGCGGCAATGGCCGCCAGGAGTTCGTCAACGGACGTAGGCTTGGTCAGGTAGATGTCGGCGCCACTCTCATAGCCCAGCAGTCGATCCTGCAATTGGTTGCGCGCAGTGACCATGATGATGCCTGCGTCGGGCTGCGCTGCCCGGATACGCCGCGACAGGCTCACTCCGTCTTCGCCGGGAAGGTTCAGGTCCACCACCATGAGGTCGATGGGCCAGGCGCCTGGCTCATCGGGCAAGGCCTCTGCACAGTCAACACCCCGCACCACGTGCCCGTGCGCTGCCAGCGCCTCCATGGTGACCTCGCGAAGGGCGTCGTGGTCTTCCACAACCATGATGTTCAGTGACTCGGACATGGGGGCCTGGATGTGGGGGGCTTCGTGTATGTGGTGTACGCGGGAGTTTGTCTCAGCGCGGGAGTTTGTCTCAGCTTATAGCCTAGTGCGTGGTCGTGACCAATGCCTACCGATCCCTACGTGGTCTTGAGGCTCCCAAGGGGAGCCACATGGCAAAGCAAACCATGCCGCCATCGGTCGGCTCCAGCCCCACCCAACCGCCCAGGCGCCGCACGATACTGCGCACCAGGTACAAGCCCAGACCGGAGCCGGTCCTGCTATGTGCGCCAGGACTGCGGTAGTACTTGCGGAACACTTGCCCAGCGTCCGGCCTGCCGGCTGACCCCGCTACATTGGTGAATCGAATGCCAATGCCGGCGCGGCCGTTGCGGTTCTGCGCACAGGCCTCCACCTGCACCGCGCTGGATGCGGGCGAGTATTTCAGGGCGTTGTCCAGCAAGTTGCCAAGCGCGGTACGCAGCAACTGGGCGTCCGTCACCAGCGGCGGCAAACTGTCGCAGTGGACAGCAATGCGCCGGGCTTGCGGATGGGCCTGGCACAGCGGATGCAACAGGTCCTCCACCTGGCAGGTTTCATGCACTCCCACGTAGCGGTGGTGCTGCAGACGGTCCACCTGCAGGCACCGCTCCACGATGGCATCCATGTCCTGCACGGACTGCTGCGCCCGGGTCCGCGCCTTTTCCGGCAACACGCCTTCCATGCCCAGGGTCAAACGCAACACCGAGAGCGGTGTCTTGAGTTCATGGCTGAGCATGGTCAGGAAACGGTCCTGTTCGTCGCGTCGACGGATCTCTTGGGTCAGCAGGATGGTCAACACCAGCACCACAGCCAGCATCCACGCGGCCACGAAGGCAGGTTCACGCAGGCGGGCATGCACGCTGTCACGCAGATCGCCGTCGGAGAAGTCGGTCACCATGACCAGGGGGAAATCGCCAACCCTGCGGTAGACAGAGACCCGCCGGGTCTGATCCATCGGGCTCGGGTCTTCATAGGCACCGGAAGGTTCCCGGTCCAGGGCACCCCAGAGCGTTGACTCCACCGGCATCTGCCACAGATCCGCCGGCGGCTCGGGCAGCCGCGCCCGCAGTTGGTGGTCCTGCGTTCCCAGCAGCGATACCCGGTACTGGGAAGCGGGCACCACCACGCGGTAATACCGGGCAAAGAACGCAGGGTCAACCGTGCCGATGACCACCCCGGCAAAGCGGCCATCAGGGCCGCTGATCCTTCGCGTCACGCGGAAATGCAGGCTGCCCGCGCCTCGGCCGCGCTCCACGGGCCCGACAAACAACTGGTCGTCATCGTGGGTCTGGTGGTAGCGGAGGTATTTCCCGTCAGCCGCATCAGGGACCAGTGACGCATCGCCCTGCAGAGCCACCACTTCGCCACGTGCATTGGTGACGCAAATGTTCACGACCATGGACGGGTCCATCGGCAGGGTCTCCATGAAATGGCGCGTCTCTGCCAGATCGCGGGTGTGCAGGGAATAGCTGCGGACCGTGTGCAACAGGGCATCAACGTGGGCAATGGCCTGGCGGGCATGCTCTGTCAATACGTCGTTGGCCAACGCAGTCGTGTGGCGCAGGCGCGCCTCTTCCCATTCATACGATTTCACGACAAACAGGCCGCCCTGGCTCACCACGCCGAGGAAGAGGATCAACACCGTCGTCCACAGCAGGATCAACTTGTTGCGAAAGAACGCCACAAAGCTGAATCGGACCCGTGCACCAACCACCGGATGCCGGGAGCGGGGCTGCATCCGGCTGAACTCCATCCACAGCACGCTGCCGGTCAGCAGAGACACCAGCACCATGTACCAGGCAACGGATATCCACGAAGTCGGGTTGGCTCCCCGTTCCTGCGTGGGCAGCGGCTCGGCCCCAAGCAGACTGATGCCCCGCACAAACATCCACACCGTCAACGTGACGAACAGGCCCGCCAGCAACCAAACCGACGCATTGCGCAATTGACGTCCTGCGACACGGAGCAGCACCCAGGCCGTCCGGCCGTTGACGATGGCTGTCGCAAGAGAAAACACGACGGCGCGATAGTGCCCGTCGGGGGCGACCAGGCCCCAATACCAGAACGGCAGCGCGGTGGCCGCAACGATGGCCCAGCCGAACCGGTCTGCAGTGGCCGCCCTGCCTTCAACGAACGCAGAAAACCCCGCATGGACAACCACGCTGGCCGCGATGAGAACCATATTGGTCCCCACGACCGTGACCCACCTCGGCAGGGATGGGCCGAAACTGGAGACAACCAGGGCGGCGGACAGCATCAGGATCGCCACGGCGCAGCTTTTCAGGATTCGGGTGCCGGGATACAGGCGTGCAAACACCGCCAGCACGGTGCTCAGACTGACGCTGAGCGCTCCCGCAACCAGATAGATCGATAGCGTATTGATATTCACCGTGGAGGCGCGGCAAGCTGCGTGCGCGAGAGGGGTTGCCGGAAATTCGTGGTCGTTGCCAGTTGACATACTAACCGTCCGTGCTTCGGGTGTATAACCAAGCCCCCGATCAACAAGGAATACGCAATATGGGCGCACAGTGGAAAGCAAAAGGCAAGGAACTCGCGGCAAACGCCAGGGGCAAACTGTTTGGGCGTTTGTCCAAGGACATCATGGTGGCGGCCCGCAACGGTGCCGACCCGGCCGGCAACTCCCGCCTGCGCCTGGTGCTGGAGCAGGCGCGCAAGGTTTCCATGCCCAAGGACACCGTGGACCGCGCCATCAAGAAGGGTGCCGGCATCGGCAGCGAGGCCGTGCACTTTGAACACGTCATCTACGAAGGCTTTGCCCCGCACCGCGTCGCCGTCATGGTGGAGTGCCTGACCGACAACGTGAACCGCACCGCACCCGAAATGCGCGTGCTGTTCCGCAAGGGCCAGCTGGGCACCTCCGGCTCCGTATCCTGGGACTTTGACCACGTGGGCCTGATCGAGGCCGAACCCGCAGCAGCCGGTGCCGACGCGGAGGTGGCCGCCATCGAAGCCGGCGCCCAGGACTTTGAAGCCGGCGAGGAAGAAGGCTCCACGCTGTTCATCTCCGATGCGACCGATCTGGACCTGGTCAGCCGCGCCCTGCCCGCCCACGGTTTCACCGTGCTCTCGGCCAAGCTGGGCTACAGGCCCAAGAACCCCATCGACCCGGCCAGCCTGAGCGCGGAAGCCTTGGAAGAGGTGGAAGCCTTCCTCGCCGCCATTGACGGCAACGACGATGTGCAAAACGTGTACGTGAGCCTGGCCGGTTAGTCCTGGCACTGACGTGGTGGCATGCAGACCCTGGCCTTCGCGCTGTTTGCAACGCCCATGGGCCACTGCGGCATCGCCTGGAGCGAAGCCGGCCTGACCGGCGTGCAGTTGCCGGAATCTGACGAGGCCGCAACGCGTGCGCGCATGGTCCGCCGCTTCCCGCAATGCACCGAAGGCGAGCCGCCACCCGTCGTGCGCCGCGCCATGGACGCCGTGGTGGCATTGATCCAGGGATCGCCGAAGGAGCCAGCCGACCTTGGCGACATCGTGCTTGATCTGGACGGCGTTCCACCGTTTCACCAACGCGTGTATGCCTTGGCGCGGCGCATACCGCCAGGCGAAACCCGTACCTACGGCGAACTGGCCCGGGCGCTGGGTGAACCCGGTGCCGCACGCGCAGTCGGCCAGACGCTGGGCGCCAACCCGTTTGCACCGGTCGTGCCCTGCCACCGCATCCTCGCCGCCAACGCACGGGCCGGGGGCTTCTCGGCCCATGGCGGCGTCACCACCAAGTTGGCGCTGTTGCTGATTGAGCACGCGCAGTTCAATGGTCCCGGTCTGTTCGACGGCGATGGAATGTCACCGGGGGCCGTCAACCGAACCCTTTGAAGGGGTGGCGCGCATGCCGTCCAGCATGGCGTGCACCAGCACACGGGCATTGGCCAGTGCGCCGGCTGCATCGTCCGGCTGCTGGGCCAGCGCTTCGATTGCGCCGTAGAGCAGGCCCAGGATCAGGCGTGCCTGCAATCGCACATTGCCCTCCGGCAGAAAGCCCAGCGACTGCAATGCGCGCACGTTCTGCATGGTGGCACCCATGCCGTGGCGTTCGCGGATTTCCGCCCACGCCTGTACACCCAGCACGGCCGGTGCGTCCACCAGGCCGATGCGCCGCCCTTCCGGGTTCAGGCCCGCCTGCAGAAACACGTCGATGGCGGCCAGAAAGGCCTGCCACGCGTCCGCCCCAGCGGCCAATGCCTGCGCGCGCGCCTGGGCCGTGAGTGCCACCAGACCGGCATCCAGCTCCTCCGCCACGGCGGCAAACAGGCCCTTCTTGTCACCAAAGTGGTGGTACAGGGCGCCGGTGGTCACGCCCGCGGCCTCGCACAACGCGCCCAACGAGGTGGCGTCATAGCCCTGCTGGCCAAACAGACTCCGGCCCGCCGCGCGCAGCGCCGCCTGGGTGCTGGCGGCATTGGTCTTGCGCCCATCCACAGCCGGCTTGCGCGCGGACGCTTGAGCGGGTACCGTGTTGCCGTTGGAATGTTTTTGTCGCATAAGTGACTCAATCACATAACGTAATTATGTATTCTTCTGTTTTCCATTCTATCCCCCACCCGAGGTAACCCCACCATGCTGATCGCCGCCAAAGTACTTACCGCCCTGGTCCTGTTCATCCACGTCTACATCTTCCTGCTGGAAACCGTGCTGTTCCAGACGCGTGGCCGCAAGGTCTTTGGCCTGAGCCAGGAACAGGCCACCACCATGGCTGCCGCCATGTCCAACCAGGGTTGCTACAACGGCTTCCTGGCCGTGGCCCTGGCCTGCGGCTTCCTGCTGCCCGACCCCGCCATGGCACGCGCCTTCACCATCTATGGCCTGGGTTGCGTGGCAGTCGCCGGCATCTGGGGTGCGGTCACGGTGAAGGTGCGCATCCTCTACGTGCAGACCGTTCCGGCCGTGCTGGCGCTGGCCGCCTTGCTGCTGGCCTGAACCACGCCCAGCAGCCAGGTGCGAAACGCCTGCATGGCGGGCGTCACCTCCTTGGACAGCAGGCGGGTGAGCCAGTAGCCGCCCACGTCCACCTCCAAGGCAAAGGGTTGCGCCAGCCGCCCCTGGCGCAGTTCACGCTGGAACATGCTCGGCGGCGCCAGGGCCACGCCCTCGCCCACCATTGCCGCCTGCACCATGATGGCCGAGGCGTCGAACAGCGGCCCACGCGGGGTGATCCCGCTGGCGCCTGCAGCACGCAGCCACGCCGGCCAATCGTCAACACGGTAGGAACGCAGCAACGCCAGCTTGCTCAGGTCATCCGGATGGCGCAACTGCTCCAGCGCTTCGGGAGCGCACAGCGGTGACAGTGGAGCGGCCATCAGATGCTCGGCCTCCACACTGCGCCACGCACCATCGCCAAACCGGATGGCGTAGTCCAGGCTCTCGGAGGACAGATCCACCTTGTTGTTGTGGGTCAGCAGGCGCAACTCCACACGTGGATGCAGCGCCCGAAACGCCCCCAGGCGCTCCAACAGAAAGCCAATGGCAAAGGTGCCAACCACGCCAATCGTCAGCACCTCCATCGGGCCGCCGGCGCGGAAGACCTCGATCTGCCGCGCGATCCGGTCAAAACTGTCGGCCACGGCCGGTGCCAGCGTAGCACCTTCGTCGGTGAGCACCAGCCCGCGTGCCGTGCGCCGGAACAGCGCGCGGCCGATGTGGTCCTCCAGCGCCTTCACCTGGTGGCTGACCGCCGCCTGGGTGACGCACAGTTCGTCGGCGGCGCGCGTGAAGTTGAGGTGCCGGGCGGCGGCATCAAAGGCGCGCAGCGTATTCAGGGAAACCCGGCTCAGTGGCATGCAGACTCCCGGTATTTGTATGGACTCATGCCAAAAATCATAGCTTGTGCCCATGGCATGGCCCAAGAAAAATACAAGCTTCTTCCACAACGAGGTCATACCATGCCTATCACCCCCCTCAATCGACGCCATGCCATTGTGCTGACCGGAGCCGGCCTGTTCGGCGCCGCACAGGCCACCCTGGCCCAAGCTCCCGCACCCCGTGCTGCCGCGCAGGCCCTGGCCCGGCTGGAGCGCACCGTTGGCGGACGTCTGGGCGTTGCGGTGCTGGACACCGCCAGCGGACAAATGGTCGGGCACCGGCTGGATGAACGCTTTGGCATGTGTTCCACCTTCAAGCTGCCCTTGGCCGCTGCCATCCTGCGCGAGGTGGATCAGGGCCGCCTGCGCGGCGACCAGTGGGTGCCCTATGGCGCCGCCGACATGATTGCCCACGCACCGGTGACCGAACAGCATCTGGCACAGGGCGGCATGACCCTGCTGGAGCTGGCCGAAGCCGCGCAGACCACCAGCGACAACGTCGCCGCCAACTGCCTGCTCAGGCTCGTCGGCGGCCCGGCCGGGTTCACCGCCATGCTGCGCGCGGCGGGTGATGCCACCACCCGGCTGGACCGGTTCGAGCCCCACATGAACCGTGTGGGCAGCCAGGATCTGCGCGACACCACCAGCCCCGCAGCCATGGCGCGCACCACGGCCACGCTGCTGACCGGCGACTGGCTCAAACCGGCCTCGCGCGACTTGCTGCTGGGCTGGATGGTGGCAACCACCACCGGGGAACTGCGACTGCGTGCCGGGCTGCCGGCCCACTGGCGCAGCGGCGACAAGACCGGCACCGGCATGGCACCCGGCATGCCCGACAGGTACAACGACATCGCCATCACCTGGCCGCCGGGCAAGGCACCGCTGGTCATCACGGCCTTCTTTGAAACGCCGCAGTCCCACACCAGCATGCGCGACAAGGACCAGGCCGTGCTGGCGCAGGTGGGTCGGATCGCCGCCGCCTGGGGCCAGCGGACCTGAAGAACGCTATCAATTCAGGAGCTGTCTACGCACATTCTGCGAGGGCTGGCGGCCAAAATGATACGGAACTATTTCTTGGACTGGAGCTGGCGCAGCAGCGCATAGGCCACGCCCGCCAGTGACAGCACGCCAAGTCCCAGCACCAGCCACAGCAGCACGGTGCGCATCGGCACCCCCTGTGCCAGCCAAGCCGGCGCGCTTTGGGCCAAACCGGCGGGGGGGTGCAGCTCCACGGCCGCCACGGTGGCGACCGGAAGCTCGGCCAGCTTGGCCGGGGCCACCGCGCCCAGCAGGCTGGCGTCCACCGCAGCGGATGGCGTTTGCGCACGCCCCACCGCCAGCGTAAACGGCCCGGCGCCGGATGCCAGAAACGCTATCGGCAGGGGCGCGAACTCCACGGTGGCCTGCAGACCGCCCTCGGGCAGGGTCTGGCCCTTGCCCGCCTCCACCCGCAGCGCACGCACCGAGGCGCCATGCAACGGCGTGGCCGGGTTGCTGGTGCCAGCGCCCACGGAGTCCAGGCGGTACACCACGGTGGAGGCCAACATCCGCCACGGCTGGGCCGCATCCCCGCGACCCAGGACGCGCACCGGCAGCAGCGTGTTGTTCTGCGCCGCCTGCAGGTGCAGGGCCGCAATGGGCGTGGCAAACGGCAGCGTCCAGTTCAGGCTGTTGCCGTCCGGCGTGCCCGCTGGCAAGGGCGCACGCAGCGGCTCAGGCGCTGTTTGCGTGGCCGCAACGCGGCCGGTCAGCGAGACCACCTTTACGCCACTCTGCCCGGCCCAGGCCAGGCGCAGGTAGCGCCCTTTCACGCCCAGGGGCTGGCGCAATTCCAGCGTGGCGTTGCTGGGTGCTTCCGTGCCATCGAACTGGAACACCGGGCCCTTGGTCGCCACCGGCGTCCAGTCCTTCAGATCCGCGCTGGTGGATACCGCGACGGGCACCAGGGCGTTGTGCGGCAGCTCCATGGTCAAGTGCAGGGCGTCCAGGGTCTGCTGCTCACCGCGCAGATCGAACAGGGCCGCCTGTAGCGGCTGGGCGGTGGCATCCGTCGCCCCATCGGTGACGGCACTGTCCCAGCGCACCCAGGCGCTGCTGTGGTTTGCACCGCCGTCCACCTGAACTTGCACGGCGCCGCGCGAAGGCTTGGCTGCACCAGCGGCAAACAGCGGATAGGCCCGATAGGCTGGGGTCTGTGCCTCTGGCGCTGCATGGCTGAGGTCGGAGCGCCCCAACAACGCATAGGGTACGACGGCTCCCGCAGCGTTGAACACGCGCAGATCATCTGCACGGCTGGTTTGCAGTTGCATGAGTGCCTGCACCGGCACATCGACACGGACCAGGCTGGCGCCCGCAGGCAGGGCCAAGGTGCCGCGCCAGGCAAACGCATCGGGATTCGGCGCATCACTGGCGCCCGCAGGCTGGCTGGCAAGCACTACCGCGAGTGCAAGGACCTGGAAGAACACCTTCATGCGGCCTCCTCGTTCATATCCGTGTCTTCGGGCTGCACGGCCGGCGGAATCGGCGCAAAGTAGCCCACCACCAGCATCAGCGCACCCACCGCAATGAAGGCCACGATGCGTTCGGACCCACCGCGGTTTGACAGGTCCACCAGGAACAGCTTGGCAACCGTCAACCCGAGCAACGCCGCGCCACCCATCCAGACCGGGCGGGCATCGCGGCGGTGCGCAAACAGCATCAGGCCCAGGGCCAGCAGCGTCCACAGGATGGAGTAGCCGGCCTGCACCAGGAAGGATGCAAACAGTTGGTGCGCGACCCAGGGCACATCGGCATAGTGGTGCACGGCGCGCAGCCACACCGTGTTGAGGGCAATGAAGGCCATGCCTGACAGCACCACGGCCCAGCGCGCATTGTGGATGCCCTGCGGCACATCCAGGTCACTGTCGCGCACACGGTTCCACCACAGCGCCAGCGTGCCCAGCGCCAAGGCCACGCAGATATCGGTCGGGTTCAGCAGCGGCAGGTAGGGCAGCGGCTGCGCATGGCCATTCGAGTGCACGGCCACCAGCATCGCCCCCAGCGCCACGACCAGCACCAGCGGCACTGCAGCCCGCCACAGATAGGCCTGCGCAAACCGGTCCAGCGGCCAGCGCTGGCGTGCCGCGCTGTCGGATTCGTACAGCGATCGCCGCGTCAGCGCCAGCAGGACCAGCACACTGGCCACCAGGAAGATCACGCTGGCCCATGCCGTGCCCTGCAGATGTGCCTGCTGCACCCCCCACACCAGCAGATTGCCCGCCAGCAGCACCAGCAGCCACACGCCGCCGCTGTGCACCCACGCCCACCAACCTTGCGGCGCCATCCCGTCCAACCGGCGCAACGTGAACACATGCAGCACCACAACCAGCGGCCAGACCACGAAGCCCCAGGCCTCGAACACATGGCGCAGCTCCACCACGCCCTGCAGGGCAACCACCACCATGATGGGCAGCGAGAACCAGGCTGGCGTGGCCGCCACGGACCACGGCCTGGAGCGCTCGGGCAGCGCCCAGCGGTGCGCCACCCAGGCGCTGGCGACCCAGGCCAGCATCTGCAGGTAGGACTGCAAGGCATGGCCCAGGACCGGCGTCCAGTATCCATCGGGTGTGAACGTCTTGCGCCCAATTTCATGGCCCAGCGCAAATTGCCACCACAGGAATCCGACCCAGAACAGCACGGGCGACAGGCCTTGCTCCAGCGCGGCGAACTGCTGGGCAAACAAGGATTCGCCGGTGCGACCGGCCGAGGCCGCGCGCGACCAGTTTGCAATCGCCAGCGCCGATGCGGCCAGCAGCAGTGCGCCAATGAATGCCGGGTTGGCCAGCGGCCACAACGCAGTCTGCACTTGGTCGAAGGAGCGCAGATAGCTCAGCGCCGCCAGCACCTGCAGCACCAACCCCGCCAGGCGTGCCAGCCAGCGGCCCTGGCGCTGGCCCATCCAGTACACGGCAGCACCCTCTGCGGCCCAGACGGCGCTGGTCCAGCGTTCATCGAGTGCCAGCGGCACTGCCAGCGTCACAAAACCCAGGCCCAGCGCGGCAAAACACTCGGCCAGCCACTGGCCAACACCCGCATCCCGGCGCTTCACCGCCCACCAGCCCAGCGCGAGGTACAGGGCTCCCAACGCCAGGGACGAGAAGGCGCTGGCGTATTCCACGTCGCGCACCAGGCCCACCTGCAGCCCGAACGCCGCCAGCGGCAGGCCGAAGATCAGCGTCGCGTCCACCGCCTGTCTGGGCTCCAGCCCGTGGCGCGTGGCATACAGCAGGCTGGCCAACAGGTACAGCGCAAAGAAGGCCAGCAGGAAGGGTTCGGTGGTTGCCAGATGCTCCGGCTGGTACTTCAACACCCCCCACAGCGTGGCCACGCCAAAGGTGGCCAGAAAGCCCAGCAGGTTCAGCGCGCGCCAGGCGCGCATCCACGCCACGGCGGTAATGGCCACGCCCAGCAGCAGGTAGTAGCTGAACAGCCCCACGTGGTCACCCTGCCCGGTGGACACCAGAATGGGCGCCGCAAATGCACCGGCAAAGCCAATGAAGGCCATGGGCATGGCGTTCTGCAAGAGCGCAATCGCGGTGGAGAATGCGCACACCAGACCCAGCACCACAAACGCCGCACCTGCGGGCAGGAACTGGTACAGGCGGAACGCCGCAAACACGGTCAGGTACAGCACCCCCACACCGGCGCCCTGCAAGGTGAGTGCGTAGCCCGTGCGCTCGGGCTGGCGCCCATGCAGCCGCCAACCAAACACAAACAGCGCAATGCCGGCCATGCCAATCGCGGCCAGACGCAACTCGGGCGGCAGCATGGCGTTGTCGATGGCGTACTTGGCCAGGAACGCCAGCCCGACAAACAGCACCAGCACCCCCATGCGCACAATGGTGTTGCCGCCCAGCAGCCAGTCGCGGGCCTGACCGACGATGTGGCTGGCCCAGTCCGGCTGCGCCGTGGGCGCCAAGGCGGGCATGTCCTGCACTGCCTCCCGCGCCGGCAGAGGGGCAGGCACGGTGTCCGTGAAATCGGGTTGTGACGTATCCGGCCGTGCCTCGGGCTCGGGTTCGTGCTCGGAAACAGCGGGCCGCGGTGCGGCAGCGGCCACCGGAGGCGGTGAAACGGGAACGACATGGGACACCGAAGTCGTGGCCGCGCGCTCCGCCAGGGTCTTGAGTGTCTCGGCGCGAGCCTCCGCGCGCACCGCATTGCGCAGCGTCCTGCCCGCAAAGGCGCCCAGCAGCGCTCCCAGGATCAGGCCGAAGCCGTCGTCATGCCGGTTGGCAAAGTAGCCCAGTATGGCGCCCCAGATTGCACCCCACATCACCATGCGTTGTTCCCCCTGATTGAATCGGTCCATGGCCCGGACCGGCCACATTGCCTCGGGGCAGTCTAGCCCACTTTGTCAATTAATTTCACGGCACACCGGGCGGATTTCACGCCGGAGCCGGCAGCGCCCGGCTAATATCGTCCCCACTTTCAGGAGACCCGGCCATGACCGTCATCACCAATATCGAAGACCTGCGCGTCCTCGCCAAGAAACGTGTTCCCCGCATGTTCTACGACTATGCCGACTCCGGCTCGTGGACCGAGGGCACCTACCGCGCCAACGAATCGGACTTCCAGAAGATCAAGCTGCGCCAGCGTGTGGCCATCAATATGGACAACCGCAGTACGGCCAGCACCATGATCGGCCAGCCGGTTGCGATGCCGGTGGCGCTGGCGCCGGTGGGCCTGACCGGCATGCAGCACGCCGACGGCGAGATCAAGGCGGCCAATGCGGCCAAGAAATTTGGCGTGCCGTTCACACTGTCCACCATGAGCATCTGTTCCATCGAGGACGTGGCGAAGGGCACCGGCAACCACCCGTTCTGGTTCCAGGTCTATGTGATCCGTGACCGCGGTTTCATCGAGCGCCTGATCGAACGTGCGCGTGCGGCCAACTGTTCCGCGCTGGTGCTGACACTGGACCTGCAGATCATCGGCCAGCGCCACAAGGACTTGAAGAACGGCCTCTCCGCACCCCCGAAGCCCACACTGTCCAACCTGATCAACCTGGCCACCAAGTGGCGCTGGGGCATGGGCATGCTGGGCACGCCGCGGCGCGGCTTTGGCAACATCATCGGCCACGTCGATGGCATCACCGACCCGAGCAACCTGTCGGCATGGACCACGCAGCAGTTCGACCCCACGCTGAACTGGGCCGATGTGGAGTGGATCAAGAAGCGCTGGGGCGGCAAGCTGATCCTCAAGGGCATCCAGGACGTGGAGGATGCACGCCTGGCCGTGGAGAGCGGCGCCGACGCGCTGATCGTCTCCAACCATGGCGGCCGCCAGCTCGATGGTGCCGAATCCTCCATCAACGCTCTGCCCGGCATTGTGGATGCCGTGGGCCAGCAGATCGAGGTGCACATGGATGGCGGCGTGCGCAGCGGCCAGGACGTGCTCAAGGCCGTGGCACTGGGTGCCAAGGGCGTGTACATCGGGCGATCCTTCGTCTACGGCCTGGGCGCGATGGGCGAGGCCGGCGTCACCAAGGCGCTGGAGATCATCCACAAGGAGATGGATGTCACCATGGCCCTGTGCGGCAAGACCCGCATCGCGCAGATCGACAGGAGCATTCTGCTGCCGGGCAGCTACCCGGCCTGATGCAGCGCACACGACATCGCAATCCCAACTGGATCAAACAAAGGGGCTTCTTTTTGCGTTAGGATGAAAAGGTTTGCAGCATGTGGCTGCAAATCTTTTTTTCTGACCAGCCACGCAAAGGACCCTACCCATGAGCCCAAGCAAATTCCGTCTGGTGACCCGCAGCGACTTTGACGGTCTGGTCTGCGCGGTGCTGCTCAATGAGCTGGACCTCATCGACGACATCAAGTTCGTCCACCCCAAGGACATGCAGGACGGCAAGATCGATATCACCAGCCGCGACATCACCACCAACCTGCCCTATGTGGCCGCCGCCCACTTGGCGTTTGACCACCACGAATCGGAAACCATCCGCAACACCGGCGAGCGTCCCAACCACATCATCTCGGCCCATGCGCCGTCTGCCGCACGCGTGGTGTACGACTACTACGGTGGCGCCAAGGCCTTCCCCAACATCAGCAACGACATGATGCTGGCCGTGGACAAGGCCGATTCGGCCCAGTTCAGCCACGAAGAAATCCTGGAGCCCACCGACTGGGTGCTGCTGAACTACCTGATGGATTCGCGCACCGGCCTGGGCCGTTTCCGCGAATTCCGCGTCAGCAACTACCAGTTGATGATGGACCTCATCAAGTACTGCCGCAACCACGGCATCAACCAGATTCTGGAACTGCCTGACGTGATCGAGCGCGTGGACCTGTACTTCGACCACGCCGCCCGTGCCCGCGAACAGATCGAGCGCTGCGCCACCGTGCACAAGAACCTGGTGGTGCTGGACCTGCGCAACGAAGAGACCATCTTCGCCGCCAACCGCTTCCTGATCTACGCGCTCTTCCCGCAGTGCAATATCTCCATCCACGTGATGTGGGGCGTGCAGAAGCAGAACACCGTGTTTGCAACCGGCAAGTCCATCCTGGACCGCAGCAGCAAGACCAATGTGGGCGAACTGATGCTGCAGTACGGCGGGGGTGGCCACAATGCGGCCGGCACCTGCCAGGTCGAAAACGAGCAGGCCGAAGATGTGCTCGGCGCGCTGATTCACCAGATCAATTCCGATGGCTGAAGCACGAAAGGGCGTTTCCGGCTGGTGGCGCGCCGCCACCATTGCACTGCTGGTGCTGGCAAGCATTGCCGCCGCTGCAGGTGCGAGCATGTTCGAACAGTTCAAGGCACAAATCGAGCACGTGCAGTCCCAGCTCAAGGCCACGGCGCAGGTGAAGTACATCGCGGTGCTCAATGACGACAAGCAGACACCCGCCATGCTGGTCACGATGAACCTGCAGGACAACGAGATGCAGATCCAGCGGCTCAACGGCGTGACCGAAGGCCGCGAGGACAGCATGCAGCTCTGGGCCATGTCCGAGGGAGACCCGGTGCGCTCGCTGGGTGTTATCGAGAGCAAAGCCAAGACCCTGCGCCTGCCCGCGACCGAACGCGACTTTGCCAGCGCCACGACATTGGCAATCAGCGTCGAAGACAAGGGCGGTGCCCGCCCAGGCCAGGGGCCACGCCTGCCCTACCTGTTCAAGGGATCGGTGATCCAGAAGGCCCTGTGAGGCCGTCCCCGTGAGCACCGCTGCGCCTGGCACGCCGCCGCAGCGTCGCATTGCGCACCTGGACATGGACGCGTTCTACGCGTCGGTGGAGCTGTTGCGCTACCCCCAACTGAAGGGCTTGCCCGTGGTCATTGGCGGTGGACGGCGCGCCATCCAGGACGCGCTGCAGGCGCTGCACGCCGCCGACCAGGCCAACGCCGACCCTGCAGAGCCCGCACCACCGTGGGACGAGGCTGCGCAGCGCGCCGCACTCCGGCGCATTCCGGTCGACGCCTTTGCGCGGCTCAGCAGCTATACCGGACGCGGCGTCATCACCACCGCCACCTACGCCGCACGCCAGTACGGCGTGGGCTCGGCCATGGGCCTCATGAAGGCGGCCAAGCTGTGCCCGCAGGCCATCCTGCTGCCGGTGGACTTTGAAGAGTACCGGCGCTACTCACGCCAGTTCAAGGCCATCATCACCGACATCGCCCCGCTGATGGAAGACCGCGGCGTGGACGAGGTCTACATCGACTTCACCGATGTGCCCGGCGGCCAGCGCGAGGGCGGGCGCGTGCTGGCACGCCTGATCCAGAAGAGCATCTTCGAGGCCACCGGCCTGACCTGCTCCGTGGGCGTGGCACCCAACAAGCTGCTGGCCAAGATGGCCAGCGAGTTCAACAAGCCCAACGGCATCGCCATCGTCCATGAGGGTGACCTGCAAACCATGATCTGGCCGCTGGCCTGCCGCAAGATCAATGGCATCGGCCCCAAGGCCGACGAAAAGCTCAAACGCCACGGCATCGAGACGATAGGCCAGCTCGCCCAGCGAGACCTGGACTGGCTGATGCAGACCTTTGGCCAGCGCACCGGCGCCTGGCTGCACGCCGCCGCACACGGCCGCGATGACCGACCCGTGGTGCTGGAGAGCGAGCCGGTCAGCATGAGCCGCGAGACCACCTTCGAGCGCGACCTGCACGCCGTGCGCGACAAGATGGAGTTGGGCACCATCTTCACCCGCCTGTGCGGGCAGGTCGCGGCCGACCTGCAGCGCAAGGGCTATGTGGGCAAGACCATCGGCATCAAGCTGCGCTATGACGACTTCAAGAGCGTCACGCGCGACCTGACCATCGACCACTACACGGCAGACGCCAAGGAGATCCGCCACGCCGCCGGCCAGTGCCTCAAGCGCGTGGACCTGACGCGGCGCCTGCGCCTGCTGGGCGTGCGCGTGGGCGCCCTGCGCAAGGGCTCCGATGCCCACGAATCTGAAGCAAATCAGGCTCAAGCCCTCGCAGATACTGCGCAGGGCGCTATTAATTTCGAAGCAGACAGCGGCCAATTATTCTGAGACGATGGGAGCGTCCGTCCCGGTACATTCCATGGACCCAATCACAACCGCCTACCTCTTCACCGCGCTCGGTCTCCTGCTCAATGTGTCAGCACTGGGCGTGAGCTGGCGGCTGGCGCGTCCGCTTCCGGGCACGCTGGCCTGGTTCGTCGGCGCGGCGATCAGTGCCGTAGCCGTCATCCCCCTGCTGCTCAATCTCGTTCGGCCGCTGTCCCCACTGCTTACCGCCCACAACGCCGGCGTCGCCATCGGTGGTGCCGTTGTGGTGTCGGGTGTGCATTTGTTCTTTGGCCGGCGCCCGCCATGGCGCACCTTGCTGCTGGTGATCCTGGTTTTTCTCGCCGTGCACAGCTGGTATCTGTATGTGGACAACGACATCACCGCCCGCACGATCACGGCATCCGTTGCCCTCGCGTCCATCTACCTGATGGGCGCCTGGCGCCTGACGGTGGAGCCCTGGACGGGATCACGGCTGGCACGCATCTATGCCTGCCTTGGCTGGTGGGCCATGGCGTTGGCCATGGTGCTGCGCGCGATCCTGATCGCGACCGATGCCGGGGGGGCTGCCGAGAATGCCACCGGCTCCTACCTTCTGGTATTCATCATTGCGCCGATCACGGTCACGGCAGCCCTGCTCGGCCTGATCATGATGACGGTCCGGCGCCTGGCCGATGAACGCGAGCAGGCTCTCGCGGACGCCCGCGAGGCAGCCGAGCACTTCAGGAAGCTGGCCACCTACGACTCGCTGACAGGCGCCTACAACCGGCGTCTGTTCATGGACCGTGCCGCAGAAGAACTGAGCCAGTGCCGGCGCAATGGGCGCAGATTCAGCCTGTTGCTGATCGACCTGGACCAGTTCAAGAAGATCAATGACAGCTACGGCCACGCCAGCGGCGATGAGGCGCTGCGCCACACCGCCCGGTGCGTGCGCAGCGCACTGCGGGACTACGACATCTTCGGCCGGCTGGGTGGAGAGGAATTTGCCGTTGTGCTTTCCGACCTCGACCCGGACCAGGCCCTGCAGGTCTGCAACCGGCTCCGCGAGACCCTGGCGAACGGAACCATACAGCACGACGGGCACAGCTTTCGCATCACGATGAGCGGCGGCGTGGCCACCGCGCGGGCGGACGACACCATCGAGTCCATTCTGGGTGCCGCGGACGTGGCGCTGTACCGCGCCAAGGGCACCGGGCGCAATCGCATCGAACCGGCGCAGGCGTTGCCGGCGGATCGTCCCGATCCCGGCGAATTCAAGCGCACATAGTGGCTGGGAGCCAGTCTGAGGTGAAGCCCGGCGGGCCTCCGATCATCCCTGGCCGGTCACCACCGCGGGCGCGGCGGCGCGCATGATCTCCACGAAACGGCGCAAGCGGACCGGATAGAAACGGGCATAGGGATAGACCAGCGTAACGGGGAGTGGATCGGCCTGCCACTGGGGCGCCAGATGGATCAGGCGCCCGGCCGCCAGGTCCTCCGCCAGAAGCCAGGCGGAGCCAATTGCCACGCCAAGGCCCTGCAGCGCCGCATTGCGCAAGGCATACAGGCTGTCGGTGCTCATCCGGGGGGCAATCCCAATACTCTGCACCTTGCCGGTCACCACGTTGCGCAACTGGACCTCGTTGCGGTAGTAGGTGCGCAACGCCAGCCACGGAAGACCGGCCAGATCCGCCGCGCGCTGGGGCAACGCGATGCCGTCCAGCACCGAAGGCGCGGCCACGACGATGCGGGGCACTTCCGCCAGCCTGATCGCGACCAGCGCCGAGTCGGCCACCTCGCCCACCTGGATCGCACAGTCGATCCCCGCAGCGATGAAGTCCTGGATGGCGCTGTCGTCGTGCAACAACCATTCGACCGTCATACGCGGATAGCGCTTCAGGTAATCCGCCAGCGGCTTGATCAGGCGCTCCTGGCCAAACGCGTGTGGAGCAACCACGCGCAAAACGCCCTCCGGCTCCTCGTCCACGCCGCGCAAATCCGATTCAAATGCAGCCCACGCCGCCAGGAGCTCCTTGGCGCGCTCGTAACACCGCTCGCCGTCGGCGGTCAGCCGCATGCTGTGGGTCGAGCGATTCAGCAACCGCACGCCCAGTGACCGTTCCAGGGTCTGCAGGCGCCGGCTGACGGTCGGCTGCGTCGTTCCCATCTGGATGGCAGCCGCCGAAAGATTGCCGGATTCAACGATGCGGATGAAGGTCTGCATGAGTTCGATCCGGTCCCCCGTCGCCGCCGACGGATTGGCACTCGAAGCACCTGCGGGAACGGCAATAACCGGTTTTGTCATGCGCCAAGCGTATATCAATAGTACACACCGGGATACTACCGCTTAATCTTCAAAGGGGCCAAACTTCGTCCCAGTTCCAAACACCAAAGACGAGCGATGAAATCTATCCACAATTCGCATGACCAAGAGGCCAACGCTGCCGCCCAAGGCCCCTCCCCCCGCCTGGTCTTCCTGCTGGCAAGCGGTGCCGGGCTATCGGTGGCGTCCCTGTACTACAGCCAACCCATGCTCGGCATCCTGGCGACAGATATCGGCGTCAGCCCGGTACGCATCGGCCTGGTTCCCACCTTGACCCAGTTGGGCTACGCCCTGGGCATTCTGCTGCTCGCCCCACTGGGTGACCGCCATGACCGGCGCAACATCATTCTCGCGAAGGCCATCCTGCTGGTGCTGTCCCTGCTTGCAGCGGCGTCCGCACCGTCCCTGGGCGTCCTGCTGTTTGCCAGTCTGGCCATCGGGCTGACGGCCACCCTGGCGCAGGACATTGTTCCGGCCGCGGCCACCCTGGCGCACGCCTCACGGCGCGGCAAGGTCGTCGGCACCGTCATGACCGGTCTGCTGCTGGGCATCCTGCTGTCCCGTGTGGTCAGCGGCTTTGTGGCCGAACATTTCGGCTGGCGCACGATGTTTGTCCTGGCGGGTGCGAGCGTGGCCGGCATCGGCGTGGCGGCGTGGCGCGGACTGCCCCGCTTCGCGCCCACCACCACCATGGGCTATCCCGCGCTGCTGGGTTCACTCCTGCAACTGCTGGCCCGCCACGCCAGCCTGCGGCGGGCCGCATTGGCCCAGGGCGTGCTGTCCGTCGGTTTCAGCGCGTTCTGGTCTACGCTGGCCGTCATGTTGCACGGAGAGCCGTTCCACATGGGCAGTTCCGTGGCCGGCGCCTTTGGGCTGGCCGGCGCCATGGGTGCGCTGGCGGCGCCCCTGGCCGGCCACCTGGCCGACCGCCGCGGGCCGGAGCTGGTAACCCGCGTCGGCACGGGGCTGACCGCCCTGTCGTTCGGCATCATGTCCCTTGCGCCGCTTCTCTCACCGACGGCCCAACTCTGGCTGCTCGGAATTGGCGCCATCGGCTTTGATCTCGGCGTGCAGGCCACACTGATCGCGCACCAGAGCATCGTCTACGGAATCGACCCGCAAGCCCGCAGCCGGCTCAACGCCGTGTTGTTTGTCAGCATGTTCATTGGCATGGCAAGTGGAGCCGCCCTGGGCAGCGCCCTGCTCGCACAGTGGGGATGGGTCGCGGTGACCGGCATGGCAACGCTCTGCGCCCTGGCGTCCCTGCTGGTGCGCCTGTGGCCCGCACGACGTGAGGCACGGCTGGCTGCAGGCTGACCCATCGCTTGCGCCGCTGCAGTTGCCACAGGTGACAGCCGGGGCGCAAAAAACTCGATTACAGTCTGCCCCCATGACTACCACCACACCCTCCCCCACCTGCTTCGCCCTGACCGTCAGCAACCACGTGGCCCACCTAGTGCTGAACAAGCCCGAGGCGATGAACACCATGCACCCCACCTTCTGGCGCGAGCTGGACGAGGTGGCGACCCACCTGCACCGCGAGGGCAGCGCCCGCGCCCTGGTCATCAGCAGCACCGGCAAGCACTTCAGCGCCGGCATGGCGCTGGAGACCTTCGCCGCCAACCCGCTGGACGACCAGACACCCGAAGGCCGCGCCGCGGTACTGGACGTGCTGGGCGACATGCAAGCCACCTTCACCAAGCTGGAGACGCTGCGCATCCCCGTGATCGCCGCCATCCAGGGCGGCTGCATCGGCGGCGCGGTGGACATGGTCACCGCCTGCTGCATCCGCTACGCCACACCGCAGACCTTCTTCTGCATCCAGGAAATCAACATCGGCATGGTGGCCGACGTGGGCACGCTGCAGCGCCTGCCCAAGCTGATCCCGCTGGCCGTGGTCAAGGAGCTGGCCTACACCGGCCGGCGCCTGCCCGCCGACAAGGCCCTGCAATACGGCTTGGTCAACGCCGTGTTCGATACGGAAGAAGCCATGCTGGCCGCCGCGCTGCAATGCGCCGCCGAGATCGCATCCAAACCGCCAGTCGCCATCTGGGGCACCAAGCAGGCCATCCACTACGCCCGCGACCACTCGGTGGACGAGTCGCTCAAACAGATGGGCTGGCTGCAAGGCGCCATCTGGAGCAACCGCCATGTGATGGAGGCCGTCACCGCGATGAAGACCAAGCGCGCCGGCGACTTCCCGGCGCTCAAGCCCCTGCGTTCGTTCAGCGAACTCGGCTGACCCGCTCCTGCCACTGCTTCTGGGCTTCGGGGTTGCCGTTGCGGGACTGGATGTAGAGGTTCAGCAGCGCAATCTCGCGGCACTGGTACTGTGGGTGCGGCAGGCACGGCACTTCGATCAGGCGGATGCCGGTGTTCTCCTGCAGACAGCGGTTGTAGTAGTCGGCAAACGCGCCGATGGTCTCGCACCGCTGGCCTTCACCCCCGTAGGCCCGCACCAGTTGCAGCACATCGAACTGCCCGGTGGAGCAGTGGTAGATGGGGCCGTCCCCACTCTTGCCCAGGTGGAAGATGTCGTTGCGCATGTAGACGATGGTCACCGGCAGACCCTGCTTCTGGAAGTGGATCAGCTCGTTGAGCTGGAAGTGGAAGCCACCATCGCCCGTGATCACCACGGTGCGGTCACTCATCCCCCTGCGGCGCACCGTCTCCGCCACCACCCGCGCGTAGGGCAGTGAGGTTCCCATGGCCGCATACCAGGGGTTGGCCAGCCAGTTGATTCCGGTCTCGGTCGCGCGCGGCTGCAGGCCGAAGCTGGCGAAGAACGAGTTGCCGACTTCCGGCACAAACACCGTGCCAAAGTCCTGCCCACCCTGGACCTGGTTGATCACATCCACCAGCACATGGAAGTCAAACTTGGCGCTGGGCTCCAGCACCGGCGCCTGGCGCGCCGGCAGTTCGCAGGCGTAGGTGGGTAGGTCAGCCGCTCGCAACCCCTGCACGATGCGGATCAGTTCCGCCTCGCGCGGCACGGTGGACTTGACCACGGTGCGGTTGCCGAAGTCGGCGATGAAGTGCGTGCCGGTGTGGAAGGCGCTGGCCGTGTCCTGCGGGATGATGCTGGAACCCAGGTCCAGCACATAGTCGGCGCGCGACTCGATGTAGGCGCGCGTGGCCGGGTCGCTGAAGGCGCCGTTGTAGGTGCCCAGGCACAGCGGATCGGTCTCGTCCACCCCGCCCTTGGCGAACCAGTCGCTGACATACGGAATCTGGAACCGGTGGCAGAAGTCCAGCATCAGCCGGGTCAGTTCCGGGTTGCGCCGCACCTGCACGCCAAAGTACACCAGCGGTGCACGGGCGCGCTGCAGCTTTTGGACGATGGTGCCCAGCACGGCTTCCAGCCCGGCAAATACCAGATCCAGCCCCTGCAGATGGTCCAGGGTAGGCAGCGTCAAGGGTTGCGTGAGCGCCGACACCAGGTTCCGCGGCACTTCGATGAAGACCGGCTCGCGGTGCAGCCAGGCGTGCTTGACCAACTCGAAGAAGCGGAAGGCCGATATGTTCGGCTGGCCGCGCGAACGGTCGCCCTGCAGGCGCTCGGCGCGGATGCCGATGGCGGCAAAGGCGTGCAGCGCGGCGTCGTATTCGGCGCGCCAGCTATTGCTGGGCTGCACCATGTGGTGGATGCCGGACTGGTGCACCTCGTCCTCACCCGGCGCGCCGGAAATGAACACCACCGGCAGCCCCTCGGTCTTGGCCAGCGCGGCGGCCGTCACACAGGGCAGTGAACCCACGGTGTAGGTGGTCAGGCAGAAGCCGATGCCGTCCATCTCGGCCTGGGCGCAGGCGCAAAAGCCGGCGTGCATCTCATTGCTGGCGGGCTCCACCGTCAGGCCGTCCTGGTCCAGCGCGCCAATCAGGTTGGCGGCAAAGTCACCGCCCACGCCGTACAAGTGGTCCACGCCAAAGTGCTTGATGATCTGGCGCATGGCCTGACCCAGGTTGACCATGGAGCGCTGGTAGTCGGCGCCAAAATTCTGCTCGTAGGGGGTAATCATCGTGCGGCTCAAGTGAGGGTTGTGAACCCCAAAATTATTGGCCGAAAGCAGTGCACGAGGTGGGCGTTATTGACGCCATCACCCCCGTTTGGCACATGGTTTGTGCGCAAACGGCGGCTTTAATGCAAGGAGATGACTATTGCCGCGCCGTGCGGATGTTGCGCGGCAGGGCCTGCGGGTGGCTGGTGCGAAACGGGTTGATGTCCAGGCCGCCGCGGCGCGTGTAGCGGGCATACACGGTCAGCCTGGTTGGCTTGCAGCGTGTCCAGATGTCCATGAAGATGCGCTCCACGCACTGCTCGTGGAACTCGTTGTGGTTGCGAAAGCTCACCAGGTACTGGAGCAAGCCGCCCTGGTCGATCTGGTCGCCGGTGTAGCTGATCTGCACGCTGCCCCAGTCGGGCTGGCCCGTCACCAGGCAATTGCTCTTGAGCAGGTTGCTCACCAGCACCTCGGACACCGGTTGCTCGTCGGGCGTCACCGTCAGCAGCTCGGGCGCCGGTGTGTACTGCGTGCACTCGATGTCCAGCCGGTCCAGGCTCAGGCCGTCGAGCTCATGCACCGGCTCCTGGTCGAACAGCTCGGGCCCCAGCAGGGTCACGCCAATGGAGGCAGGCACCGCGCCGGCGGGCTCGCTGCCGCGCCAGACGGCCTCCGTCAGGTCGGCACGCAGGCGCGCCTTGACGGCGTCGAAGTCGGCGAAACGCGTGTTGTTGAAACTGTTCAGATACAGCTTGAACGATTTGCTCTCGATGATGTTGCGGCTCTCGCAGGGAACGGTGCAGTGCGCCAGCGCCACCTGCGGCTTGCCGCGCGGACCGAGCCAGCTCAGCTCGAACGCCGTCCACATGTCGGCGCCAAAGAACGGTGGAGCGCCGGTAACACCGATCTCGGCCCGCTTGCCGGCTCTGGGTATGGGAAACAGCAGGGACGCATCGTACTGGTCCACATAGGCGGATGCCCTTCCCAATTGGGACTGTTCAGGTGTGTTGCTCATGGTGCGGCGGCGCCAGCCAGTGGCAGGGCGCGGGACGTGGCGATATAGGCGGCAGGCGGCTCGGCCGCCTGCAAATGGGGAATGAGCGCATCCAGCATCTGGGACACCGGCTCGGGCGGCAGGTCGTGGCCCATGCCATCGATGCCGACCAATTGGGCGCCGGCAATGCGCTGTGCCGTGTCCTCGCCATGCGCATAGGGCACCAGCGGATCGGCCTTGCCATGCAGGACGAGCGTCGGGCAGGTGACGGTGGAGAGCTCGGCCGCGCGCGTGCGATCCGACACGATGGCCAGCATCTGGCGCATGGTGCCCTGCGGATGGAAGCTGCGTTGCACGCCCTGGAGGATGCGCTCGCGCATTTCGGGCTCGGGCGTAGGAAAACCGGGGCTGCCAATCACCGTGAACAGCTTGACGTAGTGGTCCACCACGGCCTCCGGCGCGCTGCTGGCGGGTCGGCTGAGCAATACACGCGTCACATCGGGATGGGCCTGCGGCAGGCCCTTGGCGCCGCTGCTGCTCATGATGCTGGTCAGGCTGATGACGCGCTGCGGTGCGGCAATGGCCACGCGCTGGGCGATCATGCCGCCCATGCTGACGCCAACGACGTGCGCGCGCCCAATGCCCAGCGCGTCCAGCACGCCCAGCGCATCGTTGGCCATGTCCTGCAACGTGTACATCGGCCGCACGCGCAGGCCCAGCTTGTACTTGATGCCGGCCCACAGCAGATTGGGGGTGCCCAGGTGGTCAAAGTGCTGGCTCAGGCCCATGTCGCGGTTGTCCAGGCGGATGACGCGAAAACCCGCGTCCACCAGCGCATCGATGAACGGCTGCGGCCACGCCACGAGCTGCATGCCCAGCCCCATGATCAGCAACACGGCTGGTCGGGTGTAGGCGTCCAGGTCCTGCGGGTTGATCTCCGCCGTGTCCTCAATCTCGATGTCGATTCCGTTTGCTCTTATTTTCATAGCTGCATACGCTGTATTGACGAGGGCTGGAGCCCACTTTAACCCTGAACCTTGCGGCGGAACACATAGCGCTGCGCGCCCGACTGTGCGGCATCCCAGACATAGCCCTCGGAATCGAAGGCCCGCAGATCCTCGGGTTTGACGATGCCATGGGTGACGGCATAGCGCGCCATCAATCCCCGCGCCCGCTTGGCGAAGAAGCTCACGATCTTGTACTGGCCGCCCTTGTATTCCTCGAACACGCACTCGATGACACGCGCCTTGAGTGCCTTGGTATCCACGGCCCTGAAGTATTCCTGCGAGGCCAGGTTGATGACCACCGGGCTGATGTCGCTGCGCAGACGCTGGTTCAGGCAATCCGCTATCTGCGTGCCCCAGAACTGGTACAGGTCGCGTCCCTGCGGGTTGGCAAGTCGGGTGCCCATCTCCAGCCGGTAGGGCTGCATCAGGTCCAGCGGGCGCAACACGCCGTAGAGGCCACTGAGGATGCAGATGTGGTCCTGCGCCCAGGCCAGGTGTTCGTCTCCCAGGCTGCGCGCATCCAGGCCGCCATACACATCGCCGTCAAACGCCAGCGCCGCCTGGCGCGCATTCTTCACCGTGGCCCGCGTGGACCACGCCTGGTAGCGCGCCACATTGAGCGCGGCCAGCTTGTCGGAGAGCGACATCAGTTCCGCGATCTGCTGCGGTGACTGGGTACGCAGCACATCAATCAGCGCCTTGGACTGCTTGACAAACAGCGGCGCTGTGTGCGGGTGCGGTGGAAGCGGAGATTCGTAGTCCAGGGACTTGGCGGGAGACAGGAGAAGCAGCATGCAATGGGTTCAATCAGACGGGTCAGTGTCCATTATCGTAAAGCCCGAGCGGATGAACTGGGCTGGGGTCTTGCCGCTCCAGCGCCGAAACGCCCGGGACAGCGCGTTTTCATCCGAGAAGCCCAGCCGCTCGCCCACCTGTGCCGGAGCCTGGCCTGCGCGCAGGGCCTGCACCGCCAGGTCATACAGGAGCGCCTCGCGCAGACCCTTGAACGAAATCCCCTCCCCGGCCAGCTTGCGGTTCAGATGGCGTCCACTCATGCCCAGTTCGTCACCGATGCGTTCCTTGCCCCAGCGCGGATGCTGGCGAATGAGCTGTTGCACGCGCAAAGACACGCTATCCTTCGCCAGCGAGGCCAGCATCTCGTCGGCCAGGACCCGCAGATGCGCATGCAGGTCGCGCCCGGCCTGGATCAGGCTCAGGCCCATTTCGCCTTCGGCAAAGGCCACGCCGTTGAAGGCCTGCCCAAACTGCACCGGGCAGCCCAGCAGCGCCGCGTAGGCAGCCACCTCCGCGCGGGGCGCATGGGCAAACAGCACGCAACGGGGACGGAAGCGGCCATTGGTCATCCAGCGCGCCAGGCAGACCACGCAGCCCAGCGCCGCCTCCACGCGCTGCTCCACGCACACGGTGTAGTCAGGCAGGTAGCGCAACACCACCGGGTCGCTGCCGGAGTCGACCTCGAAGCGTGCGTTGTCGCCGATGATGGGGGCGTATTCGGTCAGAACCTCCAGTGCCTCACCCAGGGTGTCGCAACTGAGCAGCAGCATGCCGACGATATCCAAATGCCCGGCCTGCAGGTCGGTCCCCACCGCCAGCGCGGCCAGCGGGTCGGCGGTGGACTGCGCGAACAGCGCCCACAAATTGTCCTGCTGCGCCATGGGCACGCGCGTACCCTGCGTCAGCACCGCACGCAGGGCATCCGGCACCCGCACGCCATGGCGCTGCGCGGCCTCCAGAATGGCCTGGGTGAAACGGGCGGTGACGCTGTAGGGGGTGGACATGGGGCGATTGTGCACGGCGGGGCCGATTCGATCAGAATAGACCGCATGATCGAACCATCCACCACCCCGCCGCCATACTGGTTTCCCGCCAAGACCTACGGCTGGGGATGGGGACTACCCGTCACCTGGCAGGGCTGGGTGGTGATGGCCGTGTTCGTCGCCCTGATGCTTGTGGGCGCCGTGGTCCTGCTGCCCTCTTACGGCCATCCGGTTTTCTTGGCCTACTCCCTTGTTCTGTGCGCGGTGCTGGTGGGCGTGTGCTGGTTCAAGGGTGAGCCTCCGCGCTGGCACTGGGGCGACTCCGACCGATAGCAGGGGACGCAACCTATGATGCACCAACACCAAGCGCAACACCCATGATCGAACACATTGAATCCAGCCTGCAGGAAGCCCAGGCGGCACTCACGGCACTGCTCGCCAGTCCCGAGACCCTGGCCGACATCGAGCACGCGGCCCAACTGCTCATCGGCGTTCTGGAGGCCAAAGGCCGCGTGTACTCCTGCGGCAACGGCGGCTCCATGTGCGATGCCATGCACTTTGCGGAAGAGTTGACCGGACGCTACCGCCTGGACCGAGCGGCGCTGGGGGCAGCGGCGATCAGCGATCCGGGTCACATGAGCTGCGTCGGCAACGATCTCGGATATGAACAGGTGTTCTCGCGCTATCTGGAAGCCCATGGCCGCGTCGGGGACTGCCTGGTGGCACTCAGCACCAGCGGAACCAGCAGGAACATCGTGCGTGCAGCCCACACGGCACGGTCACTGGGGGTCAAGGTCATCGTGCTGTCCGGCAGGGTCAACCCTGAACTCGCGGCCCTGTCCGACGTCTACCTGTGCACGCCCGGCGGCCGGTTTGCGGACCGGGTGCAGGAGTTGCACATCAAGGTGCTGCACATCCTCATCGAGCTGGTGGAACGGCATTTCTTTCAGTCCAATTACGCGCAAGACGCCTGAAGCCCATCCGCAGGCTGCGGCCTGATCCCGGCTGACACGCGCCGCAGCGTGTCCCGAATTGCCGCCCCCGTGTCCCGCATTGCACGCGACAAGCGCGGGCCATTGCCCTAAAGTTGTCCCATAACCGAGGATGGGGCCGTCTGTCGTTTGAACGGGCGCTCCAATCCTCTACAACGAGGAGACAACCGTATGGCCCCAATTGACCAGGTACACCTGAGCTTCAACCCGCAGACGCTGACGCTGCTCAACGCCGTCCTGGGACTGGTGATGTTTGGCGTGGCGCTTGAATTGCGCGTGGAGGACTTCAAGGCCGCCCTGCGCAGCCCGAAGGCGCTGGCGCTGGGGTTGCTGGGCCACCATGTGCTGTTCCCGGCCATGACCTATGTGCTGGTGTCCATTCTCAAGCCCGAGCCCAGCATCGCGCTGGGCATGATCCTGGTGTCCGCCTGCCCGGCAGGCCACATCTCCAACTTTCTGGTGCACCACTCCCGGGGCAACACGGCACTGTCGGTCAGCGTCAGCGCGCTGTCGACGCTGGTGGCGCTGTTCATGACGCCGCTGAACTTTGCCTTCTGGGGCAGTCTGCATCCCATCACCGCCGGGCTGATGAAGCAAGTGGCCATGAGCCCGTGGGAGATGCTGGAGGTCATCGTCATGCTGCTGGGCGTGCCGCTGGTATTGGGCATGTGGGTGGCCAGGCAGTTCCCCGCCTTTGCGCACAAGGTGCAAAAGCCCATGAAGGTCCTCTCCTTCATCATCCTGCTGGCGTTCATCGGCGGCGCACTGGCGGCCAACCTGAAGCATTTCATGGACTACATCCAGTTGGTGGTGGGCGTGGTGTTCATCCACAACCTGATGGCGCTGACCACCGGCTACGGACTGTCCACGCTGATCGGCCTGCCCGAGCGCGACCGGCGCGCCATCACCTTCGAGATGGGCATCCAGAACTCCGGCCTGGGTCTGATCCTGATCTTCAACTTCTTCAACGGGCTGGGTGGCATGGCCATCGTCACCGCCTGGTGGGGCATCTGGCACATCGTGGCCGGTCTCACGCTGGCGACCTTCTGGAAGAACCGCCCTCCGCTGCCGCTGGCACCCTGGTCGGGAGCGCCGAAATGAACCTGGCCCACGCCCGCATCCTGATCACCGGCGGTGGCGGCTACCTGGGCAGTCAGGTGGTGGCGCGCCTGGCGGCGCTGCCCGATGCGCAGCGACCCACGAAAATCGTCTCGCACGACCTGCGCGAGCCAACGGCGCGCCTGCCCCACGTGGACTACCTGGCCTGCGACATCCGTTCACCGCAACTGGCCGACGCACTGGCGCTGCACCAGATCAACGTAGTCGTGCATCTGGCGGCCATCATGCCCTCGGGCAAGGCACAGACGCGCGACTTTGAATACGACGTGGACGTGAACGGCACCCGCAATCTGCTGCAGGCCTGCGTGCAGCACGGTGTCAAGCGCATCGTGGTGTCCAGCAGCGGTGCCGCCTACGGCTACCACGCGGACAACGCACCCTGGCTGACCGAAGACATGCCGGTGCGCGGCAACGAAGTCTTCGCGTACTCGCACCACAAGCGCCTGGTCGAAGAGATGCTGGCGGACTACCGCAACAACCACCCGGCGCTGGAGCAGGTGGTGCTGCGCATCGGCACCATCCTGGGCGAAACGGTACACAACCAGATCACCGACATGTTTGAGAAGCCCCGCCTGCTGGCCATCCGCGGCTCCGACAGCCCCTTTGTCTTCATCTGGGACCAGGACGTGGTGGGCATCATCCTGCGCGGCGTGTCGGATGGCCCCGCCGGCATCTACAACGTGGCGGGTGACGGCGCGCTCACCATCCACGAGATCGCCCGCAATCTTGGCAAGGAAACACGGCGCTTGCCCTCGTGGCTACTGCGTGGGGCGCTATCAATTTTGAAGCCACTGGGGCTGACGCAATACGGCCCAGAGCAGCTCGACTTCCTGCGCTACCGGCCGGTACTGCTCAACACCCGGCTCAAGACCGTGTTCGGCTACACGCCCACCTACACCTCGGCCCAGGTGCTGGCGCTCTACCACAACGCCCGCAAAAAGCAGCGGGCCGGCACGGCATGAGCCCGCGGGACTTCAAGGACCGCTGCGTCGTCGTCACCGGCGCGGCAGGCGGCCTGGGTCAGGCGCTGGTGCAGGCCTTCCTGCAGACCGGCGCCAGGGTGGTGGCGCTGGACCGCGATGCGCAGGCGCTGGCAGCGCTGCAGCACACGGTCGCGCCGCACGCACCCAGCCCGGCGCCGGCACTCTTGACGCTGGTGTGCGACGTCACCAGCCAGGCCTCGTGCGAGGCAGCCATGGCGCAGGCCTGCACGTGCTTCGGCGGCGTGGATGTGCTCATCAACAACGCCGGCATCGCCCACCGCAGCGCCTTTGCCGACACCCAGGTGGACGTGCTGCGCCGGGTCATGGAGGTGAACTTCTTCGGCGCGGTGCACTGCACGCATGCGGCGATCGCCAGCCTGCGCCAGCGCAAGGGCATGGTGATTGCCATTTCCAGCGTAGCGGGCTTCTCGCCGCTGATCGGGCGCACGGGTTACGCAGCATCCAAGCACGCACTGCATGGTTTCTTTGACAGCCTGCGCACCGAGGTCCAGGACGACGGCGTGGACGTGCTCATCGTCTGCCCCTCATTCATTGACACCGGCATCAACCGCGCCGCGCTGGGCGCCGATGGCCAGCCCGCAGCCCACGCGCGCAAGACCACGGGCGCAAGCACACAACCGGCGGAAGTCGCGGCCGCCATCCTGCAAGCCGCACGCCGACGGCGCCAACTGCTGCTGTTCAGCTTCACGGCCAAGGCTGCCTGGTGGCTGTCACGGCTATGGCCTGCGCGCTACGCCGCCATCATGAAGCGGCGCCTGCAGGCCGAGATATTTTCAAGACGGACGAATCGAGACAAGGAGACAAACACATGAAGAAGCCCATTGGAGCCCTGGTCGGGCTGTGGATCGCCATGGCCGGCGTACACGCCGCCGACTTCACCGTCACCGGCCCGGACGGCAAGCCCCTGCCGCTGGTGATGGTGACGCGCCTGCCCGCCACACCGGCCAGGATGGATGATTCCGACAACGGATATGCCACCCCCGGCAAGCTGCAGCAGGGTACGTTTGAATACACGCGTTTCTCCGATGCACAAGGCCACGTCCGCTTGCCCGACGCCGCACAGACGCAACCTGGCGACTACCGGGTGCGCCTGCGCAAGCCCGGCTTCAAGGATGCGCTGATCGGCCCCGCCGATCTGGCCAAACCCCTCGCCTGGCGCCTGGCGATCGAAACCGACCCCAAGGCCCTGGCCGAGCAGCGCCCGTCCAACGCCTGGACGTCCACCCTGCTGGCGGGCCGCGACGACCTGAAGAAGGAATTCATGGCGCAGTGCGGCTTCTGCCACCAGCAGGGCTCCGCCTTCCTGCACCGCGAACGCAGCGCCGAGGAATGGGCCGCCACCATCCAGCGCATGGTGCGCTACGGCGCGCGCCTGTCCAGCGAGGCGCAAAAGGAAATGCCCGCCCTGCTGGAGGCCCACTGGAAGGACATCAACGCCCACCCCGAGAAGGTGCCCGCCGGCACGCCCTGGGTGCCAGAGCTGTCCAAGGCCGCCATCACCGAGCTGCCCATTGGCGACCGCTTCTCGCAGATGCACGACTTCGTGCAGCACAGCAACGGCCTGGTCTACGTGGGCGACAACCTGCAGGACCGCCTGTACGAAATCAACACCCAGACCGGCGCCTACACCGTGTACCGCGTGCCGCCGCAGCCCGGCGACAACCTGGGCGGCCTCTTGGCCGGGCGGCTGCGCGACTTCCCCAAGCACGAAACCTACCAGGGCATCCACTCGCTGGTAGAGGCGCCCAGCGATGGCCACATCTTCATCACGCCGTCCTACCAGCGCCGCCTGATCGAGTTCGATCCCAAGACCAAGCAGTTTGTGAACCACGAGATCGGCAGCGGCTTCTACCCGCACACCGTGCGCATGGATGCCAAGAACCGCGTCTGGTTCACGCTGGCGCTTTCCAACCAGATCGCCATGTATGACCGCGCCGCAGACAGGTTCACCACCTATGACCTGCCGTTTCGCAGCTTCATGGAGAAGATGACGGTCAAGCTCACGCCCTTCTTCTTCAAGCTGATCAGTTGGGGGATTCCCGTAGCCAACTGGGTGAAGATTGACCATGTGTCCACCGGCGTGCCCTTGCCCTACGGCATTGAGGTCACACCCGATGGCAAGGTCTGGACTGCGCGCCTGCACACCAACGAAATCGCGTCGCTGGACCCTGCAACGGGGCAGATCACCATGATCCCCACCCCGCTGAAAAACCCGCGCCGGCTGCGTGCCGACCGCGACGGCAATTTGTGGATCGCCATGTACAGCGAATCCGCCATCCTGCGCTATGAGCCCGCCAGCGGAAAATTCACCACCTTCAATCTTCCCGTGCAGCCCGTGGGCAGCGACACGCCCTACGCGCTCAACGTGGACCGCAAGCGCCACCAGGTATGGGTCAACGGCACCAACTCCGATGGCGTGCACCGCCTGGACATCGCCACGGGTCAGTGGACGCATTTCCCGCTGCCGCGCAAGGCGACCTTCACGCGGGATGTGGAGTTCACCGACGATGGCCGTGTGCTGCTGTCCAGCGCCAGCTTCCCGTCCTGGCACATTGAAGACGCCCAGCCGACGCTGATCCAGTTGAACCCCGCAGGCGCCACGCAATGATGGGACGGCTCGCGCCATTCTTCGTCTCATGCCTGCTGGCGTTCACCGCCGGCCACATGTTCAACTACACCGTCATCCTGTACCTGCAGGAGGCGGTGGGCTCGGACCTGCTGTCGGGCATCGGCTTTGGCCTGGCCTTTGGCAGCAGCATCGTGTTTGGCTGGTTCGCCGGCGTGGTGTGCGACCGCGTGCCGCCCCATCGTGTCATCCACGGCGCACAGGCGCTGTTCCTGGCCGGCCTGGCCTGCCTGTGGTGGGCGCACAGCGGCGCCAGTGAGCAGACCCGCGTGGCCTGGGTGCTGATCGGTGCCTTTCTGGGTGGGCTGGCCTGGTCCTTCGTCGGCCCGGCACGCCTGACCACACTGGCGCAAATGGCCCGGCCAGAGGAACTGCGCCCGGCCACCATCATCTTCAACCTGCAGGTGCTGGTCGGCTTTGGCCTGGCTCCGCTGCTGATCGGCGTGGTGCGCAGCCGTGCCGGCTGGGGAGCGGTCATGGCGCTGTCGGCGACCGGCTTTGTGCTGGCCTCCCTGCTGATTGCAAATTTGCGCACGCAGGCCAATGCCACACCCAGCGGCAACTCGGTGCTGGCCGACATTGGCGAGGGCTTTCGCGTGGTCGGTGCCGACCCGCTGCTCAAGCAACTGATGCTGGCCGCCGTGCTGGGCTATGCCATGACGGGGCCGCTGCAAATCCTGCTGCCCAAGCTGGCCCGCGAGATCCTGCATTTGAGCGAACTGCAGCGCGGCGCCTACCTGGGCCTGCTGGCGCTGTCACTCATCATCGGCGGCGTCACCGCGCTGGCGCTGGCCAAGCGCGTGCACCACGGTCGCGTGGTGTTTGGCGGCATCGTCGCCGGTTGCCTGGTGTTTGCATCGCTGGGTCAGATTGGCAGCGTAGCCCTCTCGGCCACGGGCCTGGCCTGCGTGGGCATCGCTGGCGGCATGGTCATCAGCCTGGTGGTCTCGGGCATCCAGGCCCAGGCACCCATGGCGATGCGCGGGCGGGTGATGAGCATGTACTCGATCACCTCACAGGTGGTACCCGCCCTGTCGGGTGTGGCGGCGGGGGCGCTGGTGAATGCGGTGGGCGTGGTGCCGGCGATCCAGCTCTCCGGCTTGACGCTGGCGGGCATCGTGGCGCTGGCCGCCTGGCGCATGGGACGGCTGCGCAGCTACAGCGGGAACATTTGAGGTCATTTGTGCCGCCAGCCCTCGTGGAATATGCGTGGCCAGCTATCAACTTCGTAGCAATTCAATCGTGCAAAACAACACGCGAATGCCATCCAATGTGCGACGGCAACGCTGGCAGAGCTTGGGGCAGGGGCCCGCGCCTCATGCTGTCAAAGGCCCAGAAATCGGCGCGGGCCCCTGCCCCAAGCTCTGCGGGTTACGACGTGTCACGCTTGAAATCCAGTAGCAGTTGCACGCTCTATTCACCATTCTCGACCCACCTGAGGAAAGTGCTACATGCCTAAGTTCGAAACGTTCGAAACGCCAGTTTTCGTGAAGCCAGGGGATTGCACAGATAGTGTCATCACTTTCGGGAAGTCACCGGACACCGAAGCCAGCGATCTTGCGAATGGAGTGGCGCGATTCGGCGGAACATGGCGAGCCCCGAGCTATCCCCTCGCATATATGAAGTCAGCTGCAATCCTCATCAATCACGGTCTCCAACAGAATTCCCTTGATGAGATCGCTTTGCCTGCGTTCTTCATGCAAAGACATGCGCTCGAACTCTTCATCAAGCACTTGCTGTCATGGCTCCATGAATTGGCTGATTTTCGAGTAGCACTCGGTCTCGTCGTCAAGACCCCCATCTCAAAGAGACAAAGGGAAAGATTCGAGGGAGGACACAACCTCGGCTTACTGCTAGACGACCTTCAATCCACAAGTGTGCACCTTGGCTTTGACGGACCACCAACCGAGCTCACAAACCTGGTGCACCAAATCAAAGACTTTGAAACATCCGACACATGGTCGAGATACGCATCTTCTAAAAAGAACAGCAAAAAGGGCGGAACCGTAATACGACACGTCGAAGACGAGGTGGAACTGCCCATTGTCGCTATTCAAAGAAACCTTGAAGCTGTTCATTCCAAGCTGGCGTATCGGCTCGATGGTGAAGAAACATATGAGAACTTGCTCTACGGCGAGTGGTTATGCGCAGCCCGCTCGACCGAGAATGCCGCCTAATCCGCGCGGCTTCTTTGCCAATCAAACCCCATGCTGGAAAAAATCCATCGCGTCATGCAGCAACCGCGCCACTTCAACCACATGCTTCTTCACCCGAAACAGCACCAGATGCCTCGGCTTGGCGACTTGCTTGCTGGTGGTGACTCGTTTGCGACTGGAGGACAGGTGGTAGGTGCAGACGCGCTTGCCGATGTCGTCGTGTAGCCGCACGCCCGCACGGGCGGGGTCGGCGCGCAAATCAGTCAATGCGGTAATGATCAGCTTTTCATAGCGGGCGCGTCCCGCGTCGCCAAACGCCTCCTGCGTCCACTCCAGAATGTGAGCGATGTCCTGTTGTGCCGCAGCCGACAGGACCAGCGTGTATCTGGCCTCGCCCAACTTGGCGGGCATGTCAGGTGGTCTTTCTGACGCGTGGCACCGCGGCCTTGGCCTTTCGGCCGGCCTGTAGCACGAAGTTTTCGATGTCCTGGTCGGATTGCAGGGTCACATAGTCACCGCGATCAATGGCGTCGAACCCAGTCTTGGCGGCGTCACGCAGGGCCTTGAGCTTGGCGGCGTCTTCCTGCACGCGGGATTCGAGCAAGCGCAATCCATCCCGGACGACTTCGCTCACGTTGTTGTAGCGCCCACTGGCGACCAACTGCTGTGTCAGGGCTTCAAAATGCGGAGTAAGGGCAACGCTGGTGGGCATGGACTTCTCTTCCTGAAGTTGTTAATAGTTATTATGCCTGCGTGGGAGACTTTTCCGACGCGACACGCCAGGAACACCATCCACTCCCACAGTCTTCAAACCGCATCCAACCGCTCCACCATATCCGGGAACTGCGCCACCATGCGAATCAGCAGCGCGGCCTGGGCGTTGGGTTTAGCGCGGGTTGGTGCGCAGGTTTGCTTTCGACCTTGAAGGTCCGCAAGGTGAGCTTGCCTTCGCGCTGGGATTTCAACGCATGGAAGCCTTCGGTCAACTCCGCAAAAATGTCGCGTTTTTGGGTCATGGTGTGCTCCTCCATTCGGACTGACGTTGTTCCAACTCGTTTTTCAATAATTGCTTCAATACTTTGCGTTGAGCAGGTGTCAGGTCATCCGCCTGGTCTTTGTCATACACCGCAAACATCCAGAACTGATCGCCAGTCACCTTCCCCAACAGACCCGATAACTGATACGCTGTGCCGAAAACACCCTTCGCGCGAGATTGGAGACACCATGCAACGCCTGCTTCTGCCTTTGGTCCTGGTCTGTGCAAGTTCGGCTTGGGCCGGACCCGAGTGGGTGCGCGGGAAGATTGTGGAGCCGCCGCTGGAGCGGCAGGTCACCATTGAGCACGAAGCCATCAAAAGCATCCACATGGGTGCCATGACCATGCCGTTTCTGGTCGATGAAAAGGTGCCGCTCAAGACCTTCAAGGCCGGCGATCGTGTCAAGTTCACGGTCCAGGTGGACGGTGATCGCCTGAAGATCACCGCCCTGAAACACGCCAAGTGAGGCGTCAACTGGCCGGGAGCCCTCCGCTGCCGGTCAGCCGCGCTCAGCGAATGAGCCGCCCGTCACGGGCCACCATGGTCAGTTCGACAAAGTGGGAAGCATTCAGTCCGCCCTCGCTGAAGCTGACGGCAAAGCCGCCCAGGTCAAACTGCTTGATGCTCCAGGTGCTGTCGATGAAACTGCTGCGCGTCGGGTTCTTGCCGGCGCGGCGCAGTGCCTCGGCGAAGACCCGGGCATTGATATAACCCTCCAGCGCCAGGTGGGACGGTTCCTGCGCCACCTTGGCCGCCTTCCAGGCCAACTGAAAATCGCGCACCACCGGCAACGCCATGTTGTTGGGCAGCGGAACGATCTGCGACACCGTCATGCCAATGGCGTCGGCGCCCATGGCCTTGACGGTGGCGGCCGCGCCCATGATGGACAGCGCGTACATGGGCAGGCCCTTGCGCTGGCTGCGCAGGGCATGGGCGAATTCCATGGTGGGTTTGCCGGCCAGCCCCAGCAGCACGGCCTCGGGTTCGGCCGCGGCAATGCGGGTGACGGCAGCCGCAGCATCGGACGCATTGTTCTCCACGGTGGCGGCAGCGGTTGGTTCCAGCTTGTAACGGGCCAGGGCCTGCTGGGCCGCGTTGAACACTTCCTTGCCAAAGTTGTTGTTCTGGTAGGCCACGGCAATGCGGCGAATGCCGATGGTCACGAGTTGCTGCACCAGTTGCTCGGCCTCCTCCGCGTAGCTGGCGCGGATGTTGAACACATTGCGGGCGTTGCGCGGGCGCGCCGACAGGGCCCCGGTAAAGGGAGCGAAGAACGGAATGCCGGATTCGATGACCCGTGGCAGCATGGCCTCCACGGCCGGGGTGCCAAAGCAGTTGAACAGCGCAAAGTTGCTGCGGTCATCCATGAACGCACTGACATTGGCCAGCGCGCGCTTGACGTCGTAGCCATCGTCGGCCACGGTGAGTTCAATCTGGCGCCCGTTGACACCGCCCTTGGCATTGATTGCGGCAAAGCCGGCCTTGGCGCCTGCGGTCATGGCCTGGCCCAGCTCCCCCAGCGGCCCGGTCAGCGCGGACGACTGGGCAATCTTGATCGGACCGGTATCGTCCGTAGCGCGTGCCGGCAGATGCGCGGCCAGCGGCAAGGTTGCCATGGCACCAAGAATGCGCCTGCGCGAGGGGCTGGACGGTGTGGGGGAAACGTGGGTGCGTTGCATGCGGAGCCCTGTGCCAGGAAAAGACCCAAATCCTACGCTTGCAACTGACGCCAAACTGTCAATGAAACGACAATTTAAATGAAATATTTCTCATAGTATGCAAGAAGGCCGATAGTCGGACCTGCCCCCACGGGACCGGCCTGAAATAACAAGATATGCAAAGGCGAAAGACCATGCAAGACGAGACATACCAGCCGCAATCCGTTGCGCGCAAGCTGACCATTCTTTCCATTGGCATCATTGCCGGCATCCTGATGCTGCTGGCGCTGGGCATCAGCCTAGTGTCCGGGCGCGCGGCACGCCTGCAGGTGCAGGAATCCGTGGCCGACAAGGTGCAGGTCATCGTGCGCGCCATGGACACCAGCGATGACACGCAACGCGACCTGATGCAACGCGCCGCCAAGACGCTGATGCAGTCGTTCGAGGCCACGATGACGCTGGACGAAGCAACCGGCGAGATGAAGAGCTATGGCGCCGCCGTCAACAACAATTTTGGTGACGTGGACACCTTTACCGGCAACACCGGCAACCTGGGCACCGTGTTCGCCAAAAAGGGCGACGACTTTGTGCGCATCACCTCGTCGCTGAAAAAGCCCGATGGTGAACGCGCATTGGGCACCGCGCTGGATCGCGCCGACCCGGCCTACAAGGCCGCCCTGGCCGGTCAGTCGTATACCGGGCGCGAGTTGCAGTTCGGCAAGGCCTACATGACCCACTACGAGCCACTGAAGAATGCCGAAGGCAAGCTCATTGGCATCCTGTCCGCCAGCAGCGACCTGTCGGCCTTCCAGGCCGGCCTGGCCAAGCAGGTGGCCGAGACGCGCTTCTTTGACACCGGCGGCGTATACGCGGTCGACCCGCGCGGCAACTCCAGCGACGCAGTATTCGTTTTGCACCCAACGGCCGCCGGCAAGAAAGTGACCGCCGTGAATCCACAGGCCGGCGCATTTCTGGATGCGCTGGCGGGCGCCTCCGATGGCCGAGTGGACGGCGCAGTGCCGCTGCTCGATGGTGCCGCGTCCGGCCGCTGGGCCCTGATGCGCAAGGCCAAGAGCGGAACCTGGGTGGTGGCCGAGGTCTCGCAATCGGAGTCGACCAGCCGCTACTGGAGCAACATGGTGCTGATCTGGGCCCTGCTGGCGCTGGCTACCGTGGCGCTGGGCGCCGCCCTGTTTGTGGTGGTGCGCCGCACCGTGAGCCAGCCTCTGGGTGAACTCACCACGGTGGTCAAGGCCGTGGCCGATGGTGACCTGACGCACTCCTTCCAGTCCGACCGCAAGGACGAGATCGGCGCCCTGGTGCGCGAGGTGGAGGGCATGCGCGTGCGCTACCAGACGGCGCTCTCCCAGGTGCGCGGGTCGGTGGACAGCATCGGCACCGCCAGCGCCGAGATTGCCAGCGGCAACATGGATCTGAGCACACGCACCGAGCAGACCTCCAGCAACCTGCAGCGCACCGCCTCCAGCATGGAGACGCTGACCGCCACGGTGCGCCAGTCGGCCGACGCGGCCAACCAGGCCAACCGTCTGGCGGCATCGGCCGCCGAAGTGGCCGCCCGCGGCGGCGCGGTGGTGGGCCAGGTGGTGACCACGATGGACGACATCAACCAGAGCTCCCGCAAAATTGCCGACATCATCAGCGTCATCGATGGCATCGCGTTCCAGACCAACATCCTGGCGCTCAACGCCGCCGTGGAGGCCGCCCGGGCCGGCGAGCAGGGTCGCGGCTTCGCGGTGGTGGCGTCCGAAGTGCGTAGCCTGGCCGGCCGCTCGGCCGAAGCCGCCAAGGAGATCAAGGCGCTGATCGGCGACTCGGTGGACAAGGTCACCTCCGGCACCACGCTGGTCCAGAATGCCGGTGTCACCATGAACGAGATCGTGCAGTCCGTTCAGCGGGTGAGCGACATCATTGGCGAGATCAGCTCCGCCTCGGCCGAGCAGTCCGATGGCATTGGCGAGATCAATGGCGCGGTGGCCCAGCTCGATCAGATGACACAGCAGAACGCCGCGCTGGTGGAGGAGTCCGCCGCCGCAGCCGACAACCTCAAGGACCAGGCCGAGCGCCTGGCGCAAGCCGTTTCCGTGTTCCGACTGGGTGATGCACACGCACTCATCGGGGCCCGCCCCACGGCTGGAACCAACAATCAAATCGGCCTGCAGCCCTCGCAGATTGTGCGCAAGCAGCTATCGAATTGATAGCTACTGCCGGCGCCGGCTGCGCACCGCCTGCGCCAGATCGTCCAGCACGGGCACCACATCGTCAAAGGCCAGGCAGCCGTCGGTGATGCTCTGGCCATAGGTCAGCGGCTCACCCGGCTTGACGCTCTGGGCGCCGGCCACCAGGTGGCTCTCCAGCATGACGCCGATGATGGCGCGCTGGCCGGCGGCAATCTGCTCGGCCACGTCGTGCGCCACCTCGGGCTGGCGCTCATAGCGCTTGCCGCTGTTGGCATGGCTGCAATCCACCAGCACGGCGTTGGGTGCGCCGGCCTTCTGCAGCAACGCGGACGCCTGGGCAATGTGTTCGGCGCCAAAGTTCGGCCCGCTGCGGCTGCCACCGCGCAGCACCAGGTGACCATGCGGGTTGCCGGACGTGGTCAGCACGGCGGGGGCGCCTTCGTGCGTCAGTGACGGAAAACAGTGCGGGTGCCGGGCCGACAGGATGGCGTCCACCGCCACCTGCAGGTCGCCATCGGTACGGTTCTTGAAACCCACCGGCATCGACAGGCCGGAGGCCAGCTCGCGGTGGATCTGGCTCTCGGTGGTGCGCGCGCCAATGGCGCCCCAGGAGATCAGGTCGGCGTAGTACTGGCCCAGCGTGGTGTCCAGGAACTCGGTGGCAATCGGCAGACCGGCGGCGGTCACGTCCAGCAGCAGTTGGCGCGCCATGCGCAGGCCCCGGTTGATCTGGAAGCTGCCATCCAGGCCGGGGTCGTTGATCAGGCCCTTCCAGCCGACCACGGTGCGGGGTTTTTCGAAGTACACCCGCATCACCACCAGCAGGTCCTGCGACAGGCGCGCGGCGACCGGTGCGAGCTTCTGCGCATACTCGATGGCAGACGCGGGTTCGTGCACCGAACAGGGACCTACGATGGCCAGCAGCCGGTCATCCTGGCCCAGCACGATGCGGGCCACGCCCTGGCGCGCGTTCTGGATGAAGGCCTCGGCGGCGGCGGGCAGCGGCAATTCGTCTTCCAGAATGGCCGGGGAGATCAGGGGTCGCACGCTGCGGATGCGGACGTCGGAAGTGGATGGCATGGAACCTTCTGCGGATGCGCTGGGCAGGTGTTGGATCAAAGGAAGCAAATCATTCTACGGTGCGGGGTTGGATGTGGACTATCATTCGGCGCAGCCTGGTGACCCTATCGTGCCTACATCGCCTTCCCTGCCAGCCTCTTCGCCCCTGCCACCGAACGATTCCGTCGGTGCGGTCAGCGCGTGGGAACGGCTGGAGTCGGACATCAAGGCCCTGCAACAGCAGGCCCTGGCTACCCAGAAAACCATCCAGCAGTTGCAGGCGCAGGAACCCGCCAGTCCGCTTCAGGCCATGCAAGCCGAACTGCCGGACGTGCCTGCGGCCGACGGCGCCGTAATCGGCGCGGCGGGTGCGCTCACCCTGGCGGTTGCCCTGGCCTGGTGGTATCTCTGGTACCGACCGCAGGCCCGGCTGCACGGCGGCCGCGGCCCGGGCGCCGCCAACACGCTCGCCAGACGCACGCGCACCAAGTCAGCCGACTCGATCGCCGCAAAGTTTGCCGCCATACGCGCCCAACCCTCCGGACTCGCGCCCCTGGATACGGCACAGACCGACAACCCCGACAGCGTGTTGGCCCGTCACGACCCCAACATGGGCTTTGACTCGGAGGCAGCCGCCGGCGAGGTCATGCGCGTGCGCAAGTCCCTGGCGGAGAAGCGCGAGGCCCGCAGCCAGCAGCGCGAGTGGGATGAGGCGGGCGAACCGGTTCCCAGCGTGCGCGCATGGCTGGACCAGGACCACCCCGATCCCCTGCATGGCGTGCTGGTGACCTCCGGCCCCATGCCCATTGCCCCACCCGCCGTGTCCGCGGTCGCGCCCGCCCCAGCGGTGGAAGCGCAGGCGCCCGCCGCGGTGGAAGTGCCCCCGGCCGCGCCTGAAGCGGACATCGCGCTGGACCTGGCGCTCGATGACCTGCCTCCCATGCCGGAGCTGCCGCCTGAGCCTGAGCCTGAGCCTGAGCCGGAGCCTGAACCGGAGCCAGAGCCGGAGCCGGAGCCACGGACAGAAGGGCCGTCCCAGATGGACTACACCATCACCCTGGCCCTGGCCGAGGAGTCGGAGGCGCTGGATCTGTGGCCGGAAGCACGCGAACTGGCCCACGAAGTACTGGAGAGTGCTGACGCCAACCTGCGCGCGCAGGCCCTGGCCCTGTTGCACCGTCTGGATCAACGCGAACAGGCCATGGCGCAGGAAGCCCTGCTCCCCCTCGACGCCGACCCGCCACCATCGCAGTTCAGCGCAGGTCCAGGAAGTTGAAATCGGTCAGGTGGTCGTCCGCATGCGGGTCGACCACATCGTCCAGGCCTGCATCGACCTGTGGGGCGGGTGGCAGCTTCATCGGGCCCAGCGGCACGCCACGTGTCTCCATGTCGGCCTGCGGATCGGAGTCTTCCTGCGCATCACGCACCATCAGGGCTCCACGCATGCTGGCGCCCGCGCGGTGCGTGGGTGTGCGCCGGCTGTCGGGGGTGTCCAGGATCATCGTGCTTTGGGGGCGAGCCGGAATGCGCACCATCTCGGAAACATGGCCGTCGGGGTCGCCGTTGTCGTCGGCCATGCGGATGATCCGCTTGGCCACCGTGTGCAGCAGCAGCAAGTCGCGGTAGGCCTGCAGGTCAAAGTCCTGGCCCTCCACCGCGCCGGTGTGGTGGTACAGGCATTGCTCAATGAACTCCAGCACCGGTGGGCCTGGCCACAACCGGGCGATGCGCGCCATGATGTCGGGATAGCGGTCCAGTGAGCGCCCCTCGACGCCGAAATCGCCAAAGGGCGGAACCCGGCCCGTGAACCAGCGCTGGAATTCGGTGCGCATGAATTCGTACTCGGACTCACGCCCCGTCGCGTGGTAGATCCTCAGCAGATCCAGACAGACCAGCGGGCTGGATTCACCACACTGGGCGATGCGGCTTGTCAGGATGTCGATGGCCTTGTCGTGCTGCCCCAGGGACACGAAAAACTCGGCCTGGCTGCGAATGTCTTCCAGTTCCTCGGTGTCGATGGAGCGAAGCACCGGTGACATGCTGACCGAGAAATCAATGCTGCCACGGGGATTCTCGCGCGCTGCGGTGGGCAACTGCGGCACCTCCAGCGTGCGCCAGGCCGACGGCGCAGCCGCTGCCGGCGTGGCCCACGGGTCGTCCGCATGGTTTGACGGGGAAGGGGCCCGCGGGTGCTCGTTCCACGTCGGGTTGACGAGGTCCAGGTCGAAATCCACCTCGGTCAGCGCCGCCTTGGTCCGGGCAGCCACGGGCCCCGCAATGGGAGGCATTGTCGGCTGCGGCTCGGCTGTCTGCGCGGTCGATGCGGCGGGGGGTGCCACGGGCGCCTGTGCCGGCTCCAGCGGTGCCGGGTTGGAATGGCGATGGCGGAATTTGGCCTCCACCAATTCGGCCATCAGGCTGTCGTCGGCGTCCTGGCCCTTCCGCCAGTCCGGAACCACCTGCACCGTGCGCATGCGCTGCCACATCCAGACCAGGGCCACCAGGGCAGCCACCCACAGGGCTATCAGGGTGTAGACCAGGCCGTTGGCGTAGCGCCCGGCTTCCGCCTGTTCCACCCTGGCGGCCAGATCGATCAGGCCCTTCTGATTCTGGTTGGTGACCGTGTACAGCGCCTTCAAATCTTCCGCGGCACGCTGCGCCTGGATCTCTTCGCGCAGGATCTGCTCGGGCGTGGCGTTGAGTGCACGCCAGAGTGCGGCAGCCTCGGCCCGCTGGGAGCCACCCTCCTGGGGCAGCGACAACAGCTCGTCGGTGGCGCGCAGCACCGGGTCCTTTTCAATCAGCAGTTCCAGCGGATCGAGCTTGAGGCGTGCCTTGTTGCCCGCGCGAACGGGCTTGGGCAGGTGCACGGGTGGCGCGGCGGCTGCCGGCGCGGGCTGTCGTGATGCTGTTGGCACGGCCTTGGGCTTGCGCGGTGCCGCCGGGCGTGCATCGGAAGGGGCGGCCGCCTCGCGGGGGTGGGCCTGCGCCGGAGCGGCCACCGTGGCCGGGGCCGGGGCGGGCACCACCGGTGGTGCCAACGGCGCCACCGCTTGCGGGCCTGGCAGGCGCACAGGCGGCTCCACCATCTGGGTGGGCAGGTCCGCCAGCACGGTGTAGCGTCTGGACGAACGAATCTGGCAACCCGAGCGCAGGTTCACGGTAACCACCGGCTCGTTCACCGGCACGGCGGAACGGACCCGCACCGTGGCCGGACGGGCCGCCGCGTCCGCGCCGGCGTCTACAACAATGCTGATCCGCGCCGGGTCCACCCGGCTGTCGCCATAGAACACCTCGGCGTTCAGGCAGGCGTCCTGCGCATCCTCATTGCTGTCAAACTGCACCTGGATGCGCAGTTCCAGCGGCTGGCCAACCAGGGCCAACCCCTGCGAGCGGCCCAGCGTCAGACCAGCACTGCCAGTGGCGGCACACAGGCAGGCCGCTGCAAGGGCAAGTCTCGTGAACGTGAATCCGGTTCTCATGGAGCGGCAATTCTCCCACAGCCGCCGCCTTGCGGTCCAGCCAATTGAAGGGAAAAATGGGCGCTAGCCCTCGTCAGATATCCACAGACAGCTATTAAATGGATAGCAGCCACCGGGCCTGGATGGCTTACTCATCATCCACGTTGACCGTCTTGTGCGATGCCATCAGGTGCGCCTGCGTATGCGCCGGCACCGGCGCATAGTGCGAGAACTCGATGCTGTAGCTGCCCTTGCCGCCGGTCAGCGATTTGAGCCGGCCCTGGTACTCGTCCAGCTCGGCCAGCGGAATCTGGCCGCTGATCGCCGCCGTGGCCGCCGCGCGCGGCTGGGTGCCGGTGACATGGCCACGCTTGCTCGACAGGTCACCGGTCAGGTCGCCTATTGCTGCTTCGGGCGCCAACACCTCGATGTTGACCAGGGGTTCCAGCACGATGGGGTTGGCCTTGCGCACGGCCTCCATCGTGGCCTTGCGTCCGGCCAGCGTGAAGGCAATGTCCTTGCCGTCCACTGCGTGGGTCTTGCCATCAAACACCGTGACACGCAGATCGTGCACCGGGTAGCCGGCCACCACGCCGTCAGAAAGCGCCTGGCGCACGCCCTTCTCGACCGCCGCCATGAAGACACCGGGAATGGCGCCGCCCTTGACCACGTCGACAAACTCGAAGCCGGCACCGCGCTCCAGCGGCTCGATGCGCAGCATCACCTCGCCAAACTGGCCGGCGCCGCCACTTTGCTTCTTGTGGCGGCAGTGGCCTTCGGCACCCTGGGTGATGGTCTCGCGGTAGGCAATGCTCGGTGGGCTGGTGTCCAGCTCCAGCTTGTACTGCTGCTGCATGCGGGCCAGCTTGGTGCGCAGGTGCATGTCGCCCAGGCCGCGGATCACGGTCTCGTTGGTGCCGGGGTGGCGCTCCACCTTGAAGCAGGGGTCTTCCAGTTCCAGCTTGTGCAGGATGTCGAACAGGCGGTGTTCGTCGCTCTTGCGCTTGGTCTGCACCGCCAGGCCCTGCATGGGTAGCGGGAACTGCAGGGGTTTCAGGTGGATGTGGTCCTCGTCGTGCGAATCGTGCAGCACGCAGTCGAACTCGATCTCATCCACCTTGGCCACGGCGCCGATGTCGCCCGGCACCAGGCTGGGCACCTCGACGTAATCCTTGCCCTGCAGGCGGTACAGGTGCGCCACCTTGAACGGGCGCTTGCCCGAGCCGACAAACAACTGCGCGTCCTTGGCGACGGTGCCCTGGTGCACACGGAACACGCCCATCTTGCCGATGAAGGGGTCCACCACCACCTTGAACACATGGGCCAGCACGTGCAGCGCGTCATCCGGCTGGGCGGCAAAGGACTCTTGGGCATCACCCGGCTCGCCCCGGTAGAACGGCGGTGGGTTGCCCTCGGCGGGGTTGGGTGCCAGCTTGGCCAGTGCGTCCAGCAGTTGCGGCACACCGGCGCCGGTCTTGGCGGAAACGAACAGGATGGGGATCAGGTGGCCGGCACGCAGCGCGGCCTCAAATGGTGCGTGCAGCTCGACCGGGCTGGGGTCCGCGCCATCTTCCAGGTAGCGCGCCATCAGGCTGTCGTCTTCTTCCACGATCTGGTCGATCAGCGCGCGGTGGGCTGCGGCCACGGAGGCAAAGTCGCTGTCGCCATCCGCATGCCCCAGCAGTTCCACCACGTCCTGGCCATGGTGGGCCGGCAGGTCCAGCAGCAGGCACTGTTTGCCAAAACGCTCACGAATCTGGTTCACCAGGGCCGGCAGGTCCACGTTGTCGGCGTCGATCTTGTTGATGACGATCATGCGGCACAGGCCGCGCTCGCCGGCCAGGTTGAACATGCGCTCAGTCGCCAGCTCAACCCCGGTCTGGGCGTTGACGACGACCAGCGCCGTGTCCACCCCGGCCAGCGCGGCAATGGACTGGCCGGCAAAGTCGGGGTAGCCGGGGGTGTCGATCACATGCAGTTGCAACCCGCCCCAGCCCATGCTGACCAGCGCCGTCTGCAGCGAGTGGCCGAACTCCTTCTCCATTGCGTCGAAGTCGCAGGTGGTGTTGCCTTTTTCCACCGAACCGCGGCTGGTGATGGTGCCGGTGGCAGCCAGCAGGCTCTCAGTGAGGGTGGTCTTGCCGGCGGCGCCGTGACCGACGAGCGCAATGGTTCGGATGGAAGTGCTGGGAGTTTGGCTCATGACGGAATCCCTGTGACGGACCCAGCGAACCCCGACATGCCGACATGGCAAGCGCAGCGCGGGCCATTGATGGAACCATCTTACCGTTGCAGGCCCCGTCGTGGTGCACACCGGGCGGGTCGCGCCGCAAAATTGGTTGATGCAGGTCAGCTTTTCTGCAGCCGCGCAAAGGTCTTGCGAAACTTGGCCACCTTGGGTGCCGCCACAGCCATGCAGTAGCCCTGGTGCGGATTGCGCGCAAAGAAATCCTGGTGGTAATCCTCGGCCGGCCAGTAGTTGGAGAGCGGCAGCACCTCGGTCACGATGGGGCGGCTGTAGGTACCGCTGGACGCCATCTCAGCGATGACCTCTCGCGCCACGGCTTCCTGCTCGGGCGTGGAGAAATAGATGCCGCTGCGGTATTGCGTGCCGGTGTCATTGCCCTGGCGGTTCAATGTGGTGGGGTCGTGGATGACGAAGAATATCTCCAGCACCTCGCGCGTGCTGATCTGCGCCGGGTCATACACCAGCCGGACCACCTCGTTGTGACCGGTGGTACCGGTGCACACGTCCTCGTAGCTGGGGTGCCGCAAGTGGCCGTTGCTGTAGCCGGACTCCACATCAACCACGCCTTGGACCTGCACGTAGACCGCCTCGGTACACCAGAAGCAGCCTCCGCCGAGGGTGATGGTTTGCAGGGAGTTGGATGGAGCAGCAGCAGTCATGGTTTCTTCCGTAGGTGCGGATTGGTCGCACGCGTGGAAGAAATCTTACGCGGACAGGAAAGACCTTGGTAAGCAGTCTTTCACAGGCTTCCGAATGCAGGCCGCGAATGCCCCCGCATCCAGAAGACCCCAATTGCAAGTTGGACTACACGCCAGGACCCAGACCCGACACCCGAACCCTCCCTCAAAGGTCGCGTTGACCGGCGCAATCAGAAGAACTCGCGGATGGACCCGGATTTCGCAAATTCAGCCATCCGGAATTTCTGGATCTTTCCCGAACCGGTCATTGGGAACGCGTCGGCAATGAACCAACGTGCCGGAACTTTATGTGGCGCCATGCGCTCCCGGCAGAAATTCCGCAGTTCTTCAACAGTCGGCTGCTCTGAGCCGGGCCGAATTTGAATCGCTGCGCAAACCACCTCGCCAAGGCGCTGATCCGGCTGTCCAAAAACGACCGCTTGTACCAATACCGGGTGTTCCATCAGCCTGGACTCCAGTTCCGCCGGGTAGATATTTTCGCCACCACGGATGATCAGGTCCTTGAGGCGACCCGTCACACGTACATAGCCGCGCGAGTCCATGGTCCCGAGATCGCCAGTATGAAGCCAGCGCTCGGCATCTATCGTATGTGCAGTTGCAGCAGGCAACTCAAAGTACCCCAGCATGCATTGATACCCGCGAACTTGAATCTCCCCCTCCACGTCGACCGGACAAACCTGCCCTGCTGAAGTGGCAATCCTCACCTCGGCCTGCGGCAGCGGGCGCCCAACCGTATGGGCTTTGTCATCACGGCTGTCGGACGGCGCGGTCTGACAAATGATGGGACTGCATTCCGTCTGGCCAAAAACATTGAGCAAATCGCAATGAAATCCTTCCTCAATCCGCCGCAGTAGTTCCGGTGGAACAGGTGCCCCACCAGAAATGGCAACACGCAGACTGCTGAGATCGAACATGTCTCGTCTTGGATGCTCCAGCATCGCCAACTGCATGGTTGGAACGCCAAATATCGCCGTGCACCTCTGCCGCTGAATGGCATCCATGATCAATTCGGGCTCGAACAAGATCGGCAAGACATAGGTTGAGCCGCTAACGACACAGCCCAGTGAGCTCAATACCGAACCGGCCGTATGGAACAGCGGCATGGGGCTGATCACGACCGAGTCCTGAATTCCAGCCCGATTGCTCACGAACCTGGCATTGGTTACTAGCCCCATGTGATGGAGCAAGGCCCCTTTGGGTTGCCCCGTGGTTCCAGATGTGTACTGAATCTGCGCGGCATCCATGGGACCTACGGCAGGAAGCGTGACATCTCCACTGAAGGCCGCGACTTCCGTTTGCCAGTGATCAAAGCAGCACAGCTCTCTTACCCCTCGTCCAATTTCGTCTACTACCGCTTGCATATCGGTGCCACGGAATCCGGATGTATAGAAGAGACCGCTCGCCTTCGATTGCTCCAGGATGAAAGCAAGTTCGCCGGACTTCAACGCGGGATTGGCAGTGACCAAGACCAAGCCCGCAAGTGCGGCGCCATACTGCAGGATCACCCATTCGGGAATATTCGGAGCCCAAACACAAATGTGTTCCCCCGGCTTGAACTTCGTCAGAAGCCAGCATGCGCATTGCTCAGAAGCGCTGAACAACTGACGGAAGGTCCACTTTCTGTTGGTCGATTCAGCCCCTGAAAGGGACGACCAGTTCGCAGGGACGACTTCAACCAATGCAAGTCGCTCAGGGTACAAATGTGCACTGTTTCTCAGGACGTCGCCTGCTGTCGTATGCAAGACAGCCTCGGATACATCCTTCGCCCAAAAGGCCAGGTCCGCGTTAGGAAGAAGGTTCAATTCTTTGTCTCCATCATGTTGCGTGCTACGGTGATCCACTGAGAAATAAGTTGCTGCCGTCGAACGGGGCTTGTTCTGAGCACTCCAGACAGAGCCAGCCCACGTAGGAATTCCATGGTCATAGCCATGACAGGGGACTTCCCCGGCTGGCTGCCACCCTGCGCAAAAAGAGTCATGAGCACGCGTTCACTGTCCTTTCGAGCCGATCGCTCCGCTTCCAACAAGGAAGTACGAAGCTCGGGATCGGTCCGCGCAATGGCCCAAAGTTCCAGCTCCGCCAGGTAGGCAGGCTGTGCGGTGGCAATCGCCAAAACACGAATGGCACGTTCCAGAACGTCGTCTGCGCCATGCAATCGATTCAGACTGTCCTTGACCGAGGCTTCATTGCGCTTGATTAGCTCCTCAATGGTTGAAGAAAGAAGCGCCGCGTGCGTCGGGAAGTGGTGCAGGAGTGCTCCACGGCTGACACCCGCCCGTCGTTGAACTTCGAGGGTCGTGGTTCTTGCACTTCCTTGCTCAATCAGAGATGTCACGGCAGCTTCCAGAATTCTCTGGCGTGTGCTGGGAGCTTCAGCCTTCACTGCATCGCTTTGTACCGTGCGGCCCCTGACCGATTTGATGAGGTTTCTTGGTGTGTTCATGGCAGAAGTTTACAAACAGTCAAGATTGACTGTCAATCGTTTTTTCGATTACAGTCACATCTGACCGTCAAAAACAGTCACCCATGACTGTGATGGCAAATGCGCATTCACCGTCACGAACTCACACCAAGGAATAGACATGCCGACCTTCGACACACTCAAAATTGAGCAAGACCAGAGCAATCCTGCTATCGCTCGACTACTGCTGAATCGCCCCGAGAGATTCAATGCCATCAATGATCAAATGCCCGGTGACATTCGGGCCGCGGTCGACTGGGCCAACGCCAACGATCAGGTCCACGTCATCGTGATCGAAGGCGCGGGAAAAGGTTTTTGCGGCGGCTACGACCTGGTTGATTACGCCGAGAATACAAATGACCATCCATGCCAACAGGAACGTCATCCTTGGGAACCCATGGTGGACTACCAGCACATGAAGCGCTGCACTGAAGACTTCATGAGTCTCTGGCGGAGTCCCAAGCCCACTATCGCCAAGGTCCATGGCGCAGCCGTTGCCGGGGGCAGCGACATTGCAATGTGCTGTGATTTGCTGGTTATGGCAGAGGACGCAAAGATTGGCTATATGCCGACTCGCGTGTGGGGGTGCCCAACTACTGCCATGTGGACTTTCCGCCTTGGCCCAATGCGTGCAAAGCAGATGATGTTTACTGGTAACACGATCGATGGGCACACCGCAGCAGAATGGGGACTTGCCACGCTGGCAACTCCTGTCGCTCAGCTTGAGGAAAAAACTTTGGAATTGGCAAATCGTATCGCCGGCGTTCCCCGCAGTCACCTAGCAATGCACAAAATGGTGGTCAACCAAGTCATGCTGACTATGGGTCTTGAGCAGACACAAATGATGGCAACGGTTTTTGATGGCATTACCCGTCACAACCCCGAAGGACTGTGGTTCAGACGCTATGCCCAAGAGGAAGGTTTCAAGGCGGCGGTGCAATGGCGCGACAGCGGTCGACACATTCCGGAAGGCGACGAAGCACGGGCGTTGATCCGGGAAATGGATTCAAGACCGTCGAAGTGAGGTCCTGCGCAATTGAAGCGCAACCTTGGTGTTCCAAGGTGTGGCCCCACCTGGCAGAGCCGCAAAAACCTATCGGATCCGCGGCAGGGCCTGCATCTGCTCCGGTGTCGTGAAATAGGCCGCCGTCGAACCCGCACGCGCCCTGCCCTGTGCCAGTTCGTGGCGCGCCACGGTACGCAGGTGCACCTCGTCCGGTCCATCCATCAGATGCAGCGCCCGGCCCCAGGTCCAGAAGAACGCCAGCGGCGTGTCGGGGGACAGGCCCATGGCGCCGAAGACCTGCATGGCACGGTCCACCACGCGCGATTGCAGGCGCGCGGCGACAACCTTGATGGCGGCCACCTGGGCGCGCAGGGCGCCGGGCTCCACCATGCCGGCGGGCTGGTCCAGCATCCAGGCCACCTGCAGCACCAGCAGGCGCGCCTGATCGATCTCCATGCGGGACTCGGCAATCCAGTCCTGCACATTGGAAAAGTCCGACAGGTACTTGCCAAAGGCCTGGCGCTCCAGCGTGCGCTCGGTGGCCAGCTCCAGGGCCAGTTCGCACTGGCCGATGGCGCGCATGCAATGGTGCACGCGCCCCGGACCCAGGCGCGCCTGCGCCATCGCAAAGCCGGCGCCCCACTCGCCCAGCAGATGGTCGGCGCTGACGCGCACATCGCGCAGGACGATTTCGCAGTGGCCCTCGGGCGAATGGTGGTGCACCACGGGAATGTTGCGCACAACCTGCACGCCAGGTGCGTCCAGGGGGACCAACACCATGCTGTGCTGGTGGTGGGCACTGGCGTCCAGGGCGTCATCCGCGTGCGCCGCATTGCGGCACATCACGATCAACAGCTTGCACTGCGGATGGGCCACGCCGGTGATGAACCATTTGCGGCCATTGAGCACCAGTTGCTCGCCGTCGCGGCGCACCGTGGTCTGCAGGTTGGTGGGGTCGCTGGAGGCCACGTCGGGCTCCGACATCGCAAAGGCGGAGCGGATGCCGCCATTCAGCAGCGGCTCCAGCCATTGCGTGCGCTGTTGTTCCGTCGCAAAGCGGTGCAGCAATTCCATGTTCCCGGTGTCCGGCGCGCTGCAGTTGAAGACCTCGGGTGCCCAGTGCAGGCGGCCCATGACCTCGGCCAGCGGGGCGTAGTCCAGGTTGGACAGGCGCGTGCCGGGCTCATCCTCACGCAACGTGGGCAGGAACAGGTTCCACAGGCCCTCTTCGCGGGCCAGGGTTTTCAGGTCGTCCAGAAACGGAGGGGGATAGACGCCGTCCTGTACGGATCGGTGCCAGGCTGCGTTGTAGGGCAGCACGTAGCGCTGCATGAAGGCTTCGAGACGCTGGCGCAGGTCTTGCGCGCGGGGTGAGTGTGCAAAGTCCATGGGGGACATTGTCCCCGCCGCCGCGGGCCGGTGTCAGAACACAGGTGACAGCGCTCCGCGGGGGTCAGCGCGGCACGAAGAAGGTGGACTTTTCGTGCGCCACGCGTTCGACACCCTCCTGCTGCGTCCTGATCTCGAAGGTGATGGGATTGGAGCGGCCCAGGTAGGACTCGGTCTCGGTCGGCGGCAGGGTCAGGCGCACCGGCATCATGCCGATGCCGGTGGGCGCCACATGCAGCTGCACCGGTGTGGCAATGGCCAGCCCCGGCAGGCCGGACACCGTCACGGTGTAGTCCTGCGGCTGCTCGGTACCATTCATGATCTGCAGGCGGTAGACGTTTTCGATATAGCCCTGCTCCACGACCCGGGCCTGTGCGCCACGGTCCTTGAGAATGTCCACGGAGAAGCCCTTGCGCAAGGACAGGCTGCCCACGAAGATGCCGCCGGTAACCAGCAGCAGCACGCCATAGATCAACACCCGGGGGCGCACCACGCGGCCGACCATTTGCCGCGCGTTGAGGTGCTGCTCGATACCCGCGCCGGACGAATAGCGGATCAGGCCCTTGGCGTAGCCCATCTTGTCCATGACGTCGTCACAGACGTCGATGCAGGCGGCGCAGGCGATGCACTCGTTCTGCAGGCCGTTGCGGATGTCGATGCCGGTGGGACAGACCTGCACGCACAGGGTGCAGTCGATGCAGTCGCCCAGACCCAGGGCCTTGGGGTCGGCCCCGCGCTTGCGCGAGCCGCGCGACTCGCCACGCTGGGCGTCGTAGGCGATGACCAGCGAGTCCATGTCGATCAGCGCGCTCTGGAAGCGGGCATAGGGGCACATGTACTTGCAGATCTGCTCGCGCATGTAACCGGCGTTGCCATAGGTGGCGCCGGCATAGAACAGCACCCAGAACCACTCCCACGGCGAGAACGACCACTGAACCAGCTCGGCGGCGAGCTGGCGAATCGGCGTGAAGTAGCCGACAAAACTGAAGCCAGTGACCAGGGCGAAGCCCATCCACGCGAATTGCTTGCCGCCCTTGCGCAGCAGCTTGTTCATGCTCCAGGGTGCGGCATCCAGGCGCATGCGCGCGGATCGGTCACCTTCGATACGCCGCTCGAACCACATGAATATCTCGGTGTACACCGTCTGCGGACAGGCGTAACCACACCACAGCCGCCCGGCCACGGCGGTGAAGAAGAACAGCGCCAGCGCGGCAATGACCAGCAGCGCCGTCAGGTAGATCAGATCCTGCGGGTGCAGGACGAGGCTGAAGATGTAGAAGCGCCGCTCGTTCAGGTCAAACAGCACGGCCGCGCGACCATTCCATTGCAGCCAGGGCATGCCGTAGAACACGATCTGCGTGACCCACACCATGACCCAGCGCCAGTTGGCGAACCAGCCCTTGACCGAGCGCGGGTAGATGCGGGCCTGCTTCTCGTAGGCGGAAAACACGGAGCCGCCACCGGCCGGTTCAAGGTTCTGAACCTGGATGGGAATGACTTTTTTGGGCGGCGGCGCTTGGATCATGGTGGACGATGGGAAACTTGGGGCGCACGGCGGGCCATGCGTGCGGTGGCGATGACCGCCGGGGCTATAACAAGCAAACTCCGTGAATGTTATCGAGCACCGGGTTTACCCGCTGACACGCCGCAATTGCCCCTACGCGGCGTAAGACCTTGGGCCTCGACGAAGGCCCGCCCTGCACCATTTCTCCAGCATCAATCTGACCGCTTTCCCTTGCGAGTCCTCGGCATGAAGCTACAAAATTGATAGCAGAATCAAGCGACTGCCAGATGCGGTCGGCTACATTGGTCGCCGTTCATGCGGTCAAACGCAGTGCCTGACCGCTCGTATGCCCCAACCCGGTGGCCCGAGGCTGGCTCCCCACATTGAAGACCGACACCACTTCCGAAAGACGTTGCGCCTGGTCGTGCAAGGCGGACGCGGCGGCTGCCGACTCTTCCACCAGGGCCGCGTTCTGCTGGGTCATCTGATCAAGATTGGCTACCGCCTGGTTGACCTGGCTGATGCCGTCTCGCTGCTCGGTGGAAGCTGCAGTGATCTCGGCGATCAGGTCTGTCACGCGCTGCACACTGTTGACGATTTCGCCCATGGTCTGCCCCGCCTGCTCCACCTGTCGGGAGCCCGACTCCACGGTTTCGACCGACACGTTGATGAGCGCCTTGATCTCCTTGGCAGCCTCAGCCGAACGCTGTGCCAGGCTGCGCACTTCAGAGGCCACCACGGCAAAACCACGCCCCTGCTCACCGGCGCGCGCTGCTTCCACGGCGGCATTGAGCGCCAAGATATTGGTCTGAAAGGCAATGCCGTCGATGGTTCCAATAATGTCGCCGATCTTGCGGGACGAATCGGTGATGTGCTGCATGCTGACCACCACCTGGCCAACGACCTCACCGCCGCGGGTGGCAACCTCAGCAGCCGTTGCGGCAAGCTGGTTGGCCTGGCGCGCAGTATCAGCCGACTGGTTCACCGTGTTGGTGAGCTGGTCCAGACTGGCCGCAGTTTCCTGCAGGTTGGAGGCCGTCTGCTCGGTTCGGGCTGACAGGTCATGGTTGCCGTTGGCAATCTCGCTTGATGCAGTGGAGACTGACTCGACCCCGGTACGCACCTCGGCCACCACATTGCGCAGCTTGGCCGCCATCTCGGACAGGGTGAGGGTGAGCGCGCCAAATTCGTCCTTGCGGGTGTCACGGATGTCCTGCGTCAAGTCTCCATCGGAAATTGCCTGCGCCATCTGAACCGCCCGGTCCAGCGGTTGGGTGACGGAACGTACCAGCACCAGAATCAGAAAGACGCTCAACGCGAACACGATGGCCGCACTCAGCGCGGCCACCAGGTTGACGTTCTCGCGCGCTTCCTGTGCCGCCTTGCGCGCAGCATCACGCTGCTTCTCCTGCAATGCGACAAACTTGTCAATGGACTCCAGGTAGACCATGGCACGCGGCCGGTAATCATTGTCGAGATAGGCTTGCTTGGCCGCAGCGTCGGAACTGGCCTTGACCACCTTGACCTTGTCGGCCGTGCCCCGGATATCCGCACGGGTCTTGGCCACGTATTCAAGAGCGGCCTTGTCCTCCGGGGTGGTTGCGGCCTTGTTGACCCGCTCCTGCACCGGTGTGATGCGTGCAGTCATGGCGGCCACACGGGCGTCGTAGTCCTTTTGCAGCACTTCGTCGGTGGTCACCAGGCTGCCCATGGACAGGGTGACTGCCAGTTCTGCAACCCCGTGCCAGCGCACAGCGGTGGAAATTGCATCTTCGTACTTCTGGACAAGTCGCTCGGACTCGTCCGTCGCCTGGCGTGAACGAATCTGGGACCAGACAGATACCGCCAGCATCAGCAGCAACAGGCCAAGAATCACGACCCACAGTTTGTGCGCCACGCGCAAGTTATCAAGCTTCATTGGATTTGCGCGCGAGCGACTTCGTTATTGCAGTTGCAGATGCATTGATAATGCACAGCCCGGTGCAATTGCACCATCGGACGAATCTGATTCTCTTGTAGGGCGATGCTGACATTGCTGTAGGGCAATGATGACAAGGACCCGCAAAAAAAGTGTAGGCCGGATATCGTGACGCAGTTGTCCTGAAGGTGACTGCCTGATCTGCGCGGCTGCGCGAGGCACTTCCACAAAACGACCCCACGTGGCCGGCTGGAACTGGGAATATCGGTCATGCAGCCAGCGAGCGCTATGCCGCCCCATCACCTGCCAGGCCGTCATTCACTCCTGAATTGATAGCTATTCACGCACATTCCACGAGGGCTACAGCCCAATTAACCTTACAAGCCTAGTCCCGCAAAGATGGCGTCCATGCGTCGCTGTACGTCCGAATCCATGCTGATGGTGCGGCCCCACTCGCGCTGGGTCTCGCCGGGCCACTTGTTGGTGGCGTCCAGCCCCATCTTGCTGCCCAGGCCGCTCACGGGGGAGGCGAAGTCCAGGTAGTCGATGGGTGTGTTCTCCACCATCATGGTGTCGCGCACCGGGTCCACGCGGGTGGTCATGGCCCAGATGACTTCCTTCCAGTCACGCACGTCCACGTCGTCATCCACCACCACGATGAACTTGGTGTACATGAACTGGCGCAGGTGGCTCCAGACGCCCATCATCACCCGTCGCGCATGGCCGGGGTAGGCCTTCTTGATGCGCACCAGGGCCATGCGGTAGCTGCAGCCTTCGGGAGGCAAATAGAAATCCGTGATCTCGGGGAACTGGCGCTGCAGCAGGGGCACGAACAGCTCGTTCAGCGCCATACCCAGCACGGCGGGTTCATCCGGCGGCTTGCCGGTGTAGGTGGAGTGGTAGATCGGGTCCTTGCGCAGCGTGATGCGGTCGATGGTGAAGACCGGGAACTCGGCCTGCTCGTTGTAGTAGCCGGTGTGGTCGCCATACGGGCCTTCCAGCGCGTGCTGGTAGCCGCTGGGGTGGGTGGCGTCGGGATAGATGTGGCCTTCCAGCACGATTTCGGCACTGGCCGGCACGCGCAGTTCGCTGCCCAAGGCCTTGACCAGCTCGGTGCGACCGCCGCGCAGCAGGCCGGCGAACTGGTACTCGGACAGGCTGTCGGGCACCGGCGTGACCGCACCCAGGATCGTGGCCGGATCGGCGCCAATGGCCACCGCGACCGGATAGGGTTGGCCGGGGTTCTTGATGCCATGTTCGCGAAAGTCCAGTGCGCCGCCCCGGTGCGCCAGCCAGCGCATGATGACCTGGTTGCGGTTGAGGACCTGCTGGCGGTAGATGCCCAGGTTCTGGCGCGGCTTGTTGGGGCCTTGCGTGATGACCAAACCCCAGGTGATGAGCGGCGCAACGTCGCCCGGCCAGCAATGCTGGATCGGCAGGCGCGCGAGATCGACATCGTTGCCCTCCCACACCACCTCCTGGCACGGGGCGCTGCGCAACTCCCTGGGCGCCATGTTCCACAGCGTCTTGAGCAGGCTGCGCATGCCGACCATTTCCTTGAAACCCTTGGGCGCCTCCGGCTCCTTCAGCGAGGCCAGCAGTTCGCCGAAGGGGCGCAGGCCCTTTAACTCCGACACGCCCATGGCCCGTGCCACGCGCTCGGGTGTGCCGAACAGATTGCCCAGCACCGGCATGCTGTGGCCGCTGACGTTCTCAAGCAGGATGGCGGGGCCGCTGGCGCGCAGTACGCGGTCACACAGGGCGGTCATGTCCAGATACGGGGACACCGGCTGGGTGATGCGGCGCAGCTCGCCCGATGCTTCGAGCTGGGCCATGAAATCGCGCAGATCGTGGTAGCCCATTACCTGCCTTGTCCGTTCCAGCGCGCGGCCAGCGTGTGTGGCACATCCAGCAAATCGAGTGCGCGGGCCACGCTGAAATCCACGATATCGTCCACGCTCTGCGGGCGCAGGTAATAGGCCGGCATCGGCGGGCAGATGATGGCACCGGCTTCGGTGGCGCTGACCATGTTGCGCAGGTGGATCAGGCCGAGTGGCGATTCCCGCACCATCAACACCAGACGGCGGCGCTCCTTGAGTTGCACATCGGCCGCGCGGGTAATCAGGTTGTCCGACAGTCCATGCGCGATGGCCGCCAGCGTGCGCATGGAGCACGGCGCCACAACCATGCCGCTGCACGGGAAGGAGCCGCTGGCGATGGATGCACCGATGTTGGCGATGTCGTGCACATGGGCGGCCAGGGCCTCAATGTCGGCGCGCGGCAGGCCATGCTCCTCCTGCACATTGCGCCAGCCGGCATTGGACACCACCAGGTGTGCCTCCACGCCCGGCAGGTCGCGCAGCACCTGCAGAAGGCGCACGCCATACACGGCGCCACTGGCGCCCGAGATGGCCACAATGATGCGCCGTGGCAAAGATGTCATTCAGCCGTGCGCCTGCGCGGCAGGAAGCGGGCCAGCACCTTGTCGGGCGTCCACTGCTGCAAATCAAGCACGGGCAATTCCAGCGCGTCGATGGCGTTCTTGACGACTAGGCCCAGCTCGGTATCACCTTCCATCGACAGGCGGCGGTTGAAGAACAGCGTGTCCGGATCAACCTGACGCTGCGCCAGGCGCAGAAAGTCTTGCGCGTTGGCGCTGATGGTCAGGTCGGTCACGTCCTGCTTCTTGGAAGCGATGAAGCGCACCCCGGTGCAGGTGAAATCAAAGGTCAGCCGCGCGTCGGTCACATGGATGCGCAGCTTTTTGCCCAGAAGGTACTGGCGCACATCGGCCGGCAGTTGTTGCGCCAGCACACGGTTGAGCGCAGTCACCAGCAGAAAGGAGCCGGGATAGGCCGGCAGGCGCGACAGCACCGAGCCCACCGGGTCGGGCAGCACAAAGGCGGGAGAGGACGGGTTCATGGCGGTTTGGACCTCAGGCAACAAACATCAAGACGGTAAAGAAGTGGCAACTGCTGCCACCCAGAACAAACAGGTGCCACACACCGTGGCCGTGGCGGATGCGCTGATCGGCCACGTAAAAAACAATGCCAACGGTGTACAGCGCGCCACCCGCGGCCAGCCAGGCAAAACCCAACGGCGTAAGCGCTTGCCACAGCGGCATGACCGCCACCAGGGCCAGCCAGCCCATCAGCAGGTAGATGACCAGCGACAACACGCGAGCCCCCTTGGCAAACCAGATTTCCTGCAGGATGCCGACCACGGCCAGCGTCCACACGGCACCCAGCAGCGACCAGCCCCAGGGCCCGCGCAGCGACACCAGCGCAAACGGCGTGTAGCTGCCGGCAATCAGCAGGTAGATGGAGCAGTGGTCAAACTTTTGCAGGACGGCCTTGGCCCGGCCGCGCACGCTGTGGTACAGCGTGCTGGCCACATAGAGCGCGACCAGCATGGCGCCATAGATGCTGAAGCTGACAATCTTCCACGGATCGCCCAGGCGGGTGGCAGTCACGATCAGCAGCACCGAACCCAGCACGGCCAGGGCGGCGCCAACCAGGTGACTGATGCTGTTGAAGCGCTCTCCGTAGTACATCGCCTCAGTCTAACTCCGCCAGGGCCGCGCTGGCTACCTGGTCCAGACCGGGCTGACCATGCCAGTAGCCGTTGCATCCCTCGGCCGGCATCAGCGGCTGCAAGCGCGCCAGGGCGTCGTGCGGGTCTAAGGTGCGCTGGCGTGCGGCGTCAAACACCGCGATGATCTCGGCCATGTTCTGCGACTGCGGACTCAGGCGCACCACATCCACACCCAGGTCTTGCATGTCGTCCATGGCGTCGACCAGGTTGTAGACCTTGGCCGACTGCGTCTGCGTGCCATTCAGAACCAGAAAACTCTCATGCTCCCGGGTCTTGAGCAGCAGGCCGTCCGGGTGGTCCAGGCAGCTGAAGCGGCAATCGTCCTTGGGCAGGTTGCGGTGGCGTGCCGTAAAGCAGCGGGCCGAAAACGCCAGCGGCATGCGGCCATAGGCAAACACCTCGGTTTGCAGGCCGACCGGTCGACCAGCCTGGATGACGGCGAGATCCGCACGCTTCATTTCCAGCGGAATGACCCAGCGATTGGCGCCCAGCCCGGCCATCCACTGCAAGGTGGGCAGGTTGTAGATATTGAGGTGAGGGCCGGCCACAAACGGCTGCTTGCCGCTCAGGCACTGCACGGCGCCCATGTCGTTGGCCTCGACCAGATAGTCGCCGTTGCCGGTGATCTTGTGCATGGTGCCGACTTCGGCGCCGGACTCCAGCAGCACCTGGGTGGACAGCACCACCTCCTTGCCCGCCTTGCGCAGGCGTGCCGCGATCTCCAGCCAGTCAGCCAGGCGCAACTCGTGGCGGCGCGAGCACACGGCCTCACCCAGATAGACCACATCGACGGCCGTGGCCGCGATGGTTTCGTAGAAACGGAATACAACTTCACGCTGCCAGTAGTACAACAGCGGTCCTAGAGAAATTTTCATGGGGGTTACTTCCAGGGGCGGTGGTAGGCGCCCAGTGTGTGTTGCTGGCCTTCGGCGACCTGGTCCAGCGAGCCCATCCAGGCTGGCTTGGGTGCGTAGCGGTGCGGGTTGTTCAGGCAGTGGTCAATCGCCTCGCGCCACACCTTGGTGACCTGGGCCACGTAAGCCGGGCTGCGCTGGCGGCCCTCAATCTTGATCGCCTTCACGCCCATCTTGTGCAGTTGCGGCAACAGCTCCAGCGTGTTCAGGCTGGTGGGCTCTTCGATGGCGTAATAGTTCTCGTCGGTACCCACATCAAAGCGGCCCTTGCACAGCGTGGGGTAGCCGGCATTTTCGCCCGGTGCATAGCGGTCGATCAGCACACCATTCAGGCGCGATTCGCGGCCCTTGTCCGTCTCCACCCAGCGCACGGCTTTCGGTGGCGAACACACGCCGTGGGTATTGGGAGACTCGCCGGTGACGTAGCTGGACAGCGCGCAGCGCCCTTCCACCATCACGCACAGGCTGCCAAAACCGAAGACTTCGATCTCCACCGGTGTCTTTTCAATGACCTGCTGCACCTGGGTCAGCGACAGCACGCGCGGCAACACGGCGCGCACCACGCCGAACTGTTCGCGGTAGAAGTTGATGGCATCGAAATTGGTGGCCGAACCCTGCACGGAGAGATGCAGGCGCAGCTTGGGATGGTGGGTGGACGCATATTGCATCAGCCCCGGATCGGCCAGGATCACGGCGTCCACGCCCAGGTCCACGGCTTTGTCGACGGCCGACTGCCACAGGCCGGGGTTGGCGGCCTGCGGATAGGTGTTGAGCGCCATGAAGACCTTGCAGCCGCGCGCATGGGCGTAGGCAATGCCGTTGGCGATGGCCGCCTCGTCAAAATTGAGGCCGGCAAAGTTGCGGGCGTTGGTGGCGTCGCGCAGGCCGAGGTAGACACAACTGGCACCGTTGTCCACAGCGGCCTTCAAGGCCGGCAGGCTACCCGCCGGGCAGACCAGTTCCATGGGGTTGGGAGGCACCGCAATATCGGTGCTGGATGGAGAAGATTGCATGCGATTGAGGTTTTGGCCGCGAGCGTCACAATGAGGTTTTCGCGGTGGGGCGAACGATACGCCGACGGACCTGGCGCAATGTTGATCCTCGTCAACGAAGGGTCACAATGCCAGACAAAATCAGTCGGACAATAGACCCGGATGGATGAAGAACCGGTCACGCTCCCGTTTTCGCAACCCGTCGCGCCATTTGGCATCCCATCGGCCCGAGCTTGACCGGTCCGGGGTGCCTGCGGTAAACTAATAACCAATCAGTCATTAAAATATGCTGCCCTCTTCCTGCCCCATTTGTGAGATTGCCGCCACCGTGCGCGCCAAGCGCGAACGTCGCAAGGATGCGCGTCCCGGCGAATTGCTGGCGGCCGCGCTGGAGCTGTTTGTCGAAAAGGGTTTTGCGGCAACCCGGGCCGAAGAGGTGGCCAAGCGCGCTGGTGTGTCCAAGGGCACGCTGTTCCTGTACTTCTCCAGCAAGGAAGAGCTGTTCAAGGCCGTGGTGCGGGAAAACATCTCCGGCCGATTTGACGAGTGGAACGCTGAAATGGACAGCTTTGAGGGCAGTTCCTCCGAGCTGCTGCGCTACAGCATCCGCGCCTGGTGGGAACGCATTGGCTCCACCAAGGTATCAGGCATCACCAAGCTGATGATGAGCGAGGCCGGCAATTTCCCCGAGTTGGCTGCGTTCTACCAGCACGAAGTGATCCAGCCCGGCAACGAACTGCTGCGCCGCGTACTGCAACGCGGGGTTGACCGCGGCGAGTTCCGCCCCATCGACCTGCAATACGGTGTCTACACCATGCTGGCGCCCATGCTGTTCCTGGCCACATGGCAGCACTCACTGGGGACCTGTGCAGGCACCACGGAAATCGATCCGGAGAAATACATCCAGGTGCAGGTCGATACCCTGCTGCATGGCATCACCCGGGAACAAAACGCGCCATGACCGGGCCACCGGCCAAGTAAAATTGTCTACAATGGCCCAACATACCCCATGGAGTATATGAGAATGAACATCGAAACCGCCCGCTTCAACATGATTGAGCAGCAAATTCGCCCCTGGAACGTGCTGGACGCGTCCGTGCTGGAGCTGCTGTCTATCGTCAAACGCGAGGATTTCGTTCCCGCAGCCCATAAGGGCCTGGCATTTGCCGACCTGGAAATCCCACTGCTGGGTTCCGGCGAGGAGTCCATGGCAAAGGGACAGTGCATGCTGGAGCCGCGCCTGGAAGCCCGCATGCTGCAGGATCTGGCGGTGCAACCCCATGAAACCGTGCTGGAAATCGGCACCGGCTCCGGCTACACCGCCGCGCTGCTGGGCAAGAAGGCCCAACGTGTGGTCACGCTGGAGATCAACCCGGAACTGGTCACCATGGCACGCGAAAACCTGCGCAATGCCGGCATCCAGAACGTCGAAGTGCGCCAGGGCGACGGCTCCAAGATCACTGCGGCCGACGGCAGCTTTGATGCCATCCAGCTCAGCGGCTCGGTGACCGAAGTGCCCGCCAGCCTGCTCAAGCTGCTCAAGCCGGGTGGCCGTCTGGCCGCCATCGTCGGTGATGACCCCGTGATGCGCTGCACCGTGGTCACCAAGACCGGCGACAACGCCTACAGCACCGTGCAGACCTGGGACACCGTTGCCCCTCGCCTGCTCAACTTCCCGGAACCGTCGCGTTTCAAGTTCTGACGAACTTCCCAGGAAACACCCGTGCTCGAACAAGTCCGCCCCCGTGATCTCTCCCAGTGGCTCTCCAGTGCGCGCGCCAGGGGCGCGCCCGTGGTGTTGGACGTGCGCGAGCCGCACGAGCTGCAGGTAGCCAGCGTCAAGCCGGACGGTTTTGCCCTGCTGACCATACCCATGGGTGTCGTGCCGTTGCGGCTGTCCGAACTGGACCCGCAACAGCCCATCGCCTGTCTGTGCCACCACGGTGGACGCAGCATGCAGGTGGCCCAGTTTCTCCAGAGCCGGGGCTTTGAACACGTCGCCAACATTGCGGGAGGCATCCATGCCTGGTCTGCCGAACTCGACCCCGCGATCCCACGTTATTGATTTCCTGCCAACCCATTTAACGAGCCTGAGAAACACCACCATGACCCGTCAAAGCCGCTTTGCCAACTTTCGCCTGCTGCCCCTGATGCTTGCCTTGGGAACGGCTCTTCCGTTCTCGGCCCAGGCGCAAAGTCTGGTAGACCTGTACACCGCGGCCCAGGGCTTTGACGCCGCCTACCAGTCGGCCAAGTCGCAGTTTGACGCCTCCGTGGCCAAGGCCGACCAGGCCAAGGCCGCCATCCTGCCGGCCGCAGGCCTGGCCATCTCTGCCACCAATACCAACCAGGAAGTGCTGCCCACGCCAGCGCGCTCCTACGGCACGCAGACGGCCACGCTGAGCGCATCGCAACCGCTGTACCGCCCGGCCAACTGGGCCAGCTACGAGCAGGGCAAGAAGTCCCTGGACCTGGCCCAGGCCCAGCTGACGCAGGCCGAGCAGGACCTGATCGTGCGGGTAAGCCAGGCCTACTTTGACGTGCTGGCTGCCAGCGACAGCCTGACCTTTGTGAAGAGCCAGAAGACCGCCGTGGCAGAACAGTTGGCCTCGGCCAAACGCAACTTCGAAGTCGGCACATCCACCATCACCGACAGTCGCGAAGCGCAAGCCAAGTACGACCTGGTCATTGCCCAGGAACTGGCTGCCGAGAATGATCTGCTGGTCAAATCCCTGGCACTGAACCAGTTGGTGGGCCAGCAGAACGTGAAACCCAAGCCCCTGAAGGCACCCGTCGTGCTGACCCCCGTGGTGCCGGCCGACGTCAACCAGTGGGTCGACCAGTCGCAAGCAAAAAACCCCGGCATCCAGCAAGCCGATGTGGCGCTGGAAGTGGCCCGACTGGAAACCCAGAAGGCCTATGCCGGGCACAAGCCCACGCTGGACCTGGTGGGCAGCTATTCGGCGGTCAACAACTCCAATGGCTCGTCCTCCTCGGTGGGTGACAGCCGCGTCAATGTCGGCTCCATCGGCCTGAACTTCAACCTGCCCCTGTTTGCCGGCTTCTCCGCGCAGAACCGCATCAAGGAAACCATTTCCCTGGAAGACAAGGCCCGCTCCGACCTGGATGCCGCCAAGCGCGCCGTGGCCCAGGGCACGCGTACCGCCTATTTCGGCGTGCAGTCCGGGCTGGCGCAGGTGAGCGCGCTCCAGGCCGCGGAAGCCTCCAGCCAGAGCGCGCTGGAAGCCAACCAGTTGGGCTATCAGGTCGGTGTGCGCATCAACATCGACGTGCTCAACTCCCAAAGCCAGTTGTATGACACCAAGGCCAAGCTGGCCAAGGCCCGCTACGACGTGCTGGTGGGTGGCCTGAAGCTGCGCCAGGCGGCGGGCACGCTGACGGCCGACGATCTGCAGCCGATCAACAGCCAGTTGGCCCCTTAAGCAGCTGACAAAAACTGGCGCACGGCCTCCGCGGTGCGCTGCGCCGCTCCGGTGTGCGCCTGCGCCAGACTGAGGGCCGCCTCGCGGGCGCGCCGCAAGTCCGCCGGTGACTGCAACAGGGCCAGGCAGCGGTCCACGGCCTGCGCCATGTCCTGCACCTCTTCCGCCGCACCGGCGGCCAGTGCCAGCTCTGCCGCCTGCGCAAAGTTGAAGGTGTGCGGCCCCATCACCACCGGGCAGCCACAGGCGGCCGCCTCGATCAGGTTCTGTCCACCCAGGGCCTCGAAGCTGCCCCCCAGCAGGGCCAGATCCGACAGCGCAAAGTACAGCGCCATCTCCCCCAGCGAATCCCCCAGCCAGATGTCGGCTGCCTCCGGGCCATCGGACCAACTGCTGCGCCGTGACACGCTGAAACCCTGCTCCTGGCACAGCCGCGCCACCGCGTCGAAGCGTTGCGGGTGGCGTGGCACGATCAACCATTGCACGGAAGATGCTATGTTTTTCGTAGCTGTCTGCGCACTGTTGACGGGGGCTGGAGCCATTTTTTTATTGAGAACTTCGAGCAGGCGGGCCTCTTCCCCCTCGCGCGAGCTGGCAAACACCAGCACCGGGCGCGCCAGCATGCGCCGCCAGGCTGCGCCACGCGCCAGTTGGGCCGCATCGGGCGTGGCATCGAACTTGAAATTGCCGGTCACGCCCAACACCGTGGCACCGAGCTGGCGCAGGTGCCGGGCGTCACCCTCGGACTGCGCCCAGGCGGCACGCAACCCCCGGTAGGCAGGCAACGCCAGCCACGCCAGACGCTGTGCCTGGCGCAGGGTCTTGTCGCTCAGCCGCGCATTGACCAGGCACAGCGGCATGTTGGCGGCCGCGCATTCGGCCACCATGTTGGGCCACACCTCGGTCTCCACCAGCAGGCCCACGCGGGGCTGGAAATGTGCCAGAAAGCGTCGCACGGCGCACGGTGTGTCCCAGGGCTGCCAGACCTGCACATCACCGGGCCGCAGCAGGGACCGGCCCTGGGTGCGTCCGGTGGCCGTGCCATGGGTCAGCACGAGGCGCATTCCTGGCAACCGTTCGCGCAGGTGGGCAATGAAGGCCTGCGCCGCGCGCGTTTCGCCGAGTGACACGGCGTGCACCCAGACATAGAAGTCGCTGCTGCCAGCCAAGGCCGCCGCGGCACTCGGAACATCTGCGGCGTAATGGCCAAAGCGCTCGGCAACCCGCTCGCCATACACCGGTTCGGCCCGCGCACGGCGGCGCAGGCGCAGACACGTGACAGGCTGCAGCAGCCACATCATCGTGGAATACACATGACGCATCATCATCGGCACAGCACCGGTGTATCGAGTTGCTCCCATGCACGCCAGACGGCGTCCACGTCCGGACAGGGCGTGGCATACACGCTGACCTGCTGCGCGGCCTTGCCATCCTGGTTCTCGCCGGGACCGGTCCGCCACGCGGTATCAAAATTGTAGATCTGCACATGCGGCAAACCCAGCGCCACGGCGATGTGGCTCAGACCGCTGTCCACGCCAATCACCCCGGCGCAGTGCGCCATGGTGTCGGTCAGGGCATCCAGCCCCATGGAGGGCCAGACCCAGGCGTCATCCAGCTCGGCGGCTAGGGTTTCGCTGGTGGCCTTCTCGGCCGGCGTGCCATGTGCCAGTGCCACCGAAAAGCCACTGTGGTTCAGACGCTGCCCCAGTTCCACCCACGATGCCAGCGGCCACTGCTTGTCGGCGCGCGACGTGCCGTGCACCAGGGCCACCTGCGGCTTGCGTGCGGCAAAACCGTTGCCGCCGTGCCCCGGCAATACCGGCGCATGCGCTGCCTGCGTGCCCGCCACCAGTCCAAAACGGGCCGGCCCGGTCACGTGGTAGCCAAACACGGCCGCACACAACAGCCTGGAACGCTGCACCGCGTGCACGTGCGGCTCCAGCGTGATCGCCTCGTCGGCCACCCAGCGCGTGGGGGCCTCGTAGCCGGACCCCTCGGTCTGGTTGGCCATTGCAAAACGGCGTCCATCTTTTGACGTGCGTGCCAACCACGCCACCAGCGCGGACTTGGTCAGGCCCTGCAGGTCGATCACGGCGTCATAGGCCTGCGCCTGCAAAGCGGCCTTGAAGGCGCGCCACTCGGCCCGGGTCTGCGCCGCCAACGGCGTCTTGCGCCAGCGCCGCAGCTCGCAGGGGATGGCCCGGCCCACGCCCTCGCAGCGCGTGACCAGCGGCGCGAAGGCACGCTCCACCACCCAATCGATCTGCACACCGGGCAGCTCGGCGCGCAGGTCCTGTACGGCCGGCATGGCATGCACCACGTCGCCCAACGAAGACAGCTTGACGATGAGGACACGAACGCCCCCACGCTCCCCCATTGCATGTGGGTCGCTGCCCCCCGAGGGGGCCCTCACGCCTTGGGACGGTCCGGCGGCGCTCGCCCGCGGCTCACTCAATGCGCGGCCTCGGCAAAACTGGCGTCGGGCTTGACCGAGCGCAGCAGGGCCAGCATGTCGGCCTGGATGCGCTCCAGCGCTTCGTGCGTATGGCCCTCGAAGCGCAACACCAGCACCGGCGTGGTGTTGGAGGCGCGGATCAGGCCAAAGCCATCGGGCCAGTCGACGCGGATACCGTCGATGGTGTTGACGGTGGCCGGAGCGGCAAAGGACGCCTTGGCCACCAGTTGATCGACCAGCGCGTGGGGTTCGCCTTCCTTGCACTGCACATTGAGTTCGGGCGTGGAAAAGCTGGTGGGCAGCGCATCCAGCATGGCGCTGGCATCCAGCACGCGGCTGACGATCTCCAGCAAACGGCAGCCGGCATAGGTGCCATCGTCAAAGCCGTACCAACGCTCCTTGAAGAAGATGTGGCCGCTCATTTCGCCGCCCAGCGGAGAGCCGATCTCGCGCATCTTGGCCTTGATCAGTGAATGGCCGGTCTTGTACATCAGCGGCACACCACCGGCTGCCGTGATGGTGGGCGCCACGCGCTGCGAGCACTTCACGTCGAAGATGATGGTGCCGCCCGGCACGCGCGAGAGCACGTCGCGGGCGAACAGCATCATCTGGCGGTCCGGGAAGATGTTGTTGCCACCCTTGGTGACGATGCCCAGACGGTCGCCGTCGCCATCAAAGGCCAGGCCCAGCTCGGCATCGCCGGTCTTCAGGGCAGCAATCAAGTCCCTCAGGTTCTCGGGCTTGCTCGGATCGGGGTGGTGGTTGGGAAAGTTGCCATCCACCTCGGAATACAGCTCCGTCACCTCGCAGCCGATGGCGCGCAGGATGTCCGGCGCCGATGCGCCGGCCACGCCGTTGCCGCAGTCCACCACGATCTTGATCGGGCGGGCTAATCTGATGTCACTCACAATGCGCGCCCGGTAGGCATCCATCACGTTGGCGCTCTGGCGCGAACCGCCGGCTTGCAGCGACCAGGTCTCGTTCTGCATCATCTGGCGCAGCGACTGGATGTCGTCGCCATAGATGGCGCGCCCGGCCAGCACCATCTTGAAGCCGTTGTAGTCCTTGGGGTTGTGGCTTCCGGTGACCTGGATGCCACTGGCGCACAGCGTGCTGGCCGCGAAGTACAGCATGGGCGTAGTGACCATGCCCACATCAATGACGGTGATGCCGGCCTCCTGCAAGCCGGTCATCAAGGCTTCAGCCAGATCCGGCCCGCTCAGCCGGCCATCGCGCCCCACGGCCACCGTGCCCTGCCCTTCGGCCAAGGCCACCGTGCCAAACGCCCGCCCCAGGCCGCGCGCCATGTCGGGGTTGATGGTGGTCGGCACAACGCCGCGGATGTCATAGGCCTTGAAGATGCTGGGTGAGAGATTCATGCCGGTTTCCCTGTGCGAATGGGTGGTGGCAAGGGCGTGATGGCGGATGTCTTGCCGAAGCTTGAGATTGTAGGTGGGCGGCGGGGGCGCGGAGCCCGCGCCGGGCGGGGATTTACCTCGCCGCTACAAAGCTGAATTTGCTACCAAATCGAAAGCAATTCATCGAACGGAGCTGAGCCGTTCAGCCATGCGTGTTTGCCACCCGGGGCCAGTGGCCTTCCAACGCTCAATCACATCCGCCGGCAAGCGGATGGACAACAGCTTGCGCGGATTGGTGGCGACAGGGCGGCCACCCCGGTTCACCCTGGCCCGCGCCAGCATGGCTTCGTCGGCCTCGGGCAACTCGTCGTATTCATCCTTCGCAACCTCATGTGCATCGACCCGCGCCAGATCAGATGTCAAGGAGCGGCGCGATGCGGGTTTTTTCGCGTTCATTGGCTTTTCTCATGCTGAATACGTGACGATCCGCGCCACGCGGTGTGTATCCGATGACCACCATCCGCCCAGCCAATAGGCCGTAGCAGATGATGCGCTGTTCGCCGTAGTCCTTGCGCGTGTCTTCGAATTCCAGGGTAACGCCCTCAAAGACGATTTCTGCGTCCAAGAAGTCCAACCCCCGATCCGCCAAAGCCTTGTTACGCTTGGTTGGATCGAAGGTGATACGCATAAGTTATTGTAGATACAAAAACCATGATCTGCAAACCTGTAAAGCCAGAGAAATCCAGCATTTGAATTCACCGACCTGCGCGGCTTTTCGCGAAGGCCCGGTGGAATGACGGGCTACCGGCTTTCATCAAGCTTGCTGAGCAGGAAGCTTGCAATGCTGCCAACCATTTCAATAGCGGCCGTAGCTTCAGTGTTTGTAATCGAAGGCAACCAAGGGCGACCATGACCAGTGCCCTCTTTATTTCGGAGGCGATTTATAGCGCAAGCAGTTTGAAACATTGCGCGCTCGAGTGCTTTAGTTGGTAACTCGCTCGGTTGTGCCACTTGCTCAGGAACAGTAAGCCCGATTGCCACGTAGGCTTGCCCAAGCAGACCTTGAAAATTGACTCCGCTTGAATATGACCCCCATTTGGTCTGAAGGATGTGTGCAGCAGTTGCCTCAAGAAGGTCTTTGCCAGTGCCGGAAAGCAGCGCTCCGTCTTGGGCGCCTTTCTGAGCACGGCGCGCATATGCCTGAAGTGCTTGGGTTAACTCTTGGCCTTTAAGGCTTTCGAGAACTTTTGGTCGAATGTCTCCATCCTTGGAGAGTTCATAACCTTCGGAGTCAAACGCAGAAATGGCATTCAGAATTGCTTCTGAGCCAACAAAGTTGACCGACTGTTCTCGAAATCCTCCTGACGCTCGAACTTTTGATAGGAGTTGTTCGATGAGCTTCGAGCCAGCGTTGGGATTGTTGTCGATTGCCCATGACAGGATCGCTCTAACTCTCTTGGCTTTTCCAACTACTTGGCCTTGAGCCTTTGGGTCTGCCGAAGTTAAGCCGGTCCGTCCAACGTAAAACTCTATATCGGAGTGCGATGGCTCGCGATATTCTCCATTGGACTTCGAATCATCTACGAGTTGAGCTAAAGCAGCAATTATGGTGTCGGTGATTGGCAGTGTCATAGTTCTGAACTGGGAACGTCCGTTCATAGCGCGATCATGTCCGCGACCTGATAACCTAGATTCGTAATCTCGAAAACCTCGCCCTTGTGGCCCCTATCGACAACGAGACCTTGGGACTTCAATTCCTCGAGGGCTTGCTCCCACTTCGCAACCTCGCGGCGTTCGTTGGATGGTATGAGGTTTTTCCCGTTTGTCTGGATCGCCGTCCCGCCAATGTATCTCGCGTGGATGATTGTTCCTCCACGGTCCTGACTGGCCTCCTTCAACAGGACTCTTGCTTCAGGCGACAGAGCAGGCAGTTGCGTACGCGATTCCACTATCGCCTGCTCTTCAGCGTCGATATTGGCAGCTTGAAATAGAGGGTGTTCGTAGACCTTCAGCTGCAACTGACGATAAAACTTTTCCTTAAATTCACCATGGCTGTCGTACGTATCAAAGAGACCACGACTCTGGCAAGATGTCTTGAACGCCTTTAGCTTTTGCACTTGGTCCATATCGACCGTATCCAGCACAACGGGTTGGCTTGAAAAATAGAGCATCGCTGGCTTTCCAGTCGCAATGTGTTCTTCAATTTCCTCAACGGTCCCACTCAGATGGCGCTCGGTCGCCGTACCAATCCTGGTCCAAAACACGCCAACAAGTAGATCGCACTTCGACAGAACTTGCCGATTGATTATGGTTTGTGCAGTCGCCCCCATCTCTGGCGACGAGTGGGTTTCCCATCCCACTGGCAAGAGAACGATCCTCCGGGAGTTGGAGTTAACCGCATTCCACTCGTACACCACATCCCGAACTATGGCGCGTTCGGATGCAACGTCGCCGGGCGATGCGATCATGACATTGAAGGTAGTAGCCGAATAGCTCATTGCACTACCTCCCAAGCGACATAGCTCAATGTAGACACGTGTCTATTTTGGCTGCACAGCATAGGCGATGGGATATGCCCAGATTCCACTGGAAGGCAAGAATGGCGTATCAAGCGCCAAGCCGCATCCAGCCTCGGTTCGCAGGCCAATTTCGAAGCAGTTGAAGTCACTCGCATCCCCCTGAACCTTGTCGCCTATCCTGGCGAATTACGGCCAATATCGGAATCGTTTTCCGACAAATTTCTGCCTGCACTATAGCCCACCAACATGAACAAATGCCACATCCGCGCCGCGCACGCCGGGTCGACACAACCAGGGCCACCCACATGTCCGAAAACGGCCACTTCAAACCGCTTCGCTGCGTATCATTCCCCCATGTCTCCCGCGCCCACCACCTCCAACCCCATGGCCACGCCAACCGCCAGCGACGCCTGCTACCTGGCGCTCAAGGCGCGAGATGCGCGCTTTGACGGGCGCTTCTTCACCGGGGTGACGTCTACCGGCATCTACTGCCGCCCGGTCTGCCGGGTGCGCACGCCGCGGCGGGAGAACTGCCTGTTCTTTGCGCTGGCGGCGCAGGCCGAGTTGGCCGGGTTTCGGCCCTGCCTGCGTTGCCGGCCCGAGCTGGCGCCAGCCAACGCTGCGGGCACCTCGGACACGCTGTTGCCGTGGTCCACGCAGGACGCATCCTTCATCCTGGCACAGCAGGCTGCCAAGCTGCTGGACGAGCCGGCGCTGTGGAACAGCCGTGATGACGACGGCGGCACGCCCAGCATGGCCGATGTGGCCGCGCGCCTGGGCGTGAGCGAGCGCCATCTGCGCCGCATCTTCGAGACGCATTGGGGCGTCTCCCCCTTGCAGTACCTGCAGACGCGCCGCCTGTTGATGGCCAAGCGGCTGCTGACCGACACGCAACTGCCGGTGGCGCAGGTTGCCAGCTTGAGCGGCTTTGCCAGCGTGCGCCGCTTCAACGCCAGCTTTGTGGAGCACTACCGGCTGCAGCCGCGCCAGTTGCGCCAGCAGCGCGATGCCGATGGCGCGGCACAGGCCGCCGAGCCCGCGCAGGCCATCGTCCTCAAGGCCTCCTACCGCCCGCCGTATGACGTGGCGGCGATGCTGGGCTTCTTCGCCACGCGCCAGATCGACGGCGTGGAGGCGGTGGACCCGGATCGTCTTCTGCTGTCGCGAACCCTGGCGCTGGCGCATGGCCCGCACACGCTGGTGGGCTGGGTGCGGGTGCGGTTTGTGCCGGATCGCTGCGCGGTGGAATTGCACATCAGCCCCAGCCTGGGTGACGCCCTGCCCCTGGTGCTGGCGCGAGCGCGCGCCCTGCTGGACCTGGACGCCGACCCGCTGGCCATCAACACCGCGCTGCAGGACGACTTCCCCGGGTTTGATGGCCTGCGCGTGCCCGGTTGCCTGGACGGCTTTGAGCTGGGCGTGCGCGCCATCCTGGGCCAGCAGATCACGGTGAAGGCCGCGCGCACACTGGGCGCGCGCCTGGTGGAACGCTTTGGCACCGAACTGGCCACGCCGCTGGACGGACTGCGCCGCCTGTTCCCGACGCCGCAGGCGCTGGTGCAGGCCAGTGGCGAGGAGTTGGGCCAGATGGGCATCGTGCGGCAGCGCCAGCGCGCCATCCAGGCACTGGCCCAGGCGGTGCTGGATGGCGCGGTGAACCTGCAGCCCGGCGTCGACATCCCGCAGACGCTGGCCGTCCTGCAGGCCCTACCGGGCATAGGCCCATGGACCGCGCAGTACATTGCCATGCGTGCACTGCGCTGGCCGGACGCCTTTGTGGCCGGCGACGTGGCCCTGCACAACGCGCTGGGCGTGCGCGCGGAGGTCAACCCGCAGCGTGCGGCCGAGGAAGCGTCCCAGCGCTGGAAACCCTGGCGCAGCTACGCCGTGATTCGCGCCTGGGCCAGCCTGGGCGGAGCACCTGCCAATTCCAGATAGCTATCAATTCAATAGCTGTACACGCATATTCCACGAGGGCTAGAACCCAGAATGACTATGAAGAATACATCCCAAATCGGCCGCCAGGCACTGACCAGCCCGTGGGGGCCCATGACCCTGGCCGCGACCGAATCCGCCCTGGTATGGGTGGGCTTTGACGGCCAAAAGCACGCACCCGACACCGGCGACTGGCCCGTGTCCAACCACCACCCACTGCTGCGCCAGGCGGCCATGCAGTTGCAGCAGTACTTTGCCGGCGAGCGCACGGTGTTCGACCTGCCGCTGGACCTGGGCGGCGGCACACCGTTCCAGCAAGGTGTCTGGCGCAGCCTGCTGGGCATTGCCCTGGGCGCCACCAGCACCTATGGCGCCATTGGTCAGGCCATTGGCAACCCCAAGGCCGTGCGCGCCGTGGGCGCCGCCGTGGGGCGCAACCCGATCAGCATCATCGTGCCCTGCCACCGGGTGCTGGGCAGCGATGGCTCGCTGACCGGCTATGCCGGCGGCGTGGAGCGCAAGCAGGCGCTGCTGCAACTGGAGGGCGCGCTATGAGCAGTACCCCGGCCACCACCGCTGCGCCCGCAACCGCAGCCCCATCGACCGCCTGGAAGCTGGACTTTGTGCTGCTGGCAGCGATCTGGGGCGCATCCTTCCTGTTCATGCGCACGGCCGCCGTGGAACTGGGTGTGATCCCGACGGCAGGGCTGCGGGTGGCGATTGCCTCGCTGTTTCTGCTGCCGCTGCTGCTGGCCCGCGGGCTGGGAACCACACTGCGCCAGAACTGGAAGCAGGTGCTGGTGATCGGCACGCTGAACTCGGCCATTCCCTTTGCCTGCTTCAGCTTTGCGCTGCTGTCCATCACCACCGGGCTGTCGTCCATCCTCAACGCCACGACGCCGTTGTTCGGCGCCGTGATCGCCTGGCTGTGGCTCAAGGACAAGCCCAACGGGTCGCGCATCCTGGGTCTGGTGATCGGCTTTGTGGGCGTGGCCCTGCTGGCCTGGGACAAGGCCAGCTTCAAACCCGATGCCGCGGGCGCCTCCAGCGGCTGGGCCGTGCTGGCCTGCCTGCTGGCCACGCTGTGTTATGGGCTTTCGGCCAGCTTCACCAAACGCTACATGGCCGGACTGCCGTCGCTGGTGTCGGCCACCGGAAGCCAGTTGGGGGCAACCGTGGGGCTGTTGCCGCTGACCTGGTGGTTCTGGCCGACCCACACGGTGCCGTTGAACGCGTGGCTGGCCGCCATCGCACTGGGCGTGCTGTGCTCGGGCGTGGCCTACATCCTGTACTTCCGCCTCATCGAGCGGGCCGGCCCTGCACGTGCGCTGGCTGTGACGTTTGCGATCCCGGTGTTTGCCCTGCTCTACGGTGTGGTGCTGCTGGGTGAGGTGGTCACGCCGTGGATGGTGGGCTGCGGGCTGGTGATCGTGGCCGGCGTTGCGCTGTCAACCGGGCTGATCACGTTCGGTCGCAAGCCGAAGTAGACCCGCCTATTGCATCGCACCGGCCATCACATTGATGCTCAGCGCCAGCACCAGCATGTTGAAGGCAAAGGCCGTGAGGCTGTGCAGCAGCGTGAGGCGGCGCATGTGGCGCGAGGTGACGACCACGTCCGATACCTGCGAGGTCATGCCCACCACGTGGGCGTAGTACAGGAAGTCAAAATAGTCCGGCGCCTGCTTGCCAGGGAATTCCAGCCCCGCGCCCTGCGGATGGCCGCGTAGCTCGGACTGGTAGTACAGGTGGGCGTAGCGGAAGGCAAAGATGGTCTGCATCAGCAGCCACGAGGCCGCCAGCGACGCCATGGACAGCGCCAGGTGCCCCAGCCGCTGCGGGCCGGCCAGGTCTTTCACATGCTGCAGCATGACCGCAATCGCACCGGCGCTGATGAAAGTGGACAGCAGCAACAGCACGAACAGGATCAGGCCGGACTGGTCCTGCGCCTGGGCCCGCGCCCGCGTGCGCGGTGCGTCGAACTCCACCGCCAGCCACCAGGCCAATACGAGAAAGATGGCCGTGCCGGCGCACCAGGCCAGCAGCACCTGCGAGGGCCAGGCCAGTGGCAGGGGCAGCAGCGCCACACCCGCGCCCACGGTGGCGGCGTATACCAGGCGCTGGTGGCCCGTGGTCTCGGAGAAGTGGTTGCGCATGCGGCATTGTGCGCCTTCTGCACGGCAAATTTCCCGCGTATAGTGCGGCGTGGCCACCCGCAGAATAGGCCCCATCGCACAACAGTGAGAGACAGTTCCCATGCGCATTTCCGGCTGGTTATGTTCCGTTGCATTGCTGGCTGGATGGCCCTGCCACGCCGACACGGCAGCCGCCAGGCGCTGGATTGAACAGGAGTTCCAGCCTTCCAGCCTGACGCGCGAACAACAACAGCAGGAAATGCAGTGGTTCATCGATGCCGCGCAGCGGCTGACGCGCCAGGGCGTGCGGTCCATCCGTGTGGTGTCGGAAGAGATCGACACGCACGACTACGAGTCCCGCACGCTGGCCCAGGCGTTCCAGGACATCACAGGCATTGCGGTGCGGCAGGATGTGATCCCCGAGGGGGAACTGGTCGACAAGCTCTACGCGGCCATGCGATCCGGCCAGCACACCTACGATGGCTGGATCTCGGACTCCGACCTGATCGGCACCCACTTCCGCATGGGTGCCGTGGTGCCCCTGTCCGACTACATGCAAGGAGCCGGCAAGGAGTACACCAACCCCGGGCTGGATCTGGGGGACTTCATTGGCAAGTCCTTCACCACGGCACCTGACGGCAAGATGTACCAGTTGCCGGACCAGCAGTTTGCCAACCTGTACTGGTTTCGCGCCGACTGGTTTGCCCGCAAGGATCTGCAGCAGCGCTTCAAGGCGCGCTTTGGCTATGAGCTGGGCGTGCCGCTGAACTGGTCGGCCTACGAGGACATTGCCGACTTTTTCACCAACGACGTCAAGGAGATCGACGGGCGCAGGGTCTATGGCCACATGGACTATGGCAAGCGCGACCCGTCCCTGGGCTGGCGCTTCACCGATGCCTGGCTGTCCATGGCGGGCGCTGCCGACAAGGGCATCCCCAACGGCCTGCCGGTGGATGAGTGGGGCATCCGCGTGGCCACCGACCAGTGCACGGCCGTGGGTGCGTCGGTGGAGCGCGGCGGCGCCACCAACTCGCCGGCCGCCGTGTTTGCGCTGACCAAGTATGTGGAGTGGCTGAAAAAGTTCGCGCCTCCCGAGGCGCTGAACATGACCTTCACCGATGCCGGCACGGTCCCGGCCCAGGGACAGGTCGCGCAGCAGATCTTCTGGTACACCGCCTTCACGGCGCCGCTGGCGCAGGCCGGGACCGGGGCGCTCAACACGGATGGCAGCCCCAAGTGGCGCATGGCTCCCTCGCCCCACGGCCCGTACTGGAAGACCGGCATGCAAAACGGCTACCAGGATGTGGGGGCCTGGACCTTCTTGACCTCGACCCCGACGGCACAACTGGCTGCGGCGTGGCTGTATGCACAGTTCGTCACTTCCAGGACCGTGTCGCTGCGCAAGTCCATCGTCGGCCTGACCTTCATCCGCGAATCGGACATCAAACACGACTACTTCACCAGGAACGCCAGCCGGTACGGCGGCCTCATCGAGTTCTACCGCAGCCCGGCGCGCGTGGCCTGGACTCCCACCGGCGCCAACGTGCCCGACTACCCGCGCATGGCTCGCCTATGGTGGCCGCATATCTCGGACGCCATCAACGGCACGCGGACGCCCCAGGCCGCGATGGACGGGCTGGCCCTGGCCATGGACAACGTGTTGGCCGACCTGCAGCGCACCGGCATGCGCCAGTGCACGCCACGGCTCAACCCGCGCCGCCCTGCAGCGCAGCGCCTGTCGGACAAGGGCGCGCCATGGCAGAAGATTGACAACGAGAAACCGCTCGGCGCAACCATCGCCTATGACCGCCTGTTGCAAGCCTGGAAGGAGGGCCGCGTGCAATGACATTGCCGGCCCTGTCCCTGCCGGCCCTGTCACGCACCCGCCTGGCGCTGCTGCTGTTTGCGGCGGCAACCGCCATCACCATTGCAGCGCAGACCTGGTGGGCCATCTCGCAGGACCGCCAGCAGACGCTGGCCTCGGAGACCACCAACAGCCTGGTCGCCGTGCGCCTGCTGGAAGAGCATGCCAGCCAGACCCTGCAGGACGCCGTGCATGCGCTGGACCGGGTGGCCCGCGCGGTGCAGGCCAGCGGCACCGCCGGCAATGCAAACCCCGAAACCATCCGGCGCATCGTGGCCACGCACGACATCGGCCACAGCCGCCATCTCAAAGCGCTGCAATATGTCACACCCCAGGGCCTGAGCTGGATAAGCTCGCCCGACTATCCCACGCATGCCACGCAGGCGTCACAGCACAGCCACATCCAGTACCTGCTGGCCAACCCGGCCGACCAGGATGTGCTGGTGGGCCACCCGTACGCCAGCCCCTACGACAGCCAGTGGGTGATCCCGGTGGCGCGCACGCTCTATGGCGCGCGGGGCGAGCCGCTGGGCGTCGTCAGCGTGGACATCCGCCTGTCCTACTTCGGCACCCTGTACACCCGCGTGGCCAAGGAAAACAACGCTGCCGTCACCCTGCTCTCGGACGAAGGCTTCATCCTGGCGCGCTCCCCCTTCGAGGCGCGGTACGTGGACCGCGATGTGCGCAACGAACTGCGCATGGTGACCATGGGCGGCTCCGCCGTTGAAGGCACATTCGATGACGAGGGGTTCCTGGACGACGACGACGGCGCCAAGCTCTACACCTACCGCAAGCTCAGCGGCTTTCCGGTCACCACCGTGTACGCGCGCGACTATGCCAGCGTGCTGGCTCCGTGGGAGCGGCGCACTTATGAGCGCCTGGCACTGGCCACCGCGACCATTGCGCTGACGGTGGCACTGACCTATTTCCTGACGTTCTACATCCGCCGGCTGGAGCGCGCGCAGGACTCGCTGCGCGAGAGCGAGACCAAGTTCATCGGCCTGTTCCGCGATTCGCCCGTTGCGCACACGCTGGTGCACTACGACAGCGGCCAGTTCGTGGAGGCCAACAACACCTGGCTGCAGAAGTTCGGATACCGCCTGCCGGACGTCATCGGCCACACAGCGCTGGATCTGGGCATCTGGGTGGATCCGCGGGAGCGCGCCGACATGATTGCCCTGCTGTCCGAGCGCGGCCTGGTCGACAGTTTCGAGGTGCACCACCGGACCACCACCGGCCAGGTGGTGACGGGACTGATGTCGGGCCGCACCTTCTACACCGGGCGAGACAAGCTGATCCACTTCACACTGGTCGACATCACCCGCCAGCGCCAGGCCGAGCAGGAGATCCGAGAGCTCAACCAGCAGTTGGAAGAGCGCGTACGGGCCCGCACCGAACGGCTCGAAGTGGCCAACCGCGACCTCAGCGTGGCGCTGGATTCGGTGCGCGCGATGCAGACCGAGCTGGTGCGTTCCGAAAAGCTGGCCGCGCTGGGATCACTGGTTGCCGGCGTCGCACACGAACTCAACACCCCCATTGGCAACTGCGTTACCGTGGGCAGCACGCTGCAGCACCAGGTGGCCGATCTGACGCAGGCATTCGACAGGGGCGAACTGCGCCGCTCGGCGCTGCAGAACTACCTGGACAGCGCCAGCCGTGGCACCGACATCCTGATGCGCGCCCTGACGCGCGCCGGCGAGCTCATCGGCAGCTTCAAGCGGGTGGCGGTGGACCAGTCCAGCGACCAGCGCCGCGTGTTTGACGTGCAGACCGTGCTGCGCGAGGTCTGCCTGACGCTCGAACCCATGTACAAGGCCACCACGCACCGGTTGGAGCTCGACCTGGAGAGTGGGGTGAAGATGGACAGCTACCCCGGCGCCCTGGGGCAACTGGTGACCAACTTCGTGAGCAATGCCCTGCAGCACGGTTTTGAGGGGCGCAGCCACGGCCACATGCACCTGCGTGCCACGGCGGATGGGGCGGACGGCGTGGCTCTGGTCTTCTCCGACGACGGGGTGGGCATGACCGAGGACACGCGCAACCGGGTTTTTGACCCCTTCTTCACCACCAAGCTGGGCCAGGGCGGCTCGGGCCTGGGCATGAACATCGTCTACAACATCGTGCGCGAGGTGCTGGGGGGCAGCATCGCGATTGCGTCCAGCCCCGCAGGCGGCACCTGCATCACGGTCCACCTGCCGCGCTGCGCGCCGCGCGAGATGCCCGCTACTGCCGGATGACGTCCGCCCCGACCGGGGGCTTGAACTGGAAGCTCGCGGCCTCCAGCGGTGCATTGGCATGGAAGGTGTTGAAACGCAGGCTGGAGCGCTGGCCAAAGCTGTCCAGAATCTCCAGCACCGCCAACTCGCCGCCGCGAAAGCCCACGCGCACGGCCTGCAGCGAGCTGTCCTTGGACTTGGGCGTGGCACGCACCCACTCCAGGCCGTCGCTGTCGGCATCGGCGGCCAGCACAAAGTCGGCCTGCAATGCATGCAGGTCGGCCGCCGACGCGATCAGCGCCGCCGGTGTGGAGCCCAGCGCCTGGGCCTGCTTGCGGGACGTAACCTGGTTCAGGTCCACGTCATACAGCCACAGGGTCTGGCCGTCGGCGACGATGGTCTGCTCGAACGGCTTCTTGTAGACAAAGCGGAAGCGCCCCGGGCGGGAGAACTCGAAGGTGCCACTCGATGTCTTGGTGCGCGCGGCCTGGCCATCCCGGGCCGGCATGGTCACCACCTGGGTGAAGTCGGAGCGGCCGGTTTTCACCGTCCGGACAAATGATTCAAGGCTTTCCATGCCGCCAGCCCTCGCAGATAGTGCGTAGCCAGCTATCAAAACAGTAGCAATCCAGAGTTTCTTCACGGGGGGCTTTCGTTACTCGGCGCGTGCCGGAACCAGGATGTCGCGCTGGCCGCTGGTGCTCATGGAGCTGACCAGGCCGGCCTTTTCCATGTCTTCCACCAGACGGGCGGCGCGGTTGTAACCAATCTTCAGGTGGCGCTGCACCAGGGAGATGCTGGCCTTGCGGTTCTTCAGAACCACCTCCACGGCCTGGTCGTACATCGGGTCCTTCTCGCCACCATTGCTGCCGTCCATGCCGGGCTCGCCATCACCATCGACGGAGCCTCCTTCGAGCACGCCTTCGATGTAGTTGGGTTCGCCCTGGGCCTTGAGGTATTCCACGACGCGGTGCACCTCGTCGTCGCTGACGAAGGCGCCGTGCACGCGGATCGGCAGCCCGGTGCCGCTGGGCATGTAGAGCATGTCGCCCATGCCCAGCAGGGCTTCGGCACCCATCTGGTCGAGGATGGTGCGGCTGTCGATCTTGCTGGACACCTGGAACGCGATGCGGGTCGGGATGTTGGCCTTGATCAGGCCGGTGATCACGTCCACGCTGGGGCGCTGCGTGGCCAGGATCAGGTGGATGCCGGCGGCACGGGCCTTTTGCGCCAGGCGGGCGATCAGCTCTTCGATCTTCTTGCCGACCACCATCATCAGGTCGGCCAGTTCGTCGATGACGACGACGATGTGGGGCAGGCGCTCCAGCGGCTCGGGGGACTCGGGCGTCAGGCTGAAGGGGTTGTAGAGGAACTCGCCACGCGCCGTGGCCTCGTCGATCTTGTGGTTGTAGCCGGCCAGGTTGCGCACGCCAACCTTGCTCAGGAGCTTGTAACGCCGCTCCATCTCGCCCACGCACCACGTCAGGCCGTAGGCGGCCTGTTTCATGTCGGTGACGACAGGGGCCAGCAGGTGGGGAATGCCCTCGTACATGGACATTTCCAGCATCTTGGGGTCGATCATCAAGAGGCGTACATCGCGCGCCTCGGCCTTGTACAGGAGCGAGAGGATCATGGCGTTGATCCCGACCGATTTGCCGGACCCGGTGGTACCGGCTACCAGCACGTGTGGCATCTTGGCGAGGTCGGCGACGATGGGGTTGCCCACGATGTCCTTGCCCAGGCCCATGGTCAGCATGGACTTGGCCTCGTGGTAGACCTGCGAGCCCAGAATTTCGGAGAGGCGGATGGACTGGCGCTTGGCATTGGGCAACTCCAGCGCCATGTAGTTCTTGCCGGGAATGGTCTCCACCACGCGAATCGACACCAAGCTCAAGGACCGGGCCAGATCCTTGGCCAGGCCGACGATCTGCGAGCCCTTGACGCCGGTGGCCGGCTCGATTTCGTAGCGGGTGATGACCGGGCCGGGCTGGGCCAGCACCACGCGCACCTCCACGCCAAAGTCCTTGAGCTTCTTCTCGATCATGCGGCTGGTCATTTCCAGCGTCTCGGGGGCCACGGTTTCCTGGCGCACCTGGGCCCCGTCGAGCAAGTCGACCTGCGGCAGCTTGCTGTCGGGCATTTCGGTAAACAAGGGCTTTTGCCGTTCCTTGGCGACGCGTTCGCTGCGCGGCGGCTCGGTGAATACCGGCTCGACAATCATCACCGGTTGCGGGTGGTGTTCCACCACTTCTTCGCGCTCTTCCACCAGGATTTCCTCGCGCTCGCGCATGGCCTGCTGGCCGAACTCGCGGTCCTGGGCACGCTCGCGCTGGCGCTTGCGTGATTGCACCTGGCCATCAATCCAGGCGCCGATGCGTTCGGCCACATGCATCCACGAAAAGCCGAACACCAGCGCCGAGCCGATGACGCCCAACGCAATGGATACCAGGCCGGAGCCGGAAAAGCCCAGCCACTTCACGCTCAGGGGCCCCAGCAGATAGCCGAGCGCACCACCGCTGTGGTCTGGCAGGCGCGATTCCACGCTGTACAGGCGGCTCCACTCCAGCGTGGTGCTGGCGTACAGCAACACGGCCAGCCCGGCCCAGAACACCCAGCGCCGGGTCAGCGCATGGCCACGCGCATCGCCACGCAGACGGTTGGCCAGCAGCGACAGCCACAGACGCACGGCCACGGCCACACACCACCACACGGAATACCCCAGCAGGAAGTAGCTGACATCGGCCACCCAGGCACCCAGTCGCCCGGCCCGGTTGGCCAGGGGCAGGCCGGAACCGGATGTGGTCCAGGCAGCATCCTGGGGAGAATAGGTGAGCAGCGCAATCAGCCACAGCACCAGCAACACAAATCCGGCTATCAAGGCAATCTCACTGGCAAAGCGGCCCATGCCGGTGGGCGCAGGCTGCGGTTGCGGGGTTGCAGCGTGTAGGGTATGGAGGGAATAGGTCATGTCAAAACAGAAGTCGGGGCAAGCTTACCGCAAGCCCACGCGCCCCATAGGGTAGCGCACTCAGCGTGGCTGCACCCGGCGCTCAAAGACGCGCACCATGCCGCCATCGAGCATCTTGATGAAACCCTGGTCTTCAAAGTCCTTCATCACACGGCTCACCATCTCGCGGGAAGCGCCCACCATCTTGGCAATGTCCTGGCGCGAGACCTTCTCGCGGATCAGCAACCCCCCGGTTTCATCGACCAGGGCGGAGTCCAGCAAGACCTTGGCCACACGGCCGTACACCCCGACCAGGGCCAGCGAGCTGATGTTCTGGCTGGCCTTTCGCAGGCGCTGCACCAGGCCGCGCATCACTGCAAAGGACAGGGCAGAGTTCTCGCTCAGGCAACCCAGGAAGCTCTCGCGGCCCAGCACCAACACGTCCACCTGCTGCTCGGCAATCACCGTTGCGGAGTGGGGTTCGTTGTCAATCAGGCTCATCTCGCCCACATAGTCCCCGGACTTCAGCGTGGCCAGGATCACCTCGCGGCCCTTGTTGTCCGTCATGACCACGCGGGTGCGGCCAGACAGGATGATGTACAGGCAATTGGTCTTCTTGCCCTGCTCCACCAGGACTTCCCCGCGCTTGAAACGCCTCTTGGACACGGCCTCGGCCAGCGACTCGGCCTGCGCCGGGGTGAGCATCGCAAACAGGGGGACCCGGCGGATCAAATCCAGGTTGCTCAGGATTGACATTGCATCGTTCCCAAAAATTCGGAGTGGTGTTTCTTACAATCAGGCTTCTATTGAAAAGGCCTGCATTGTCCCGAAATGTACACGGCCATGCTTGTGAATGACGCTACATAAGGTTTCTCCATGTCCGATCCCAAACACGCCAAGGTCCTGATTCTGGGCTCCGGCCCCGCCGGCTACACCGCCGCCGTCTATGCCGCACGCGCCAACCTGAATCCGGTGCTGGTCACCGGCATGGCCCAGGGTGGCCAACTCATGACCACCACCGAGGTGGACAACTGGCCCGCCGACGTGCACGGCGTGCAGGGCCCGGACCTGATGCAGCGCTTCCTGGAACACGCCGAGCGCTTCAAGACCGAGATCGTGTTCGACCACGTCAGCGCCGTGGACCTGAGCAAGCGCCCCTTCACCCTGACCGGTGACAGCGGCACGTACACCTGCGACTCGCTGATCATCGCCACCGGCGCCTCGGCCAAGTACCTTGGCCTGCCCAGTGAAACCGCCTTCATGGGTAAGGGTGTATCGGGCTGCGCCACCTGCGACGGCTTCTTCTACCGCGACCAGGTCTGCTGCGTGGTCGGCGGTGGCAACACGGCGGTCGAGGAAGCGCTGTACCTGTCCAACATTGCCAGCAAGGTCTACCTGGTGCACCGCCGCGACAAGTTCAAGGCCGAGCCTATCCTGGTGGACAAGCTGATGGACAAGGTGGCCGCCGGCAAGATCGAGTTGAAAACCTTCCGCACGCTGGAAGAGGTGCTGGGCGACGCCTCCGGCGTGACCGGCATTCGCGTCAAGAGCACGACCGACGGCACGACCGAAGACATTGCGCTGACCGGCTGCTTCATCGCCATCGGCCACGCGCCCAATACCGAGATCTTCCAGGGCCAGCTGGAACTGGAGAACGGCTACATCGTGACCCAGGGCGGGCTCAAGGGCTTTGCGACGCAAACCTCCGTCCCCGGCGTGTTTGCCGCCGGTGACGTGCAGGACCACGTCTACCGCCAGGCAATTACCAGCGCCGGCACGGGATGCATGGCGGCGCTGGATGCCCAGCGTTTCCTGGAACAGGAATAACTTGTTATAATCCTAGGCTTTGCTGGATTCTCCAGCGCTTATGGGTTACCGCCACCCTTATGGCGAGGTGAGACCCCCACTGCTCAGGTGGCGGTCGTATTCAAGAAAGCGGAGTGTCCTCATGGCACGCGTATGTCAAGTCACGGGCAAAGGCCCCATGGTCGGGAACAATGTGTCCCACGCCAACAACAAAACCAAGCGCCGGTTCCTGCCGAACCTGCAATACCGCCGTTTCTGGGTCGAGTCTGAAAACCGCTGGGTTCGCCTGCGCGTGTCCAGCGCAGCCCTGCGTCTGATCGACAAGAACGGTATTGATTCTGTGCTCGCCGACCTGCGCGCACGTGGCCAAGCTTAAGGAGTAGCACCATGGCAACCAAAGGCGGACGCGAAAAAATCAAGCTGGAATCTACTGCCGGCACCGGTCACTTCTACACGACCAGCAAGAACAAGAAGACCATGCCCGAGAAGATGTTGATCAAGAAATTTGATCCCAAGGCTCGCAAGCATGTGGAATACAAGGAAATGAAGCTGAAGTAATCCGGCAGCTTTCGGTATTCCCCAAGAAGGCCCGCTTCCATGCGGGCTTTTTTGTGTCCGCCCCTATTGTCTTAGGGGCCCAAGTCGCGGGCACGCAGGACCTCCAGCTCCGACACCTCGGAGGCCTGGTTCCCCCATGCCTGGCGGATGAAGGACAACACATCGGCCACGTCCCGGTTGCCCAGCGCATGTCCGAACGGGGGCATACCGAAAGGCCTTGGATTGCCCGCCGTGGCGGGCGCAAAACCTCCATGCAGGACTACCTGGATCAGGTTGCCAGGCATGGGCAGCAGCACCGCCCGGTTTCCGGCCAACGGGGGATAGATGCCGGGAACACCTTGTCCCTGCCTGCCGTGGCAAGCGGCGCACTGCCCTGTGTAAACCTTGGCTCCGCGCTCGACGACCGTGCCAGCCGCACGCGCCATGGACGACTCCGGCTTTGATTGCACCCGCGGCAAGCTCTCCAGATACCCAACCATCGCCCGCAAGTCGTCCGTCGTCAGGAACTGTGTACTGCCCCGCACCACCTCTGCCATCGGGCCATTCACGACACGGTGTGCCGATACTCCGTTGCGCAGCAGACCAACCAACTCGGCCTCTCCATCCACTTCCACGCGAGGTTCGCCCATCGGCAACAGGGACGGCGCATACCAGGCTTGCCCCGGCAAGGCGCCTCCGTCCGGCGCGGCATTGGCAGACAGGCCGCCCAGCGCATTGCGCTGCGCGTGGCAGGCCGCGCAGTGGCCCAGACCCTGGACCAGATAGGCGCCCCGGTTCCACTGCGCCGACCGGTCGGCCTGTGCCTGATGGCGCTGTGGTGTGAAGAACAGGGCCCGCCACACTGCCAGTGCGGCCTGGGTGCTGTAGGGGTAGCGCAGATCCTGCACACGGTTCGCCTGCTCCACCGCCGGCACGGTGCGCAGATAGGCCAACAGCGCATCCGAGTCCTCCCGGGTCACGCGCGTGAACTGCGGGTAGGGAAATGCGGGGTACAGCAGGTGCCCGTCCCGTGAACGACCGTTGTGCAGCGCACGCCAGAATTCGGTGGCATTCCACGCGCCAATCCCGGTGGTGGGGTCCGGCGTCAGGTTGCCAGCATAGACGGTACCAAAGGGGGTTGGAATGCCGCGTCCGCCGGCATACGCCGCTCCGCCGGCTTGGGTGTGGCAGGACTGGCAGTTGCCGGCACGGGCCAGATAGGCACCGCGTGCCACCTGTTCGGGCGTGGCAGCCGTATCGGCCGTCGCTGCGGCCCCATCGGGTTCGTCACGCAGATTCAACGCCACCACCCACATCGTCAACACCAACCCCGTCAGCACCAACACGGCGACAACCCATTTCCAGCACCATCGGGCTAGGCGCGTCATGGCTGCTCACCTCTGCAAGCCAGTGATGCTGTCTGCCGGCTGGCAGGTGCCGGATGGCCCTTGTCGGGAACGGGCCGGGATGCCAGCCAGTGGCTCACCGCACTGATGTCGTCTGCATCCAGCCGTTGGGCCACCCGCGCCATGCAATCGGGTGCGGCGGCCTTGCGCAGCCCCGTCTTCCAGGCACCCAACTGGGCCACCACATAGTCTCGCGGCAGGCCCAGCAGGCCGGGAGTAGCCGGCAATCGCCCCGTCATGGCGGCGCCATGGCAGGTCACGCAGGGCGGAATCTCCCGCTGCGGGTCGCCATGCAAAACCAGTTGCGCACCCCTGTCCAGCAGATCGACTCGGGCACCGGTCACCTGCGGGGATGGATAGGGCAGATCCAGCGCACTGAAATACTGTGCGATCTCCATCAGGTAGGCGTCCGACAGATTGTCGAGCAGATAGGCCATCGCCGCGTTGTTGCGCCGGCGCTCCCGAAAACCGAGGAGCTGCTGGTACAGGTAGTCCGCAGGCTTTCCGGCAATGCGCGGAAAGTAACCCTGGTTGGTGGCGACTCCCTCCTTGCCATGGCACATGGTGCAGGCCAGCATCCGTTGCGCCATGGTGTCGGCGATGGGTGGCGGCGCAGCCAGCGGCGCTTGGGCATACGTCAGCAGTGAAAGCACCGTGGCCAGACATGCCACAACGCCGCGCAGAAGAAAACCGTGAATCATCGTGCCAGCATACCCGTTGCGCTCCACCTATCGGGGCACATGGAAGGTTGATCGTTCCAGCGCCGGCTGCACCGCACCCTCACCGCCCTGTGGATGGACCTGGAATTGCACCGGTACGGTCAGTCCGGCAAAACGCGCTGCGATGACCGCCGGCAGGCGCACACCAACCGCTACCGTGCGCTCCTCCACCGGCCCCAACTCCAGCTCGGTTGCCTGAATCAGTTCCAAGCCCTGCGGGCCTACCACCTGGACGCGATAGCGTTGCACGGTTTCCGTGGCATTCATGATGTGCAGGCGGTAGACGTTTTCCACCGCGCCATCGCCAACCACGCGTGCCAGCACGCCCCGGTCACGGATCACGTCCAGACGCACCGGGTTGCGCTGGGACAGGCCCACGGCCATCGCCAGCGTCACCGCCAGCAGCAGGCCGGCATACAGCAGCACACGCGGTCGAAGCGCACGCCGCAGCAGCGTGGCCCGATCCCAACCCTGGGCCAGGCCGTTCTCGGTCGAATAGCGGATCAGCCCCCGCGGGTAGTGCATCTGGTCCATCACGGAGTCGCACACATCAATGCAGGCGGCGCAGGCGATGCAGTTGCTTTGCAGGCCCTGGCGGATGTCGATACCGGTCGGGCACACCTGCACACACAGCGTGCAGTCAATGCAGTCGCCCAGCCCCAGCGCGCGCGGGTCCGCCGTACGTGGCCGGGAGCCTCGGGATTCGCCCCGCGCCGCGTCGTAACCGATGACCAGCGTGTCACGGTCCATCATGGCCCCCTGGAAGCGTGCATAGGGGCACATGTGCTTGCATACCTGCTCACGCAGGTAGCCCGCATTCGCATAGGTAGCCAACCCGTAGAACAACACCCAGAACGACTCCCAGGGCCCCAACGCCATCGTCGAGACTGCGGCTGCCAGGGTCCGGATCGGAGTGAAATAGCCGACAAAGGTAAAGCCCGTCCACAGGGCCAGCCCCAGCCACAGCAACTGCTTGCTGGTCTTGCGCGCCAGCTTTTCGGTCGACCACGGACTGCCATCCAGGCGCTTGCGCGCATGGTGGTTGCCCTCTGTGCGCTGCTCGATCCACAGGAACATCTCGGTGTAAACCGTCTGCGGACAGGCATAGCCACACCACAAACGCCCGGCCACGGCGGTGAAGAAGAACAATGCCATGGCGCAGAGCATGAGCAGCAGCGCCAGATAGATCAGGTCCTGCGGGTACAGCGCCAGGCCCCACAGGAAAAAGCGCCGTCCCTCCAGGTCAAACAGCACGGCCTGGCGGCCATTCCATTGCAGCCATGGCATGCCGTAGAAAACCAGTTGCGTGATCCACACCAGGGCCCAGCGCCAAGTGGTGAACCAGCCGGTGACGCTGCGCACATAGATCGTGTTCTGGGCCTCCACCACAAACAGGCCGGACGCACCGCCCGCAGCGGCAGCAGTAGCAATGGGAATGACTTTCTTGGACATGACCTGCACTGTGCCCAGGATCGTTCTGATTTGCCAGATTCAGATTTGTGATAAAAAACCATATCAGTTTGCACCCGGGATTGGCATGCCATGAAACGCTACGAGCGGTACGCGCAGGAGATCACGGCGCTCATCAAGAACCAGACCTTGCGTACCGGTGACCGCCTGCCCTCGGTGCGCCAGGCCTGCGCCAGCCGCAGGATCAGTCCGTCCACCGTCTTTGAGGCCTATTACCTGCTGGAAGCGCATGGCCTGATCGAGGCCCGGCCGCGCTCCGGCTACTACGTCAAGCCGCAGCCGCAGCCGCGTCAGCCCGAACCCACCACGGCCAAACCCGGGTCGCGATCAACCCCGGTCGCCATCAGCGACCTGGTGTTTGAGGTGCTGGAATCCACGCGCGACCTGGATGTGGTGCCGCTGGGCTCCGCCTTTCCCAGTCCCGCGCTGTTTCCGTTGGACAAGCTGGCACGCCATCTGACCCCGGCGATGCGCCAGCGCGCCCCCGGGCGCATGGTCGAGGACCTGACCCAGGGCAACGCCGGACTGCGCCGCCAGATCGGGTTGCGCTACGGCAGGGAAGGCGCAGCCGTGGACGAAGACGAGATCATCATCACCAACGGCGCCATGGAGGCGCTGAATCTGTGCCTGCAGGCCGTCACCCGGCCGGGCGACGTGGTGGCCGTGGAGTCACCCACGTTCTACTCGGCTCTCCAGGCCCTGGAGCGACTGAACCTGCGGGCCGTCGAGGTTGCCACCCATCCGCGTGACGGAGTCGACCTGGCGTCACTGGCCGACGTGTTGCGCCACCATCCGGTCAAGGCCTGCTGGTTCATGCCCAACTTCCAGAACCCGCTGGGCAGCCTGATGCCTGACGCCAACAAGCAGGCCCTGGTGGAACTGCTGGCGCGGCATGCCGTTCCGCTGATCGAGGACGATGTGTATGGCGAGCTGTACTTTGGCTTGAGCCGCCCCTTGCCAGCCAAGGTCCATGACCGGCAGGGCCTGGTCATGCACTGCAGTTCGTTTTCCAAATGCCTGGCGCCGGGGTACCGCGTGGGCTGGGTGGCCGCGGGCCGCTTCGCACCCACGGTCCAACGCCTCAAGCTGATGACCACGCTTGCGACCGCCGTCCCCACCCAACTGGCCGTCTCCGCCTATCTGCAGGGGGGCGGCTATGACCGACATCTACGGCAGTTGCGCGCAGTCCTGGCCGCGCAGCAGACCGCGGCCCTTGACGCCATTGCCCGCCACTTCCCACACGGTACGTGCGTCACGCAGCCCGAGGGCGGCTATTTTCTCTGGGTCGAGCTGCCACCACACATCGACACCCTGCAACTGCACCGGATGGCCCTGTCAACGGGCATCAGCGTCGCGCCGGGCCACCTGTTCTCGGCCGACAGGCGGTTCAGCAATTGCCTGCGTTTGAACTACGGCTATCCGGGTGACCCGCGCCTGGAAGGCGCGTTGCGCACGGTGGGAGAGATGGCGCACATACTCGCGGGAACACGGGGCCGGTCTGCATGACCGCGCCCCTGCTCACACACGTGCGGCACGCAGCTTCAGCGAAAACTCCTGCAGGGCGGCAATACCACTGGCTTCCGCACGCTGGCACCAGGCGTGCAATTCTTTGGCCAGTTGCTCACGCGACACGGAAGTATTGAGCCACATCTGGCGCAGTTCCTCACGCATGGTGACCATCTTGTCCAGCATGGGTGAGGCCTCCCGAACCTTGGCCAGTTCGGGGGCAGCAGATGCGGGAACCTTCTCGACGTCCCGATGCATCCAGCGCTTGGCGGCCTGGATGGCGGCCGCGTCGGCGCTGCGCGCACGCATGGCGGCCAGCTCGGCCCGGGCGGCCTGGCGCATACCCTTGGCGTAGCGTGCCATCAACTCGTAGCGATTGGCGATCAGGGCTTCCAGCGTCTTCTCGTCGGCCACCGGGCGCACGTCACCAAAGGCTGCCTTCGGCGGCGTCTTCTTGACCCGCGCCAGACCCAGCGTCTGCATGCCGCGGATATAGACCCAGCCAATGTCGAACTCATAGGGTTTCACGGAGAGCTTGGCCGATGTGGGATAGGTGTGGTGGTTGTTGTGCAGTTCCTCGCCGGCAATCAGGATGCCCCAGGGCGAGATATTGGTGCTGGCATCGGGCGCCTCGAAATTGCGGTAACCCCAGTAGTGGGCAGCACCATTGATGATGCCGGCCGCCATCACAGGCGTCCACGCCATCTGCACCGCCCAGACGGCCAGACCGGCGGTGCCGAACAGCACCAGGTCAATGGCCAGCATCAGCACCAGACCCAGCCAGGAGCGGCCGGTGTACACATGGCGCTCCATCCAGTCGTTGGGCGTGCCATGGCCGAAACGGGCCAGGGTTTCCTGGTTGCGGGCCTCGGCACGGTACAACTCGTAGCCCTGCAGCAGCACGGTTTTGATGCCGTGCACATGGGGGCTGTGCGGGTCTTCGGGCTGCTCGCACTTGGCGTGGTGCTTGCGGTGAATGGATGCCCATTCCTTGGTCACCTGGCCCGTGGTCAGCCACAGCCAGAAGCGGAAGAAGTGGGACGCAATCGGGTGCAGGTCCAGCGCGCGGTGCGCCTGGTGCCGGTGCAGGAACACCGTCACGCTGATCATGGTGACATGGGTCATTGCCAGCGTGAACAGCACCATCTGCCACCACTGCACATTCCAGGTGCCGTGGGCCAGCCAGTCCAGCGCCGCGGCAAACAGGTTCGAATCCAACATAGTCCGGTTTCTTTCTCAACGACAGTTTCTATTTCTTTTCCCACACGGCGGCAAAGAAGCCATCCGTGGCATGGCGGTGCGGCCACAGGCGCAGATACAAGTGGCCGCTGTCGCCACCACTGCACAGGCTGGCCGCCTGTTCCACCTTCAGGCCGGTCAGCACCTCTGCGGCATCCAGCGGCGTGAAGTCCGGGTTGGCCGCCGAGAAGGCATCCGCAATCGCCTCGTTCTCCTGCGGCAACACGCTGCAGGTGGCATACACGAGGCGCCCGCCGGACTTCAGCATGCGCGATGCGCTTTGCAGGATCGCCGCCTGCTTGACTGCCATTTCTTCGACGGCCTGCAGGTTCTGGCGCCATTTCAGGTCCGGGTTGCGCCGCAGCGTGCCCAAGCCTGTGCAGGGTGCATCCACCAACACCCGGTCCATCTTGCCGGTCAGGCGCTTGACGCGGTCGTCGCGCTCATGCGCAATCGCCGCCGGATGCACATTCGACAGGCCGCTGCGCTTCAACCGTGACTTGAAGGCGTCCAGCCGATGGGCCGAGGTGTCAAACGCATACAGGCGACCGGTGCTGCGCATCGCCGCGCCGATGGCCAGCGTCTTGCCGCCGGCACCGGCGCAGAAGTCCACCACCATCTCGCCGCGCTTGGCGTCCAGCAGCATGGACAGCAACTGCGAGCCTTCGTCCTGCACCTCGAAATCACCGCGCACAAAGGCTTCATTCTTGTTAAGTGCGGGCTTTCCGGCAATTCGCAAGCCCCAAGGGGAGTACGGCGTGTTGACGGCCTTGATGCCGGCCTGTTGCAGCTCCTTTTGCACATCGGCGCGTTTGGCCTTGAAGGTGTTGACGCGCAAGTCCAGCCCGGCACCCTGATTCAGGTTTTCAACCAGCGGCCAGAATTCATCACCCAACTGTTCCTTCAAGGGCTGCACCAACCATTCCGGCAGGTTGTGGCGGTGGCGCTCCATCAGGTCTTCCGGCTTGACCTTTTCACATTGATCCAGCCAGTTCTTTTCCTGGTCGGTCAAAGCGCTGCGCAGGAAATCACCTGGGCCGTAGAAGCCCAGAATCGCCAGGCGTCGCTCCTTGGGGCCACTGCCCGAAGGGGCCAGGTGGTCAAACAGCAGCTTCTTGCGCAGCACGGTGTAGACGGTTTCCGCCAGCGTGGCACGCTCGCGCGGCCCCAGACCCCGGTTGTCGCGGAAGAAGCGCGAAACAATGGCGTCCGCGGGGTGGTCGAATTTGAGGGTGAGCCTGATCAGTTCGGCGCAGGCGTCTAAGAGAGCTTTTGGATGCATAGGGTTAGGATTGTCCCATGAGTGCCGAAAACCTCCCCCCTCTGATCACGACACCGCCGGGTCTGTACCGCCACTACAAGGGCAATCTGTACGAGGTGCTGGACACCGTGCGCCACAGTGAAACCCTGGAGCCCATGACCCTGTACCGTGCACTGTATGGCGAACGGGGCCTGTGGGTGCGCCCGGCCGCCATGTTTGGAGAAACCGTGCGCATGGGCGACGTGGAGCAGCCCCGGTTTGCCTGGGTTGGCGATGCCCCCAAAGCCGGACAGATCTGACGCGGCCACCCGCCCCCCCGTTTACGCCCGGTTTACGTGTCTTTCATCCGGGTGATACCTGCGACGGCCATAGTTGGTTCCTTGTCGAATCCCTGTGGAGCCTTGCGCAAACATGAAGCCCTATTTCTATCTGATCGTGCCAGCCGTCCTGTCATCGCTGCTACTGATCCCGGATGTGTACGCGCAGTTTGGTGGTGGCATGGGCGGGGGATCCATGGGCGGCATGGGGGGCCCGCGCCAGGGCGAACGCGGCAAGGGCTGCGGGAACGGCGAAAGACCAGATGCCGGCCCGCGCGCCACGGGCCAGCAAGCCGAATTGATGGGCCGTGACCAACTGGAATACCGGCTGAGCACGCTGCAAGTGGATCTGCACCTGACGCCCGAGCAAACCGCGCTGTGGCAGGCGTTCTCGGGACGGGTGCTGGCGCTGGAAAGCGACCTCGCCCGCCAGCGCAACCGGCCCCCGTCGGTCAACGCGTCGTCCCTGAACGCCCCAGGCAGCGCCATCAAACCGATAGCAAGCGCGGTCGACCAAGCCCGCAACCGCCTGACCGCACTGGAAGACATTGAGGTGGCGGGCCGTGCGCTTTACCAATCCCTGCAGGCCGATCAGAAGACCATGGCCGATGTGCGCATGGCCGAGTTCCTCACGCCGCTGCTGCGCACCTGACTCAGCGCGGCAGCGTCACACGGGCCACCAGGCCACTGGGCGTGGCATTGTGCAGACTGAGCTGGCCATTCAGGCGCCGTGCAATGTCCTGCGCAATGGACAAACCCAGGCCCACGCCGCCGCTGCCGCGGTTGCGCGAACCCTCCAACCGGTAGAACGGCTGCAGCACGTTCTGCAATTCCGACTCGGCAATGCCGGGGCCGAAGTCACGCACCTCGATGCACACCTGGTCCGGTGCATCGACGCAGCGAATGTGCGCGCCCCCGCCATAGCGCACGGCGTTGTCCACCAGATTGCCAATGCAGCGGCGCAGCGCGGACGCCTGTGTACGCAGTGGTGCGCACGGCAGCTGCGACGCGGTAGCCTCCATCTGCACCACATGTCCGGTCTCCTGGTAGTCATCCACCAGGCTGTGCAGTTCCGAATCCAGATCCAGCAGGACGGGCGTCTCCTGATCGGCCGCGCCGCGCAGGTAGTCCAGCGTTGACGTGATCAGCATGTTCATCTCGGCAATGTCGCGGGAGAACTGCTGGCGCTGCGTTTCGTCCTGCAGGCCCTCGGCGCGCAGGGCCAGGCGTGTCAGCGGCGTGCGCAGGTCGTGGGACACTGCTGCGACAAATCGGTCCCTCTCGGCCAGTTGGCGGCATATCTGCGCCTGCATCTGGTTGAACACGCGGGTGGCCTCCCGGCATTCGACGGTGCCCTCCTCCACCAGCGCCGGCCGGTGAATGTCTCGCCCCAATTCACGGGCCGCGCTGGCCAGGCGCAACACGGGCTGAGACAGCCAGCGTGCGCCCACCCAGGCCGCCAGCATCAGCGCCAGCAGGCGGATGCCAATGTCCAGCCACAAACCAGCGTGCTGCATCGGCGGTGGCCCGCCGGACATGCCTGGGCCAAGCTCTGGCCGGGGCGGGGGGCCCATCACCCCAAACATCAGGGTCAATGCCAGCACATGGCTGGCCAGCACCGCGACAAACAAGAGCAGCGCCAGGCGCCCGAACAGCGTGCGGGGAATCAGCCGCGCCACGCCGAACGCCCCTGGACCGAGCGTGCATTGAACAGGTAGCCTGCGCCACGCACGGTCTTGATCAGGCTGGTCGCATCCGCCTGGCAGGAAAGCTTCTGGCGCAAACGGGATACCAGCAGATCAATGCTGCGTTCATAGGCATCCATGGGGCGGCCATGTGCGCGCTCCACCAGTTGGTCCCGGCTGAAGACGCGCCGCGGTGTCTGCAGGAAGGTGCACAGCAGGCGGAATTCTGCGTTGGAGAGTGCCACCACCAGACCGTCGGGCGAATGCAGGCGGCGCTCTTCGCGATGCAGCTCCCAGCCGTCAAAGCAGATCACATCGTTGCGCGTGGGATCGGGCGCCGCATCATTGAGGGTGTGACTGCGTCGCAGCACCGTATGGATACGCGCCACCAGTTCGCGCGGTTCGAAGGGCTTGCTGATGTAGTCGTCAGCTCCGTTTTCCAGGCCGATGACCCGGTCCAGGGGATTGGATCGCGCGGTGAGCATGATGATGGGCATCACCGACTGCTGGCGCACTTCGCGCGCAAGGGCCAAGCCATCGGTGCCGGGCAGCATGACGTCCATCACCACCAGGTCTATGACCTGCTCGCTCAATATGCTGCGCATGCCGTTGCCGTCACTCGCCGTGCGCACCGTAAAACCGAATCGTGACAGGTAGTCCTGCAGCAACTGGGTGATGTCCGCGTCGTCATCGACGATCAGTATCCGGGCCGAAACGTTCATGGTGCCATTCAGTGTAGGCAAGCCCAGCGCACCATAAGCGAAGAACTGGCCTGTCTTTACCCATTTTATCCGGGGCTCCAAATAGCCTGTGTGTCAGCCTTGGTACAAACCAGACATAAGGGGTTCACCCGCTCCACCAAGAATGGAAACGTCACCTCTCGCCCACGGTCTGTTGGTGACACATCAACCAACCTGTCAACGAAAGGAACAACTATGAGCACCATCAGCGGAGTCGGCGGCACGGGCAATGCCTGGGCCGCCGCCTCGACCCAACGCGCGAACCACCAGGCCAAAATGTTTGCCAAGGTCGATAGCGACGGCAGCGGCGGCGTGGACCAGTCCGAACTGGGCACCATGCTCGACAAGATCAGCCAGAAAACCGGCGCCAGCTTTGACGACACGGCCAAGGTGTTTACCTCCATGGACTCCAACGGCGATGGCAGCCTGACTTCCGATGAGCTGGACACCGGCATGAAAAGCCTGATGCCGCCTCCTGCATCCACCGTGGACTTTGCCCAGTCACGCAGCGGGGACAGCAGCGATGACCTGTTCAGCAAGGTCGACAGCGATGGCAGCGGTGGTGTCAGCAATGAAGAGCTGCAGGCCCTCCTGGACAAGATGGGGGCCGACAGCGGCACTGCCAGCACATCTGGTACCTCTGACTCATCCTCCAGTGACCTGTTCGCCAAGCTGGACACTGACGGCGACGGCTCGCTCAGCCAGACCGAGTTCGACGCTGGCAAGCCGCAGGGCAACCAGGGTCCGCAAGGTGGCGGTGGCATGCCGCCGCCAGCACCACCGCCCGGGGGGGGTGCAGCCAGCGGCGCCGCATCGTCCTCCAGCAGCAGTTCCAGCACCACCTACGACCCCCTCGATACCAACGAGGACGGTACGGTGTCACTGGCAGAGCGCCTGGCCGGCGCCGCCAAGAGCGACCCGGTGCAGGAGCTGTTCAAGGCCATGGATGCCAACAACGACGGCAAGATCAACAAGGCGGAGACCGACGCCTTTGCCCAAAAGCTGTCGGATCTGGCCACCCAGTCCACGGACAGCAGCACGACCAGCACGTCTGGCAGCACGGGCGATCAGGGCTTTGACGTCGCCAAGCTGGCACAGATGCTCTACGACGAGGTGGCGAGCGCCGGACTCTCCGGCTCCAGCCAGGGCAACTCGCTCAGCGCAGTCGCCTGAGAGGCGGCAGCGTAATGCCCCTGCGGCCGGATACCCGACCGCAGGGGTTTTTACCCCATTACTTCAAGGCAAATCCGGCTCCAGCCCTCGTAGAATATGCGTAGTCAGCTACTATTTTTGTAGCAACTCGGCGATCGCACGGGGGTAGATCACATGCTCCTGGGTCAGCACACGGGCGGCCAGTGAGTCGGCTGTGTCATCCGGCAGCACGGGCACCACCGCCTGCGCCAGGATGGGCCCATGGTCCAGCTCCGCCGTGACCTGGTGCACGGTCACGCCGGCAAATTGGCAGCCCGCATCCATGGCACGCTGGTGCGTGTGCAGCCCCGGAAAGGCCGGTAGCAGCGAGGGGTGGATATTCACCAGGCGCCCGGCATAGCGGTTCACGAACCCTGGCGTCAGGATGCGCATGAACCCGGCCAGCACCACCAGCACCGGCGCTCCGGGCGCATCGAATCGGTCAATCACCGCGGCCAGTGCCGCGTCAAAATCTTCGCGCGAGGCAAAGGCCTTGTGGTCCAACACCTCGGTGGCAATACCCTGTTCGCGGGCGAACACCAGGCCTTTGGCGTCGGCCTTGTTGCTGATCACGGCTGCCACCTGGGCATCCAAACGCTCGCGCCAGGCATCGCGCTGCGCGGCCTTGACGATGGCCGCCATGTTGGAGCCGCCGCCTGAGATCAAAATGACGATGTTTTTCATTGCCCTCAATTATGACTTTGCCCACCGATACCCCCTCCCCCGCCCCCATCCTGCTGACGCCCATCGAAGCCCGCGTGCTCGCAACCCTGATGGAGAAAGCCCGCACCGTGCCTGACAGCTACCCGCTGTCGCTCAACACCCTGCTGCTGGGCTGCAACCAGAAGACCAGCCGCGAGCCGGTGATGGACCTCACCGAGGCCGACACCACCCAAGCCCTGGCAACTCTGCGCGAGCGCAACCTGGTACGCGAGGTCAGCGGCGCACGCGTGCCGCGCTTCGAGCACAACTTCCAGCGCGGCATGGGCGTATTCGAGCAGGCGGCTGTGCTGCTGGGTCTCCTGATGCTGCGCGGCCCGCAAACCGCGGCCGAACTGCGCCTGAACGCCGAGCGCTGGTACCGCTTTGCGGACATCTCCTCCGTGGAAGGCTTTCTGGAAGAGTTGCAGGACCGCTCCGAGGAAAAAGGCGGCGCGCTGGTCGTCAAGCTGCCGCGCGCGCCGGGCGCCCGCGAGCAACGCTGGGCACACCTGCTGTGCGGGCCGGTCGATCTGGAGGCCGCCGGTTCGGCCGGTAGCGCCACGTCAGCGGGCACCAACTCCGTGGCCGGCCTGACCGAGCGCGTGGCCCACCTGGAGCAGGAACTGGCCCGCCTGCAACAAACCGTGCGCGACCTGTGCAGTGAACTGGGCGTGTCACCACCTGGACAGAGCTAACCGAACGACCGTGCTAAAAAGCGGGATGTCTACTTGGAGAACATTAGATGGACTTGGCCTTTACCCCTGAAGAACAACAATTCCGCGAAGACATTCGCGCCTGGGTGGCAGCAAACCTGCCGTCCGACATTTCCCACAAGGTGCACAACGCCCTGGAGCTGACACGCGACGATATGCAGCGCTGGGCCAAGATTCTTGGCAAAAAGGGCTGGCTGGGTCACGGTTGGCCCAAGGAATTTGGCGGCCCCGGCTGGAACTCGGTGCAAAAGCATTTGTTTGAAGAAGAGTGCGCGCTGGCCGGTGCGCCGCGCGTGGTGCCCTTTGGCCCCGTGATGGTGGCGCCTGTCATCATGGCCTTTGGCAACCCCGAACAACAAAAGCGCTTTCTGCCCGGCATTGCCAGTGGTGAAGTGTGGTGGAGCCAGGGCTACAGCGAACCGGGCTCCGGCTCCGATCTGGCCTCCGTCAAGACCCGCGCCGAGCGCCAGGGCAACAAATACATCGTCAACGGCCAGAAGACCTGGACCACGTTGGGCCAGTACGGCGAGTGGATCTTCTGCCTGGTGCGCACCAGCACCGAAGGCAAGCCGCAGACCGGCATCTCCTTCCTGCTGATCGACATGAAGAGCCCCGGCGTCACCGTGCGCCCCATCATCATGCTCGACGGCGGTCACGAGGTGAACGAGGTGTTCTTCGACAACGTCGAAGTCCCTGCCGAGAACCTGATCGGTGAAGAGAACAAGGGCTGGACCTACGCCAAGCACCTGCTCAGCCATGAACGCACCAACATCGCCGATGTGAACCGCGCCAAGCGCGAGCTGGAGCGCCTGAAGCGCATCGCCAAGCGCGAAGGCGTGTGGGAAGACACCCGCTTCCGCGACGAAATCGCCAAACTCGAAGTGGACGTGGTGGCACTGGAGATGCTGGTGCTGCGCGTGCTGGCCGCCGAGAAGTCCGGCAAGAACTCGCTGGACATTGCCGGCCTGCTCAAGATCCGCGGCAGCGAGATCCAGCAGCGCTACTCCGAGCTGATGATGCTGGCCGCAGGTCCCTTTGCGCTGCCACTGATCCATGAAGCCATGGAAGCCGGCTGGCAGGGCGACTTCCCCGGCGGCGAAGTGGCCAACGCACCGCTGGCATCCACCTACTTCAACCTGCGCAAGACCACCATCTACGGTGGCAGCAACGAAGTACAACGCAACATCGTGTCCCAAGTGGTCTTGGGCTAAGGAGACAAAAATGGATTTTGATTTTTCTGATGACCAGGTCCAACTGGGTGACGCTGTTCGCAAATGGGTGGACAAGGGCTACACGTTTGAGCGCCGCCGCGCCACCGAGAAGGCCGGCGGCTTTGACCGCGCAGCCTGGAACGAACTGGCCGAGCTGGGCCTGTGCGGCCTGTATGTACCGGAAGACGATGGCGGGCTGGGCATGGGCCCGGTCGAAGGCATGGTGGTCATGGAAGAGCTGGGACGCGGCATCGTGCTCGAACCCCTGGCGCAAAGCCTGATCGCCGGTGGCGTGCTGGCTGGCTATGCCGATGCCACAACCAAGGCGGCCTGGCTGCCCAAAATCGCCAGTGGCGAAGCACTCGTCGTATTGGCCTACCAGGAGCGCGGAGCCCGTTACGCGCTCGGCACTTGCGAAGCAAAAGCCACGCAAGCCCCCGGTGGCTATGTGTTGAACGCTACAAAAAGCGTAGTACCCGTGGGCGACCAGGCCGACGCCTTCATCGTGCCGGCCAAGATCAACAGCCAGTTGGCGTTGTTCCTGGTCGAGCGCCAGAGCGCCGGCGTGACCACCCGCGGCTACGGCACGCAGGATGGCAGCCGCGCGGCCGAAGTCGTGCTGAAGAACGCACCCGCCACGCTGATCACCCAGGACGGCCTGACCGCCCTGGAGCACGCCGTGGACATCGGCATTGCCGCCACCTGCGCCGAGGCCGTGGGCGTCATGGACAAGACCATGGCCCTGACCGCCGAATACCTGAACACGCGCAAGCAGTTTGGCGTGGCCATCAGCAGCTTCCAGGCCCTGCGCCACCGCGCCGCCGACATGAAGATGCAACTGGAACTGGCCCGCTCCATGAGCTACTACGCCAGCCTCAAGCTCAACGCCCCGGCGCCCGAGCGCCGCGCCGCGATGGCGCGCGCCAAGTACCAACTGGGCCAGAGCATGCGCTTTGTCGGCCAGCAATCGGTGCAATTGCACGGCGGCATTGGGGTGACGGACGAGTACATCGGCAGCCACTACTTCAAGAAGCTCACGCAACTCGAAATGACCTTTGGCGACAGCCTGCACCAGTTGGGTGAAGTCGCCAGCCGCATGCAGGACACGGCCGGCGTATTTGCCTGACGGCGCGTCCTTCGGCACCCGTGTGAAAGGCCCCGTGGCGGTTTGCCACGGGGCTTTTTTTATGGTGCCGCCGCGCGGTGGCGTCACGCACTGCGGGCCTGTCACACGGTTGCCACGCGCAACAGCAATGCTTCAGTCTTTTCCAGGAAGGAAGCGTGGAACATGCCCATGGAACATATCGACAAGCGCAGCACACCCCGTGTTCAGTACTTTCTGATCCACCAGGTGGACACCTACGTTCCCGTGTATGTGTTTCGCTCGGAAAGCGATGAATCCGCCATCGCCGCACTGGTCACCGACATCAGCGACGGTGGCGTGCAGATCCTGTCCACGGTCAACACCACGCTGGACCGGGAGCGCTATGACCTGGAATTGCTGCGCGGAGCCCCCGATGACGTGGAGCAGCTCCACCGCGCCGAAGTCCGGCGCGTCTGGTCGCGCCAGGAAGGCATCTATACGCAAAGCGGCTTCTCTTTTGTGGACCACGGCGAGCCCATCCCCAATCTGCTGGAACGCCTGGCGTTCAGCGAGCACCATTTGCTGCGCTGCGTGCTGCATCCGTTGAACTGAACGGCTCCGCAGTCGTGGAAGGCGCGTGGCGCGTGCCCGGTGGTGCTACGATGAAATCACCGTAGCGAATCCGAAGGTAGAAATCTCCATGGCATCCGGAAAAATCTTGGTAGCGCAGGGCGGTGGCCCGACCGCCGTCATCAACCAGTCCCTGGTGGGCGTAGCGCTGGAGGCGCGGCGCTTTCGCGGCATTGAGCACGTGTATGGCGCGCGCCATGGCGTGCGCGGCATCATCAACGAGGATTTCGTCCACCTGACGCAGGAGACCAGCCACAACCTGGAGATGGTGGCCAACACGCCGTCCAGCGCACTGGGCTCCACACGCGACAAGCCCGATGCTGCCTACTGCCACGAGATCTTCAAGGTGCTACAGGCGCACGAGATCGGCCACTTCTTCTACATCGGCGGCAATGATTCGTCGGACACCGTGCGCATCGTCAGCGCCGAGGCGCAAAAGGCCAATTACCCGCTGCGCTGCATCCATATCCCGAAGACCATCGACAACGATCTGGTGGGCAACGACCACACGCCGGGCTTTCCGTCGGCGGCGCGTTTCGTGGCCCAGGCCTTTGCCGGCGCCAACCTGGACAATGCGGCCCTGCCCGGCGTCTATCTGGCCGTGGTCATGGGACGCCACGCCGGCTTTCTGACCGCCGCCTCGGCCCTGGGCAAGAAGTTTGCCGACGACGGCCCGCACCTGATCTATTTGCCCGAGCGCACCTTCGACCTGGAGCAGTTCCTGGCCGACGTGAAGGCCACGCACGACCGCCTGGGCCGCTGCGTGATTGCCGTGTCCGAAGGCATCCATGACGCGTCGGGCACGCCCATCGCCGCGCAGCTCGCCAAGGACCTGGAGCACGACGCGCATGGCAACCTGCAACTCAGCGGCAGCGGCGCGCTGGCCGACCTGCTGTGCGAGGAGATCAAAAGCAAGCTCGGCATCAAGCGCGTGCGCGGCGACACCCTGGGCTACCTGCAGCGCTCCTTCATTGGTTGCGTGTCCGACGTGGACCAGCGCGAGGCGCGCGAGGTGGGCGAGAAGGCCGTGCAGTTCGCCATGTGGGGGCAGCGCGATGGCTCGGTGGCGATCAAGCGCACCGGCTTCTACTCGGTGGACTACGAACTGCTGCCACTGGACGCCGTGGCGGGCAAGACACGCGTCATGGAGGACGCCTTCATCACACCCAATGGCACAGATGTCACCGATGCATTCCGCCTGTACCTGCGCCCGCTGCTGGGTTCGGGCATGCCGGATGCATTCCGCCTGCGCACGAATCCGGTGGCCAAAGTGCTGCGGCCCGCCTAAGCGGCCATCTGCAGCTCGTTGTCCACCATGATCTTGTCGATGGCGCGGCCGACAATGGCCTCGTTGTCCAGAACGCGTATGCGGCCCAGGCGCAGCATGGCGGCCACTTCACGCTCCGAGCGCACAAAGGCGTCAAAGCCGTCCCGGTTGGTGAACAGGAGGCGTGTGCGCATCGGACTGACCCAGCTCAGGCGGCAACGTATATGCGCGCCCTGTTCGATCGACACATCAAACCACATGCCGCGCTGAAAGGTCTGGGCCTGGGCGTCAAAGGTGTCGATGGCACCGAACTGGCGCGCGGCGCGCCGCTCGTCGAGTTGCTGCAGCGCAGCCTTGCCATCCTGCTCCTCCAGTGCCGCCGAACCGGTATCCAGCGGTGCGTGCTGCGTCAGGCGGATCGCCATGGTGTGGGTGGAGATCAGCCTGCGGGTGAAGGTGGCGCGCGGCTTGCCGTTCCATTCGATGGTGTCCAGCCCCAGGTTGAGCTGGCGCACCATGTCGGGCAGCACGGCCACCAGTTCGCGGCGTTGCTCGGAGGTGGTCTTGGGCTGCACCGACCAGATCAGTTGCTCCATGGTGGTCACGGCCTGGGCGTGCCGGACCTCGCGTGTGCTTTCATCCATGGAAGCACGCGCCAGTACCTCACGCCATTGCGTGGTCAGGAACGGCAACAGGAACGGCGCCAGCGGCTGCTCCCTGGACAGCATGTTGATGCGCTCATGGATCAGCTCGTCGGCCTGTGACAGCGCCTGTTCCCAGGTCTCGCCCTTGTGCTCTTTCTGTGCAACAGGCTCGACCCGGGCCTGGGCCTGCTGCTCGGACTCGAACAGGAATTCGGTGAACTCGCGCAGCAGGTCCCCAAACAGGGCCAGGTCGTCTTCGAACTCCGTCAGCACGCGCTGCACGGTGTGCTCGATACGCTGGTACAACGGATCGTTTTCCCCCTTCTCGGGAGCCCAGGCGACCGATGCGCCGGCCAGGGTATCGACCAGCCGCCGTGCCGGGTGCTGGTCAGACAGGAAGAAGTCGCGGTCGATCATCGCCGCCTTGAGCACCGGGATCTGCAGGCGACCGATGATGACCTTCATCTGCATCGGTATGGCCTGATCGGCAAACACGAAGTCAAACACCTCGGCCAGCGCGTCCACCGTACCGCGGTCCAGCTCCGGCGCGTGGCGGATCTCGTCGCGCTCGCGCATCTGGCGCAGCACGTTGTGTTCCCCCAGGTCCTGGCCCTCTTCCCACTGCGGAACGGACCGGGCGCTGGCACCGGCCTGCAGATTGCCCAGGTAGCCCATCAGCGCCGGGCTGGCGGCCTCGAACACCGGTCGCGTGTGGAGTTCGCTGTCATCCGCATCCGGCGCGTGCAGGCCGCGTGCACCGGGCGTCAGTCCCAGGCGTTGCAGGAACTGGCGGGCATGGGCGGCTACGGTGTGCGCCATGGGCGCCAGGGCACTCCACGCCGAGCGCGCTCCACCACCGCTGTCGACGGGGGCAAAGCCCGATCCTCCCCCGGATTCACCATTCAACGGCGCTGCGCGCGATGTGCCCGGCTGCGCCGCACCATCGAGTGCGGCGGGCCGCGAACTTGCACCCAGCGGCACATGCCCACTGGCGCTCTGCCGGATGCGCATGGCGCGCTGGGCCGGCACCCCGGCCCGGACCAGCATTTCATTGAGCTCGGTATACAACGGTGCCAGGTCCAGAAAGGATGCCGGAGTGAGCGATTCGACCAGATCCTGCGTGGCCTGGGGATCCAGCTCACACAGATCCCAGGCCGCCACGAAGGCACGCAACAGCACCACTGGCTGGAACGGGTTGTCGTGGATGGACGTGGTTTCGCGGCCGAACAGCACACTCAGGCGCTGCGTCAGCGGTTCCAGAACGGATTCATAGCGTGCGCCGAAACGCTGGGCCACCCGGTCCAGCAGCAGCACGCGCTCCACCTCGCCCACGTCGATCAGGCTCAGGCTCATACCCTGCGCCGCATCATCGGCGGCGGTGGGCTTAGCCGGACGAACCTGTTGTGGCAGGATGCCCGCCAGCTCGTCCGCCAGGCCATTGGCCAGGGATTTCTGCAGCGCGCGGTTGAACGGGGGACCGTAGCGGCCCAGCAGGGCATGCGCCGAACGCAGGTTCTGTCCAAGCCCCAAGGCTGGTCGGTCATCCACCAGCTCCATCAGGTGCGCACGCACCATGTCCACCAGTCTGGCATCGTTGCGGGTGAAGTAGGCCAGGGTCTGGGTCATCAGTGCGCGCACCAACTGGACCTTCTGGCTGGGTTGCCCGGTCGCCATCGGAAGGCTACTGGGGATGGATTGCTCGCGTGTCACGGGTTTACCTGTCGGAAAAGAGGTCTGGCTGGCAAAGATTGTGGTTCATTTACCGCATCGGACCAGCATGCCACGGGCCAGCAGCCGCAATTTCGCGGCAAACGGGCCGCAAAAACTGTAAGTAGTTGTAAACGCCTGACCAATGACCCCATCGCTCAGGCCAACAGGCGCGAGGACTTGGGCACGTGGGCGATCAGGAATTCCATCTGGTCGGCGAGGATGCGACGGTTGCGCAGGATGAAGTCTTCCCAGAGGCTGGGCACATAGGGGGTGTAAAGCAGCGGCATGTGCGCCTGCTCGGGTGTGCGGTGGCTCTTGCGGTGGTTGCAGGGCCGGCACGCCGTGACCACGTTCATCCACGTGTCCACCCCGTTCTGGGCAAACGGAATGATGTGCTCGCGGGTCAGGTCGCTTTCGTGGAAGCGGTTGCCACAGTAGGCGCACACATAGCGGTCGCGTTCGAACAGTTTGCCGTTGGTCAGGCCGGGACGCAGGTTGAAAGGATTGATATTGGGGACACCACGGGTACCGATGATGCTGTTGACGCGGATGACGGACTGCAATCCGGTCACCGCGTTGTGCCCTCCGCGGAACACGGCCACCTCGCCGCCAGCCTCCCAGCGGACTTCGTCCGACGCATAGTAAATGACCGCCTGTTCCAGCGATATCCACGATTGCGGCAGCCCTTGGGCCGACAGTTTCAAGACTTTCAAAACACGCCTCCTGTAACGGTTACAACAACCACACACCGGAAATGCACATCTCTGCAGCCCCTGCCACCAAAAGGGTGGCGCGCTGCTGCGTCACAATATACCCTCTTTCCGTGACAAATTCGCTTCAGGGGTCGATGACCCCGGCTCTGCCTGCTATCAAAAAGATAACAAATTCATGAAAGTTTTCCGCGGTTTTCACCATCCCGGCGTGGCACCAGCGTGTGCCCTGACCATCGGCAATTTCGATGGCGTGCACCGTGGGCACCAGGCCATGCTGGCTTTGTTGCGTGGCGAGGCCCAGCAGCGCGGGGTGCCAAGCTGCGTGCTGACCTTTGAGCCGCACCCGCGTGACTACTTCGCCGAAAAATTCAAGAAACCCGAACTGGCACCGGCCCGGGTTGGCACGCTGCGCGACAAACTCGATGACTTGGCCAACTGCGGCGTGGACCAGACCGTGGTGTTGCCCTTCGATGCCCGCCTGGCAGGCCAGTCACCACAGGCCTTTGTCGACGAAGTGCTGGTGCAGGGACTGGGCGCGCGCTATGTGCTGGTCGGTGACGACTTCCGCTTTGGCGCCCAGCGCGCCGGCGACTATGCCGTCCTGGACGCTGCGGGTGACGCCGCCGGTTTTGACGTGGCGCGCATGAACAGCTACGAGGTGCACGGCCTGCGCGTCTCCAGTTCCGCCGTGCGTGACGCGCTGGGCCAGGGCCGCATGCAGGACACCGCACGGCTCCTGGGGCGCCCCTACCGCATCTCCGGCCATGTGGTGCATGGCCGCAAGCTGGGCCGCACCCTGGGGTTCAAAACGCTGAACCTGCGCTTTGCCCACTGGAAGCCCGCCGCCAGCGGCATTTTCGCGGTGCTGGTGCACGGCCTGTGCGCCAAACCGGTTCAAGGAGTGGCCAACCTGGGGGTACGCCCATCGCTGGACCCGAATGACGTCAATGGCGGGCGCGTGCTGCTGGAAACCCACTGCCTGGATTGGCCGGCCGAACTGGGCCCGGAAGGGGCCTACGGTAAAATCATCCGCGTGGAACTGCTGCACAAATTACACGACGAGCTGAAGTACGACGGTCTGGATGCCCTGACCCAGGGGATACAGCGCGACTGCATTGAGGCACGCGCCTGGTTCGCAGCCCGAATTTGACAGGGCTTGCCAGACGCACCTTGCCCCGCGTCACGTCTGCCCCACAGACACCTGCTCGCGCGTGCGGCACCACCGACTGTGCCGCGCGGCCCACCGATTTCCTTGATTGAGCTTGCCATGACTGACTCCGCCACCCCACCCGTCGACTACCGCAGCACACTGAACCTGCCCGATACACTCTTTCCCATGCGCGGCGACCTGCCCAGGCGCGAACCCGCCTGGGTCAAGGACTGGAACGAACACGGCCTGTACAAGAAACTGCGTGAACACCGCAAAGGTGCTCCGCTGTTCGTGTTGCACGATGGGCCGCCCTATGCCAACGGCACCATCCACATGGGCCATGCCGTCAACAAGGTCCTGAAGGACATGATCGTCAAGTCCAAGCAGTTGGCCGGTCTGGATGCACAGTACATCCCCGGTTGGGACTGCCACGGCCTGCCCATCGAAAATGCCATCGAAAAGAAGTACGGTCGCAACCTGAACCGTGATGACATGCAGGCGAAGAGCCGCGCCTATGCCACCGAGCAGATTGATCAGCAACGGGAAGACTTCAAGCGCCTGGGCGTGCTGGGCGACTGGGAGCGCCCCTACCGCACCATGGACCCCGCCAACGAGGGCGGCCAGATCCGCGCCTTCAAGCGCGTCATCGAACGTGGCTTCGTCTACCGGGGCCTCAAGCCCGTGTACTGGTGCTTTGATTGCGGCTCGTCGCTGGCCGAATTCGAAATCGAATACGCCGACAAGAAGAGCGACACGCTGGACGTAGCCTTCGAGGCCAATGACCCCGCTGCACTGGCCGCCGCCTTTGGCCTGAAAGAACTGCCCGGTGCGGGAAACAAGAAGGCCTTTGTGGTGATCTGGACCACCACCGCCTGGACCATCCCCGCCAACCAGGCCCTGAACGCCCACCCCGAGCTGGAATACGCCCTGGTGGATACCCCGCGCGGCGTGCTGCTGCTGGGTGCCAGCCTGGTCGCGAAGTGCCTGGAACGCTTCAAGCTCGAAGGCTCTGTCATCGCCACCGCCAAGGGTGAAGCCCTGCGCGGCCTGGTGTTCCGCCATCCGCTGTACGACGTGGACAGTGGCACCAACGAATTCAGCTACAAGCGCCTCTCGCCCCTGTACCTGGCCGACTACGTGAGCGACAGCGACGGCACCGGCATCGTGCACTCTGCGCCCGCCTACGGCCTGGACGACTTCAACAGTTGCGTGGCCCACGGCCTGGCCTATGCGGACATCCTCAACCCCGTACAGGGCAACGGCAGCTACACCGAAGAGCTGCCCCTGTTTGGCGGCATGAACATCTGGAAGGCCTGCCCGCGCATCATCGAAGTGCTGGGAAGTAGCGACCGCCTGATGGCCACTTCCCCAATAGTCCACAGCTACCCGCACTGCTGGCGCCACAAGACGCCGGTGATCTACCGCGCCGCTGCCCAGTGGTTCATCCGCATGGACGAAGGCCAGGGCGTCTTCACCAAGGACAAGGCGCCAAAGACCCTGCGCCAACTGGCACTGGACGCCATAGCCCAGACCAACTTCTATCCCGAGAATGGCCGCGCCCGCCTGCGCGACATGATCGCCAATCGGCCCGACTGGTGCATCTCGCGCCAGCGCAGCTGGGGCGTGCCGGTGCCCTTCTTCCTGCACAAGGATTCGGGCGAGCTGCACCCCAACACCATGGCCATCCTGGACCAGGCCGCCGACATCGTGGAGAAAGGCGGCATCGAGGCCTGGAGCCGCGTCACGGTCGAAGAAATCCTTGGCGCGGCGGATGCGGAGCACTACACCAAGAGCACCGACATCCTGGAGGTGTGGTTCGACTCGGGTTCCAGCTTCCAGCACGTGCTGCGCGGCAGCCACAAGGACGCCTACAGCGTGCTGCCCTACCACGCCGAAGGACCCGAGGCCGACCTGTACCTGGAAGGCCACGACCAACACCGTGGCTGGTTCCACAGCTCGCTGCTGCTGGGCTGTGCCCTCTACGGCCGCGCACCGTACCGCGGCCTGCTGACCCACGGATTCACCGTGGACAGCAAAGGCATCAAGATGAGCAAGAGCCTGAAAAACGGCATTGAGCCGCAGGCCGTGAGCAACAAGCTGGGAGCCGAGATCATCCGCCTGTGGGTCGCTGCCAGCGACTACTCCGGCGACATCGCGGGCGACGACAAGATCCTGGCCCGCGTGGTGGACACCTACCGGCGCGTGCGCAACACGCTGAAGTTCCTGCTGGCCAACGTCAGCGACTTCGACCCGGCCAAGGACGCCGTGCCCGCCGACCAGTTGCTGGAAATCGACCGCTACGCGCTGTCGCGCCTCTCGCAATTGCAGACCGACATCCTGGCGCACTACAAGGTCTATGAATTCCACCCGGTGGTCGCCAAGCTGCAGGTCTACTGCAGCGAGGACCTGGGCGCCTTCTACCTGGACGTGCTGAAAGACCGCCTCTACACCACCGGCGCCCATTCCCTGGCACGCCGCTCGGCCCAGACCGCGCTGTGGACCATCACGCAAGCCATGCTGCGCTGGATGGCGCCGTTCCTCAGCTTCACCGCCGAGGAGGCCTGGAGCGTGCTGGGCGCCGCCGGCAAGACGCCGGCCGACACCCGGGAATCCATCTTCATGGACACCTACCTGACACTGGAGGCGCCCGATGTCGACCTGCTGGCCAAGTGGGGCCGCATCCGCGAGATCCGTGAGCAGGTCAACAAGGACATCGAAACCGTACGCGCCGATGGCAAGCTGGGCTCCAGCCTGCAAGCCACGGTGCAACTGGCGGTACCGGCCGAAGACCACGCCATCCTGTCCAGCCTGGGCGCGGACCTGAAGTTCGTGTTCATCACATCTGCTATCGAATTGATAGCTGGTAACGCAGTATCGGCGAGGGTTAGCGTCTCAAACGCCGTGAAGTGCGAACGCTGCTGGCACTACCGCGACGACGTCGGCGCCGATGCCGCCCACCCGACCCTGTGTGGCCGCTGCACCAGCAACCTCTTTGGTGCGGGCGAGACCCGGGAGTTTGCATGAGCCCCCACGTTCGTCACTGCGTGTACTCTCTGCCCCCCGAGGGGGCGCACATCCCTTGGGGCGGCCCGGCGGGAGGTGGGATCTGATGGCAACGCGCGGCAACAAGGGCAAGGGCAGTGGCGGCGGCCTGCTGCAATGGCTGGGCCTGGCCTTCATCGTCATCCTGGTGGACCAGTTCACCAAGGTGCTGGTGGTGGGCTATTACCACCTGGGCGACAGCAGCTATGTGACCAGCTTCTTCAACGTGGTGCGGGCCCACAACCGGGGCGCTGCGTTTTCATTCCTGAACGACGCGTCGGGCTGGCAACGCTGGTTCTTCATCGCCCTGGGCTGCGTTGCGGCGGCGGTCATCGTCTGGATGCTGCGCTCCCACCCCGGCCAGAAGCTGTTCAGCTTTGCCATGGCCTGCATTCTGGGCGGCGCCGTCGGCAACGTGATCGACCGCGTGCTGCACGGCTATGTGGTGGACTTCCTGGACTTCCACTGGAACTGGCTGGCCCCGGTGTTTTCCGGCGGGCATTTCCCCGCCTTCAATGTGGCCGACAGCGCCATCACCGTGGGCGCCGTCTGCCTGATCCTGGACGAGCTGCTGCGCGTCAGGAAAAGCTAGCTGGCCTAGAACAGGTAGCCGACGGACAGGACCTGTTCACTCATCCAGATCGTCTGGTCTGCGGAGCCCTGGTACACCGGCACGCGGTTGAGCACGCCGTACGCGAGCTTTTGCGTGAGTTCCATGTACAGGGATTTGTACACGCGGTAGCGCAGCCCCACTTCCACCCCGGCGGTCCAGCCATTGATCTGCCACCAGTCATCACGACCCGTGCAGCAAATCCGCTCGCTCTTGGGGCCAACCTGGCTGGTGCGGCCCAAAATCGTGTTTTCGGCATGGGGCAACAAGATGCCTGCACCCACGCGGCTGATGGCTTGCAGATGGCCGGTCTGCTGCTCGGGGCCCGCCAGATGGTGCAGCCACACAGCGTTGACCATGATGTGGTTCAGGCCGTTGTGCAGGGCGTAGTCAAAGGTCTGCGGGTCCAGCACCATCGGCGTGTTGACTGCCTGCCCGTTGATGACGCCCGTCACCTGGGCCACCTGGTTGCCATTGGTGTTGTACTTGCTGTGGTCCAGAGACAGCTCGATCGCAAAGGTCTTCTCGGGATTCATGAACTTGCCCACACGCACGTTTTCCTGCGGATCGGTCCAGTTCAACTGCGTCAGCGAGCGCAGCGAGTGCTCCACCGTTGCCGGGAAGTCGCTGGCCGCAACCTGCCGCACGGTGAAGTTATTGCCCAGGCCGGGCTGGGAGACATGGATGTCGGACGGTGCGTACTGCTGGCGGCTGTAGCCCCAGGACGCATACCAGTTGCCCTCCTCGCGTTGGGCGCGCTCCACCTTCTTCTCGCTCGCAGCCGGCACCGCAGGCGCGGCGTCAGCAGATTGGGCGAAGCTGGTGGAGGTCAGAAACAGGCTGGCGGCGCACAGCGCGACGGCACGCAGGATAGGGGCGGTGTTGGTGGTCATAGGGGACCGATTTTACCTGCCCGCCCCGGTGCACCGTCAGAGCGTGAGGATGGAGCAGCCGGTGGTCTTGCGCGCTTCAAGGTCGCGGTGGGCCTGCTGCACATCCTCCAGCGCATAGCGCTGTGCAATGTGGATGGCCACCTTGCCGCTGCCCACCACGTCGAACAGGTCATCGGCCATGGCCTGGGTGCTCTCGCGCGTGGCGATGTGGGTGAACAGCGTCTGGCGGGTCACGTAGAGCGAACCCTTGGCGCCCAGGATGCCGGGCGCAAACGGCGCCACGGGCCCCGAGGCATTGCCAAAGCTGGCCATCAGGCCAAACGGGGCCAGGCAGTCCAGCGATTTGTCCCACGTGTCCTTGCCCACCGAGTCGTACACCGCCTTGACACCCTTGCCAGCGGTGATCTCCTTGACCCGGACGGCAAAGTCATCTGCTGCGTAATTGATAGCGGCATACGCACCATTGGCGAGGGCTAGCGCGCATTTTTCTTCTGAACCGGCAGTTCCGATGAGGTGCAGGCCCAGGGCGCGAGCCCACTGGCAGGCGATCAGGCCCACGCCCCCGGCGGCGGCGTGGAACAGCACGAAGTCACCCGGGTTGAGTCCGCCCTGGGGCAACGTCTTTTTGAGCAGGTACTGCGCCGTCAGACCCTTGAGCATCATGGCCGCACCGGTGTCGAAGGAAATGGCGTCGGGCAGCTTGCACACACACTTGGCCGGCATGACGCGCACATCGCAATAGGCGCCGGGCGGCTGGCTGGCGTAGGCTGCGCGGTCGCCAACCTGCAGGTGGGTGACGCCGGCACCAACCGCCTCGACGATGCCGGAGGCCTCCATGCCCAGTTGCAACGGCATCGCATTGGGGTACAGGCCGCTGCGCTGGTAGACGTCGATGAAATTCAGGCCCACAGCCTTGTGGCGAATGCGAATCTCGCCAGGGCCCGGATCACCCACGCTGACCGTCACGAGCTTGAGTTGCTCGGGGCCTCCGTGTTGGTCGATCTGGATGGCGCGGGACTGGATGGTGCTCACGGTGTTCTCCGGTGTAGAAAGGTTTGCAGACGATGCGGACTGCGCGCGGCAATGGTGCCACGAAATGCCCCCGTGCGTGCACCGGCTCCCATTGGCCTTGTACAGTCCAGCCATGACCCAGAAGCTGACACCCACCGCCGCCGCATTGCTCATCATTCCTCCCATGCTGTGGGCGGGCAATGCCGTGGTGGGGCGCGTGGTCAGCCCGCTGATTTCACCCATGCTGCTGAACCTGCTGCGCTGGGCTCTTGCCTTTGTGGTGCTGCTGCCACTGGCCGGCGGCGTGCTGCGACGGGGCAGCCCACTGTGGCAGCAGTGGCGCCGCTTTCTGTTCATGGCGCTCCTGAGCACCAGCGGCTACAACGCCCTGCTCTACCTGGCACTCAATACCTCCACGCCCATCAACGTCACGCTGGTGGGTGCCAGCACGCCGGTGTGGATGCTGCTGTTCGGACGCATCTTCTTCCGCCAAACCATCACCGGCCGGCAGCTGGTGGGTGCCGTGCTGTCGATTGCCGGTGTGGTGCTGGTGCTGTGCCGCGGCCAATGGGAGCTGTTGCTGGGGCTGCACCTGGTGGCCGGCGACCTGTATGTGCTGGCCGCAAGCATGGGCTGGGCCTACTACAGCTGGATGCTGGCCCACCCAACGCCCGAGTCCGCACCGCTGCGCGCGGACTGGGCGGTCTTCCTGCTGGGCCAGGTGGTGTTTGGCCTGTGCTGGTCCCTGCTGTTTGCCGGCGTCGAATGGGCGGTGACCGATGTGCGCCTGCAGGGGGGGTGGCCGCTGGCTGGCGCCCTGGCATTCATTGCCGTGGGACCTGCCGTGATTGCCTACCGCGCCTGGGGCGCCGGTGTGACGCGGGCGGGGGCCGCGGTGGCGGGCTTTTTCATCAACCTCACGCCGCTGTTCACGGCCCTGCTGTCCTCGGCTTTTCTGGGCGAACCGCCCCGCCTGTTCCATGCGCTGGCCTTTTTGCTGATCGTGTCGGGCATCGTGCTGTCGTCACGTCGCTAATGAACCGCCAGCGCCAGCTCGGCAATACGATCCGCACCGTCACCATCCGACTGCATGCGGGGCTGCAGTGCGTCCAATCTGGACGCCAGAGTGGCATCCCCCACAGCCCACTGCCACGCCTGTGCCAAAGCCTGCGACCCGGCATCCGGCGCCAATGTGCGCGCCAGTCCCAGCCGCTGCAGCCGGTCGGCATTGTCCGGCTGGTCATGGCAGGTGGGTACCAGCCACTGCGCGATGCCGGCCCGCAGGGCCTCCGCTGCGGTGCCGATGCCGCCGTGGTGCACCACCAGCTGCGCGCGCGGCAACAGGCTCTCAAACGGCGCAAAACGGACCCGCAGCACCGGTGCAGATGTGGCAAATGACCCGGTATCCGCCTCCACCACGATAACCCGCGCGCCCTGGGCCAACGCAAATGTCGTCACCCGCTCGACCCAGGCCGGCCGGACAGCCACCGCGGTGCCAGCGGTCACCACCACGATGGGGCCATCCCCGCCACGCAAAAAAGCGTCGACCTCATCCGACAGCGCACGTGGCACTCTACTGGGCCGTGGGAATCCGGCAAACACGCCCGCTTCCGGCCAATCGGACGCCGCCGGGGCCAGCCATTCGGGGAACGCATACGCCACCCGCTGTGGAGAGTGGATCCACTGTGAAAACAACCGTCGCCGGGGTGGCAGGCTCAGTTCCGCGCGAAACGGGTTGACCTGGGCGCCGATGACCGGATCGATGCCCCAACGCTCGGCCGCAGTCGCCAGCCCACGTTGCAGCCATTGGGGCCAGCCGGGCGGAATCGAATGGGCCGGCCAGCGCGGCGGCTGCGCCCGGGAAAACACAAGCGAGGGCGCTAGGTGTACGGTGGTGTTCGCAAAACCGTTGCACTCCTGCGCCAGCCGCGCGGCCACGGCAAACGAAGAACTGACAAGAACGGTGTCCTCTGCCTGCCACCCGCGCCGCAGCACCGCCAGGCCGCTGCGCATGGCTGCGCCGTAATAGCGCCAGGAGGCAGCCAGACCGTGGCGGGCGGTCCAGACATCCGCCGCGTCAAACACCTCATCAAAGATGTCGTCGGCGCCGATGCTGGCAAAGGCCACGCCCGTTCCATCCACCAGACCGGCGTAGCGCTGCGGCGCCAGCAGGGTTGTCCGCAGGCCGCGCGCCGCCAGGCGCTCAGCCACCGCAGCCAAAGGGGCGACATCGCCCACGGAGCCGACCGCCAACACGGCGGCGCAGCGATAAGAATGCAATGGGGTTGTCATAGGCCCCGAAGACTACCGGCCATCCTCCGGCAAGGATTGAACAAACCCGACATCGGCAGCGGCCGGCCGGAACGCCCAGTAGCCGCTTTGCGCCGATGCCAGCGCACCGCGGGTCTGCCCGGGCGTGTGCCCGGCCACCTGGCGGTATTCGCGGGTCATGTGGGCCTGATCAGCATAGCCCGCACCGGCAGCCACGCTGGCCAGCGGCTCGCCGGTCCGGGCCAGTTGCACCAGGGATGCCTCGAAGCGCCTGGTAGTCAGCCAGCGCTTGGGGCTCAAGCCGAAGGCCCGGCCAAAACGCCGCTCAAACTGGCGTGCGCCCACGCCCAGACGCGCGGCTGCAGCCGCCACGCTGCCGGCATCCTGCAGGGCGCGGCACATGTCCTCACGGCCATTCGGCGCGCAGTGGCCGGCACGGGCAAGGGTCTGCAACGCGGCACCCAGACTCTCCGGGTTGTTGACCGCATCCAACCAGGCCTGCGCCACACCCGCATCGGACAGGGGAGCCAGCGCGCGGCCATCCGTCCAGGCGTCAACCAGCGTGCGCGCCGCCACGCCAAACCAGTCGGGCAACAGCCAGGGTTGTAGCACCACGCTGAGGGAGCGCAGGGGCGCGGATGCCATCGTTGTCAACGGTGCAGTCATGGGCCCACACAGAAAGATGTCGGGAAACGGCTGGCCGCAACCACCACCGGTGCGCACCGTGCCGCGGGCCACCACATTCAGGCAGGCGTAGACATTGGCAGGCACCGTGCTGACCACATCGGCACCCGCCATGGCGGGCGGCAGCTCGCGCCAGACCGCGCACACCACCTGGTGCGCCAGCCCGGGCGGGGCCGGCAACACCGTGACGCGCTCCTGGAGCTGGGTCAGACCAGTCACGCGCTCAGGCCGTGATGATGGGTTCGGCGCCCAACATCGCCTCCAGCACCGCCACCGGCGCCGGGCGGGCCAGCAGAAAACCCTGGTACACCGTGCAGCCATGTTGGGCCAGCAGGTCTTTCTGCGCTCCGGTCTCCACCCCTTCGGCAATGACTTCCAGCCCCAGGCTGCGCGCCATGGCGACGATGGTCTGCACTATCAGTCCGTCGCTGTCACGCACGCCCAGGTTGCGCACAAACGACTGGTCAATCTTGAGCTGGTCCAACGGCAGGCGCGTGAGATAGGCCAGCGACGAATAGCCGGTGCCGAAGTCATCCACCGAGAACCGCACGCCACTGGTCTTGAGCAGGCTCATTTTGGCAATGCAGTCGTCGACGTTGTCCAGCATCAGCGACTCGGTCAGCTCCAGCTTGAGCAGGCTCGGCGGCGCTCCGCTCTCGCGCAGGGCGTCGCAGACCTGCTGCACGAAGTCGCCCTGGCGAAACTGGCGGGCACTGACATTCACTGCGAGTTGCAGCGCGGACAGGCGCACATCCTGCTGCCAGGCGGCCAGTTGCCGGCAGGCCGTCTGCAGCACCCACTGGCCCAGTTGCAATATCAGCTCGCTCTCTTCGGCCACGGTGATGAAGACCCCTGGGTGCACCATGCCGCGTACCGGATGCTGCCAACGCAGCAGGGCCTCGGCGCCCACCATGCAGCCGTCCAGCGTGAACTGGGGCTGGTAGTGCAGCTCGAACTCCTGGCGTTCCAGAGCGGTGTACAGGTCCGCCTCCAGCTGAGCCCGCTCGCTGATGGCCGCCTGCATCTGCGGGTCAAAGAAACACAGCGCATTGCCACGCCGTGCCTTGACCTGGTACATGGCAATGTCCGCCTGCTTGAGCAGCTCGGCGGCGCCCTGCGCCTGGGCCCCGAACAGCGTGGCACCCAGGCTGCAGGTCGCGTGGTAGGGGTGGTCGGCCAGCAGGTAGGGTTCATTGAGGTGGTGCAGTATCTTGTCGCCGACATGCTGCGCCAACTGGGCCGCATGCTCCATGTCATGCGACAGGTCCATCAACATGACGACAAACTCATCACCCCCCAGACGGGCCACGGTGTCAGCGTCGCGCACACAGACTTTGAGGCGCTGCGCGACCTGCTGCAACAGCAGGTCGCCCACCTCATGGCCCAGGGTGTCGTTGACCAACTTGAAGTGGTCCAGATCGAGAAACAGCAGAGCTCCCGCCAGGCCCGACCGAACGGCGGCAACGGTGGCCTGCCCCAGGCGGTCCAGCAACAGGCGTCTGTTGGGCAGGCCTGTCAACGTGTCGTAGAAGGCCAGGGTCTCAATCTCCGCCGTGGCGCGGCGAAGCGCCGTCACGTCGTGGTAGATGATGACTACGCCGCCTTCAGGTGTCCTGCGCTCGGTGATCTGGATGTGGTCGCCGTTTTGCAGCACCTGCTCATGCGGGTCGGCAGAACCCACTTGCAGACGCAACCGGTCTTCCACCCAATGTGCCTGATCCTCGGCGCTGGCCCCGGGCCGGTGGTGGCGCACCGAATGCTCCAGCACCTGCCGAAACGGCATCTGGGGCGACATGGCGCCCATGATCCAGGGAAAGATCTCCTCGAAGCGCCGATTCCACTGCACCACCCTTTGCTGCGCGTCCAGGAGGAGGAACCCGCTGACCATGGACTCCAGCGCCTGGTCCAGCGTGGCCTTGGCCTGCGCAATCGCCATGCGGGCCGTGGTGAGGCGATTCAGATACTCCACCGAGACCCCGCCGGCCAGCAGCAGCAGCAGACCAAACACCAGCGCGGCCCCCACCACCGCGTTGCGGTCGGAGCGCCAGTCGGCCAGGGCCGCATCCATCGGTATGCTGGCTGATATCCACAGGTCGCGGTAGATGATGGGGCGGACAACCACCAGTGCCGGCGCCTGGCTCAGGCGTGCCAGAGTCGCGGGTAGATCCGGCGGCTGCAGCGTGTCACCCAAAGGCGGAACCAGTACCTGGCCCGAGCGCGCGTCCTGCGACGGGAACCCAAGCAACAGCTGGCCGTTGCCGCGCTCCAGCGTAACCTCCAGCTCGGCAATGTTGGTTCCCTGCATCAGCACGGACAACAGCATGGCGGTGGGCACCTCCGCCACGGCCACGACCCGGGACCCATCCGCCATGCGTATGTGGCGCGCGAAGTACAGCACGCTCTCGGACGTGGCAAAGCTGCGTGTCGGTGCGCTGAGCAGCAGGGTTGACATGGGTTGGGCCAGCACATCATCGACAAACGACCTGGGTAGCTCCAGTTGCAGGGATTCCCCGAAGGATTCCGATGAGGCGAACACGCGCCCCCTGGCATCGAGCAGGGCGACAAAACGCACCATCAGGTTCTGGCGGGCTGCGCTGCGCAGCAACTGACTGGCAGCCTTGGGGTCCACCCATTCGGGCACCACAGCAGACAGATTCAGCAGTTCATCGGTCCCCGCCAGCAGGACGTCAATGCCCAGCAACGCGCGATTCAGCGCCGACTCCGCGCCACTCATGAAACGCACCGCCTGCCCGTGGCTGTCCTCCAGCGCATTCTGGCGGGCGATCCAGAGCAGATACCCCGCGCCACCCGCCAACGTCAGCAGCAGGACAACGACCAGCCCCCAAACGGCCAGCTTGATGCGCTCCAGCGTCCCCAGCGTCATGGGACGCCGCCGCCGGCAATATGGCGGGCCGGACCGATGGTCTGGCTCCAGATATCGTTGCAGCGCCCGCCGCAGCGTCTGAGCCAGTTGGCCAACACCGTGGACTGGAATATCTCCCGTCGCCGGCGTTCGTCCTGGGCCGACACCGGCACCACCACCATGGCGCCCTTGGTTCCAGCCTTGCAGGCCGACGCCCCGCTGTTGCAGGCGAATCCCTCGGCCGTGTCGTGCTCGGACTCGTTCCAGATGGCGGCTTCCAGCTTGGGCAGCTCGCTGCGCAACAGTGACCGCAAATCCGGCGGCAAGGACTCCCACGCCGCGCGGTTGGCACCGAAAATGGCCAGACCCCAGCTCAAGGGCATGGCGTACAAATGGCTCGTGAGAGAGGGCAAGCCCAGCGTGTTACCCGACATGGAGCCGGTGATGACGCATTCCACATTGCCGTTTTGCAGGCTGGGCACCATGTCGCCAAACGCTGTATTGACCGGCACCGCACCCAGCGCGCCCACAAAGTCGGCCTGCCCCACCGATGACACGCGGACGCGCCGGCCCGCCAGGTCGGCCAGCCCACCCAGCGGCTTCCTGCAAAACAGCACCTGGGCCGGATAGGTGTAGATGGCCAGCGCTTCCACGCCATGCTGCTCGCGCAGGGCCTTCTCCAGAAAGGGGCGGAAGGCGGCCAGACTCGTCTTGAGGCTGGCCATGTCCGGGTTCAGCCCCGCCAGGTCCGCAGCGGTGTACTGCGGGTATTGGGCGGACAGCGAACTCATGAGCGTGGTGCCAAAGGGCACGACACCCAATTGCAGCAGACGCAACATCTCCACGCCCGGAACGCCCGCGCGGTCAAAGGGAATGATGTCGGCGCTGAACTTGCCGCCACTGCGGCGCAGCAGCTCTTTGGACCAGAATGGCTCCTCCCACCGCGTGTACTGGCTCAGCGCGGCCAGCCCGCCGACCACGCGCAGCTTGTAGGGCGCAGGTGCACCCGCGGTCTGCGCGAGGGCCATCGTGGCCCAGAAATTGCAGCACAGGACAAGGAGCCGAAACAATCGGGTCATAACGCTTGGTTGAAACTTTCTGCTTTGCCAGGGAGCTGGCCCATTATTTGGCGAAATATCGTGAACATACCTATTTGGCATCGATCCATGACGCGATTGAATTGGACGGACGAACGTCCCGAACCCAATACTGACCCCACGCTGGAACAGCGTATTCAGACACGCCCACAATAAACCAATTAACCACGAGACAAGCATGTTGAAAACACCTAGTACCCCGCTCACGCGCAGGCTGTTGCCGCTGTGCGTTGGAATGCTGCTGATGGGACTGACCACACTGGCCCTGGCCGGCCCGACGCTGGACCGCATCCGCCAGACCGGCAAGATCGTGCTGGGACACCGTGAGTCATCGGTGCCCTTCTCCTACCTGGACGCCGACAAGCGCCCGGTGGGCTATGCACTGGATCTGTGCCTGCGCCTGGCCGAAGCGGTGCGCAAGAAGCTCGACATGAAGACCATCACCCCCGAATTCGTGATGGTCACCCCCAGCAACCGCATCAGCATGGTCGAGGAAGGCAAGGTCGACCTGGAGTGCGGCTCCACCACGAACAATGCCGAGCGGCGTGCCAAGGTGGCCTTCACCGTGCCACACTACATCACCGGTGCGCGCTACATGGTGCGAACCGACAGCGGCATCTCCGACATCGTGGGTTTTGACAACAAGCGCATGGTGTCCACCAAGGGCACGACGCCCCTGAAGGCCGTGGAGCGCGCCGCGCGCGAGCGCGGACTAAACATGAAGCTGGAGGAAGCACCCGACCACGCCCGCGCCGTGGAGATGGTGGAAAAAGGCGAGGCCGACGGCTTTGCCATGGACGATGTGCTGCTTTTTGGCCTGATCGCCAGCCGCCCCAACCCCGAGAAGCTGAAAGTGGTTGGCAAGTTCCTCACGGTGGAGCCGCTGGCCATCATGCTGCCCAAGAACGACCCTGAACTCAAGGCCATCCTGGACCACGAGATGAAGCGTCTGATCCTCTCGCGCGAGGCATACGCCATCTACGACCAGTGGTTTCTGAAGCCCATCCCGCCCCGCAACACACCATTGAACCTGCCCATGAATTACCTGCTGCGCGACTTCTGGAAGTACCCGACGGATCAGGTGCCGGCGGGCTGAGTCGCCAGGTTGAGCAAGGCGGCCTGCACGGCCGCCACGACCGGCGCCCATTCACCAGGCCGCTCCTGCCGAAACAGCCGCATGATGCCGGGATACCACGGCGAATCACTGCGCTGCTGCAGCCAGCGCCAATCGGGCAGATAGGCCGGCAGCAGCACCCAGCAGGGCGTACCCAGCGCGCCCGCCAGGTGGGCCAGCGCGGTGTCCACGGTGATCACCAGGTCCAGGTTGTGCAGCACCGCCGCGGTGTCGGCAAAGTCTTCCAGTTCAGGCCCCAGCGCCACCATGGGTTGCGCGTGCGCCTCCTGTGCCACCTCGTCTTCTCCCGCACCCTTTTGCAGGCTGAAGAAGCGCACGCCCGGCACATCCCACAATGGGCGCAGCAGTTGCACCGTGGGCAGCGAGCGCTGGGCATCGTTCTCAAACCGGGGATTGCCCTTCCACGCCAGGCCCACGCGCAGCGCGCCATCGGACGCGGGTAGACGTGCGCTCCAGTGCGCCACGGCCACATCGTCGGCATGCAGGTAGGGGATGGTGGCCGGCAGATGGTCCACACGCGTCTGGAAGCGGCCCGGCAGGCTGAGCAAGGGCACCCAGTAGTCCCACCCGTCTGCTGGCCAAGGGGCGTCAAACGCCATCACCCGGTCCACACCGGGTAGGGTCGTCATCACACGGCACAGGCCCGGATGGCACAGCAGGTCCACGCGCGCGGCACCGGCGGCCTTCAGCCACGCCACGTAGCGGCAGAAGTGGATCACGTCGCCGTGCCCGGCCTCCAAGGTGACCAGGATGGCGCGCCCCGTCAGTGGCTCTCCCTGCCACACCGGACACGACAGGCGCCCTTCCAACCTGCCATACCAGTCGCGCGCCTCCAGGTAGGGCCAACCTTCCTCCCAACGCCCCTGGCGCAGCAGCACGTAGGCCAGGTTGAAACGGGTGGAGCGGTGCTGTGGGTCCCGTGCCAGGGCATCGCGCAGGCAGCCTTCGGCTTCGTCAAGGCGACCCTGTGCACCCAGCAAGGCGCCCAGATTGGACCAGGCCGACACAAGACTGGCATCCAGCAACAGCGCGCGGCGGTAGGCGGCCTCTGCTGCATCCAGGTGCTGTCGCGATGTCAGCAGCGCGCCGTAGTTGACCAGCACCTGGGCCAGATCGGGGTTGAGTGCCAGCGCCTGGCGATAGTGCGCCAGCGCCTGCTCCGTAGCGCCAGCCTGCTCGTCGATGTAGGCCAGGTTGGCATAGGCCTCGGCCAGTTGGGGGTCAGCAAGCAGCGCCTGGCGGTACAGGCGCTGTGCCTGCGCATGGTCACCCGCATTGAGCCGGGCGGTGGCGGCGTGGAACAGCGCGACGCCCGGGGTGTCGTCACCCCACTGCGCCATGTCCTCGTGTTCAGTCACCCGCGCGCGTCAGAACGTGCCCGGATAGGCACCGCCATCGGCCAGCACGTTCTGCCCGGTGATGTAGCCGGCGTGCACACTGCACAGGAAGGCGCAGATGGCGCCGAACTCCTCGGGTGTGCCAAAGCGCTTGGCCGGGATGCCCTGGCGGCGTGCGTTGGCCAGGGCATCCACGCTCTGGCCGGTCTTCTCGGAATTGGCCGCCAGCATGGTCTTGATGCGGTCGGTATCGAACACGCCGGGCAGCAGGTTGTTGATGGTCACGCCCTGCGCGGCCAGCGGGCTGCGCGCCACGCCGGCCACAAAACCGGTCAGGCCGCTGCGCGCGCCGTTGGACAGGCCCAGCACATCGATGGGCGCCTTGACCGAGCTGGACGTGATGTTGACGAAGCGCCCAAAGCCGCGCTGGGCCATGCCGTCCACCGTGGCCTTGATCAGCTCGATGGGGGTGAGCATGTTGGCGTCCACCGCCTTCATCCAGGCGTCGCGGTCCCAATCGCGGAAGTCCCCGGGCGGCGGGCCGCCGGCGTTGGTGACCACGATGTCGAAGTCGGAGCGCTGCGCGAACACCGCCGCGCGACCGGCCTCGGTGGTGATGTCTTGTGCACAAAATAGCACGCTAGCCCTCGTGGAATGGGCGTAGTCAGCTATCAATTTGGAAGCATTTGCCTCCAGCTGCTCGGCCCCGCGCGCCACCATGAGCACGTTCACACCCTCCTGCACCAGGGCGCGCGCGCAGCCCCAGCCCAGACCCTTGCTGGCCCCGCATACCAGGGCCCATTTGCCGGCAATTCCCAAATCCATGTCGATGCTCCAATGGTTGTTCGTGGGGCTATTCTTACCGAGCCGCCCCATGCGATGGGCGACCGTGGGGGCTATATTACGCAGTCATGAAGTTCCGCCCCGTCCCTTTGAACGCTCTCCTGGAGCCCTATGCCGACAAAGTCTGCGATGCCGCGCACGCCGTGGCCCAGATCCGCAATGGCGAACACGTATTCGTAGGCACCGGCTGCGCCGCGCCGCGCGCGCTGGTGCAGGCACTGGAGTGCATGCCCAGACCGCCGGCCGACGTGGAGATGCTGCACTTCTTCACCATCAAGGCCTTTGACCACGATGAGCAAGGCCGCTGCACCACGGCCTTCCGGCACCGCAGCTTCTTTGTCGGCGTCGACATGCGTGCGGCCGTCAAGCAGGGGCTGGTGGACTACGTGCCCATGTCGGTGGCGCGGGTCCCCGAGATGATGGCCCTGGGCCGCATTCCGGTGGACGTGGCACTGATCCAGGTGTCGCAGCCCGACGCCTTTGGCTACGTGAGCCTGGGCGTATCGGTGGACATCATCCCGGCGGCCATTGCCCGCGCACGGCTGGTGATTGCCGAGGTCAACCCCAACATGCCGCGTTCCATGGGCGACTCCACGCTGCACATCAGCCGCATCGACCACCTGGTTCCGGTGGACACCCCCATCACCCGCTTCGAGCGCATCCCGGTGCAGGAGGACAACGTGCAGCGCATCGCGCGCTACATCGCCGGCATCATCGACGACGGTTCCACGCTGCAGATCGGCCTGGGCGAGGTGGCCCATGAGGCCCTGCAGTACCTGACCGACCGCAAGGACCTGGGTGTGCACTCGGATTTGATCTCGGACGCCATCATCCCGCTGCTGATGAACGGCAACCTGACCGGTGCGCGCAAGACCAACAAGCCGTTCAAGATCGTCGCCAGCCTGGCCCTGGGCTCGCGCGCGCTGTACGACCTGATCGACAGCAACCCGCTGTTCTCGTTCGAGCCCATGGACGCCGTGTGCAACCCGGTGACGATTGCCGCCCAGCACAAGATGGTGGCCATCGCGCAGGCCTACTCCATCGACCTGACGGGCCAGGTCTGCATCGACCAGTTCGATGGCGAGTTCTACAGCGGCATCGGCAGCCAGGGCGAGTTCCTGCGCGGCGCCTCGCGCTCACCGGGCGGTAAGCCCATCGTGTGCATGACCGCCACCACAGCCGACGGCACGCAGTCGCGCATCCGCCCGTCCCTGCTGGCCGGTGAGGCCGCCACCATTGCCCGCACCGACGTGCACTACGTGGTCACCGAGTACGGCATCGCCTACCTGTTTGGCAAGTCCATCCGCGAACGGGCCACGGCGCTGATCCAACTGGCGCACCCGCAGTTCCGCCCCGAACTGTTTGCCCAAGCCCAGGCGCTGGGCTACATCGGCGCCGACCAGACGCTGCAGAATCTGCACGCCTACCCGGTGGAAGACGAACTCACGGTCACGCTCAAGGACAACCGCACGGTGCTGCTGCGTCCGGCGCTGTCCAGCGATGCACAGGGCATCCGCGACCTGTTCCACCACCTGAGCGAAGAGGACATCTACACCCGCTTCTTCCGCCATGTGCGCGGGCTGTCGAACGCCGAGGTGCAGCGCCTGTGCAATGTGAACGACGAGAACGAGGTGGCGTTTGTGGCCACCACCGGAGCGCGCGAGGCGTCGGAAATCGTGGCCCAGTCCTGCTACTTCATCAACCCCACCACCAACCTGGCCGACACGGCCTTCATGGTGCACCCGGATTGGCAGGGCAGCGGCCTGGGCACGGCGCTGCAGAACTACATGGTGGCGCACGCCAAGAAGCGCGGCCTGCGCGGCTTCGTGGCCGACGTGCTGCCCAACAACACGCGCATGCTGCGCCTGGCACGCAACGGGTCAACCACGGTACAGGTGGAGAAGAACTCCGACTCGGTTCACATCACCCAGCTAATCTAGGCCGGACCCGTATCGCGACTCAAAGCCCGGTTACGTCGACAAAGCCGTCTGCCCGGGGAAAGCGCGCCACCATCCAGTGCCGGTCAATGTCCAGGGCCGCAATCACGGGCAGCGGCAGCTCGGCCACCATGTCCGGGCCGGGCTGGGGCATGTCGGCCAACAGGGCCGCCAGATGCACCACGCCGGCCAGCGCGTCAAAGGGTTGGGCGGCCATGGGGTCGCCGGCGCTTTGCAGGCCGTTGACGATGGCATCGGGAAAGTTCCAGTGCCGCGCCAGCACGGCCGTCACCTGGCCCTCGTCAAATCCGAGCAGACGCTGCTCGCGCTCCCAGCGCGCCTCGGCCGGGTTGGGCAGGGCCTCGATCTCGACCAGACTCTCGGGCGAGCGCTGACCAATCAACAGTTCGCCCAGGCGCAGCATCATGCCGGCCAGCCAGGCCTGCTGTGGGTCCAGTCCCGCACCGCCGGATAGCCACTGGGCGTAGCCGGCGCAGGCCATGCTGAACTTCCAGAAGGCCGTGCGGTCCAGCCCCGGAACCTGTGGAAACGCGGTGCTGATGCTGGTGGACAGGGCGAGTGCGCGCACGCGCGACATGCCCATCAACTGGATCGCATGTTCCAGCGACAACACCTGGCGGCTGAGCCCGAATTGGGCACTGTTGGCCAGGCGCAGCAGGTTGGCGGTGAGCGCGGGATCCTTCGCAAGAATGGCCTCCACCTGAGTGGCCGATGCATCCGGGTCATTCAGGGTCCGGATCAATGCGTGGGCCACCTCGGACATCACGGGCAGCTTGGCAGACTGGAAAAAGGCGGTCAGGGTCGGCATGAAAACTCCATAGGGAGCGTCAAGTATAGAAAGTTGGGTCGCTGCCAGCCAGCAAAAACCCTAGGCCGGCTTGCGGCTACAGACAAAGACGCCGGCAATGACCAGCACTGTGCCGGCCACCAGCCAGGCGGTCAACGGCTCGCCCAGCACCACCACGCCCATGAGCATGGTTGACATGGGCCCGACCATGCCCACCTGGGCTGCCAGGCCGGAGCCGATGCGCTCAATGGCCATCATCACCATCATGACCGGCACCACGGTGCACAGCGTGGCGTTGAGCACCGACAGCCAGACCACGTCCGGCGCCACGGACAGTGCCGCGTCCAGCGGGCGCAGGACCGCAAACTGGGCGATGCACAGCACGCAGGCCACCGACGTGGCCAGCCCCACCAGTCGCAGCGAGCCCAGGCGCCGCACCATTTCACCGCTGTGGAACAGGTAGAGCGCATAGCTGACCGCGCTGAGGAACACCAGTGCAGCGCCGAGCGCCACGTCCGAGCCCTGCAGCGTGACCTCGTGCCCGAACACGAGCAACACACCGCAGTAGCTGATGGCCATGCCCGCCACCTGGCGCCGTCCAATGCGCCGGTGTGCCAGGAACAGGCCCAGCAGCAGGACCAGCGTGGGGTTGAGGTACAGGATCAGCCGCTCAAGCGAGGCAGTGATATGGGCCAGCCCGGCAAAGTCCAGAAAACTGGCCAGGTAATAGCCGGTCACGCCCAGCCAGACGATGCCCAGCCAGTCCTTGCGCGTCAGCGACACCGGCGTCCTCTGCGGCGTGGGACGGCTGGCCCACCAGCTCATCGCCAGGAAGAACGGCAGAGCGAACAGCATGCGCAGCATGATCAGCGTGACCGCATCCACGCCGTGCCGGTACGCCAGCTTCACGATGATGGCCTTGCCACTGAACGCCACGGCGCCAAGGACCGCGAGCGCCAGTCCGGTTGCTATTGATTTGGTAGCTATATGTTCAGATTCCACGAGACCAGCACCTTGTTTTTCCTGCAAGCAGGTGAACCGGCGGAGCGCCCGTTCACCGCGCGCCCTCACTGTACAGGACGCCGTGAAATTTCAGGGTCTAGAATCCCCCCAATTACCGCCACCCGACTGACGTCCACACCCTGCGCCCGCACCATGAATCCTGAACCCGGAACCGATCTGGAATCCGAACTGCACAGGCTGCGCGACGCGCTGCAGCCGGGGCTCGGCGCCGCGCTGTCGCAGAACATGACCGATTTGCTGGCGCAGGCCGTCGAACAGAGTCCCTTCGGCATCGTCGTCATGGATATTTCGGGCCAGGTTGAGTATTGCAACCGCGCATTCACCGCCATGTCGGGCTTCACGCTGGCAGATATTGTTGGCACCAACCCCCATCCGTGGAATCCGGCCGAAACCACAGAGTCCTTCTACAGCAGCCTGCTGTCTTCGCAAAACCTGGGCGAACCCTGGCGCGGCGACCTGCAGAACCTGCGCAAGGACGGCAGCATGTATTGGGAACGCCAGATGGTGTCCACGCTGCGCGATGCAGAGGGCAAGCAGACCCACCTGATTGCGGTCAAGGAAGACATCAGCAACCGCAAGCAAAAGAGCGAGCGATACGAGCAGACGCGCCGCCTTCAGGAGCAGGCGCTGGTCTCCAGCAGCAACGGCATCATGATCACGCGCAGCGACGATGACGACCACTCCATCGTCTACGTGAATCCGGCGTTCGAGCGCATCACTGGCTACCACGCCGACGAGGTCATCGGCCTGGAGGGCCGCTTCCTGGTGCGCGACGACCTGGCCCAGCCCGACCTGGACAACATCCGATCGGCCCTGCGCGAGGGGCGCGAAGGCGCGGCCACACTGCGCAACTACCGCAAGGATGGCTCGCTGTTCTGGAACGAGTTGCGCATCGCCCCGGTACGCGACCTGAGCGGCGCGGCCACCACACACTTCGTCAGCGTCATCAACGACATCAGCGAGCGCGTGCGCTACCAGCAGGCACTGGAGTACCAGGCCAACCATGACAGCCTGACCGGTCTGGCCAACCGCAACCTCCTCAATGACCGCATTGAGCAGGGCATTGCCTGGTCCAAGCGGCACGAAAGCACGCTGGGCGTCATGCTGCTGGATCTGGACCATTTCAAGCTGGTCAACGATGCCTCGGGCCACCGCGCCGGCGACGCCCTGCTCAAGGAAGTGGCGCACCGCCTGAAGTCCTGCGTGCGCGAGACCGACACCGTGGCACGACTGGGTGGCGACGAATTCGTCATCATCCTCACCGACCTGCCCCAGGCCGATGATGTGGACCAGATCGCCGAGAAGATTCTCTCCACGCTGTCGCGTCCCATCGAGGTGGCCGGGCGCGACATCTTCGTCACGGCCAGCATCGGCGTGTCGCTCTACCCCCGCGACGGCGACCATGGCGAAATCCTGCTGCGCTACGCCGACATGGCCATGTACCGCGTGAAGGAGCATGGGCGCAACAGCGTGCGCCAGTTCATGCCGGAAATGGGGTCGACCGCGATCAGCCGCCTGGACATGGAGGCCGCGCTGCGCCGGGGCCTGGACCGCGGCGAGTTCCTGCTGCACTACCAGCCCAAGATCGAACTGCCAAGCCAGCGCATCGTCGGAGCCGAGGCCTTGATCCGCTGGCAGCACCCGCAAATCGGGCTGGTGCACCCCATCGAGTTCATCCACCTGGCGGAAGAAACCGGCCTGATCCTGCCCATGGGCGAATGGGTCCTTCGGGAGGTCTGCCTGCAACAGGTCCGCTGGCGCGAGCAGGGACTCGCACCCATGAAGGTTGCGATCAACATGTCGGCCCGCCAGTTCCGCCAGGAAGACCTGGCCGAGCGCATCGCCGCAGTGTTCGCCGACACGGGAGCCGACCCCGCCCAGTTCATCCTGGAGCTGACCGAAAGCATGGTCATGCACGATGTGGACAGCACCCTGGTGGCGCTGCGCGCGCTCAAGCAGTTGGGCGTGTCGCTGTCGCTGGACGACTTTGGCACCGGCTACTCCAGTCTGTCCTACCTGCGCCGCTTCCCGATCGACGAACTGAAGATCGACCGGTCCTTCATCAATGACATCCATACCAACCATGACGATGCCGCCATCGCCGGCGCCATCGTGGCCATGGCGCGCAGCCTGAGCCTGTCGGTGGTGGCCGAGGGCGTGGAAAAGCGCGAGCAGGCGGAACTGCTGGCCTCCCTGGGCTGCAACCAGGTACAGGGCTACTACTACGCGCGCCCCATGACCGAAGCGGCCTTCACCACCCGACTGCACGAGCAGCAGAACGGAAAAGTATGAGCAAACTGAGCTGGAACGCGGTCCCCCAACCGGAGCTGGCGCTGCTGCTCAAGCAAGCCAAACTGGATGCCTCCCGCGCGGTGGGCAGCTCCACGGTCTACCACCTAACCATCGGCAACCGCGAGGTTCTGGCGGTCTCCCTGCCGGACGGCCAGGCCGTCATCATCGAGACCCAAGCCCCACCCAAGGTCAAGCGCCGGCGTATCGACCCACCCGCGTCGGCCTGAGCCGGCGCCGGATTCAGCGTCGATTCAGCGCCGCAAGAGCCGGCGCAAGGCATTCCAGCCGGTCAGCGCGGCCAGTGCCAACCCGCCCGCAACCACGCCCGACAGCGCATCCAGCAGCAGGGGCAACACCGCACGGGCCACGCCGTTGCCACCCACCGACTCCATCAGACCTTGCAGGGCGTGGTGCAGCGGTTCCAGGCCGTGCACCAGGATGCCACCACCGACCAGGAACATCGCCGCCGTGCCCACCACCGTGAGCGTCTTCATCAGCGCGGGCGCGGCCCATAGCAGGCCCCGCCCCAATGCCCGCAGCACGCCGAAAGCAGACCGGCGAGTCAGGTACAGGCCGGCGTCGTCCAGCTTCACGATGCCGGCTACAACGCCATAGACACCAAAGGTCATCAGCACCGCAATCCCGCTGAGCACCGTCAGTTGGGTCGGCCAGGGACTGCCCTGCACCGTTCCCAGCGTGATGGCGATGATCTCGGCCGACAGCACGAAGTCCGTGCGCACAGCGCCCCGAATCTTGTCGCGTTCCAGCGCCAGCAGATCCACGGCCGGGTTCTCCAGCGCCTGCAGCAGTTCCTCCTGGTGCGCCTGCTCCTCCGAGTCGTCGTGCAGGTATTTGTGTGCCAGCTTCTCGAAGCCTTCCAGGCACAGGTAGGCGCCGCCCACCATCAGCAGCGGTGTCACGGCCCAGGGGATGAAAAGACTGATCAACAGCGCCGCCGGCACCAGAATCAGCTTGTTCAGCAAGGAGCCCTTGCAGACGGCCCACACCACCGGCAGCTCGCGGTCGGCGGTGACGCCAACCACCTGCTGGGCATTGAGGGCCAGATCGTCGCCCAGCACGCCGACCGTCTTTTGCGCGGCCACCTTGGACAGCACGGCCACGTCGTCAAGAATGGTGGCAATGTCATCGATCAGGGCAAGCAGGCTACTGGACATGGTGTGAGGATGCAGGCGGAAAAGTCCCATTGTCGCCGCTCCACGGCGGACGCCGCCGCCGCCCGGCCCGCCCGACGCCGCGTGCAGTAATATGTTCCACCCTGTCGCCCATTACTCCCCGAGGAACCCACACCATGTCCATTACCGTCCATGTCGAACTGGGCTACGAATTTGAGGTCAAGGCGCCTTTCGGGGAAGTCTTTGGCGTGCTGTCCGATGTACCGGCCTCCGCAAGCTTCTATCCCCAGGTCGACAAACTGGTCGACCTGGGCGGTGGAACCTACCGCTGGGAAATGGAAAAGATCGGCCTGCCGCAAATCAGCCTGCAGACGGTGTATGCATCCACCTATGTGGCCAACAAGGCCAAGGGCACCGTGGTCTGGACGCCCGTCGCAGGCGAAGGCAATGCGCTGGTGTCCGGGAGCTGGCATCTGACCGACCACAAACGTTCCACCCAGATCGTGCTGGCTGTTGAAGGCGATCTACACATCCCCCTGCCCGCGCTGATGAAGCTGGTCGTGACCCCGGTGGTGGAGTCCGAGTTCGAACGGCTGACCGAGCAGTACATTGCGAACTTGATTCAGCGCTTTGGCGGAGAGGTGTGATCGGATGCTATCTATTTTGTAGCTTAATACGGAGCAACCGCGAGGGCTACGGGCTCTTTTTATTACTCTTCCCTCCCACCCCTGCCGAGCAAACCTCAAAAATCCGCATCCAGCACCACCCGATACCGCGCCTTGCCCGCGCGCAGATGATCCAGCGCATCGTTGGTGCGCGACATCGGAAAATGCTCCACCTGCGGTGCGATGCCGTGGCGTGCGCAGAACTCCATCATCTTGGTCAGCACCACCGGTGACGGCGTCGGCGATGCCGAGATGCTGCGCTGCCAGGACAGGAGGCCACCAGTCCGGACCTTCATCGCCTCGGTCACCACACCCACCATGTGCAGGCGGCCCTTGGGGGCCAGGGTGCCTATCAACGCGTCCCATTCCAGGCTGGCACCGACGGTGACCAGCAGAAAGTCCAGCGTGCCGGCAATCGCCTTGAGTTCCTTCACATCCACGCTGCTGACCGTCTGGTGCGCGCCCAATTGCAGGGCTTCTTCGCGTTTGGACGCTGTCGAGGTGAAGGCGGTGACCTCACAGCCCCAGGCGCGCGCGAACTTGACCGCCAGATGGCCCAGGCCGCCAATGCCGACCACGCCCACCTTGTCGGTAGGCTTGATGCCGTGAATCACAAATGGCAAAAAGGCTGTGCCACCGCCGCACATCAGCGGCCCCGCGCTGGACGGATCCACCCCGGCGGGAATCGGCAGCGCCCAGCCCCAATGCGCACGCACCCGGTCAGCAAAGCCGCCGTGGCGCCCGACGATGGTCGGCTGGCGCTTGGCGCACAGGTTCTGTTCGCCGCCCATGCAGAAATTGCAATGGCAGCAGCTCTGGCTGTGCCAACCCAGGCCCACGCGCTGGCCGACCGTACGCCCCTTGACCTGGTCACCCACGGCAACGATGGTGCCAATGACCTCGTGGCCGGGCACCAGCGGGTAGGTGGCAGGGAACCATTCGCTGTCCACCATGGCCAGATCCGAATGGCAAACGCCACAGTGCTCAACGGCGATCTCGACATCCTCGGACTTGAGGTCGCCCGCGTCATAATCCATCCGCTCCAGCGCTCCGCCAGCCACTTTGGCAGCCCAGGCTCGAAACATTGCCATGGTGTGTCTCCTTGAAAGCTGCGAAGCCTACCGCCTTTCGGGTCACCCTGCCGTGGCAGCGTGTAACGGGTGTGACTGTCCGAGCCGGCGCATAATTCAGCGCGGCATTCGGTTTGCCCCCCAACAACCTAAAAGAAGAGTTTTTCACTATGCATCGCGTCGCCATCAGCAGCACTGGACTGTTTACCCCGCCCGAAGTCATCACCAACGAAGAGTTGGTCGCCGCCTTCAACGCCTACGCCCAACAGGAAAATGCCAAGTACGCCGCCGAAATCGCAGCCGGCACCCGCGCACCCATCACCGACTCCAGCGTCGAGTTCATCGAGAAGGCCTCCGGCATCAAACGTCGCTACGTGATGAACAAGTCCGGCGTGCTCGATCCCCGGCGCATGCGCCCCGAATTCAAACCCCGCCCGGATACCGAGCTCTCGCTGATGGCCGAGATTGCCGTCAAGGCCGCGCAGGACGCGCTGGCCGCCGCCGGCAAGACCGCCGCCGATGTGGATGGCGTGATCTGCGCTGCAGCCAACATGCAGCGCGCCTACCCCGCCATGGGCGTGGAAATCCAGACAGCGCTGGGCATCAGCGGCTATGCCTTTGACATGAACGTGGCCTGCTCCTCGGCCACGTTCGGCCTGGAGATGGCGGTCAATGCGGTGCGCACCGGCACGGCGCGCGCGATCCTCGTCGTCAACCCCGAAATCACCTCCTGCCACCTGGCCTGGCAGGACCGCGACTGCCACTTCATCTTTGGCGACGTCTGCACCGCCATCCTGGTGGAGCGGCTGGATCTGGCACCCGCTGGCGCCTTCGAGATTGTGGGCACGCGCCTGCAGACCACGTTCTCCAATGCCATCCGCAACAACGCCGGCTTCATGTCCCGCGCCGAGGACCGCGACCCCGAGGACCGCGACCAACTGTTCCGCCAGGAAGGCCGGCGCGTATTCAAGGAAGTCTGCCCGATGGCCGCCGAACACATTGCCAACCATCTGGCGGCGCATGAACTGGCACCCACCGATGTGCGCCGCTTCTGGCTGCACCAGGCGAATCTGTCGATGAACCAGTTTGTGATGCGCAAGCTGCTGGGCCGCGATGTCAACCCCGAGGAAGCGCCCATCATCCTGGACGAGTTTGCCAACACCGCGTCGGCCGGCTCCATCGTCGCCTTCCACCGCAACAAGGCCGACTTCCAGAGCGGCCAGTTGGGCGTAATCTGCTCGTTTGGTGCGGGCTACTCGATCGGCAGCGCCATCGTCAGAAAGATCTGACCAGAATCAATGCACTGGACAGCAGTGCCGCAAACCAGAATTCCAGGCGAAAGACCCGGAACAGGATCGCGTTGTAGGCAAAGCCGGGCGGGCACTGCTTGAAGTCTCTCGCCAGCGCCCCGACAGCTGGCAGCAGCACCAGAGGCGCCAGCAGAAGTGCCTGTGCATGCGCCCACGCCAGGGCCAGACACATGACAAGCGGAAACACCAGCAGTGCATCCAACAAAAACCCGGATGCGCGTCGCCCGAAGAGAACGACAAAGGTCTTGCGCCCCACGAGTTGATCGTGTGTGGCATCGCGATGGTTGTTGACTGCCAGCGCTGCGGCAGCCAGGCTGCCCACTGCCAGGCCGGCCATGGCACTGGCTGGGCCGGCGGAATGGGTGAGCAGCCAATCCGTCCCCATCACGGCAACCGGGCCAAAAAACACCACCACCGTCAGTTCCCCCAATGGCGTGTAGGCAATGGGTTTGGGGCCACCCATGTAGGCAAGCGCTGCAAGCAGTGAGCAAATGCCAATGACCAGCACCGGCCAACCACGGTAGTACACCAGGGCAAGCCCCAGCGCCGTGGCGAGCAGGGACAGGACCAGAATGGCCAGCCGGACGGCACGGTGGCTCAGCCACCCCTGCGCCGTAGCCCGCGGCAAACCGGTGCGCTTGCCGACCTTTTCACATCCACGCACCGTGAAGCCAATGTCATTCTGCAGATTGGTGATGGCCTGCATCAACAGCGCGCACATCGCCGCCATGGCGGCCAATACCAGCGGTACGGCTCCGGTGCGCATATACGCAACCGCAGCCCCCACCAGCACCGGCCCCAGCGCCAGAGGCAGACTGGCCGGCCGCAAGGCCACCATCCAGGCCCGCCAGGATCCGGGCCTGACCGGCCTGTCGCCAGGTGTCAGAGCCACACTCCGCTGTGCGGCATTTCAATCGTGGTCGCCGGGTCGCCACCCAGCACGAAGACACCCAGCAGGAAACTGAGCACCGACACGAATACGCTGACCCACAGTGCCGTCCAGAATCCTGCAACCGTAAAGCCTTTCACCAGTCCCGCCACCAGGAGGACCATCAGGGCGTTGATGACGAGCAGAAACAGGCCAAACGTCACGAACGTGAGCGGCAAGGTCAATACGATCAGCAGCGGCTTGACGATGGCATTGGCAAAACCCAGCAGCAGAGCCGAGACCACCAGCGACGACGTGTTCGCAAAGCGAATGCCTTGAAAGATGTGACTGGCCACCCACAGCGAGACCGCGGTGATGGCCCAGTGGACCAGGAAAGGACTCAGCGTATTGGGCATGGGAAGCTGGGCAATGGACTAGCTCAATGCCCGTTTCAGGCGGATCTCTTCCACCCGCACCGGCCCCACTGGCACCGTCTTGGCGCTGCTGGGCTCACGCTTGAAACCGGCCAGTTCATGGAAGCGCAGGGCACGGTCGTTGGACAGGGCAATCCACACGGTCACGTGGGTGCATCCCTCTTCCTGCAGGCCTTCACGGGCAGCATCCCAGAGGGCCAGACCGACCCCGTGGTTCCAGTGGCTGGGAGCCACGTAGATGGCCCAGATTTCGCCCATGGTCTGGGGCGTGCCCTTGTCGCGCGAACGGTCGAAGCCGACGAAGCCAACCATCTTGTCGCCATCCATAGCCACGTGGACCTGGGGTTCTGCGTATTCAATGGCCTCGCGCCAGTAGGCCGGCGGTTTCTCCAGCGCTGACACAGGGACCGGCGCATTGGGCACCGCAGACTTGAATGCTTCGCACACGGTGGCGTTGTGGAGTTCGGCGATGGCCTTGGCATCGCGCAGGGTGGCGGGGCGAACCGTGATGGTAGTCGTGGTAGACATGTCTGAACGTAATCTCGAAGCAAAAAAGAAAAGGGCTCAATTGTCGCTGCAAATGCCCATCGCTGTTGCAGCGCAATATCGACGGGGCTGATACCGCACAAACCCGGGGTTCAGTTTTCACGTTACCTAGGGTCAGCACCATTGCCAGTGCCGGTGCGCAACTTGAGAATGGCCGCCACCCTTTGTTCCAACCGACGCCCAGGACCTTTCATGCCCGCAGCCATCTCCGTAGTCCCCAGCGACCTGCCCCTGCAATGCCTGTGCCGTTGGGAACGCGAGCGCGCTGACCGGGTCTACCTGACCCAGCCGCTCGGTGGTGGCGCGGTGCAGGACATCACCTGGAAGGAAGCCGCCGACCAGGTGCGCCGCATGGCCACCTGGCTGACCGCCCAGCGCTGGCCGGCAGGCAGTTGTGTGGCGATCATCGGCAAGAACAGTGCCCACTGGGTCCTGGCCGACCTGGCCATCCAGATGGCGGGGCATATTTCGGTGCCGATTTACCCCACCTTCAACGGCGAAGCCATTGCCTACATCCTGTCACACAGCGCGTCCCGAGCCTGCTTTGTCGGCAAGATGGACGACACCGTCAACCTGCAAACCGGCCTGCCAGCCGGTCTCCCCGTGATTGCCTTGCCGCTGGGGCCCTCCCTGCAAACCCTGGAGTGGAATGACCTGTTGGCCACCAGTGCGCCGCTGCCAGGCACACCCGCGCCAGACCTGGACGCCATCTGCACCATCATCTACACCTCCGGCACCACGGGCAAACCCAAGGGTGTGGTCCATACCTACCGCTCCATGGCCTGGGGCGTGACCAGTGCCACACGGCGTGTGCGCATGGGCAGTGACGAGCGCTTCATGTCCTACCTGCCGCTGGCCCATGTCGCCGAACGCATGCTGATCGAGCAGGCCTCGCTGCGCCATGGCGGCCACATCTTCTTTGCCGAGGCGCTGGACACCTTTGTCCAGGACCTGCAGCGTGCGCGGCCCACCGTCTTCTTTTCGGTTCCGCGCCTGTGGGTCAAATTCCAGCACGGGGTGCACGCTAAGATGCCGGCGAAGAAACTCAACCTGCTGATGGACCTGCCATTGATTGGAGGTCTGGTGCGCCGCAAGATCCTCAAGGGTCTGGGACTGGACCAGTGCCACATCGCCGCCGGTGGCGCGGCGCCCATGCCGGCCGACGTGCTGCAGTGGTACCGCAAGCTGGGGCTGGACCTGATCGAGGTCTACGGCATGACCGAGAACTGCGGCGTGTCCCACTCCACGCTGCCCGGCTCGCGCCTGATCGGATCGGTGGGCCTGACCTACGACCATGTGGAGAGCCGCATCGACCCCGCCAACGGCGAAATCCAGATGCGCAGCCCGGCCCTGATGCAGGGCTACTACAAGGAACCGGCCGCCACGGCGGAGTGCATGACCGCCGACGGCTGGCTGCGCACCGGCGACAAGGGGCGGATCGACGAGCAGGGCTACCTGTACATCACCGGTAGGGTGAAGGACATTTTCAAGACCAGCAAGGGCAAATACGTCGCGCCAGCGCCGATCGAGGACCTGCTGGTGCTGCACCCCGACATCGAGGCCTGTGCCGTCGCCGGTGCACAGCTCACGCAACCCATAGGCCTGGTCATGCTGTCGCAGGACGCCATCGCCCGCTGCACCAGCCCCGATGCCAAACAGGCGCTGACGCTGTCACTGGCCGAGCACCTAGCCACCGTCAACGCCCGGCTGGAACCGCACGAACGCATGGACTGCCTGGCCGTGATCTCCACCACCTGGACCCCGGAGAATGGCTTTGTCACCCCCACGCTCAAGGTCAAACGCATGCGCATCGAGGAGGCCTATGCCAGTCACTACGATGCTTGGCTGGCGCAAAAGCAACCGGTTGTCTGGAGCGAGGCCTGATCATTACGCTATAGTTTTCATAGCTTATCACGCACATTTCACGAGGGCTGGCGGCCTTTTTTACTTACAACGCCGCATCCAATCCAGTGGCCGGATAATGTGAACCCATGCGCACCTTCCAATTCGCTCTCGCCGCCAGTCTGGCGGCACTGGCCCTGTCGGGCTGCACCAGCCTGACGCCCACCGGCCCGGCCCCGGACCGGACCACCGCCATCACCATCCTGCACACCAACGACCACCATGGCCGCTTCTGGCACAACGGCGATGGCGAGTACGGCATGGCCGCGCGAAAGACGGTGGTGGACGCCATCCGCGCCGAAGTCGCAGCCGCTGGCGGCTACAGCCTGCTGCTCGATGGTGGAGACGTCAACACCGGCGTTCCCGAGTCCGACCTGCAGGATGCCGTGCCCGACTTCAAGGGCATGAACCTGCTGGGCTACGACGCCATGGCGGTGGGCAACCACGAGTTCGACAAGCCCCCGTCCGTGTTGGCCATGCAACGCAAGCTGGCCGCCTTTCCGATGCTGTCGGCCAACATCTACCGCAAGGGCGAACGCATGTTTGCGCCCTACCAGCTGTTCAACCTGGGTGGCGTACGGGTGGCCGTGATGGGGCTGACCACGGAAGACACGCAGAAACTGGGTAACCCCGACAACATGCAGGACCTGGAGTTCCGCAGCCCCATCCAGGAGGCCGCCAAGCTGGTGCCCGAGTTGCGGGGCAAGGCGGACGTGGTGATTGCCGCCACCCACATGGGCCACTATGCCGACGGCGAGCATGGCATTCAGGCCCCGGGTGATGTGGAAATGGCGCGCGCGGTGAAGGGCCTAGACTTGGTGGTGGGCGGTCACACGCAGAACCCCGCCTGCATGAAGGCCGAGAACGTGCTGGACACTGCCTATGTGCCCGGCACGCCCTGCAGCCCCGACCGGCAGAACGGCACCTGGATCGTGCAAGCGCACGAGTGGGGCAAGTACGTGGGCCGCGCCGACTTCCAGTACCGCAACGGCACGTTCACGCTGGTGAAGTACGCGCTGATCCCGATCAACCTGATGAAGCCCGCCGAAGAGGGTGCCACGCCCCAGACCTATACCGCGCCCATCGCCGAGAACGCGGAGATGCTGGCCCTGCTCAGGCCCTTCCAGGACTTCGGTCAGCAAAAGCTGCTGGCGCCGGTGGGCAGCAGCGATGCCCGGCTGGAAGGTGACCGCTCGGTGGTGCGCCGGCAGGCCACCAACCTCGGCATGCTCATCGGCCAGTCCATGATGGACAAGACCCACGCCGACTTTGCCGTGGTCAACGCCGGTGGTGTGCGCGACTCCCTGCCCGCCGGGCCCATCACCTACAAGGACGTGCTCAAGGTGCATCCCTTTGGCAATACGCTGGCCACGCTGGCCCTGAGTGGACGCGAGGTGCTGGAGTACCTCCAGACGGCAACCAGGATGAGCCCGCGCTCTGGCGGCTTCCCCCACTTCTCGGGCGTGGAGCCCATTCTTGCGGGCAACACCGTGGTGCAGGCGCGTATCGCCGGCGCATTCGTGAACCCCACGCAGACGTACCGGATGGTCATCAACAACTTCATGGCCGTCGGCGGTGATGGTTACCCCAAGATGACCGACCACCCCGGCTACGTGAATACCGGCTTTGTGGATGCCGAGGTGCTGCGCGCCTTCATCGCCGATCACAGTCCGCTGCAGGCCGCCCGGTTCGCACCGCCCAAGCCCATGACCTGTGTGGAGAAACACTGCGAATGAGTTCCCCCTCCCGTCGCAGGAAGCTGCGCGTGCTGCCACGCCCGGCACCCCGCCCGGCTTCACCGGGACGCACCACGCAGGATCTGATCGTCGACGGTTACGCGCCGGCGCAGATGATCGAGGACCTGCGCAAGTACCAGGCCGAGCTGGAAATCCAGAACAAGGCCCTGCGCTACAGCCAGCAGGAGGCCGAGGGCGCCTCCGAACGATTCGCCACGCTGTTCTCCAACGTGCCGCTGGCGCTGATGGTGGTCGACGAGGAGGGTCTTGTCATGGCCAGCAACGCCATGGCGCTGCGCCTATTCCAGCCGCTGGAGAGTGACCCGCCGCTGCACTTCCTGCTGCCGTTTGTGGGTGCCCAGCACACCGACGAGGTGGCGGTGGCCTTCATCAACGCCAAGGCCACCGGCACCAGCGAGGTCAGCGAGGTGGTGTTCCTGGCCGGCTCACAGGGCACCTTCACCGGTGACCTGCACATTGCCCGCATCGAGAACCCGCAAGACGAACTGGCGCACTTCATCTGCGCCATCATCGACCAGGGGCCGCTGCTGGCGCAACGCCACGCGCTGCAAAAGAGCGCGGCGGTGCTGCAGCAGCGCAATGAAGACCTGCTGCTCAGCGAGAACCGCATGGCGGCCATCATCAACTCCTCCCTCGATGCCATCCTGTGCGTTGACGAGCAGCATCGCATCACGGTGTTCAACCCTGCGGCCACTGCGCTGTTCGAGTGCGCCGAAAGCCAGGCGCTGGGCAGCAAGCTGGAGCGCTTTCTGCCACAGGTGGAGGCTGCCCTGGCAGCCCGCAAGGTACCCACGCAGACCACGCTGGGCGAGTTCCAGGCCACCACCTTGCAGGGGCGAGAGATTTTTGTGGAAATCAGCGTCTCGCTGGAGCGGCGCCTGACGTCGCGCGTGCCTTCGAACCAACCGAGCGCACTGGCCGTTGCGCGGCGCGGCGTGCAGGGCCAGCACGGTGAAATAACCACCATCTTCGCGCGAGACCTGACCGCGGCCAAGCTGGCCGAGGCACGCCGCGTGGCACTGGAAACCCAGTTGCGCGAATCGCAGAAGATGCAGGCCATGGGCACCATGGCCGGCGGCATTGCGCATGACTTCAACAACATCCTCTCGGCCATCCTGGGCAATGTGGACCTGGCCAAGCAGGACACGCCCGAAACGTCCCCCGCCCTGACCAGCCTGCAGGAGATCGAGAAGGCCGGCCGGCGCGCGCGCGATCTGGTGCGCCAGATCCTGACCTTCAGCCGCAACGAGGTGCCCAAGCGCACTCCCATCCAGCTCGACGACGTGGTGCGCGAAGCCGCCCGCCTGATCAAGGTGGCCTTGCCGCCGCTGGTGGACCTGCAGGTTGTCATTGCCCCCGGGACCGCACCCATACTGGCCGACACCACGCAGGTGGAACAGGCCCTGCTGAATCTGGGCACCAACGGCATGCTGGCCATCGGTGGCAAAAAGGGGACCCTCACCATCACGCTGGGAAGCACGGAGCTGGCACAGTCCGACGCCGGTCGCCTGGGTCTGAGCGGTGGCCATTACGTGACCATCTCCGTACGGGACAACGGCAATGGCATGTCACCCGAAACGCTGGACCGCATCTTCGAGCCCTTCTTCACCACCCGCGAGGTAGGCCAGGGCACGGGCCTGGGCCTGTCCGTGGTGCACGGCATCATGCAGACGCACCAGGGTGCCATCGACGTGCGCAGCACGCTGGGCCAGGGCAGCGTGTTCACCTTGTATTTCCCGCCCACGCAGGAAAGGGCCGTGGCACCCGTGGCCGAGCCGGCCGCCGCCGAGCCCATCCGCGGCAAGGGACGCCACGTGATGTATGTGGACGACGATCAGGCGCTGATCTTCCTGATTGCGCGCGTGCTCAAGCGCCGGGGATTCACGGTGACCACCTTCACCGACCCGCACGAGGCCCAGGCTGCCCTGCAGGCAAATCCCCGGGCCTTTGACATCCTGGTGACCGACTACAACATGCCGGGCTACAGCGGCCTGGACCTGCTGCGCCAGGTCAAGCAGATCCGTGCCGACCTGCCGGTGGCGCTGGCCTCCGGCTATGTGACACCGGAACTGGAGCAGAGCGCCATGATTGAGGGCGCCAGTGCACTGATCTACAAGCCCAACGACGTCAATGAGTTCTGCGAGACCGTGCAGCGCCTGATTGCCGACAACGATGCTGGCTGAAGTCGCTGCCCCGGTGCCCTCCACCATCCAGGTGGTGTTTGTGGACGATGCCGTCGTGGTCCTGGAAAAGCCCGAGAGCCTGCTGTCCGTCCCCGGGCGGGGCCCGGACAAGCAGGATTGTCTGAGCGCGCGGGTGCAGCGACAGTTTCCTGACGCCCTGGTCGTGCACCGACTGGACATGGCCACATCCGGGCTGATCGTCATGGCGCGCGGGGCGGCGGCCCAACGCACCCTCAGCGACGCATTTGCCCACCGCATGGTGGCCAAGCGCTATGAGGCCGTCGTCCATGGACAGATTCTGGGCGAGCCGCACAGCTGGCAAGTCATAGACCTTCCTATTGGCGTGGACTGGCCCAACCGCCCCCGGCGCGTCATCGACCATGCGCATGGCAAGGCCAGTACCACACGCCTGCAGATCGGCCACTACGACCCGGTGAACCATGTCACCCACGTCGTGCTGGAGCCGCTCACGGGCCGCACCCACCAATTGCGGGTGCACCTGCAGGCCATCGGGCACCCCATCCTGGGCGACTATCTGTATGCGCCGCCCGAGGTGGCCGCTCAGTCGCCGCGGCTGCTGTTGCACGCCAGCGACCTCACGTTTGCCCATCCGGTCACGGGCCGCACCATGCGTTTCAGCTGCCAGCGCCTAAAATGCCCGGGTGAACCCCATACAGAACGCTGATCTTCACTGCCATTCGACCGTTTCCGACGGCACGCTCACGCCCGAGGAACTGGCCGCGCGCGCCAGCGCCAACGGCGTCGAGTTGTGGGCCCTGACCGACCATGACGAAATTGGCGGCCAGCACCGCGCCGCGCAAGCGGCCAAGGCGCATGGCATGCGCTACCTGACCGGCACGGAGATCTCGGTCACTTTCGTCGGCCAGACGGTGCACATCGTCGGCCTGGGTTTCGACGCCGATGACGCGAACCTGCGCGCCGGCCTGCGCCGCACGCGGGGCGGGCGCGAGGAGCGCGCTAGGGAGATGTCCGATGGACTGGCCAAGGTAGGCATCAAGGGCGCGTACGACGGCGCCCTGAAGTTTGTGGGCAACCCCGAACTCATCTCGCGCACGCACTTTGCGCGCTTTCTGGTGGAGACGGGTGTCTGCAAGGAAACCAGCGAGGTGTTCCGCAAGTACCTGACCGAGGGCAAGCCCGGCTTTGTGCCGCACCGCTGGGCCTCGCTGAAGGACGCCGTGGAGTGGATCCGCAACGCCGGTGGCCTGGCCATCATTGCCCACCCCGCGCGCTACAAGTTCACGCCCACCGAAGAGTTTGCGCTGTTCTCCGAATTCAAGGCCCACGGTGGCCAAGGCGTCGAAGTGGTGACCGGCAGCCACACCACAGCCGAGTACGGAATCTATGCCGATACGGCGCGTGAATTTGGCCTGGCGGCCTCGCGTGGCAGCGACTTCCACAGCCCCGATGAGAGCCATACCGAATTGGGCACCCTGCCCTTTCTGCCCGCCAATCTGACCCCCGTGTGGGACCTGCTGGCATCCCGCATCCAATAGGCGCTTGCGCCCGCATCCGAGACTGATCCAAACGGCATGGCCCAATACTTCGAAGTTCACCCCGACAACCCCCAGGCCCGCTTGCTCAAGCAGGCCGTGACCCTGCTGGAGCAGGGTGGCGTGCTGGCCGTGCCCACCGACTCCAGCTACGCGCTGGTCTGCCACCTGGATGACAAGGCGGCGGTCGACAACCTGCGCCGCATCCGTGGCGTGGACGACAAGCACCACCTGACGCTGCTGTGCCGCGACCTCAGCGAACTGGCCAGCTACGCGCGCGTCGACAATGCGCAATACCGCCTGCTGAAGTCCGCCACGCCCGGCCCGTACACCTTCATCCTGGAAGCCAGCAAGGAAGTGCCACGCCGGGTCAGCCACCCCTCGCGCAAGACCATTGGCTTGCGCGTACCCGATCACACGGTGCTGCAGGAGCTGCTAGCCCTTCACGGATCTGCGTTGCTAGCTACTACTTTGATAGCACCGGGTGATTCGGACCCAATGAACGATGCCGCAGACATCCGTGCACGCTTTGAAAAGCTGATAGCCGGCGTCATCGATGCCGGTGCCTGCCCGCAGGAGCCCACCACCGTGATCGACCTGACCGGGGCGGAGCCCCAACTCATCCGCCAGGGGCGTGGCGACCTTGCCCGCCTGGGGTTGTAAAGCTATCACTTTCATTGTTAGGACGAACACCCAGTGCCAATAGACCAACTGATCAGTGCCATCACCACACATGCAATTCCGGTGATCTTTGCCATCACCGTGCACGAAGCGGCTCATGGCTACGCAGCTCGCCAGTTTGGCGACAACACGGCATGGATGATGGGCCGGGTGACATTGAACCCACTCAAACACATTGATCCGTTCAGCACGATTCTGTTGCCGCTCTTGTTGCTCCTGATTTCCAGTCCGGTCATACTGGGGGCAGCCAAGCCGGTTCCAGTTCGGTTTGACAGGCTCCGCAGGCCCAAGCAGGACATGGTGTGGGTCGCCCTAGCGGGGCCTGCGGCCAATTTAGCCATGGCCCTCATATGGGGGATTTGCTTATTGCTCCTGAGGGCAGTGGGCATTCAGGAAGCGTTCTTCTTGGACATGTGCATGGCTGGCATCAGCGTGAACACTGTCCTCTTTGCATTCAACCTGTTCCCGTTGCCGCCGTTGGATGGTGGGCGAATCCTGGTTGGTCTGCTTCCTGTCAGGCAGGCGCTCGCAGTGTCGCGCATTGAGCCCTATGGTTTTTTCATTGTTGTCGCGTTGATTTACTTCCAAGTCATTAGCTATTTTTGGATGTACCCAGTGATGTCGATTACCAGGTTCCTGATCAATTTGGTCCTGTCACCCCTTGCAAAGATCCTTTCCTGATCGTCAATCCCAGCTATGACTTCTGTTCGCTTTCTCACCGGCATCACCACCTCGGGCACGCCCCACCTCGGCAACTACGTGGGCTCCATCCGCCCCTCGGTGCGCGCCAGCCTGACGGCCGGCGTGGAGAGCTATTACTTTCTGGCCGACTACCACGCCCTGATCAAGATCGACGAGCCGGCCCGCATCCAGCGCTCCACACTGGAAATCGCCGCCAGCTGGCTGGCCTGCGGGTTGGACCCCGAGCGCGTGACCTTCTATCGCCAGTCCGACATTCCCGAGATTCCTGAGTTGACCTGGCTGCTGACCTGCGTCACCGGCAAGGGCGTGCTCAACCGCGCCCACGCCTACAAGGCCGCGGTGGACAAGAACACCGCCGCCGGCCAGGACGCGGACATGGATGTGAGCGTGGGCCTGTTCATGTACCCGGTGTTGATGGGTGCCGACATCCTGATGTTCAACGCCCACAAGGTGCCGGTGGGCCGCGACCAGATCCAGCACATCGAGATGGCGCGCGACATGGCCAACAGCTTCAACCACCGCTATGGCGAGCACTTTGTGCCGCCGCAGGCCGAGATTGAAGAGTCGGTCGCCACGCTGCCCGGCCTGGATGGTCGCAAGATGAGCAAGAGCTACGACAACACGATTCCGTTGTTCGCCCCGCGCGAACAGCTCAAGAAGCTGATTGCCGGCATCAAGACCGATTCGCGCGCGCCGGGCGAGCCCAAGGACACCGAAGGCTCGGCGCTGTACCAGATCTACCAGGCCTTTGCCAGTGAGGACGAGGCGCAGGCACTGCGCCAGGCCTATGCGGATGGCATCGCCTGGGGTGACGCCAAGCAGATGCTGTTTGAGCGCATCGACCGCGAAATTGCGCCCATGCGCGAGACCTATCTGGACTTGATCAATCACCCTGCCAAGATCGAATCCATCCTGCTGGCCGGTGCCGCCAAGGCACGCCAGCGTGCCACGCCCTTCATGGCCGAATTGCGCCACGCCGTGGGCCTGCGCCGCTTGAGCGACCAGGCCGGAGCCACCAAACAGAAAGTGGCCAAGGCGGCGCTGCCAAGCTTCAAGCAGTACCGCGAAGCTGATGGCCAGTTCCGCTTCAAGCTGGTGGATGCCCAAGGTCGCGTGCTGCTGCAGAGCCTGGGATTTGCGTCACCCAAGGAGGCCGGGCAAGCCATTGGCCTGCTGCAAAAGGAGGGTGCCGCTGCATTGGCCGGCATGGCGTCGCAGCTGGAGGCCCTGCCCGTTGAGGCCAGTGAAGTGGGAGCGGCTTTGGCGCTGCTCTCTGCGGGAACTTAAACGCCCGACCCCCGGTCACAATCACTGCTGTGATTCACGGCAATCCTGCCAACAACCACCCATTCCTGAATGTACTTGCCATGACGAAACGTTCCCTCTGGATTCCCATCACCATCGCATTGGCCTCTCTCGGTGCCACTGCCTTTGCAGCTGAAACAGAGACTCTGCCCTCTGGAGTCAAGATTGAACATACGGTGGTAGGCACGGGTGCCAGTCCCAATGCCACGGACCGGGTCAAGGTGCACTACCGCGGAACACTGGCAAACGGCCAGGAATTTGACAGCTCCTACAAACGCAATGAGCCGGCCGTGTTTCCGCTCAACCGCGTGGTGCCCTGCTGGACCCAAGGGCTGCAGAAGATCAAGGTGGGTGGCAAGGCCACACTGACGTGCCCCCCGGCAACCGCGTATGGTGAGCGCGGCGCAGGCGCCGCCGTGCCACCCAATGCCACACTGACCTTTGAGGTCGAGTTGTTGGCGATCGAGAAATAGGGCGCGCCTACCGTCAGTGCGAGCCGTAGCTGGCGAGACGGCGTACGTCCAGGATGCGGACCTCGCGCCTGTCGATTTCAATCAGTTGCGCTGCCTCCAACTGGTGCAAGACGCGGGAGAAGTACTCCGGTGTCAACGACAGGCGTGAAGCAATGGTGGCCTTGCTGACCGGGAACGATACGGTAACGACACCAAAGTCTTCGTCACTTTCAAGCTCCACGTCCCGTAGCAGGTAGCCGATCAGGCGCTGCATGCCGCTGTGCAGCGTGTATCCCTCCACATCGAGCAACAGCCTGTGCAGACCGTGTGAAATGCCTGACAGCATGTGCATGGAAAAGCGTGGGTCGCGCTCAATCTCGCTGAACACGGCCTGCTTGCTCACCGTCATGATCAGCGTGTCGGTCAGGGCCTGTGCGTTGAGCATGTAGGGCTTGGACAGGAACATCATCGCCTCGGCAAAACTGTGCCCCGGACCAATCAGTTCAATGACCTTTTCCACACCCGTGGGCGACGCAACATACAGCCGAACCTGCCCATAGACCACGACATGGAAAGAGTCGCAGTGTTCACCCGCCCGAAACACCATGTCGCCGCGTGAGAAGCGCCGCAGCCTGCAGCCCCTGGCCACGTTCTGGCGTTCGGGTTCCGAGAAGTTGCTGAACATTGGCAGTGCCCGCAAGTGCCTTGGCATATCAAAATGGTCTGCGCGCATGGTTTCTGGTTTCTTCGCTAAAGTTGACTTGGTTCAACTTTAGGTGCCACTGCGTACTGACGGTATCCCCCGAAGGAGGGGCGCGCCAACTCATAGGAAGTAGACAGAAACAGGTGCAGTAGTTCCAAAGAACTAGTTTGCCGGGGAACTGAAATTTGCTTGATTTGCGTCAAATCGAGCAAACGATTTACTTCGTCAGGAAAGCCCGATTTCAGTGGCGATAACCGCCGCGTGAACGCGGGTGCTGACGTGCAATTTGCGCAGCACATTCTGCACATGGACCTTGACGGTCGTCTCGGCGATCCCGAGTTCGCGCCCAATTTCCTTGTTGCTGGCGCCCTGGGCAATGCCGCGCAGTATTTCGCGCTCACGCGCGGACAGGACATCGAGCGGCGACGTGGGTGGTGCTGGCACAGCGCCGTTGGCTTGACCACCACCAAGGTAGGCGGAAATCATCTTGCTGGTCATTTCTGTGGCAATCACGCTGTCTCCGCTGACCGCGCGCACAATGGCTTGAATCAGGTCATCACCCTCGATGGTCTTGAGCAGATAGCCGGCGGCACCACCACGCAGGGCTGCCGCCATGTCGGCCTCGTCTTCGCTGACGGTCAGCATCACGATCCGCGCATGCGGAACGGCCTCCTGCAGAGCCGCAACGGCATCCACGCCGCGCACGCCAGGCAGGTGGTTGTCCAGCAGGATCAGGTCGGGCTGCAGATCTTGGGCGCGCCGCTGGGCTTCGCCGGCATCCGCCGCATCGCCCACCACCTGCACCCGCGCATCGCGCGACAGCAAGGCCGTCAGCCCACGCCGGAACAGCGTGTGGTCGTCCACCACCAGCACACGGATAGGGCTCACCATTGGGTTGTTCATGGGTTTTCCGTCTGTTTCAGTTGGAAGAAATCGCTCTGGCTTGCGGGTCGACTTGCGCCCCGCTACCCGTGCCGGGCAGCTTCAGACAAACAGTGCACCCATGCCCGGGAGTCGACGACACCTGAAGCGTGGCGCCGATGCGCTGGGCACGTTCAGACATGATATGCAAGCCGACGTGGGTTTCGTCAATGCTGCGATCATCCAATGCAAAGCCCACGCCGTCGTCGCGCACCTCAAACTGCCAAACGGGCTGCTGTTGCACCGTCAGCCACACCTGCGAGGCCCGCGCGTGCTTGCGCGCATTTGACAACGCCTCCTGCACGATGTGAAGGACCTGGATCTGAACTTCACCAGACAGCGGCAGCCCATGCCCGGAAATTTCCAGTGTGGTTGGCAACCCGGTCTGCAATTCGAACTTCCGCAGGGTCGTGGCCAGGGCGGGCTCAATGTCCTCGGCATTGGTTTGCGTACGGAAGTGCACCAGCAACTCCCGCACATCGCCATAGCACTCGCGCACACCGGTATCAATTTCTTCCAGGACCCGCTGGATCACGGCCTGGTCCTGGCTACGCAATGCATCACGCATCAGTTGCACCTGAATCTTCAGGAATGCCAGTGACTGGGCAATCGAGTCATGCAGTTCGCGGGACAACTGGTGGCGCTCCCCCGAAACGGCTGCCGCGCGCTCCAGTGCATTGAGGCGCAGGTTCTCCATGGCACTTGCCAGGTGACTGTTCAGTGCCTCCAGCAAAGAGCGCTCCGCTGCAGTGGGAGTCACCTTGCTGCGGTAGAAGAGATTCATCTCACCCATCAATCGATCATGTACCCGGATGGGCACATTGACGATGGTCTCAAAGCCGGCCTTTGCGCAGTGCTTGCGCGATGGCAGCGGCGTGGAATGGATGGGAATCACCACCAGGTCGCGATGGGGGGCGGGAAGGCCACAAAGGCAGTCACCCACCGTCAGGCATTGCTCATCATTGACCATCTCTCTCGGGAGTCCGTTGGCGGCGAGCATCAGATAGCGCTGCTGGCTTTGGTCTGACCAGCGCAGTGCAACCCCGTCAGCCCTGGCAATCGCCATCACGCGCCTGGAGAATTCCTGCGCCAGGTCTTCGAGTGATGTCGCGCGTGCCACCAGAGCCGTAACTTCATACAACGATTCCAGTCGCTCCCGCTTCTCCTCCAGCTCGGCTGTCTTCTCCACGACCTTGCTCTCCAGCGTGCCATACAGGGATTGCAGATGGGCCGCCATGCCGTTGAACCCGTCCGCAAGGGCCCCGAACTCATCGTGGCCCAAGCGGTCAACCCGGAAGCCAAAATCTCCACCCTGAATTCTCTGGATCGCATGCTTCAGTTGATTCACGGGCTCCAGCACAAACAGGTACCCGGCAACCAGCAGGACTCCAGCCCCCAACAGCGCCAGCATCAGCAAACACAGCTGCAAGAGATGCAACGTTGCGGTCCAACCCGACATATGCGATTCGATGCTGTTTACGAAGGTGTCGATGTCCTCGACGAAACTCTCCGTGTCGGCACTCAGCCGATCCAGGCTCTGCGGGGGGTGTGCGAGCCAATCCGCATGGAATCGGGTCCAGTCGTTCTCGACGGTTGTGAAGTGCTGGCGCACCGTGCCATCCCACGGCACTTGCAACGGGCGTTGGGCGTCACCGTTGCGCAGCAGGGCCAGGCTTTCATTGAATCGGTCCACATTGGCAGACGACTCCCGGACTCCGTTCAATCCGGCGCTGCCCACCGTCAAGGCCATCCGGTAGGCCTGCATGCGCATGCGGCCAGCCTCGTTGACTGCCGCCGCGCCCCCTTCGAGCTGCCATGACATCCACAATGTTGCGCCTGTCGAAATCACCGCCAACACAAGGAACGGCGCCCCCACCAAGGCCAGCTTTGCGCTCAGACTCCAGCGGGATTGTTTGACTGTCATGGACCAAATCTTACCGCCCGGCAAGGGTCCATGCCGGTACCATCAACCGTCGCAGGCTTGGTTGGCATCCATTGCCGCTGCCCATGTAAACACGCTATTGGCTCGAACCTTGGATGCAAAACCCTGTCCCTGCGCACGCATGCCAGCACAGTCCTTGCCATACTGCGTGATGACATAGTGGGTGCAGGTAACCTGTTTGCCGGGACCCAGTGTGGCAATGGCACGCACCGCCCGCACCGTGCCCTGGGCTTCAAGCTTGGCCAAGCGGTTGCGCGTGGATATTTCGGGTGCACTGACGTCGCGAGCCACCTCCTTGATCGGACGGGGCACGGTCTGTGTTGCAAGGTGACGCAAAATCTCCAGCGATTCGGGCCACTGCTCGACTGGAATGCTGCGGTTGGAGTGCTTGGTCATAAAGTCGCCTTTAAATTGAGTCAACAAATAAAGGGCGACGCATACATCGAATACCGGTAGTCCTTCGATGGCAACCCCGCTGGCAAATGACCTATGTCATGTAGCCCGGAAGCTTTGCGTCCTTGACTTTCGTCAAGTTTGCCCTTACCAGATTCGCTCTTGGGAGCCGCCTCGCTGGCTGCGAGCCCGAAACGCCTTTCAAGTCAAAAAGCAATTCGAGTTAGCACAAGTATTACACAAATTGAGACTTTTTTGCAAGCAAATGCAACTCACTGTCGCACGACAAGCGAAAAAGCTGCTATGCAAAATCAAATGCGAGTCAAACCGATTCACCTCGCTCCACAGCCAAGGAGACTGCAGGGTGGTCGGACCGAAACCGTGTCAGGGACTTGAAGCTACCGTGGGCGGAGGCTGGAATTGGTCCATCCATTGCAGGAACTCATCGGCCGGCATGGGTCTAGCCAAGAAGTAGCCTTGCGCAAAATTGCACCCGAATGCGGCAAGCTGATCCCAATGCGCCCGCGTCTCCACGCCTTCAGCCACAACCTTGCGCCCCAGATCGTGAGCCAGATCGATGGTGGATCGCACGATGACTGCGGAATCTTTGCTGACGGACATGTCGCGCACGAAGGATTGGTCTATCTTGATGTACTCCACCGGCAACTTTTGCAGGTAACTCAAAGACGAATAACCGGTACCGAAATCGTCGATATAGAGCGGTATGCCCAACCCCCGCAACTCATTCAGGAAGTGCAGTGCATATTCGGCATCATCCATGATCGTGCTCTCGGTAATCTCCAGCTCCAACAGGCCCGGCGCGACGTTCCATTGACCCTGCAGGCGCCTGATTTTCTCCAGCAACCCGTCGTCGCGCAGGTTACGAGCGGATAGATTGACTGCGATCGGTATCTTTCGGCCTGCGCCGCTCCATGCATGGCCGAGACGCAAGGCTGTCGCTATGACCCACTCGGTGAGGGGCTGGATCAGGCCGGTCTGCTCCGCCACGCCAATGAACTCCCCTGGCATGATGAGACCCCGCTGGGCGTGACACCAGCGCACCAAGCCCTCGGCACCGCAGACACGGCCCGATTTCATATCCACCTTGGGTTGCAGATAGAGTGCCAGCTCTCCTCCCTCGATCGCCCGTCGCAGCTCTCCAGCCATGCTCAAACGACGGGACTGGTCCTGATTCTGTGCCGGATCAAAGACCATGTGCCTGACGCCGTGCCGCTTTGCGAGGTGCAGGGCAATGTCCATGTGCCGGTAGAGGTCCTGTGGGGTCACGCCATGCTCGGGAAAAACGGCTATGCCAATCCTCGCGGAGACCTCCAGAGCAATGTCCGCCAGCAAGAAGGGCTCCGCAAGCCCACTTTCCAGGTGTTGCGCCATGACCAGGGCAGAATTTCTCGTAGCGTTGGGCAACAGCAGGGCGAACTCGTCCCCCCGCAAACGGGCAACCACAGCCGGCTCAGGGGCGACCGCACTCAGACGCGCTCCGAAGTCCCGCAGCAAATCGTCACCGTAACCGAAACCCAACGCATCGTTGATCTCGCTGAGTCGTTCCACATTCATTTGCAGAACCGAGAAACCGCAATCACTGCGCTGCCCATCCACAATGGCGGCTGACATCCGCTCTGTAAACAGAGTTTCATTCGGTAGTCCGGTGAGAAGGTCGTACCTGCTCAATCGATACATCGCATCCTGGGTTTCCTTCTGCTGCAAACGGGCGCGCAGGGTACCGATGCCAAATGCCAGATCGTCGGTGGATTCCGCGAGAAGGACCAACTCATCCCCGCCAAAGGAGTCTGGCTCCGAAGAATAGATTGCCAGTGCGCCAATGATGACGCCATTGACGGTCAAGGGACACGCAGCCGCACAGGAGCACCCGGGCAAATGGGTCCTCCATGGCTCGTAGCGTGGATCAGTCTGAATGGCCAGAACCACATTGCTCGTCCCGGAGCGAATGGCCGTCGCCAGTGCTTCCAGTCCTCTCGGGTTGTCCGCCCACGTTCCTTTCATCTCCCGCAAAGCACCCATTCCGCCCGGATGTCCATACTCCGCCACGACTTGCAGCGACTGCTCGGCATCATCGATACGGAACCACACGGAAGCCATGCGGTAGCCTCCCACCTCCACAATGGCTCTGCACATGGCATTGAGCAAATCCTGCTCGTCGGTAGCGCGCAACATGGCACGGTTACCCGCGCTCAAGGTTCTCAGCGCACGGCTCACGCGCTCCAGATCACGGACGTGACGCTCAAGCTCCGTATTGAGCAGCTCAATCTTCTCCTCACTGCGTTTGCGCACCGTAATATCCGAACCCAACACGTAGTAGCCCAGGACCTGCCCCTGGTCATTGCGTTTGGGCACATAGCTGATGGCCTGCCACACCTCTGGAAATGGCTGCCAGTCATAGCTTTGCTGCTCACCGCGCAAAACCCGTTCGATCATGGGCGCGACGATCGAGTAGCGCTCGCTCCCAAGGACGTCCTGCACCGTACGACCTGAAATATCTGGCTGGCCGGAGGCAAAGCGCTCCTGATACTGCCGGTTCACATACACGTAGTGTTGTCTGGCATCGACGTAGGCAATCATTGCCGGCACGCTGCTGATGACGCTGCGTAAATGTTCTTCGCTGTCGCGCAATTGCACGGTCTGCGCACGCACCCTTCGTTCCAGCATGTCCTGCTGCTCATGAATCACGCGTACCGCCATGCGCTGTGAAGAAACGTCCCGGAACACCAGAACCACGCCGACCACTGCTCCGCGTGCATCGCGAATGGGGGCCGCACTGTCTGAAATGGGGTGTTCCGCGCCATCCCGCGCGATCAGGACCGTGTGATTGGCCAATTCCCGAACTTCGCCCGACTCCAGCACAGACGTCACCGGCACCACGGCTGACTCCCGTGTGAACTCGTGAATGATGCGAAAAACCTCTTCTATCGACCTGCCTTGCGCCTCTTCAGCGGACCAGCCCGTCAGCGCTTCGGCAACCGGATTCATGCGCGTGACACATCCGCGGGTGTCCGTTGCCACTACCGCATCACCAATGGAATGCAAGGTGATGGCAAGGCTTTCTCTGCTCTCCGCCAGAGCATTGCGGCTGGCCTCAGTAGCCCGGATCTGCCGCCGAACCAGCGCCAAAGTACCTGCCAGCAAGATCAGCATGGCAAGCGCCGCGAAAGTCCCGGCATACACCATCGCCTCTCTGGCTCGCGCCTGCTGGACCATGCGACGGTCCAGCAACTGGCGTTCCGTGTCGTCCATGTCCCGCAGGAGCCGATAGGTCAGCTCCCGCGTCGCCTGCAGCGGAGCCTTGGCCGCGTAGGCGGTCGCAACGTCCTGGCCCTGCGTCTTTCGAAGCGCCTCCACTTGCTGGGAAATCGCCTTGCGCTGGTCAATCACCGCACGCAAGCGCACGAAGCGCTCTTGCTGACTGGCGTTGTCCACCGTGAGTTGCACCAGATTGTTCAACGCAGCCTCCCGGTCCGCGACCGATGCATCGCGCTCGATGATCCGTGCTGGATCGCCTGAAATCCGGAAACTTTGGGTACTGAACTCTATCTGCAGCGTGTCAGTCTTGATCTGGCCAATTGCATCCAGCACCAATCGACTGTGCGCAACCCAACGCGTCGCATCGTTTGCGCTGCGCTCCAACTTCCAGGTGATGGAAGCCAGCCCGAGTACCACCACGACTGCCAACGCAAACGCGGCAAGAACCCTGGCCTCAAAACCAATGTGCAGTTTCAATAGGTCCCCCCTGCGAACGCCCTGCCACTTTGCAGCGCCGCCAGAATCTAATCCTCCCGGATACTAAGGGCTCACAACCTGCCCTTGCAAGCGACAAGGGCTCTTGCTGAGCGGTGGGGGGGGGCTGGAACACACCGGGTGCCCCAGAAACCAAAAAGCCCACGCAGGCGTGGGCTTATATTGGCGGAGAGAGTGGGATTCGAACCCACGGTACCTTGCGGTACGCTTGATTTCGAGTCAAGTACATTCGACCACTCTGCCATCTCTCCTGAAACTGCTTCGATTGGACGAAGCGCAGATTCTATCAGGCCCGCAGGGTCACCATCCCGCCCAGGTAGGGGCGCAGGGCTTCGGGCACGGTGACGGAGCCGTCGGCGTTCTGGTAGTTCTCCAGCACCGCCACCAGGGTGCGGCCCACAGCCAGTCCGGAGCCGTTGAGGGTGTGGACCAGTTCGTTCTTGCCCTGGGCGTTCTTGTAGCGGGCCTGCAGGCGCCGGGCCTGAAAGGCCTCGCAGTTGGAGACCGAGCTGATTTCGCGGTAGGTGTTCTGCGCCGGCAACCACACTTCCAGGTCATAGGTCTTGCTGGCGCCAAAGCCCATGTCGCCGGTGCACAGGCTCATCACGCGGTAGGGCAGGCCCAGCTTCTGCAGCACGGCCTCGGCGTGGCCGACCATCTGGTCCAGCGCCTCGTAGCTCTTCTCGGGGTGCACGATCTGCACCATTTCCACCTTGTCGAACTGGTGCTGGCGGATCAGGCCGCGCGTGTCGCGCCCGGCACTGCCGGCCTCGGAGCGGAAACACGGGGTGTGGGCGGTCAGCTTGATCGGCAAATCCGCTTCGGGCATGACCACATCGCGCACGAAGTTGGTCAGCGACACTTCACTGGTGGGAATCAGGTACAGCGCCGTGTTGTCCGGCTGGGCTTCGCCCTCCTGTCCGCCCTTCTTGGCGGCGAACAGGTCGCCCTCGAACTTGGGCAGTTGGCCGGTGCCCCGCAGGGTGTCGCCGTTGACGATATAAGGGGTGTAGCACTCGGTGTAGCCATGCTCCTCGGTTTGCACGTCCAGCATGAACTGCGCCAGTGCGCGGTGCAGGCGGGCGATCGGTCCTTTCATGACCGTGAAGCGTGATCCCGTCAGCTTGACCCCCATCTCAAAGTCCAACCCCAGTGGCGTGCCGATGTCCACATGGTCCTTGATGGCGAAATCCATGGCGGCGGGTGTGCCCCAACGGCGCACCTCGACGTTGCCATGCTCGTCCTCGCCCACCGGCACGCTCTCATGCGGCAGGTTGGGCACGGCCAGCAGCAGGGTCTGCATCTCGGCCTGGATGGCGTCCAGGCGCGTGGCGGAGGCATCCAGTTCGGCCTTCAGACCGGCCACTTCGGCCATGGCGGCCTCGGCCTCGGCGTGCAGGCCCTTGCCCTTGAGCATGCCGATCTGTTTGGCCGAGGTGTTGCGCTTGCTCTGCAGCTCTTCGGTGCGCATCTGCAGGGTCTTGCGCTCTGACTCCAGCGCGGTGAAGGCTTCCACGTTCAGGAAAGCTTGCGGGTTCTTGCGGGTTTCCAGGCGGGTGATGACCGAGGCCAGGTCTTTGCGCAGCAGGGTAATGTCTAGCATGGTGATTATCTTTATCAGTTGGGGGCAGAGCACATTTGCTTCGCAAAGTGGTCCGAGCCACAAAGTCTCAGTATAAAAAAGAGCTCCAGCCCTCTATTTTATTGCGTAAGCAGCTATTGAATTGGTAGCAAACAGAAATGCCGTCAGGCCTCCAGCTTGAGGCCCTTGGGCAACGGGAACTTCACCGTTTCCTCAATGCCATCCATCTTGCGCACCGACACCGCGCCCAACGCACGGATGCGGTCCACCACCTGACGCACCAGGATCTCGGGCGCAGAAGCTCCGGCGGTTAGACCGACACTGCTCTTGCCCGCGAACCAGGCCGTCTGCAACTCGTCGGCACTGTCCACCATATAACTGGTCACGCCCAGCTTGCGCGCCAACTCTGCCAGGCGGTTGCTGTTGGAGCTGGTGGGGCTACCCACGACGATCATGATGTCCACCTGCGGCGACAGGATCTTGATGGCGTCCTGGCGGTTCTGCGTGGCATAGCAGATGTCCTGCTGCTTGGGCGTCTGTACCTTGGGAAAACGTGCCCGCACGGCAGCCGCAATGTCGGCTGCATCGTCCACGCTCAGCGTGGTCTGTGTCACCAGGGCCAGCTTTTCGGTTTGCGCCGGCTGGATGCGGGCGACATCGGCCACGTCTTCCACCAGATGGATGCTGCCGTCGTCCAACTGGCCCATCGTGCCTTCCACTTCGGGGTGGCCCTTGTGGCCGATCATGATGAACTCAAAGCCTTCCTTGTGCAGCTTGGCCACTTCGACGTGGACCTTGCTGACCAGCGGGCAGGTGGCGTCAAAAATCTGGAAGCCCCGCGCCTGCGCCTCCAGTTGGATGGCCCGGCTGACGCCGTGTGCCGAGAACACCAGCGTGGCGCCGGGTGGCACGTCGTCCAGTTCCTCGATGAAGATGGCACCCTTGGCCTTGAGGTCGTTGACCACATAGGTGTTGTGCACGATCTCGTGGCGCACATAGATCGGGCGGCCAAACTTCTGGAGGGCGCGCTCCACGATCTCGATGGCGCGGTCCACACCGGCGCAAAAGCCACGTGGCTCCGCCAACAGAATTTCCTGCGTCATAGGATGCCAATGAGTTGCACTTCAAACGTCACCGGCTGGCCGGCCAGCGGGTGGTTGAAGTCAAACAGCACGCCCTTGCCCTCAGCCACCTCCACGACGACACCAGCAAACTGGCCCTGGCCGTCGGGCGTCGGGAACTGCACGGCGTCACCCACGGCGTACTGCTCGTTGGGGTCGCCCAGGGAGTTGAGTTCCTTGCGCGAGAGCCATTGCTGCATCTCGGGATTGCGCTCGCCAAAGGCGGCGCCGGCTGGCAGGTCGAAGCTGGTGCGCATTCCTTCCTCCAGTCCGATCAGGCAGGCCTCCACAGCCGGAGACAACTCGCCATTGCCCAGCGTGAGCGTGGAGGGCTTGCCCTCAAACGTGCTGATCACCACGCCGGCCGGGCCGCTCAGGCGGTAATGCAGGGTGAGGAAGGAGCCCGGCTGGACACGGGTCGGCGTTGCGGTCATAAAAGTCCCTATAAACTGACCCCTATTGTAGAAAGCCGGTCAAAGACCCTGACTACGTCCGTTCAAGCCATGTCCCTGCACGACCTTCCCCCTGAAGCCCGCCCGCGCGAAAAACTGCTGGCCCGGGGCCCATCCGCCCTTTCCGATGCCGAGCTGCTGGCCGTGCTGCTGCGCACCGGCATCCGGGGCAAGGGCGTGCTGCAGATGGCAGACGAACTGTTGCACATCAAAAATGATAGCGGCTCACGCAGCATTGACGAGGGCTTCAACGGTATTTCAGGCTTGCTGCATGCCAGCGCCGACGACCTGAAGCGGGTCAAGGGTTTGGGCCCGGCCAAACGCGCCGAGCTGATCGCCGTGCTGGAGCTGGCCCGCCGCGCCATGGCCCAGCAGTTGAAGGAGCGCACGGTGTTTGCCGACCCGAACACCATCAAGCACTATCTGCAACTGCATTTGGCTGCCAAGGGCCACGAGGTCTTTGCCGTGCTGTTTCTGGACGCCCAGAACCGCCTGCTGGCGATGGAGGAGCTGTTTCGCGGCACGCTGACGCAGACATCCGTGTACCCCCGCGAGGTCGCTCTGAGCGCCCTGCACCACAACGCCTGCAGCGTGGTGCTGGCGCACAACCACCCCAGCGGCACGGTGCAGCCCTCGCGCGCCGACGAGGCGCTGACGCAGACACTCAAGGCCGCACTGGCCCTGCTGGACGTGCGGGTGCTGGACCACATCATCGTAGCCCCCGGTCAGTCCCTGTCGATGGCGGAAAAAGGCCTGCTGTGAGCACCGCGCCCAACAAGGCCAAGCCGTTCAAGGTCGGCTCTCTGGCGGACCTCAAACAGGTCAAAAAGGAAATTGCCGCCCAGGCCGAGCGCGAGGCCCAGGCGGTCGCCCAGCGTGCGCTGGAGGCCAGGCGGGCGCGCGAACACCGTAGCCTGTTTCAGGCCGCCGTGGGCAAGGTCCAGCGCCTGCCGGCGCACGGCACGGTGAGCCTCAAGCCCGCGCCACCCGCACCCACCCCCAAGCAGCACCTGCTGGACGAGGCTGCCGCGCTGCGCGAGGCCATCAGCGACGAGGTGGATGTGACCACGCTGCTGGACACCGATGAGCGCCTGAGTTTTCGCCGCCCCGGCGTCGGCCCCGACGTGGCCCAGAAGCTGCGCCAGGGCAAGTGGGCCATCCAGCGCCAGATCGATCTACACGGCCTGCGCACCGACGAGGCCCGCGAGACCCTGGGTGCCTTCATCCGCGAAGCGCACAGGCAGGGCATACGCTGCGTGCGCGTGGTTACCGGCAAGGGTCTGGGCTCGCCCGGCAAGGCGCCGGTGCTGAAGGACAAGGTACACCGCTGGCTGGTACAGCGCTCCGAAGTGGTTGCCTTTGTGCAGGCGCAGCCGGCCCAGGGAGGCGCCGGCGCGCTGGTGGTGCTGCTGCAGCCATTGCGACCCATGTAGCCATGGTAGAAACAGGCCCATGCTCCGTCTACTATTCATCGCCGCTCTGTCACTGATCGCAGCACGCGCAATGGGTGCCGAGTTCGTGCTCTACACGTACCACGACAAGCCGCCCTACTATCTGCATCTCGACGGCAACGTAGAAGCGCCAACCGGCGGACTGTACGCCGAGCTGGCCACCATCGTGAACAGCCGCCAGCAGGATTTGCGACTGCGCATTGCCTTTCTGCCAAGACGCCGGCTGGACCGCGACCTGGAGGCCGGCAAGCTCAACGGCGGGGTGATCGGCGTCAACCCGCTGTGGTTCAAGGACGTGGAACAAATCCGATACCTGTGGTCCGCACCACTCATGCGCGACCAGGACGTGATCGTCGTACGCAAGGGCGAAGAATTTGGCTACAGGCATCCACGCGATCTGGCGGGCAAGACCCTGGCGCTACCGCGCGGCCTGTACTTCTGGGGTGTGACGGAATTGGTGACCGAAGGCAAGATACTTGCCCATGAAACCGAGGGTGACGCCAACAACCTGCGCATGCTGCTGTCGCAGCGCGTGAACGCCACCATCACCAGCATCCTCACGTTTCGCTACCTGTCGAGCGATCCCGCCATCCGCGAAACACTGACCACGCTGCCCACTCCACATGACCAGTTTGACCGCATGATCCTGCTGCCGCGCCGATACGAAGCCCAGCAGCGGCAGATCAACCGACTGCTGCGGGACCCGGAAGTCAGCAGGGCCTGGTTGGCGGCATTGCGCAGGTACGGCTACGAGCAGCCCCAGTAGTACGCCTGCCGCCCTGCCCGCCAATGCGGCTGACTTCAAAAGCCCCTTGTGGCAAAGGTGCAACCTGCGGTTGGCAGAAGTCAATACCAACAGTCAAAAATGATAGCTATGCGGTTTTTGCCTTGTCAAAAGCCGCCACCCTGACTAAATTGCGACCGTGGCTAGTCAACAATGCCAAGGCGCAAAGCAACCGCCAAAGCCTGATGGCGGTTCACCGTTTCCAGTTTCTTCATGACATTTTTCAGATGAAATACGACTGTGGGTTCAGAAATCCGCATGATCTGCCCGATCTCCCATGACGTCTTACCCTTCGCAACCCACTGAAGGCATTCCCTTTCCTGCCTGGAGAGTGCGGGGCGACCCGGGTCTTCGATCTCCGGCGCAATCAGGCGACTCGCAACCACATGAATGCAACTCGACAGGATCCGCGCATACGCAACCAGCCGGGACTTCTCCGCGCCGTTGCTTCGAAAGCCCTGGTCACGGGCGAGCGACAGCATGCTTTTGCGGCCACCTCGCTCATGGACAGACGCGCTGATGCCATGCGAAACACCGTATCCCTGTGCTTCTTCCAGCAACGTCCTGCACCCCGCCTCGGCGAATATCTGCTCGTGCCACACCAGGGGTTCAACACTCCTTTGGCAATAGCTCACGGTCGGGTCCAGCAGGGCGTATTGCCGCTCGGCATAGATCTTCTGCCACTCCATGGGGTACGCGCTGGCAACATGGTGGATCAACCCACCGTTGGCACTTCTTAACTCCAGGCCAATGAGGAAACTCTCAAAACCGCATGTCCGCACAGCCTTCGTCAGCCGCTCGATGAAGTCCGACTTGTCCTTGGCATCAAAAATGGATGCCATCAGTTCCAACTCCTGCGCTGGCGAAGGTTCCACGGACTTCACATCTACCCCCTCTAAGAGACGACCGCCAATGATATCGACCTTTAGTCAAACCCCGCAGTTGTTCTCCCGTGACATGTACGTCCGGTTGCGGGCCTCCGAGATTGCCAAGGTGAAGCTCCACCATCTGTACTCGGAGGTCATCGGGTCATCCGGCGCGAAGCGGCCCGCTGGCATGACGGAATGGGAGGGGGTGCATGGGCACAACACGTTGTCGGTCGCGTGGGACTGGATCCATCTGAGCGATGGCGTGTTTCGCCTTCCGACAGACAGCGTGGTGCGCACCAACGTCATGTTGGTCGACGGTTCAGGCTATGACACCGACCCTGCGGCTACGGCCCACGCCTGGATGGCGACGATTGCCGGCCTGCACTGGCAAGGCAACGTACAGCGGCTGCTGAACGGTCGGGGAGTTGCCTGACCCCCCCGGGGATCAGGCCATGCCGACCGCCTTGAGTGTTGTCTCATCCACCTCGATCATGCACGCCACTGCCGCGGCAACGCCTATGCGAACGGGCGGCCCGATGCGGTGGATATGCAGCCCCTGGTGCTTGAGCATGCGCTCCATGATCGGTGTTGTCACCGTCACGTAACGGCTGATGCCTCGCTCCAGCGCGAAACTCGCCGACTCCACCATGAGCGCGCGCGATATCGGACCGAATGAGGCGTTCCCTGTGGCGGTTCTGTTCGTTGCCACCGCAAAGCGGCTGAGCTCCCAGCAATCCTCGGACATCGGTGCCTGCTGGCCATGCAGCAACTCGGGGAAGACATCCCTCAGCATGTACGGGCCCATCGTCGGGAGAATTCGCCAGCAGGCGTCGACGCTTCCGAGTGAAGACTTGGCCAGCACGAAGACAACCTGCTCCAGGTCATCAAACCGGTCGCGCTCCATCCCGTTCTCGGTCTGCACGTCCCAACCCAGTCGCTCCGCGAAAACCTCGTAACGCAATCGGTGCATGCCAACCATGTCGTCGTAGACCAGTTGCGCTGGCGAGTAAGTTCGCACCAAATGCTCCATGGGCGGGCCCCTTTCTTGAAACCCTGATTAAACGCAAGTGGCAACAAATGTTTAACTATCAAATCTGATAGTTGCGTGCCAGTGGCCTGACCCAGACACTCGTCCGCAAGCGGGTGTTGGAATTTGGACGCGCTGTATGCCGAATCCGCTTGCGCGGGCCAGGCGACGTGTGCGGCTAGACCCCGCGGCTGAAAAAAAGAAGGAGTCGGCAGTGGCAATCCTGAGAAACCGCGCAACGCAACGCAAGGTCTGCTTGCGGGCGCTCCACGTGTTCGGATGCAACCGCGCGTCCGACACGGTTCTGGAGCAGCTCGATGCGTCACGGCTGCACGCTTCCGTTCGCTGGACGGGTGCGCAATGGGAATTGCGCAACCACAGCCGCAACGGTACCTTCCTGAATGGCGCACTGCTGATTGGCAAACGTGGTGTCGGACTGGACGTAGGCAACGTGCTTGCCTTTGGCCGCACGGGTGGTCCGGACTGGGTGGTCGAGGATGTGGGCGCACCCGCAGACCTTCTGTGGCCCGTGGGGCACGACTCCGCACCGATCCTTCTGGGCCGCTCCAACCTGCTCCCGGAAGGAGTGGGTGCTGAACTGTCCATCCATTGCAGCAGCGCTGGCCAGTGGATCTGCACGGCTCCGCAGGGAGTGCGTGTACTGGAGGACGGCGATGCGTTGCGCATTGCCAACCAGGACTGGCGCTTCGTCTCAGTGCTGAAGCCGCTTACCCCCCAAAGAGCGCCGGCCAGCGGCGGAGCCCCCTGGAATCAATATGACGCGACCCTGCACTTCAGAGTGAGCCTGAACGAGGAGCACGTGTGGATCGAGATGCACTACCCGGACCGCGTGATCAGTCTGGAAGAGCGATCACACCATTACCTGCTGCTGATCCTCGCGCGCCTGCGGCTGGCGGATGCCCACCGCAACCTGGACAGCGACACGCAAGGCTGGATAGGCCTGGAGCGGCTTGCGACCATGCTTTGCATGGACCCCAGCCATCTCAACATCCATATCTTCAGGGTGCGCAAACAGCTCTCCCTGGCACTTGGAAACGGCTCCTACGTTCCTGAAGTGATTGAGCGCAACCGCGAATCCGTGCGCTTTGGCAATCTGCGCTTTCGGATTACCCGTGGTACCCAACTGGAATCCCATTTTGACCCGTTGCCCACGCACGCGTTCCCTGCGGGCGTGTCGGGCTACCAGGCCCTGGGCCTGCTGGGGCAAGGCGCATAGTTGCGCCAGACACTGCGCAGACAAGCATTCTGCGCCGGCCACTGCGACCACTTCCGTGCCAATTCCCCACCATGACGCTGAAGTCATTTATCCGATATAACCGAGGGGCTTTCCGTTACGATATGCGGGTTAACACCTACAACATTTAGTCGCGACGCCCTACTCAGGCGAGGGGGCAGCCAGTATTTCTCCAGAATCGCCTCTGCGCCAGAGAGAACAGCCTATATGAAACAACTACTGAACCAGTTTTCCCTGATAAGCAAACTGGGCCTGCTGACCTTGATCAGCATCCTGAGCCTGGTGTCGGTCTCCGCGTACATGGCGTGGAATGCACGCACCCAGGGGCGCCTGGACCGCGAGAACCTGGTGCACCAGACCGTGGAGTCCGCCTTTGGCGTGGTCACCTGGGCCTATGGCCTGGAGACCTCCGGCAAGATGCCCCGTGAGCAGGCCCAGGCTGCGGCCCGGGACGCCATGTCCAAGATGCGCTACGGCAAGGACGAGTATTTCTTCATTACCGACGTGCAATCCAATATCGTGATGCATCCGGTCAAGCCGGAACTCAATGGAACCAGCGGCAGTTCCATCCGCGACCCCAACGGCCTGGCCATTTTTGACGCATTCGCCGAAAAGGTGCGCAAGGATCAGTCCGGCTTCGTCAGCTACATGTGGCCCAAGCCCGGCAAGGACACCCCCGTGGAGAAGGTCTCCTACGTCCAGGGATTTGGGCCCTGGGGCTGGGTGGTGGGCTCGGGCCTGTACGTGGACGATCTGCGCGACGAGTTCATCTCCAAGGTCACCAGCCTGGGTATCGTGGTGCTGGTGGCTGGCCTGCTCTTTGGCTGGTTTGCCTTTGTGATCAGCCGCGCCATCGACGAAGGCATTGACGAGGCCGTGAATGTGGTCAACGCCGTGTCGCAAGGCGACCTGACGGTGCGCATACGCCCGCAGGGCAAGGATGAAGTTGCCATGCTGATGCAGTCCATGGCCGCCATGCAGGGCAACCTGCTGCGTGTCGTGGGATCGGTGCGCCGCGGCGCCGAGACCATGGCCAATGCAACCAACGAGATCGCTGCCGGCAACCAGGACCTGTCCCAGCGCACCGAGGAACAGGCCAGCGCGCTGGAGCAGACCACGGCCTCGCTGCAGGAACTGACGGAGACGGTCAAGCACAACTTCAACAGCGGACGCCAGGCCAACGCCATGGCCGGCACCGCGTCCGACGTGGCGTTGCGCGGTGGCAAGGTGGTGGCCGAGGTGGTCCACACCATGGAAGCCATCAACATCTCGTCGAACAAGATTGCCGACATCATCGGCGTCATTGACGGCATCGCATTCCAGACCAATATCCTGGCGCTCAATGCCGCGGTCGAGGCAGCGCGCGCCGGAGAGCAAGGCCGCGGCTTTGCGGTGGTGGCCAGTGAAGTCCGCCAGTTGGCTGGCCGTTCGGCCACAGCCGCCAAGGAGATCAAGCAACTGATCGAAACCTCGGTGCACAACGTCGAGGAGGGCTGCAAGCTGGTCGAGCAGGCCGGCAGCACCATGGACGAGATCGTTGTCAGCGTGCGCCGCGTGGCCGACATCATGGGCGAGATCAGCACCGCCAGCCAGGACCAGTCCAGCGGCATCGACCAGATCAACCAGGCCATGATCCAGATGGACCAGGTCACCCAGGGCAATGCGGCGCTGGTGGAAGAGGCCGCTGCCGCGACGCAGTCGCTGGCACAACAGGCCGGCGCACTGGTGGATGTGGTCAGCGTGTTCAGGCTCGACGCCAGCGCGCTCGACGCACTGCCGCCCCCGATGGTCTGAGAGAGACGGCCAACAATCCAGCCTATTGCCAACCTACAGGAGAACCCCGCCATGGCCTACTTTGATTGGGGTGATGACATGGTCATCGATCACGGCCCCATTGACCAGGATCACCGCAAGCTGGTGGACCTGGTCAACGAATTGCACACCGCCACCACACGCGGCGAGGGCCAGACGGTGGTGAGCAAGATCATGTCGGAACTGATCTTCTACACCACGGACCATCTGGTGCGCGAGGAGAAGGAGATGGAGCGCGTCGGCTTCCCGGACCTGGTGGAGCACAAGCGATCACATGCCCTGTTCATGGAGGACCTGCACCGGCTCGTGGACAAGCAGGCCAAGGGAAGCATCACCGTCGCCTCGCAGTTGTCCACCTTGCTGCGGGACTGGCTTTCCATCCACATCCGGCGCTCGGACCACCAGTTGCGGGTCCATCTCAACCACCACAACCGCCCCAAGAAGGGCCACTGAATCGCAGCCGGCCTCAGGCCAGCAGGGCCCGGTTGCGACCCTGCGCCTTGGCGCGGTACAGCGCCTCATCGGCCCGCCCGAGCAGACCATCGGGCGTGCTGCCCTGCCGAGGCTGCTCGGCTGCCACGCCGGCGCTGAGCGTCACGCAACCCCACTGCGACCCCGGGTGCGGCAGCGCCATGGCCTGCAGCGCGTCGCAGATGCGCTGGGCCAGGTGAAGGGCCTCCGCCCCCGAGATGGCGGGCGCCAGAAAGACAAACTCCTCGCCACCAAATCGCGCCACCAGATCTCCGGCTCGACACACCTGGCTGGTCAACACCTGGGCCACCTGGCGCAGGCATTCATCCCCGGCGGGGTGGCCAAACTGGTCGTTGTATTTCTTGAACCAGTCCACGTCGAGAATCGCCAGTGCCAGGGATCGCTCCTCGCGGATGGCGCGTTGCCATTCGCGCTCCAGCGTGTCGTCAAAGCAGCGGCGATTGGCCAGCCCGGTCAGTGCATCCGTGCTGCTCAGCACCTCCAGTTGCTGGTTGAGCACCTGCAGCGCCTCGGTGCGCTCGGCCACGCGCGCCTCCAGCAATCGTTCGGATGACTTCAGGTTGTCAATCAGCCGCTCCTGTGCCTGCAGCAGAGCGCCCTGCATGCGCACCTTCTCCTGGCGAATGGCATTGAAGCGGTCCGCCAGCGCAAAGGCCAGCAGCACCATCTCCAGGGCCGAGCCGACCTGCAGCGCATTGACGGTAAACAGGTTGGTCGGCAACAGGCCTACGGAGCGCAACGCGTTGGTGACGGCTCCCAGGGCCAGCATGGCGTAGGCCCCCAGATAGAAATACGCGCTGCGCTGGCGCCGGTAGACACCCCACAGCCCCACGCCCAGCACCACCACAATGGCCACCAGATACAGGTAGGCCGCCGCCTTGATGAAGGTCTGCCCGGAGAAGAAGAACACTGCCGGACTGAGCAGGAAGAAGCCCGCCAGCACCTGAAGCCCGCGATCAATGCGGGGAAGGAGTCCGGGTGTGCCGAGCATGTCGCGGAGGAATAGAAGCGCACTGGCCAGCGCGAGCGAGTAGCCAACCGTTGTCGACAGGTCGGACCACAGCGGCGTGTCCAGCCACAGATAGGCCTTGACCAGGCCGTTCTGCGCGGCCAGTGCAAAGGACACCGACGCGCAGGAAAACACATACAGCAGGTAGATCCGATCACGCAGCCCGACGAACAACAGCAGGTTGAACAGCACCATGGCCGTGACCATGCCAAAGTACCAGGCCTGCCCCAAGTGGTCGTTGCGCTCATGGGTCTGGAAGGCCGAAGGCGTCCACAAACGGATGGGCACGATGAACGCCGTGGTCGAGGCAACCCGCAGGTACAACACCTGCTCCGCGCCGGCCGCCAGGGTCAGCGGAAAGACAAAGAACCGGTTGTGGTACGGCCGCGCGGCAAACGGCTGCGTGATGCCGGTAGCCACCATCTGGTAAGACCCCTGCGCATCGGGCTGGAAGAAGTCGACATGCGAGAGGCGCGGATACGCCACCTCCAGCATCACCGGCGCGGGCTGCGCGCCGGAATTGCGCAACACCAGGCGCAACCAGTAGGCCGACGCAGTGATGCCGAAGTTCAGCGCCTCCGCCGGGCGTGGGTCGGTGGTGAACCGGGCGGCCACGTCGGGGCTGCGGACGTCAGCCAGCGTCAACTGCCGGGCCGGGTCTTCCAGCACGGCCAGATGGGGCGTGAGGGACAGGGGCATTTGCGCGAGGGTCACGACATCCACGCCCGAGGGTGCCGGCAGGCCCATAGCCATGGCGGGCAGGCAAAGCACACAGGCGCTCCACCACAGCAGCGCAGCCAGACCACGCGTCGGGCATTGCCGCACCATCCCAATAAACCACCACGGCGCCATCCCGTGCGGCGGGACAGCGCCTTTGCGTGCCAACGAATTCATCGTTCTTGCTGAATGATGGCCGGCCAGGACGCCGACCGCATTCCATTGTCCTACGCCTATCGCAAGGCCGGCGTGCATTCGCCACAACCGACGATCACCCGGACGCAGACCGGGCGGCCACTCCCGTAGCCCGGATGCACCGCACATGCTGCGTTCGTCACCATGGAATGCTTCACTTTTGATAGCTATACACGCACGTTTGACGAGGGCTACAGCCCTGTTTCGTTTGAAAGCTCTGCCAGTTCCTCGGCCGTGAACACGCGTGAGCGGGTGTGAAAAGCCTTGCCGGTCGAACCCTCCAGCGAGAACGTTCCGCCATGGCCCTCAATCACGTCGATGATGAGTTGGGTGTGTTTCCAGTATTCGTACTGGCCCTTGCCGATGTAGAACGGGCAGCCGCCGATGTCGCCCAGGTACACATCGCCGGCGCCCATGGTGATCTCACCGGGCAGGTAGCAGTTGGCGGCGCTGTTGTCGCAGCAGCCGCCACTCTGGTGGAACATGAGGTCTTTGCCGTACTGGGCTTGTAGTTCAGCCACCAGGGCCAGGGCGGCGTCGGTGGCGATGACTTTTTCAACCATGTTTGTCTCCTTGTGTTTTCGGAGCGTTTTTTTGCTCTTGCAACGCGACGACCCGGCAGGGCGGCCACCTCATACTGGAGTACCAGAAATCGGTGGCCGCCCCGCCGGGTCATCACGTTGACACCGTTGGATGCGTGGCGCACGTTGGTGCGCAGTGGTTGGAGCGCCGCAATCCGAGCGCAGTAGTCGGGTGGGCCTCCCCCGATTTCTGGTACTCCAGTATGAGGGGGAGGCCTGCCCGGCTACTGCGCGGCGCGTTCCACGAATCGAACCAGAATCAGAAGAAGCCCAACTTGTTTTCCGAGTAGGACACCAACAGATTCTTCGTCTGCTGATAGTGGTCCAGCATCATCTTGTGGGTTTCGCGGCCGATGCCGGATTCCTTGTAGCCACCAAACGCGGCGTGCGCCGGGTAGGCGTGGTAGCAGTTGGTCCACACGCGGCCAGCCTTGATGGCGCGGCCCATGCGGTAGGCCACGTTGCCATTGCGGCTCCACACGCCGGCGCCCAGGCCGTAGAGCGTGTCATTGGCGATGGCCAGGGCTTCGGCTTCGTCCTTGAAGGTGGTCACGGCCAGCACGGGGCCGAAGATTTCTTCCTGGAAGATGCGCATCTTGTTGTGGCCCTTGAACAGAGTGGGCTGCACATAGTAGCCACCCGCTTGTTCACCCGTCAGATGGGCCTGGTTGCCGCCGATCAGCACCTGTGCGCCTTCCTGCTTGCCCAACTCCAGGTAGGACATGATCTTGGTCAGTTGCTCCTTGGAGGCCTGCGCACCGATCATGGTGTCGGTGTCCAGCGGGTTGCCCTGCACGATGGCGGCCACGCGCTTCAACACGCGCTCCATGAACTTGTCGTAAATGCTTTCCTGGATCAGCGCCCGGCTGGGGCAGGTGCAGACCTCGCCCTGGTTGAAGGCGAACAGCACCAGGCCTTCGATGGCCTTGTCCAGGAAGGAATCGTCCTTGTCCATGATGTCGGCAAAGAAGATGTTGGGCGACTTGCCGCCCAGTTCCAGCGTGGCGGGAATCAGGTTGTTGGCGGCGGCCTGGGCGATCACGCGGCCGGTGCTGGTAGAACCGGTGAAGGCGATCTTGGCGATGCGCTTGCTGCTGGCCAGGGGCATGCCGGCCTCACGGCCAAAGCCGTTGACGATGTTCAGCACGCCAGGGGGCAGCAGGTCGGCAATCAGCTCGACCAGCACCAAAATGCTGATGGGGGTGGATTCGGCGGGCTTCAACACCACGCAGTTGCCGGCGCCGATGGCGGGGGCCAGTTTCCAGGCCGCCATCAGGATGGGGAAGTTCCAGGGAATGATCTGACCCACCACGCCCAGTGGCTCATGGATGTGGTACGCCATGGTGTTCTCGTCGATCTCGCTGATGCCGCCTTCCTGGGCACGCACGCAACCGGCGAAGTAGCGGAAGTGGTCGATGGTCAGCGGGATGTCGGCGTTGAGCGTCTCGCGGATGGGCTTGCCGTTGTCCACGGTTTCGGCGTAGGCCAGCAGTTCCAGGTTGGCTTCCAGGCGGTCGGCAATCTTCAACAGCAGGTTGGAGCGCGTGGCCGCGTCGGTCTTGCCCCAGGCTACTTCGGCAGCGTGGGCAGCGTCCAGTGCCAGCTCGATGTCTTCGGCGGTGGAGCGGGCTGCCTTGGTGAAGACCTTGCCGCTGGTCGGGGTGATCACGTCAAAGTACTGGCCCTTGACCGGGGCGACCCACTTGCCGCCGATGAAGTTGTCGTATTGGGATTTGAACGCGATCTTGGCGCCGGCGGTGCCGGGGGCTGCATATTGCATGTGTTGTCTCCTGCTAGTTTTTGAAACGGTGAATCGAATCCGTGCGCCCACCGGGCACCGCGGTTTCGACAGCCCCTGTTTGCAGCGTATGTGCCATGGAGCCACTTCAACCCAAAATCGCGGGAACCGGTGCCAAACCCCCGGCCACAGGCACAAGCCTGCCGGTCTGTGCTGTACCAGATGCCCCAAGTTGGGGCAAAAACTGTGTCAAAACGGAACAGGTGGTGGCTCAATCCGGCTGAAACCGTCCGCACAGCTGGCGCACAATTTGGCGCATGCGGCACACGCCTAGGCCGCAGAGCTGGAGATGGCACACCCATCCCGCTACCCCACCACAGGAGACAAGGCCATGATGAACACCCCCGTGTTGCAGGAGCGCGCACCCGCGAGCCGCCTGCGCGAAGCCCGCCGCCAACTGGTCAGCAGTGGGCGCATGCCTGCCGACCTGATCCAGACCGACCTGGCCCGCTCCTGGCTGCGCTGCTGGCAGCACGGCCTGCAACCCATGGGCCGCATGCCCGGCGCACCCAACGCGTCCGGCGCGCAACTGGCGCGCGAGCTGGAGCACCAGCGCGAACTGGTGGCCCATGCCCGCCCGGTCATGGAATTCCTGCACGAGCAGACCCGCGATACCGACAGCATGAGCATCCTGGCCGGTGCCGACGGCATGCTGCTGCACACTCTGGGCGACCCGCATTTCATTGGCCGCGCCGAGCGTGTGGCGCTGCGTGTGGGCGCCACCTGGCAGGAGCAGTACCGCGGCACCAACGCGATTGGCACCGCGCTGGCCGACGACCGCGCCATGGTCGTGCACGCCGAGGAACACTACCTGGAGCGCAACGGCTTTCTGACCTGCGCGGCCGTGCCCATCCACGACACCAAGGGCCGCGTGCTGGGCGCGCTGGACGTGTCGGGCGACCACCGCGGCTACCACCGCCACACGCTGGGCCTGGTGCGCTCCGCCGCCCGCATGATCGAGCACCGCCTGTTCGACACCCGCCACGACCCGCGCCAGTGGAACGGCCTGCGCCTGCGCTTCCACGTCCAGCCCGAGGGCATTGGCACCGTGGCCGAGGGCTTGCTGGCCGTCACCGAAGACGGCCAGCTCGCCGGCGCCAATGCCGCGGCGCTGGAGCTGCTGGATCTGGACTGGCAACGCCTGACCCACACACAGATCGGCGCCGTGCTCGCAGAGTCGCTGGCCCAGCTTCTGGATTGGGGCCAGCGCGCGTCTACCACACCGCACGTGGTGCACACCCGCAACGGGCGGGCCGTGTGGGTGCGGGTGGAAGCGGGCCGCCTGATGCTGCAGCCGCACCGCATGGCAAGCCCCGCCGCAATGCCGCAGCCTGTCACCACCGTACAGCCCGCAGATGCGCTGGCCGCGCTGGACACCGGCGACACCGTGTTCCGCACCGCCATCACCCGCGCCCGCAAGCTGATGGGCAAGCCGATTGCCATCCTGCTGCAAGGTGAATCCGGTGTTGGCAAAGAAGTGTTTGCCCGCGCCGCCCACCAGAGCGGCCCGCGCGGCGAGCAGCCGTTTGTGGCCGTCAACTGCGCGGCGCTGCCGGAGAACCTGATCGAGGCCGAACTCTTTGGCTACCAGGGCGGCGCCTTCACCGGCGCGCGCCGCGAGGGCGCGCCCGGGCGCATCCGCGAGGCCCATGGCGGCACGCTGTTCCTGGACGAGATTGGTGACATGCCACTCGCGCTACAGGCGCGCTTGCTGCGCGTGCTGCAGGAGCGCGTGGTCGTGCCCTTGGGCGGCGGCAAGCCGGTGGCGGTGGACTTCTGCCTGGTCTGCGCCACGCACCGCGACCTGCCCACCGAGATCGCCGCCGGGCGCTTCCGCGAAGACCTGTACTACCGCCTCAACGGCCTGACCCTGCGCCTGCCGCCCTTGCGCGAGCGCAGCGACCTGGCGCAGCTCCTGGAGAGTGAACTGCACGGCCTGGTGCCAGATCGTTCCGTGAGCGTTGCGCCCGATCTGCTGCGGGCCCTGCAAGGCTACCGCTGGCCGGGCAATGTGCGCCAGTTGTTCAACGCCCTGCGCACGGCGTGTGCGCTGCTGGATGACGGCGAGACTGTCATCCGCTGGGAGCATCTGCCGGATGATTTGCTGCAGGCTTTGCAGCCCCAAGCGGGAGTGTCGGCAACGGCCAGTTCTGCTGGGGATGCCGACGATGCCATGGCGGATTTGCGCGCCCTGTCTCGCCAGACCATTGAACGCACGGTGCTGCGGTGTGAGGGGAATCTGTCGGAAGCGGCGCGGTTGCTGGGGATCAGCCGCAACACGCTGTATCGGAAACGGCGGGTGAGTTAGGCTTCCTCACTTTCCCCCCTCTCTCCCCCCGCCCTCTCTCGCCCCCGCCGGGGCGAAAGAGGGAGCCTGAAAAGCCATATGTGGCCGCGTGTTTAAACGAGGGGGAGTGCAAAAGACCTGGCCGGGTGAGACAGTTCCTTGTAATGAAATTGGGCGCTAGCCCTCGTGGAATATGCGCAGGCAGCTATCAAAAGCGTAGCACCATGTGTATCAACGCACCTAACCCCGTGTACGTCTCACCTTAAAAACCGCGGCCAAATAGGGCTGTTCGGCTCCCCTTTCCACCCTGGCGAGGGTGGAAAGGGGCGGGGGGGGATAGGGGGTGGCGTGAGGAAGCCCCGCAGAGACAGAAATTCAGGGCCGCCCAACCGCATCCAGTGCAACAACGCTAGCATCCCGCGCCCCATGCCCCTCCGCAATCAACTGATCCATGCGCGCAGCAACACCCGGCAACACGGCCAGCGGCAAATCCCCCGCAGACTCCAGCATCAGCCGCACATCCTTGCGCGCCATGGCCAGCTCGAAGCTGGGGGTGTCGAACAGGCCCTTGGCCATGTTGGCGCCGCGCACGGCGACCATGCCGTTGAGGTCCAACAGACCCAGCAGCTTGATGGCCTCCTGGCCGTCCACATCGGCGTTGCGTGCCAGGGTCAGGATGTCGGCCATCACGCTGGACAGGCCGATGATCAGGGCATTGCCCATGAGCTTTTTCACCGCTGCCAGGTCGGCGCGCTCGCCCTGGTATTCCAGCCGACCGGTCATGGCGGTGAGTGCGTCGCGCACCGACTCGAACAACTTCAGCGGCCCGGACACCAGCATCGAGCCCTGGGCGTTGCGCGCGGCCGGCGGCCCCATGAACACCGGGCAGTGCAGGTAGGCCACGCCCTGCTCCGCCAGGTGCTGCGCACGCTCCGCGGTGAGGGCGGGCTGGGTGGTGGTGTGGTCGATGATGACCGCACCCTCGGCCAGGGCTGGGCGCAGCTCGGCAATGACGGCGTTGACCACCGCATCATCCTTCAGCACCAGGTGCACGCGCGAAGCCCCGCGCACCGCATCTGGCGGCGTGGCGGCGGCCTTCACGCCGAGCGCCGCCAGCGCCTGCGCCTTGTCGGGCGAACGGTTCCAGGCGGTGACCGTGTCGCCCCGCCTGGCGGCGGCTTCGGCAAAGGCCGCGCCCAGAAGTCCGGTGCCGAGAAATGCGATGTGTGCCATGGTCGAGGGTCCTTGCAAGTGTTGGGTGATGCTTACTGGCCGGGTACGCCGGCGTTCGGGAAGAATAGCTGTTCGCCGCCGATCTTGTAGCTGGCAATCACCGCCTGGCCCGCCGGCGAGACCACCCAGTCGACGAACTTCTGGCCCTCGGCCACCTTCACATGCGGGTGCTTGGCGGGGTTGACCAGCATGACGCCGTACTGGTTGAACAGGCGGGTGTCGCCTTCCACCAGCACGGTCAGGTCACCGCGGTTCTTGAAAGAGAGCCAGGTGCCGCGGTCGGCCAGCACGTAGGCGCCCATGCTGGAGGCCATGTTCAACGCCGGGCCCATGCCGCAGCCGCATTCCTTGTAGCCGCTGCCCTTGGCGCCCGCGGCGTCCAGGCCAGCCAGCTTCCAGAAGCGCAACTCGGCCGCATGGGTGCCGCTCTTGTCACCGCGCGAGATGAACACGGTGTTGGTGCCGGCCAGTTTCTTCAACGCCTCAACGATGTCCTTGCCATGCGTCTTGGCCGGATCGGCGGCGGGGCCGACCAGCACGAAGTCGTTGTACATCACCGGGAAGCGCTTGACGACAAAGCCATCGGCCACGATTTTTTCCTCGGCCACGCGGTCGTGCACAAACAGCACGTCGGCGTCGCCACGACGGCCCATGTCCAGCGCCTGGCCGGTGCCCAGGGCGACCACTTTCACGTCGATACCGGTGGTCTTCTTGAACTCGGGCAGCAGGTGGGCAAACAGGCCCGACTGCTCGGTGGAGGTGGTGGACGCAACGACGATGCTTTGCGCCTGCGCCGCCATGGACGCTACCAAAACGATAGCTGTACACGCACATTTCACGAGGGCTGGATGCCAATTTGACTTAAAGCTCTTCATGCAGACTCTCCTTTGACGAACATATGGGCGGCCGGGTACTGCCGTTGCAGCAGATCACCGGCAAAGAAGTCATCGACCGGCAGGTCGGCCAGCACGCGGCCCTGCTCCAGGTAGATGACGCGGCTGGCCAGGCGTTTGACCTGGCCCAGATTGTGGCTGGCAAACACCAGGGTCATGCCAGCGCTCTGGTGGGCAAATTCGTGGATCAACGCCTCGACCTCGCGCTTGGCGTGCGGGTCCAGGCTGGCGGTGGGCTCATCCAGCAGCAGCACCTGCGGCGCCAGCGCCCAGGCCCGTGCCAGCGCCACGCGCTGCTGCTGCCCGCCCGACAGCGTGCGCGCGTTGCGGTGCGCCAGGTCGGCCAAGCCCACGCGGGCCAGCGCGGCGCGGGCGCGCGGTGCGCACTCGCGCCAGGGCACACCGTGCAGCCACAGGCCCAGCATGACGTTGCCCAGCACCGGCATGCGCATCAGGTGCGGGCGCTGGAACAGCATGGCCTGCCGCATCTGCGGGTTGCGCAGCACCTGACCGCCCGTGGGCGACGCCAGGCCGTGCAGCACGCGCAGCAGCGTGCTCTTGCCGCTGCCGTTGGCGCCCACCAGCGCAATGCGCTCACCGGCGCGCACGGCCAGAGTCACGTCCTCCAGCGCGCGCACGCCCCTGGCGGCGTGGCCAAAGTGCACGCCAGCCTGCGTCAGCCCAAAGACCTGGCTCATGGTGCGGCCTCCACGGCGGCGGCGCGCAGGGCACCGCCTTCGGCCTGCTCGCGCCAGAAGCGCAGCATCGTGATCAGCCCGTTGAGCACCAGGACCACGCCCAGCAGCACCAGGCCCAGGCCCAACGCCAGCGGCAGGTCACCCTTGCTGGTTTCCAAGGCAATGGCCGTGGTCATGACGCGGGTGAAGCCATCGATGTTGCCGCCAACGATCATCACCGCGCCAACTTCCGACACGGCACGGCCAAACACCGCAATCACCACCGTCAACAAGGCATGGCGTTCGTCCCAGGCCAGCAGCAGGCTGCGCACCAGCGGCCCGGCGCCCAGCGAGCGCAGTTGCTCACCGTGGGAGTTCTCGGCGTCTTCCACCGCCTGGCGTGTCAGCGCCATGGCCACCGGCAGCACCAGCAGGGCCTGGGCCAGCACCATGGCCTTGACGGAAAACAGCCAGCCCAGATAGCCCAGCGGGCCGGAGCGCGACAGCAGCAGATACACCACCAGACCGACAACGACCGAGGGCACGGCCAGAAACGTGTTCAGCACCGCCAGCACGGCGGTGCGCCCGGGGAAACGCGCCACGCCCAGCCAGGCGCCCAGCAGCAGCCCGACGGCACAGGCAATGGCACTGGCGGCGGCGCTGACGGACAGGGAACGGCCCACAATGGCCAGCAGGGTGGGATCCGGGGTGACGATGAGTTGCAGCGCTGTGAATGCGCTTTCCGAGAGGCTGGTCATGCTTGGGGTATCGTAGTCACCGACGCAATCTCCAGCGATATGAAATGCCATGCATAGGCTCCAGTTCCATTACACACTCTCCCGCGACAGCAGTCCCGCCTTGGTCCGCAACCCCCTGATGGACCTGCTGCAGGCCGTGTCCGGCCAGGGGTCCATCTCCGCCGGCGCGCGCGCGCTGGGTCTGTCTTATCGCCATGTATGGGGCGAACTCAAGCGCTGGGAACAGGAGCTGGGCAACGAGTTGATCGTGTGGGAGAAGGGCCAGTCGGCCCGCCTGACCGAGTTCGGTGCCAAGCTGATGTGGGCCGAACGCCAGGCCCAGGCGCGCCTGGCACCGCAGATCGAGGCCCTGCGTGCCGACCTGGAACGCGCCTTCGCCGTGGCCTTTGACGCCAAAGCCCATGTGGTCACGCTGTATGCCAGCCACGATGACGCGCTGGCCGCGCTGCGTGAACAGGCGGTGGGGCCGGCCCAGGTGCATCTGGACATCCGCTTCTGCGGCAGCGTGGACGCCATCCGCGGCCTGAACGAAGGCCGCTGCGTGATGGCCGGCTTTCACACACTGCAGCACCCGGCACCGGGCTCGCTGGCCGAGCGCGTCTACAAGCCCCTGCTGCAGCCGGGGCTGCACAAGATCATCGGCTTCGCCCAACGCTCCCAGGGCCTGATGGTGGCCCCTGGCAACCCTCTGCAGTTGCACGGCCTGGGCGACGTATCGGCGCGCAAGGCGCGTTTTGTCAACCGGGCGCTGGGCACCGGCACCCGGGTCGTCATCGACGAACTGCTGGCGCAGCAGGGCTTGGATGGTTCGGACTTCCGGGGTTTCGAACACACCGAGCCATCCCACATGGCGGTGGCACTCGCCATTGCAGCGGGCACCGCCGATGTGGGCATTGGCATTGAGGCCGCAGCCCGCGCCCAGGGCCTGGACTTTGTGCCCCTGGTGCAGGAGAACTACCTCCTGGTGTGCCTGAAATCGGCCCTGGACGATCCGGCCATCGTCGCCCTGCGCGCGGTGCTGCAAAGCAGCGATTGGCAACAGCGACTCGCCGCCATTGAGGGCCACAAGCCATCCCACTGCGGCGAGGTGCTCTCGCTGCGGGCGGTGCTGCCCTGGTGGAGTTTTCCGGGAAAGAAGAAACGGGCCAAGGGGCCCTGAGTCACCGCAGCGGCTAGGCGCGCGGATCGAATCGGGGAGAGTGCTTCTTCAGGTACGGCTTGAGCAGCATGTCTTCCTTGATGACATGGTTGATCAGCCAGTCGCGCAGGAACTTGCCGAAATGCTCGGCCGTCGCAGCGTCCCATTGCTCGCCGATCTCTCCGGCTATCCGGCCCAGGTTGCGCAGCAGTTCATCGTGCGAGGCATGGAGTTGCCCGTGCTCCGGGAAACCCACCGATTCGGCAATCTTCTCTTCCAGGGTGAAGTGCGCCTTGGCGTATTTGTACAACTGATCCAGCGCGACCAGCAGGCCCGCCCGGCTCATGGACTGCAAACTCTGGTTTGCCTTGTTGATGATGTCGATCAGGTGTTTGTGATCGTTGTCGATCAAATCATTGCCCACACTCAACTGCTCGCGCCATTGCAAACCCATCCAACCTTCTCCCAATCCGTCATAGTGGGATCGATCTTACTGCAGTGCAACATATTCCGCTCAGAACACCCACGGAACCAGCCACCAGGTCCGCTGCCGGTAGGCCGCCCACTGCGGGTAGCGGGACATGCTGGCCTCCTTCAACGCCATGTTGGGCGCGAACACGCACAACCAGACCCAGGCCAGCACCAGCACCGGGAACCAGTGCCACACCAGCAGTGCGAAGCTGGCGTAGAGCAGCATCTCACCGGCATAGTTCGGGTGGCGCACATAAGTATGCACGCCGTCGGTGATCAGGCCGCGCTGCAGACGCAGGGTGAAGTACTTCTGTGCATCCGCCGCCATCATCAGCACCGAGCCGAACATGCACAGCGTGATGCAAAGGGCAAACCAGGCGTAATCCGGCAGCGGGTAGGCCGGGCGCACCGTGCCGGAGATCAGCAGCCAGCCGAAGGCCCAGTACGGCCCCAGCACAAACAGGAAGGCGTTGACGCCGCCCAGCAGCGTCACGCGCTTCTGCCAGTTCGGGTCGGGAAAGGCCATGTCCTTGAGCAGCCATACCAGGCCATAGGTGCCATGCAGCGCCAGGTAGACCCAGGCCGCCACCGAAGTGTTGCCGTACCAGGCCATCAGCGCGCCCAGAAAGAAAAACGTGCCCCCTTTCTGGAAGTTGACCACCCAGGCCAGCTTCCAGGGGCGTGGACCGCCTCCGATATCCTGAGACACCCAATTGGTAAACCGCCGCAGCGCCATGGCCCACGACGGCGCGGCCGTGGCGGTGGATGCGAGAGTGTTCATAACGGCTCCTCTGTGTTCTGCCCTGCGCAGCGCGCGCCAGTGTAGGGCGCACAGAAGCCGTTGTATAGGTGACGTGGATCAGGGACGTACGAGCGGCCAGCCGCGGCGCATCCATTCCCCCATGCCGCCCTGCACGAAGCGCACGTTCGTATAGCCCTTCTCGCGCAGGAACTTGTAGGTGGCGCTGGAGCGGTTCTGCGTGTGGCAGATCAGCAGGATGGGGCGCTTGGGGTCATTGGGCAGCTCGGACAGGCGTGACGCCAGTTGGCGCATGGGCAACAACTGTGCGCCCGGGGCAACCCCACCGGCGTGCTCCTGCGGCTCACGCACGTCGACCAGCGTGGCCTTGCCACTCTCCACTTCCTTGCGGGCCGCGTCCAGCGTCACCGATTCCGTGTCGGAGGCCGTCTGTCCGTGGGCGGCAAGCACCACGGCGCCGAGTCCCAGCGCCATCAGGACGGAGCGGCGTTGCAACAGGTTGGCGTGGACGGTCTTCATTGCGGCGCCATGGTGTCCCATGCCTTGATCGCTTCGGCGGTGTACATCAGGGCCGGGCCGCCGCCCATGTAGACGCAGACGGTCAGCATTTCCTCCAGCTCGGCGCGGGTGCACCCCAGCTTGTGCAGGGCCTTCACGTGAAAGCCGATGCAGCCCGAGCAATGCTGGGTGATGCCAATGGCCAGGGCAATCAGCTCCTTGTTCTTGGCGCTGACGGCCCCTTCCTTCATGGCGGCGGTGGCAAGCTGCCCGAAACCCTGCATGGCCTCGGGCTGCGCCTTGCGCAGTGGCGCCAGATTGGCGTTGATGTCCTTGATCAGACCGACGTGGTCAAAGGTGCTCATGGGTGTCCTTTCAAACGATGTCACAACTATACCCCATGGGGTATATTGGTGTTTGTCGTATATCAACAATCCACAACCCTGAAACGGTTACCCCCCGCCGCGCTGCATGTACAAATCAAACCGCTGCATGAAGGCCAGGCGCTGCGCGTCATTCACGCCGGCAAAGCGGAAGCTCACCAGCAGGCGCGGCAGGCGCACCCGGGCGATCACGCGCGGCTCGCCCACTTGCCACTTCAGGCCCAGGGCGCCGTCGCCAATGCGCACGCCGGCGGAGTGTTCCTGCAACTTCCAGTGCAGGTCGCCCACGGCGGCGGGAAGCCAGCGCAGCCAGTCGGCCTCGGTGCAGGCCATCTCGCGCTCGAAGCGCTCGGGGTAATGGGATTGCATGTGCGCCGCGTGTCAGCCGCCGGCAATCGGCGGCCATATGGCCAGCACGTCGCCTTCCACCAGCACCTGGCTGGCACGCTGGTCGGGCGCAATGTAGCGGCCATTGACCAGCACCAGGTGCACCAGCGCCGGCGGCAGATGGTAGGGCTCGGTGACTTGCGCAATGGTGGCGCCAGCCGCCACCTCCAGCTCCACGATGTTGGTGTATCGGGAGGTGGGCGGCAGGTAGTCGGTGAGCGAGGCGAACAGCTTCAGCGTGATGTGCATCAGCCAGACCCTAGCGCCGGCGCGCGTCCTGCGCCCCCGACCACTCGCCCTGCCCTTGCGCGCTGGCCAGGTAGGCTTCCACCAGCAGCGTCGGGTCCTGCTTGAGCTTGTCCTTCCACGCACCCAGATGCACCTGGCCTTCGACCAGGCCGCGCATCACACCCACGTGCTCGGTCCAGCCCACGCTGTTGCAACCCACCAGCACGTCGCCCTGGAATTGCAGGCTCAGGTGGCGGCCGGCGGCGGTGTCGGTCAGCTCCACATGCTCGCCACCGGGGCGGCCCTGCCAGTCGCCAAAGCTGGCGGAAATCAGGCCCAGCGTGTCCAGCACGTTGATCTGCGTGACGCCTTTCAGGTCCGCCACCGGCGCACGGCCTTGGGCAAATGCCACCATGTTCATGGCGGCCACGCGCGCCTGCTCGGCGGCGTTGGGCTGGATGGCGCTGACGATGGTCTTGCCGGACACCTTGTCAAAGGCCTCGGCACAGTCACCGGCCGCGTAGATGCCTGGCACATTGGTCTGCAAGTGCTCGTCCGTCAGCACGCCAAGCAGACACCGGATGCCAGAGTCCTGCAGGAAGCCGATGGCCGGGCGCACGCCCGCCGCGCTGATGACCAGATCGGCCTCCACCGTCTGGCCGTTGGAGAGCTTGACCTTGAGCGGCGCACCGGGCGTGATGCTCTCCACCTTGGTAGAGGTAAACACCTGCACACCCTTGGCCTCGCACCAGTCGCGGATCATGCCGCCGGCGGTGGGCCCCATCATGCGCGGAACCATGCGGTCGCCCATCTCCACCACACTGAGCTTCACGCCCCGTGCGGCCAGCGCCTCCATGATGATGCAGCCGATGAAACCGGCGCCGAGTTGCAGCACACGCGCGCCCCGGGTGGCGCGCTGCGCAATGGCGCGCGCGTCGGCCAGGGTCCAGCAGGTTTCCACGCCGTCGCTGTCGATGCCGGGAATGGGCGGATGCACCGGGTGCGAGCCGGTGGCCACCAACAGGGTGTCAAACGACAGTGTCTCCCCATTGTCGAGTGCTACAGTTTTAGTAGCTGTCTGCGCACATTTGACGAGGGCTCGCACCACTTTTACCTTGAGATCGGCAAAGTGCGAAGGGCTCTTGCGCAGGTAGGTACCCGACTCGCCGATGGCGCCCATCAGCAGGTAGGGAATGGCCATGCGCGAGTACGGCGGCTCTGGCTCGTCCCCCACCAGCGTGATGGCGTCAAAGGGCGCAAGCTTGCGGATGGTCTCGGCCGCGATCACGCCGGCCGGACCCGCGCCCAGAATCACATGGTGCGCCATGAATACCCCCAATCAGTTGAGGACAGAGCTGAAGGTCTGTCCCGCAAGGTTTCAGATTCCAAGGCGTGCCTTGGTGGCAGCGGTGGGGCGCCCTTCGGAATCCCAGCCGCGCGCGGCGTAGTACTTGGGCAGCATGGTGGCCAGCTCGTTGAACTTGCCCTTGGCCGGGCCGGTCTTGCAGGCGCCCTCGGGGGTGGTCAGGCGCGGCGGCAGGCTGTCGTCCTTGGACGTGAAGCCGGCGCGGTTATTGAACTCGCGCTCCATGTTCCAGATGCGTTCGCCGATCTTGGCCAGTTCTTCGATGCTGTACTGCTCACCGCAAGCACCCTGCATCTGCGGTGCCAGATCCTGCAAGCCCCAGGCGAAGGTGGTAAAGATGCACAGGCCCGAAGAGTCGAACGCGGCCGTGGCATCCTGGAAGGCCTTGACCAGATCGGGCTTGCCCTCGGACTCCAGCGGGTCGGTCTTGACCGGAATGCCCAGCACTTCGGACGCAATGGTGTAGCCGCGCAAGTGGCAGCCGCCGCGGTTGCTGGTGGCATAGGCCAGGCCGATACCCTGGATGGCGCGGCCGTCATACGCCGGGAACTCCTGGCCCTTGCTGGCCATGGAGAGTTCAGGGTGGCCGTACTTGGCGCACAGGCGTTTGGAACCCTGGCCGATCTCCTTGCCAAAGCCGCGACCGTTGACCGTTTCTTCGGCCAGGAAGGCCAGCGTCTGCGCCGAGCCGAACTTGGCGTCGATGCCGATCTGCTCCTTGGTCAGCACGCCCATGTCATACAGCTCCATGACGGCGCCCACGGTGGCACCAAAGCTGATGGGGTCGATGCCCTCCTCGTTGCACAGCAGGTTGGCGTACTGCAGGGCTTCCAGGTCATTCACGCCATTGGCGGCGCCCAGCGCCCAGGCCGCCTCGTACTCCAGACCACCATTGGCGCCGCGGTACTGGGGCTTGTTTTGAATGGTGAAGTGGCCTTCGTCCATCTTGCTGATGCGTCCGCAGGCGATGGTGCAGCCGAAGCAGGCCTGGTTGGTGACCAGGTGCTTCTTGCCATCCGTCTTGCGCGGTGTGGCCATGGCCTCTGCGCCGATGTCCTTGGCGCCCTCAAACTGGTTGTCGCGGTGGTTGCGGGTGGGCAGGGCTCCCACCTCGTTGATCACGCTCATCAGCACCTGGGTGCCCATGGCGGGCAGGCCGGTGCCGGTGACGGCGTTGTCGGCCAGCACCTTCTTGGCCGTCTTGACCGCCGCCATGAAGGCCTTGGGATCGCGGATGTTGCCCACGCCCTTGGTGCCGCGCACGGCGATGGCCTTGAGGTTCTTGCTGCCCATCACGGCGCCCACGCCGGAGCGCCCGGCGGCGCGGTGCATGTCGTTGACCACGGCGGCAAACAGCACGCCGTTCTCGCCGGCCTTGCCGATGCTGGAGATGCGGGTCAGCGGGTCCTGCAGGCTCTTCTTCAGGGTCTCCTCGGTCTCCCACACGCTCTTGCCCCACAGGTGGGCGGCATCGCGCAGTTCGGCCACGTCGTCATTGACATACAGGTAGACGGGCTTGGGCGACTTGCCCTCGAAGATGACCATGTCCCAGCCGGCCATCTTGAACTCGGCACCCCAGTAGCCGCCGGAGTTGGAGCAGGCGATGGCGCCGGTCAGCGGCCCCTTGGTGATGACGGTGTAGCGCCCGCCGGTGGAGGCCATGGTGCCGGTCAGCGGGCCGGTGGCCCAGATGATCTTGTTGTCGGCGGAGAGCGGATCGACGGTGGCCGCCACTTCCTCGACCAGGTATTTGGTGCCCAGGCCGCGCGAGCCGATGTAGTCGCGCGCCCAGTCCATGTTGAGGGGTTCGGATGTAACGGTGCCAGCGGTCAGGTTGACGCGGAGAATTTTTCCAGCCCAAGACATGATGTAAGTCCTTTTAATCAGTTGGGTTCAAAGCACACGCTCACGCGGTGGTCTGACCCGCAAGGTTTCAGGTTGCAGACGCTTGATTGCCCAACTTGTCGGCCCAGGCTTCCATCTTGGAAAGACCGGTCCAGTTGGCGTCGATGAAGGTGATGGCCCCGGTGGGGCAGGCTTCCGCGCAGGCGGGGCTGCCTTCGCACAGGTCGCACTTCTGGACCTTGCCGGTTTCTTCCACGTAGTTGATGGTGCCGAACGGGCAGGCGATGGTGCAGACCTTGCAGCCCACGCAGGTTGCCTCGTTCACCACCTTGGCACCGGTGGCCTTGTCCACGGTGATGGCCTCGACAGGGCAGGCGTGCAGGCACCAGGCCTCGTCGCACTGCGTACAGGTGTAGGGGACCTTCTTGCCGGTGTGGTGGAAGTTGAACACCTTGATGCGCGACTTCGCGGTGGCGAAGGTGCCGTAGTTCTCGAACGCGCAGGCCATTTCGCACTGCAGACAGCCGGTGCACTTGTCTGCGTTGATGTGCAGCATCTTTTGCATATGTCTCTCCTGGGTGGGAATGGCCCGCACACCTATGCAATGCCGTTCCTATGAACTAAAGTACATAGGATTGTTGGCATAACCCAAACATGCACCCCTAGGATTAACCCTAGGACTGCCCGGGATTCACCCGAAATTCTCAATTTGAAACAGTGCACGGCTTGGAGAGGTGCACGAGAATGACCCCACCATGCGCAGCCCCGTACCGTTTGCCCCACCGGCCGAGCCGCCTTCCCGCAGCGTCGCCATTGCACAGGCACGCCAGGCCGCCCTGGTGGAACACGGCGCCGTGCCGACCGGATGGGTGGCACCGTGGGTGGAACGATCCTGGCAACGCTGCCTGGGTCTGGGCCTGGAGCCACAGAGGGCCATCGTCTTCGACCGGGTCACGCACCAGCAGACCCTGCGCACCCAGGACGCCAACCGCCGCCTGGTGCAGACCGCCCGACCGATTCTGGAAACACTGGGCCGTGCCATCGTCAACACGCGCTACTTCGCCATCCTGACCAACCGCGACGGCGTGGTGGTGGACACCAGCGGCGCCATCGACCGCGCCGACCCGCGTGCCGACCTGATCACCCGCATCGGCACCGACCTGTCCGAGCGCGCCGTAGGCACGACGGCCATCGGCATGGCCCTCACCGAGCAGCAGCCCGTGTGGCTGCACCGGGGTGAGCATTTCTTTGCCAACGCCAGCGTCTACAGCTGCGCCGGCGCCCCGCTGCTGGGGCCGGACGGCACCTGCGTGGGCATGCTGGACCTGACCGGCATCGACGCGGTGGAGCGCCCCGAACTCAAGCACCTGGTCACCCAGACCGCCACCAGGATCGAGAACGCCCTGGTGCTGGCCAAGCCCCACAGCCTGATGGTGCGGCTGAACTGGCCCGGCAACAGCCTGGGCAGCGACGCCGACGGCATGGTCGGCCTGGACGCAGACGGCTGGATCACCGCCGCCAATCCGATAGCCCGGCAGATGGTGCCGCAACTGGCGGGCAGCAGCGCAGCAAAGTCCGCCGTGCATGCCAGCGAGATCTTCGGCATTGCGTTTGAACGGCTGTTTGATGCCGCACACAGCAGCAGCGCCGCGCTGGAAGTGCCGCTATGGACCGGCCTGCGGCTGCAGGCGCTGCCAATGGCCAAGGCGCGCGAGGGGCAAACCGTGCACCGCCAGGAGGCAGGCGTGCCGGGCCGGCCACGTCAACTGAAGGACATTGAGGCAGACCTGATCCGCAAGGCCGTGGACCAGGCACGCGGCAATGTGGCCCAGGCCGCGCAGTCCCTTGGCATCAGCCGCGCCACGGTGTACCGCAAGCTGGGGCAAAAGCCCGGGAAATGACCCGCATCCTTTACAGCAAATAGCCGCCCAGCCCTCGCAGTACGGGCGTGGGCAGCTACTGTTTTGGTAGCAATCAGGGTTTGGCCGTCAGGCCCTGGGTTGCCCTGGGGAACGAATAGACCCGGTAGGTCCAGTTGGCGCCACTGCCCCAGATGCTGTCAGCCCAGTGGTCCGCAGACACCGTGCCCAGGGTCTGGGCTGCGGTCCACACGGACGTCTGGTTCATGCCATTCACCAAGGTGGTCAGCACGCCCGTGCCATCGGTTTGCACGATAAAGGACACAAAGCCCGGCAGAGTGGCAAACAGCGACGAGCGCAGCACATCGGGCTCCAGGAACGCGGGGCGCATCACTTGCACGTTGCCCGCACTGTCGGTGAAGCGCCACAGGCCATCGCTGCCCTGCTTCAGGCTGGGTGCACCCGGCTGGCCCGTCGTCACCAGATAGTCGGGACGGCCCACGTAGATGGTGCTGCCGCTCTGGATGCTGATCACGCCCTGTGCGCTGATGTTGGCCGCCAATCCCATGGAGCTCACCACTGCGCCAAATTCACTGCGGTTGAACAGCGCCGGCTCGGTGGTGAAGGTGCCGCAACGGGTGGCAACGGTCAGTGCGTTGTTGTTGCCCAGCGTGATGCCGGAGCCGGTGTCCGTGGTAGCGGTCAAGGGGTAGAACGACAGCGTTTGCGCCGGGCTGCTGGCAATGCCGTAGCGGGCGCTGCCATCCGGGTTCTGGCCCAGGTAGGTGACCGTGGTAGCGAATTGCGCGGCCAACGCGTCTTTCAGGCACACGACCAGGGCTGGGCCTTTGCCGCTGCTGAGGTCTTTGGGGGTCACCGCGGTACTGACGCCAGGGTCCACCTTGCTGGTGGTGGGAATAGCGACCGGGATGGGCTCTGTTGGTGCCGCCACCGGGTCCGTCCAGGTGATGACGATGGAGCCGTCGCCGCCAGCGCCACCCGCAGCGCCACCGTTGGATGCCACGGTGACTACACCGCCCGTGCTGCCGCCACCGGCGCCGCCGCCGCCTTCGCCGCCGCCACCGCCACCACCGAAGCCGCCGCCGCCGCCACCGCCCGCGTGGGCGCGGCGAGTGGCCCCGTTGCCCTCGCCGCCACTACCCGAGCCGGAGCCTGAGCCGCCCCTAGCCGACGCGCCGTAGACGCCGCCATCACCGCCAGGGCCACCGTCGCCATCAGAGCCGTTGTACCCATTGCCGGCGCCTTCACCGCCGACTCCACCGCTGCCGGCGAGGGCGCTGTGGCCAGTGTCGCCCTGGCCGCCGTTGCTACCATTGCCGGCGCCGCCGCCGCCGGTAGCGCCGCCGCCGCCACCGCCGCCCGCAATGATTTGCGAGGCGGTTCCCGCATTCACATTGCTGGAGCCGCCGCCGCCGCCGCCCGAGTCGGAAATCGGTCCGTTACTGCCGCCGCCGCCGACAAACAGGTTCAATGTGGTGCCGCCCACACCGCTCAGCGTTGCGGTGACGACGCCCCCGGCGCCGCCGCTTGTATTGCCGAGTTGGCCCCAACCAGAACCACCGCCGCCACCCGTGGCCACCACGTTGACCGAGGCTACGCCCGCCGGAATGACACAGGTGGCCGCACCGGATGTGGTGACGTTGCAGGAGCCCGCATGGGCGGACACGCCGGACAGACCGGCGAGCAAGGCCAATAGAAAAGGTTTGGAATTCATGGGTTTCATTGATCAGCGCTGCACAGCGGTATATCCCTGGGTTGCCCTGGGGAACGAATAGACCCGGTAGGTCCAGTTGGCGCCACTGCCCCAGATGCTGTCAGCCCAGTGGTCCGCAGACACCGTGCCCAGGGTCTGGGCTGCGGTCCACACGGACGTCTGGTTCATGCCATTCACCAAGGTGGTCAGCACGCCCGTGCCATCGGTTTGCACGATAAAGGACACAAAGCCCGGCAGAGTGGCAAACAGCGACGAGCGCAGCACATCGGGCTCCAGGAACGCGGGGCGCATCACTTGCACGTTGCCCGCACTGTCGGTGAAGCGCCACAGGCCATCGCTGCCCTGCTTCAGGCTGGGTGCACCCGGCTGGCCCGTCGTCACCAGATAGTCGGGACGGCCCACGTAGATGGTGCTGCCGCTCTGGATGCTGATCACGCCCTGTGCGCTGATGTTGGCCGCCAATCCCATGGAGCTCACCACTGCGCCAAATTCACTGCGGTTGAACAGCGCCGGCTCGGTGGTGAAGGTGCCGCAACGGGTGGCAACGGTCAGTGCGTTGTTGTTGCCCAGCGTGATGCCGGAGCCGGTGTCCGTGGTAGCGGTCAAGGGGTAGAACGACAGCGTTTGCGCCGGGCTGCTGGCAATGCCGTAGCGGGCGCTGCCATCCGGGTTCTGGCCCAGGTAGGTGACCGTGGTAGCGAATTGCGCGGCCAACGCGTCTTTCAGGCACACGACCAGGGCCGGGCCTTTGCCGCTGCTGAGGTCTTTGGGGGTCACCGCGGTGCTAACGCCGGGGTCCACCTTGCTGGTGGTGGGGACGGTGACCGGAATGGGTTCTGTGACAGGGGGTGTCTCCACCGGGACCGTCCAGGTGATGATGATGGAGCCATCGCCGCCGCTGGTATGTGGTCCACCGCCGTTAGATGCCACCGTGACTACGCCGCCCGTGCTGCCGCCGCCGCCGCCGCCACTGGCCCAACCGCCGCCGCCGCCGCCGCCGAAGCCGCCGCCGCCGCCGCCGCCGTTGTTGTTATTGGCGCCGCCGCCGTTGCCGGAGCCGGAGCCGGAGCCGCCGTTGGTGGCGCCGTAACCCGCGCCGCCGGCGCCGCCGTTGCCGGAGCCACCATCGAGACCGTTGAACCCAGAGCCCAGGCCGCCGCCAACACCGCCCACTCCGCCGGAACCGCCGGCGGAGTCGCCGCCTCTACCGCCGTTGCTGCCATTGCCGCCATTGCCGGAGCCGCCGTCCCAGAATGAACCGCCGCCGCCACCGCCCGCAATGATTTGCGAAGCGGTTCCCGCATTCACATTGCTGGAGCCGCCGCCGCCGCCACTGGAGCCACCGCCGCCGCCGCCACCGACAAACAGGTTCAGTGTGGTGCCGCCCACACCATTCAGCGTTGCGGTGACGACACCTCCCGCGCCACCGTTAGTTCCATTATTGAGGCTGCCACCACCGCCGCCGCCGCCCGTGGCCACCACGTTGACCGAGGTTATGCCCGCCGGAATGACACAGGTTGCCGCACCGGGTGTGGTGACGTTGCAGGAGCCCGCATGGGCGGCGATGCCGGATAGACCGGCTGCCATGGCGAACAGCAGAGGTTTCAAACGCACTGCGCCCATTGGAGATGTGGCACGCGATTCAGATGGTCGATTCATAGTTGCTTTTCAATGTGGACTTTGGTGAATTGGATAAGAAGGAAACCCCACACTCATTGCTGGGCTTAGCCGTGCACAGCCGCCCTCAAAAGGGCTATCAGCACCCGAGAAACCTTGTTACAGAAAAGGATATTAGTGACAGAAACGTGATTTGTATGTCCCCCAAACATGCGACACAAACCAGCACGTGTCCCTCTTGCAGGTGGTAAGGTTGGTGCCGGTCTGTGGCACCATCCTCCTCAACATTTACGCGCTCCTTGTTAGCGCCTCACCGAAGGTTCTAGCAATGCGACTCCAGGTAGATACCCCACTGATCCGCGTTGCGGTGGTTGAGGACGATGTCACTTTTCAACATGCACTTGCCGTTGCCCTGCGTGCTGCACCGGACATGGTGCTCCACTGGGTAGCAGACACGCTCGCGCAGGGCTTGCAGTTGCTGGAGCAGGCAGCGGCAGATGTGTTGCTGGTCGATCTGGGCTTGCCTGACGGCTCGGGGATTCATGTGATCCACGCGGCCCATGTGCGGTGGCCCGACTGCAATATCATGGTGAGCACAGCATTTGGCGATGAGCTGCATGTGATGCAATCACTTGAGGCAGGGGCCACGGGCTATCTGCTCAAGGACAGCAGGCCTCAAAAGATCATTTCTGAAATCCGTAACCTGCACGCAGGCGGCAGCCCGATCAGCCCCTTGATCGCGCGCCAGATACTTACCCGCTTCGTGCGGGGTTCCGCCCCGGCAATGCCTAGCGTTGAAACAGCAGCAAAGCCTGAAATCACGCTGTCGGTGCGCGAGAAAGAAGTGCTGGAGTTCTTCACCAGGGGGTACTCCGTTGATGAATGTGCAAAACTGCTGGGTGTCTCACGCCACACCGTGGTGACGTATGTGCGGCGCATCTACAAAAAACTGGAAGTGAATTCCAAAGCAGAGGCGATTTTTGAAGCACGCACTCAAGGTCTATTGGCAAAATAAGCTCGTACCCCTCTTTCGGGGCTTCGCCATCACGCCCCTCATCGGGCTGCTGCTCGTCGGCGCGACCTTGAGCTTGATCGCCAATGACGAGTACAGGCAGACACAGGATTTTGAATTTCGGCTACTGGAGGCTCACGCTCGCAACACCGATGTGCAAATTGCGGGCGTACTGCGCAAGATCGACCGTTTGCTGAGGCGGATTGCCGATGAGCGTCCGGGAATGCAGCCTTCCGGTGGCGACACATTCGTCTCAACAGCAAACGTCCATCGCAAAGATTTTCCCGAAATTGGCACGCTGCTGATAACCGATGCCGCCGGACATATCCGTTCTGCCACCGATGCGGCCATGGTCGGTCAGGATGTTTCCCGTGAGCCGTACTTTGCCGTCCACTTGGACCGGACGCATCCACCGAAGCTGTTCATGTCGCGCCCTGGCAAAAATCTGCTCGGGACCCCTGTCATGACTTTCACATTCCCCATCGTTGGCACCGACCAGAAATTTCTCGGCATGGTGGGTGCCACGGTCGGATTCAAGTTTCTTCCCACGCAGTTGGAGGCCATCAATCCCGACGACTCGGCCAGTATGTCGGTCATTGTCAACCGCGATGGCGACATCGTGTACCGCAGAGATGAACCGCAAAGGTTCTTCGGCTTCAACATCGCCAAGGTCAGCACGGTATTGCAAGCGCACTTCCGTGCCAGGTTGCCGGTGACGCGCCACATCGGCCCCTCCGTCCAAAATGGCAAGACACGGCTTTTCCTCATTCGAGACGTGGGCGACACCGGCCTGAGCCTGATCTTGTCACGTCAGCTGGATGATGTACTTGGCAAGTGGCAACGCAATGTTCTTATCTATGCGCTGATATTCCTGTTTTCCTTCGCCGTGGTTATTTTTCTCGCCATTTCCGCTGCGCGTCGCAAACAATTGGAATCAGAGGTCATTGAAAGCCAGAAACACCTGCGCGCTATCGAGCATCAGAAGACCCTGGCCCAGGAACGGCAACGGCTGATGCAGGACATGCACGACGGCATGGGTTCGTCCTTGAACAGTGCGCTGCGCGTGGTTGAGCACGGGCGCATGGATGCGGATGAAGTTGCCGAGATACTCAAAGACTGCCTGGACGACCTGAAGCTGACGATTGATTCCATGGAACCAGTGGAGGCCGACTTGCTGCTGTTGCTGGCAACCCTGCGCTACCGATTGGAGCCACGCATGGAGAGCAGCGGCATCGTATTGCGCTGGGAAGTTCAGCTCCTGCCCAAACTGGACTGGCTCGACCCCAGGAACGCATTGCATATCCTGCGCATTCTGCAAGAGGCATTCACCAACGTGATCAAGCATGCACAGGCGTCCGAAATTCTGGTTGCGACAGGTATCAAAGACGACCATGTCACGGTGACCATCGCCGACAACGGTCGGGGATTCGACACCAGCCAGGCACCAAGAGGACGCGACCAAGGCTTGGTCAACCAGACACGCCGCGCGGCATCCATTGGTGCCGAGATCCAACTGACATCCAGTGCTGCCGGTACGCATCTGACCTTGCGTCTGCCTATCAGGCGTTCGTTTCCTGTGACGGGGCAAAAGCCCGGGAAATGACCCGCCTCTTTTACAGAAAATAGGCCGCCAGACCTCGCAGTACGGGCGTGAGCAGCTACTATTTTTGTAGCAATCAGGGTTTGACGGTTACACCCTGCGCCATGCCCGCCGGTTGGTTGCCGACCATCCGGTAGCGCGCCGCTCCCTCAAACCATACGCTCTGCCCCAAGCGCTCGGTGGGAACGCTGCTGAGTATGAGATCCGGCACCAGCGTGTAGCCTCGGCCCTGGAACAGGATGGAGGCCGTGCCGTCCAACTGGATCGCAGAAGTGGCGCCAGTGTCCAGGGTCCACAAGGCATTACGCAGCGCCTCCGCGTCGGCGAATGCGGGGTACAGCACCTGGTTGTTGCCCAGCGCATCGATGAAGTGCCAATAGCCGTCGCTTCCCATCACCAGGCGCGCGTTGCCTGTGGCCACGTCGCGCTGCACCTGCACGCCGGGCTGCACCACGTGGGTCACGCCGTTGATCGTGGCAATCAGCACGCCGTTGTCAGCCTGGCGCGCGCTCACGCCGGGCAGCAGGGCCAGCAGTTGGTCCATGCGCACCAGGGCTGGCGCAATGGTCAGCGACTGGCCATTGCGCACCACCTGGTAGCGGCCGTCGCCCAGGGGATAGATGCCGTTGGCGCGGGAGTCGCCGCCGCCTTGGTAGTTGCCGGGAACAAACGCCAGCCTGCCGCCGTTGAAGCCATCCAGGGTGACAGTGCCCAGCGCGTTCTGCCCCAGCACCTGCAGGGGTTGACCCAGCGCGTTGGCCAGCAGGGCGGCCATGTCCGCCATGAAGGCCAAGCCTTCGTCGGTTGTCAGGTTGGCGACCTGTGCCGGAGCGGCGATGCCGACGTAGGTGACAAGCAGCGACGTGATGGTCGGCGCAACCACAGGGGGTGCACCGATGCTGAAGGTCTGGCTCGCCCGTGGTGCGGCGCTGTAGTTGGCGTTGCCCGCCTGGTCGGCGGAGATGGTGCAGTTGTTGGAGCCTGCAGCCACGCCCGTCACCACGCCGGTGCCGCTGTTGACCGTGCATGCCGCTGGGGTGGCGCTGGCGTAGACGATGGCATTGCCGGACAGTCCTCCGGTGGCGTGGACGGTGCCCGTTGCGCCCACAATGATGGTGGGCGCGGCGCCGAAGGTGATGGCCTGGCTGGCCTGGCCGACCGTGATGCCCAGAGTTGCCGTCGCCGCCAGGTAGTTGGCATCTTCCGCCTTGGTGGCGGTGATGGTGCAGCTCCCCACAGACGCGGCGGTCAGGGTCGCACCGCTGACCGTGCAGTTGGCGCTGTTCGAGGCATACGTGAGCGCGCCGCTGCCGCTGCCGCCCGTGGTGCCCAGCGTGACCGTGCTGCCGTAAGCCGGCGTGATGGTACTGGCATTCATCGCCAGCACCGCTTGATTGGCCTTGGCCGCCGTGATGGTGACGCTCTGCGTGACCTGAGCGCCGCCGCCATCTGTCACCGTCACGGAGTAGGCGCCCGCCACGAGGCCGGTCGCGGTGGCTGCCGTGCCGCCGGAGGGTGACCAGCTGTAGGTGTAGGGCGTCCAGCCGCCGCTGGCCGTCACCGTGGCCGATGCATCACTGGCACCGGCGGCCGATGCCTGGGTGGCACTGATGCTGGCGGACAGTACGGGTGGTTGCACGATGGTCACGCTTCGGCTCAGGGTGCAGTCATTGGCATCGGTCACCGTCACCGTGTAAGTCCCTGCGCTCAATCCGGTGGCGGTACTGCTGCTCCCGCCGTACGGTGACCAGCTGTATCTGTACGAGGGCGTCCCGCCATTCGCGAAGACGGTGGCCGCGCCAGTGCTGCCGCCGTTTATGGCCACATGCGTGACACTGGTGCTGGCCGACAGGACCGTGGGCTGCGAGATGGTGATCAAACTGGTTGCCAGGGCACTGACAGCATCGATGACAGTGACCCTGTAGGTCGCGGCGCTGAGCCCTGTTACAACGGAAAGGTTGCTTGCGCTATGCGACCAACTGTACGTATAGGGAGGGGTACCGCCGGACGGCGTGACGGAGGCCACGCCATTGGAGCCTCCGTTGCAGCTCACGTTCGTCACGCTTACCCCCAACGTCAGCACTGCTGCGTGGGCTGGCGGCGCCAACGTGACAAGGGCCGCAATGACCATCAGCAGGCCACTGACTATTCGACGCAGGGGACCGAACAAAGACCGGCACGACGCCATGGCCGGCGACACTCCGTTGCTTGGGATCGGTGATAGTGACTTCAGAAGGTGTTTCATAGACATTTCGTTCTCCTGGTAACACGCAGGGCCTCCCGAATCACACCGTTGCCCAACCGTGGGCGCATGATAGAAAGGACTTGCGTGCTTGTCTGTCCCCAAAACTAGCGACAAGCCCCCCCGCCACCTTGTGGCACCATTGCCACTCACGCGGTAGCCAGCGGCACGCCGTGCCAACCGCGACTTGCCGCCTCACTGCACCATGCATCAGACCCCACAAAGCCCCCCCATCCGCGTCGCGCTGGTGGAAGACGACGTGAATTTCCAGAATGCCCTGATGGAGGCCATTCAGGAGGCGCCGGACATGGCGCTGCAAGGCGTAGCGGACACACGGGCTCGGGGCTTGCAGATGCTGAAGCAGATGCCCATCGATGTGCTGCTGGTGGACTTGGGTTTGCCCGACGGCTCGGGTATTGACGTGATCCGCGCGGCGCATACGCTGCAACCGGGCTGCAACATCATGGTGAGCACCACCTTTGGCGATGAAACCCATGTGATGCAGTCACTGGAAGCGGGCGCCGCAGGCTACCTGCTCAAGGACAGCGAACCGCAGAGAATGGTGCAGGAGATACGCAGCATGCACGCCGGGGGCAGCCCCATCAGCCCGCTGATCGCGCGCAAGATCCTGACGCGCTTTCTCGACGACGGCGCGCGCGCCGCCACGCCCGAGGCACAGCCCACCCCCAGCAAGACGCGCGCCGCCCTGTCGCAGCGGGAGAGGGAGGTGCTGGAGTTCATTACCAAGGGATTCACGTCGGACGAGATTGCCGGACTCATTGAGGTGTCGCGCCACACGGTGCTCACCTTTGTGCGGCGCATCTACGCCAAGCTGGAAGTCAACTCAAGAGCCGAGGCCATCTTTGAAGCACGCAATCAGGGATTGCTGGGGGACTAGCGTCCCACGGGTCGCCTTGCGGTGGCTACTGGCACTGGGCTGCGCGCTGTGCGGCGTCTCGGCAGCGGCGGACGAGCCGCTGCATTTCACAACCGCTGATCTGCTGGACGTAGGTGGACGCGGCTATTCGCCGCCGCCCTACTCCATGGATTCCAGTGCACTGCCGGGTATCTGGCGATCCGTTGACCTGCCCCATGCCGTGACCCCGCAACGCGTGGAGGCCGCGCTGGAAGACCGCACAAGTAGCCCCCACACAGTGGTGAGCTGGTACCGGCTGCACGTGCCACCGCTAGCGCCCTCCACGCAGCCGCGCTACCTCTACATTCCGCGCTGGAAGGCCGATGGCCAACTGGCCGTGTATGGCGACAACCGCCTGCTGTACCAGTCGCATGCCAGCATGGAGTGGAACAGTTGGAACCTGCCCCTGTGGATTGCCCTGGACGAGACGGCGGACGCCGTAGCGCCACGGGTCATCCTGTTGCGTATGGAGCACCCGTTACATGCCGGTGCCGGCCTGTCGTCGATATGGCTGGGCGAGGAAAGCAGCCTGCAATGGCGCTACCGCCTGCGCGACCTGCTGCAGGCGCAACTACTCGTCATGAGCAGCGGTGCATTCCTGGCGGTCGGCCTGTTCGCGCTGTTCGTGTGGCTGCGCCAGCGCGATCAGCCGCTGTACCTGCTGTTCTTCGGTGCGTCTGCAACCTCGTATCTGCGCGGCATGCATTTCTACGTGGGCTCCGAGCGCCTGCCGATACCCGACGCATGGTTCAGCTGGATGACCGTGAACTCCATGTTCTGGCTGGTCGCCCTGATGCAATTCTTCCTGAACCACCTGCACCGCCGTCCCGTGCGCTGGCTCAACCGCGCGGTGCTGGCCACCACACTGACCATGGGCCTGGCCACGCTGCCATTCTCCACGGCCCTGCCCAGTTTGTACGTGCTGTCGTCGTTCGCCTACCTCGTCTTGCTGGTGGCCGGCCTGACGACCGCTGCGGTGGGCTTGCACAAGGCGCTGGAGAGCCAATCGCGCGAAGGCGCCGCGCTGGCGGGATGGGGCTTGCTGGGCATGTTGTTCGGCGCGTACGACTGGCTGATGCAAAACAACTACGTGGGCATCGAGGGCCTGTACCTTGGGCCGTATGCCACCGTGCTGGCGTTTCTGGTGTTCACGTCCATCATGTTCCGCCGCTATGTCGGTGCCGTGAACGAGGTCAAAAGAGCCAACGCCACGCTGGAGGATCGGCTGCAGGCGCGCGAGGCGGAACTGACGTTGAGCCACAAGTTGCTGCGCGAGGTCGAGCAGCGCCAGACCCTGGCGCAAGAGCGCCAGCGCCTGATGCAGGACATGCACGACGGCCTGGGCTCGTCGCTGGCCAGCGCGCTGCGCGTGGTGGAGAGGGGCCGCCTGGGCGAGGCCGACGTGGCCCAGGTGCTCAAGGGCTGCATCGATGACCTCAAGCTGGCCATCGACTCCATGGAGCCGGTGGAGGCCGACCTGTTGCTGTTGCTGGCCACGCTGCGCTTTCGCCTGGGGCCACGCCTGGAAAGCACCGACATCGCGCTGCACTGGGACGTGAACCGCGTGCCACCGCTGGAGTGGCTGGACCCGAAGAACGCGCTGCACATCCTGCGCATCCTGCAGGAGGCATTCACCAACATCATCAAGCACACGCAGGCCACTGAGATCCGCCTCAGCACCGCCGTGGAGGGCGAATGGGTGGTGGTGCGCATCACCGACAACGGCCAGGGCTTCGCGGTGGAACAGGCCCTTCAAGGTGGCGGCAAGGGCTTGTCCAACCAGCAGCGCCGCGCCAAGGCGATTGGCGCCACCGTGGACTGGGTATCCGGTGCCATGGGGACCTGCTTCAGCTTGCGCCTGCCCGTCCGATAGTGCAGCACCCTGCCGGCAGGAATTCAAACAAAAGCACCTCTAGCCCTCGTGGAATATGCGTGAACAGCTAGCAAAACGATAGCATTACTTCAGCTCACTGCGCCTCGCAATGTCTCCACCACCGGACGGTTCAACACGTCCCGCAGGCCCCACCAACCGGCTGCCAGGGCCAGCAGTGCGCCGGCCAGGGCGCCCAGCACGGGCACCCACGGCGAGACGGACCATTCGAACTCGAACACATAGCGCGCCAAGGCCCAGCCCACCACGGCGGCCACGACGGATGCGAGGAACCCTGCCAGCAGTCCCACACCGGCCAGCTCGGCGCGCTGCACCTGGCGCAGCAGACTGCCGCGGGCGCCGACTGCGCGCATGATGGCGTATTCGCGGGCCCGTTCCTCGCGCGTGGCGGTGACGGCGGCAAACAGCACGACCAGCCCCGCCGCCAGCGTGAAGCCAAACAGGAACTCCACCGCGCTGATCACCTGCTCCAGCACGCGCTGCACCTGGGCGATGGTGGTGGTCATGTCCACATTGGTCACATTCGGGAATTGGCGCACCAGTGCGTTGTCAAAACCCTTGGTCGCCGGCGCGCGGAAGGCGCCCATGTAGGTGGTGGGCACGTTGTCCAGGCGGCTGACCGGGTACATGACAAAGAAGTTGGCCCGCATCGAACCCCAGTCCACCTTGCGCAAGGAAGTGATGCGCGATTCGTTCTGGATGCCGGCCATGTCAAAGCGCAAGGTGTCTCCCAGCTTCAGGTTCAGCGTCTTGGCGATGCCCTCCTCCACGCTGATGGCGCCAGCCTCCTCCGGTAGCCACTGGCCACCCACTACCTCGTTCTGCTGCGGCAGCGCGGCGTTGAAGGACACGTTGAACTCACGGTCCACCAGGCGCTTGGCGCGGTCCTCCACATAGTCATCGGGTGTCACGGAGCGGCCATTCACCGCCACGAGGCGACCGCGGATCATCGGGTACCAGTCGTACTTGCCCACGCCAGCCGCCTTGAGCATGTCCTGGAAATCCTGCGACTGCTCCGGCATCACGTTGATGACAAAGCGGTTGGGCGCATCCGGCGGCGTCGCACGGCGCCAGCTTCCGATCAGGTCGGTGCGCAGAAGCACCAACAGCACCAGGGCCAGCAGACCGACTGCCAGCGCGCTGATCTGGACCACCGCATAGGCCGGCCGCGCCGACATCTGGCGCGTGGCCAGCACCAGCCAGCGCGGGGCCGTGGTTTCATTGACACTGGTGCGCAGCAACTTCACCGCCACCCAGCTCAGGGCGGCAAACACGGCCACAGCGGCACCGAAGCCGCCCACGGCGATCAGGCCCAGCTTGATGTCACTGCTGGCCGCCAGCAGCAGCGCCGCAAAGCCCAGCACCCCTACAGCGAGCACGCCCAGGCTGGCCGGTTTGAGGCTGCCCACATCACGGCGGATCACCCGCAGCGGCGGCACCTGGGCCAGTTGCAAAACCGGCGGCAGGCCAAAGGCAAACAGCAACGTCAGGCCCATGCCCATGCCCAGCAGCACCGGCCGCAGGGTGGCGGACGGCAGCGCGGCATCGACCAGGCCAGCCAGCAGCAGCACAAACAGGTAGTGCACGCAGTAGCCCAGCAACACACCCATGCCGCTGGCAAAGAGGCCCACCAGGCCAAATTCCACCGCATAGCTGGCGGCAATGGTGCGCTGGCTCAGGCCCAGCACGCGCAGCATGGCGCAGTCATCCAGGTGGTTGGCGGCAAATGCGCGTGCCGACAGGGCCACCGCCACGGCGCTGAGCAGAGCGGCCAGCAGCGCCACCAGGCTGAGGAACTTGTCGGCGCGGTCCAGCGTCTGGCTCATTTCCGGCCGGCCACTCTGCAGGGACTCGACGCGCACACCCCGCAGGCCATTGGCACTGCCCGCTTTGACCTGGGCGTCGGCCCAGGCCACGAAGTTCTGCACCGGCTTGTCGTTGCCGGCCACGGCCATGCGGTAGGTCAGGCGGCTGGCGGGCTGGATCAATTTGGTGGCGGCGATGTCCTGCACGTTGACCATGACCCGCGGTGCAAAGTTCATGAAGCCGGCGCCACGATCCGGCTCGATGGCAATGATGCTGGCAATGGTCAGGCGCGACTCACCCAGGAGCAGGGTGTCGCCCATGCCAAGGCCCAGCGCCTCCAGCAGCGCGGCGTCGACCCAGGCCTGTCCAGGCGCGGGGATGGCGCGGGTGGGCGCATCGGGCGCGTCGGGCGCACTGGCCACGCGCAAGGCACCGCGCAGGGGGTAGCCGGGCTCCACCACCTTCAGGGCCACCAGTTTGGCGGCGGCGCCCTTGGCATCGGTGGCGCGCGCCATCGTCGGGAAGCCCATCGTGGATACGACCGTCAGGCCCAATTCGCGCGCCTTGGCCATGAAAGGGGGCGGTGGAGGGTTGTCGCTGGACACCACGGCATCGCCGCCCAGCAACTGGCGCGCATCGCGGGCCAGCCCCCCCTTGAGCCGGTCGGCAAAGAAGCCCACGGCCGTCAACGCCGCCACGGCCAGTGTCACCGCCACGATCAACAGGCGCAGATCGCCCGAGCGCAGGTCGCGCCACAGGGTGCGCCAACCCAGGGTCCAGAAAGAAATACTCATGCCCCTACCTTAGCGCATCCGCTGGCACCCCGCGCCGCTTGGGGTCTCCGGCGCGGCGCGACCGGCTCAGCGGACGGACAGGGCCTTGGGCGATAGTTCGCCGGCGAGAATGCGGCGCACGTTCAGGGCATCCGCCAGCCGGGACGAATTGCCCGAGGCATTCAGCAACACCAGGGTGGCGCTCTTGCCGGCTTGCTTGATGCGCATGATCAGGCAGCGTCCGGCCTCGTTGGTGAAACCGGTCTTGGACAGCAGGATGTCCCAACCGCGGGCGCCGACCAGCCGGTTGGTGTTGTGGAACAGCACGTTGCGGCCATTCATGCGCACATATTCGGAGCGATCCGTCGTGATACTGGCAATGTCAGGATAGCGCGATGCCGCCCGCGCCGCCTTGGCCATGTCCGCTGCGGTCGAGGTGTTGTCCGGGGACAATCCCGAAGGTTCCCTGATCACGGTGTTGACCATGCCCAACGCGGCCAGCTTGGCCTGCACGGCACCCAGAAAGGCCTGCGGCCCTCCCGCATACGTGCGGGCCAGCGCCGCGGCTGCGCGGTTGTCGGAAGACATCAACGCCAGGCGCAGAACGTCCTTGCGCGTCAGTTTGGCGCCCACCGGCACATGGGACATGCTGTGCTTGAGCATGTCCACGTCTGCGGCATCAATGGCAATGAGCTCGTCCATGGAGGGCTTGCTGTCCAGCACCACCATGGCGGTAATCAGCTTGGTCAGGGATGCAATGGGCACGGGCGCGTCGGCCCCCTTTTCCAGCAACACCTGGCCGGTTTCATCGCTGATGACGATGGCGTGCTCGGAATGCAGGCGAAAAGCCTGTGCGCCCGAACAGACCAGCAGAATACAGCCGGCCAACGCCAGCTTCGACACGACAGACTTCACCACGGGTCAGCGCTCGGGATAGGCCAGATCGGCACGGCGATTCTGGGCATAGGCGGTCTCGTCATGTCCCAGTGCCCTGGGCTTTTCCTCACCAAAGCTGACCGCTTCCAGTTGGACCTCCTTGGCCCCGTAGACCTTGAGGGCCTTGACCACGGCCTCGGCACGCTTCTGGCCCAGCGCGAGGTTGTATTCGGTGCCCCCCGCTTCATCGGTGTTGCCCTGGACGCGGATCGCCACGCCGGGGTGGGCGGCGAGGAACTTGCCGTGCAACTCCACCACGGGTGCGTCGCCTGCCCTCACGGAATACTGGTCAAAGTCGAAGTAGACGCTGCGCTTCTGGTTCAGCGGGTTCTGCGGATCCAGGTAGGGCGCGACGGTGACGTTCGCCACCTTGGAGGTGGCCGCCGGCAGCGGTGCCGATCCGGTCGAAGCCGTGGCTGCGGGAGCCACGGCTGTTGTGGACTCAGGGGCCACGGGCGTGCTGCTGCACGCGCCCAGCGCCATGGTCACTGCCAGACTGCCCCACAAAGCCCAACGTTGCGTATCCGCCATATCTCAATTCCCCTATCGTTGCCAAAAACTGCTGGGAGTCCGTATCCCGCAGAAAGTTCACGCATTGCACCTATGCGCCCATGCCGCAATTTTATGTGGACAAGGTGGCCTGGCGACGAAGCTGCGCCCACGACCGGAAGAAAAAAATCAGGCCACTGCACGAAGCCGCGCGCCTGCCAGCTCTGGCTGCCGTTGCAGGCGCTCGGGCGCGCTGTAGCACAGGAAGCGCTTGTGCGTGGCGCGGCCGATGGCACACAGGCCCACGCGCTGGGCTACCGCCAGTCCCATCTCGGTGATGCCGCTGCGTGATACCACGATGGGAATGCCCATCTGGGCCGACTTGATCACCATCTCGCTCGTCAGACGACCCGTGGTGTAAAAGACCTTGTCGTCGCCAGTCACAGCGTTCATCCACATCCATCCGGCAATTGAATCGATGGCGTTGTGGCGCCCGACGTCCTCGATGAAAACCTGCATGGCATCACCCCGGAACAGGGCGCAGCCATGCACGGAGCCCGCAACCTTGTAAATGCTGTCCTGGATGCGAATCGCATTGACGATGCCGTACAGCTGTTCCTGCGTCAGGGTGGCGGGAGCGAGCACGATACGATCCACGTCATCCATGATCCCGCCAAACACGCTGCCCTGGCCGCAACCGGTGGTCACCACACGTCTGGCGGTGCGCTCCTCGATGCGTTCAATGCCATTGCGTGTCCTGACGGCGGCGGCACCCACTTCCCAGTCCACGGTGATGGATTCAATGTCGTGCACGGATTGCACCAGCCGCTGGTTGCGCAGGTAGCCCAGCACCAGCAGTTCGGGGTGACCACCCAGGGTCATCAGCGTGACCAGTTCGCGCTTGTCCACATAGACGGTCAGTGCCCGCTCGCACGGGATGGTGCTGCTGACTTCCTCGCCCCATTCATTGACCACCGTAACCTCACGGGTCAACGGCGCCTGGGCCTGGGTGAGACGGGGAAGTGGTGTCGGCGGCATTGGTTACTTTTTTGGCGCGCTGGCAGCAGACGCAGGGACGCAAGCGCCAGCAACCGGAGCATACACAAAAGGCCCGGGGGCGACACAGGCGGATGCGGGAGCCGCCTTGGCGCCGGTCGACGGGAGCATGGCCGCAACGGCACGGCAATCAACGGAAGGCGATCGGTGCGCCTGTACCAAGCCCCAAATGCAAAGTCCCGCCCCGTCGGTTCGCCAACGGGGCGGGACTTTCGCGAGGGAACTCAGCGCGTCAGGCAGCGCTTTCGAGCACCGCGTTCAGTGTGGGACTGGGGCGCATGACGGCCGTCACCTTCGCCTTGTCGGCCAGATAGTAGCCACCGATGTCGGCAGGCTTGCCCTGCACGGCCTTGAGTTCCTCGGTGATCTTCTGCTCGTTGTCCGCAAGCGCCTTGGCCAGGGGTGCGAAGTGGGCCTGCAGCGCAGCATCTTCGGTCTGCGCGGCCAGTTCCTGGGCCCAGTACATGGCCAGGTAATACTGGCTGCCGCGGTTGTCCAATTGACCGGTCTTGGGTGAAGGGCCCTTGTTGTTGTCCAGCAACTTGCCAGTGGCGGCATCCAGGGTCTTGGCCAGGATCTTGGCCTTGGCGTTGTGGGTCTTGAGGCCCAGATCCTCCAGGCTCACCGCCAGCGCCAGGAATTCACCCAGGCTGTCCCAGCGCAGATGGTTTTCCTCGACCAGCTGTTGCACGTGCTTGGGGGCCGAGCCGCCGGCGCCCGTCTCGTACATGCCGCCGCCGGCCATCAACGGCACGATGGACAGCATCTTGGCACTGGTACCCAGTTCCATGATGGGGAACAGGTCGGTGAGGTAGTCGCGCAGGATATTGCCGGTGGCACTGATGGTGTCCAGCCCGCGGATCACCCGCTCCAGCGTGTGACGCATGGCGCGTACCTGGCTCATGATCTGGATGTCCAGGCCGGTGGTGTCATGCTCGTGCAGGTACATCTTCACCTTGGTGATGAGTTGCGCCTCATGGGGACGGTAGGCATCCAGCCAGAACACAACCGGCATGCCGGAGTTGCGTGCGCGGGTTACAGCCAGCTTGACCCAGTCGCGGATGGCGGCGTCCTTGACCTGGCACATGCGCCAGATGTCGCCCTGCTCGACGTTCTGGCTCATCAGCACTTCGCCGGTGGCCAGGTCGGTGATGTTGGCCACGCCGTCCTCGGGAATCTCGAACGTCTTGTCGTGGGAACCGTATTCCTCGGCCTGCTGGGCCATCAGACCCACATTGGGCACGGTGCCCATGGTCTTGGGGTCGAAGGCGCCATGCCACTTGCAGAAGTTGATCATCTCCTGGTAGATGCGGGCGAAAGTGGACTCGGGCATCACGGCCTTCACGTCCTTCAGGCGACCATCGGCGCCCCACATCTTGCCGCCGTTACGGATCATGGCGGGCATGGACGCGTCGACGATGATGTCATTGGGCGAGTGGAAGTTGGTGATGCCCTTGGCGGAGTCGACCATGGCCAGCTCGGGACGGTGCTCGTGGCAGGCGTGCAGGTCGCGCTTGATCTCGTCCTGCTTGCTCTGCGGCAGCGTGGCGATCTTGTTGTACAGATCGGCCATGCCGTTGTTGACGTTGACACCCAGCTCCTTGAACAGATCGCCGTGCTTCTCGAACGCTTCCTTGTAGAAGATCTTGACGCAGTGGCCGAACACGATGGGGTGGGACACCTTCATCATCGTGGCCTTGACGTGCAGCGAGAACATCACGCCGGTCTTGCGCGCATCTTCGATTTCTTTTTCGTAGAAGGCCAGCAGCGCCTTCTTGCTCATGAACATGCTGTCAATCACCTCCCGGTCCAGCAGCTTGGTCAGGGGTTTGAGCACAATGGTCTTGCCGCTCTTGGTGATCAGCTCCATCTTCACATCACGGGCGCGGTCCAGGGTCATGGACTTTTCACCATGGTAGAAGTCCCCGTGGTGCATGTGCGAGACGTGGGTGCGTGAAGCCTGGCTCCACTCGGCCATGGAATGCGGGTTCTTGCGCGCATATTCCTTCACGGCCTTGGGTGCGCGGCGGTCGGAATTGCCTTCGCGCAGGACCGGGTTCACGGAGCTGCCGATGCACTTGGCGTAACGCGCACGGACGGCCTTGTCTTCGTCGGTCTGGGGATCTTCCGGGTAATCGGGGATGGCGTAGCCCTTGCCCTGCAATTCCTTGATGCAGGCTATCAACTGACCCACGGATGCACTGATGTTGGGCAGCTTGATGATGTTGGTGTCGGGCAGCAGGGTCAGGCGTCCCAGCTCAGCCAGGTTGTCGGGAACCTTCTGTGCATCTGTCAAGCCCTCAGGGAAGGCGGCCAGCACGCGGGCCGCCACCGAGATGTCGGACTCCACCACATCGATACCGGCCGGGGCCGCAAACTTGCGCACCATCGGCAAGAAGGCGCAGGTCGCAAGGAACGGCGCCTCGTCGGTCAGGGTGTAGATGATTTTGGGTTGTTCAGCAGTCATGGGTGTCCTCTTTCTTCTGTGGGATTTGGATGTAACGAGTGACTTTATGCGATCGGTGTGGGACAGGACAGAATTGACTCGATCAGTCATTGACAAACGTCAAGCGTTTGTCAATGTCATTCAGTCCTCCGGCGCACGGGATACGGCATAGAGGATCGCGGCAAGAAAGGCCAGCGCCATTATCCACTTCAGCGAGGCCGAAAAACCCGCAATCAAGTAAGGTAGCGGTAAGTCGAAGCGAGGCGCCTCCGTCAACCACCAATGCAGCCCATCCTCGACCGCGTCGAAGGCTGCCGCCAGGGGCAATGTCCACAGGCCCAACCACTTCGGAGCACCACCCAAGTTTGCCCACAGCGCGCTGCGACTGGCAAACAGGTAACCCCAGGTGCCATAGGCCAGCAACAGCACACCATCAACGGGCAAATGGGCGCGGTAGCGCGCCAGATGCTCCGCCGGCCAGATATGGATCACGCTGGCAAAGGCCCGTGGCGTGAAGGCCAACTGCAGCGCCAGAATGCTCGGCTCCAGTGGCGCGAGGTACCACGCCAACCCGGCAAACAGACCCAGGGTGGCGACACCAAGTCCGGTGATCAGACGCATGGCGGTGCCTCACTCCAGCTTGTCAAACCCCTGGGCCTCCAGCGCATCGCACATGCGAAGCACCCAGGGTTCTGGGCCATCCACTCGGCATCGGCGGCGTCGACGGCGGGATGCTCGGCTGCCATGGCGGACAGGCAATCAGGTCGTCTTGCTGATGGTGATGGTGGGGAACTTGCTGGAGAAGTCCTTGTTGCGCGCGGCAATGGAAACCGCCACCTGGCGTGCCACGGCCTTGTAGATGCCGGCAATCTCGCCGTCCGGGTCGGCCACCACCGTGGGTTGGCCACCATCGGCCTGTACGCGGATCTGCATGTTCAGCGGCAGCGCGCCCAGGTAATCCATGCTGTACTCGGCCGCCATCTTCTTGCCGCCCTCGGCACCGAAGATGTGCTCCACGTGGCCGCAGTTGCTGCACACGTGCACGGCCATGTTCTCGACGATGCCCAGGATGGGCACGCCCACCTTCTCGAACATCTTGATGCCCTTCTTGGCGTCCAGCAGGGCGATGTCCTGCGGCGTGGTGACGATCACCGCGCCGGTCATGGGCACGCGCTGGCTCAGCGTGAGCTGGATGTCGCCGGTGCCCGGGGGCATGTCCACCACCAGGTAGTCCAGGTCCTGCCAGTTGGTCTGGCGCAGCAGTTGCTCCAGCGCCTGCGTGGCCATGGGGCCGCGCCAGATCATGGCTTCATCCTGCGCCACCAGGAAGCCGATGGACATGACCTGCACGCCGTAGTTCTCCAGCGGCTCCATGGTCTTGCCGTCGGCGGATTCGGGGCGGCCTTCGATGCCCATCATCATCGGCAGGCTGGGGCCGTAGATGTCGGCATCCAAGAGGCCCACACGGGCGCCCTCGGCCGCCAGGGCCAGGGCCAGGTTGACGGCGGTGGTGCTCTTGCCCACGCCGCCCTTGCCGGAGGCCACAGCCACCACGTTCTTCACGCCCGGCAGCAACTGCACGCCACGCTGCACGGCGTGGGCCACGATGTGGCTGGTGATGTTGACCGAGACATTGCCCACGCCGGGCACGGCCCGGGCGGCGTCGATCAGCAGCTTGCGCAGTGCGGTGATCTGGCTCTTGGCCGGGTAGCCCAGCTCCACGTCAAAGGCCACATCGCCGCCGGCAACGGCCAGGTTCTTGAGCGCCTTGGTCGAGACAAAATCCTTGCCGGTATTGGGATCGATCACGGCCTTGAGGGCCTCGGTGATCGCTTGCACTGTCACAGTCATTCGCATTCTCCTGAAGATGGGCATAGTCTAGCGAACCCCTCTCGTGATGCAGTCTTTGCCGGCGATGCCATTGCTGGCGGGCCTGGTACGGGTTAACCCCCGTCTCGTTCGCGCCAACGCGCGTTTACAAGCCGACGCGGCATCCCATAATGGACGCATGTCCGACGCCTATTCCACCCCCCGTCCCGCCGGCCTCTTGCTCACCGGCGGCGGTGCCCGGGCAGCCTACCAGGTGGGGGTACTGGAGGCCATTGCCGACATCCGCCTGGAGTGCGGCGCGGGCGACGAGCCCAACCCCTTTCCCATCATCACCGGCACCTCGGCCGGCGCCATCAATGCCGCGGCCCTGGCCTGTGGCAGTGACCACTTCGACGCCACCGTGCGCATGATTGCCGACACCTGGCGCAACTTCCACGCCGACCAGGTCTACCGCGCCGGCCACCTGGACATGGTGCGATCCGGCGCCAAATGGCTCACCCTGCTGTCGCTGGGCTGGATACTGGCCAAGTGGCGCCGGGTCAAACCACGCTCGCTGCTGGACAACGCGCCGCTGGCCGACCTGCTGAACCGCCTGGTGCCGCTGGAGCGCCTGCCGGAGCTGATCCGCAGTGGCCACATGCAGGCGCTGGCCGTCACGGCGTCGAGCTACAGCTCGGGCGAACACGTGACGTTTTTCGAGGCCGACAAGCGCCTGATGCCCTGGATCCGCAGCCAGCGCCAGTCGGTGCGCGACAAGATCACGCACGCCCACCTGCTGGCGTCGAGCGCCATTCCCTTTGTCTTTCCGGCCACGCAGTTGCACATCAACGGGCGGGACGAGTATTTTGGCGACGGCTCCATGCGCCAGTCCGCCCCCTGCTCGCCCGCCATCCACCTGGGCGCCGAGCGCATCCTGGTCGTGGGTGCGGGGCGCATGCACGAACCCAAGGACGACGACGCCATCCCCCGCAGCAGCGCCTACCCGTCCATTGCCCAGATCGCCGGCCATGCGCTGTCCAACATCTTCCTGGACGCCCTGGCCGTGGATGTGGAACGGGCCCGGCGCATCAACCAGACCATTCGGCTGGTGCCCGAGGATGCCCGCAAGGCCAGCGCGCTGCGCCCCCTGGAACTGCTGCTGATCTCCCCCAGCCAGCGTCTGGACGTGGTGGCCTCCAAACACATTGACGCCCTGCCCCACGGCGTGCGCACCATGCTGGGCGGCGTGGGCGTGTCCTCGCACCAGGCCGACGTCAAGGGCTCGGCGCTGGCCAGCTACTTGCTGTTTGAGTCCGGCTACACGCGGGAACTGATGGCGCTGGGCTATGCCGATGCCCAGCGCCAGCGCGCGGAGGTCTGCGCCTTCTTCGGCTGGACCGACCCCGAGGCCGTGTGCCTGCTGGAAGAGAGGCCCCAGCCGGTGCGGGTCGAGCGCCGGCGGGACCCGCTGCGGCTGCGGTGATCCTCGCAGGCCAACGCCTGGATCAACCGGGGTGGCTGTTCTGCTCCGTGTCCCCCGCCCTGCGGGCTCCTCCTTTACCTGCGCAGAACAACCACCCCGGCTGATCCAACCAGCGCCAGAAGACTAAAATCGCTGGCTGTCTCCTGAAAGCCCTGTTCCCATGCCACGCCAACTCTTCGTCACCACCGCCCTGCCCTACGCCAATGCCCCGTTCCACATCGGGCACATGATGGAGTACATCCAGGCCGACATCTGGGTACGGTTCCAGCGCATGCATGGCAGCGCGGTGCACTTTGTCTGCGCGGACGACGCCCACGGCGCACCCATCATGATCGCGGCCGAGAAGGCCGGCAAGACGCCGCAGCAGTTCGTGGCCGACATTGCCAGCGGGCGCAAGCAGTACCTGGACGGCTTTCACATCAGCTTTGACAACTGGCACTCCACTGATGGCGCCGAGAACCACCAACTGGCCCAGGACATCTACCGCGACCTGAAGAAGAACGGCCTGATCGACACCCGCACCATCGAACAGTTCTTCGACCCGGACAAGAGCATGTTCCTGCCGGACCGCTTCATCAAGGGCGAATGCCCCAAGTGCCACGCCAAGGACCAGTACGGCGACAACTGCGAGGTCTGCGGTGCCGTCTACAGCCCCACCGAACTGATCAACCCCTACTCTGCCCTGTCGGGTGCGACGCCGGTGCTGCGCAGTTCCGAACACTTTTTCTTCAAGCTGTCCGACCCGCGCTGCCTGGCTTTTTTGGACCAGTGGACGCAAAGCGGTGCGGTGCAACCCGAGGTGCTGAACAAGATCGCCGAATGGATCGAGCCCGGCGAGGACGGCAAGCCCAAGATGGGCGACTGGGACATTTCGCGTGACGCGCCCTACTTCGGCATCGAGATTCCCGATGCGCCGGGCAAGTACTTCTACGTCTGGCTGGACGCGCCCATCGGCTACCTGGCCTCGCTGCAAAACCGCTTTGCCAAGATCGAGGGCGACGCCGCCAAGGGTGCAGCCGCCTACGCCGCCTTCATGGCCGACCCCGCCACCGAGCAGTACCACTTCATCGGCAAGGACATCATCACCTTCCACACGCTGTTCTGGCCGGCCATGCTGCACTTCAGCGGCCGCAAGACGCCCAACGCGGTGTTTGTGCACGGCTTTTTGACGATCAACAGCGGCGAGAAGATGAGCAAAAGCCGCGGCACCGGCCTGAACCCGCTCAAGTACCTGAGCCTGGGCATGAACCCCGAGTGGCTGCGCTACTACCTGGCCACCAAGCTCACGCCGCGCAACGAGGACATCGAGTTCAGCCCCGAGGACTTCATGGCCCGCGTCAACAGTGACCTGATCGGCAAGTACATCAACATCGCATCCCGCGCGGCCGGCTTCATCAGCAAACGCTTCGGCGGCAAGCTGGGCGCGATCTCGCCGGACGGCTCCGGCCTGCTCGACACCCTGCGCGAAGGCCAGGAAGCGATTGCCGCGCTATACGAATCCCGCGAGTTCGCCAAGGCGCTGCGCGAGGTCATGTTGCTGGCCGACAAGGTCAACGCCTATGTGGACGCCAACAAGCCCTGGGAGCTGGCCAAGAAGGAGGGCATGGAAGCACGCCTGCACGATGTCTGCACCGTCTGCATCGAAGCCTTCCGCCTGCTGACGATTTACCTCAAGCCCGTGCTGCCGGCGCTGGCTGCCAACGTGGAAACCTTCCTGGCCAGCGGCGCCTTGTCGTTTGCGACTGCCAGCACGCCACTGCCTGCGGGCCACGCCATCGGCGAATACCAGCACCTGATGCAGCGCGTCGATCCCAAACAGCTTGAAGCATTGTTTGAGGCTCCAGCCCCCGCCGCAGCTGCGCAGGCCGCTACTGAATCTGTAGCAACTGCAGATCCCGGTGGCGAAGCCCTGGCGCCCACCATCGGCATCGACGACTTTGCCAAGGTCGATCTGCGCATTGCCGCCATCGTCAACTGCGAGGCGGTGGAAGGCTCCACCAAGCTGCTGCGCCTGACCCTGGACGCCGGCGAGAAGGACGAAGCCGGCCAATCCAAGCTGCGCAACGTGTTCAGCGGCATTGCCAGCGCCTACCAGCCCGAAGACCTGGTCGGCAAGCTCACCGTGCTGGTGGCCAACCTGGCCCCGCGCAAGATGAAGTTCGGCGTATCGGAAGGCATGGTGTTGGCCGCCAGCCATGGCGATGAAAAGGCCAACCCCGGCATCTACATCCTCAACCCCTGGCCCGGTGCACAGCCCGGCATGCGTATCCACTAAAGACCGCCGTGAGCCACCGCATCCACTGGTGGGCCGACACCCACCGCAGCGCCCAGACCAACTTGCGCCTGGGCTGCACGCTGTGCGGCGTTGCAGGGGCCACCAACGCGGGCGGCTTTCTGGCAGTGGGGCAGTACACATCCCACATGTCGGGCATCCTGTCCTCCGTGGCCGACAACCTGGTGCTGGGCAAGGTACAGCTTGCGGCTGCGGGCGTGGCATTGCTGATGTCCTTCGTGCTGGGCTCCATGACCACGGCATGGATGGTCAACTGGAGCCAACGCCGGCACATGCGCAGCGCGTTTGCCCGACCGCTGCTGGTGGAGGCGGGCCTGTTGCTGGTGTTTGGCATTTTCGGCACCGCCATCAACCACTTTGCCGACCTGTTCGTGCCCATTACCGTGATGCTGCTGTGCTACATCATGGGTCTGCAGAACGCCGTCATCACCAAGGTGTCGCATGCCGAGATCCGCACCACCCACGTCACCGGCCTGATTACCGATCTGGGCATCGAGCTGGGCAAGATGTTCTATTTCAACCGCTCGGACCTGCCCAACCGGGTCGTGGCCAACCGGCACAAGCTGCGCATCCACTCCCTGCTGGTCGGCAGTTTTTTCACCGGCGCCGTGCTGGGCGCCTTCGGCTTCAAGACCTATGGCTATGTGGCCACCGTGCCATTGGCGGTGCTGCTGATGGTGGTGACCGTCGGGCCCCTGATGGATGACGTGCGCAATGGGCGCTTTGCGTCCGGCCCGACCTGAAGCTGGTGACAATGCCGTGATGGATACCCAATCCCCCCATGCACCGCCAGGCCGGCCGGCTCAGCACTGGTTCAGGCCCCGCATGGTGGACGCGCTGCACGGCTACAACCGCCAGCGCTTCCTCAAGGACCTGGGCGCCGGTCTCACCGTGGGCATTGTGGCCCTGCCGCTGGCCATGGCCTTTGCCATCGCCAGCGGCCTCAAGCCAGAAGCCGGCCTGTTCACGGCCATCATTGCGGGATTCCTGATCTCCGTGCTGGGCGGCAGCCGGGTGCAGATCGGCGGTCCGGCCGGCGCCTTCATCGTCATCGTGTACGGCATCGTGGAGCGCTACGGCCTGGCCAACCTGATCCTGGCCACAGCCATGTCGGGGCTGATCCTGTTTGCCATGGGCTTCTTCCGCATGGGCACGCTGATTCGCTTCATCCCGATTGCGGTGGTGATCGGTTTCACCAACGGCATTGCGGTGCTGGTCGCCGTGTCGCAGATCAAGGACTTCCTGGGCCTGCAGGTGGTGTCCATGCCGGCGGATTTCTTCGGGATTCTGTCCACGCTGCGCAAGGCCCTGCCCACGCTGAACTGGGAGGCAACGGCGCTGGCGCTGGGCTGCCTGGCAACCATCGTGGCGTGGCAGGTTGCCATGCCCCGGCTGGCCAGACACTCGCGCTGGGCAGCGCGGCTTCTGCTGGTACCGGGCTCGGTGGTGACGCTGGTGCTTGCCACCCTGCTGGTTGCCATGCTGGGCCTGCAGGTGGAGACGATTGGCAGCCGCTTTGGCGGCATCCCCTCGGCCCTGCCGGCGCTGCAGTGGCCGGACTTTTCATGGGCCACGGCGCGTTTCCTGTTCATTCCTGCCGTCACGCTGGCCCTGCTGGGCGCCATCGAATCGCTGCTGTGCGCCCGCGTGGCCGACGGCATGATCGGCGAGCGCCACGACCCCAACCAGGAACTCATGGCCCAGGGCATTGCCAACTTTGTGACGCCCTTCTTTGGCGGCATGCCCGCCACCGGCACCATTGCCCGCACGATGACCAATGTGAAGAGTGGCGCAATCACCCCGGTCGCCGGTGTGGTGCATGCCATCACGCTGTTGCTGGTGGTCCTGCTGGCTGCACCCCTGGCGAAAAGCATTCCGCTGGCCGCCATGGCCGCCATCCTGATGTTTGTGGCCTGGAACATGGGCGAGTGGCGCGAGTTCGTGCACCTGCGCCAGTACCGGATGCCCTATCGCGTCACCCTGCTGGCGGTGTTCCTGCTGACGGTGGTGTTTGATCTGACGGTCGCCGTCGAGGTGGGCCTGGTTGCCGCCTGCATCACCTTCATCTACCGGATCTCAAGCCTGTCGCGCAGCGAGGCGGTCACCGTGACGGACTACCCCGCATTCAACACCGACCACGAACTGGCCTCGGGCGTGGCAGGCTACCGCCTGTACGGCGCCCTGTTCTTTGGTGCGGTCAAGCTCCTGGAGGACATACAGGACCACCTGCCGGCCCGCGTGCTGGTACTGGACCTGAAGAACGTGATCTACACGGACTCGTCCGGGGCCGACGCACTGAGCGACCTGGCCCACGCCTGCCGCAGGAGCCATGTCCACCTGCTGGTCTGCGGGCTCATGCACCAGCCGCTGGACATTGCCCGGCGTTGCGGGCTGCTCCACCAGATTGGCGAGCCCCAGCTATTTCCGGACCTCGCCAGCGGCATGGCGGCGGCAGTCTGGCTGACGGAAAGCGAACCGTCGACCGGCTGAGGCGCCAGACCGGTAAAATGCCGCAAAAGGCTCACACGAGGTTTCCCCCGATGAATTTGTTCCGCCGCCCCGACTACAAGTCCGACACCACCCTGTTCATTGAGCAGCTCAAGCAAACCCGGCCGACACTGGCAGCCGAACAGCGCACGGGCCTGTCCCTGCTGTGGAACCGGATCGTGGACCGCGACGCCTGGAGGGGCTTCCGCAGCGCCAAGGTCGCGCAAAAGCCCTACGTCTACCAGACCAATAACAAGTAAGAGCCCAATCTGGCTCTAGCCCCCGTCAGCATTGCGCGGGAAGCTATTGTTTCGATAGCATTGCCATGACGCAATCCTCCGCACCCGTGGACCAGGCCGACCCGGTCGTGGCCGCGCCTTCAGGCAGCCCTGAGGTCGTGGACCATGTGGCCGTGGCCCGCCTGTACGGCGAACCGCTGTTCGCCATGCCGCAGGATCTGTACATCCCGCCGGACGCGCTGGAGGTGTTCCTCGAAGCCTTTGAAGGCCCGCTGGACCTGCTGCTGTACCTGATCCGCAAGCAGAACTTCAACATTCTGGACATCCCCATGGCGGCCGTCACGCGCCAGTACATGGTGTACGTGGACCAGATCCGCAAGCGCAACCTGGAGCTGGCCGCAGAATACCTGCTGATGGCGGCCATGCTGATCGAGATCAAGTCGCGCATGCTGCTGCCGCCCAAGAAGGTGGCGGAAGGGCAGGAGGCCGAAGACCCGCGTGCCGAGCTGGTGCGCCGCCTGATCGAATACGAGCAGATGAAGCTGGCCGCCGCCCGCCTGAACGCCGTGCCGCAATTTGGCCGCGACTTCCTGAAGGCCGAGATCTTCATCGAGCAGTCCATGCAGCCGCGCTTCCCCGACGTGCAACTGGTCGACCTGCAGGAGGCCTGGCGCGACATCCTCAAGCGCGCCAAGCTGGTCCAGCACCACAAGATCTCGCGCGAGGAGCTGTCGGTGCGTGAACACATGGGCATGGTGCTCAAACGGCTGCAGGGCCAGCGCTTTGTCGGCTTTGAAGACCTGTTCGACCCGTCCAGCGGCGCCCCCGTGCTGGTGGTGACCTTCATCGCCCTGCTGGAACTGGCCAAGGAAACCCTGATCGAAATCACCCAGGCCGAAGCCTTTGCACCGATCTACGTGCGCCTGGCTTATTCCCCAACGTAACCATTGGCAACACCGCCTTCGGCGGAATACGCTACATTCGCCCGGCTTCGCCCAAAACCCTGTAATTGGAGTTCACACCATGACACAGCCAACCGACAGCAACGCAGCAGCCCTGCACGCAACCCCCTACGGCACGCTGCCCCCTGCGTCCCCGATGCCCAGCCGCAAGCCCATCAGCCTGCCGCGCATTCTGGAGATGCGCACCCGTGGCGAGAAGATCACCATGGTCACCGCCTACGACGCCACCTTTGCCGCCGTGGCCGATGCTGCCGGCATCGACAGCATTCTGGTCGGCGACTCCCTGGGCATGGTCAGCCAGGGCCTGCACACCACGGTGGGCGTGACCCTGGAGCACATGCGCTACCACACCGAAATGGTGGCACGCGGACTGCGCCGGGCCCAGGGCACGGCCTGGCTGATCAGCGACCTGCCCTTTGGTTCCTACCAGGAATCGAAAGAGCAGGCGATCCGCAATGCCTCCATCCTGATGCAGGCGGGCGCCCACATGGTCAAGCTCGAAGGCGGTGGCTGGACCACCGACACCGTGCGCTTCCTGGTGGAGCGCGGCATTCCCGTCTGTGCCCACCTGGGCCTGACCCCGCAGACCGTGCACGCACTGGGCGGTTACCGGGTGCAGGGCAAATCGCAGGCCGGCGCAGAGACGCTCAAGCGCCATGCGCACGAACTGCAGGACGCCGGTGCCTCCATGCTGGTGCTGGAGATGGTGCCCGCGCCCCTGTCCGCCGAGCTGACCACCGAACTGGTGCACTGCGCCACCATCGGCATCGGCGCCGGCAAGGGCACGGCCGGCCAGGTGCTGGTGATGCACGACATGCTGGGCCTGAACCTGGGCAAGAATCCCAAGTTCGTGCGCAACTTCATGGACGGCGCCGGCAGCATCCGCGGTGCCTTTGAAGCCTACATCGCCGCCGTGAAGAACGGCAGTTTCCCCGAAGACACCATCCACGCCTGGTGACCAGTCCATGAAAATCATCCACACCATTTCCGAGCTGCGCGACCACTTGGCGGCCTACCGCCACCCTGCTGTGGTCCCCACCATGGGCAACCTGCATGCGGGGCACCTGGCGCTGGTGCGCCAGGCCAAGCCGCTGGGCGATGTGACCGTGTCCACCATCTTCGTGAACCGCCTGCAATTCGCGCCGCACGAGGACTTTGACACCTACCCGCGCACGCTGGACGCCGACTGCGAGCAACTGGAAGCCGCCGGCTGCGACCTGGTCTTTGCTCCGAAGGAGACCGAGATGTACCCGCAGCCGCAGACCTTCAAGGTGCACCCGCCGACCGAGTTGGCCGACATCCTGGAAGGGCACTTCCGCCCCGGCTTCTTCATCGGTGTGTGCACCGTGGTGCTCAAGCTGCTGTCGCTCACGCAAGCACGGACCGCGCTGTTCGGCAAGAAGGACTACCAGCAGCTGATGGTGATCCGCAACATGGTCAAACAGTTCGCCATGCCCATCACCATCGTCGGCGGCGAAACCCAGCGCAGCGAAGACGGCCTGGCGCTCTCAAGCCGCAACGGCTACCTGAGCCCGGCCGAACGCGAGCAGGCGGTGCAGTTGTCCACCACGCTCAGATCCATCGTGCAGGCCCTGCGCCAGAATCCGAACATCGACACCGCCGAAATCACCCGCCTGGAAACCCAGGCCATGCAAAGCCTGAGCCACAACGGCTGGCGCCCCGACTACGTCGCCGTGCGCCGCCAGGCCGACCTGCAGACCGCCCACCCGGGCGACGCCATGGTGGTGCTGGCCGCCGCGCGGCTGGGTGCCACGCGCCTGATTGACAACATGGAAGTGTGACCCGCGCCCCGGCAAAGGCCCGTGCGGCCACCGCCTGACGGATTGGCGGACGTAGGGATATTCCTACAAGCCATCAGAAAATTCCGAAGCAATATCAGCAACGTCTGATAGTAGAAACGCTTCCGTTCAACGACCATGCGCTCCTGCAAGTGCGTCGCACCCCAACTGAACGGAAAACTTTCATGCTCAAAAATCTCAGAATCGGCACCCGCATGGCCGGGGCCTTCATGACGCTGGTCATGCTACTTCTCGGCGTCTCATACACCGGCTGGTCCGGCATCAACAAGACGTTCGCCGGCACGGTGGACATGTACGCTGACAGTCTTGTTCCCATGAGTGAACTGGGCACGATGCAGTACCTAGCCATCCGCAACCGCACGCTCGTCATGGACATGCTGATCAACCCCGATCCGGCAAACATCACCAAACGCTCGACCGAGTTGGTGAAGAACGAGATTGCGATCGACAAGGCCTGGAAGGCATTTCAGGCAACCAGCCTGGCCCCCGAGGAGAAGGCCCTGGTGCAGAAGATCGAGCCCGCGCTCGCGGCCTACCGTATAGGTGGCCTGGCAGCCGCCAAAGAGGCCCTGCTCACAGGACGGATCGAGGAGGCGATCACCATCTACAAGACCAAGATCAGTCCGCTCGCGCCGAAGTTCTTCGAGCCACTGGAGGAGTTGATGGATCTCCAGGTATCGATGTCCAAGGAGGATATCGAGAACGCCACATCGGCCAACGCTTCGATCGTGACCATCATTGTCACCGTCACCGTGGCGGCGCTCCTTCTGGCGATGGTTCTGGCGGTGCTCATCACGCGTTCGGTCACACACCCGATCGGCGACGCGGTGCGGTTCGCCCGGACCATTGCCGACGGCGATCTCACGGCGCACATCCGCCACGGGAACCAGGATGAAATCGGGGAGCTCCTGACCGCGCTCGATTCCATGAAGGCCAGTCTGGTCAAGGTCGTGCGCAACGTTCGCCAGGGCTCCGAAGGTGTGGCCGCCGCCAGTTCCGAGATCGCGCAAGGCAACCACGACCTGTCGGCCCGCACGGAACAGCAGGCCAGCGCCCTGGAGCAGACATCGGCCAGCATGGAAGAGCTGGGAGCGACCGTCAAACAGAACGCCGAATCGGCTCGCACCGCCAACCAACTGGCTGAGAGCGCTTCGTCCGTGGCCATCAAGGGCGGCGATGTCGTGGGTCAGGTGGTGGAGACCATGAAGGGCATCAACGAATCGTCGCGCAAGATTTCCGACATCATCGGCGTCATCGACGGAATTGCGTTCCAGACCAACATCCTCGCGCTCAATGCGGCGGTGGAAGCCGCCAGAGCCGGCGAGCAAGGCAGGGGATTTGCCGTGGTGGCGTCTGAAGTGCGTTCACTGGCCGGTCGCAGCGCCGACGCGGCCAAGGAGATCAAGACCCTGATCAACGACAGTGTCGAGCGCGTGGAACAAGGCACGGTGCTGGTCGATCTGGCCGGGGAAACCATGAGTGAGGTGGTCCAGAGCATCAAGCGCGTGACCGGAATCATGGGCGAAATCAGCGCCGCCAGCGGCGAGCAGGCGATGGGTGTCGCACAGGTTGGAGAAGCCGTCACCCACATGGACCAGGCAACACAGCAAAACGCCGCCCTGGTGGAGGAAATGGCGGCGGCGGCCAGCAGCCTCAAGAGCCAGGCCGACGACCTGGTCCACGTGGTGGATGCCTTCAAGCTCGGAGCACCCACCTAGGGTGATGCGCGATGGGCGGAGCCGTCGGCACCGTGATGGCGGGGGCAGTTGCGCGGCGGGAGTGGAATGCTCCTGTTTTTATAGCTTGATACGCATATCTGACGAGGGCTCACAGCATATTTTGTGCTTACCAAACCACCGGCTGCCAACTGCCAGGCGCTACCGCAAACCCATGGCAAGGTGGCACAATCGGCCACATCCCATAACCGGATTGCCCACCATGACCCCTCCACTCAAAACCCTCACCATGCTGGCCGGCCTGTTGGCTGCCCAGTCTTTTGCCCAGACCCCCCACGCCCCGGCAGCGGCACAGGCCCGTTACCAGCAGGAGCTTGCCGACTGCGCCGTCACCCATCCGGTCGTGAACAAGGACAACTGCGTAAAGGAAGCCAGGAATGCGCTGGCGGAAATCCGGCGCGGCAAGATGAACGAGTCCTGGCAGCCATCGGACCTCACCAGGAACGCCCTGCAGCGCTGTGACGTTCACAAGGGCGACGACAAGGCGGACTGCATTGCCCGCATCCAGGGCAAGGGCAGGACCGAAGGCAGCGTGGCGGGCGGCGGCATCCTGCGCGAGCTGACAACGACGACGGTCATTGCCCCACCTCCGGTCGTACAGGCCTCGGCGCCCAGGGCACCGGATGCGCCCCGTCCATCCGGGCTGATGTCCAACTGCCGTTGGGTTCCGCCCACCGATTGGGTGTGCAAATAAGCACACCACCTGCCGGCAACCTACAGGAACCGGTCCAGGATCTTGCGGCTGTGCGCGTCCAGCGCCAGGTGGTCACGGATCAGGTACTGGATGCCGTGTGAATCGGCCACCAAGAGGCAGCCGTCGGTGCCGATGCGGCGGATGTCTTCGTCGCCGCGCAGCACGAACTGTGTCTGACCGCGGTCGGTTGCCACGGTCCATGTACACGGTGTTGAAAAGCTGGTCACGCCCACAATCGAAGCGATCACCGGCATGAACTCACGGGTGCCCAACTCGTCGCGGATCAGCGTGCGCGCGGGCTCGGCGATGGCATCCAGCGCTTCGACCCAGGCCACCTCCTGACCATCGGTGTTGACCAGCGCGATGCCGACTTCGGGCGACTGGATCGGAAAGGCCCTCACCGGCACCACGCCCACAAAACGTTCGCCCTGTTCCGTGGCCAGCACCAGCTTGCCAAACGGATCACGCTGCAGCGTCCATCCACCCTGGGTTACCAAATTTTGCGCAGTCATTCCGAAGCATCCATATCAACATCCATATTGCGGGCCTGTGCCTGGTACAGGTTGAAGTAGGCACCTTCCCTGGCCATCAGCGCGTCGTGCGTACCCTCTTCCACCACCTTGCCACGGTCCAGCACGACCAGACGGTCGGCGCGGTGCAGCGTGGACAGCCGGTGGGCGATGGCAATCGTGGTGCGGCCTTGCACCAGGTTCTCCAGCGCCTTCTGGATCTCCTTTTCGGTCTCGGAATCCACCGACGAGGTGGCCTCGTCCAGAATCAAAATGCGCGGATCGATCAGCAGCGCGCGCGCAATCGAGATGCGCTGGCGCTCTCCGCCGGACAGGCCCTGGCCGCGTTCGCCGACCATGGAGTCATAGCCCTGCGGCAGCCGCAGGATGAACTCGTGCGCATGGGCGGCGCGGGCTGCGGCAATGATTTCGTCACGCGTGGCGTGCGGCTTGCCATAGGCAATGTTCTCGGCAATCGTGCCAAAGAACAGGAACGGTTCCTGCAGCACCAGACCGATATTCTGGCGGTAGTCCGAGATGGCGTAGGAACGGATGTCCACGCCATCCACCAGAATGGCGCCCTCGCTGACGTCATAGAAGCGGCAGATCAGGTTGACCAGCGTGCTCTTGCCCGATCCGCTGTGGCCGACCAGGCCAATCATCTCGCCGGGTGCAATATCCAGATTGATGCCCCGGTTGACCTCACGGTTTCCATAACGGAAGCCCACGTCACGCACCTGGATGCGGCCCCGCACCTTGTCCACGTGCACGGGGTTGGCGGGCTCGGGCACGCTGGAGACGTGGTCCAGGATGTCGAAGATGCGCTTGGCTGCGGAGGCAGACTTTTGCGTCACCGACACGATACGGCTCATGGAGTCCAGCCGACCGTAGAAGCGGCCAATGTAGGCAATCGCCATCAGCAACATGCCCACCGTGATCGTGCCCCTGGAGACCTGCCAGATGCCAAAGGCCCACACCACCAGCAGACCGATCTCAGTCAGCAGCGACACGCTGGGCGAGAACAGCGACCAGATCTTGTTGATGCGGTCATTGACCAGCAGGTTGTGCCGGTTGGCATCGCGAAAGCGCTTGGCCTCGCGCTGTTCCTGGGCGAAGGCCTTGACCACACGGATGCCGGGAATGGTGTCGGCCAGCACATTGGTGACCTCGCCCCACACGCGGTCAATCTTCTCGAAACCCGTGCGCAGCCGATAGCGCACGAAATGGATCATCCAGCCGATAAAGGGCAGCGGCACCAGCGTCATCAAGGCCAGCGAGGGGTCCATCGTGAACAGGACGCCGGCCGTCATCACGATCATGATCACATCGCTGGCAAAGTCGGTCAGGTGCAGGGACAGGTACACGGCGATGCGGTCGCTCTCGCTGCCCACGCGGGACAACAGATCGCCAGTGCGCTTGCCACCGAAATACTCCAGCGAGAGACGCAACAAGTGCTCATAGGTGGTGGTGCGCAAATCAGCGGCGATGCGCTCGGACACCAGCGCCAGCACATAGGTCTTGCCCCAGCTCAACACCCAGGCCAGCAGCGCCGCGCCCAGCAGTGCGGCCAGATAAAAGGCAATGGTGCTTGTCTCCACATGCTGGCCGCTCTGAAGGGGAATCAGCACTTTGTCGACCAGCGGCGCCGTCAGGTAGGGCGGCACCTGGTGGGCCGCTGTGCCCAGCAGCATCAGGATGAAGCCCAACAGCAGCTGGCCCTTGTAGGGTTTGGCAAAGCGCCACAGGCGAAACAGGGTCCAGGTGGACGGCGGCGTGTGAACCACTTTGGTACAGATCGGGCAGTCTTCCTGGTCGGCTTCGAGCGGAGCCTTGCAACTGGGGCAGACGTTTTGCAGGGCTTGCACCAGGGGTTTGCCGTGCACCTGGCTATCCATCTGCGCCTGGAACTGGTCCACCAGGCGGATGGCGTGCAGGTTCTGGCCCAGCGTGAAGCGCCAGGTGGCCAGCAGGCCATTGCCATCCACCAGGTTGAGGTGACCCACACCGGCGTGGTCGTGGTGGCGCAGCTCCAGCCCCTCGCGAAACGTCCATTGCTTCCACTCCGTCTCGTTTCCACTGCGACCCAGCAAGCGCTGGTTGGTCACCACCACCAGCCCCCGGACAAAATGCAATCGGGTGTCGAGGTCAACCTCCAGGGCCGCCAGAACGTTCTCTTGTGCATTGAGCTGTGATTGCACATCTCCACGCCAGGCGGTAGACAGTTCGCCCGGCAGAGGCGTCTCAACGGATACAACAGGGGTCATTTGGGTACAACAGATTTGTCAATTACGTGGGCACAAGAGGCCTGGCGCAACCCGATTGCAGCCAACTCCATACTTTACGATACTAAGCCGGAAGCACTATCAACCGGGGCCACGGGCCTGGGTGAGCGAGAATACATAACGCGGCAAACGCCACATTGGTGGACGGCCCAACTGAACTGCAGCCATGACGGACCAGAAAAAGATAGACATTTTGCAGGTAACCCACCTGCGCGGACCCAACATCTGGACCTACCGGCCCGTGATCGAAGCATGGGTGGACATTGGCACCCTGGAAGACTTTCCTTCCAACACCCTAGACGGCTTTTACGAGCGTCTGACCGGTTTCCTGCCAAGCCTGATTGAGCACCACTGCAGCCCCGGTGTGCGCGGCGGCTTCCTGCAACGTGTTCGCGAAGGAACCTATGCGGCGCACATCGTCGAACATGTGACCCTGGAGCTGCAGAACCTGGCCGGCATGCGCACCGGCTTCGGCAAGGCGCGCCAGACATCCAAGCGCGGCGTGTACAAGATCGCGTTTCGCACGCGCCAGGAACAGGTGGGGCGTGAAGCCCTGTTCGCGGCACGCGATCTGGTGGTTGCGGCCATCAACAATACGCCGTATGACCTGGCCGCCACCCTGGCGCGCTTGCGTGACCAGGTCGATGACCTGTGCCTGGGGCCGAGCACGGCACACATCGTCGATGCCGCCACCGACCGCAGGATTCCGTCCATACGGCTGACTGAAGGCAACCTGGTACAACTGGGCTACGGCATCAACCAGCGCCGCATCTGGACCGCCGAGACCGATCAGACATCGGCCATTGCCGAGGAAATCGCCAGCGACAAGGACCTGACCAAGTCCCTGCTGAAATCATGCGGAGTCCCCGTCCCCGAAGGCGCACTGGTCAAGAGCGCCGAGGCCGCCTGGGAAGCCGCGCAGGACATTGGCGTGCCCGTGGTGCTGAAACCCTATGACGGCAACCATGGCCGTGGTGTCTCGCTGAACCTCATGACACAGAGCGATGTGGAGAGTGCGTACGCACTGGCCCACCGCAAGGGCGGCGGCAGCAGCGTGATTGTGGAGCAGTACATTGCCGGCACCGAACACCGCGCGCTGGTGGTAGGCCGCCAGGTTGTTGCCGTGGCTCGCGGCGAGACGCTGTGGGTGGTGGGTGACGGCGTCTCCACCATCGACCAGTTGGCCAATGCGCAAATCAACATCGACCCACGCCGTGGTGCGGGCGAGGAGTTTCCGCTCAACCTCGTCGTTCCGAGCGACTCTGGCGAAGTCATTCTGGAACTGGAACGCGCCGGTCTGACGCCGCAGTCGATTCCAGCCAAGGACCAGAAGGTGCTGATCCAGTCCAACGGCAATGTGGCTTTTGACATCACCGACCAGGTGCACCCCAGCGTGGCCGCTGCGGCGGCCCTGGCCGCACGCGTGGTCGGCCTGGATATTGCCGGCGTGGACATGGTGCTGGAGGACGCATCGAAACCCCTGCACATGCAACGCGCCGCGGTCATTGAGGTGAACGCCAGCCCCGGCCTGCTGGCCCACATCAAGCCCGCCGAAGGCCAGGGCCGTCCGGTGGGCAAGGCCATCATCGAACACCTGTTCAAGACGGAGCGCGATGGCCGCATCCCCATCGTTGGCATCACTGGCACGCAGAAGACCGGCCGCATTGCACGCCTGGTTGCCTGGTTGGCCCATATCAGCGGCAAGCATGTGGGCCTGGCCTGCAGCGAGGGGCTATACCTCGACGGCCGTCAGGTGGAAGCAAAGGATTGCGCGCATTGGGAAGCCGGTCAACGCCTGCTGATCAACCGCTCGGTGCAGGCCGCCGTGTTCGAAAACGGCAGCAGAACCATCCTGGCTGAAGGCCTGGCCTACGACAAGTGCTCGGTCGGTGTCGTCACCGACGTGGGCTGGCAGGTGGAACTGGCCGCATTCGACATCCTGGATGCGGAGCAGACCTACAAGGTCACGCGCACCCAGGTGGACGTGATCCTGCCGACCGGAACCGCCGTGCTGAATTCCGCCGACCCTCAGGTGGTGGAAATGGCTGAACTGTGCGATGGCAAGGTGATCTTCTACGGCATGGACCCGAAGTCTGCCGTCATGTCCAAGCACCGCGATGCGGGTGAGCGCGTGGTCTATGTGCGCGATGACCAGATCGTGCTGTCGCATGGCACCCAGGACATCGCGATGCTGCCGCTGGCCTCACTCAAGCCTGCCAAGGCGTCGCAGCCCGAAATGGTGATGGCCGCCGTGGCCGCCGCCTGGGCCTTGAACATTCCCCCGGAATTGATTGGTGCCGGCCTGCGCACCTTTGAATCCAACCCCAAGAAAACCCCTTATTGATAACTTTGCGGGACAGACCTTTAGCTCTGTCCTCAACTGATTAAGGACGACCATGGAAGTCACCCGCATCCGCGCCCTGCGCGGCCCCAATCTGTGGAGCCACCACACGGCCATACAGTCCATCGTGTCCTGCAACGGCATCGAACGCTCGATTGGCAAGATCGATGGCTTTGAATCCCGCCTGCGAGCGCGTTTCCCCGAGATCGGCCCGTTCCAGCCGACCGGCCACGACGACTCGATACCGATGGTGCATGTGCTGGAACTGGCCGCTCTGGGACTGCAGGCCCAGGCCGGTTGCCCAGTGACCTTCAGCTGCACCACACCCACCGTCGACGCCGATGTCTACCAGTTGGTAGTGGAGTACAGCGAGGAAGCCGTGGGCCGCCTGGCCATGGATCTGGCGCAAGCGCTGTGCCAGTCTGCGCTGGACGACACCCCTTTCGACCTGGCCGGCGCGCTGGCGCAGTTGCGTGACCTGGACGAAGACGTGCGCCTGGGACCAAGTACTGGCTGCATCGTCGACGCCGCCGTGGCCCGCAACATCCCGTTCAGCCGCATGACCGAGGGCAGCATGGTGCGCTTTGGCTGGGGCAGCAAGCAGCGCCGCATCCAGGCCGCCGAGATGGACATTACCAGCGCCATCTCCGAGTCCATCGCCCAGGACAAGGAACTGACGAAGAAACTGCTGGCCGCCGCCGGCGTGCCCGTACCCCAGGGCCGCGCGGTAACCGACCCCGAGGATGCCTGGAAGGCAGCTTGCGAGATTGGCCTGCCAGTCGTCGTCAAACCGCGCGACGGCAACCAGGGCAAGGGCGTCACCGTCAACATCACAACCCGCGAGGCGCTGGAGCGGGCCTATGCCACCGCCACCGAATTCCGCGACGACATCCTGGTGGAGCGCTACATGCCCGGCAACGATTTCCGTCTGCTGGTGATCGGTGACAAGCTGGTCGCCGCGGCCCGGCGCGACCCGCCCAAGGTGGTGGGCGACGGCGAGCACACGATTGCCGAACTGGTGGCCCAGGTCAACCAGGATCCGCGCCGCGGCTCGGGTCACTCCACCTCGCTGACCAAGATCCGCATTGACGACATTGCCCACGTCTGCCTGGCCAACCAGGGCTTCAAGGCCGACGACATTCCGGCCAAGGGCCAGCGCGTGAACCTGCGCAACAACGCCAACCTGTCCACCGGCGGTTCCGCCACCGACGTCACCGATGACGTGCACCCGGATGTGGCGGCGCGCGCCGTGGCGGCGGCCCACATGGTCGGGCTGGACATCTGCGGCGTGGACCTGGTGGCAGACAGCATCCTGCGTCCGATCGAGGAAGTGGGCGGCGGAATTGTCGAAGTCAACGCGGCTCCCGGGCTGCGCATGCACTTGAGTCCCTCGTTCGGCAAGGGCCGCGCGGTGGGCGAGGCCATCATCTCCAGCATGTTCAAGAACGGCGAGAACGGGCGCATCCCCATCGTCGCCGTGACCGGCACCAATGGCAAGACCACCACGGTGCGCCTGATCTCCCACCTGCTGGCGCAAAACGGCCTGTGCGTGGGCATGACCAACACCGACGGTGTCTACGTTGGCGGCAACGTGATCGACACCGGCGACTGCAGCGGCCCCAAGAGCGCCAAAAGCGTGCTGCTGCACCCGGACGTGGATGCCGCCGTGCTGGAAACCGCCCGCGGCGGCGTGCTGCGCGAGGGCCTGGCCTTTGACCGCTGCGACGTGGCCGTGGTGACCAACGTGGGCGCCGGCGACCATTTGGGGCTGAACTACATCACCACGGTGCAGGATCTGGCGGTGCTCAAGCGGGTCATCGTGCAAAACGTGTCACCCACCGGCGTGGCCGTGCTCAATGCCACCGACCCCACCGTGGCCGCCATGGCCAGCAAGTGCCGCGGCTCGGTGACCTTCTTCGCAGTCGACAAGTTCCACCCCGTCATGGCCACGCACCGTGCGCAGGGGCAGGCCGTGGTGTACGTGGAAAACGGCCACATCGTGGCCAGCAAGGGCGACTTCCAGCAGACCATGGCCCTGGCCGACATTCCGCTGACCATGGGCGGCATGATCCCGTTCCAGGTCGAGAACGTCATGGCCTCGGTGGCAGCCGCCTGGGCGCTGGGCCTGGACTGGGACACCATTCGCCGCGGCTTGAGCAACTTCTCCAACGACATCAACAACGCGCAAGGCCGCTTCAACCTGTTCAAGTACCGCGGTGCCACGGTGATTGCCGATTACGGCCACAACCCGGATGCCATGCTGGCCCTGGTGCAGGCCGTGGAGGCCATGCCCGCCACGCGCCGCTCGGTGGTCATCAGCGGTGCCGGCGACCGGCGCGACCAGGACATCCGCCAGCAGACCGAAATCCTGGGCGATGCCTTCGACGAGGTCATCCTCTACGAAGACCAGTGCCAGCGCGGCCGCCAGGACGGCGAGGTGATTGCCCTGCTGCGTCAGGGCCTGAAGAATGCGCGGCGAACCACGCAATCCAGCGAGATCAAGGGCGAGTTCCTGGCCATCGACTCGGCTATGGACAAGCTGACCCAGGGTGAGCTGTGCCTGATCCTGGTCGACCAGGTCGAGGAAGCCATGGCCCACATCGCCGCACGGGTGGCCAAGGGCTGAACGTTTTAAGAGGGGGCCGGCTCGTATTCAGTGCGCTACGTTTTTTGTAGCTGCCTATGCAGTTTTGGCGAGGGCTACGGCCACTTTATGCAGCCAAGTCAAACCGTTGGGGGCTACCAGTATTAATTGGAACCTGGCCCCTTTTAACCCTCCGAAGTGGAAGCAACAGATTGAAGCCATCTCCAAGCTGCCGCGCGCGCGCCAGCGCTTTGTGAGTGAGATGCTTGATACGGTGCTGGCCTAACACTGAACGGCAGCAGCACCAAAGACAAAGCCCTCACAAACCTCAGCCGCTAAGGCTGGGGTAGGGAGGGCTTTTTTCTTCTTTAGCTGCTAAGGTGTACTTCTCTGGCTTCGCTTAATCCAGTAGTCAATGGCCTTGCGAGCATAAGCCTTAAAACTCACAAACATCTCATCAAAGCTAACGAACTCCTCGACCAATTCATTTGCAAACCACAACACTTTCGGCTGTAGCTGCCCACCTTCGTTGATCATGAGCAGCAAGTCAGGCCCTCCAACACTCTTGCCAATTGGAAAGAGCTTTGAGCGTTGTTTGGCATAAGTGCCAAGCGCCCCTCTGTCCATCAACTTGATCCACTCCTGGGCTTGCTTGAAGCGGGGGGAGCCAAGGAAGTCGGTAGTGCCAAACAAATCAATCTCACCAGAGAAACTGCTCCACCCATCCGCATGACGCAAAAACTCCGTATGTTTCGAGTCCAATTTCGAATGGATGGCATTTTGGGCGCCTTCAATAGCAGATAAATCAGCGCGCGTTCCAAATGGAGAAGCTTTAACAATGCCACCAGAGAAGCGCTCCTCTTCTTGATGGAGGACATGCAGTTCTAGAAGCTCAACGGGCCAATTAATCATCACATTCCCTTCGACACAAATCCTGTTGGTTTGAAAGTAAAAGGGGCCAGGCTCGAATTAAAGAAACCCGAACTCACATTCGCCCCTTCGACCGCCCAAGCGACCTGACTCCCCATCCAAGCCAAGGCGAAGACATGGTGTGGCTTGATTAGCACCATCGAAAAGCCTCCAATCTGCTACTGTTTTCGTAGCTACTTGTGCAATATTGACGAGGGCTACAGCCAATCTTACCCATCCAAGCCCGGCAAACCACGCTGCCGGGGGTCGTTTGCAGGCGCCGCATCCGGCGCAGGTTTGCGCGGTCGGCCGCGGGGTTTTGCTTCACGGCGCTGGCCGGTGGCTTGTTCATGGCATCAACATTGCGCGGTAGGCGTCCTGTCGGAGGGTGGCAGGCATGGGAAACCATGGCGTGAATTTGAGCCCGCCCCCTTAAAAATTCAATTCCCCTCGGCGGTCGGCTCGCGCCCCATCAGCGCGGCCACCGCCTCGCGGGCCTGCAAACGGCCATCCAGCAGGTCCACGACGCCTTGGGCAATTGGCATCGCCACGCCCAGGGTCTGCGCCCGTTGCAACACGGTGCGGGCACTGTAGACGCCTTCCGCGACATGGCCCAGGGCCTCGATGGCCTGCTGCAGGGTCTTGCCTTGCGCCATGGCCATGCCGACGCGGCGGTTGCGCGACAGGTCGCCGGTGGCGGTCAGCACCAGATCGCCCAGGCCGCTGAGGCCCATGAAGGTTTCCGGCTTGGCGCCCAGCGCCACACCCAGGCGCGTCATTTCCGCCAGGCCACGCGTGATCAGGGCGGCACGGGCGTTCAGGCCCAGTTGCAAGCCGTCGCACAGGCCGGTGGCAATGGCCAGCACGTTCTTGACCGCACCGCCGACCTCGACACCGACCACATCGTCATTGGCATACACGCGCAGGGTCGGGCTGTGGAAAGCCGCCACCAGCGCGTCGCGCACCGCCGGGTGCGCACTGGCCGCCACCAGGGCGGTGGGCTGACCGAGCGCCACTTCCTGCGCAAAGCTGGGGCCGCTGAGCACGCCGGCCCGCAGTCCCGGTGCTACCTGCTGCTGGATTTCATGGCCCATCAGGCCGGGCTCGGCGCCGATACCAGCCTCAAAGCCCTTGCACAGCCAAGCCACGGCGGCGCTGCAGTCGCGCATCTGCGAGAGAAGACCGCGCAAGCCGGCCATGGGCGAGGCCACGATCACCAGATCGTGGTCTGCCAGACCGGCGAGCAGTTCGGACAGGGGCTGGTTGCTGATGCGCAGGCTGGACGGCAGGGCCACGCCGGGCAGGTAGCGCCGGTTTTCCCGGCTCTGCTGCAGAGCCTGGCCTTGGGCCGCATCCCGCACCCACAGCGTGACATCGTGCCGCGCCAGCGGGTTGCGGCTGGCGCTGATGGCCACGGCCGTGCCCCAGGCACCGCCCCCGATTACTACAACTTTCATAGCAGCTTAGGCAGTATCCACGAGGGCTAGATGCCGATTTTCCCTGGAGTTACTGGGGCAACGCGCCTTCGGGGGCGCCAGTGGCACGGGCTTGTTGTTGCTGCTCGTACATCGACTGGAAGTTGATTTCCGTCAGGTGCACGGGTGGGAAACCACCGCGTTGTACCAGGTCGGCCACGTTGCCGCGCAGGTAGGGATAGACGATTTGCGGGCAGGCGATGCCCATGATCTGGCCCATCTGTTCTTCCGGCACGTTGCGGATTTCAAAGATGCCGGCCTGCTTGGCTTCGACCAGGAACACGGTCTTGTCCTTGATCTTGGTGTGCACGGTGGCGGTCACACTGACTTCATACACACCGTCGGCCACGGGAGCGGCTTCCACGCCCAACTGGATGTCCACGCTGGGTTGTTCCTGTTCCAGCAGGATGGCGGGCGAGTTGGGTTGTTCGAGCGACGATTCTTTCAGGTACACGCGCTGGATTTGGAACACGGGAGTCTGGTCGGACATACAACAGTCTTTCTATGTAAAACAATGCCCACCCGAAAAAAACTCCGGGCGGGCGCAAAACGGGAATTTCGTTGAACGCGGATTATGTCAGGCCGCGAACCGGCGCCTTCAGGCGGCGTTGAGCAGGGGTTCCAGTCCACCCCGGCTATCCAGCGCCATCAGGTCATCGCAGCCACCCACATGGGTGGAACCAATGAAGATCTGCGGCACCGTACGCCGTCCGGTGAGCTCCATCATCGCGATGCGCTCCTGCGGCTGGCTGTCGACCCGGATTTCCTCGATCTGCTCCACGCCCTTGGCGCGCAGGATGCGTTTGGCCTGCACGCAGTAAGGGCAGACTGCGGTGGTGTACATCTTCACGGGCTGCATGGGATCAAGCCTTTTCAACCGGCAGGTTGGCCGCCTTCCAGGCCGCCAGACCGCCACCCAAGGACTGGGCCTGTTCATAGCCCAGCTTCTTGGCAATGGCCACGGCACGGCCGGAACGCATGCCGGACTGGCACACCAGGATCAGCGGCAAGGATTTGTTCTTGACCACGCCCGCCAGCTTGGCCTCCAGTTCGCCCAGTGGCACGTTCCGTGCACCACCGATGTGGCCGGCCGCAAATTCGTTGGGCTCGCAGACGTCGATGACCATGGCCTTTTCGCGGTTGATCAGCAGCACTGCCCCGTTCGTATCCAGCCCGGCCGTGGCCGCACCCTGAATCACCGGCAACAGCAGCATCGAGCCCGAGGCCACCGCAATGGCAATCAACATCCAGTTATCGAGAATGAACTTCACTTTATTCCTTGTTAGTTTCCACGCATTGAGTCCGCCATTTTAGAATGGCGGGTGTTTTGCTGCAGAGCGAACCCCCGCTAACCCTTTTTCGTTCCCACCCATGTACAAAATCGTTCTCATTCGCCATGGTGAATCCACCTGGAATCTCGAAAACCGCTTCACCGGCTGGACCGACGTGGATTTGACCCCCACCGGCGTCTCCCAGGCCATGTCCGCCGGCAAGCTGCTCAAGGCCGAAGGCTATGCGTTCGACCTGGCCTACACCAGCGTGCTCAAGCGCGCCATCCACACGCTGTGGTATGCGCTGGACGAGATGGACTGCACCTGGCTGCCGGTGGTCAAGAACTGGCGCCTGAACGAGCGCCACTACGGTGCCCTGCAAGGTTTGAACAAGGCCGACATGGCCAAGCAGTATGGTGATGCCCAGGTGCTGGTCTGGCGCCGCAGCTACGACACCCCACCGCCCGCGCTGGAGCCCACCGACGCCCGCAGCGAACGCGGCGACCGCCGCTACGCCGACCTGGTGCCCAGCGACGTGCCGCTGACCGAGTGCCTGAAGGACACCGTGGCCCGCGTCATCCCGTTCTGGAACGACACCATGGCACCCGCCATCCAATCGGGCAAGCGTATCGTGGTTGCAGCCCATGGCAACTCCATCCGCGCCCTCGTCAAGTATCTGGACAACATCGGAGACGATGACATCGTGGGCTTGAACATCCCCAATGGCATTCCGCTGGTGTATGAGCTCGATGCCAACCTCAAGCCCATTCGCCACTACTACCTGGGCGATGCCGAGGCCGCCGCAAAGGCCGCTGCCGCAGTGGCATCACAAGGCAAGGCCTGACCCTTTGCCCTGGACACCCCCGATCAACGGAACTCGCGGCAGCACACCACCATCCAAGGTGTATATTGAAGTGGCACTGGAATACATATGGGTCAAAAACTGAAAATTGCCGGATGGATCGGATTGGGCGTCGTGGCCGGCGCGCTGACCACGGTTTCACTGCAAACGGTGGCGCGCAACACCATGGCGCCGCTGCCACTGGAAGAGCTGCAGCAACTCGCGGCCGCGTTCGGCATCGTCAAAAGCGACTATGTTGAACCAGTCGACGAGAAGAAGCTGATCACCGAAGCCATTGCCGGCATGGTGTCCAGCCTGGACCCACATTCCCAGTACTTTGACAAGAAATCGTTCAAGGAATTCAAGGAAGGCACTTCGGGCCGTTTCGTTGGCGTTGGCATAGAAATCACACAGGAAGATGGCCTCGTCAAGGTGGTGTCGCCCATTGAAGGTTCCCCTGCCTTTCGCGCCGGCATCAAGACCAATGACCTGATCACCCGTGTGGACGACACGGCAGTCAAGGGCCTGACCCTGAACGAGGCTGTCAAGCGCATGCGCGGTGAGCCCAACACCAAGGTGGTTCTCACCATATTCCGAAAGGATGAGAACCGCACCTTCCCGCTCACCATTGTCCGCGAGGAAATCAAGCAGCAATCCGTGCGCGGCAAGCTGCTGGAGCCCGGATATGCATGGGTCCGCGTCAGCCAGTTCCAGGAGCGAACGGTCGAGGACTTCGCCCGCAAGCTGGACGAGATCTACAAGCAGGACCCCAACATCAAGGGCCTGGTGCTGGACCTGCGCAATGACCCCGGTGGCCTGTTGAATGCAGCGGTTGCGGTATCGGCCACCTTCCTGCCCGAAGGCGTAACCGTCGTATCGACCAACGGCCAGACCGCAGAGAGCAAGCAGGTGCTCAAGGCCACAGTGCGCGACTACCTTGGCCGCGATGGCGCCGACCCCTTGAAGAAGCTGCCAGCGGCCCTGAAAAAAGTACCCCTGGTGGTGCTGGTCAACGAGGGCTCGGCATCGGCCAGTGAAATTGTTGCGGGCGCCCTGCAGGACCACAAACGCGCCACGCTGATGGGCAGCCAGACCTTCGGCAAAGGCTCGGTGCAGACCTTCCGTCCCCTGGGCCCGGACACCGGCCTGAAGATCACCACCTCCCGCTACTACACCCCCACTGGAAAGTCCATCCAAGCCAAGGGCATCGTGCCCGATGTGATGGTGGATGACACGGAGGAAGGCAGCCCCTACGCGGCACTGCGTACCCGCGAGTCGGATCTGGGCAAGCACCTGACCAATGGCCAGGGCGAAGAGGTGAAGGACGCCGCCAGGGAAAAGGCGCGCGACGAAGCCCTGAAGCGCCTGGAGGAAGAATCCCGCAAGCCGGTATCCGAGCGCAGGCCTCCAGACTTCGGGTCGGAAAAGGACTTCCAGCTCACCCAGGCCCTGAATCAACTGAAGGGTCACCCGGTGCTGGTCAGCAAGACGCAGGTGGAGCGCAAGGAAGAAGTCAAGGACAACTAGGTCCAGCGGCGCAACATTGCCATGGATGACTCGCAGCTGCTGCGGTACTCGCGCCATATCCTGCTCAACGAACTGGGTGTGGAGGGCCAGGAACGCATCATGCTGGGCCGGGTGCTGGTCATCGGCGTGGGGGGCCTGGGTTCGCCCGCCGCGCTGTACCTGGCAACGGCCGGCGTGGGGCATCTGACCCTGGTCGACCACGACACCGTGGACCTGACCAACCTGCAGCGCCAGATTGCCCACACACAGGCCCGCGTCGGCCAACCCAAGGTGGAGTCCGCGCGTCAGTCCCTGCTGGCCATCAACCCGGAGCTCCAGATCACGGCCCTGGCCGAGCGCGCCGATACGCAGCGGCTGGACGCCCTGGTCGCCAACGCCAACGTGGTGCTGGACTGCAGTGACAACTTTGCCACCCGCCAGGCCCTGAATGCAGCCTGCGTGCGCCACGGTGTGCCTCTGGTCTCCGGTGCGGCGATCCGCTTTGACGGCCAGTTGGCGGTCTACGATCCGCGCCAGGAGCAATCGCCCTGCTATGCCTGTGTCTTCCCACCCGATACGGTGTTCGAGGAAACGCGCTGCGCCACGATGGGCGTGTTTGCACCGCTGGTCGGCATCATCGGCAGCATGCAGGCAGCCGAAGCCCTGAAACTACTCAGCGGCGCCGGAAAACCGGCCATCGGGCGTCTGTTGATGCTCGATGGGCGCAACATGACCTGGTCCGATATCCGTCTGCCACGCAACCCACTATGCCCGGTGTGCGGCGCTGTACATCCATGAGCCGGTTGGCCCGCTGGTTTCCTTTCCTGGCCTGGCCACGGCCCGACGTGCACCTGATGCGCGGTGAAATCCTGGCGGGGGTCACGGTATCGCTGATCATCGTGCCACAGTCCGTGGCCTACGCCGCATTGGCCGGCATGCCTCTGGTCACCGGCATCTATGCCTCGTTCCTTCCGGCACTGGTCGCCGTGCTCTGGAGCGGGTCACCACGGCTCTCGGTCGGTCCCACCGCCCTGACCAGTCTGCTGGTCGCAGCCTCGTTGTCGGGACTGGCCGAACCGGGCAGCGCGCCATGGGTTGCCATGGCTGTGTGGCTAGCCCTGCTCAGCGGACTGATGCAGTTGGCGCTGGGTGTTTGGCGCTTCGCTTGGATACTGAACCTGGTCAGCGCACCCGTCTTGTCCGGCTTTACACAGGCGGCCACTGTGCTGATCGTGCTGTCCCAGTTGCCATCGCTGACTGGCCTGCGGGGCAATTGGAGCAGCGTGCTCCAAGGCCCCCAGGTGGATGCCGCAGCCACGGCTTTTGGCCTAGGCAGTCTGGCACTTCTGGTGGCGGGCAGGGCGTTGACCCCCCGGATGCCCACCGTGATGCTGGTCGTCATCGGTGCTGGTGGAATCAGCTACTTCAGTGGGTATGCAGCGCAAGGCGGTGCAGTCATCGGCAGTCTGCCATCCGGCCTGCCCGGTCTGTACTGGCCCGGCGTGCCCGGCTGGAGCACGCTGTCTGCCCTGCTGGTGCCGGCCATGGTCATCACCCTGGTCAGCTTTCTGGAGACCGCCTCCAGCGCCAAGGTTGAAAACCTGAGCGTGCGCAAACCCTGGAACGACAACCAGGACCTGATTGCGCAGGGTCTGGCCAAGCTGGCCTCCGGGCTGACCGGCAGCTTTCCCACCAGCTCATCGTTCTCGCGTTCGGCCATCAATCTGTACGCGGGGGCCAAGACCGGATGGGCCACACTGGTCACCGTGCTGATGGTGCTGGTCGTGCTGCTGTGCCTCACTCCGGCGCTGTACTACGTTCCGTCACCGGTGCTGGCTGCCGTGGTGGTGGCGGCGGTGAGCAGCCTGTTCCAGCCCGCGCGGTTTGTCCGTCTGTGGCAGGTACTGCCCGTGGAGGCGCTGACCATGGCCGTCACTTTCGCGGTGACACTGGTCACGGCACCCCGCATTTACTGGGGTGTGCTGGCCGGTGTCATGGTCAGCCTGATTGCATTCCTGCACCAGCGGCTGCACCCTCGCATCATTGAGGTCGGCCTGCATCCGGACGGCAGCCTGCGCGACCGCCATCTGTGGAAACTGCCCCCGTTGGCAGACCACATGTATGCCCTGCGCATGGACGCGGAACTCGATTTCGCCGCCGCCAGCAGTTTCGAACGCAATATTTCCGAGTACCTGATCGCCCATCCAGATACCCGCGATGTCTGTCTGTTTGCACATCCCATCAACCGCATCGATGCCACCGGTGTCGAAGCCTTTGCTGGGTTGCGTGCCACTCTCGCGGCGCAAGGAATTACCCTGCACATCAGCGGAATGAAACTGCCTGTCGAGCAGGTGCTATCGCGTGCAGGACAACTGCATGGCAGCACCCTGCTGCGGCTTTACCGGACCGATGCGGAAACCATTGCCAACCTGGGCGGCGACAACGCCGTCACCGTTACCACGCCGGAAGCCCGCAATTGAGCGAAAAAGACACGCCAATTCACGGCAATGCAACCCTTTCGCCGTGCAGTCACCACGTAACTTCCTGTTATGCTTGAACAGCAAACTTCGACCCATCCCGTGGCAACCAATACTTCCAGTCCTTCCATTGCCTTGCAGCAACTGCAACTGGACAATGCCTGCGCCTTGCTGGACAACAGCATGCTGGTGGCCCTGCCGCCGCCGCACGACTCGCCCACCGGTTACCTGCAGGGCCTGATTGACGGCCTGTGCGAGTTGTCACTCAAGGACCCACTGACCGGACTGAGCAATCGCCGGCACTTCCTGTCCGTGCTGGAGCGCACCATTGATGGCGTGGCCCGCTCAGGTGACCCGGCTCTGCTGTTGATGCTGGATGTGGATCACTTCAAGCGTGTCAACGACACCTACGGCCACCAGGCGGGCGATGTGGTTCTGCAGGCCATCGGAAAAGCCATAGCCGGTTGTGTGCGCCCCATGGATACCGTGGCGCGCTACGGGGGCGAGGAATTTGCCGTCGTGTTGCCCAATTGCCATGTCTCCTTCGGGGCTACGGTGGCCGAGCGCATTCGTGCCACGGTGGAAGCCCTGGTGATTCCGGTTTCTCCCAGCCTCAGCATCCAGGTAACGGCCAGCGTGGGTGGTGCCTACGCGCCGGAATGGGTGCGATCCACCGCGTCCCTGTGGACGGAGCGGGCAGACCTCCAGTTGTACCGTGCCAAGAGCGAAGGCCGCAACCGCGTATGTCTGGACCATCAGCAGGAAATCTATGTGAGCGCCGAGGAAAAGAATCTCTTGTTTGGACATCTTGCGCTGGGCGAGCCCGCGTGGATTGAAAGTGTTTCCGGGGAAGTACCCGGCGCGTCGGCCCTGGGTGCCGCACAGAGGGTGAATTGATGTCTGACGTAGTGAATCCCCCTGAATCGAACGAGAGCACCGCTACGGTGCCTCTCAAACCCATTGGCAAGGTTCTGGCCGTGACCAGCGGCAAGGGCGGTGTTGGCAAGACCTTTGTTTCGGCCAATCTGGCTGCGGCCCTGGCCAAGTTGGGCCTGCGTGTGCTGGTGCTGGACGCCGACCTCGGACTGGCCAATCTGGACGTGGTGCTGAACCTGTACCCCAAGATCACGCTGCACGATGTATTCACCGGCAAGGCCAAACTGGAAGAGGCCATCATCCGGGCGCCCGGTGGCTTCTCGGTGCTGCTGGCCGGCTCGGGCATGGTGGAATATTCCCGCCTGACACCCGAGGTGCGCGACGACTTCCTGCGCATCATGAATGGCCTGACGCCGCATTACGACGTGGTGCTGCTCGACACGGGCGCCGGCATTTCCGACGTGGTGCTGTTCGCCGTGTCGCTGGCCTCCGAGGTGATTGTCGTGGCCACGCCCGAGCCCACGTCATTGACCGATGCTTACGCCACCATCAAGGTGCTCGTCGGCCAGCAAAAGCGCCAGACCATCCGCATGGTGATCAACCAGACGGCCCGGCTGGGCGACGGTCGCGCCATCACCGTACAGTTGCAGCAGGTACTGGACCGCTTTGTCGCCACTGACCCCGCGCGCCCGGTCAAGCTGGTGCACATGGGGGACATTCCAGCCGATCTGTCCGTGCGCCAGGCCGTCATGCGCCGCCAGTTGCTGATGCAGACCACGCCCAGTTGCCCGGCCGCGATGGCCATCTCGCAACTGGCGCTCAAGCTGGAAAGCAGCGTGATTTCCCCCAACCGCTGAAGGCCGCTCTCAGGCACTCAGAATCCAGCCCTCCAGCGGGTCCATATCCGGTGGCAATCCATAGCGTGCAGCGCCCTGGGCATGGCGTTGCTGCCCCCAAGCCGCTTGCAGCAGGCACAGCACGGCATCCAGTGCATCGCCCGACGCGTCATCCACCAGGGTGTCACGCTGGGAATGGCTGAGCTTCAGGCGCAATCCCAGGCGGGTTTGGCCCAACTCCAACGCATTGAGCAAATCCTTGCGGGCAATCAGGCGCTCGGGCGTCTGCTTGGCGCGTTCATCGCTCTTGTAGCTTCGCCGCCCCAGCACCTCGCGTGCCAGCAGGCCGGGATACGCCTCCAGGGCAACCCGTCGTGATGGCGCACCCGCTGACAACCTTGGCGTGTGCAGGCCCGGCAGTTCAACGCCGGCATCGAGCAAGCGCGGCACACCCGCATGCAGCATGAAAGCCACCGGAGGATTCACCCATTTCATGGACGGGCTCGAACCCGCCGGGATATCACAGGCGCGATGCGCAAATTTGCCCCCCACCGGTCGCGCGTCGCAAAAGGCTGCAAACGTGGCTCGGATCTCGTCCCGGCTCAGGCTGGCATAGTGGCGCAGACAAGCCTCCCATTCCAGCGGCCAGTCCAGGGCCTGCACCAGTTCCCGCGGCAAACCGAACGGCATATCAAAACCGCCCACCCAGGCACGTGGCTGCGCCAGCCACTGCACAAAGGCCGCCAGCGAAGTCAGTGACTCCAGCCGCTCCAGCACAACCACACTGCCACGCAGATGGCCCCACGCCACCACAATGGGTTTGCGTGCCGTGGGGCTGCTGGAAAAGTCACAACCGAGCAGATGCAACATCGCCGGTCACCCCAGGGCCAGCGCCATGACGCCGACGCCAATGCAGGCCGCACCAAAGAAACGCACGATGCGGTCGCCCTCCCCCAGCAACTGCCCGCCCAGCAATGCGGCAAACAGCATGGAGACCTCGCGCGCTGGCGCCACGTGGCTCAGTGGAGCCACCTGCAGGGCATACAGCACCAGCACATATGACACCGGACTGACCACACCCACCACCGCTGCGTACTTCCATTGCACCGTCCAGAGGCTGCGCGCCTGCACCGGATCGCGCAGCACGCTGGGCAGCAGAAAGGCCAGACGCACAAAGTTGCCAAAGTAGTCCACCAGAATGGGGGACACCAGCACCACCTTGACCGCATAGCCGTCCACCACGGTGTAGCTGGCGATGAAGACACCCGTCAGCAGGCCGTACAGCATGCCCTTGTGGATGCGCCGCCGCTTCTCGGCGTCGTGGGTATTGCGAAACAACCCGGGGCCACCGGCGACAAGGAATACCCCGACCACCACGGCCGCAATGCCGGTGGCACCCAGTGCGGAGATGTGCTCCCCGAGGAACAGTATCGCCACCAGCGACGACAGCAGCGGCCCCGAGCCGCGCGCCAGCGGGTAGACCACGGTCAGATCCGCCTTGCGGTAGCCACGCAACAGGACAATGAAATACACGGCATGGATTACGCCACTGGCGGCTATCAGTGCCCACTCCAGCAGGCCCCAGGCGGGCACCTGCTGCCAGCCGAGCCACAGACCGACCGGCGCCCACACCACCATCATGACGACCGAGGAAAAGAAGGAAAACCGCACGTCGCCGCCAGCCTTCTTGGCAGCAATGTTCCAGCAGGCGTGGATCAGGCCGGCGAGTACGACCAGTACAAGAGCAGATGCAGGCATTTACAACAATGGGGGCAATTTTCGCCGGGCCGCCCCAAGCGCTGAACCGCTTGGCGGTCAGTCCCGCAGGGAAAGAAGAATCCCCTGGGCAGCGACCTGCGCAGCGGCGGAGCGTGGCGGCAACATCCCTAGACCCGACCGATGATGGACGCGGTGGCCATCAGTTCTTCGAGCAAGGCGAGCGATACCTGGCCCGACACCGAGTACGGGTCCAGCTCGGGCTTCTCAGCGTACTTCAGCAGAATGCTGTGGTTGATCTTGGACATGTTGACCTGCCCCATGGTCCAGCCGCCAAAGCGGCGCTCAAAAATCTCCTCGTAGTGCAGCAACACCACGTCCTTGTGGCGCACATCCTTCTGGATATGCCCGAACAGATCGCTGACCGCCATGCGCCCACCTTCAATGGCCTGCAGGAAGATGCCGCCGCCATAGCACAGGATGCCGGTGATACCGCAGGTTGGGTTGTACTGGCGCGACTTGGCCAGAATGGTCTCAATGGCCTCGGCGCTCGAGTCCACCGCACGGCTGGCATACAACAAACGAACCAGCATAGGGTTAGCCTTTCCGGGGGATGAGGGACAGGAACTCGCGACGCAGGTTGGAGTCCTTGAGGAACACGCCGCGCATGACGGAGTTGATCATCTTGCTGTCCATGTCCTTCACGCCGCGCCAGGCCATGCAGTAGTGGCTGGCCTCCATGACGATGGCCAGGCCGTCGGGCTGGGTCTTTTCCTGGATCAGGTCGGCCAGTTGCACCACGGCTTCTTCCTGGATCTGCGGGCGGCCCATGATCCACTCGGCCAATCGGGCGTACTTGGACAGGCCAATGACGTTGGTGTGCTCGTTGGGCATGACACCGATCCAGATCTTGCCAATGACCGGGCAGAAATGGTGGCTGCAGGCGCTGCGTACCGTGATGGGGCCGACGATCATCAACTCGTTGAGGTGGCCCACGTTGGGGAATTCAGTGATGTTGGGGCCCTGCACATAGCGGCCGCGGAACACTTCCTGCACGTACATCTTGGCCACACGGCGAGCCGTGTTGTCGGTATTGTGGTCGTTGGCGGTGTCGATGACCAGGCTGTCGAGCACGCCCTGCATCTTGACTTCCACTTCGTCCAGCAATAGTTCCAGTTCAGCCGGCGTCACAAACTCGGCGATATTGTCATTGGCATGAAAACGCTTGCGGGCGGCCAGCAGGCGCTCCCGAATCTTGACGGAAACGGGTGTTCCCTGATCTTCATCCGTTGGATTCATGGTGCTCTGGTTCTTCATTAACATCCGAGAATACTACCAGTCTTTGCCTCGTAGGGTTTTTGGCCACCAGCCCTCGTGTCAATTGCGTGACGCGCTATCAAATCAATAGCGCCTACCGGTCAGAAAGAGGGCCAGCCGCATCACCCCGAACGCCAGGCGGTCCAGAAAGCGTTGGCGCCAGGGACGCTGCGCGTAGGCTTGCGCGTCCAGTTGTTCGCCCTGTGTCTGCATGGCGTGGAGCAGGCTGGCGCGCAGCGTGCGGGCAAACGGCGCGTCCTCCACCACCACATTGGCTTCCCGCGCCAGCAGCAGGCTCAAGGGGTCCAAGTTACTGGAGCCCACCGTGGCCCAGTGGCTGTCCACCACCGCCACCTTGGCGTGCAGGAAGCCGGCCGAATACTCGTGGATCTCGACGCCGGCCGCCAACAACATGCCAAACACCGGCCGCGCGCCGTGGTACTGCATGAAGTACTCGTAACGCCCCTGCAACAGCAGGCGCACCCGCACCCCGCGACGCGCAGCGTGCACCAGTGCGCGACGCAGCTTGCCGCCAGGCAGGAAGTACGCATTCGCAATCAGCACCTCATGACGGGCATCGGCAATGGCCTTGCGGTAGGCCTTCTCAATGCGGTTGCGATTGCGCAGGTTGTCGCGCAGCACCAGGGCGGCACTGACTCCACCATGCCTGCCCGTCGGGCGGCCAACGGGCGATGCATCCGCGCGCCATGCGGACAGGGCCGAATCCTTCCAGGCCTGTCGCGCGCTGCCGAATTTGAGGTTCTCCAGTTGGCGGGTGAGCTGCAACCTCCCCCAGAATTGCGCCATCGTCCGGTGCGCCACGGCCACCAGCGGCCCGACGGCACGCACCGCGAAGTCATAGCGGGCTGACTCCTGGGCTCCATGGCTGGGGTCAAGAAAGTCGTCCAGTATGTTGATACCGCCACAGAACGCCACGCGTGCATCCACCACGCACAGCTTGCGGTGCAGGCGCCGCCATCCCCCCGGGATCAGCAATCCCCAGCGGCCCAGTGGGGAGAACTGGTGCCATTGCACGCCAGCCCGCTCAAAGCGCTCGGTCCAATCCACTGGCACCTCCGGCGTGCCGATGCCATCCACCACCAGATAGACCGAAACACCCCGCAGCGCCGCACGCTCCAGTGCGGACGCGACCAATACTCCGCTCTTGTCGAAATGGAAAATATAGGTTTCCAGCCGCACCTCCTGCGCGGCGCCATCAATGGCCGTGATCAGTGATGGAAAGAAGCCCGCGCCGCCCTGCAGCAGTTGCAGGTGATGACCGGCGCTCAAGGGGGTTGCGGTCAATTCGTGCCCACCGGCAAGTCAAACTCGGCGATCAGTGGCAAATGGTCGGACATGCGCCCCCAGATGCGTCCCCGCGGAACCTGCAGGCCCAGTGGCGTCATGCCCCGGGCGTAGACATGGTCCAGCTGGAGCAGCGGCAGGCGCGATGGGAAGGTTGCCTTGCGCTCCAGGCCGAATGACTGCATTCCAGCCGCGCCCAATGCGCTTTGCACCGTCGCGCCCCAGTCGTTGAAGTCCCCCGCCACGACCAGCGCGGCTTCGGCCGGTATCTCGCGTGCGATAAAGCGCTGAATCTGCGCCAGTTGCCGCACCCGGCTGCCCTTGATCAGGCCCAGGTGCACCACCAGCACGTGCACGGCACGGCCATGCACCAGCACCTCGGAGTGCAGCAGACCGCGCTGCTCGAACCGGTGGTCTGACATGTCCTCGTGCTGGTGCGACACCACGGGCCAGCGCGACAGCATGGCATTGCCGTGCTCGCCATGCCGGGTGTGCGCATTGGTCCGGTAGATCGCGGTGTAGCCTTCGGGTGCCAGGAAGTCAGCCTGGGGCTGCTCCGGCCAATGGGGGAAGTACTCGGCCTCGCGGCGGTGCAGCTTGCGCACCTCCTGCAGGCAGACGATGTCCGCGTCCAGTTGCTCCACCGCATGGCCCAGGTTGTGGATCTCCAGACGTCGCGCAGGACCAATGCCCTGGACGCCCTTGTGGATGTTGTAGGTGGCCACGCGCAAAACCGTCATGCCGAATCCTTCTGTTGGGAACCCAGGCGAGCCAGTCGCGGCAACTGCAGAATGGCCTCCGCGTTCGACGGTGAAAAACAGGCATCGGCCGCCTGTCGGTAAGGCAGCCACTGGCAGGCCGTGTGTTCACGCGGGTTGAGCCGGACCGGGCAGCCCGCGGCCACCTGCAAGCCGAACAGATGTTCCGTGTTGTGCGTCACACCCGGAGCATAGCGGTGCAGCCACTGCGGGTAGATGCCGTAGATGTTCTCCAGGTGCCAATCCACCAGCAGGCCCTGCGGTGAGCCCGGAGCACAGTCAATGCCGGTTTCCTCGCATACCTCGCGCTGGGCGGTGAGCACCCATGGCTCATCGAGGGTGTCCTTGCTGCCGGTCACCGATTGCCAGTACGCGCCACCCATTTCCGCGCTGTCGGCACGGCGGATCAACAGTACATCCAGCTCCGGGGTATGGATGACGACCAGCACCGATTTGGGAATTTTGTAGGGTTTTGGCATAAAAAAGGGCGCTGCAACAGCGCCCTTTCATTGTGCCGCAATGCGGCGCTCAGACAGCCTTGGCGGCGTCGGGGTTGCGCAGGCGGATGTGCAGCTCGCGCAACTGCTTCTCGTCCACGGGAGACGGCGCCTGGGTCAGCAGACACTGGGCGCGCTGGGTCTTGGGGAAGGCGATCACGTCGCGGATGGACTCGGCACCGGTCATCAGCGTGACGATACGGTCCAGACCGAAAGCCAGGCCGCCGTGCGGGGGGGCACCGTATTGCAGGGCGTCGAGCAGGAAGCCGAACTTGAGCTGCGCTTCTTCCGGTGTGATCTTCAAAGCGTCAAACACCTTTTGCTGCACGTCGGCGCGGTGAATACGCACCGAGCCGCCACCCATTTCCCAGCCGTTCAGGACCATGTCATAGCCCTTGGAGATGCATTTCTCCGGTGCTGTGACCATCCAGTCTTCATGACCGTCCTTGGGTGCAGTAAAGGGATGGTGTGTGGCCGTGTAACGCTGGGCTTCGTCGTCGTACTCGAACATCGGGAAGTCGACCACCCACATCGGGCGCCAGCCGGCCTCGAACAGGCCGTTTTTCTTGCCGAAATCGCTGTGTCCGACCTTGAGGCGCAAGGCCCCGATGGCATCGTTGACGATCTTGGTCTTGTCGGCGCCGAAGAAAATCAGGTCGCCGTTTTGCGCGCCGGAGCGTTCCAGCACGGCGTTCAAGGCCTTGTCGTGGATGTTCTTGACAATCGGGCTTTGCAGGCCGTCGCGGCCCTTGGACAGGTCGTTGACGCGGATATAGGCCAGGCCCTTGGCGCCATAGATCTTGACGAACTCGGTGTAGGCATCGATTTCACCACGGCTGATGCCGCCGCCTTCCGCCGATCCACCGGGCACGCGCAGTGCCACGACACGGCCACCCTTCATCGTGGCGGCGCCGGAGAAGACCTTGAAGTCCACATCGGCCATGACGTCGGTGACTTCGGTGAATTCGAGCTTGACGCGCAGGTCCGGCTTGTCGGAACCATAGCGGTGCATGGCTTCCTGGTAGGTCATGACCGGAAACTCGCCCAGATCGACGTTGATGGTGTTCTTGAACACCGTCTTGATCATGCCCTGGAAGATGTCACGGATTTCCTCTTCGCCCAGGAACGAGGTTTCAATATCGATCTGGGTGAATTCGGGCTGGCGGTCGGCGCGCAGGTCTTCGTCGCGGAAGCACTTGGTGATCTGGTAGTAGCGGTCAAAGCCAGCCACCATCAACAGCTGCTTGAACAACTGGGGGCTTTGGGGCAACGCAAAGAAGTGGCCATCGTGCACGCGGCTGGGCACCAGGTAGTCGCGGGCCCCTTCGGGCGTGGACTTGGTGAGCATCGGGGTTTCGATGTCGACAAAGCCATTGGCGTCGAGGAACTTGCGCACTTCCATGGACACGCGGTAACGCAGCATCAGGTTGTTCTGCATGTAGGGGCGGCGCAGGTCCAGCACGCGGTGGGTCAGGCGGGTCGTTTCGGACAGGTTGTCCTCGTCGAGCTGGAACGGGGGGGTGACGGACGGGTTGAGCACCACCATTTCATGGCACAGCACCTCGATCTTGCCACTCTTCAGGCCGTCGTTGGTCGTGCCTTCGGGACGGGCACGCACCAGGCCCTTGACCTGGACGCAGAACTCGTTGCGCAGGCCTTCGGCGACCTTGAACATCTCGGCGCGATCCGGGTCGCAGACCACCTGCACATAACCCTCGCGGTCACGCAGATCAACAAAGATCACGCCACCGTGGTCGCGACGACGGTTGACCCAGCCGCACAGGGAAACGGTTTCGCCCATCTGGGCTTCGGTCACCAGACCGCAGTAATGAGAACGCATGGCCATTGCTTGCTTTCAAGACGCTCCCCAGTGGGCAGCGGGTTTCGTAAATCGGTTATTTGGGAGTTGTCACGGGTTGGGTTGGAACGGACGGCGGTACCGACCCCATGGAGATCACATAGGTCAGCGCCTGGTCCACGCTCATGTTCAACTCGATCACATCCGCGCGCGGCAGCATCAAGAAGAAGCCACTGGTCGGGTTCGGTGTGGTTGGCACGTAGACGCTGACAAAGTCGGCACCCAGGTGCTCTGCCACCTCACCGCCGGGCGTTCCGGTCTGGAACGCAATCGTCCAGCTGCCGGCCCGGGGATACTGCACCAGCAGGGCCGTGCGAAAGGCATTGCCATTGCTGGAAAACAGCGTGTCCGACACCTTCTTGACGCTGTTGTAGATGGATTTGACGATGGGGATGTTGGTGAACAGCCGATCCCACTGCGTCAGCCACCAACGGCCCGCCACATTGGACACCAACGCACCAGTGATCAGCATGAAGCCGGCCACCATCAACACACCCAGGCCCGGAATGGAGCGCAGGCGCTCGATCAGCGGAGACAGGCTCTGCGGCGTGACCGCCGCCAGACCGGACAGCACGCCACCCAGCACGCCGTCCAGCGAATTGACCAGCCAGGACAGTACCCAGATGGTGATGGCCAGCGGCAACCAGACCATCAGGCCGGTCAGCATGTATTTTTTGAAGGGCAGGTTCATTCCGGTGTCCGGGGCAGGCTACTCAGGTGCCCGTGGCGGGCGGTGCCGATGGTGCGGCGACCGGCGTATCCGCCTTGGACGCACCGGCCTCACCCGAGGAAGCCGACGACTCCGCGGGCCCCGAGGCCGGAGCCGATGCGGCACCGCCACCGCCCTTGAAGTCGGTGGCGTACCAGCCGGTGCCCTTCAACTGAAAGCCCGCTGCAGTGAGCTGCTTCTTGAAAGTCGGCTGGGAGCAGGATGGGCAAACGTCCAGCGGCGCGTCGGACATCTTCTGCAGTACGTCCTTGGCAAACCCGCAGGACTCGCATTTATAGGCGTATATCGGCATGGATGAGAGCTCTGGCGTCGAGTTGCAAAGCCTTCAATTATAGGCGGGCGGCTAGAACAGCCGGACGCGGATCACGAATTGCATGGCCACCATGCCCAGCGCAAAGCCGATCAGGGCGTAGACCAGCCCCTGCAGCAGGCGGTTGGTACGCCGCTGCTCGATCAGCAGGCTTTCCAGCGCCTGGCTGGAATCACCGCGCCCATTGCGCAGGAAACTGTGCAACAGCGCAGGCAATTCGGGCAGCAGCTTGGCGTAATGCGGCGCCTGGGCGGTGATCTGCTCCAGCAGCTTTTGCGGCCCTACTTGGCCGACCATCCACTGCTCCAGGAACGGCTTGGCGGTGGCCCAAAGGTCCAGGTCCGGGTCCAATTGGCGCCCGAGACCTTCGATGTTGAGCAGCGTCTTTTGCAGCAGTACCAGTTGCGGCTGGATCTCCACCTGGAAGCGCCGGGAGGTCTGGAACAGGCGCATCAGCAGCATGCCCAGCGAGATTTCCTTCAACGGCCGGTCGAAATACGGCTCGCACACCGAGCGGATGCCCGCCTCCAGCTCGTCCACGCGGGTGCTGCGCGGGACCCAGCCGGATTCAATGTGCAACTCCGCCACCCGCTTGTAGTCGCGCCGGAAGAAGGCCGTGAAGTTCTGCGCCAGGTAGTCCTTGTCGGATTCGGTGAGCGTGCCGACGATGCCGAAGTCCAGCGAGATGTAGCGGCCAAAGGTCTTTGGATCGATGCTGACCTGGATATTGCCCGGATGCATGTCCGCGTGGAAGAAGCCATCGCGAAACACCTGGGTGAAAAAAATCGTGACGCCGTCGCGCGCCAGCTTGGGAATGTCCACGCCGGCTTCCCGGAGCCGGTCCACCTGGCTGACCGGAACGCCATACATGCGTTCCATCACCATCACCTCGGTGCTGCAGTAGTCCCACAAAATCTCGGGCACCAGTACCAGTTGCAGGCTCTCCATGTTGCGGCGCAACTGGGCCGCATTGGCCGCTTCGCGCACCAGGTCCAGCTCGTCGTGCAGGTACTTGTCAAACTCTGCCACCACCTCGCGCGGGCGCAGGCGCTTGCCGTCGGCCGACAGTCGGTCCACCCACGACGCCATCATGTGCAGCAGACGCAGATCCTTCTCAATGGCCACGTGCATGCCAGGGCGCAAAACCTTGACAGCCACTTCGCGCTGTTGGCCGTTGCGGTCGCGCAGCACGGCAAAGTGCACCTGGGCGATGGAGGCGCTGGCCACCGGCTGGCGTTCGAAGGAGACAAAAATCTCGCTGACCGGTTTGCGCAGCTCGCGTTCGATGATGGCGATGGCCACGTCGGAGTCAAACGGTGGAACCTGGTCCTGCAGCTTGGCCAGTTCATCGGCGATGTCCACCGGCAACAGGTCGCGCCGGGTTGACAGCACCTGGCCGAACTTCACGAAGATGGGTCCCAGGCACTCCAGCGCCTCGCGCAGACGCTGGCCGCGCGGTGCCGTGAGCGAGCGCCCCAGTGTCAGCACGCGCGTCAGGCGCCGCAGCCAGGGGTTGTCAAAACTGCTCAGGACCAGTTCGTCCAAGCCGTACCGGAAGACCACCCAGGCAATGAAAAAGCCGCGGTACAACCGCCTCACTGGATGACCTCCGTACCTGGCACTGCGGTGCGCGCCCGAGGCGGGAATGGGCCCGGTGCAGCGCTCATGCCGCAGGCCCGTCCGAACGGCTGCTGCTGCCGCCGACAAACTGCTGCACCGCCTGCGCCATGGAGCGCCCGGCTTGCATCAGCGCGTGTGCCGGCGCATCGCCCATCAGGCGGGCCAGATCCTCTTCCAGGTCCCAGCGCACATGGTCGATCAACCAGCTCACTTCGGCGGCCAGTTGCACGTCGCCCTCGATGCGCACCGCGGGTTTACCGCCCTGCATCAGCTCCTGGGCAATGGCGAACGGGGATTCCTCGGTAATGACCAGCGACAGGTCCACACCGGCGTCGTCCGGCGCCACGTCCAGCAGGCCGGCAGGCGTCACCAGTACCTTGAACGTGAAGTTGCGCCATTGCATGCGCACCACGCGGCCCTTCTGCCGCACCAGACGCTCCATGGCCTGGGGCTCCTGCATCAGCACATGGTTGAGCAGCAGGACGGTGCGCCGATGGGTCTCGTCAATCGCCCAGGCAGGCGGCTCCAGCGGCACGTTGAAGTTCTGGAGAAGGTTCTCCAACAATGAAAAAGGGGACTGTGTTGCCATAGTCCCCATTATCCCAGCGAATGTGCAGGTGCCGGCGCTATTGCAGTGCCTGCACGCCGGCTACCAGCCAGCCGCGGCTGCCGTTGACCGGCTTGGTCATGTTCCAGACTTCACGGAACGGGTTCGGCCCTGCGGAAGGCTCTTCGCGGATCATGCCGGAGAACTCCACACTGGCCAGGTATTCGTCGGTGGTCTCCTCGATGCCCAGCAGGCGCGCTTCCAGCATGACCACATCGGTGCGGTTCGGGCTGGCGCCGGGGTGCGATTCGCGTTCGGCCAACTGGGCCTGGATTTCGCCCAGCATGCCATCGGTCATCATGGAGCGCAGGGTTGCGATGTCAGACTTGTCCCAGGCCACCTGCAGCGTCACGAAATTGGTCTTGGCGGCAGCCAGGAAGCCTTCGGTATCGAAGCCAGCCGGGATGCCCCAGCTCTGCGAGCCCGTCAGGGCCGAGCCGATGATGGAGCCACCTGCGGGAGGATTGGACGCCTGGAACCCCATGCTGCTGCGCTCCCAGGGACGGGCCGACGCATCGTTGCCGACATTCTCGGGACGGTAGGGCTTGGCTTCGGTCACCGGCACATTGCTGCCACCGGCACCCTGGAAGGCGAACGGGGTCTGCGGCACCTGCGCGGTCGCGCGCCGGCGCATGAACCAGCTGATGCCCATCATCACGGCCATCGCCAGCAGGGCAAACATCAGAAACTGTCCCATGCCCTCACCCATGCCCAATGAATGGGCCAGCCATGCCAGGCCCAGGCCGGCAGCCAGGCCACCCAGCATGGCGCCCCAGGGACGCTTGGGCGTGGCCGGAGCCGCAGCCGGCGCCGGTTTGGGCGCTGCATTGGTGGCGTTTTGCGCGGGGGCCGCCGGCGCAGCCGGGGCCGCCTGGCGCTGCGTGACGTTGGAGGATTGCTGCCCGATGGACTTGCCCCCGCCCAGCCGCCGGGCGGCCTCGGCATTGAACCCGGTCAGGGTAAGGGCGGCAACGAGCAAAACAGTCCAGATTTTCATATCAACTCCAAAGGAATACAGCAGATGAGGCAGTCAAACGCTTTTACACGCCTCAGCACTTGATTCCAACATGCAATGCCACCACGCCGCCCGTCATGTTGTGGTAGTCCACATGGCCGAAACCCCCTTTGTGCATCAGGGCTTTGAGCTCGTCCTGGCCCGGATGCATGCGGATGGATTCGGCCAGATAGCGGTAGCTGGCATCGTCACCGGCGACGAGCTTGCCCAGTTGCGGCAGGATCTTGAATGAATACCAGTCGTAAATCTTCTCCAGCGGTGCGGCCACCTTGGAAAACTCCAGCACCAGCAACTTGCCGCCGGGCTTGAGCACGCGGTTCATCTCGGCCAGGGCCACGTCCTTGTGCGTCATGTTGCGCAGGCCGAAGGCGACGCTGACCAGATCGAAGTAGTTGTCGGGGAACGGCAGCTTCTCGGCGTCGCAGACCATTGTGGGCAGGGCCACGCCGGCGTCCAGCAGGCGGTTGCGGCCGGTGCGCAGCATGGCCTCGTTGATGTCGGTGTGCACCACCTGGCCGGTCTTGCCAACTTTCTTGGAAAACGCCAGCGCCAGGTCGCCGGTGCCACCGGCAATGTCCAACGCCCTGTCGCCTTCCTGCAGGTTGGCCACCATCACGGTGTAGGCCTTCCAGGCGCGGTGCAGTCCCATGGACATCAGGTCGTTCATCAGGTCGTACTTGGGGGCGACGGAGTCAAAGACGCCGCGCACGTGGCGCGCTTTTTCGGTTTCGTCGACCGACTGGAAGCCAAAATGGGTGGTACTCATGGCGCGGATTTTACCCGATAAAAATGATGGCAAGCCCTCGCAAACAGTGCGTAGGGCGCTACAAACTTAGTAGCAAAGTCCGTTCAGTGGCTGGAGCAGCCGGAGCCGGCCTTGGCGGCCATCGGGGCGTCGCGGTCGGTGTTGACGGCCTTCAACCGGTCGGCGTAGTCCTGCCAAAGGCGCTCCTGTTGGTCGCCCAGGAAATACAGGTAGTCCCAGGAGAAGATGCCGGAATCATGCCCGTCGGAGAAACGCGGTTGCACGGCGTAGTTGCCCACGGGCTCCAGCGCGTCCAGCGTGACGTCGCGCTTGCCGGTCTGCAGCGTCTCCTGGCCCGGGCCGTGGCCTTGCACCTCGGCCGATGGCGAGTAGATACGCATCAGTTCAAACGGGATGCGAAAGTTCGCACCATCCGAGAAGCTGACCTCCAGCACGCGCGACTGGCTGTGCACGGTCAATGCCTGGGGCGTGGGAGCGCCTGATTTCAATCCGGCCATGTGTGCCTCGTCTCGTTGTGTGGTTGGAGGATGAGGCGCTTTACACCAGCACCCGCTCGATGCCGCCTGCGTTGGCCGTTTGCACGTACTCCGGCATCCAGTCCTTGCCCAGGATCTGGTTGGCCATCTCGACGACGATGTAATCGGCCTCCAGCAGGCCGGTCTTGACGTCGTCCTGGTAGCGGTTCAGGCCCATCAGGCAGCTTGGGCAGGAGGTGAGGATCTTCACGTTCTGCTCGGGCGCCACGGCGCCGCTGGTGCGCAACTGGGCCTCGCCCTTGCGGATTTCCTCTTCCTTGCGGAAGCGCACCTGGGTGGACACATCGGGGCGCGACACGGCCAGGCTGCCACTCTCACCGCAGCAGCGGTCGCTCTTGAGGACCTTGTCGCCCACCAGGGCCTTGACGGTCTTCATGGAGTCACCCTGCTTCATGGGGTTGTGGCAGGGCTCGTGGTACAGGAAGCCGCCCTGGCCCGCGGGCAGCGTGATGCCCTTTTCCAGCAGGTATTCGTGGATGTCGATGATGCGGCTGCCGGGGAAGATTTCCTCGAACTTGTAGCCCTGCAACTGGTCGTAGCAGGTGCCGCAGCTCACCACCACGGTCTTGATATCCAGGTAGTTCAGCGTGTTGGCCACGCGGTGGAACAGCACCCGGTTATCAGTAATCATCTTCTCGGCCTTCTCGAACTGGCCGTTGCCGCGCTGCGGATAGCCGCAGCACAGGTAGCCCGGCGGCAGCACGGTCTGCACACCGGCGTGCCACAGCATGGCCTGGGTGGCCAGGCCGACCTGGCTGAACAGCCGCTCCGAGCCGCAACCGGGGAAGTAGAACACCGCCTCGGTCTCGGCCGTGGTGGTCTGCGGGTTGCGGATGATGGGCACGTAATCCGGGTCCTCGATGTCCATCAGCGCGCGCGAGGTCTTCTTGGGCAGGCCGCCCGGCATCTTCTTGTTGATGAAGTGGATGACCTGTTCCTTGATCGGCGCGGTCCCCACCGTGGCCGGTGGCGCGCTGGTCTGCTTGCGTGCCACCAGGCCCATCAGGCGGTTGCCCAGGCGCTGGCCCTTGAAGCTGAGGTTGGTCAGCGCATGGGCGAACTGGATGCCGCCGATGCTTTGCGTGCCGATGAACCAGGCCTGGAACGCCGCCATCGGGCGCCAGCTCTTCTTGCCCATCTTGCGCAGCAGGTTACGCATGTTCATGGACACGTCGCCGAAGTCGATCTTCACCGGACAAGGCGTGTAGCACTTGTGGCAGACCGTGCAGTGGTCGGCCACGTCTTCGAACTCTTCCCAGTGCTTGATGGAGATGCCGCGGCGGGTCTGCTCCTCGTACAGGAAGGCCTCTACCAAGAGCGAGGTCGCCAGGATCTTGTTGCGCGGGCTGTACAGCAGGTTGGCGCGCGGCACGTGGGTGCTGCACACCGGCTTGCACTTGCCGCAGCGCAGGCAGTCCTTGACCGAGTCGGCGATGGCGCCGATATCGCTCTGCTGCATGATCAGCGACTCATGGCCCATCAGGCCAAACGACGGCGTGTAGGCATTGGTCAAATCGGCGTAGGACACATCACTTGCAGCCAAATTGGCACCTTGCCCTCGTGGATACTGCGCAGATTGCTCCTGATTTCGTAGCAGCTTGCCCTTGTTGAAGCGACCCTCGGGATCTACCTTGGCCTTGTAGCCGGTGAATGGCGCCAATTCCTCGTCGCTCAGGAACTCCAGTTTGGTGATGCCGATGCCGTGCTCGCCCGAGATCACGCCGTCCAGGCTGCGCGCCAGCGCCATGATGCGCTTGACCGCGCCATGGGCCGCTTGCAGCATTTCGTAGTCGTCGCTGTTGACGGGGATGTTGGTGTGCACATTGCCGTCACCGGCATGCATGTGCAGCGCCACCCAGACCCGGCCCTTGAGCACGCGCTGGTGGATGGCCGTGCACTCTTTCAGGATGGCCTCGAATGCGGCACCGGTGAAGATGCCTTGCAGGGGCGCGCGCAGTTGCGTCTTCCAGCTTGCACGCAGGCTGTGGTCCTGCAGTTGGGTAAACAGCCCCTCTACGCCATCCAGCCAGCCTTGCCATTGGGCGCGGACTTCGGCGATCAGCGCCTGGGCCTGGGCCACACGGTCTTCCAGCAGCTCGGCCGACGGAATGTCGTTGGCATCGTCGGCCTTGCCCAGCGGCAGGTTGCCGCCGGCAAAGAATTCGCTCAGGGCATCGCACAGCGCCAGCTTGTTGCGCAGACTCAGCTCAATGTTGATGCGCTCGATGCCGTCGGTGTACTCGGCCATGCGCGGCAGCGGTATCACCACGTCCTCGTTGATCTTGAAGGCGTTGGTATGGCGGGAAATCGCCGCCGTGCGCTTGCGGTCCAGCCAGAATTTCTTGCGGGCCTCGGGGCTGATGGCGATGAAACCTTCGCCCGAGCGCGAGTTGGCGATGCGCACCACCTCGCTGGTGGCGCGGGCCACGGCGTCGGCATCGTCGCCGGCGATATCGCCAAACAACGCCATCTTGGGCAGGCCGCCGCGCTTGCTCTTGGTGGCGTAGCCCACGGCCTTCAGGTAGCGGTCGTCCAGATGCTCCAGGCCGGCCAGCAGCACACCGCTGCGCTTCTGCTCGGCAAACATGAAGTCGATGATCTCGACGATGCTGGGCACGGCATCCTTGGCATTGCCGAAAAACTCCAGGCACACGGTGCGGGTGTGCTGGGGCATCTTGTGCACGACCCAGCGCGCACTGGTGATCAGGCCGTCGCAGCCCTCCTTCTGGATGCCGGGCAGGCCGCTCAAGAACTTGTCGGTCACATCCTTGCCCAAGCCCTCCTTGCGGAAGGACCGGCCGGGAATGTCCAGACGCTCCGTGCGCAACTTCGTCTTGCCGTCGGCCTTGAAGTACTGCAGCTCGAAGCTCGCCACCTCAGCGTCATGGATCTTGCCCATGTTGTGGTTGACACGCGTCACCTCCAGCCACTCGGCCTGAGGCGTGACCATGCGCCAGCTCGCCAAATTGTCCAGCGCCGTGCCCCACAGCACGGCCTTCTTGCCACCGGCATTCATGGCGATGTTGCCGCCAATGCACGAGGCTTCGGCACTGGTCGGGTCGACGGCAAACACGTAGCCACCACGCTCGGCCGCATCGGCCACACGCTGGGTGACCACGCCGGCCTCGGTCCAGATCGTGGCCACTTGCTCGACCATGCCGGGCAGCGTGCGCATCTCGACCTCGGTCATGGCTTCGAGCTTTTCGGTATTGATGACGGCCGACTTCCACGTCAGCGGAATCGCGCCGCCGGTGTAGCCGGTGCCGCCCCCGCGCGGGATGATGGTCAGCCCCAGTTCGATACAGCCCTTGACCAGGCCGGCCATTTCTTCTTCGGAATCGGGCGTCAGCACCACGAAGGGGTACTCCACGCGCCAGTCGGTCGCGTCGGTCACATGGCTGACGCGCGAGAGGCCGTCGAACTTGATGTTGTCCTTGGCGGTGAGTTTGACCAGGGCACGCTGGGTCTTACGGCGCAGGGCGCCCATCTCGCCCCAGCTGGCGTCAAACGCCTCGATGGCGGCGCGTGCGGCCACCAGCAGCTCGCCCACCATGGCATCGCGCTCGGGGTCGGTGTCGGGGGTGCGGCGCCTTTCCACCTCATGCAGGCGGTGTTTGAGCGCATCGACCAGCAGGCCGCGGCGGCGCGGGTTGTCCAGCAGGTCGTCCTGCAGATAGGGGTTGCGCTGCACGACCCAGATGTCGCCCAGAACCTCGTACAGCATGCGGGCCGAACGGCCGGTGCGGCGCTCGCCGCGCAACTGGTTGAGCAGGCCCCAGGCGCGCTCCCCCAGCAAACGGATCACGATTTCCCGGTCAGAAAAGGAGGTGTAGTTGTACGGGATTTCGCGGATGCGTTCGTGCACATGCGGCTGCTGGCCGGGCGCTGACAGGAGGTGTTGGAGCGAGGTGGGAGCGTTCATCGGACAGTAATTCGCAGTCTTGGCAGCCTTGGGGGCCGCTTTGGGCAGAGGGAAGATATTACCGCAGTGCAGCAATCACCTACCCCCGGGAGTGGCAAACTCGCATGGGTCGCAGCCTCTAATGGAAACCACCGAGCGACCCACTGTCGCCCATCAGTTTTAATCAGTTGGACACAAAGCCATCCTAGTATTGAATGTTTATTTACCCAGGAGCATCCATGAAACTGAAAATCGCCGCACTGGCACTCTTCTCAGCACTCTCACTCTCCGCACAGGCCCAAACGGAAATCCAGTGGTGGCACTCCATGGACGGAGCCCTCAATGACTGGGTGAATGACCTGGCCAAGCAATTCAACGGCAGCCAGAGCGCCTACAAGGTCGTTCCCACCTACAAAGGCGAATACGACCAGTCCATGGCCGCCGGCATTGCCGCCTACCGCGCCGGCAATGCACCCGACATCCTGCAGGTGTTCGAGGTCGGCACCGCGACCATGATGTATTCCAAGGGCGCCATCAAACCGGTGGCCGAGGTCATGAAAGACGGCGGCGCCAAGTTCGACCCCAAGATCTTCATCCCCGCCGTGGCCGGCTACTACACCGCGCCCAATGGCCAGATGATGTCCTTCCCGTTCAATAGCTCGACCACGGTGTTCTATTACAACAAGGACGCCTTCAAGGCCGCCGGCGTGGACCCCGAGAAGGCACCCACCACCTGGCCCGAGGTGGTCTCCATCGCCGCCAAGCTCAAGGCCAGCGGCAACAAATGCCCCTTCACCACCTCCTGGATGACCTGGGCCCAGTTGGAGAGCTTCTCCACCTGGCACAACGTCACCTACGCCAGCAAGAACAACGGCTTTGGCGGCCTGGACGCCCGCCTGGAGTTCAATTCCCCGCTGCACGTGCGCCACTTCGAGAACCTGGGCAATATGTCCAAGCAGGGCCTGTTCGTCTACAGGGGCCGCGCCAGCAAGGCCGTGAATTCCTTCACCACGGGTGAATGCGCCATGTTCGTCGGCTCCTCGGGCAGTTACGCCAGCATCAAGCGCGACTCCAAGTTCGCCTTCGCCGAATCCACCCTGCCCTACTACCCCGATGTGCCGGGCGCACCGCAAAACACCATCATCGGCGGCGCCAGCCTGTGGGTCATGTCCGGCAAACCGGCCGACCATTACAAGGGCATTGCGGCGTTCTTCAGCTTCCTGTCCGACCCCAAGGTCCAGGCCGCCAACCACCAGCGCACAGGCTATCTGCCGATCACCATGGCGGCCTATGAGATGACCGAGAAGTCCGGCTTCTACAAACAGAACCCCGGCGCCGACGTGGCCGTGAACCAGATGATCAAGAAGACCACCGACAAGTCGCGCGGCGTGCGCCTGGGCAATATGGTGCAGATCCGCGCCATCCTGGACGAGGAAACCGAACAGATCTGGATCGGCAAGAAGACCGCCAAGGAAGCCCTGGACGATGCCGTGAAGCGCGGCAACGAGCAGTTGGCCAAGTTCCAGGCAGCCAACAAGTAGTCCCTTGGAAAAGCGAGTCCTCTTCCGCGCGACCTGGCTGCCCTACCTGCTGCTGGCGCCGCAGCTGGTCATCGTCGGCGTGTTCTTCTTCTGGCCGGCAGGCCAGGCGCTGATCCAGTCGCTGCAGCAGCAGGACGCCTTTGGCAACTCCGTCACCTGGGTGGGCCTGGAGAACTTCCAGGCCCTGTGGAACGACGCCTCCTACGTCGAGTCCTTCAAGACCACCATGCTGTTCGCCGTGCTGGTGACCAGCCTGGGCCTCTCCATTGCGCTGGTGCTGGCGGTGTTTGCCGACCGTATCGTCAAGGGCGCCGCCTTCTACAAGACGGTGCTGATCCTGCCCTATGCCGTGGCACCGGTGGTGTCCGGCATTCTGTGGGCCTTCATGTTCTCGTCCTCCATCGGCGTGGTGACCTACGGCCTGCGCCAGATTGGTTTCGAGTGGAACCACCTGCTCAACGGCCAGCATGCCATGGCCCTGATCGTGATGGCGGCGGTGTGGAAGCAGATTTCCTACAACTTCCTGTTCTTCCTGGCCGGCCTGCAGTCCATTCCCAAATCGCTGATCGAGGCCGCGGCCATTGACGGTGCGCGACCCTGGCGGCGCTTCTGGACCATCCAGTTTCCGCTGCTGTCGCCCACCGCCTTCTTCCTGCTGGTGGTGAACATGGTGTATGCCTTCTTCGACACCTTCGCCATCGTCGACGCCACCACCAAGGGCGGCCCGGGCAAGGAGACTTCGATCCTGGTGTACCGCGTGTACTTCGACGGCTTCAAGGGCATGGACTTCGGCGGCTCGGCGGCGCAGTCGGTGGTGCTGATGGCCATCGTCATCGGGCTGACCGTGATCCAGTTCCGCTACGTTGAGAAGAAGGTTCAGTACTGATGACGCGAGGCATTCTCCATGGTTGAACGCAGAGGCACCCTGGGCCTGTTGGCGCACGCGGTAATGATCATCGGCGTGCTGATCATTCTCTTCCCGGTCTACCTGGCCTTCGTGGCCTCCACCCACACCCCGGCAGAGGTCATGCAGGCGCCCATGCCGCTGCTGCCGGGCAGCCACTTCTGGGAGAGCTATTCCGCCGCGCTGACCGGCAGCGGCCACACCAGCACCCACGCCTCGGTGGCGCGCATGATCTGGATCAGCTTTGCCACGGCCTGCATCATCACCGTGGGCAAGATTTCCATCTCGCTGCTGTCGGCCTTTGCGGTGGTGTATTTCCGCTTTCCGCTGCGCGGTGTGTTCTTCTGGCTGATCTTCATCACGCTGATGCTGCCGGTGGAGGTGCGCATCGGCCCCACCTACCAGGTGGTGGCCGATCTGCACATGATCAACACCTATGCGGGGCTGGCCATCCCGCTGATCGCCTCCGCCACGGCGACCTTTTTGTTTCGCCAGTTTTTCCTGACCGTGCCGGATGAACTGGTCGAGGCCGCCCGCATCGACGGTGCCGGCCCCCTGCGTTTCTTCAAGGATGTGCTGGTGCCGCTATCCATCAACAGCATCGCTGCCCTGTTCGTGATCCAGTTCATCTACGGCTGGAACCAGTACCTGTGGCCGCTGATCATGGCCACCAGCGAGGACATGTACCCCATCGTCGTCGGCATCCTGGGGATGATCGGCCAGGGTGAATCGCCCGTGGACTGGAACATCATCATGGCCACCGCCATCCTGGCCATGCTGCCGCCGGCGCTGGTCGTGGTGCTGATGCAGAAGTGGTTCGTGAAGGGCCTGGTCGAAACCGAAAAGTAAACGTGTTTGCGGGACAGACCGTAGCGAAGCGGAGCTCTGTCGCCAACTGAATAGGGAAATATGGCATCCATCGCACTCAACAACGTCGTCAAACGCTACGGCACCGGCCCCAAGGCCAACCAGGTCATCCACGGCGTCAATGCCGACATTGCTGACGGTGAATTCATCGTCATCGTCGGCCCCAGCGGCTGCGGCAAGTCCACGCTGTTGCGCATGGTCGCCGGGCTGGAGGAAATCAGCAGCGGCGAAATTTCCATCGGCAGCCGGGTCGTCAACAACCTGGAGCCGGCGGAGCGCGACATCGCCATGGTGTTCCAGAATTACGCGCTCTACCCCCACATGAGCGTGTTCGACAACATGGCCTACGGCCTGAAGATTGCCAAGGTTCCCGCCGACGAGATCAGGGCCCGTGTCGACAAGGCCGCCAAGATTCTGGAGATCGGCCCGTTTCTGCAGCGCAAGCCGCGCGAACTCTCCGGCGGTCAACGCCAGCGCGTGGCCATGGGCCGCGCCATCGTGCGCCAGCCCCAGGTGTTCCTGTTCGATGAGCCACTGTCCAACCTGGACGCCAAGCTGCGCGCCCAGACCCGGCTCGAAATCCAGAAGCTGCACCGCGAACTGGGCATCACCAGCCTGTTTGTGACGCACGACCAGGTCGAGGCCATGACCCTGGCGCACCGCATGATTGTGATGAACGCCGGCGTGATGGAGCAGTTCGGCACGCCCGAAGAGGTCTACACCCGCCCCGCCACCACCTTCGTGGCCAGCTTCATTGGCTCGCCACCGATGAACCTGCTGAAAAACGCGCCGGATGCCAAGCCCGGCGTCATCACCGGCATCCGCCCCGAGCACCTGGACATCACCCCCAGCGGCTGGGCCCTGCAGGTGGAGGCCGTGGAAATGTTGGGCGCCGAACGCCTGGTCTATGGCCGCTGGGCACACAGCGCCACAGACGAGCTGGTCATCATCCGCACCGAAGAGGCCCACGCCGTGCCGGCGCTGGGCGCCACCATCCACGCCACCCCGCGACCGGACCGCATCCACCACTTTGATGCTGCGACCGGAAAACGCATATGACGAATTGGCCCTACCCCCGCTGGGTGGCGCACCGCGGCGCCGGCAAGCTGGCGCCTGAAAACACGCTGGCCGCCTTCCGCCTGGGTGCCAGCCACGGCTACCGCATGTTCGAGTGCGATGTGAAGCTCAGCGCCGACGGCGTGCCGTTTCTGATGCATGACGCCACCCTGCAGCGCACCACCAATGCACAAAAAGCGCTTACAGCCCTCGTGGAATGTGCGCAGGCTGCTCCTGATTCGATAGCAGATGCCTGCAGCCTGACCGGTGGCGACCATCCCTGGAGCGTGCTCTCGCGCTTGGATGCCGGCGCCTGGCACAGCCGCGCCTTTGCCGGCGAGCCCCTGCCCACGCTGGACGCCATTGCGGCCTTTTGTATCCGCAATCGCCACTTCCTGAATATTGAGATCAAACCCACACCGGGCACGGCCCGCCACACCGGCGTGGTCGTTGCCCGCGAAGTGGCCCGCCTGTGGGCTGGACAAACCGTTGCGCCCCTTCTGACATCGTTTGAACCCGACGCCCTGCATGGCGCCATGGAAGCACAGCCCCAACTGCCGCGCGGCCTGCTGCTCGACACCCTGTGGACCGGCTGGCTGGAAGCCGCGCTGTCGCTGGGCTGCCAGGCCATCGTCTGCAACCACGCGCTGTGGGACCGCGACACCGTGGAACAAGCCCGCAGCGCCGGCTTGCGCACGCTGAGCTACACGGTCAACGACGAATGGGCGGCCCAGCGCCTGATCGACCTGGGAACCGACGGCATCATCACCGACCGGGTGGACTTGTTCAGCCCGAATTAACGCCAGCCGCGCCCGCCGACCCACTGGCTGGTGGCCGCGCATACCAACAGCGCGGCGTAGCTGGCCATCTTGCCATCGCGTCCAAAGAACCACAGGCCCAGAACCAGCGCCGCGGCGCCAGCTATTGAATTGATAGCTGCCTGCGCAATGAATCCGAGGGCCGCGGGGCTTTTTGTCTTGAATAGAAGTCCCACTGCAGCCAACAACCCGCCCACGGCAATGGCGGGGGCGAGGAAATTGATCAGGTGCAGGAGTTGGTCCAGAGGGCCCATGCGGCTGGCCCATCAGGGCCTTTGGGTTGGTTCACGTGACGGCGATTTTATAATCGGACATAAATCCCAAAGAATGACATGGCAGTCTGGACCCTCGGCATCAACCACACCACCGCGCCACTGGACGTGCGCGGTCGGTTTGCGTTCGCCATGGACCAGATCGCGCCCCACCTGCACGGGCTGCGCCAGTCGCTCAACCGCATGCCCGAGGCGGCAATTGTCTCGACCTGCAACCGCACCGAAATCTATTGCGCCGGTGAGCAGACCGAACTGGAACCCACGCTGGGCTGGCTGGCCAACTCGGCCGGCATTTCACCGGATGCGCTGCGCTCCCACACCTACAGCCTGCAGGATGGCCTGGCCGCACGCCACGCCTTTCGCGTGGCCAGCGGACTGGACTCCATGGTGCTGGGCGAACCGCAGATCCTGGGCCAGCTGAAAGACGCCGTGCGCGCCGCCGATGCCGCCGGTGCCCTGGGCACCACGCTGTCGCAACTGTTCCAGCGCTCGTTTGCCGTGGCCAAGGAGGTACGCACCTCCACCGAGATCGGCGCCCACTCCATCAGCATGGCCGCCGCTGCCGTGCGCCTGGCCGGCAACCTGTTTGAAGACCTCACCAAGGTCAAGGTGCTGTTCGTCGGCGCCGGCGAGATGATCGAACTGTGCGCCACGCACTTTGCCGCCAAGAATCCCAAGAGCCTGGCGATTGCCAACCGCACGCTGGAGCGCGGCGAGAAATTGGCCAGCCGTTTCGGTGGTGAGGTGATGCGCCTGGCGGACCTGCCCGAACGGCTGCATGAATTCGATGCCGTGGTGAGCTGCACCGCTTCGACGCTGCCCATCATCGGCCTCGGCGCGGTGGAGCGCGCCCTGAAGAAGCGCCGCCACCGCCCCATGTTCATGGTGGACCTGGCCGTGCCGCGCGACATCGAAATCGAGGTTAAGGCGCTGGAAGACGTCTACCTGTACACCGTGGACGATCTGGCCGGTGTGGTGCAGACCGCCCAGGCCAGCCGCCAGGCCGCCGTGGCGCAGGCCGAGGCCATCGTGGATGCCGGCGTGCAAAGCTTCATGCACTGGATCGACCAGCGCAACTCGGTGCCGCTGATCCAGCAACTCAACGCCCAGGCCGATGCCTGGCGCGCCTCTGAGTTGGCCCGTGCCCGCAAACTGCTGGCCAAGGGCGAGCCGGTCGACGTGGTGCTGGAGGCCCTGTCCAAGGGACTCACGCAGAAGATGCTGCACGGCGCCATGGCTGAACTGCACGCGGGTGACGCCCAGGCGCGCGAGCGCGCCAGCACGGCGATTTCGCACTTCTTCCTGCGCAATACCTCGCGTTAGCGGCCCTGGCCGCACATCCGCTGCGGGTCCGATGGGGCCCGTGTCCCCTTTCCTGTTTCCCGACCCGATTGCCCGCGCCCCATGAAAGCCTTCTTCCGTCAACAACTGGCCCGCTACACCGACCGCCAGGCCGAGCTGGAGTTCCTGCTGTCCCGCGAGGACATCATGAAGGACATGGAACAGTTCCTCAAGCTCTCACGCGAGCACACCGATGTGGCCGCCGTTGCCAGCCGCTGGGCGCGCTACCAGCAGCGCGAGGCCGACCTGGCCGGCGCCCAGGAGATGAAGAGCGACCCCGACATGGCAGAGATGGCCGAGGAAGAAATCGAAAGCGCCACCACTGAACTGGCGCAACTGGAAACCGAGCTGCAGCGCATGCTTTTACCGAAGGACCCGGATGACGCGCGCCCCGCCTTCGTGGAAATCCGCGCCGGCACCGGCGGGGACGAATCCGCGTTGTTTGCCGGTGACCTGCTGCGCATGTACACCCGCTACGCCGACCGCTGTGGCTGGAAGACCGAGATCGTCAGCGAATCCCCCAGCGAGCTGGGCGGCTACAAGGAGGTCGTGGTGCGCATGGAAGGCTTCCACAATGGCACCGGTGCCTATGGCGCGCTGAAGTTCGAGTCCGGCGGCCACCGCGTTCAGCGCGTGCCCGCCACCGAGACCCAGGGCCGCATCCACACCAGCGCTTGCACCATCGCCGTGCTGGCCGAGCAGGATGAGGCCGAAGCCATCAAGATCAATCCGTCGGACCTGCGCATCGACACCTACCGCGCCAGCGGCGCCGGCGGCCAGCACATCAACAAGACCGACTCGGCGGTGCGCATCACCCACATCCCCACCGGCATCGTGGCCGAGTGCCAGGACGGGCGCAGCCAGCACAGCAACAAGGCGCAGGCGCTGAAAGTGCTGACCGCCCGCATCCACGAGAAAGAACGCAGCGAGCGCGCCGCCAAGGACGCCGCCGAACGCAAGAGTCTGGTCGGAAGTGGGGATAGAAGCGACCGCATCCGCACCTACAACTTCCCGCAGGGTCGCCTGACCGACCACCGTATCAACCTGACGCTGTACAAGCTGCTGCAGATCATGGAAGGCGACCTGGACGACGTGGTGCAAGCCCTGCAGGCCTACGAGGCCGCCGAGCAGCTGGCGGCCTTAGAGCTGGGAATGGCCTGAGTGGGAACCCCGCAAACGCCGTCCACCGTTGCCCAGGCGCAAGCCTGGGCGCAGGCCCGGGGCCTGGAGCGGCTGGACGCGCAGTTGTTGGTCCTGCACGCGCTGGGCCGCTCCGCGCATGAGCGCGCCTGGCTACTCGTGCATGACACCGACACGTTGCCCGAGGCTGCCCACGCCACGCTGCAGGACAGCGTGCGCCGCCGCGCCGGTGGTGAGCCGCTGGGGTACATCACCGGGCACCAGGCGTTCTACGGCCTGGACCTGGCCGTGGACGCCCGCGTGCTGGTGCCGCGGCCCGACACCGAAACCCTGGTGGACTGGACGCTGGACGTGTTGACTCCGACGCCGTCCGCCAGCGTCATCGACCTGGGCACCGGCAGCGGCGCCATTGCGCTGGCGCTCAAGCACACACGCCCCGACCTGCGGGTGCATGCCCTGGATGCCAGCGAGGCCGCGCTGGCCGTGGCCCGGGCCAACGCACAGCGCCTGCAACTGGACGTGGCGTTCGCACAGGGCAATTGGCTGGATGGCGCCACGGGTCCGTTGGATGCCATCGTCTCCAACCCGCCGTACATCGCCGAGGGCGACCGCCATCTGCCCGCCCTGACCCACGAACCGCTGTCGGCATTGACCAGCGGCACCGATGGCCTGGACGACATCCGAACCATCATCGACCAGGCGCCCAGGTATTTGCGCAGCGGCGGCTGGCTGCTGCTGGAACATGGCTATGACCAGGCCCCATCCGTGCGCGCGCTGCTGACGCACGCCGGCTTCCAGGATGTCCAGTCGCGCCGCGACCTCGCGGGCATCGAGCGATGCAGTGGCGGAAAGTGGCTCCAGCCCTCGTAGAATATGCGCAACCAGCTACCAATTTGGTAGCAAATCACCATCCAATCACCATGTCCAATACCACCCCCGCCTGCCCCCAGTGCACCCTGGAGAACACCTACCCCGACGGCACCAACTTTGTCTGCGCCGATTGCGGTTTTGAATGGCCCATGACTGAGGCCGCCGCGTCCGCCGACGAAGAGGATGCTGTCGTCAAGGACTCCAACGGCCAGGTGCTGAAGGATGGTGACGCCGTGGTGCTGATCAAGGACCTGAAGGTCAAGGGCTCGTCCACGGTGCTGAAGATGGGTACCAAGGTCAAGAGCATCCGACTGGTCGGTGGCGACCACGAGGTGGATTGCAAGATGGACGGCGGCAGCTTCATGTTGAAGGCCTGCTTCCTCAAGAAAGCCTGATGCGCAGGAGCCCGGGACCGTGAATCCGCAGAGCGCCCACTGGCTTCTTCTGACACTGGTCAACATCCCGGTCTACCTGGGTCTGGGACGCATCATCTTCCGCGATTGGGATGGTTTCATGGAGGCCATTCGACTGTGGACGTCGGCCGACTGGTGGCTGACGCTGGAGAAGCAATGGAACCTGGACCGCTGGGATACCGCCCGGATGCCGGTGTTTGTGGTGTGCTGCATCGCACTGGTTCTGCTGGAGCACCTGATGTTCGGCCACTCCACGGTTCCAAGGCCGGCGACCCAGGTGGTGGGTCTGCTGTAGCCCGCCACCGCGTGGCTTCAGGGCCTACATGCAGGCGCGGTACACCTCGGCCAGCGACACCGCCCCGGTGCGCGCCAGCTTGATGCCGTTGGCCGGCAGGCTGAACATGCGGCTGGCCAACGCGGTGGCCCGATAGACGTCGGCCGAGACCCCCACCTCTACCCGCTCTGCCAGTTGCTTGTCCATGACCAGCAGCTCGTAGATCGCCTGGCGACCGGAGAAACCGGTACCGTGGCAATGGTCGCAACCGGTACCGCGCCAGAAGACCTCTTCCGGCCCCACATCCAGGTTGGTGCGCATCAGGGCATCCACCGGCTCCAGCTCGCGGCAATGCGGGCAGTTGGTGCGCACCAGGCGCTGGGCCAGCACACCGATGACGGCGGAGCGGATCAGGTAGGGCTCGACCCCCATCTCGATCAGCCGCACCAGCGCGCTGGGTGCGTCGTTGGTGTGCAGGGTGCTGAAGACCAGGTGGCCGGTGAGCGCACTCTCCACCGCGATCTTGGCGGTCTCGAAATCGCGCATTTCGCCGATCAGGATCACGTCCGGGTCGTGGCGCAGGATGTGGCGCAACGCTTTGGGAAAGGTGAAGTCGATGACCGGGTTCACCTGGATCTGGATCACGTTTTCCAGCTCGTACTCGATCGGGTCTTCCACCGTGATGATGTTGACGTTCTGGCGCACCACCTCCTGCAGCGCGGCGTACAGCGTCGTGGTCTTGCCCGAACCGGTGGGCCCGGTCACCAGCACGATGCCCATGCTGCGGCGCAGCAGGTCACGCAGGCGGGCGAGGTCATGCTGTTCAAAGCCGATCGAGTCCAGGCTGCGCATGTCGGCCGTGCGGGCCAGCACGCGGATCACCACACTCTCACCAAACTGGGAGGGGATGATGGAAATACGCAGGTCGATGCCGGCATTGTTCTCGGTGATGCGGATGCGCCCGTCCTGCGGCAGGCGATGCTCAGCGCTGTTCATGCTGGCCAGAATCTTGATCCGCCCCACCACCGGCGGCAGCAGCGCACGGCGCAGGCGGCGCACCGGCACCAGGGTGCCATTGATGCGAAACAGCACTTCGAAGGTCTTCTGCCCCGGGCGGATGTGGATGTCGGACGCACGTCGGCTGACGGCATCGGCCAGCAGGTTATTGACCAGCCGCACGATGGGCGCCTGGCGCGCCAGGGCCTCCGCCTCGCTCCAGACGCGCATCTCCTCTTCTTCACTGCCCGTCTCCATCTCGCTGATGGCCAGGGACTCCAGTTCGGCCGCGTCACTGCTGGATGCATAGCAGCGCGAGATTGCCTGGCGGATGTCGTCGGCCGCGGCCAGCACCGCCACCACCCGGCATTGGGTGACAAAGCGGATGAGGTGCTGCTGCTCTGCGTCCAGCGGCTCGGACAGGGCCACCATCAGCGCATCACCCTCACGCATCAGGGGCAGCACGTTCAGGCGCGCGGCCATGTCGGCATGCAGGCATTCCAGCGCGGAGGTCTGCGGATCGATGGCACCCGGCACGACGACCGGCACGTGGCTGAGGACCTCGGCCACGTGCAGGGCCTGCCCCACATCGTTCTGGTCATGCCCGTCCCGGGACAACTGCACCACCAGGCGTGCCACCAGCTCGGCCGCATCGTCCATGGGATGCTGGGTACGCCCCCGGAATGCCTCCACCAGGCAGGCGTGGCCCGCGCCGCGTTCCAGGGGACCGGTACTTTCAACCGGCAACACCCGAAAACTGCCCTGCTGCAACAGGTGGTGCAGCTCTTCCAGACTGTGGGCAACACCCATGCGCAACGGCGATACCACCGCCCTGCCACCGTCCAGCGGGGACGGCGCGGTATCCGGCTCACGCCAGTCGGCGGGGCGGCGCACCGCGTGCGCGAACTCGTCGCTGAGCAGGACGTCGTGGGGTAACTCGATATCGGGTTCAGTCATGGTAGGGGAACAGGGGAAGATAGCCAATATTCTCATGCTCGCACCGAAGGCGCCAGTCCCAATTGATGTGGGTCAGCTTTCGATCCGCCCCACCCTACAAGGCCGCACTTGCAGTAAGGTCTGGGATAATACGGGACTAGGGTAAGTACGGGGCCGATCCGGCCTGATTCAATGGAGTTTTTTGCGATGAGCGACACACAACAACGCATCGATGAATTGGTCAAGAACAACGAGGTCTTGCTGTTCATGAAGGGTAGCGCCAGCTTTCCGCAGTGCGGTTTCTCCGGACGCGCCATCCAGATCCTCAAGGCCTGCGGCGTCGATCCCAAGGCCATCAAGACGGTCAACGTGCTGGAAGATGACGCCATCCGCGCTGGCATCAAGGACTACAGCAACTGGCCGACGATTCCCCAGCTCTACGTCAAGGGTGAGTTCATTGGCGGTTCGGACATCATGATGGAGATGTACGAGAACGGTGAATTGCAACAAGCCTTGGGCACAGCAGCGGCCTGATCAGCCGGGTTTGTATTCCCACAGCCGCTTGGCCCCGAGCACCGCATCGGGGTATTGCGGTTTGCCGCGCGAGCCGTTGTAGCGGCCCAGCGCCATGAACAGATCGCCGCGTTCGCGGTCCAGGTAGTGGCGCAGGATCACGCAGCCAAAACGCAGATTGGTCTGCATGTGGAACAGCTTGGCGGCGTCGCCGTCACCAATGCTGCGGGTCCAGAACGGCATCACCTGCATGTAGCCGCGCGCGCCCACGACGGACACCGCGTATTTGCGGAAATTGCTCTCCACCTGGATCAGCCCCAACACCAGGGCAACATCCAAGCCAGCGCGCTTCGCTTCGTACCAGACGGTTTGCAGGAAGTCCTTGCGGGTCTGGAAGTCGGTCTTTTTCTTTTTCAGCCGATCACCCATCGCACCCAGCCAGCGCAGGTAGCGCAACCGGGACTCGGTGTCGGCAAACTCGGGGATGGGCGGCGCCGCATTGTGGATGGCGTTGCTCAGCGCCGTACGCACCGAGTCCATCAGCGGCTCTTCGATCTGCCCTCCGGCCCAGGATTGCTCCTGAATCGATAGCAGTCCAAGCCCTACCAGCGAGGGCAAGATGCAGTTTCTGCGGGTAACGCTGGGGCCGTGCGACCCCGCGTCCTGCGTCATGCCGTCAGCTTGGCGCGGATCAGCGCCGCAATCTCGCCAACGGGAACCTTGGTGGCCGCAGCGTCGCGGCGGTGCTGGTACTCCACCACACCTTCCTTCAGGGCGCGGTCGCCGATGGTGACGCGGTGCGGCACGCCGATCAGCTCCCAGTCTGCAAACATGGCGCCGGGTCGCTCGCAGCGGTCATCCAGCATCACGTCCACGCCGGCGGCCAGCAGTTCGGCGTACAGGGCGTCGGCAGCGGCCTTGACCTCGGGGAAGCGGTCGGGGCTGATGGGGCACAGCACCACGGTGAAGGGCGCCAGCGCGTCGGGCCAGATGATGCCCTTGTCGTCGTGGTTCTGCTCGATGGCGGCAGCCGGCAGGCGCGTGATGCCGATGCCGTAGCAGCCCATTTCCATCAGTTGCGGCTTGCCGTTGACGTCCAGGAAGGTGGCGTTCATGGCCTTGCTGTACTTGGTGCCCAAATAGAACACGTGACCGACCTCGATGCCGCGCTCAATGGCCAGCACGCCCTTGCCGTCCGGCGACAGATCGCCAGCGACCACGTTGCGGATGTCGGCCACCATATCGGGTTCGGGCAGGTCGCGGCCCCAGTTGGCGCCAGTCATGTGGAAGTCTTCCGCGTTGGCGCCGCAAATCCAGTCGGCCATGACGGCGACGTCGCGGTCAGCAACGATCTTGAGCGGCTTTCTCAGGCCGATGGGGCCCAGGTAGCCGGGCTTGCAACCAAAGTGCTCGTCGATCTCGCCCAGCGTCGCGAAGCGGAAGTTGGCCAAGCCCGGCAGCTTGCCCACCTTGACCTCGTTCATGTCGTGATCGCCGCGCACCAGCAGCAGCCAGACCTGGGTCTTGGTGACCACGCCCTTGTCGTCCAGCGTGTCGGTGGCCAGCACCAGGGACTTGACGGTGGTACTCAAGGGCACGTCCAGCAACGCGGCAACGTCCTCGCAGGTGCTCTTGCCGGGCGTAGACGTCTTGGTCAGGGGCTGGGTGGCCGCACCGCGCGGGGCGGTGGGCGCCAGCGCCTCTGCCTTTTCAATGTTGGCGGCGTAGTCGCTGGTGGGGCAGTAGATGATGGCGTCTTCGCCGGTGGCGGCAATCACCTGGAATTCCTCGCTCAGGTCGCCGCCGATGGCGCCGCTATCGGCCGCCACGGCGCGGTAGCGCAGGCCAAAGCGGTCAAAAATCTTGCGGTATGCGCCGGCCATGACCTGGTAGCTGGCCTTGGCGCTATCCTGGTCGCGGTCAAAGCTGTAGGCGTCCTTCATGATGAACTCGCGTCCGCGCATCAGGCCGAAACGCGGGCGGCGTTCGTCGCGGAACTTGGTCTGGATCTGGTACAGGTTCTTGGGCAACTGCTTGTAGCTCTTGATCTCCTGGCGAGCAATGTCAGTGATCACTTCTTCGCTGGTTGGCTGCACCACGTAGTCGCGGTCGTGGCGGTCCTTGATGCGCAAGAGTTCGGGGCCATTGGTCGTGAAGCGACCGGTTTCCTGCCACAACTCGGCCGGCTGGATCACCGGCATGGTCAGCTCCACGGAGCCGGCGCGGTTCATTTCCTCGCGCACGATGGCTTCCACCTTGCGGATCACCCGCAGCCCCATGGGCATGTAGGTATAGATGCCGGCGCCCAGCTTCTTGATCATGCCGGCACGTGTCATCAGCTTGTGGCTGGCCACTTCAGCGTCGGTCGGCGCCTCTTTCAGGGTGGAAATGAGAAATTGGGATGCTTTCATGGGTGACTCGCGGAACTTCTGGGGACTTCGCTACTTGATACAGCGCAGATGCTGTGCATAATGAACGAAGTTTAAAAATTGGGGTTTGATTATGCTTGACCGGGACGGCTTTCGGCCCAATGTCGGCATCATCCTGCTCAACCACAAAAATCAGGTATTTTGGGGCAAGCGCATTCGTACCCACTCTTGGCAGTTTCCGCAGGGTGGCATTGACCGGGGGGAGACCCCCGAGCAGGCCATGATCCGGGAGTTGCATGAGGAAGTTGGGCTCCACCCGGAGCATGTCAGCATTGTTGCCCGTACCCGAGACTGGTTGCGCTATGAGGTGCCGGATCGTTACATTCGCCGCGACGCGCGCGGCCACTACAAGGGCCAGAAGCAGATCTGGTTCCTGCTCAGATTGCTGGGGCATGACTGGGACTTGAACCTGCGCGCCACCGATCATCCCGAATTCGACGCCTGGCGCTGGAACGACTATTGGGTGCCTCTGGAGGCCGTGGTGGAGTTCAAGCGCGGCGTGTATGAAACCGCATTGACCGAATTGGCCCGCTTTCTGCCGCGCCAGGAGCCGCGCAACCGGTTCCTGCGCCACGCACATCGCCCACACGAGTCGGGGCCTGACGCGCCGGCCACCACTCCCGGAACGCTGGAATTGCCACCGGGTGCCTCTCTGGAGGCCAACCCGGTTTCCAATGGTGCGCCCCACCACGGACGAAGTCATGGTCATTAAGCACACATGGGGTTTGTTGATAGCTCTGAGCGTGACGCTCGCGTGCGCCCAAACCCCGGTTGACGCCCCCGAGTGGGTTGAGGAAGCGCCCCCCCCTGCGCCGGCATACACTGCAGACCGGCTGATTCCCATTGAGATGCCACCCTATGTGACTCTCAAAATCGGCATTGATCCCACTACGTTGGTGGTTGCTGCGGACGGGATCGTCCGGTATGTGGTAGTCATGCGCAACGCATCGGGGTCGGCCTTTGCGGCCTATGAGGGAATCCTGTGCTCTAGCGGCGAAGTCAAGACCTACGCCCGCACCGGTTCGTCGGGCAAATGGGTGCCTGTTGAACAGCCCCAATGGCGCGACATGACCGACAACCTGCCGTCGCGTCATGCCTTTGCACTGTCCAAACAAGGGGTCTGCAATGGCCGCGTGGCAGCCAAACGTGCAGACATCCTCGCCACGCTCAAGCAGGGTCAGAAGTCATACGAATGAGCTGGCGGGCGGGCCGCCCCGTTGACCTCAACGGGTAAGGACCAGGTTGTCTCGGTGCAGCATCTCGGGTTCTGCCGCGTAGCCCAACAGCTTTTCGAATTCGCTGGACGGCTTGCGGCACAGCAGGCGCGCCTCGGCACTGGCGTAGTTGGCCAGCCCACGGGCGATTTCCTGGCCAGCGACATCGCGCACGGCAATCACATCGCCGCGTGAAAACTCGCCCTCCACCGCCACCATACCAATGGGCAGCAGGCTCTTGCCTTCATCGCGTACTTTGGCAGCGGCGCCATCGTCCACTACAACTGCGCCACGCATCTGCAGATGGTCGGCCATCCACTGCTTGCGGGCCTGGTTCTTCTGCGTCTGGGCGATCAGCAGCGTTCCGATGGCCTCACCTTGGGTCAGACGGATCAGTGCGTCCGTTTCACGGCCCCAGGCGATGACCGTTGACGCACCAGAGCCTGCCGCCCGCTTGGCGGCCAGGATCTTGGTGATCATGCCGCCGCGTCCTATGCTGGAGCCAGCGCCACCAGCCATGGCTTCCAACGCGGGGTCGCCCGCACGGGCCTCATGCACAAATTCGGCTGCCGGGTCCTTGCGCGGATCGGCTGTGAACAGGCCCTTCTGGTCGGTCAGGATGATCAGTGCATCGGCCTCCACCAGGTTGGCCACCAGAGCGCCCAGCGTGTCGTTGTCACCGAACTTGATTTCGTCGTTGACAACCGTGTCGTTCTCGTTGATGACCGGCACCACGCCGAGCTTGAGCAGGGTCAGCAGCGTGGAGCGGGCGTTGAGATAGCGCTCGCGGTCCGCCAGGTCGGCGTGGGTCAGTAGCACCTGCGCGCTGCCCAGATCGTTGAGTTTGAGCTTGGTCTCGTACATCTGCGCCAGACCCATCTGCCCCACCGCCGCAGCGGCCTGCAGCTCCTGCACGGCCTTGGGACGGGTCGTCCAGCCCAGGCGCTTCATGCCTTCGGCAATGGCGCCGCTGGAAACCATGATGACCTCACGGCCATCTCGGATCAGGTGTGCCATCTGGCGGCACCATTCACCTATGGCGACTTCATCGAGGCCGCGGCCGTCATTGGTGACCAGACTGGAGCCGACCTTGACCACAACCCTGCGTGCATCGCGCAAAACGGTAGAACCAGACATATTCATTCAAATGAAGCAGTAGCCCTCGTGCACATTGCGTAGGCCGCTACTGAATTTATAGCAGCATCAGGCGTCCGGGGTGTCCACGAAACGCGGATCGACCGCCTCCGGCGCCTGCTCGGACACCTGCTGCGCCTTGACGTGCTTGTAGATTTCCTTGATCAGCGGTTCGCAGCCCTCGCGGGTCAAGGCCGAGATTTCAAAGACCGGCCCTTTCCACTTGAAACGCTTCACAAAGTCCTTGACCAGAGCTTCGCGCTGGTCTTGCGCCACCATGTCCAGCTTGTTGAGCACCAGCCAGCGGGGTTTCTTGTACAGGGCTTGATCGTATTTCTTGAGCTCGTTGACGATGGCCTTGGCTTGTGCCACGGTATCCACGTTCTCGTCAAACGGAGCCACGTCCACAATGTGCAGCAGCAGGCGCGTGCGTTGCAGGTGGCGAAGGAACAGATGCCCCAGGCCGGCGCCTTCTGACGCGCCTTCGATCAGGCCCGGCAAATCAGCCACCACAAAGCTCTGCTCCGGGCCCACGCGCACGACACCCAGATTGGGGTGCAAGGTCGTAAACGGATAATCGGCAATCCGCGGGCGGGCATTGGACACGGCCGTGATGAACGTGGACTTGCCCGCGTTGGGCATGCCCAGCAGGCCCACATCGGCCAGCACCTTCAATTCAAGCTTGAGGTTCTTCTTCTCGCCGGGCCAGCCGGGCGTCTTCTGGCGTGGCGCGCGATTGATGGCGCTCTTGAAACGCAGGTTTCCAAAGCCGCCGTCACCACCCTTTGCAATGGTGATCACCTCGCCTGGCTTGAGCAGTTCATACAGCACTTCGCCGGTTTCGGCATCGGTGATGATGGTCCCCACCGGCATCTTCAGCGTGATGTCATCGCCTGCGGCACCGAACATATCGGAACCCATGCCGTGCTCACCGCGTTTGGCGTCGTGCCGACGCGAGAAACGATAGTCCACCAGAGTATTGAGGTTGGGGTCCGCCACGGCAAACACATGGCCACCACGGCCACCGTCGCCCCCGTTGGGACCTCCGAATTCCTTGTATTTTTCGTGACGGAACGAGACACAGCCCGCCCCGCCGTCTCCAGCGGAGATGTCAATATAGGCTTCGTCAACGAACTTCATGATTTATACGTGGTTATAAACGAAAAACCCCGCGCTTTCGGCGCAGGGTTTCGGTGGGGACATTACCGCAGGACTCAGGCTGCAGTCACGCTCACCGTGTGTTTGTTCAGAGCACCCTTGGTGTCAAACGAAACATGGCCTTCAGTCAGCGCGAACAAGGTGTGATCCTTGCCGATACCGACGTTCGTGCCAGGGTGGAATTTGGTGCCACGTTGGCGCACGATGATCGCGCCAGCACTGACCAGTTCGCCGCCAAATGTTTTCACACCGAGCATCTTGGGCTTGGAATCGCGCCCGTTTCGCGTAGAGCCGCCGCCTTTTTTCTGTGCCATGACCTTGTGTCCTTATGCAGTAATAGCGCCGATTTGCAGTTCGGTGAACTGCTGGCGGTGCCCTTGACGTTTCTGGTAGTGCTTACGACGGCGCATCTTGAAAATGCGCACCTTGTCGTGCTTGCCATGAGAAATTACTGTGACCGTAACGGTCGCGCCGGACACCAAGGGTGTGCCGACCTTCAGTTCAGCGCCGTTTCCGACAGCCAGAACCTGGTCGATCACGATCTCTTGGCCTACGTCCGCAGCAATCTGTTCTACTTTAATTTTTTCGCCAGCAGCAACGCGATATTGCTTGCCGCCGGTTTTTATGACCGCGTACATGTTGACCTCTTTAATCTTGATCCCGCCGGCCTGACACCAGCGGACTTGATCCCACGGACGAATTTCCGTAGAGCCAAAAATTATAGCACCTCAGGAGCCGGCTCGCAAATCGGGCATTCGACACTCAAAACCGCCCCCAGGGTTTCTATACAATTCGGCAACTAACCAAACCGCCTTACTGCCTTGCAAGCCACATCTACCGGCTCATCCACCGGGTTATCCATCGTCGAACAGGACATGCGCGAGGTCGATCAGGTCATCGCACGCAGATTGGACTCCGGCGTTCCCCTGGTTGGCAGCGTATCCCACTACATCATTTCTGCTGGTGGCAAACGATTGCGCCCGGCCTTGCTGCTGCTGTGCTGCGGTGCTCTGGGCTTCAAGGGTGAACAACGCTACAACATGGCGGCCGTTGTGGAGTTCATTCACACCGCAACACTATTGCATGATGACGTGGTGGACGATTCCGCCCTGCGCCGCGGCAGCGCGACTGCCAATGCCAGGTTTGGCAACCCGGCCAGCGTACTGGTGGGCGACTTTCTGTATTCCCGCGCATTCCAGATGATGGTTGACTCACAAAGCATGCGCATCATGGAAGTGCTGGCAAATGCAACCAACATCATTGCCGAAGGTGAAGTGATGCAGTTGATGAACATGCACAATGCCGGCCTGGATGAAGCAGGATACCTGCAGGTGATTCGCTCCAAGACTGCCAAACTATTTGAAGCCAGCGCCCGTGTCGGCGCCATACTGTCGAGCGGAACACCAACCCAAGAAGAGCATTGCGCCGAATATGGACAGGCATTGGGCACCGCATTTCAGGTGATAGACGACGTATTGGACTACACCGGCGACGCAACGGTGATGGGCAAGAACTTGGGTGATGACCTGCGCGAAGGCAAAGCGACCCTTCCGTTGATTGCCGCCATGCAACGCGGTACGCAGGCCGAGCGCGGGACCATCCAGAGTGCAATAGAAACTGGCAACGTTGACATGCTCGATTCCGTTATTGCCATTGTCCGCAAGACCGGCTCACTGGACGTGGCACGTGCAGCCGCCCAATTGGAGGCCAAGCGCGCCATTGCTGCCGCGCAACAATTGCCCGTCGGACCACATGCAGACTGTTTGGTACAATTGGCGACTCAATTGTTGGACAGAAATCACTGACTGCCTCTGCAGCTCAGCCCTGTCGAACGGGGTGTAGCTTAGCCTGGTAGAGCGCTACGTTCGGGACGTAGAGGCCGGAGGTTCGAATCCTCTCACCCCGACCAAATTCAATGGTGATAGCCGGAAGCAGAAGGTCCGCACCTCCCAGTGGGATCAGTTCGCTCGCCCGTAAGTGTCCTGCAGTCTCACGATATCGTCTTCCCCCAGATACGATCCAGACTGAACCTCAATGATTTCCAACGGAACTTTGCCTGGATTGGCCAATCGATGGGCTTGTCCGACAGGAATGTAGGTGCTCTGGTTTTCCGTCAGGAGGCTGACGAACTCGCCATTGGTCACCTCGGCGGTGCCACTCACCACGATCCAGTGCTCGGCACGGTGGTGATGTATCTGCAAACTCAATGAGCCGCCCGGCTTGACAACTATGCGCTTCACCTGAAAACGCGGCCCCGCGTCAACACAATCGTAGGCCCCCCATGGTCGAACCACCCGTCGATGGTGCTGCGCTTGAGGCACGCCCTCGGCTTCAAGTTGAGCAACGACACTCTTGACCTGCTCAGCATGCGCAACATCAGCCACCAATAGGGCATCCGGGGTGTCAACAATGAGCAGGTCTTGGGTTCCAAGTGCCACCACAGGGCGGTAGGGTGCATGGATATAGGTATTGCGGGCATCAAGAATATGGCCTTCCCCACGAACCCTGTTGCCCTGCGCATCGGCTTGACTCAATTCGGCGACGGCATTCCAGCTCCCAACGTCACTCCAGGCACCCGTAAAGGGAATGACGGCTGCGTTCGCCGCCTTCTCCATGACCGCGTAGTCAATGCTCTCCGAACGGCATGCCGCAAACGCTTGCACATCCAGACGTCGAAAGGCGCCGTCCGTGGTCTGGCGCGCGACGGCTTGTTGACAGGCGCTCAGTATGTCTGGTGCATGGATCCGCAGCGCGGACAAAAGCACCTCCGCCTGCACGAGGAAGATGCCTGCATTCCAAAGATACCCGCCTTCCAGCAGTAGTTCCCGGGCAAGCATATCGTCCGGCTTTTCGACAAATCGCCGAACCTGCCGCGCTGCGCCAAGGTCAGATAGCGCTTCGCCCTGCTGTATGTAGCCAAAGGCTGTGCTTGGAAACGTGGGCTGAACTCCAAAGGTGACAATGCAACCATTGCGCGCAGCAGGAATCCCCTGGTGAATCGTAGCGGCGAAAGCCTGCGAATCTGGTATGTGATGGTCTGCCGGCAAAAATAACAGCAACGCTTTGAGTGGGGCATTGAGCGCTGCAGCGGTCATGGCGGCTGCCGTATTTCGAGCAACAGGTTCCAGCAGCAAGGTAGCATCCACCCCTGCCGCTTCTGCGCATTCCTGCACTAGAAATCGATGTTCCTCGCTGGCAACCACCATCTGTAACGAACCCAGCCCCGAGACCCGTTCAAAAGTCAATTGCAGCAGGCTTTTGCCCTGGATCAATGGTACAAACTGTTTTGGGAAGGACTTTCGGGACAGCGGCCACAACCGGGTACCACTGCCGCCACACATGATGGTGGGAATAATGCTGTCTTGCGCTATGCGCACGGATGAGTTCATGCCGCAACTTCTTACTATAGGATGGATCGCCTGCAGCGTATCACAGTGCGTTGTTCCGAGCCACGAGCTACAAGGTAACATCGGCCCACGCGATTTACTTTGACTGTGCAATCGGCGATGATGCACGGGTATTTTCTGGAACATCTATTCGTATCGGTTCATGGCTACTGTCGATCCCATTCAACGCGAAACGCCGACCATTGCCCTTCCCGGTCTTGGTAGGGCACTGATTACCGCGGGCAAGTTGGGACAAAAATCGGCTGAGGATATCTATCGCAAAGCCCTGTCCAGCAAGAGCAGCTTCATTGCCGAACTGGTCGGCTCTGGCGCAGTCTCAGCTTCGGACCTTGCACATACGCTGACGGCAACGTTTGCCGCTCCGTTGCTGGACTTGGACGCGATCGACACCAATCGACTCCCCAAAGGCCTGCTCGACAACAAGATATGCAGCGACTACAAAGTTGTCGTCTTGAGCAAGCGCAGCAACCGGCTGATCGTTGCAACAGCTGATCCGTCAGATCAGGCCGCGGCGGAAAAGATCAAGTTCTCGACCCAGATGGGGGTCGATTGGGTGATTGCTGAATACGACAAGCTGTCGAAGTTGGTGGAATCCAATGGCACCACAGCCACCGAAGCGATGGAAGACATCATTGGCGGCGACTTTGAGTTTGATGAGGCTGCGGCTGAGGCCATTGTCGACAATGAAAAGGCCAGCACATCCGAAGTGGAGGATGCGCCTGTTGTGCGCTTTCTCCACAAGATGCTGATGGATGCCTTCAGCATGCGGGCATCCGACTTGCATTTTGAACCATACGAGCACAATTACCGGGTACGTTTTCGCATAGATGGCGAATTGCGGGAGATAGCATCCCCACCCATTGCCATCAAGGACAAGCTGGCCTCGCGGATCAAGGTGATCTCCCGCATGGATATCTCGGAAAAACGGGTCCCCCAAGACGGGCGAATGAAGCTCAAGGTGGGGCCGGACCGCGTGATTGACTTCCGTGTCAGCACCCTGCCAACCCTGTTTGGCGAAAAGATCGTGATCCGTATCCTCGACCCGAGCAGTGCCAAACTTGGCATTGATGCATTGGGATATGAACCAGAGGAAAAGGAGCGCCTGCTCAAGGCCATCGGCCGACCGTACGGCATGATTCTGGTCACGGGTCCCACCGGCTCCGGCAAGACCGTATCCTTATATACCTGTTTAAACCTGCTCAACCAGCCTGGTGTCAACATTGCCACCGCAGAGGACCCGTCCGAAATCAATTTGCCTGGCGTCAATCAAGTCAATGTCAATGAAAAGGCCGGTCTGACCTTTGCAGCCGCCTTGAAGTCGTTCTTGCGCCAGGATCCCGACATCATCATGGTCGGCGAAATCCGCGATCTTGAAACTGCGGATATTTCCATCAAAGCCGCCCAGACCGGTCACTTGGTGCTGTCGACCCTGCACACCAATGATGCACCAGCAACGCTCACGCGCATGCGCAATATGGGGATCGCCGCATTCAATATTGCATCCAGTGTGATTTTGATTACCGCACAGCGACTGGCCCGCCGCCTATGCCCGAACTGCAAGGCTCCCGTAGACCTCCCACGCGCAACACTCATCAATGCTGGATTCAAGGAATCTGAACTGGAAGGCAACTGGAAGCCCTACAAGGCCGTGGGTTGCTCGATGTGCAACAACGGCTACAAAGGACGGGTTGGTATTTACCAGGTCATGCCAATCAGCGAGGAAATTCAGCGCATCATCTTGCGCGATGGCAGCGCACTGGATATTGCCCAGCAAGCCGAGAAAGAAGGAGTCCGCTCCTTGCGCCAGTCCGGCCTGAACAAGGTCCGGCTGGGTTTGACTTCTCTGGAAGAGGTTCTAGCTGTTACCAACGAATAACAAGAATACTGGAGGACACCGATGGCAACTGCCAAATCAGCCGATACCAAAGACGCCGTATTTGAATGGGAAGGCAAGGACCGCAACGGAAAACAGGTGCGTGGCGAGATCCGGGCCGCTGGCGAAAACCAAGTCAAAGCGTCTCTTCGGCGACAGGGCGTCACGCCCACCAAGATCAAGAAACGCCGTATAAGTGCGGGCTCGTCCATCAAACCCAAGGAACTGGCCATCTTCACGCGTCAGCTGGCCACCATGATGAAGGCAGGCGTGCCTCTTCTTCAGGCATTTGATATTGTGGGTCGTGGCAACCCCAATCCCCGCGTGACCAAGCTGCTGAACGATATTCGCACTGACGTGGAGACCGGCACTTCGCTCAGCGTGGCTTTTCGCAAGTACCCGTTGTACTTTGACAATCTCTACTGCAATCTGGTGGAGGCGGGCGAATCTGCCGGTATTCTGGACCAGTTGTTGGATCGGCTGGCCGTATACATGGAGAAAACCGAAGCGATCAAGTCCAAGATCAAATCGGCATTGATGTACCCCATATCGGTTCTGGTGGTGGCGTTCGTGGTCGTTGCAGTGATCATGATTTTTGTCATCCCCTCCTTCAAGCAGGTATTCACCTCCTTTGGCGGCGAACTCCCCATGCCAACATTGATGGTGATTGCCATGAGTGAGTTCTTCATCAAATACTGGTACCTAATCTTTGGGGGACTGGGCGGTGGCGTCTACTTCTTCATGCAAGCATGGAAGCGCAACAAGAAGATGCAGGCTGTTATGGACCGAATCCTGCTAAAACTACCCATTTTTGGCGTGCTGGTAGAAAAATCCTGTATTGCGCGCTGGACACGCACGCTGTCCACCATGTTTGCCGCTGGCGTGCCATTGGTCGAAGCCCTCGATTCGGTTGGAGGAGCGTCCGGCAACAGTGTGTTTGCGGATGCAACGCTCAAGATCCAGCAAGAAGTCTCGACCGGCACGGCGCTCACGGCGGCCATGACCAACGCCAACCTGTTTCCTTCAATGGTCCTGCAGATGTGTGCCATCGGCGAGGAATCGGGGTCAATTGACCATATGCTGGGGAAGGCCGCCGATTTCTTTGAAGCGGAAGTGGATGATATGGTCGCCGGCATTTCCAGCCTGATGGAGCCCATCATTATTGTGATCTTAGGTACTGTCATCGGAGGGATTGTGGTAGCCATGTACCTGCCCATCTTCAAGCTGGGCCAGGTGGTTTGATGCCGATGGAATTGCGCTGGCTGGAGGCATCCCTGGCCTCCATCCTGGGTCTGCTCATTGGCAGCTTTCTCAATGTGGTGGTCTACCGTCTGCCCAGAATGTTGGAGCGTCAGTGGGCATCCGAATGCGCTGACCTGTCCGGGAAGGCGCTGGAAGAGGCTCCTCCTTTCAATCTGATGGTGCCGCGCTCGCGATGTCCGCATTGCGGTCATGCCATCCGCTGGTACGAAAACATTCCTGTTTTCAGCTACTTGGCACTGCAAGGTCGTTGTTCATCATGCAAAGCTGCCATCAGCCCGCGTTATCCAATTGTTGAGTTGGTGACTAGCGCCCTGTTTTTTTTCTGCGCATGGCGCTGGGGCGCTTCAGCAACGGGGGGGGTGTGGTGCGTGTTCTGTGCAGCCTTGCTGTCTTTGGCCCTCATCGACTGGGACACGACGCTATTGCCCGACGATGTGACACTGCCCCTGCTCTGGTTGGGGCTCGTAGCGGCCGCCATGAAATGGATTCCGGTGGATCTGCATTCTTCCTTGTGGGGGGCTGTGGCCGGGTATCTGTCACTATGGTCGGTTTACTGGGCGTTCAAGCTGGTCACGGGTAAGGAAGGCATGGGATTTGGCGATTTCAAGCTGTTCGCTGCCTTGGGCGCTTGGTTTGGCTGGCAGGCTCTGATTCCCATGATTCTTCTGGCGTCGGTTATCGGGGCAATTGTTGGTGTCGCCATGAAGTTCAGTACGGGCTTGCGCGAAGGTGGCTATGTGCCTTTTGGACCTTTTCTCGCAGGTGCGGGATTTGCTGCGCTATTCTTGGGACCAGATGCATTGCGCCAGGCAGTTGGTTTCTAGGCCTTGGCGAACATGGCTCATCGCATTGGATTGACAGGCGGGATTGGCAGCGGAAAGAGTACCGTCGCAGCTCTACTTGGGGGCTTGGGTGCCAGCATCGTTGATGCGGATGCCATATCCCGCGCGGCGACCGGTCCGGGTGGCTTGGCAATCCCATCCATAGTGGAAAATTTTGGGGCCGCCTTGCTCACTGCGGATGGAGCCTTGGACAGGGAGAAGATGCGAACACTGATCTTCTCCAGCCCGGACGCCAAGAAGCAACTTGAGCGGATTGTTCATCCCTTGGTGGCTGATACCATTGCCGGACAGGCCAGTGACGCCGAACAAGCAGGCGCTTCCTGCATTGTGTTTGATATTCCGCTGCTGGTGGAGTCAACCCACTGGCGCCAATCATTGCACCGTGTCATTGTTGTCGACTGCGCGGAGGAAACCCAGGTCGACCGCGTTGTGGCTCGCAACGCACTAACGCCCCCCGAAGTCCGGAGAATTATTGACAACCAAGCCCCCCGTTTGTTGCGCCTGGCGGCTGCCGACGGAGTGCTGTTCAATGACGGGATTAGCCTCGAATGTCTTGCGCAGCATGTACGTGAAATTGGGCGCCAGTTCGGGCTATGATTCGGCCACCGGAAATATCAGCGTGATCCTTTACGAATACCCCTTCAACGAGCGAATTCGCACCTATCTGCGTCTCGAACACCTATTCCTGCGTCTGTCTGAGCTGATGGCGCGGCAGGCTCCGCTGGACCACCATTTCGCGATTGCCACCATGTTTGAGGTCATGGACGTGGGCGCACGAGCAGATATGAAGTCCGACGTGCTGAAGGACTTGGACAAGCAGAAGCAGATCCTCAACGGCTACCGCGGCAATCCCGCGATTGCCGAGAGCGTGCTGGACAACATCATCCACAAGCTCGAGAGCTGTTTTGGCGCCCTCAACGCACAGCCGGGCAAGGCGGGCCAAGCTCTCACGGAAAATGACTGGCTAATGAGCATCCGTAGCCGCGTTGGTATCCCTGGCGGCACATGCGAGTTCGATTTACCTGCGTATTTCGCTTGGCAGCACCGGGACATCACTGCTCGGCAAGCAGACTTGCAGCGATGGGCATTTACGCTGGCGCCGCTGGCTGAGTCCATCCATCTGCTGCTCAAATTACTGCGTGATTCGGGCTCCCCCCAAAAGGTGATTGCCGTCGGAGGACAATTCCAGCAGAACCTGCCACAAGGGCGCACATTCCAGCTCCTGCGTTTGGCGCTCGACGAGAGTCACAATCTGATACCGGAAATCAGCGGTAACCGGTTGATGGTGTCCATCCGTCTGATGCGCCACGCGGAGGATGACCGCCTGCACACCGCCATGGAGGATGGCGCCTTTGAACTCACACTGTGCTCATAGGGCGGCCGGCATTGGACATGGATTCTGCCGATCAGAACAAGCGCCGCATTGTGCGTTGCCCCCACTGCGGGGGTGACAGCGTGTACGCGGCGTCCAATCCTGCGCGCCCCTTTTGTAGCGAACGCTGCAAGAATATGGACTTCGGGGCCTGGGCGAGTGAGAGTTTCCGTGTACCGACTGCACCATCGCAAGATGATCAGGATCTAGACGACCCAAGCCTTCACTAGCGTCACATGCTTCGAACCTTGCGCAGCCACTTGGGCCTCCAGCTCTCTAAAGTGCGGCTTGAGCAGCTACAAAATATGTAGCACCCTCAAACTGTCGTTCGGCTGCCAGCCATTGCAGTACTGGAACAGTTCCTGGCAAGACTGGGCTTTTTTGTACCGGAAGTTGCTCCCACGAGCAGCTTTGAGCTTCCCGCATTTCAAGCACACCGGACCAGTCAAATACCTTGCAAAAATGCAGCCGCACTAGGGCATGAGGGTAGTCAACCAGTTCAACCTTCCAAGGGTGCACTTCTCCGATGTGAATGCCCAGTTCTTCATGCAGTTCACGCGCCAGAGCCTGTGCCACGGATTCGCCCGCTTCCAGTTTGCCGCCTGGAAACTCCCAGTAACCAGCATACGGTTTGCCTTGGGGCCGAGAGGTGATCAGGAAGCGTCCGTCGGGTTGTATCAGGACACCTACCGCTACGTCGACGGCCTCACGGTTTGCCCCACCGTGCCGTTCTGCTGCGGGGTCGGCAACCAGCGGAGTGCGAGTCATGACGTGCTGGCGTGGCGCCCGGCATAATCCCGAGCAAACTGCAGCGCAACCCGCCCACTGCGCGACCCCCGCTCCAACGCCCAAATCAAAGCATCAGGTTTTGCTTGCGCGATGCGTGCTCCATCCACACCCAATGCCGACAGCCACTGCGCAACAATGTGCAGGTATTCGTCCTGGCTGAATGGGTAAAAACTAACCCATAGGCCAAACCGCTCGGACAGGGAGATTTTTTCCTCCACTACCTCGCCCGGATGCACTTCCCCGTCTGGCGTATGGGTGTACGTGAGGTTTTCCGCCATATATTCGGGCAGCAGATGGCGCCGGTTGCTGGTGGCATAGATTAACACATTGGGAGTTGCCGCGGCCACCGAGCCATCCAGTACCGACTTAAGTGCCTTGTAGCCCGCCTCGCCTTCATCAAAGCTCAGGTCGTCACAAAACACAATGAATTTCTCCGGTCGCTGTGCCACCAGCTCCACAATGTCAGGCAGATCCACCAACTCGGCCTTGTCCACCTCGATCAGTCGCAGCCCCTGGGTAGCGAATGCATGCAGGCAGGCGCGGATCAACGACGATTTACCAGTGCCACGCGAGCCCGTGAGCAACACGTTGTTGGCCGGCAGCCCACGCACAAACTGTTCAGTATTGCGGTAGATCTTTTCCTTCTGGACGTCGATTTCCTTCAAGTCAACCAGACTGATGGCGCCAACATGGGCAATCGGCGCGATGATGCCTTGCCCGGAACTACGGCGACGATACCGAAAGGCAATGGATTGGCCCCAGTCGGGTTGGACCAACCCATGTGGCAGAGCTGCCTCAATCCGCTCCATTAGCAATTCGGCCCGCGCCAGAAACGCGATCAGTGGCTCAGTCATTGCTCAGGAGCGGTAATCTGCGTTGATAGTGACGTAGTCGTGGCTCAAATCACAAGTCCACACCGTGTCCGCTGCTTTCCCACGGCCCATGCCAACCCGAACCGTGATTTCATCTTGGCGCATAACCCGCTGGCCATCTTCTTCCCGATAGTCTGGGTTGCGACCACCCCGGGTGGCAACATGCACATCATCCAGGAATAACTCAATGCGCTCCTGATCCAGATCGTCGATGCCCGCGTAGCCCACCGCAGCCAAAATGCGGCCCAAGTTGGGATCACTGGCAAAGAATGCAGTCTTGACCAAAGGCGAATGGGCGATCGCATAGGCCACCTTACGGCATTCGGCGCTGTCGCGGCCACCTTCCACCTGGATGGTAATGAACTTGGTTGCACCTTCGCCGTCGCGCACAATCGCCTGCGCCAGCTTGCGTGCCACCTCCAGCATGAGGGCCTTCAACGCCTGACCATCAACACTGTCGAGCGAAGCAATTTCGGCATTTCCAGCCTTGTTGGAAGTGATCACTACCAACGAGTCATTGGTGGAAGTGTCACCGTCCACCGTGATGCGGTTGAATGAACCTTCCGCCAGCTCCAAGGCAAGTTGTTGCAAGACAGCTGGGCTGACACATGCATCGGTGGCAATAAAACCCAGCATGGTCGCCATATTGGGGCGGATCATGCCTGCCCCCTTGCTGATACCCGTGACATGGACCTGTTTGCCAGCGATGCTGGCCTTGACACCAAAAGCCTTGGGCACGGTATCCGTGGTCATGATGCCTTCAGCCGCGCGCATCCAGTTGCCCACATGAGCGTCGGCGATGGCTGCTGCCAGACCGGATTCAATGCGGTCATTGGGCAATGGCTCCATGATCACACCCGTGGAGAATGGCAGGATTTGCTGCTCGGCAACGCCCAGTCGCCGCGCCAACGCTGCACAGGTGCTGCGTGCCCGTGCCAGGCCATCGAATCCAGTACCGGCATTGGCGTTGCCGGTATTGATAACCAAGGCGCGTACGCCCTGACCAGCCTGCAAATGCTCGCGGCAGATTTGCACGGGCGCTGCACAAAACCGGTTGGTCGTGAAGACACCGGCAACCGATGCTCCAGCATCCAGCAGCACCACGGTGAGATCCTTGCGCCCGACCTTGCGCACGCCGGCTTCGGTCACGCCAATGCGGACACCCGTAATCGGGAACAGGGAATTTTGATCGGGAAGTGGCAAATTGACTGGCATCGCTGTCTCTCAGGCAAGTTTTCCGTGGCAATGTTTGTATTTTTTGCCGCTACCGCAGGGGCACTGATCGTTACGCCCAACCCGTACGAAGGGGTCCATGCCTTGGCCCGCCACTGCATGCACGGTCTCTGGGTCGACCACTGTCTGCACCTCACCGGTCTCAGTCGGTGCGCTGTAGGTAACATTGGCAATACTCTCGCCACGGGTTTCCATCGCGTCCGCTGCCTCTTCAAGCTGCTCACCGGATTGCACCTTGACAGTCATCAGCACCTTGGTCACTTCATTCTTGACCGAGTCGAGCAATTGGCCAAACAACTCGAATGCTTCGCGCTTGTATTCCTGCTTGGGCTGTTTCTGCGCATAGCCGCGCAAGTGGATGCCTTGACGCAAATAGTCAAGCGAGCTCAGGTGATCACGCCAATGCGTGTCAATGCTCTGCAACAGAACCATGCGCTCGAACTGCGTGAAATTCTCAAGGCCGACCTGTTCAACCTTGGCATTGAAGCTGGCGTCCGCGGTCTTTATGACAGCGTGCACCAGATCCTCATCGGTAATCGCGCTGGCCTCCTCCACCTGCTTCTGCAAGTCCAGTCCGATTTGCCATTCATCGGCCAATGCCTTTTGCAGATTGACGATATCCCACTGTTCTTCAACAGACTCTGCGGGAACATACTGGCGAACCAGATCCGTGAAACAGCCTTCACGCAGGGAGGAGATTTGGGCGCTCAGATCCTTCGCATCCAGGATGGCATTGCGCTGCTGATAGATCACCTTGCGTTGGTCGTTGGAGACATCGTCGTATTCGAGCAATTGCTTGCGAATGTCAAAGTTACGCGCTTCAACTTTGCGCTGCGCACTTTCGATACTGCGGGTAACTATGCCGGCCTCAATCGCCTCGCCATCCGGCATCTTGAGGCGATCCATGATGGCCTTGACACGGTCGCCAGCGAAAATCCGCATCAGCGAATCATCCAGGCTCAAATAGAAGCGCGAAGAGCCTGGGTCACCCTGGCGGCCAGAACGGCCACGTAACTGGTTGTCGATGCGGCGGGACTCATGGCGTTCGGTGGCAATGATGCGCAAACCACCAAGCGCCTTGATTTGCTCGTGGTCGACGGCCCATTGTGCGCGCAAGGCCTCGATCTGTTTTTGCTTGGCAGCATCATCCAGCGCTTCGTCTGCCTCGATGGCTTCGATGGTTTTTCCGATACTTCCACCCAAGACGATATCGGTACCACGCCCTGCCATATTGGTGGCAATAGTGATCATCTTGGCGCGACCAGCCTGCGCCACGATGTCTGCCTCGCGTGCGTGCTGTTTGGCATTGAGCACCTGATGCGGTAGCTCTTCCTTATTCAGCAGCTCCGAAATGATTTCCGAGTTTTCAATGGAAGTGGTACCGACCAGCACCGGTTGGCCGCGCTCATAGCACTCGCGGATATCGGCTATAGCTGCATCGTATTTTTCGCGGGTGGTCTTGTAAATACGGTCGAGTTGGTCCTCGCGTCGGCTCACACGGTTGGGCGGAATGACCACAGTTTCCAGTCCGTAGATTTCCTGGAACTCATACGCTTCGGTATCCGCCGTACCGGTCATGCCGGCGAGTTTGGCATACAGGCGGAAATAGTTCTGGAAGGTGATGGAGGCCAGTGTCTGGTTTTCGGCCTGAATAGCGACACCCTCCTTCGCTTCCACGGCCTGGTGAAGGCCGTCGCTCCAACGCCGCCCTGTCATCAAACGGCCCGTGAATTCGTCGACGATGATGATTTCACCGTTCTGGACCACGTAATGTTGGTCGCGGTGGTACAGATTGTTTGCGCGCAATGCCGCATACAGGTGATGCATCAGCGTGATGTTGGCAGGGTCGTACAGCGACGCGCCGGCCGGAATCAGGCCCATCTCGGCAAAAATTCGCTCCGCCGTCTCGTGCCCCTGCTCGGTCAGGAAGACTTGGTGGCTCTTCTCATCGAGGGTGAAATCTCCCGGCTTCGTGACGCCTTCACCCGTGCGGGGGTCGGCTTCGCCCTCCTGGCGCACCAGCAAGGGGGCCGCCTTGTTGATGGCGAGATACATGTCCGTATGGTCTTCCGCCTGCCCGCTGATGATCAGTGGCGTGCGCGCTTCGTCAATCAGGATGGAGTCCACCTCATCCACAATCGCGTAATTCAATGCGCGCTGAACCCGGTCTGCCGATTCGTACACCATGTTGTCACGCAAGTAGTCAAAGCCGTACTCGTTGTTCGTGCCGTAAGTGATGTCTGCTCGGTAGGCCGCCTGCTTTTCATCTCGCGGCATCTGAGGCAGGTTGATGCCAACCGTCAGACCCAGGAAGTTGTAGAGCCGCCCCATCCACTGCGCATCCCGGCTGGCCAGGTAGTCATTCACGGTCACCACGTGCACGCCCTTGCCCGTCAGTGCATTGAGATAAACCGGCAGCGTGGCCGTCAGGGTCTTGCCCTCGCCCGTGCCCATTTCGGAAATCTTTCCGTAATGCAACGACATGCCCCCCAGCAACTGCACATCGAAGTGCCGCATCTTCATGACCCGCTTGGAACCTTCGCGAACGACAGCAAACGCCTCCGGCAGCAAAGCATCCAGGGTTTCACCCTTGGCAATGCGGTCTTTGAACTCCTGCGTCTTGGCCTTCAGTGCCTCGTCGGACAGTTGCTCGTACTGTGACTCCAGGGCATTGATGCGAGCCACTCCGGTGCGGTATTGCTTGAGCAAGCGGTCATTGCGACTGCCGAAGATTTTGGTAAGGATATTGATGGCCATGAATGCAAGACTGGCCTGGACCCACTATGGGTTCGCAGCGCAGCGCAGTCCTTTTTCTAGTCTGGGTGAAATGGGGATGTTCTGGTGAAATGCAAGCGCGTGTACGCGCTCAACCTGACACCGGGAAAACCAAAGCGCTGATTTTAGCGTTGCGCCGGAGTCATCCCAGCAGAATTGCTTTTTGCAATTTGTGCAGGAGCCATTGTTGTCGAATTGCCTCGCGCTGTCTGCATGGCTCCCAGGTTACGGCCCGCATTGAGAAATTTCTGGGGATCCTGGGGAATCCCTTGGACCAGCACCTCGAAATGCAAGTGCGGTCCTGTCGAGCGCCCGGTGTTTCCGACTTCGGCAATCTTCTGACCCCGCTTGATCAGGTCGCCTTTCTTGACCAACACCTTGGAAGAATGCGCGTAGCGCGAAATCAGATCGTTGCCGTGGTCCACTTCGATCATGTTCCCGTATTCGGACTGGTACTCCTGGGTCACGACAACGCCCCCTGCAGCTGCATAGATGGGGGTACCTGGTGTGGCCGGAAAGTCCAGTCCGGTATGCAACGCGGAGCGACCAGTGATAGGGTCTATACGCCAGCCAAACATGGACCCCAGGTTGGCATTGGGAACCGGTGTCTGGGTTGGGACCATCATCTTCCGGATCTTTTGCTCAAACAGACGGGATTCGAGCACAGTCATCATATCGGTGCGCTGGCTTGCCGTCTGATCCAGTTCCTGCAGCGTGGCCTGCAACTCCTGCATGGTCAGGTCACGACCCGCAACCAGTCTGCCACCCTGTCCAGGCTTGATTTTGATGTCCGCCGGGTTTACGCCTGCAAGACCGGAAACCCGCTCCCCCAAAGACTCCAATTGCAGCATCTTGGCCTGCATCTCACCCAGCTTCTTGGCCATGACCTCAATGTTCTCGCGCATGAATCTGTCCTGCTGCGCAACCTCGTCCTTGACCACGAGCCGGACCAAGGTACCAATGATGGGCCAGCCTTCCCGGGCGCCCTTGAGAAATACCCAGTGATACAGACCCGCGGAAACCGCCATCAATGCCAGCGAAGATACAAGCATGGCAAGCAGAAGTTTGGTGCCGCTGAGATGGAAAGCCCGACTCTTGATCAGCCAAGCATCCGTGATAATCAACTGCATTCAAATTCCCTTCGCATCTAAGGTCATGAACCGCCGCAGCCAATCCTTTACGCTACTGCAAGCCACACAGGACTCGCCCGCATTGGCGCGTCTGACAGGACTTGTTGCGGAATCTTCGGCCCGGCTTCAATCAGTTGAAGCACTCATTCCCGCAAGCTTGCGTTCGGCTGTACGGGCGGGTCCCATTGAGGGCACGGTTTGGTGCCTGATTCTGGACAACAACGCCATCGCCGCGAAAATTCGCCAACTCCTGCCGACTCTTGAATCCCATCTGCGGGCCAAGGGCTGGGACGTAACTGCCATCCGTTTGAAGGTACAAACGCCTGGCGTTTCTTCCTGAGTTACCAAATAGGCGCGAATGGTGCCGCTTGTCGGATTCGAACTGACGACCTACCGCTTACAAGGCGGTTGCTCTACCAACTGAGCTAAAGCGGCACGTCTTCCATTCTACATCAGCTATCAACACCAAATCGCGTGCAGGGAGATGCAAACGAAGTTACTTGACACGCGTGAGGGACGGTCTGCTACCGGAAGGGGGGCGCGGTGTGTCTGAACCACTCTCTGGTTCCGCGATGGGTACAGGCGTCAGCCCACTGGGCTTGCCCTCGGTTGAAGGCGATGCCTCAACAGGCGATCCAGTGCCGGCCAACATTGGAAAGGCCATGCCTTGTCCATTCTCTCGGGCATAGATCGCCACCACCCGATCCACGGGCACAAAGATGTCCCGCGCCACACCACCGAATCGGCCCTTGAACTCGATGTACTCATTACCCATGTTGAGTGAACTCGTCGCATCAAAACTGATGTTCAACACGATTTCGCCATCTTTCACATACTCATTGGGTACGCGTACCGTTCCATCCACCAGCACGGCAATGAACGGAGTCAGCCCATTGTCCGTGCACCATTCATAAATGGCCCGGATGAGGTATGGGCGGGTTGAACTGGATTCAGTAGCGTCGAGCATGATGGCGTTGCGATGATTACTTGCGCATGACCTTTTCGGACGGAGTCAGCGCCTCAATATAGGCCGGACGCGAGAAGATGCGTTCCGCATACTTGAGCAATGGTGCGGCATTCTTGCTCAAATCGATGCCATAAAAATCCAGGCGCCACAACAGCGGAGCAATAGCCACATCCAGCATGGAGAAGTTGTCTCCCAGCATGTACTTGTTCTTCAGGAACACCGGTGCCAACTGGGTCAGGCGGTCGCGAATATGAGAACGGGCCTTTTCCAGCGCCTTTTCGTTGCCCTTGGAACTACGCGCTTCCAAGGTCGATACGTGGACAAACAGCTCTTTTTCGAAATTGAGCAGGAACAGCCGAACGCGCGCACGATCCACCGGATCGCCTGGCATCAATTGCGGATGGGGAAAGCGCTCATCGATGTATTCGTTGATGATATTGGACTCGTACAGGATCAGGTCGCGTTCGACCAAGATGGGCACCTGTCCATAGGGGTTCATCACGCTGATGTCTTCGGGCTTGTTGTACAAGTCCACATCGCGGATTTCGAAGTCCATGCCTTTTTCAAACAAGACAAAACGGCAACGGTGAGAAAAGGGGCAGGTTGTTCCTGAATACAGCACCATCATGGCGATAGACTCCTAAAAATTAAAAAGAGTGGGTTGCTGTTGCCAACCCACTCCAGAACCATTGAGCGGCACCCTCTGGGCGCCGCAAGTTTGGTCAAAACACGCTATTTAACGTCTTTCCAGTACGCAGCGTTCAGGCGCCATGCAACGAAGGTCATGAACAACAGGAACACCATGACCCCAAAGCCAACACGCACCCGGGTGTTCTTCGCAGGCTCGGCCATCCACTGGAGGTAGCCCACCAAATCACCTACTGCCTGATCGTATTGCTCAGGCGTCAGCGTACCCGGTGTCAATTGCTCCCAACCCTTGAACACGTGAGTTTCATGGCCGTGCTCGCTCACGGTTTCGTAGACAGGCATCCGCTTGCCTTGCAACTCCCACAACGCATGGGGCATGCCAACGCTCGGAAATGCCAGATTGTTCCACCCAGTCGCTTTGGTGTCATCTGGATAGTAGGTACGCAGATAGGTGTACAGATAGTCGGAACCGGTTCCCTGGCCCTGAGCGGAACGCGAGCGGGCGATCACCGTCAGGTCAGGCGGGTTACCACCGAACCAATCCTTGGCCTGTTTGGGGTCGATGGAAGACTTCATGGTATCCCCGACCTTCTCCGTTGTGAACAACAAGTTGTCCTTGATCTGCTGCTCTGTCAGCCCAATGTCCTTCAGACGGTTGAAGCGCATGAAGGCCGCCGAGTGGCAATTCAGGCAGTAATTCACGAACAGCTTGGCACCGTTTTGCAAGGCAGCCAAGTCATTGCCCCGGTCCGGAGCCTTGTCCCAAGCGATACCACCAGTGCTGGCATGCGCCCCAGCAGCAAAACCAATTGCTGCCAGCAATGTCATCAATGTTTTTTTCATTTGCGTAATCTCCAGCTCAATGGGCAGCGAAATTGACTCGGGTCGGCACCGGTTTGGCCTCACCAAAACGACTCCACCAGGGCATCAGCAGGAAGAACCCGAAATAGAACAGCGTGCCAACCTGGGATACGCGCTCACCAATGGGCGATGGAGGCTGGGTTCCCAGGTATGCCAGGATCACAAAGATGACCACGAACACGGCGTACAGGTACTTGTGCCAGCTCGGACGATAACGAATCGATTTCACGGGACTGTTGTCCAGCCAGGGCAGGAAGAACAGAATGACAACGGCGCCACCCATGGCCACGACACCCCAGAACTTGGCGTCAATGGACAGCATCATCGCCACGACTACGGCTGCACCAATCACGATGGCACCCTTGACGATGGCCGGCAACTTGCCCTTGATGACGGCCAGCGCGGCAGCACCAACCACGCAAGCGATCAACACCAGCACCATTTCATCGGTGATGGCACGCAGCATGGAATAGAAGGGAGTGAAGTACCAGACCGGCGCGATATGCAACGGCGTCTTCAGCGGGTCAGCCGGAATGAAGTTGTTGTATTCCAGGAAATAGCCGCCAAACTCGGGAGCGAAGAAGATGACGGCGGAGAACACCATCAGGAACATGCACACCGCAAAGATGTCGTGCACGGTGTAGTAGGGATGGAATGGGATGCCGTCCAGCGGAATGCCCTTGTCGTCCTTGGTGGCCTTGATTTCTATGCCATCGGGGTTATTGGAACCCACATCGTGCAGAGCCATCAAGTGCGCAACGACCAGACCCAGCAGCACCAGCGGCACGGCAATGACGTGGAAGCTGAAAAAGCGGTTCAGTGTGGCGTCGCCCACCACGTAGTCACCCCGAATCAACAATGCCAGGTCAGGGCCGACAAACGGCACGGCGGCAAACAGGTTCACGATCACCTGTGCGCCCCAATAGGACATCTGGCCCCAGGGCAGCAGGTAACCCATGAAGGCCTCCGCCATCAGACACAGGAAGATCGCGCAACCGAAGATCCAGACCAGCTCGCGTGGCTTGCGGTAGCTGCCGTACAGCAGGCCACGGAACATGTGCAAATACACCACGACAAAAAATGCTGAGGCGCCAGTGGAATGCATGTAGCGGATCAGCCAACCCCACGGCACGTCGCGCATGATGTACTCGACCGACCCAAAGGCCAGGGCCGCATCCGGCTTGTAGTGCATGACCAGGAAGATACCGGTCACGATCTGGATCACCAGCACCAGCATGGCCAGCGAGCCAAAGATGTACCAGAAGTTGAAGTTCTTGGGAGCGTAGTACTCCGACATGTGCACCTTGTACATGTCGAACGCTGTCGGCAGACGGTTCTCAAACCAATTGGTGAGCTTGGCACCAGCCGACGCATTGGGGGAAATTTCCTTGAAATCAGCCATTTCTTGTGTCCTCAGGCTTTCTTGTCTTCACCGATCAGCAGCTTGCTGTCGGACAGGAACATGTGGGGCGGCACTTCGAGGTTGTCGGGTGCGGGCTTGTTCTTGAACACACGACCTGCCAGGTCAAAGGTCGAACCGTGGCAAGGGCACAGGAAACCGCCTTGCCAGTCATCGGGCAGCGAGGGCTGGGCACCAGGCTGGAACTTGTCCGAAGGGGAGCAGCCCAAATGGGTGCAAATACCAACTGCCACAAAGTACTCGGGCTTGATGGAGCGCGCTTCGTTGCGCGCGTACTCAGGAGTCAACTCACTGGGCTTGCGCTTGGATTCCGGGTCAGCCAATTGAGGCGTGTTCTTGGCCAGACTGGCCAATTGCTCGGGCGTACGCCGAACAATCCACACGGGCTTGCCGCGCCATTCGACGGTAAGCTTCTCACCGGGCTTCATGGCCCCGATATCCACTTCCACCGCTGCACCGGCGGCCTTGGCGCGCTCGGAAGGCTGGAAAGTGCTGACAAAAGGGACGGCGGCTGCACCAACGCCTACCGCACCAGCGCAACTGGAGGCGATGAGCCAGGTTCGCTTACTGGGGTCGGACGGTTGGATGTCGACAAGGCTTGCACTCATGAGAATCCTCAATGAACAGACTACTTACTAGGGATAACCATGGATTGTAGCTGACCGCTCTCCCCGCATTTCAAGCCCGCTTGCGCCAACAATGCCAGCATTGACACGCGACAATAGTGCGCAATACTGCAACATTTGATTGAACAGGAGCGTATCGCGATGGGAATGATTCAGGAATTCAAGGATTTCGCCATTAAGGGCAATGTGATCGACTTGGCCGTGGGCGTCATCATCGGTGGCGCCTTTGGCAAGATTGTGGACTCCGTGGTGGCTGACCTCATCATGCCCCTCGTGGGAGCCGCGTTCGGAAAGCTGGATTTTTCCAATCTGTTCCTGGTTCTCGGCAGCATACCGGCGGGCACGGGAACCACGCTGGACGCACTCAAGAAGGCCGGTGTCCCGGTATTTGCCTACGGCAGCTTCATCACCGTCGCCGTGAATTTTGCGATTCTGGCCTTCATCATTTTCCTGATGGTCAAGCAGATCAATCGCCTCAAGCGCGAAGCGCCGGCCCCCACGCCTTCTGCTCCGGAGCCGATTGCGACACCGGAAGACGTGTTGCTGCTGCGCGAGATCCGCGACAGCCTGAAAAAGTAGGACTGCGGCGTGCGCCGCACCGGCACCGTTACGACGGTGTCCGGCTCAAGACGCCAGCCATGTGCACGGCCTCCAGCAGGCTGGAAGCATCCGCTCGACCGGATCCGGCAATGTCAAAGGCCGTACCGTGATCCGGGCTGGTCCGCACCAAGGGCAGCCCCAGCGTCACGTTGACCCCTTTTTCCACGCCCAGGTACTTCACCGGTATCAGCCCCTGGTCGTGGTACATCGCCACCACCACGTCAAACTCGCCGGTGGTTCCCGCGGGCGCGCGCGCCCGCATGAAAATGGTGTCGGGAGCCCAGGGGCCACTGACCGAGCAACCCTGAGCCCGTGCCGCAGCGATGGCCGGAGCAATGGTATCCAGTTCCTCGCGGCCAAACAGCCCGCCCTCCCCCGCATGGGGATTGAGTCCCGCTACCGCAATGCGCGGCGCGCGACCCAGCACCCGTGCAAGAGCGCTGTGGGTGATCAGCAGGGTTTGCAGCACGTTGTCCTGCGTCACTGCCGCAATGGCTTCGCGCAGCGACACATGGATGCTCACCAGCACAGTACGCAATTCGTCATTGGCCAACATCATGCGCACTGGCACGTCCTTCACCGACTTGCCCTGGTGGCGCGCGGCATGGTCCTGCAACAGCTCGGTGTGACCGGGAAACCGGTCATACGGTGCGCCAGCGGCATGCAAGGCCTCTTTGTGCAGGGGGGCCGTCACCAGGGCTGCAATCTCGCCGCGCAGGGCCGCATCGGCGGCCCACGCCACACACTGGCCCGCCATGGCTCCCGCACTGGCACTCACCTGGCCAAACGGAACCGGTGGCAACGGCGCACCAATCTGCAACACCGGTATGCAATGGGGCGGCACATCCATCGCCTGCCCGGGGTCCGCAATGACCGCCACCGGCAGTGGCATGCCTCCGTCGGGCGTCACCACCCGTGCGGCACGACGCAGCGTTTCCACATCACCCGCCACAAAACTGCCCAACATCCAGTGTGGTTGTGCGCGATAGGCCTTGGCAATGATCTCCGGACCAATACCGGCAGCGTCCCCCATGGTGATGGCCATGGGCTTTGACGGGAGGTTCGCAGTATCCATGTGCAGCCCTGCCCTCATGCCGGGCTATCGATGTCGATGAAATGGTGTTCCAGTCCGAGTTGCGCGGCCACCTGTGCCGCCACTGCCGGCGCACCATAGCGCTCGGTGGCATGGTGGCCACAGGCCAGGTAGGCGACGCCGCATTCGCGCGCCAGGTGCACCTGTGGCTCGGAAATCTCGCCGGTGATGAAGGCATCCGCCCCGGTTGCAATGGCGGCTTCGAAGTATCCCTGCGCACCGCCAGTGCACCAGGCCACATGCCGCAACGCACCACCCTTGCCAGGCACCAGCAATACCGGACGACCCAGCTCGGTCTCTGCCCGCCCGGCCAACGCCAGCGCATCCGCGCTGTCCGTCTCCCCCAACCAGCCCAGATCCTGATCGCCAAACCGCCCGGTGGCACGCAGGCCCAGGCGCTGACCCAATTGCGCGTTGTTGCCCCACTCGGGATGCGCATCCAGCGGAAGATGGTAGGCAAACAGATTGATGTCATGCGCCAGCAGCAACCCCAGCCGCCGACGCATCCAGCCGGTGACACGCCCGTCGTAGCCCCGCCAGAACAGGCCATGGTGAACCAGGATGGTGTCGGCCCCTTCGGCAACGGCCGCCTCGATCAGCGCCAGGCTGGCGGTAACGCCAGAAACGATCTTGCGCACCGTTTGACGACCTTCCACTTGCAGGCCATTGGGGCCATAGTCCTTGAAGCGCTCTGGCTGGAGCATGGTATCCAGCGCGGTCAGAAGTTCCTGTCTATCGGTCATGGTGTGGGTGGCATGTCAGTGAAGGCATTGTCGTTCAATCCCGGTGCCAAGGATGCTTGCGCCGGCCCGCGCTCCGCGGAGCGCACCACTTCCTCCAGGCTGCTGTCGCAGCCGGCACCAGCCGCAATCCAGCGCCCCGCCACGCGGCGTAGCGCAGGCGCCAATGCTGGCACCAACCAATGGATACCACGCGGCAGGGCTCGTGCCAGCACCTCTTCCGCGGCAACCAGGGCACCGCAACGGTAGCGGTCGGTCTCCCAGCGCAGGGCCGCACAGGCGCCGGAACGCCTGCGTGAGAGCAGCATGCCCAGAGGACAGGGCTCAAACAGGCAGCACACCCCACAGCCATTGCAGGCCGTCCCCGGAGAGACCTTGGGTGGTGCGTCGGGATGAATGGGAATGCTGCGCTCGCTGTGTGCCATCTATGCCTCCACTGTACCGCGCGCACCGGGTCCATCTACAATTTGCCGGCACGCATGCGCGCCGTGTCGCACTCTCTGGAAGCCCCATGAAACGTCTTTGGCTCTTGTTCTCCCAAACCGCCACCATTGTGCTGGCAGCGTACTTCGTCGTCGCGACACTGAAGCCACAGTGGCTAGGACACACTGCGTCGCTGGGCGGCGCCGTGGCCCTGATCGAAGCAGCCCCCGCAAGCGGCGGCGCTGCGCCCGCGGGCAGCTTCCGTTCGGCGGCGCAGAAGGCCGCCCCTGCCGTCGTGAGCATCAATACCAGCAAGGCTGCACGGCGCAACCCCAACAGCAACGATCCGTGGTTCCGCTTCTTCTTCGGCGACCAGGGCAATGAGCCGCAGGCCGGCCTGGGCAGCGGTGTCATCGTCAGCGACAGCGGCTACATCCTCACGAACAACCACGTGGTGGAAGGCGCCGACGAGATCGAGGTGGTGCTCAATGACAGCCGCAGCGCCCGCGCCAAGGTGATTGGGACGGACCCCGACACCGACCTGGCCATCCTGAAGATCGAGCTCGACAAGCTTCCCGTCATCGTGCTGGGCAACTCGGATGGCGCCCAGGTTGGCGACCAGGTGCTGGCCATTGGCAATCCGTTTGGCGTCGGCCAGACGGTGACCAGCGGCATCGTCAGCGCGCTGGGGCGCAATCAGCTGGGCATCAACACCTTCGAGAACTTCATCCAGACCGATGCCGCCATCAACCCCGGCAACTCCGGTGGCGCGCTGGTGGATACCAATGGCAACCTGCTGGGCATCAACACCGCCATCTACTCGCGCTCGGGCGGCAACATGGGCATTGGCTTTGCCATCCCGGTGTCGATTGCCAAGCAGGTACTCGAAGGCATCGTCAAGGACGGCCAGATCACCCGCGGCTGGATTGGCGTGGAGCCCAATGACCTGACACCCGAACTGGCCGAGACCTTCAACGTTAAGGCACAACAGGGTGTCATCATCACCGGCGTGCTGCAGAACGGCCCGGCGGCCCAGGCCGGCATCCGCCCGGGCGACGTGATTGTGAAGATTGCCAACCAACCGGTGGCGGATGTGACCCATCTGCTGTCCCAGGTGGCAGCGCTCAAGCCCGGTGCAGCTGCGCGCTTTGCCATTGAGCGCAAGAACCAGCCACTGGAGCTGGACGTGACCCCGGGCGTGCGCCCCCGGCCCAAACCGTCCGAGCGCTAGCTATTAATTTGGTAGCAGCTCACGCACAATCCACGAGGGCTGCAGCCTAATTTACCACCGAACCACTCAACGTGGCGGGGTTTCGGCGGCATCCGGCTCGGCGGGCGCCTGGGTATGCCTGATGAAAATGGCCGCTGCCCAGATACCCACCTCGTACAACAGGTACATGGGTGCCAGCAGAGCCAACATGGACACCGGATCCGGGGGCGTGACCACACCCGCGACGGCGGCTGCACCGACAACGAAATAGGCGCGGAACGACTTGAGCTGCGCCACCGTCACCACCCCCATGCGCGCCAGGATGACCACGGCAATCGGCACCTCAAAGGCCACGCCGAAGGCGATGAACATGGTGATGACGAAGTCCAGGTAGGCGTCGATGTCCGGGCTCACGGCTACCGATGACGGCGCCATTTTCTGGATGGCCGGAAAGGCCTGGCCGAACACGAAAAAATAGCAAAAGGCCGCGCCCAGATAGAACAGCAAGGTGCTGGCCACCACCAGTGGCATCACCAGGCGCTTCTCGTGCTTGTACAGACCCGGTGCCACAAAGGCCCAGACCTGGTACAGCACCCAGGGCAGCGACAGGCCAAACGCAGCCAGCACCGACACCTTGATGGGCACCAGAAAGGGCGACACCACGCCGACGGCAATCATGTGGGAACCTTCGGGCAGGGTCTTGACCAGCGGCAGCGCCAGCAGGTCATACAGCGCCGACGGGCCCGGGTAAAACACCAGCACGGCAAAGATGGCGCCGATGCCGTAGACACAGTACAGCAGACGATCGCGCAGCTCGATCAAATGCTGAACAAAAGGCTGCTCGGTACCGGCGAGTTCGTCGTCGGAGGGATTTTTGTCGTCAGCCATCAGTGGATCTTGGGTGGGCGAAAGCGCGCCACGCGGGCGGCGCCGGACAGGGCCTTGGTGCGCACGCCAGCGCGCGCCTTGTACCAGTTGGGCACGACACCGCGCTTGACACGCCAGTGTTTGTTGGGATGGCGGTACTCCGGCACGCGTGGGCTGGTCGTTTCCAGCATGCCCTGGGCCGCCGTATCGGTGGCCTCGGCCCAGTTGCGCTCCAGTTCGGCGTTGCCGGCCTGCATCGTCTGCTCCACGTCGCGCGCCGCGCTCTCCATGGTGTCCTTCATCTTCTTGAGCTCGTCGAGCTCCATGGAGCGGTTGACCTCGGCCTTGACCTCGGCCATGTAGCTGCGCGCGCGCCCCAGCAGGTTGCCAGCCATGCGGGCCACCTTGGGCAGGCGCTCCGGCCCGATCACCACCAGCGCGATGGCACCGATGATGGCGAGCTTGCTGACCCCGATATCAAACATGGGGCACGCCGGTCACGCAGTGCGTTGGCCAGCAGATGCCATCAGCTCTTGATCTTGGCTTCGACATCGATGGTGGACTTGGCTTCGGTCTTTTCGGTGGCAGCCAGTGTGGCGGCAGGCGCTTCAGCCGGCTTCTCGGGGGTACTGCCGTCCTTCATGCCGTCCTTGAAGCCCTTGACGGCGCCGCCGAGATCGGAGCCGATGTTCTTCAGCTTCTTGGTACCGAAGATCAGGACGATGATGACCAGGAAAATGATCAGGTGTGTAGTAGACAAGCCCATGGCTTACTCCTTGGTAGATGCGGTATTTTAGGTGAAGGTCCGTTGACGCTGGACCTATTCCCGTCAGCAAACTGACGTCTTTACCCGCGCAGCCACGGCCGCGGGCCTCCCATGATGTGGAAATGCAGGTGCTGGACTTCCTGTCCACCCTCGGCCCCGGTATTGGTCACCAGCCGGAACCCCCCCTCGGGATAGGGATTGCAGCCCTCCTGCAATGCCAGCCTGGGCACCAAGGCCATCATGCGCCCCATCATGCCGGCATGCTCCGGCCCCACCTGGGCCATGGACGCAATATGTTGTTTGGGAATGATCAGAAAATGCACCGGCGCCCATGGGTGGATGTCGTGGAAGGCATAAAACTCGTCGTCCTCGTAGACCGTGCGCGAAGGAATCTGGCGGGCAACAATTTTGCAGAAAATGCAATTGGGGTCGTGTTCGGCTGTCGCTGCGGTCATGCAGATATCTCCATGGGCAAACCTTTGTTCATGGCCACCATACCGGTCACGATGCGGTAGAGGAACCAGATCGAAATACACAGCCAGGCGATCCATCCCGGCACAAAAAGGAGCAGCCAAAGCGGCGCAGTCAGAAGATACCCCAGGCCGGCAAATACCACGCTGCGGATGCGCCAGCGAAAGTGCGAGGCGTGCCAGGTGCCTGCTGCATCACCCCGCTTGGCCAAGTCCAGCACCAGCGCCGCCACCAACAAGACCGGGCCGAACTGGCCACCGGGAATCAGGGCGCCAATGGCCACAATCAGGTGCAGCACATAGCTGATGGTGCCTACTGTGTTGAGCGACTGCAGGCGCTCGATCTCCTGCTGGTCCGGATTCATGCGGCGCCGCCTTCGCGGGCCAGCACCTTGCGCATGGCTTTTTCCTCAATGCCACTGGTGCCCTCACGGCGTTCCAGTTCGGCAATCACGTCGGCTGGGGTCAGCTCGTAATGTGCCAGCGCCACCATGCAGTGAAACCACAGGTCGGCCACCTCGCCCACCAGCTTGGACTTGTCACCACCGTGGTCCACGTCCTTGGCGGCCATGACGACCTCGGTGGCTTCCTCGCCGATCTTCTTCAGAAAACCGTCCGGCCCCTTGGTCAGCAGGCGCGCCACGTAACTGGCGCTGGGGTCACCGCCATTGCGGGGCTTGCGCGTTTCCATGACGGCTGCCAGGCGCGCCAGTGCGTCGGATGAGTTGATGTTCGAAGTCATGGGGCTACCTGTAGATGGACTCGGGGTCCTTCAGGACCGGATCAACACCAAGCCACTGGCCGTCCTTCAGCACGTTGAAAAAACAGCTGTGGCGACCGGTGTGGCAGGCTATGCCGGGCTCATGACCCAACTGCGTGACCTTGAGCAGGACCACGTCTTGATCGCAATCGATGCGGATCTCATGCACGGTCTGCACATGGCCGGACTCCTCGCCCTTGAACCACAACTTGTTGCGTGAGCGGCTGAAATACACGGCCCGACCCAACTCGGCCGTCTTTTGCAGGGCCTCGCGGTTCATCCAGGCGAACATCAACACGTCACCGGTCGCCTGCTCCTGGGCAATGACCGGCACCAGTCCCTTGTCGTCCCATCGGACTGCTTCAAGCCAATTCATTCAAGACCTCACAGGAATGCCACGGCGGGCCATGCACTCCTTGGCCTGGCCCACGGTGAATTCGCCGTAATGGAAGATGCTGGCGGCCAGTACGGCGTCGGCGCCGCCCTTGGTGATGCCATCAGCCAGGTCCTCGAGCGTGCCCACGCCGCCGGAGGCGATGACCGGCACGCTGACAGCATCGCTGACCGCGCGGGTCAGGGCCAGGTCGAAACCCGACTTGGTGCCGTCACGGTCCATGCTGGTGAGCAGGATTTCGCCGGCGCCACGGCGCGCCATTTCGGTGGCCCAGGCTACGGCGTCCAGGCCGGTGTTCTTGCGTCCGCCGTGGCTGTAGACGTCCCAGCCCTCGCCGCGCGCCATCACATCGTCACCAAAGCGGCGCTTGGCGTCGATGGCGACAACAATGCACTGCGAGCCGTATTTGGTGGCCGCGTCCTCAATGACCTGGGGATTGGCCAGAGCGGCTGAGTTGAAGCTGGTCTTGTCGGCACCGGCGTTGAGCAGGCGACGCACATCATCCACGGTGCGCACGCCGCCACCCACGGTGAGCGGAATGAACACCTGCGAGGCCACGGCCTCGATGATGTGCAGGATCAGGTCGCGGCCATCGCTGGTGGCGGTGATGTCGAGGAAGGTGAGCTCGTCGGCACCTTGCGCGTTGTAGCGCGCGGCAATTTCCACCGGGTCGCCGGCATCGCGCAGCTCGACGAAGTTGACGCCTTTGACGACGCGACCACCGGTCACATCGAGGCAGGGGATGATTCTCTTGGCTAGCATCAGCCGTTCAACTCATCTGCGCGATCCTGGGCCTTTTCAAAGTCCAGATCGCCGCTGTAGATCGCACGGCCACAAATCACACCTTCGATGCCCTCATCCTCCACGGCGCACAGGGCTTCGATATCGGCCATGTTGGAGAGGCCACCGGAGGCGATCACCGGAATGGTCAGCGCCTGGGCCAGCTTGACGGTGGCGTCGACGTTGATGCCGGAGAGCATGCCGTCGCGGCCAATGTCGGTGTAGATGATGGATTCAACGCCGTAGTCCTCGAACTTCTTGCCCAGGTCGACGACATCGTGGCGGGTGAGCTTGCTCCAGCCGTCGGTGGCCACCTTGCCGTCGCGCGCGTCCAGGCCCACGATGATGTGTCCACCAAAGGCCGTGCAGGCATCCTGCAGGAAGCCGGGATTCTTGACGGCAGCAGTGCCAATGATGACGTAGCGCAGGCCGGCATCGAGGTAGCGCTCGATGGTGTCCAGGTCACGGATGCCACCACCCAGTTGCACGTCGACTTCACTGCCCACGGATTTCAGTATCTTGCGGATGGCCGCTTCGTTCTTGGGATGGCCCGCAAACGCCCCATTGAGGTCCACCAGGTGGAGCCTGCGTGCGCCTTTGTCCACCCACTGGCGGGCCATGACGCCGGGGTCTTCGCCAAAAATGGTGGATTGATCCATATCGCCTTGTTTGAGGCGCACACAGTGACCGTCCTTGAGGTCGATGGCAGGAATGAGGAGCATGGTGTCAGCGAAAGCCGATGGGTTTCAGGGTTTCCAGTGAAGGAAGTTGCGGTAGAGAGCAAGGCCGTGTTCGGCACTTTTTTCCGGGTGGAACTGGGTAGCGAAAATATTATCGCGTGCTATGGCTGCGGAAAAGCGCTGGCCGTAGTCGGTTTCGCCCACGCTGTGGCGCGCATCCGACGGTCGGGCAAAGTAGCTGTGCACGAAATAGAAGTAACTGCCGTCCGGCACGTCGCCCCAGACCGGGTGTGGCCGGGGATGGCCCAGGTTGCTGTGCCAGACCTGGTTCCAGCCCATTTGCGGCACCTTGTAGCGGCTGCCATCGGGCTGAATCTGGCCGGCCAGCTCGAATTTGACGACCTCGCCGGGGATCAGGCCCAGCGAGGGCGTGTCCAGCTCTTCGCTGTGGTCCAGCAGCATCTGCATGCCCACGCACACACCCATCAGGGGCTTGTGCTGGGCGGCGTGCATGACGGCGCCGTACATGCCGCTGTCATGCAGCTCGCGCATGCAGTCACGCATGGCACCCTGGCCGGGCAAGACCACGCGCTCGGCGGCCATTACTTCAGCGGGCGTGCGCGCCCACACCACTTCAACACCGGCATCCGCAGCCACGTGCATGACCGCTTGCGTGACCGAACGCAGATTGCCCATGCCGTAATCCACCACCGCAACGTTTTTCTTCATGCTACTGATTTAATAGCTGCCCACGCAGTTTGTACGAGGGCTGGAGCCCAATTTCATTCCAAGCCTCAGAGTGTACCCTTGGTGGAGGGGATGGTGCCGGCGGTGCGCGGGTCGCGCTCCAGTGCGGCACGCAAGGCGCGGGCAAAGGCCTTGAACACGGTTTCGGCCTGGTGGTGGGCGTTTTCGCCCTTGAGGTTGTCGATGTGCAAGGTCACAAAGGCGTGGTTGACGAAACCCTGGAAGAACTCGTGGGTCAACTGGCTGTCAAAGGTGCCAATCATCCCGCTCTTGAACGGCACGTCCATCACCAGCCCCGGGCGGCCCGAGAAATCGATGACCACGCGCGACAGCGCTTCGTCCAGCGGCACATAGGCGTGGCCGTAGCGGCGAATGCCCTTCTTGTCGCCCACCGCCTTGTGCACGGCCTGGCCCAGGGTGATGCCCACGTCTTCCACCGTGTGGTGGCCATCGATGTGCAGGTCGCCGTCGGCCTCGATGTCCAGGTCGATCAGGCCATGGCGGGCGATCTGGTCGAGCATGTGGTCAAAGAAGCCAATACCGGTGCTGAGCCGCGCCAGGCCGGTGCCATCCAGATTGACCTTGACACGCACCCGGGTTTCGGCCGTGTTGCGCGCCACATCGGCCACGCGGTCGGCAAGCGGGTTGGGTGGCAATTCCATCAAAGAGTGGTTGGTCATAAGGTTTCTTTCAGGGCGGCCAACAGGCGTGCGTTCTCGTCAGCCGTTCCGACAGTGACACGCAAGCATTGGGCCAGCAATGGATGCATTTTAGAAACGTTCTTGATCAGCACACCGCGGGCCTTGAGTCCGTCAAAGACTTTCTGGGCATCGGGCACGCGGATCAGGATCATGTTGGCGTCACTGTCCCATGCGTGGACGTCGGACAGTTGGCGCAATGCTTCCAAAAGAATAGCGCGCTGCGCACGGATATCGAGGGCTTGCGCCGCAAACACCTCTTGATGCTCCAGCGCAAACAAGGCGCACTCGTAGTTCAGCACGCTCACGTTGTAGGGTGGGCGCACCTTGTCGACCTCGGCGATCAGGGCCTTGGCACCGATCATGTAGCCCAGGCGCACGCCGGCCAGACCGAACTTGCTCATGGTGCGCATCAGCAGTACATGGCCGTGGGCGCCGGGTTCGGCTCGCATTGCGTCCAGATAGGTGCGGCTGGAAAACGGCTGGTAGGCCTCATCCAGCACCACGATGCTACCGGCCGCACCGGCAGCGCGCACCACCTGCGCCATGGCGGCATCACTCCACAAATTGGCCGTGGGGTTGTTGGGGTAGGCCAGGTAGACGATGGCCGGCTGGTGCTGGGTGATGGCGGCCAGCATGGCATCCACGTCCAGTTCAAAGTCGGCAGTGAGCGGCACGCCGACAAAATCCAGCCCCTGCAGCTGCGCGCTCATGGCGTACATCACAAAGCCGGGCAGGGGGGCCAGGATCACGGGCTTCTGAGCGCCGGGCGCGGCCGGCACGTCGCAGGCCATGGCCAGCAGGCTAATCAGTTCGTCCGAGCCGTTGCCGAGCATGATGTCAAAGCCTTCGGGCATGCCGGCATAGGCGGCCAGGGCGTGGCGCAGGTCATTCACGCGGCCATCCGGGTAGCGGTTCAGCGCCAGCGCACCCAAGCGTGCGCCCAGCGCAGCCTGCAGCTCGGTGGGTAAGCGGTGTGGATTCTCCATGGCGTCGAGCTTGACCATGCCTTTGGAGTCCTGGATGGCGTAGGCGTGCATGGACACGATGTCCTGGCGGATGCGGCGTTGAATCAGGGTCTGCACGGAGGCTGGGGTGTCAGGAGTCATGTGAGGGCTTTCCAAAAAACGATCAATCGGCCAGCGCCAGATCGGCGGGTGCGGCCAGCACCGGGCTCAGGACGGTGACGCCATCGATCTGCTGGCCGTGCTGCAGATCGAGCGAGAGCACATGGCTGGCGCCACTCTGCGCCGCGGCGGCCACGATCAACGCGTCCCAATATGGCAGGCCAAAGCGCGCCTCAACGCCCCAGGCGGTTTCCACCGTCTGGTGGTCGATCTGCCAGGGCTGCCAGAGTTGGTAGCGGCGCAGCTTGGCGCGCGCATCGCCCTGCGACAGGCCGAAATGCCGGGTGGCCCCGACGTAATAGGCATTGAGCACCTGGGTGCTGACCCGCCCCGCACGCTGCTGCCACAGTGCCTGCAGCCAATCGCGGATGCGGGCCTGACGGGTGGTGTCAAACGCGTCGTCCGCTGCCAACAGCACATTGGTGTCGACAAAAACGATAGCACCCGCGTCGGGCAGGGGGCTAGCCATTCTGGGTATCCCGTACCGGATAGGCCTTGCCACCCGAGCTGAACGACGAGGTATCCGCCACCCAGTCGCGCTGCGCGCGGGCGTAGGCATCGTCGTGCTGCATCTTGTCCGTCAGCATCTCACCCACCAGCCGCGAAACACTGGTGTTGCGCCGGGCCGCCTCAATCCGCACCCATTCCAGGGTGGCGTCTTCGACGGTGATTGTGACGTTTTTCATCTTGAATGCAGTTTACACGAAATTCGTGCTGCACGAAATTCGTGTTTATTTATGCATGCACTGGAATCGCTTGGGCGGGAAGCCAGGGCGCTATAGTGCGACCAAAGACCGGGAGGGAAGTGGCCATGATGAACATTAAACGCCCACAGTGTGGCAGTCATTCGCCGGGTTTTCGCTATCTTTTATAGAGCGCACTACCCATGTTCGACGGGGACTATTGACCAATTTCATGGGGTTAGTCGTCAGAATATCCTGCAAGGTGTCGCGGTCGAAATTGTCTTAGGTGTCAAAAGTGCCTTCTTCGAACCATACTCCGTCAACCGACGCTGATCATCTTGACCTCATCGCTCGAGCGGTTGGACTCGTAGTGCTTCAATGGGGCCAGGCGGAGCAATCTCTCGAACTGTTGGTTGCCTCGCTCTGGCAATCGTTCCGGGGACAGCGCTTCGCGAAGAGGATTCCTGTGATGCTATCGCCCAAGCTCACATTCGTCAGGGCCTGTGCCACAGGGATACCGGAGCTGACGAGCCTTGCACCCAGGCTGATTTCACTCACGGACCGGTTTGATCAACTAAGCGCGCTTCGTCATGATCTCGTCCACGGAGCTCCCGCGAGCATACCGACCATAGACGGCCACTTCGTCTTCACCAGGCTCGACGTTCACGACGGGTTCCACCATGTTCGCGAAGTCAGGGTCCCCGTAGACGCCTACCCGCACCTTGTTCGCGATCTGGTGAATCTCGGCAAGACTGCACATGAGGTGGCAAGTGACGTATTCGAAATAAGCAAGCACTTGGAATTGACTCCGAGTGGCCCAGACAGTGACACCTCACTCAACGTTAGGCCGCCATGAACATCCGCGCACTGCAAGCCCACGAGCTTCAGCCCCTGCTCGCCCTGTACACCCACCTGCACGAGCACGACGACCCATTGCCCGCCGAGTCCGACATCGAAGCCGTTTGGTCAGAGGCGCTGGCCAACCCACGCATTCAATACTTCGGTGGCTTTGCTGCAGAGGACCTTGTCACGAGCTGCACGCTCACAGTCATCCCCAATCTCACGCGTGGCTGCCGTCCCTATGGCGTCATCGAGAATGTCGTGACGCACGCCGCGCATCGGGGTCACGGTTGGGGCAAGGCCGTTCTCGCGCATGCGCTGGGTGAAGCGTGGCGCCAACGGTGCTACAAGGTCATGCTGCTCACGGGGCGCAAAGACGAAGGCACGCTACGGTTCTACGAGCAGGCAGGATTTGATCGGCATGGCAAGCAAGCCTTTGTTGCGAAGCCCGCGGCCTAGAACATCGGCGCGCCGAGCCCCACGGGGCACGGGCGCGCTGTTCGCCCTGCCCGCATTCCTGTGCTTGTACGCCGCCCTGGCATGGCTGTGGCATCCACCGGGCTGGATTGCTGCAGCCTATGCAGGCATGAGCCTGCTCACCTTTGCAGCGTATGCCTGGGACAAGGCTGCGGCGCAGGGCCAGCGCTGGCGCACCGCGGAGTCCACGCTGCACCTGCTGGCACTGGCCGGTGGCTGGCCCGGAGCGTTGTTGGCGCAGCAGTGGTTGCGGCACAAGTCAGCCAAACGGGAATTCCGTTTGGTGTTCTGGGCAACCGTTGTTCTGAACGTGGCGGGCTTGGTGCTGCTGTGTTCGCTGTAGGGTCGGTTCCGGCTAGGACTTTGAGGTCAAATCAGGTGCTAGCTAGCCCTCGTCAAACATGCGTAGCCAGCTATCAATTGTGTAGCTAGGGCCGCGCGGCCTAGCAGGCGTACACCGTTTCCAGCGCATTGCGCATGACCAGCTCCACTGGCATGTCGGCCTCGTACAGGTCGGCATTGCGCTGGCGTTCCGTGGTGTACAGGCTGCGGGCCATGCGCGGCTCCAGGCGGCGGCCGTTCAGGCAAATAGTGGGCGCCGCGCCGTTGCGCACGGCCTGGTTGTGGGCTTCGAGCGCGCCTTCCATGACGCCAATCAAGTAGTAGTCGGCGTAGATGGCACCCTGCTTTTTGTCCGACTTTTCCAGGGCGCGCAACTGGCGGATGGACATGGCGCTGGCCGGAAGCGCCACTGCAATGCTGGCCAACGCAAACAGGCTCGCGGCCAATGACCGGCGCCAGCGCGCCACGTGGAGGTAGGGGGTGTTGGAAGTGGTGGTGCGCATGAGGAGTAGTCGTCCCAATGCGCCCATTCTTACTTCAGTCGCATTTCCGCCGCACGGGCATGGGCTTGCAGGCCCTCGCCGTGGGCCAGCACACTGGCAATCTTGCCCAGGGACTGGGCGCCCTGCTCGCTGACCTCGATCAGGCTGCTGCGCTTCTGGAAGTCGTACACGCCCAGCGGGCTGCTGAAGCGCGCCGTGCCGCTGGTGGGCAGCACGTGGTTGGGGCCGGCGCAGTAGTCACCCAGGCTCTCGGACGTGAAGGCGCCCAGGAAGATGGCGCCGGCGTGCTTGAGCAGGGGCTCCCATTTGTGCGGCTCGCGGCTGGAGACTTCCAGGTGCTCGGGGGCGATGCGATTGCTGATGGCGCAGGCTTCTTCCATGCTGCGGGTGTGGATCAGCGCGCCGCGGTCGCTCAGACTCTTGGCGATGATGGCGGCACGCGGCATCTGGGGCAGCAGGCGGTCAATGCTGGCCTGCACCTGGGCGATATAGGCCGCGTCGGGGCACAGCAGAATGCTCTGCGCCAGTTCGTCGTGCTCGGCTTGACTGAACAGATCCATCGCCACCCAGTCGGGCGGTGTGCTGCCATCGGCCAGCACCAAAATTTCAGACGGGCCGGCAATCATGTCGATGCCGACGGTGCCGAACACGCGGCGCTTGGCGGCCGCCACGTAGGCGTTGCCGGGGCCGGTGATCTTGTCGACCTTGGGGATGGTGGCCGTGCCGTAGGCGAGGGCAGCAACGGCCTGCGCGCCACCGATGGTGAAGGCGCGGCTGACGCCGGCCACATAGGCGGCGGCCAGCACCATGGCGTTTTTCTCGCCACCGGGCGTGGGCACGACCATGATGATTTCATCCACACCAGCCACGTGGGCGGGGATGGCATTCATCAGCACGGAGGACGGGTAGGTGGCCTTGCCGCCGGGCACATAGATGCCGACGCGGTCCAGCGGTGTCACCTTCTGGCCCAAGAGCGTGCCATCGGCGTCGCGGTAAGTCCAGCTCTCGCCGCTGGCCTTCTTCTGCGCCTCGTGGTAGCTGCGCACGCGTGCGGCAGCGGCTTGCAGGGCATCGCGCTGTTCGGCGGCAATGCTGTCAAAGGCGGCCTTCAACTCGGCCTGGGACAGTTCCAGCGCCTGCACACTCGCAGCCTCTACGCGGTCCCAGCGGGCGGTGTACTCCAGTACGGCGGCATCGCCGCGCTGCTGTACATCCCGCAAGATGGCGGCTACGCTGGTTTCGATGGCCGCGTCCGTGTCTTCCGCCCAATGCAGGCGGGCCTGGAAGGCTGCCTCGAATTGGCTGTCAGCAGTGGAAAGACGCAGGGGGGCGGCAGAGAGTGTCATGGTGGTGAGGTGCCCTTAGGCCGGCTGGGCGACGGCGCCGGCGAAGGCATCGATGATCTTGCGGATGGGTTCGCGCTTCAACTTGAGCGCGGCCTGGTTGACGATGAGGCGAGAGCTGATGTCCATGATGCGCTCCACCTCGACCAGGTGGTTGGCCTTGAGCGTGTTGCCGGTGGAAACCAGGTCCACGATGGCATCGGCCATGCCGACCAGGGGCGCCAGCTCCATGCTGCCGTAGAGCTTGATCAGGTCCACGTGCACGCCCTTGCTGGCAAAGAACTCGCGGGCGATGGCCACGTACTTGGTGGCCACGGTGAGGCGCGAGCCCTGCTTGACGGCGCTGGCGTAGTCGTAGTCGGAACGCACGGCCACGCTGATGCGGCATTTGGCAATCTGCAAATCCAGTGGCTGGTACAGGCCCTGGCTGCCGTGCTCCAGCAAGGTGTCCTTGCCGGTGATGCCCAAGTCGGCACCGCCGTACTGCACGTAGGTGGGCACATCAGTGGCGCGCACCACCAGCACGCGCACATTGGGCTGATTGGTATCCAGAATCAGCTTGCGCGACTTCTCGGGGTCATCCAGCACTTCGATGCCGGCCGCACGCAGCAGGGGCATGGTCTCTTCAAAGATGCGTCCTTTGGACAGGGCGAGTGTGATCATGATTTATTTGATGCGTTCAATGTCGGCACCTAGGCCACGCAGCTTGGCTTCCATCTGGTCATAGCCGCGGTCAAGGTGGTAAATACGGTCCACCACTGTCTCACCGTCGGCCACCAGGCCGGCAATCACCAGACTGGCCGAGGCCCGCAGATCGGTGGCCATGACGGTGGCACCGGACAGCTTTTCCACGCCTTCAATGACCGCCACCTTGCCATCGATCTGGATGTTGGCCCCCAGGCGCACCAGCTCGTTGACGTGCATGAAGCGGTTTTCAAAAATGGTTTCCGTGACCATGCTGTGGCCGTTTGAGATGCAGTTGAGCGCCATGAACTGGGCCTGCATGTCGGTCGGGAACCCCGGGTATTCGGTGGTGCGAAAACTCTGCGCCTTCAAACGCCCTTGCGACTGGATACGAACCCCGCCGTCCACGGCCGAGATGCTCGCACCGGCATCGCGCAACTTCTCCACCACGGCTTCGAGGTGATCCAGACGCCCATGCTTGAGCACCACGTCCCCGCTGGCCGCAGCGACCGCGCACAGGAAGGTGCCAGCCTCAATGCGGTCAGCCACCACCTGGTGCGTGCAACCGTGCAAGGCATCCACACCCTGGATACGGATTCGGCTGCTGCCATGCCCCTCGATCCTGGCGCCCATGCGAATCAGCATTTCCGCCAGATCGGGAATCTCGGGCTCCTGCGCGGCATTCTCCAGAATCGTTTCGCCTTCAGCCAGCGCAGCTGCCATCAGGAAGTTTTCGGTACCGGTTACCGTCACCATGTCGGTGGTGATGCGTGCGCCGTGCAGGCGCGTGCGGCCCTTGGGCAGCTTGGCGATCATGTAGCCGTGCTCGACCACGATCTCGGCTCCCATCGCAGCCAGGCCCTTCAGGTGCTGGTCCACCGGGCGTGAACCGATGGCACAGCCACCGGGCAGCGACACCGTGGCCTCGCCGAAACGGGTCAGCAGCGGGCCCAGTGCCAGGACCGATGCGCGCATGGTCTTGACCAACTCATACGGTGCTTCCGGCGAACTGAGCGTGCTGGCATCTACCCGAACCGTTCCATCGCTTTGGTGATCCACCTGCACACCCATGTTGCGGATGAGCTTGAGCATGGTGGAGACGTCCTGCAGGCGCGGCACGTTGCGCAGCGTCACCGGCTCGGCAGAAAGCAGTGTGGCGCACAGCTCCGGCAAGGCCGCGTTCTTGGCGCCGGAAATCTGCACTTCACCATGCAGGGGGGCACCGCCGCGAATCAGTAGTTTGTCCATGGTTGTTGGTATCGATCTCAGGCAGTTTGCGCCGCCCACTCGGCGGGAGTGTAGGCCTTGATGGACAGCGCGTGCACCTCGTCCGTCTTCATGCGCGAACCCATGGTTGCATACACCCGCTGGTGGCGCGCAATGGGGCGCAGGCCCTCAAAGGTGGAGGAGACGACAGTTGCGTACCAGTGGCGACCATCGCCGTCCACATGGCAGATGTCGCAGGCGATCTGGCCTGCAATCAGGGATTGGATGTCTTCAGCGGTCATTTCGAAATACCAAGGTTAGCTGCGGATTTTGTACCCGGTGCGCAGCAATTGCATGGCCACCAAGCTGACCACCGTCAGCGCAGTACCGACAACGCCCAAGCTCAACCACGGAGAGACGTCGCTGACACCAAAAAAACCGAAGCGGAACCCGTCAATCATGTAGAAAAATGGGTTGAGGTGGCTCACGCTTTGCCAGAACGCGGGCAGAGAATGGATGGAGTAAAACACGCCGCTGAGAAAGGTCATGGGCATGATGACAAAGTTCTGGAACGCCGCCAGTTGGTCAAACTTCTCGGCCCACAAGCCGGCGATCAGTCCCAGGGCTCCCATCAAGGAAGCGCCCAGTACCGCGAACACTATGATCCATAGCGGTGCGGCATACGCCAGCGGAGCAAACCAGGCCGCCACCAGAAGCACGCCCAGCCCCACGACAAGCCCACGCACGATGGACGAGCCTACATAGGCCACGAACCAGCTCCAGTGCGACAGTGGCGTGAGGAGCAAGAAGACCAGGTTGCCCATGATCTTGCTCTGGATCAGGGACGAGGAGCTGTTGGCAAACGCGTTCTGCAACACGCTCATCATCACCAGCCCGGGAATCAGGAATGCCGTGTAACCGATGGCGTCATAGACCTTGACGTGGTCTTCCAGCACATGGCCGAAGATCAGCAGGTACATCATGGCGGTCAGCACCGGTGCGGCGACCGTCTGAAAGCCGACTTTCCAGAAACGCCAGACTTCCTTGTAAAAGAGTGCCTTCCAGCCGGTCATAGGACCGCTCCCCCCGACTTGGCGGGCACATGCCGGTTCATGATGTCTATGAACACATCCTCCAAGTCGGCCTTGCGCATTTCCACGTCTTCCACCGTGAGGCCGGACTCGCGCACGGCCGCCAGGTACTGTTCGATTTCCAGCGCGTTATGGGCCGGCAACTGCACCACCGTGCCCGTCACACGCGCTCTGGCGGCCAGGGCCGCAGGCAACTCGCCGGTGGTCTTGAAGCGCAGCACGTTGCCCGACGCGGCCTTCAGCAGATCGGTCGTGCGGTCCAGCGCCACAATGCGACCGGACTTCAGCATGGCGATACGCCCACACAGGGCCTCGGCCTCTTCCAGGTAATGGGTGGTCAGAAGGACGGTGTGTCCCTGCTTGTTGAGCGAGGCGATGAAGTGCCACAGGGTCTGGCGCAGTTCCACATCCACACCGGCGGTCGGTTCGTCCAGCACAATGACCGGCGGCTTGTGCACCAGGGCTTGGGCCACCAGCATACGGCGCTTCATGCCGCCGGAAAGCTGGCGCATGTTGGCGCCGGCCTTGTCAGCCAACCCCAGGCTCTCCAGCAGTTCGTCGATCCAGGCGTCGTTGTGGGTGATGCCGAAGTAGCCAGATTGGAAGCGCAGCGCCTCGCGCACATTGAAAAACGGGTCAAACACCAGTTCCTGCGGCACGATGCCCAGCTTGCGCCGGGCCTGGGCGTAGTCGGTCTGCACATCATGACCCAGCACCGTGACTCGCCCACTCGTGGCCCGGGTCAGGCCAGCCAGGATGCTGATCATGGTGGTCTTGCCTGCGCCATTGGGCCCCAGCAAGCCGAAGAACTCCCCTTCTTCGATATCGAGCTGCACGTTGTCCAGCGCCAGGAACGTGGACCCATTGGGGCCGCGCGGCGAGGGATAGGACTTGGAGACGGACTGAAAGGAAATGGCAGGCATGGAGAACCGCCATTTTAGGCGGCCATGGCTCAGGAACGGGGCAACAGGCCCTCAATTCCGTACAAAGTGGCCAAATCGCCGAGATGCGGGGGCATTCCCTGCACCTCCAGGGACTTGCTGGCCTTGATGCAGGTGCGGCGCAGCTCCAGCAGCACGGCCAATGCGGAAGAATCGAATCGCTGCAGAGGCTTGGCATCCACGATCACATGCGAGGCCTCCGCTTCCACGCCGGCCAGCAATTGGGCCAGGCAGGCCCTGGCCTGCTTGTGGGTCAACTCAACGGGCAGACTCAACACATCAGGCCTTCTTGCCGTTGGCCTTGTTGCGCTCGGTCAGCGTGGCAATCAGGCCGTCCACACCTTTGGCATTGATTTCCTGCGCAAACTGGCTGCGGTAGGTTTCCACCAGCCACACACCCAGCACATTGAGGTTGTATATCCGCCAGCCGGCGCCCTGCCCGGGCGTCTTTTCCAGACGGTAGTCCAACTGGATGGTGTCGCCACCGCCCTTGATTTCGGAGCGCACCAGCACTTCCTTGTCTTCCGCAGCTGCGCGCAAGGGCTTCATGGAAATGGTCTGGTCCGTCACCTGGGCCAGGGCTCCGGCGTAGGTGCGCACCAACAGCGTCTTGAACTCATCCTGCAGTCGTTTCTGCTGCTCCGGCGTGGCCTGGCGCCATGCCGGCCCCACAGCCGAGGCTGTCATACGCTGGAAGTTCACGTTGGGCATGATGCGCGAGTCGACCAGCGCAATCACCTTGGCCATGTCACCGGCCCGGATCGCCTTGTCGTTACGGATGGTTTCCAGTACGTCGGTCGACAACCGCTTGATCAACGCATCCGGCGCTTCGTCTTCAGCATGCACCGCAGACCCACCCAATGTGAAGGCCAGCAGCGCCGAGGTGGCCAGCAATTGGCGCAAAAAAGTTCGCTTCAAGCTCATGTTCATTTTCCTTCAGAAGGTTGCATGGGATCTGGCTGGTGGTCGACGGCCCGTACGGCTTCCAGGTCGCCAGCCGGATGTCTACTGCTCAGGGGATGGCTCCGGCGGCAAGTCTTCGTCCGGCGGGTTGCCGTCATACACCTGGTTGCGCCGACGCTGCAAGTATGCATCCCGGGTGAAACTGTATTTGTCCAGCGCAGCATCTTCCACCACCTCGCCGGCCTTCAGATAGGTAGCCCGGGTATCAATCAGATTCAGCAGCGTCAGGCCATTGCGCGTGGCATCGTCATCCACGCGCCGCACGGGATTGGCGGGTATGTCCAGCGACATCGCCACCGTATCGCGCAAGGTCGATGATCCCAGGAAGGGAATCACCACAAACGGACCCGGGCCCACACCCCAACGTCCCAAGGTCAGACCGAAATTGGCCGGATGCCGTTCCATGTTCATTTCGCTGGCCACATCGAGCAGGCCCCCCAGGCCCATGGTGGTGTTGATCACCACCCGCCCCAGGCTGTCTGCCGTATCCAGGCCACGCAGTTGCAAGGCGTTGTTGACGGCGGACCAGACGTCTTCTAGGTTGTTGAAGAAATTGCCCACACCGGTACGCAACCAGTGTGGCAAGACATCACGGTAGGCAGTGGCCACAGGTTTGACCACGGCCCGGTCCACCGCGTCATTGAACCCGAACACGCCACGATTCCAGGACTCCATCGGGTCCCTTGGGTCAGGATTGGCGACGGTGGCACAGGCCTGTAAGACAACCATGCCCGCCACCATAATCCAGCGCAGCAACCGGCCCGGCCGATCAGGCTGATGCCGCTGCGCGCGCCATGCTGTTTCCATTTGCTCCACGTTCATTTCTTCTCCGGCCCCGTGTTGCCACCATCAGCCGCCTTGCTGTAGAGGAACTGGCTGATCAGGTTTTCCAGAACAACGGCGGACTGCGTCGCGCCGATGACGTCGCCCGCCACCAAATTGGTGTCTGCGGAACCCGCTTCAATGCCGATGTACTGCTCTCCCAACAACCCGCTGGTCAATATCTTGAGCGAACTGTCCTTGGGAAAAGCATAGCGGCTTTCCAGGGCCAGCGTCACGCGCGCCTGAAAGGACTTGTCATCAAATGTCAACGACTCGACCCGACCCACCACCACACCGCCACTGCGCACCGCCGCCTTCGGCTTGAGTCCGCCCACATTGTCAAACTTCGCAGAAACCCGATAGGTCGACTGAAAATTCAGGGACAACAGGTTGGCCGATTGCAGGGCCAGAAACAGGATGGCCACCGCGCCAATGATCACGAACATCCCCACCCACACATCATTCTTGGAGCGCTGCATGCAACAACACCTTTCTTCTAAATCGTAAACATCATGGCGGTCAGGATGAAATCCAGACCCAATACGGCCAGGGACGCCACCACCACCGTGCGGGTGGTGGCGCTGGCCACGCCTTCCGGAGTGGCCTGGGCCTCGAAGCCCTGGAACACGGCGATAAAGGTCACCGTCAATCCAAAAACCAGACTCTTGAGGACACCGTTGCCGACATCCTGCCAGACGTCAACGCCGCCCTGGATCTGGCTCCAGAATGAGCCGGCATCCACACCAATCATCAATACACCGACCACCCAGCCGCCGATGACGCCCATGGCACTGAACACCGCTGCCAGCAGCGGCATGGCCACCACGCCAGCCCAAAACCGTGGCGCCAGCACACGCTGGATAGGGTCCACCGCCATCATTTCCATCACGCTGATCTGCTCGCCGGCCTTCATCAGACCGATCTCGGCGGTCAGCGAGGTGCCGGCGCGTCCCGCAAACAGCAATGCAGTCACCACCGGCCCCAGTTCGCGCACCAGGCTCAAGGTAACCAACAGGCCCAAAGCCTCGGACGACCCATAGCGCTGCAGCGTGTAGTAGCCCTGCAGACCAAACACGAAACCAACAAACAGACCCGAGACGGCGATGATGGCCAGCGAGTAGTTGCCCAAGAAATGGATCTGGTCACGCACCAGGCCAAAGCGGCGAAAGGTGGGCAGCATGGCCATCAACAGGCGCAGAAACAACCGCGCGCCATAGCCCAGGTCCGCTAGTTTGCTGCGGGTAGCAAAGCCAACATCGGCGGGTTTGTACCAAGTCATTGAGACACTCCGAATTTCTGCGAACCCGCTGGGCCAGCGGCACCAAAATCGTCTTCCACGGTGGCCGCCGGGTAGTGAAAACGCACCGGCCCGTCCTGCTGGGCATTCACATACTGGTACACCAACGGGTCGGTGCTGTGCAGCACCTCCTGAGGCGTGCCCTGGGCCGCAACCTTGCCGTTGGCCAGGATGATGACGTGGTCAGCGATGACAAAGGTCTGCTCCAGTTCGTGCGAGACGAACAGGCTGGTCAGGCCCATGGTGTCGTTGAGCGTGCGAATCAGCTGCGCCGACGTACCCACCGAGATCGGGTCGATGCCGGTAAACGGCTCGTCGTACATCACCAGCTCGGGGTCCAGCGCAATGGCACGCGCCAGCGCCACCCGCCGCGCCATGCCACCCGCCAGCGCACTGGGCATCAGGTCGCGTGCTGCACGCAGGCCGACGGCGTTGAGTTTCATCAGCACGATGTCCCGGATCATGCCCTCGCTCAGGTCGGTGTGCTCGCGCAACGGAAAGGCCACGTTGTCAAACACGCTCATGTCCGCAAACAAGGCCCCAAACTGGTACAGCATGCCCATGCGTCGCCGTGCGGCATAGATCTGGGTCTGCCCCATTCCAGTGACGTCCTCACCATCAAACAGCATTTGCCCGGATTGCGCCCGATTCTGGCCACCAATCAGCCGCAGGATGGTGGTCTTTCCGCCCCCTGAAGCGCCCATCAACGCCGTCACTTTGCCACGTGGCACGTTCAGGGACACGTCGTCCAGAATGACGCGCTCGCCGTACCCAAAGGTCAGGTGGCGCATTTCTACAAGCGATGTGGAAGGGTTTGGGGCCATAAAAAACAAAAGCCGGGCAATTTCCGGCTTCTGGATGATAAAGGATTAAGGTAAACCCTGTGCCCATGACCTCAAGGCACCGACGGACACCCGTGGGCGCCCGTCACATCCGGGCTTAGCGTGGCAAATCGCTGCTTCCCATCAGGAACTCGTCCACGGAGCGAGCGGCCTGGCGGCCTTCGCGGATGGCCCACACCACCAGACTCTGGCCCCGACGGATGTCGCCAGCGGCAAACACCTTGGGCACGTTGGTGGCATAGCCACCGATGAAATCGGTGGATGCCTTGGCATTGCCGCGCGCATCTCTTTCGACGCCAAAGCCGTCCAGGATGGTGGCGACCGGGTTCACAAAACCCATGGCCAGCAACACCAGATCGGCCTTGAGCACCTGTTCGGAGCCGGCGACCTCGACCATCTTGCCATCCTTCCACTCCACGCGCACCGTCTTCAGGCCCGTGACCTTGCCCTTCTCGCCGATGAACTCCTTGGTGGAAATGGCAAATTCGCGCGAGCAGCCTTCCTCATGGCTGGAGCTTGTACGCAGCTTGATGGGCCAATAGGGCCACGTCATGGGCCGGTTCTCCTCCGCCGGAGGCTGGGGCATGACCTCAAACTGCGTCACGCTGGCGGCGCCGTGGCGGTTGCTGGTACCTACGCAATCGGAGCCCGTGTCGCCACCACCGATCACGATGACGTGCTTGCCATCGGCGCGCAATTGGCCCTTGAGCTTGTCGCCGGCATTGACCTTGTTCTGCTGGGGCAGGAACTCCATCGCGAAATGGACCCCATCCAGATCACGGCCTGGCACCGGCAGGTCGCGCGACTGTTCGGAGCCGCCAGTCAGCAAGACGGCGTCAAAGTCCTTCTGCAGCTGGGCGGGCGAAATGCTTTCCTTCGCCCAGTTGGTGACCTTGGAGCCCTTGGGCATTTCACCGACCAGCACGCCGGTGCGGATGGTCACACCTTCCTTGGCCAGTTGGTCGGCCCGGCGGTCAATGTGGGACTTTTCCATCTTGAAGTCGGGAATGCCATAGCGCAACAGGCCGCCGATGCGGTCGTTCTTTTCGAACAGGGTCACCGAGTGGCCGGCACGCGCGAGCTGCTGGGCGGCGGCCATGCCGGCGGGGCCGGAGCCCACCACGGCAACCGACTTGCCGGTCTTGACTTGGGGTGGTTGGGCCAGAACCCAGCCTTCGGCCCAGGCGCGGTCGATGATGGCGTGCTCGATGGACTTGATGCCCACGGCCTCGCCATTCACATTCAACGTGCAGGCGGCCTCGCAGGGTGCGGGACAGATACGGCCGGTGAACTCGGGGAAGTTGTTGGTGCTGCTCAGCGTGTCGAAGGCAGCCTTCCAGTCGCCGCGGTAGACCAGATCGTTGAAATCCGGAATGATGTTGTTGACCGGGCAGCCGTTGTTGCAAAACGGTGTGCCGCAATCCATGCAGCGAGCCGCCTGCTTGTTGGCTTGCGCGTCATCCAGTCCGACCACGAACTCTTTGTAGTGTTTCAGGCGCTCGGCAACGGGCTTGTAGCCCTCTTCGATGCGCTCGTATTCCATGAAGCCTGTGACTTTTCCCATGATTCTTCCTTCTTACTTGGCTGGAACTGCTACTTTTTTAGTAGCTGCCTGCGCAGTCTTGGCGAGGGCTGCAGCCGATTTCTTTGCATGAATCTCACCCAGGGCACGCTTGTACTCGTTGGGGAAGACCTTGACGAATCTGGTGCGGGACACCTCCCAGTCATCCAGCAAGTCCCGGGCGCGCTTGCTGCCAGTCCAGCGGTTGTGGTCTTCCAGCAGCTTGCGCAATTGGGACTCATCGGTCTGGCCGCGGTGCCAGATGGACTTGTCCTGGCTGGCTTCCTGCTCCGCAGATGTCAACACCTTGTCCAGCGAGACCATGGCGGTGTTGCAGCGCTTGGCGAACTTGCCATCCTCGTCGTATACATAGGCAACGCCACCGCTCATCCCGGCTGCGAAGTTGCGACCGGTCTTGCCCAGAACGGCGACGGTGCCGCCCGTCATGTACTCACAACCATGGTCACCGGTTCCCTCAACCACTGCGGTCGCGCCCGACAGGCGCACGGCAAAACGCTCGCCGCCGACGCCGCTGAAGAAGGCTTCACCGCTGGTGGCGCCGTACATCACGGTATTGCCAACGATGGTGTTGTTGATGGCTGCTCCGCGGAAGTCAATGCTGGGGCGCACGACGACTCGCCCGCCGGAGAGTCCCTTGCCCGTGTAGTCATTGGCGTCGCCAATCAGGTACAGCGTGATGCCCTTGGCCAGGAAGGCGCCAAAGGACTGACCACCTGTGCCTTCGAGCTGGATGCGGATGGTGTCATCCGGCAGGCCTTCGGGGTGGACCTTGGTCACCGCGCCAGAGAGCATGGCACCCACCGAGCGATTGACGTTGCGCGCAACTTCCATGAACTGCACACGCTCGCCCTTGTCGATGGCGGTGCGGCTCTTGGCGATCAGCACGTTGTCCAGCGCCTTTTCCAGACCGTGCTCCTGCTCCAGCGTCTGAAAGCGCGGCACGTCAACCGGCACCTGGGGTTGGGCAAACAGACGGCCAAAGTCCAGGCCTTGCGCCTTCCAGTGCTCAATGCCCTTGCGCATGTCGAGCAGGTCTGAGCGGCCAATCAGGTCGTCGAACTTGCGGATGCCCAACTGGGCCATGATCTGGCGCACTTCTTCGGCAATGAAGAAGAAGTAGTTGACCACGTGCTCAGGTCTACCGGAGAACTTCTTGCGCAGTTCGGGGTCCTGCGTGGCCACCCCCACCGGGCAGGTGTTGAGGTGGCACTTGCGCATCATGATGCAGCCCTCCACCACCAGCGGTGCGGTGGCAAAGCCGAACTCGTCGGCACCCAGCAGGGCGCCGATGGCGACGTCGCGGCCGGTCTTCATCTGGCCGTCGGCCTGCACGCGGATGCGGCTGCGCAGACGATTCAGCACCAGGGTCTGCTGGGTTTCGGCCAGGCCAATTTCCCAGGGGCTACCGCAATGCTTGATCGACGACCAAGGGGAGGCACCGGTACCGCCATCGTGACCGGCAATCACCACGTGATCGGCCTTGCACTTGGCGACACCGGCAGCAATGGTGCCCACACCAATTTCTGACACCAGCTTGACGCTGATGCCGGAGTGCGGTGCGACGTTCTTCAGATCGTGGATCAGCTGCGCCAGATCCTCGATGGAGTAGATGTCGTGGTGGGGCGGGGGCGAAATCAGGCCCACGCCGGGCACGCTGTGGCGCAGCTTGCCGATGTAGTCGGACACCTTGCCACCGGGCAGTTGGCCGCCTTCACCGGGCTTGGCACCCTGCGCCATCTTGATCTGGATCTGGTCGGCACTGTGCAGGTATTCCGCAGTCACACCGAAGCGACCGGACGCCACCTGCTTGATACGGCTACGCAGGGAATCGCCGGCCAGCAAGGGCAGGTCGACTTCGACATTTTCGGCACCAATCACGCTCTTGAGGCTGTCACCGAGCTTGATCGGGATGCCTTTGAGCTCGTTGCGGTAGCGGGCCGCGTCTTCGCCGCCCTCACCGGTATTGCTCTTGCCGCCGATGCGGTTCATGGCCACGGCCAGCGTGGCGTGGGCTTCGGTCGAGATGGAACCCAGCGACATGGCGCCAGTAGCGAAGCGCTTGACGATTTCCTTGGCGGGTTCAACCTCGTCCACGGGGATGGCCTTGGCCGGGTCGATCTTGAATTCGAACAGGCCGCGCAGCGTCAGGTGGCGCTTGCTCTGGTCGTTGATGAGCTGGGCGTATTCCTTGTAGGTGTTCCAGTTGTTGGAACGGGTGCTGTGCTGCAGCTTGGCAATGGCGTCCGGTGTCCACATGTGCTCTTCGCCACGGGTGCGCCAGGCATACTCGCCGCCGGCGTCCAGCGCATTGGCCAGCACCGGGTCGTTGCCGAATGCCGCCTTGTGCATGCGGATGGACTCTTCGGCGATCTCGAAGACACCAATGCCTTCCACCCGGCTTGGGGTTCCGGTGAAATACTTGGCCACGGTCTCGCTGGACAGGCCAATGGCCTCAAACAGTTGCGCGCCGCAGTAGCTCATGTAGGTGGACACGCCCATCTTGGACATGATCTTGGACAGGCCCTTGCCGACCGCCTTGACGTAGTTGTAGATGGCCTTGTCGGCAGACAGGTCACCCGGCAGATCCTTGTGGATGCTGACCAGGGTTTCCATGGCCAGGTAGGGGTGAACCGCTTCGGCACCGTAGCCTGCCAGCACTCCGAAGTGGTGCACTTCGCGGGCAGTGCCGGTCTCCACCACCAGGCCGGTGGTGGTGCGCAGGCCTTCACGCACCAGGTGCTGGTGGATGGCAGACAGGGCCAGCAGCGCGGGAATGGCCACTTGGGTGGCGCTGACGCCGCGGTCACTGATGATGAGAATGTTCTTGCCGCCCTTGATGGCATCCACCGCTTCGGCGCACAGGGATGCCAGCTTGGCCTCCACGCCCTCATGGCCCCAGGCCAGCGGGTAGGTGATGTCCAGCGTGTAGCTGCGGAACTTGCCCTGCGTGTGCTTCTCGATGTCGCGCAACTTGGCCATGTCGGCAAAGTCCAGAACCGGCTGGCTCACCTCCATCCGCATGGGCGGGTTGACCTGGTTGATGTCCAGCAGGTTGGGCTTGGGGCCGATGAAGGACACCAGCGACATGACGATGGCCTCACGGATCGGGTCGATCGGCGGGTTGGTCACCTGGGCGAACAGCTGCTTGAAGTAGTTGTACAGCGGCTTGTTCTTGTCGGAGAGCACGGCCAGCGGGCTGTCGTTGCCCATGGAGCCGATGGCTTCCTCGCCGGCTGCGGCCATCGGTGCGATCAGGAACTTCAGGTCTTCCTGGGTGAAGCCAAAGGCCTGCTGGCGGTCCAGCAGCGTGACCTGGCTCTCGGTGGCGCTGGCAGGCTCGCCGCTGCCCTGCACGTCGTCCAGGCGGATACGCAGGTTCTCGATCCACTGCTTGTAGGGCTTGCTGTTGGCCAGGCTGGCCTTCAGCTCCTCGTCGTCGATCATGCGGCCCTGTTCCAGGTCGATCAGGAACATCTTGCCGGGCTGCAGACGCCACTTGCGCACGATTTTGTTCTCGGGCACGGGCAGCACGCCGGACTCGGAACCCATGATGACCAGGTCATCATCGGTGATGCAATAGCGCGATGGGCGCAGGCCATTGCGGTCCAGCGTGGCGCCGATCTGGCGACCATCGGTGAACACGATGGACGCCGGGCCGTCCCACGGTTCCAGCATCGCGGCGTGGTATTCGTAGAAGGCCTTGCGGCGCTCGTCCATGGTGGTGTGCTGTTCCCAGGGCTCGGGGATCATCATCATCACCGCCTGGCTGATGGGGTAGCCCGACATGGTCAGGAGCTCCAGGCAGTTGTCAAACGTGGCCGTATCAGACTGGCCTGCGAAGCTGATGGGGTAGAGCTTTTGCAGGTCGGCGCCCAGCACCGGAGAGGACATCACGCCCTCGCGCGCCTTCATCCAGTTGTAGTTGCCCTTGACGGTGTTGATTTCGCCGTTGTGCGCGACGTAGCGGTAGGGGTGCGCCAGCGGCCATTCTGGGAAGGTATTGGTGGAGAAGCGCTGGTGCACCAGACCCAGGGCGGAAACGCAGCGCACGTCTTCCAGATCCCGGAAATAGACACCCACCTGGTCGGCCAGCAACAGGCCCTTGTAGACCACGGTGCGGCTGCTCATGCTGGGCACGTAGTACTCTTTGCTGTGCTTGAGTTGCAGGTTCTGGATGGCGGCACTGGCTGTCTTGCGGATCACGTACAGCTTGCGCTCCAGCGCGTCCTGCACGATGACATCCTGGCCACGGCCAATGAAGACCTGGCGCTGGATGGGTTCCTTTTCGCGTACGGTGGGCGACATGGGCATGTCGCGATTGACCGGCACATCGCGCCAGCCCAGCAGCACCTGGCCCTCGGCCTTGATGGCACGTTCCATCTCCTGTTCGCAGGCCAGACGCGATGCATGCTCCTTGGGCAGGAAAATCATGCCGACACCGTATTCCCCCAGCGGGGGCAGGGTCACGCCCTGTGCGGCCATTTCCTCGCGGTACAGGGCGTCGGGAATCTGGATCAGGATACCGGCGCCATCGCCCATCAGCTTGTCGGCACCGACCGCACCCCGGTGGTCCAGGTTTTCCAAGATCTTCAGCGCGTTCTTGACGATGTCGTGCGACTTGGTGCCCTTGATATGGGCCACAAAGCCCACGCCGCAGGCGTCATGCTCGTTGGCGGTGGAATACAAACCGTTGTTCTGAAGATGTTGGATCTCGGCTGCCGTGGTCATGGCGCTCTCCTGAAAATTGCAGTGGATTCGAAGAATACTGCAACGCAACAAAGATGCCAAGCAAAATAATTGGGGTCAGATTCCAATTATTTCCAAACCAATGGAATCTAAACTAAATTAGGGACATATCAAATATGATAGCAATAAATGAAGTACTGGCGAGGGCCATGCCCTTATTTTGTGGATAACGACTTGGCTGACAGCGGGCGTCCGGCCGTACTTCGGGACACACGGCGCTCTGTCTTTTTTTGCAAGTTCTTGACGAAATCCGGCTCCCCTAGCGCCCAGCCCCGCAATGCCGAATCGGTCAACGCCTGCTGCTGCCCCGCCGTGATACCTGCCTGCACCAATTCGGCATAAGCCGCTTCGCGGGCAAATGGCGTATTCCCCAACGCCCACACCAGTGGGTGCGGCGTGACCAGTTTGTCGATGCGCAGTCCGATGTAGTGTGCGTGGCTGGACCAGGGATAGTCGCGCGCCTGCGCCACCATGCCGGCGCGCACCGGGTTGAGGTCAATGTAGGCCATGCAGGTAAGCAGATAGCGTTCGGTCTGGATCAAAGTCGACTTGTAGCGCCCTTCCCACAGCGTGCCCGTGCGCTGCTGGGTGTCATTGAAATAGCGCACATAGCTGCGACCCACAGCCTGCATCATCTGCGGCAGGCCGGTGGATGCCTCAGGCGTGGCCAGCAGATGGAAGTGGTTGTCCATCAACACATAGGCGTGGATGGCGACACCGAACTTGCGGGCGTTTTCCTCCAGCAGGTCCAGCATCATCTGGTAGTCGCCAGGCGCTACGAAGATGGCCTGGCGGTTATTGCCCCGCTGGATGACATGGTGGGGGTAGCCAGGGAGCGTTAAACGGGGCAGGCGGGCCATGATTGGGATCGGTGGGAATTGGAATCCGACCCCGATTATTGCAAGCGCTGCGTTTGCAATGCCGGCAGACGCCGACGCAGTTGCACCAGGCGTTGCCAGGCGACGTCAACCTGCGCGGGAGTGAGTTCGCCCTGGGCAATGGCCTCTCGCACCAGCGTGGCCACCTGCTCGCCCATGTTGTAACGCGGCACAAAGCCGGGAACGTTCTTGGCGGCACCAGGGTTGTTGGAGAACACCAGCAGGTCGTTGCCGGCCAGGATGGCGCGCACCACGGCTTCGCGCGGGCTGTGGTACTGCTGGATGGCGCCCATGTGTAGGTCGTCGGTAACAACAACGCCGTCAAAACCGTCCCGCATGCGCAACTGAGGCCCTATGAATTTCTGCGACAAGGTCACCGGCCAATCAGGATCGACATTGCGGTTGACCAGATGGGCCGTCATGATGGCGTCGGCTGAACCGGCGCGAATCAGTTGCTTGAACGGCCACTGCTCCACGGGCTGCGCCGTGCGCGTCACGTCCACCAGGCCCAGGTGGCTGTCGCTGGTGGCCAGGCCGTGCCCAGGGTAGTGTTTGAGTGCGGTCAGCACGCCGGCTTCCCGATGGGCTTCGATGAACTGCGTGGCATAGCTGACCACGCGCGCCGGGTCGTCCGAGAAGCTGCGCTTGAGCTGCCCGATGACTGGCGACACGGCCTTGTGCTCCGGGTCCAGCGGGTCACCGCGCAGGTCTACCACCGGACCAAAATTGAAATTGAATCCGGCGTCCGCCACCATCCGGGCCATCGTGCGGTAGGTGTCACGGGCCTGGTCCGGGGTTTGGGTGGCAGCCACCTCCTCATGCGACGGGGTGTCGGCAAAGCCGTTGGAAGCGCGCAGGCGCTGCACCAGCCCGCCCTCCTGGTCCAACGCGATGAGCAGCGGCAGCTCCAGCGGGTTGGCCTGTTGCAGCGCGCTATTGAGCGCACGCACCTGCTCGGGACCGGTGATGTTGTAGCGGTACAGGATCACGCCACCCAGTTGTCCGGCGCGCACTTGCGCCAGCGCCTGCTGCACACCAGGGGCATCCACCGTCGTGCCGTCCACGCCCATCATGACCATTTGGCCAATTTTTTGCGACAGCGTGAGCTGCTGCGATGGTGGCGTTCCTTCGCCACCGCCGCATGAAACCAGCAACGCCACCGCGGTGACAACGCCGAGCCTCAGCCCGTCATGGAGCATTCGCCTCATGCCGATTCAACAGCGTGTTGCAGCGGCTCCAGCCCGAAGCGTGCGCCCAGGGCCTGTTCGACTCCAAATTCCTGCAGCAAGGCACGCAGGCGCTCGGCCGCACTGCGCTTCTTTTGCCCGGTATAGCGCGCGATGATGAGTTCGTTTTTCATGCTGTGCTCCCAACCCACCAGCTCGGTTACCGTGACCTGGTAGCCACTGGCCTCCAGGTACAGGCAGCGCAGCACATTGGTGATCTGGCTGCCGACCTCGCGCGTGTGCAAGGGGTGGCGCCAGAGTTCGGCCAAGGGCGTGCGGTGCAGCGACAGCGCCTTGTTGGCGTTCAGGCAGCGGGCCATCTCGGCCTGACAGCAGGGCACCAGCACCAGGTAGCGCGCCTTCTTCTTCAGGCCGAAGGCAATGGCGTCGTCGGTCGCAGTGTCACAGGCATGCAGCGCGGTGACCATGTCGATCTGCTGCGGCAGCGCGTCGGATTCGGTGGACTCGGCTACGCTGAGGTTCAGGAACGACATGCGCTCGAACCCCAGGCGCGCCGCCAGTTCACGGGACTTTTGCACCAGCTCCTGGCGGGTCTCGATCCCGTAAATATGACCACTCCTGAGGTTCTTGAAAAACAGGTCGTAAATGATGAAGCCCAGGTAGGACTTGCCAGCGCCGTGGTCGGCCAGCGTGGCGCCCTCACCGCCCTGCGGCAACTCCAGCAGCAGCTTTTCGATGAACTGGTACAGGTGGTAGACCTGCTTGAGCTTGCGCCGGGAATCCTGGTTGAGCTTGCCCTCGCGGGTGAGGATGTGCAGCTCCTTGAGCAATTCCACGCTCTGACCGGGGCGCACTTCGTCGGCCAGCGGATGGGCGGCGGCGGGTTTGCCGGGTGCGGGCGCCTTCGCCTGGGTTGCGTGCTTCTTGGGTGGTTTCATGGGGAGAGTTTGCCACGCGCGCCGCTGGCGCCTACGTCCAGCGCCGCCCAGCCATCGGGACCGAGGCGTTCCATGGTGCGCATATTGGTCTCGAAAATGGCTTCGGCATGTGGAAATGCTTGCACCGCGCGATCAATGCTGTCCTCGCGCAGCAGGTGCAGCGTGGGATAGGGGGAGCGGTTCGTGCAGTTGGTGATGGCATCCAGCGGCGCGTCGGCAAACTGGTACTGTGGGTGCAGGCTGGCGATCTGGAAGATGCCGTCATAGCCCAGTTTGCCCAGCAGGCGGTTCGCCTGGGCCAGGAAATCGTTGAACTCCAGAAAGTCTGCCAGTCCGTCGGGCGCTATGAAAAGTGTAGTATCCCGCGTAGCAGCGTCGAGGGCTGCGAGGTCATTCAGCTCTTGTTTGAGGTCAGCCAGCAGATCCTTGAAACCGACATTGCGGGTCACCGCATAGTGCACCTGGCCCTTGACATCCACTGACTTGGCGAATGGGCACAGGTTCAGCCCGATGACGGCGCGCCGCAGCCAGCGGCGGGTGTCTTCGATGACGACGGCATCGGCAGGTTCGTCAGTATTGCTCATAGGAAGCGGCTGGGTTGGGCGACGACAAGTTTGGCCAACTCGTCCATCAGACTGTGCTCAATCCGCGTGGCCGGCCACGTCGTGGTGACAACACCAAACCCATCGGCATTTGCCAGGCGGAATTGCAGATGGCCGTTGTCATGGTCGGCTGTTACCATGATGTTGCCACGCGCCTTGGTTTTGTATTCGAAGCAAATCGCTTGCAGTGTGTTCTTCTCGGGGTGGCGAACGTCTTTGCGCTCATGCTCGACATGGCCAAACGCCAACCGTTTCTGGACCCGCTCCAGGTCTGGCGGGAAATTCACACTCACCGCGCCGGCCACTGGAGCTCCAGACTGCGGCAGAATATCCCACCCCATGGCGATGTAGTCATACACCTCCTTGTCGCGCAAAATCTTCTTGCGAAAATCCACTCGAAAGTCCACCAACTTCATGGGGGGGCCAAGGTGTCTTGCCATCCAGCGAGAAGCGTGGCGCCTGGGGAGTAATCACACTCAGATGCCGCGCCAGATCCTGCAAGTACTTCCAGACCACCTGGCAGGCCATTTCCGTCTGCGCGGTATTGGCTTCCAAATTTTCAAGCTGGACTGCCTGTTTGCTTTGCAGCGCGGTCGCCTGCGACTTCAACTCATTGAGAAAACTCACAGCCCCTCCGCTGCCCTTTAAGGGCTCCAATTCTACTGACCCACTTACGTGGCGCCCTGGAGTTTTTACGCCAACAATTGCAGACCCGTCAGGCGTTCATGTTCACGCGCCGCAAAACGATCCGTCATGCCTGCGATGTAGTCGGCTACTGCGCGGGCAATGGTCGCCGCCTCGGCCTCGCCGGGCAACGGAGCATTGCCGGCGGGGAGCTTGCCGGGCTCGGACATATAGGCGGCGAACAGTTCACTGAGAATTTGCGTTGCCTTGACCCGTGTCTGCTGGACCTGGGGATGGCGGTAGAGATTGGCGAACAGGAAGCGCTTGAGTTCGCGGGACTGCTGGCGCATGCCGTCACTGAAGGCCAGCAAGGGCGGCAAGCGGCGCACATCATCCACACAGGTGGGCGCAGCCGCCTTCAGGGCATCACTGCTGTGCGCAATGAGGTCATAGACCTGGGCGCTGAGCATGCGCCGAATCGTCTCATACAGCAGGCGGCGCTGATTATTGGCAGCGGCCAGTTGCGGATGCTCACGCAAAGCTGCTTCGTGGTGTTCGGCAAACAAGGCGACCTGGCCCAATTGCTCCATGCTGATCAGACCGGAACGCACACCGTCATCAATGTCGTGAGAGTTGTAGGCAATTTCGTCGGTCAGGTTGCAAAGTTGCGCCTCCAGGCTGGGGCGCATGCCGTCAATGAAGCGCCGACCGACACCGCCGGGCTCATAGGCCTCCAGCGCCTGGGCATTGACCAGGCTGCAGTGCTTGAGAATGCCCTCGCGCGTCTCAAAGCACAGGTTGATGCCGTCAAACTGCGGGTAGCGTGCCTCCAGATGGTCCACCACGCGCAGGCTTTGCAGATTGTGCTCAAAGCCCCCAAAGGATCGCATGCAGTCATTGAGCACGTCCTGCCCCGCATGCCCAAAGGGCGTGTGCCCGAGGTCGTGGGCCAGCGCAATCGCTTCCACCAAGTCTTCGTCCAGCCTGAGCGACCGCGCAACCGAACGACCGAGCTGCGCCACCTCCAGCGAATGGGTCAACCGCGTGCGAAACAGGTCCCCTTCGTGGTTGAGAAAGACCTGCGTCTTGTAAACCAGGCGGCGAAATGCCGTGGAATGCACGATGCGGTCGCGGTCCCGCTGGTATGCGGTACGCGTCGGCGCTTCGGGCTCGTCAAAACGTCTGCCGCGCGAATGCGCAGGGTTGCATGCATAGGGTGCCAAACTCGTCATATCAAATGAGGTCATAGCCCTCGTCGGAACTGCGTGAGCAGCTATTCATTTCATAGCAATCAGACGCAACAGGCATCAATTACCTTGCGCACGGCCGCATCGGGCGCGCCGCGCAGACTGGCGCTCGCGGGGCCATCAATCACTACGAAGCGGATCTCACCGGCATCGGCTTTCTTGTCCACCCGCATCAAGTCCAGGTAACGCCCGGCATTGTCATCCGCACGCAGCCGTGGGCCCACCACCGGCAGGCCGGCGCGCTGGATCAACATACGCAAACGCTGAACAAAGGCAGTGTCCACCAGTCCCAATTCAAGCGAAAGTTGAGCGGCCATGACCATACCGCAGCCCACTGCTTCACCGTGCAGCCATCGGCCATAACCCAAACCCGCCTCGATGGCGTGACCAAAGGTGTGGCCAAAGTTCAGGATCGCGCGCAGGCCCGACTCGCGTTCGTCCTGGCCTACTACCCAGGCTTTGATCTCGCAGCTGCGCTGGACCGCATGGGCCAATGCGTCGGTGTCACGTGCCAGCAGGCGATCCATGTTCGCCTCGATCCAGTCCAGAAACGCCAGATCTGCAATCGGCCCGTACTTGATGACCTCGGCCAGACCTGCACTCAACTCACGATCCGGCAAGGTTTTGAGCGTATCAAGGTCGCAGACCACCCGCAACGGCTGGTAGAACGCGCCAATCATGTTCTTGCCCAGCGGATGGTTAATGCCTGTCTTGCCACCCACGGATGAATCCACCTGCGACAGCAAGGTGGTAGGAACCTGCACGAAGGGCACGCCCCGCATGTAACTGGCTGCGGCGTATCCCGTCATGTCACCGACGACGCCCCCGCCGAGTGCAAACAACACGGTCTTTCTGTCACACCCGTGGCCCAACAACGTGTCAAAGATCAGGTTCAGTGTCTCCCAGTTCTTGTGTTCCTCGCCGTCAGGCAAGGTCACCAGATGGACGGTCTTGAAATGGCCTTGAAGCGTGGCGTGAAGACGCTGGGCATACAGTGGAGCGACAGTGGTGTTGGAAACAATCAGGGCTGACGTGGCCGCCGGAAGTTCCGCAAAGGTAGCGGAATGGTCCAGTAAATCCGGGGCAATCAAAATGGGGTAGCTGCGGTCGCCTAGGTCGATGTGGACGCGCCGGGTGGAAGTCGGTTCTTGCATAGGCCACTAGTTTAGAGGATTGGCCTTGCGAGAATGGAACCAAGGTCAGGACAGAACGCCGGCAAGCTCCAACTGCATCACGATCATATTCACCAACGTGGCCACGGACGGTCGCCCGGTTTCAATTACAAAATGCGCGGTTTCGCGGTACAGGGGATCTCGTGCGCCGTAAAGATCACGCAAACGTGTCAATGGGTCGGCAACCTGAAGCAGAGGACGATTCTGGTCATGCCGCAAGCGCCGGTAGATTTCTTCAGGAGTTGAATTCAGGTACACCACCTGCCCACGCTCTCGCAAGCGCTCCCGCGTGGCCAGACGAGTAATAGCCCCGCCCCCAGTGGAAATGACTGCGTTGGGGAGTCGGGTCAGCTCGTCGAGAACCACTTCTTCGAGATCACGAAAACTGGCCTCTCCATCGCGTTCGAATGCTTCCCGGATAGAGCAGCCCAGGCGCTCTTCAATGGCGTGATCCGAGTCATAGAAAGGCAGTTGAAGCCGTCGGGCGAGCTGCCGCCCAACGGTTGATTTGCCAGAGCCGGGGAGGCCAATCAGTACAATCACGCCGTCGCTATACGTTCGGCCAAAAGACCTTCCTAACAACCGGCGGCGCCGTTGAGGTCCTTCACCGTAATAACCGTGCTACCTTGGAAGCCTTTTTCGTCAACCAAGGTAACCGTTACAGACGTATCTGCAGCAACACAATAGTTACCGTTTGTTCCGGCGGTAACCTTTATGGCCTTTGTCGTACTGTCGTAAGTCGCGGCAAGCACCTTTGGATTGGTAGTGAAGACGATCGGCGTACCAGTGACACCATATGGCAATAAGGTAATAGAAGAAGCCGAGTATGTTTCCGGAATGGTCAGTGTTGAAGGTGAGATGCGCAAGTCTGGGGCACCATCAATGATAGTCAGAGCAATATCTGCACGCTGATTGTTAGCATCAAAAACACTCACGCTGACGGGATCTGCCAAACGCTCCAAAGTCACCTGCAACTGATTACCATTGACGATCACCGGTGTCAAGATTCCAGCAATACCCGACTGCGCCCTGTACGGCGGAGTTCCACCAGTGATCGTTGCGACGATGACATCTCCTCGATAGGCCTTCGCAGTTGACACAGACAGTGTCAACTTCGCGGCTGCCACTGTAACGGCAGTTGTCAGCGTCGCTCGCGGATTATTGGAGTCTTGAATGGTGATAGTTGCATTGGCTGTTGCCGCCGGATCCTGCTCTCCCACCGGATTGCCCGTTATGATAAGGCTGTTCCCGTTGACTGCCACACTTGCAATCCGAGGAAAACTGCTAACTGCGGTGTATGGAGGAACCCCCCCACCCAATGCATAGGTCTGGGCGGCAGAAGCAACTGGGGAAATCGTCAGAGCACTAGGTGCCGTTGTATAGAAAGGTGTGTTGGAACCTGCCGTAACAACGATATCGAACTTGCTTCCCTTGGCATCAACCGTTGTAATTGTCGCCTTACCGGCACGCACGGTCCCGACGTAAAGAACATCATCTCCCCCGATCCAGCCCAATGCCACGGCCGGGTCATTGCTGAATTGAGTATAGGGTTTTACACCGCCTTGTATGGAGTAAGTCTGCAAGAGTCCTATCTGAAGAGTCACCGCCGATGGCGCGACCACCGAAAAGGGCAAATTGTTAACCAATCCCGAGGAGCCGCCACCGCCACCGCAAGCAGCAAGCAGCATCGCTGTCAACAAGGTTATAAAGTAAGGAATGATGCGCATGGTGAACTCGTGTGTTATGAGGTTGGGAAGATTATCGCGTAGCCCCACGATCAGAAATCATCTTTGGTGTAATAAACACCAACAATTCCTGCTTGCTGGTAGAGCGCGCTTTGGTCTTGAAAAGATTGCCAATACCCGGTAGGTCGCCCAAAACAGGTACTCGCGTCTCGTCTTCCTTGGAGGTTTCAGCGTAAATTCCGCCGATAACGACGGTACCCCCATTTTCGACCAGCACTTCGGTCTTGATGTGTTTGGTATCGATGGCAAAACCGGCGGTCGTGAGACGCCCCACCGTGTCCTTGCTAACATCCAGCTTCAGAATAATGCTCCCCTCGGGAGTGATTTGAGGCGTAACCTCCAATTTCAGATTGGCCTTTCGGAAGGCGATGGAAGTCGCTCCGCTAGCCGTTGCGATCTGGTAGGGAAGCTCTTCCCCCTGCTCAATCGTGGCCTGAACCTGATCGGCTGTAACCACTCGCGGACTTGATACGACCTTGCCTTTGCCATCCGCCTCCAACGCCGATATCTCCAGATTGAGAAATCGATTGGCGCTTGCATTGAAGATGGAGACAGCAAACGCAGCCGGAGCGGCCAACGTCGGATAGTTCACCACGGCCGGCATGGTGAAAAATTGCCCCGAAGTATCGGTCGTTCCACCAGCACCGCTTGAAGCGACAGCATTGCCATAGCTGGTACCAAACGCCACGCGGTTATCGCCATTCAGTTGATAGCCGCCATCCCCGCCTTTGTTCGCCCTGACATCTGTAGCACCAAGCTTCACACCCAACGATTTACCAAATGTGTCAGTTGCTTCAACAATCCGGGCCTCGATCAAAACTTGGCGAACTGCAATATCCAACTTGGCAATCAATTGCTGAACCTGCTCAAGCTTGCTTGGGATATCTGTGACGAACAACTGGTTAGTGCGCTTTTCTGCAATCACGCTTCCTCGGGCGCTGAGAATACGTGCACTGCCTTTCTCCCCGCCGCCGTCTGCCTTGAAGTAGGCAGCAATTTCCTCGGCTTTTGCATAATTGATCTGGAAGCTTTGGGTGCGCAAGGGCTCAAGTCCCTGCACAGCAACCACAGACTCCAGGTCCAATTTTTCCTTTGCTGCAATTTCATCCTTGGGTGCAACCCAGAGGACGTTCCCACTCTTGCGCAATCCTAGGCCCTTGGCCTGCAAAATAATGTCGAGTGCCTGATCCCAGGGCACATCCTGCAGTCGCAGCGTAACGGAACCGGCAACCGAATCCGAAGTCACAATATTGAAATTCGTGAAGTCCGCAATGACCTGCAGCAACGAGCGCACTTCGATATTCTGGAAATTGAGAGACAGTTTCTGCCCGGTATAGCCGACGCCTTGGGTCAGTTTCTTGGGATCGATCTTGATTTCCTTGACCTCAACAACAAATTGCTCGTCACTCTGGTAGGCGCTGTGCTCCCATTGTCCGGTCGGTTCAATCACCATGCGTACCCGGTCCCCGGTCTGCGTCGTGGTAATCGACTTCACGGGTGTTCCAAAATCGGTAACATCCAAGCGTCTGCGCAGCCCCTCTGGTAACGATGAGTTCATGAATTCCACCACCAAGCCCTGACCCTGTTGGCGAATATCCACCCCGACCTGATTGTTGGGCAGCGTCACCACTACACGACCCGAGCCGTCCGCTGTCTTACGGAAATCGAGGTCTTTCAGCGGGGCGGATTCACGACTCTTATTCTCCGCAAACGTTGCAGTCACTGCGGCAGTCGGCGTACTGCGCACTACGGAATCCAAGACAACCAACAAGGACTTCCCTTGAATTTCCGCCGAATACCCTGCAGGGTTTTTCAAGTTCAATACCACGCGGGTACGCTCTCCGGCCTGCACCACGCTCACAGATTTCAGGTTGCCCTGATTCATATCGATGGTAGAGCGCCCCATTGAGCTGGTCACGCCAGGAAAATCGAGAGCAATACGAGCGGGGGACTGAATGGCAAACCCAGCAGGGACCGCGGGCAACTCCTTCGACAAATCAATGCGAACGACTTCTGAGCCCCCCTGAACGGAGCCAGTCACCGCTTCAATCGCTGTCTGCGCATGCGCCCCGGCGCTCAACAGAACCGCAATCGATAAAACAAAACCCTGCCACATGCGCAATCCCAATCGCTGATTTTGACTATTCATTTTGACCTCTCTTGCAACTGAAGTGTTGCAACGCGTTCAATCCATTCACCGACTGCGTCCTGCACAATTTCACGCAATGTCACCTCGGTTTCGCTAATTTTGGTAACCCGCCCATAGTTCTGTCCAAGGTAGCTACCGACCTTGACTTGATACAACAAGTTATCCACCTTGACCAAGGCTACCGGCTGCCCTGCGTTGTAAATACTTCCAACCACACTCATGGAGTCCAGCGGGAATGCTTCCAGAGGTTCCTTGCGCCGCGCCAACTCCGGTGCCACCAACGCACCATTGGCCGCCACCTGATTCGAGTCGCGCTTCAACGCCTGAGTGAGTTTTTCCTTGCTGAATGGCTCCATGGCCGAAGCATTGGTATATGCCTCAGGTTTAAACTGTTTTGGTGCGGGAATAGGCTCCACTTTGGGGCGGGTCTGGTTGCGCTCTTCAACCATCCATTGCCTAATATCATCCTCGCTGGACGAACCACAAGCCGACAGGAGAGACAGCAAGGCAGCACCAATGCACAGCACCACTATCTTTTTCATTTCTTGGCCCCCTTGGAAGCCTTGCTCTGCGCTGCAACTTCGTCCTTGTCCAGATACCGGAACGTCTTTGCCGTCGAATCCAGAACCAAGGTGCCATCCGGTCGAGGAGCGATCGTCAGGTTATTGAGCGTAACAATTCTGGAAAGATTCGCAATATCGGAAGCGAAGGCGCCGATGTCGTGATAGCGACCGCTGACTTTGATGGCAATTGGCAATTCTGCGTAGTAATCCTTGACGGAGACCTGCCCTGGCCGGAACAAGTCAAATTGAAGACTGCGCCCCAACCCTGCCTGATTGATATCGGACAACAATGCGTCCATCTCTGCCTTGCTAGGTAACTGCTTTTCCAGTTGCGTCACATATTGCTGAACCTGCTCGCGCTGTTTCTTGAGCACATCCAGATTGACGGCCTTGGTCAACTTTGTCTTGTAGTCGGCGCGGAGCTTAACTTCCTTCTCCTGCTCTTGCACGAGCTGCTCGTCAGAGCCACTGAGCCAAACAAACCACAACGCAACAACAATCACAACGCTGGTTACACCGAACAGGGCAAAACGAGGAACAGAAGGCCACGCGGACGGGTCCTTCGGATCCAGGCCACTGAATTGCGCAACCAAACTTTCCTGCAATTGCGCGAAATCGATTGAACCTAAAGATTTGGAAGCCATTCAGATTCCTGCTATTTCTGGGCCGCGCCACTTGCGGGCTGCGTCGCCACTGTCGAGGAAACGGGCGCACTGGCACCTGCCTTTGTCGACTTCTCTGCCTCGCTGGCGCGAACCAGACGTACGCGAATGGTGAAATTGGACACCCGCCGTTGATCCCGCGCGGCCAGAGCAACGGTGCCAGCCACGATTTCCACCAACTCCGGCTTGGTAAACCACGGCGTATTACCGGACAGGTTGCGCAGCAACTCCGACACCCGCTCATTGGACTGGGCCACACCGTTGATAGTCACGACCTGATCCGCCTGAACCATCTTGGATATGTACACGCCATCCGGCAACTGGTTCACAATTTCCGTCAACAGATGCACCGGCAAGTTGCGGTCCGACTGCAGATCCTCCACCGCCTGTTGCCGTGCGCGCAAGGCCGCAATCTCAGCTTCCAGGCCCTGAATATCCTTGATCTGGCCCTCCAGCTTCTTGATTTCGGTTTGCAACGCCTGGTTTGTTCCTTCCTGCCCCGAAATCGCTGCCTGGTACCAGAGAAAAATCGCCCCCGCAATCACGCCCCCCAGCAGAGCCGATGCGGCCAAGGACACATTGAATACATCACGGCGGCGCTTGCGGGCAGCTTCGCGGTGCGGGAGCAGATTGATCAAAATCACTGCACAAACCTCCGCAGAGCCAAACCACAGGAGGTCAGGTAAGACGGCGCCTCACGGGTCATTTTCTTTAAACGAATGCCGTCTCCAATTTCCATGCCGTCAAATGGATTGAGCAAGCTGCATGGGAAGGTGGTGTGTTGTGTGACAGCCGCAGTCAATCCTGGCAATGCGGCCGATCCACCGGCCAGCATGATGTAGTCCACCTTGTTGTGCGGAGTGCTGGTAAAAAAGAATTGCAGGGCGCGGCCCAACTCCTGGACCATGGTTTCTATGAATGGCCGAAGCACCGTCGAATCATAGTCCTCCGGAAGCTCACCACTGCGCTTCTTGCTTTCAGCCTCTTCCTGAGAAAAACCATACTGTCGAACAATCAACTGAGTCAATTGTGCGCCGCCGAATGCCTGATCCCGGTCATACAAGACTTCATCATCACGCAGGACCTGCATGCTGGTCGTCAACGCACCCACCTCAAACAAGGCCACGATCAGCCCTGCACCCTTATTCGGCAAATTCTCTATCAGGCGGCCTGCCGCCAGCCGCGAAGCATAGGATTCGACGTCCACCACTACCGGCGTCAATCCAGCCGCCTCCGCCAAGCCCTGGATGTCCTGCACCTTTTCCTTGCGCGAAGCTGCAATGAGCACTTCCACGTCGCCAGCGGATGTCGCACTGGGTCCGATGACACAAAAGTCGAGACTCACCTCATCCAGCGGAAACGGGATGTACTGGTTGGCCTCATTCTCAACTTGCGTCTCCAGTTCCGCGTCAGACATGCCGCCAGGAAGCACGATCTTCTTGGTAATGACGGCAGAAGGCGGCAACGCCATGGCCACGTTCTTGGTCTTGGTACCGCTTTTCTTGACCAAACGCTTCAGCGCGTCGGCAACTTCCTCAAACTTCTCAATGTTGCCATCTGTGATCCAACCCCGCTCAAGCTGCTCAATAGCGCACCGCTCCAGCACCAGATTGCCAGCCTTGTCACGACCCAACTCCACCAGCTTCACACTGGAGGAACTGATATCCAGCCCAAACATGGGAGCGGGCTGACGACTGAAAAACGACCCCAATGAGATCAAAACGGTCCCCTGAAACATACCGGTCAAGCGCCGGTCAGACTTAAGAAATCACTTCAATGCTATCAGTAAGCTCCTTGTCCCGCAAAGGTTTTTTCGATTTCAGCCCCCAACAAACGTTGCCAAAAGCAGACGGTTTTTTGCGCGCAACCAAATTCAAGACCTGAATATCGCAGGCTTTGCAGGAACCAGCAACAATGCTTGCGCTCAACCCGTAAAGCCAACCGATGCCCGGTTTTTATAATGCAAGGCGACCATAAGCCACATTTATGCCCACTAAGCCCACACCTTCCGACAACGAGAATTCCGTCAAGCACAAAATCCGGGCTCCCATGCATTGGGCGGCGCGCGGGGCGCTGTGGGCACTGGGAATACTGATGGCTGGTGCATTGTCGATCCTGATGGTGGTTGCCCTGGCCCTGGCGGTTGCGTTTCCGAACCTGCCTGACATTTCGGACCTGTCGGATTACCGGCCCAAATTGCCATTGCGCATTTTTTCGGCAGAAGGCGACTTGCTTGCCGAATTCGGCGAAGAACGGCGCAACCTGACACCCATTGCCGAAATCCCCAAGGTCATGACCAACGCAGTGCTGGCCATAGAGGATGCACGGTTCTACCAGCACGGCGGCGTGGACTATCTTGGCGTGCTGCGCGCCGGACTGGCCAATGTCGGCAAGGCCAAGAGCCAGGGTGCTTCCACGATCACCATGCAGGTGGCCCGCAACGTCTACCTTTCCTCCGAGAAGACATTCACCCGAAAGATCTATGAAATTCTGCTGACCTTCAAGCTGGAGCACATGCTGAGCAAGGACCAGATTCTGGAAATCTACATGAACCAGATCTTCCTGGGTAATCGCGCCTACGGTTTTGCTGCTGCGTCGGAGGCCTATTTTGGCAAGCCCCTGAAAGACATCACAGTGGCCGAGGCCGCCATGCTGGCCGGTCTGCCCAAGGCCCCTTCCGCCTACAACCCCATCAGCAACCCACAGCGCGCGCGCATCCGGCAGCGCTACATCATCGACCGCATGCTGGAAAACGGATTCATCACCGACAAGGAAGCGGAGGCCGCCAGAAACCAGGAGCTGAAGGTCAAGTCCGGCTCCGGCAATCACCAGGTGCATGCGGAATATGTGGCTGAAATGGTACGCCAGCTCATGTTTGCCCAATACGGCGATGAAACCTACACCCGAGGGCTCGACGTTCGCACCACGTTGAGAACCACCGACCAGAACACAGCCTACAAAGCCCTGCGCAAGGGCATCATGGACTTTGAACGGCGCCAGGTGTATCGGGGCCCGGAGAAATTTGTCACCATCCCCGCCAATCCCCAAGAGGCTGAAGACGCGGTGGACGATGTTCTGGACGACCACCCGGATAATGGCGACGTGATGTCCGCCGTGGTTCTGGAAGCAGACACCAAACACATCAAGGCCATGCGCCAGGGTGGCGTCACGCTGGAAATCACCGGAGATGGCCTCAAGCCTGCCCAATCCGGTTTGTCTGACAAGGCACCGCCACACATCAAACTTCGCCGGGGTGCCGTCATTCGCGTCGCCAAGACGCCCAAGGACACGTGGGAGATCACGCAGTTGCCGGAAGTCGAGGGTGCATTTATCGCCATCGACCCGCGGGATGGCTCCATCAAGGCGCTGGTCGGTGGTTTTGACTTTGCCAAGAACAAATTCAACCACGTGACCCAGGCCTGGCGCCAGCCAGGTTCCAGCTTCAAGCCCTTCATCTACTCGGCGGCCCTGGAAAAGGGCTTTACCCCCTCCACCGTGATCAACGACGCGCCACTGTTCTTTGACGCGGGCGTGACCGGAGGTCAACCGTGGGAGCCCAAGAACTATGACGGGACATTCGAAGGCCCCATGACACTGCGCCGCGGCCTGGCCAAATCGAAGAACATGATTTCCATCCAGATCCTGCGCGCCATTGGCACCCAGTATGCGCAGGAATGGATCACCCACTTCGGCTTTGAGGCGGAGAAGCATCCGCCCTACCTCACCATGGCCCTGGGAGCCGGCTCCGTCACGCCCATGCAGATGGTGGTCGGCTATTCCGTCTTTGCCAACGGGGGTTACCGTGTGAATCCCTGGCTGGTGTCCAAGGTCAGCGAACAGCGTGGCAAGGTTTTGGTGGAAACCAAAACACCGGTACTGGAAGACATGGAGCGTGCCATTGAACCGAGGAACGCCTTCATGATGACCAGCCTGCTGCAGGAAGTCACCCGCTCCGGCACCGCGGCACGTGCGCAGGCCACACTCAAACGACCCGACATCTACGGAAAGACCGGCACCACCAATGACTCCATGGATGCCTGGTTTGCCGGCTACAACCCGACACTGACGGCCGTCACCTGGATCGGCTACGACACCCCACGCAAACTCGGTGACCGCGAAACCGGGGGGGGCCTGAGCCTGCCGGTGTGGATCACCTTCATGGAAACCGCGTTGAAGAACGTCCCCGTGATGGAACCCGCCGCACCGGAAGGCGTGGTCCATGTCGGCGGCGAGTGGTACTACGACGAATACGCCAAGAGTTCAGGCGTATCTGGCGTCGGGCTGGAGGCCAAGCCGGAGCCCTCGACCCTGCCGCTGCCGCCAGCCGAGGAAAAGAAGAAAATCCTCGACCTGTTCCGCAATTGATCAGGGAGTGAAGCGCAACGCCCGGCCCGACTGCTCCGTGGCGTTGTTCGTGAGCGCGGCGAAGAATTCGCCCTGACCCTTGGTGTCCTGCCACCGACCGTCCTGGTAGCGGTAATGGTAGCCACCGGAGCGCGTGGCCATCCAGATTTCATGCAGCGGCTTTTGCTGGTTGATGACGATCTGGCTGTGGTTGGCGAAGGTCAACGTGACCATGCCGCCCACCCGCTGGTTGTCCACATCGGCGTCGGTCTCGTCGTTGATGCGGTCGCAGGCTACCTCCACCGCCTTGAGCAGTGCTTCGGCTTGGTCCATGTATTCGATATCAGTCATTACAATTTCACCATGTTGAATGCAAAGCAAATTCTAGTCAGTGCGCTTGCCCTTGCTGCGGTAGTGACAAGCCTGACCGGCTGCGGACAAACGGGCTCGCTGTATTTGCCAGCCCGCCCTGCCACACCGGCATCCGCTCCAGCCACGTCCTGATCAGCGTCGAGACCCCATCCACACGCCCAGGCCAGCCCCATATTCACTGAGCCAATGGCCGCCTGCCAGCATGCGGACCCGATGCGCGGGGAACAACAGCGGTCGGCTGGGTTCTTTAGAAAAGCTATTATTTTGATAGCTGCCTACGCAGTATCGACGAGGGCTGGAGCCCAATTTTCTGAAAAAATCTCAGCAAACGCCAGCCCAGCAAAAGACCCAGGATCGCGGCGTAGACAGCCACCTCGGCAAAGTTGTGCTTGCCCGCGCGCATCCAGAAGAAATGCACGATGGCCAAGCCGGCGATCACGTACACCAATCGATGCAGGGCCTGCCAGCGCTTGCCGCCCAAGGCACGGATCGCGCGATTGAACGAAGTCAGCGCCAGCGGCGTCAGCAGCAGAACCGCAGTGAAGCCCACCAGAATGAATGGCCGCTTGGGGATGTCCCGGGCGATGTCCGCCAGTTCAAATCCCATGTCAAACCAGCTGTAGGCCAGCAGGTGCAACATGGCGTAAAAGTACACAAACAACCCCAGCATGCGCCGAAAGCGCGCCAGCGTCGGCAACTGCGCCACGGTGCGCAGCGGCGTGACGGCCAGCACCACGCACAGCATGCGCAGCGCCCAGTCGCCCGTGGAGCGCTCCAGCGCTTCGGCCGGGTTGGCGCCCAGCCAGTCCATGGCGGCAGCCAGCACCAGCCACACGACCGGCAGCAGCGCAGCCACGAACACCAGAGGCTTGGCCAGCCTGCCGGACAGCCAGCGGTTGAACGCAACTTGCATGCCCATGTTCAATAGAACTTCTTCAGATCCATGCCGGCATACAACTGGCCGACCTGGGCCTCATAACCGTTGAACATCAGCGTCTTGCGCTTCCTGGCAAACAGACCGTCTTCGCCAATACGCCGCTCAGTGGCCTGGCTCCAGCGTGGGTGATCCACATTCGGGTTAACGTTGGAATAGAAACCGTATTCATTGGCGGCTGCCTTGTTCCAGGCCGTGCCCGGCTGCTTGTCGGTAAAGCGGATCTTGACAATGCTCTTGCCACTCTTGAAACCATATTTCCACGGCACCACCAAACGCACCGGCGCGCCGCTCTGGTTGGGCAGCACCTCGCCATACATGCCAAAGGTCAACAGCGTCAGCGGGTGCATGGCCTCATCCAGACGCAACCCCTCGACATAGGGCCAGTCCAGCACGCGCGAGCCGACAAAGGGCATGGTCTTGGGGTCGGCCTGGGTGACAAATTCAACATACTTGGCGCTCCCCTGAGGTTCCACCTGGCGGATCAGTTCCGCGAGAGAATAGCCAACCCACGGGATCACCATCGACCAGCCCTCCACACAGCGCAAGCGATAAATCCGATCCTCCATGGGGCTGAGCTTGAGCAGGTCTTCCAGCGCCCATTTGCCGGGCTTCTTGACCAGCCCTTCAATTTCAACCGTCCACGGGCTGGTCTTCAGCGTGTGCGCATTGGCGGCGGGGTCGCTCTTGTCGGTACCAAACTCGTAGAAGTTGTTGTACGAGGTGGCGTCCTTGTAAGCGGTGAGCTTGTCCATGGACACGGCGCCAGCCACGTTGGAGGCCCGGGCATTCAAAGCCTGCAACTTGCCCGGGCGCTGCACAGCAGACGCACCGTCAGCAGCCAAAGCCTGTCGCATGGCCCAGCCAGCCATGGCGGTCCCGGCAACGCCTGTGGCCATGCGTTTCAGGATGGCCCTGCGGTTCTCAACCACCGCGCGGTCGGTGATGTCACTGGAAGTGGGGTGGGTGAAGCCGTCGTTACGGGTCTTGATCAGCATGGCAGTTCTCCTCGGTTACAGCTTGGTCGACCCTGGGGCCAATTTCTTACGCCCCAAGACAAAAAGGGCAGGCCCATCTTGCGATGAGTCTGCCCCATTTGGGAGATTTCTGCCCGAATGGTTCCCAAAGGAACCCCTGGGCTCAGGGTTGCGGCTTAGCGCAAACCGGCGATGTAGTCGGCAACTGCCTTGATTTCGCGGTCGTTCAGCTTGGCGGCCACTTGTGTCATTTGGACGCTGTTCTTGCGAACGCCGTCACGGAAGGCCGTCAACTGGGCCACGGCGTAGTCCGCGTGTTGGCCGGCCAGACGCGGGAACTGGGCAGGGATGCCAGCGCCGTTGGGGCTGTGGCAACCGGCGCATGCTGCGATCTGACGGTCTGCAATGCCACCGCGGTAAATGCGCTCGCCCAGCATCACCAGATTCTTGTCAGTGGAAGCGCCGGTCTTGGCCTTCTTGGCCGACACAAAATACGCGACATTCTTCATGTCTTCATCCGACAGCATGGAGGCAAAACCCTTCATGATGGCGTTTTCGCGTTTGTCCGACTTGAACTCTTGCAGTTGCTTGACCAGGTACTCCGGGTGCTGCTGGGCCAACTTGGGGTAGGTGGGCGCCGCCGAATTGCCGTCGACACCGTGGCAGGCTGCGCACACTGCCGTGAACATCGCCTCACCCTTGGCCAGATCCGGCTTGGCTGCCTTGGGAGCGGCCTCAGCATGAGCCGCAGGCGCGGGTGCCGCATCTGCAGCAAAAGCAAAAAGTGGCGCGGCTGCCGCAGAGGCGGCGATGAGCAAGTGGGCAATCAACTTCATGGTGAAACTGTGTGTCTAGTGGGCAAAACTGCGTCATTCTACAATGGCGGCTCGGGTCCCTAGCCTCCATCCATGACGAACAACACAAACAAACCACCCCATTCCCGACCCGAGGCCCCCCCCGCCGCTGGCGAGAAGTCCCAGGCGACCGTCGCTTTGGGATGGCTGCACACGGCCAAATTCCTGACCACGGCGCCACAATTGCACTTCCTGCCGGAACTTGATGTGCCGGAAATTGCCTTCGTGGGCCGCTCCAACGCCGGCAAGTCCACCTGCATCAATACGCTGACGCAGCAAAAGCAACTGGCCTTTGCCTCCAAGAAGCCAGGGCGCACCCAGCACATCAACCTGTTTGCATTGGGCAAACAGGGCGTCATGGACGCCGTGCTGACCGACCTGCCCGGGTATGGCTACGCGGCCGTGCCCAAACAGGACAAGATCCGCTGGCAGCAGGTCATGGCCAACTACCTGATGACGCGCAAGAACCTGATGGGCATCGTGCTCATGTGCGACCCGCGCCATGGCATGACCGAGCTCGACGAAATCCTGCTCGACGTCATCCGCCCGCGTGTGGAAGAGGGCCTGAAGTTCCTGATCATCCTGACCAAGGCTGACAAGCTCACCCGCAGCGAGGCCACCAAGATCCTGTCGATCACCAAGCTGCAGGCCGGCGGCGGCGAGGTCATGCTGTTCTCCGCCACCAAGCGCAAAGGCATTGACGAGGTGGCCCAACTGCTGTGGAAATGGGCGCACCCCGAGGGCAAGACACCCGTGGCGCCAGTGACGCCCGAACCTGCCCCAACCACGCCGGAATGATCGACACCTACCTGCAGCCGCTGCCCCATGGCATCACGCTGAGTTGCCGCGCCGCCGGCTTGGCCGGTCGCCCGGTCCTGCTGTTCCTGCACGGATTTCCCGAAGGCGCCTTTGTCTGGGACGAGCTGCTGGAGCACTTTGCCCAGGACGAAAACGGTTGCTACCGCTGCGTGGCCCCCAATCTGCGCGGCTTTGAACACTCCAGCGCCCCGGCGGATGCCAGCGCCTACCGGCCCAAGCACCTGGTGCAGGACATCGCGGCCCTGGTCGCCATTGAAACCGGCGGCACGCAGCCACTGGAATGCCTGGTGGCCCACGACTGGGGCGGCGCCGTGGCCTGGAACCTGGCCAACCAGTTGCCCCATCTGGCCCGTCGGCTGGCCATCATCAACTCGCCGCACCCCGGCACCTTTCTGCGCGAACTGAAAACCAATCCGGCGCAGCAAAAGGCCAGCGCCTACATGAACTTCCTGATCCGCGAGGATGCGGAAGCCTTGCTGACTGCCAATGACTTCGAGCGCCTGTGGGGCTTCCTGACCCACGAATTCACCGGCGAGCGTCCCACGCCGTGGCTCACCGAGGCGGTCAAGGACCAGTACCGCGCCGTCTGGTCGCAGGGCCTGCGCGGCGGCTGCAATTACTACCGCTCATCACCACTGCGCCCACCCCGGCCCGAAGACCCGGCCGCTGCGGCCGTGGAACTGCCTGCCAGCATGCTGACCATCACCCTGCCGACGCTGGTGGTCTGGGGCATGGACGACGCAGCCCTGCCGCCCGAGCTGATTGACGGCCTGGACGCCTACGTGCCCGACCTCAGGCTGCACAAGGTTCCCGGTGCCTCGCACTGGATCATCCATGAGCAGCCGGCCCTGGTTCGGGATTATTTGAGCGAATTCCTGCGCCAGCCCTCGTAGAACGTGCGTATGCAGCTATCTATTCGATAGCAATTGGCAGCCCGGACTGTGCCGTCAGTACGGCGGCCGCTCCCCGTCCGGCCGGTCCTTGAAGCGCTTGTGCACCCAGTAGTACTGGGACGGATCGGGCGTGATGTAGGACTCCAGCTCGCGGTTCATGCGGGTCGTATCGGCCACCAGATCGGCCGTCGGAAAGTCCGTCCACGCCGGCAACACGCGCACCACGTAGCCGCCCGGTGTCATGCGGGTCACGATGGGGACCACCTGGGCTCGGCCCAGCCGGGCAAAGCGCGACAGCGAAGGGATGGTGCAGGCGCTCACGCCAAAAAACGGCACGAACAACGATTCCGAAGGATCGAAGTTCATGTCCGGCAACAGGTACAGCGGTTCGCCCGCACGCAGGGCCGCCACGATCGGTTTGACGCCATCGAGCCGCGCCACCATTTCGGGTGCACCAAAGCGCTGGCGCCCGGCATAGATCCAGGCATCGGCCGCTGCATTCATCTGCGGGGAGTAAATGGTGGCAAAGCGCCGTGCAGCATTCATCGTCAGTGCCGTCCAGGCTGCGTCCAATCCCATGAAGTGCGGGGCGAACAGCACCGTCGGCGTGTCGCCCTGCAACGCCTGCAAATCCCCTTCCAGCACCAGGCGCCTGCGCAACACCGACTCGTCCGCATGCCACAGCCAGCCGCGATCCAGCCAGCTCTGGGCAAATCGGATAAACACCCGTCGGGTCTGGGTGCGCAGCTCGTCGTGCGACCACTGCGGAAAGCACAGCGCAAGATTCGTCATGACGACCCGGCGCCGGGACGCAACCAAGGCGTACAGCAACCACCCCAACAGCGCGCCCAGCCCCCGCACCAGCGGCAACGGCAGCCGCGCGATGGCACGGATCAACGCCAGCAGGATGCGGGTCAACATGCACCGCCCTCCGCAGAATCGGTCCATGCCCTTGCGGGCGAAAGGGATGTTATTTCATCCAATTGCGAGGTCCTGACTGAGCTAAAATGGCGCGAGTCGCTGAGTTATGGAACTACTTGCAGGGCGACCCACACGGTGGTGATTCTTGATTGGGTTGCCATTGTGCCTTGTCGAAACCGACAAATCTGCTAAAGCGTTCGCTGCAAGCTCCAAAGCCCAAGCAACGCGACTTGATGTTTTTATTGGAGCACGCAACATGGCGAACGATTTTCTTTTCACGTCCGAATCTGTTTCCGAAGGCCACCCCGACAAGGTGGCTGACCAGATCTCCGATGCCATCCTGGATGCAATTTTCAAGCAGGACCCCAAGTCCCGCGTGGCCGCCGAGACCCTGACCAACACCGGTCTGGTCGTGCTGGCCGGTGAGATCACCACCAACGCGCATGTGGACTACATCCAGGTGGCGCGCGACACCATCAAACGCATCGGCTACGACAACACCGAATACGGCATCGACTACAAGGGTTGCGCCGTGCTGGTGGCCTACGACAAGCAGTCCAACGACATCGCCCAGGGCGTGGACCACGCGTCCGACGACCACCTCAACACCGGTGCCGGCGACCAGGGCCTGATGTTCGGCTACGCCTGCGACGAAACGCCCGAGCTGATGCCCGCCCCCATCTACTACGCCCACCGCCTGATGGAGCGCCAGGCCCAGTTGCGCAAGGATGGCCGCCTGCCTTTCCTGCGCCCCGACGCCAAGAGCCAGGTCACGATGCGCTATGTGGACGGCAAGCCCCACAGCATCGACACCGTGGTGCTGTCCACCCAGCACAGTCCCGACCAGTCCGAGACCCAGACCACGATGAAGGCCAGCTTCACCGAAGCCATCATCGAAGAAATCATCAAGCCCGTGCTGCCCAAGGAATGGCTGCAGAACACGCGCTACCTGGTCAACCCCACCGGCCGTTTTGTCGTCGGTGGCCCGCAAGGTGATTGCGGCCTGACCGGGCGCAAGATCATTGTCGACACCTACGGTGGCGCCTGCCCCCACGGCGGTGGCGCCTTCTCCGGCAAGGACCCATCCAAGGTCGACCGCTCGGCCGCCTACGCCGCGCGCTACGTGGCCAAGAACGTGGTCGCCGCCGGCCTGGCCAAGCAGTGCCAGGTGCAGGTCGCCTACGCCATTGGCGTGGCCAAGCCCATGAACATCACGGTCTACACCGAAGGCACCGGCGTCATCCCCGATGACAAGCTGTCCGCCATCGTGGCCGAGGTGTTTGACCTGCGTCCCAAGGGCATCATCCAGATGCTGGACCTGCTGCGCCCGATCTACGAGAAGACCGCCGCCTACGGCCACTTCGGCCGCGAAGAGCCAGAGTTCACGTGGGAGCGCACCGACAAGACCGCCGCCTTGCGTGCGGCTGCTGGCATTAAGTGAAAATTGCGGGTCAGACCACCGCGCACGCGTGTGCTCTGACCCAACGGACTAGAACATGAAAATCCAGACACAACGCTTCATTGATCGCTGGGTCGGCCAGATTCTGTGCGGCGTGGTGTCGGGTTGGGTGAAGTTCACCGGCCTGTTCGGTGCACCGGCGCGCATGCCCAAGGCGCCGAAGAACATCCTGGTCATCCTGTTGTCCGAGATGGGCAGCATCGTGCTGGCCGGCCCCATGTTTGCCCAGCTGCGCCGCCAGTACCCCGGCGCGGCCATCCACATCCTGCAACTCAAGAAGAACCAGGAAGTCTCCAAGCTGCTGAGCCTGACCGAGGTGGAGCACATGCACACGCTGGACGACAGCTCCGGCGGCTCGCTGATCCGCGACATCTTGGCCGTGAGCCTGAAGATGCGCCGCCTGGGCCTGGACGCGGTGATCGACTGCGAGCTGTTCTCGCGCGTCAGCGCCTTGCTCTCGTTCTCGACCGGGGCACCCGTGCGTGCCGGCTTCACGCCGCACACGCAGGAAGGCCTGTACCGCGGCAGCTTCATCAACCACAGCATTCCCTACAACCCCTACCAGCACATCAGCAAGCAGTTCCTGTCGCTGGTGGATGCGCTGGAGTCGCCCGACGGCATGCCGCGCAACCGTGCCGGGGCCATCCGCGAGATTCCCGCAGAGCCGGAACTGGCCGTAGACTTTTCGCCCGAGGAACTGGCCGCCTACCGCGCCAAGGTCCAGGCCGACCATCCCGTGACCGTTGGCCGCCAACTGGTGCTGGTCTACGCCGGCGGCGGCATCCTGCCCGAGCGTGCCTGGCCGGCAGAGCATTACGCCCGCGTGGTGCAGGGCCTGTGCGCGGCAGGGCACTCAGTGGGCCTGATCGGTTTGAAAGACGACGCAGTGCTGGCCCGTGAATTGAAGGCGAAAGTGGGCAGCGACGCCTGCATCGACCTGACCGGCTACACCAAGAGCATCCGCGAGCTGCTGATGCTGATGCACGCCTCCACGCTGCTCATTACCAACGACGGCGGCCCCAGCCACTTCGCCACCGTCACGCCGATCCAGACCATGGTCTTCTTCGGCCCAGAGACCGGCAAGCTCTACGGGCCGCTGGGCAAGCGCACCATCATCCTGGAGAGCGGCATCGCCTGCTCGCCCTGCTTGACCGCCTACAACCACCGCCTGACCTTCTGCGACGGTGACAACCAGTGCCTGAAACGCATCGCGCCCGACCCGGTGCTGGACCAGGCCCTGGGCTTCTTGCGGTCCGCAACATGAGTCTTTTTCACCGCGTGCAGCGTGCCACGCTGTGGGCACTGGGCCTCTTGGAGCGCTACCGTTTCATCAAGTTCGGCATCGTCGGCGCCAGTGGCGTGGTGGTCAACCTGACCGTGCTGCACATGGGTCACGAATACCTCTTCAACGCCATCGAGGCCGGCTACAAGAAGCCCTATCTCTCGCTGGCGCTGGCCATCTCGCTGGCCACGGTGAACAACTTCACCTGGAACCGCCTGTGGACCTGGGCCGACCGCGTGCGTGCGCTGGAGGCCGGAGAACCCCAACCCATCAGCCTGCGCCTGTTGGGCATGGAGTTCGGACAATACGCCACGGCGTCCGCATTCGGCAGCGCATTGCAATATGTGCTGACGCTGCTGCTGTCGGGCAGCATGGACTACCGCATTGCCAACATCATCGCCATCATTGCGGCCAGCGTCAGCAACTTCCTGGCCAATGACCGCTGGACATTCAAGCGGCACGATGGCGGTTCGCCCAGCGACGACGCCTGACGCGGCACAACCGCCCTCTGCCACATGAACACCACCCGCACGCCCCTGCCCTGGCCCTGGCTGGCGCTGCTGGCCCTGGTGGCGGGTCTGTACCTCTACGGCCTGGGCAGCCCCTTCGCCCCCACCAACGGCGACGAGATGGTCTACGTCCACATTGCCCGCATGACCGCCGAGAGTGGCCACTGGCTGCCACTGCAAAGCGAGATCGTGGACACACGCAACACCAAGCCGCCCCTGCTGTTCTGGCAGGCTATTGCTGCCGGCGGCTGGGGCGATCACTGGAGCCTGTTCACCCTGCGCCTGCCCAGCATTGCCTACACCTTCGCCACCTCGGCCTTGCTGGCCTTCTTCACGCTGCGCATCAGTGGCCGCCTGCGCACGGCCTGCCTGGCGGCGGCGCTGTACCTGCTGTTCTTCTCCACCTTCCGCTATGGCCGGGTCTACCTGACCTCGGCGCCCGAGACCTTCTGGCTGGCGCTGCCGATGTGGTGGCTGTTGTGGGACCATCTGCGCCCCGGCAACACATCCAGCCCCACGGGCCAAGGACCCGAACGCTGGGGCTTCGGCACCTACACCCTGTTCGGCATCGCCATGGGTCTGGGCTGCGCTTACAAGTCCTTCGCCCTGGCCGCACCCACCGCGGCTGCTCTGTGGTGTGCCGTGCTGGTCTGCGCGCCGCGGCGTGACTGGCCGCTGGTCGTGCGCACCACCCTGGGCGTGGCCTGGAGCACGGCGCTGGCGGTGGGCATCTTTGCCCTGTGGTTTGTGCTGGACCCCGACCCTGCCTCGGTCTGGCAGGAGTTCGTGCTGGCCGAGAACGCCGGCAAGCTCTCCAACACCCAGGGCTACTGGCACAACGCACTGTTCGGCACCTACCCGATGTGGATCCAGTTGCTGGCCTACCCGTTCAACGCCGGCCTGCTCTTCTTCGTCGTTGTCGGCCTGGGCTGGGTCGGCCTGCGCGCAGCCTGGCAGCGCTCGCGGGCGCAGCGACCGGCACCGACCACGGTGCTCCTTCTGGTGTGGCTGGCGGTGTGGCTCGTGGTGTTCACCATTCCCAGCCAGCGCTCGGAGCGCTACCTGATCCCGGCCATGCCAGCCATAGCCATGCTGCTGGCCCTGGCCTGGGAGCGCATGGGCCGCATCTGGTTCTGGCTGACCCTGGCGCTGGTGGCGCCGGCCCTGGTGATGGTGGGCCGTATCGCCTGGGTGATGGCCGATCTGGGCATCACGCCCACCGCCCAGCTTGCTATCACTTTGCTAGCTGTCTGCGCCGGTCTGGCGGGGGCTGGCATCGTATTCTTCTACAAACCCTGGAGCAGAAACGCCACCCTGGTGGCGGTGGCGGCGCTGTACGCCAGCTTCAGCCTGATGGTGCAGCCGCTCAGCACCGATGCGGCCGGCTACGGCAGCGCCGTGCAGGCGCAGCTCCAGTCCAAATCCGTGGCCGTGCCCAACGGCTTCACCGGCCAGTACGAGCGCTTCCACTTCCTGCTACCCGGTGCGCGCATCACGCCCTATGACGCCGAGGGCCGCAACACCGGCGCCATGCGCCCCGACCTCCCCGGCGATGCGCGCCTGGCTTACTTGTTGGAGCGCTTCGACGCCGTGGTCTGGCTGCAGGACCGTCTGGACCAGTCCCAGCCCAGCTGCGTGCCGGGCTGCACCGTGCTGGCCACGCGCTGGCACATCAAGAGCCGGCACAAGGATGGCGAAATCACCGGCGCCAACCTGTGGCACCCCCAGCAGTGGCTGTTCCGCCACGAGTGGCTGGTGACACCCGCCACGCCACGCTAGCCCCCAATAGTGCGGCACCGCCGTTACCAATGCCCTTGGATGCCGCCTACGCCAACGCCCTGTGCGCCCCACTCACCACGGCGCGCCTGAACCTGCTGCCCCTGACCGCTGCTCACGCCCGCGACGCCTGGGCGTCGATGCAGGACGACGCCCTGTACACCTGGATGAGCGCACGCAAGCCGACCAGTGTCGAGGCACTGGAGCAGAACTGGAAGCGGCTGGAGTCGCGCCTCTCCCCCGACGGCCGGCAGGCCTGGCCCGCGTGGGCCGTCGTCCTGCGGGCCACTGGGACGCTCTTGGGGCGCGTGGATGCGGTGGTCGAGCCTGACGGCGCCTGCAGCAACTTCGGCTACTACCTGTTCCCCGCCCACTGGGGCCAGGGCTATGCCAGCGAAGCTGCGCAAGCCGTTGCTGACCATCTGCTCGGCCAGGGCGTACGGCGCCTGGTGGCCACCGTGACCGTGGGCAATCATGCGTCGGAGCGGGTGCTGCAAAAGGCCGGCTTTGTGCTCAGTCGCGTCCTACCGGGCAACGACGCGTTGCGCGGGGTGTGGGTGGACGACACCGAATACGTGCGCCAAGCGTCCACGGGGCCGGTCCAGGCCTAACAGCCAAAGCAAAAATGGGCTACAGCCCTCGTAGAATATGCGTAGCTAGCTACGTTTTTTGTAGCGGCTCCACCGGTGCCGCGCCAGACCCACCTGCAACACCAGCCACACACACGGGTCCAGTACGGCGTCCCAGACATTGCCGGTCGGCAAGCGTAAGGTGACCAGCAGCAACAGCGCCAGCGGCACCAGCGCCGCGTGCCAGATGGACACGCCACCGTGTGGCGGCCAGACCGCCAGCACCACAAGGGCCAGCAGCGCAACCGAGCCCACCGCCGCCGGACCAAAGCCCCAGGCGTAGAGCGACACCGGCAGCAGCGCAAAGCTGTCCAGTAGCAACACCCAGCCCAATACCACGGCCAATGCCGTCAGAGCCAGGCTGGTGCGATCTGCTTTGCCGGCCTGCGCGGTGGGGCGGCTGAAGGCGAGCCAGCGGCGTCCCAGCAGGCCCAGGCACAGCATCACGGTCACGGCGCTGGGCGCCTGAAAGGCCAGCCCCAGCCAATAGGCCGGTGTGGCCGTACCCGGGACGCATGTCCACAGGCCCACAATCACCGCCACCACCGCACCCTTGCGGCCATCACGCTGCGCCCCTGGCCACCACCGTCCCACGCAATTCAGCGCCAGCCACGCCAGTACCACGGCCCAACCCAAGCGCAGCCAGATCTGCTGCACGGCCAATGCCGGCAACAGTGCGGCGTCCATCCCCAGCAAGGCATCCCATCCTCTCATGGCGCACTCCCTCCCGCGCGCGGCGCCAGCCGCGCCCAGGCAATGCGGTGGCGGTCCACGGTGTAGGTCACCCACAGGCTGCCGTCCAGCCACAGCAGGGCCGGGTAGGAGAACTCGTCATCCGGCGCGCCGCGCTCCAACGTCTGCACCAGCGACCACTGGCGCCCATCGGCGGAGCGGCTCAGGTCCAGCGTGCCGCGTGAGGCGATGGACGAGTTGTATGCCAGCAGCATCTGCCCCGGCGCCAGGCCCAGGCCGGCCACGGCGGCGTCCGGGTTGTCCAAGGCCAGGTCGGGCAAGTCCGTCCAATGGCGCCCGCCGTCCTGGGTGTGGGCGGTCACGACCTTGCCGTGCGGACGTTCGTCGCGCATCAGGGCCAGCCAGTCGGTGGGGGTCTGCATCAGCAACGTGGGTTGCAGGGCGTAGTCGCGCTGCGACAGCCGCGTCAGGCCGAGGAAATGGCCGTTGCGGTCCAGGCGCACCGCCAGCGGGTACTTAAGCCCCAACTCAAAGTGCAGCGGCAGCACCATGCCGCCGTCCACCAGCGGCAGCGGCGCATTGCGCACCAGGTGGCTGGTGTTCCACAACCAGGACAGGGGCAGCACGCGCACCGGCTCCAGGCTCAGTTCGTCCAGACGGTTGCCGGCGCTGTGCTGGCGCAGGTGCAACACGCGCGATGCCGCCCAGCCGCCGGCACCAGTGGCCACCACGAACAGGTTGATGCGGCCCGCGCCGTCCATCCACGCCACCGGGTTGCCCAGGCGGCGCAGGCCCAGGCCCAGCTGCTCACCGGCCACGAAGCGGTTGACGACGAAGCGCGCCGGCGTCCAGCGCTGCTCGGCGCGCAGGTACTGCGAGGCGGCAATCTGCACATTGGGTCCGCTCTCGCGGTCACCGGAGAACCAGAACACGGTCAGGGCTGCCGGGTGGTTGGCGGGCATGGCCAGCAGCGTGCTGGCGTGGGCCGCGGCCATGCCCTCGGGCATGGGGATGGGGCCGCGCTCCACCACGTGCAGCGTGGCCAAGTCGGGCACTGCGCCGGTCACCGGCCACTGTGCCTGGGGCGCGGATATTGGCACGCTGGGGCGGCGTGCCAGGTCCAGGCCCAGCAAGGCAGCGGCGCACAGCAGGGCCAGCAGCAGGCGCCTTGGCAGCGTGCCCCACACGAACGAACCCAACGCAGACACAGACACAGGCAAGGCAACGCACCTCTTGAACGAAACCGGTATCTTAGTGGCAGGCACAACCTCAATACCCCGCGCCGTGCAAGCTGCTGCGGCCCCTGCAAGAATGCAGCCCATGCCGACCACCACCGCCTCTCCCATCCTGGCCACGCAGCCCCTGGGCTTTCCGTGGCCCACCATCGACCCCTTCCTGTTCTGTGTGCACCACAACGACGCCTATCCGCGCGGCAATGCCGACATGGGACCGGCCACGCCGCTGCACGGTCGCAACCTGGGCCAGGACTTCTCGGGCAAGGACGGCTGGAGCATGTACCACGGACAGACCATTCCGGGCTTTCCCTCGCACCCGCACCGGGGCTTTGAGACGGTGACCATCACCCGCCAGGGCCTGATCGACCACTCCGACTCGCTGGGCGCCACGGCGCGCTTTGGCGGTGGCGATGTGCAATGGCTCACCGCCGGCAAGGGCATCGTGCACTGCGAGATGTTTCCACTGGTGCAGACCGGGCAGGCCAACCCGCTGGAGCTGTTCCAGATCTGGCTGAACCTGCCGGCCCGCAAAAAGATGGTGGAACCGCACTTCACCATGTTCTGGCGCGAGGACATGGCTCGGGCATGCACACAGGATGCCCACGGAAAAACCACGGAGGTCACCTGTGTGGCCGGTCAAATGGGAAACCTGAGGGGCCTGCCACCGCCGCCCGATTCCTGGGCCTCGCAACCCGAATCCGACTTGGCCATCTGGACCATCCGCATGGAGCCCGGTGCCCACTGGCGCCTGCCGGCGGCCACCGGCCCGCAGACGCGCCGCATGCTGTATTTCTTCCAGGGCAGTGCGCTCACCATCGCCGGGCAGCCAGTCCCACCGGGCACGGCCATTGAACTGGCGGCCTCTCAAGACGTTGATCTGGTGGGTGGCGCGGACACCACCGAACTGCTGGTGCTGCAGGGCCGTCCGATTGGCGAACCGGTCGCGCAGTACGGCCCGTTTGTGATGAATACCGAGGCCGAAATTCACCAGGCCTTTGCCGACTACCGCCGTACCGAATTTGGTGGTTGGCCCTGGGGCGCCAGCGACCCGGTGCACCCCCGCGAGCAGGGGCGCTTTGCCCGCCACGCGGGCGGGCGTGTGGAGACCCGCTAAGCGGGTTTCTCCAATCAGGCCTTGGACAGCTTGGGCTGGATCGGATCGGCCGTGAGGTAACCCACGGCAGCACCAAACTTGTCCTTGTAGTTGGCCTTGAGCAGCGGGTCCAGCGTGGTCTTGACGACGTTGTGGATGCTGCCCCAGTCACCGGGGTGCTGGAAGTTGCTCATGATGTAGGTCCAGCCATTGAGTTCGTCCACGGCATGCAGGCCGGTGGACTCGCCACCGGCCGGGATGGACATGATGCGTGACAGCGTCTTGGTATCGATGTTGTAGGCCCACAGGAAGTTGTTGACGTGCTGGCCGCTGTCCTCGCCGATGAACAGGGTGCGCATCTTTTCGGAGAACTTCAGGTTGTCCGGGTTGGCCACCTTGTCCGGATTGCCGGTGTTGCCCAGGGCGTCGGCGCTGATGTCTTCACCAATGAGCAGGGCCTTGGTATCCACGGGCATCCATTCGCTGGCGATGGCGTTGCCGGCCGTGTCCTTCTGGCTGCCGCGCAGGTTCAGCGCCATCACGGCGCCCGCGTTCAGCGCCTTGGGAATGGAGATGCCATTACCCGCCGTGTTCAGGGCGTTGCCGGCCACCATGGACGTCACGCAATTCTGCAGCGCGGAGTAGGCGACCTTGTCCTTGATGTTGACGGTGGTGCCTTCCATCTTGGTGAAGCCGACGGACGCGCCCATCAACGCGGCATAGCGGTGCGTTTCTAGGAAGGCCGCTGCCTTCTCCATGCCGGGCTTGACCTTGAGCCATTCGGTCTTGCCGTTGGCGTTGACCTTGGTGAACGTGGCATCCAGCGGGTCGGTGCTGGACACCGTCATGATGTCCGTGGCCTTGAGCGTATTGGCCAGGTTGCGGATTTCCGCGCTGGTGGCCGAGCCCAGCTTGATCCAGCTCAGCGGCGCGGCAGCGCCAGCCGGGTCAATGTTGAAGCCCGCACCGACCTTGGCCACGTACAGCGAGCCGGAGGACAGGTCTTTCTCGGTGTCGGCCACGAAGACGAAGTAGCCGCTGTTGGTGGCATCGTCACCCATGAACACGGTGCGGTTGTCGGGCATGACCTGCACCAGCTCGTGCGAGATGCGGCCCATGCAGTAGTGCTTCTTGATGCTGCCGGTGCCGTCGGCGTTGACGGTGACCTCGGGCATATGACCGTAGTTGTAGGGGTTGGCCGCCGTTTCGCTGCCGTACAGGTTCTTGCTGAAGGACTTGAACTGCGCTTCGGTGGCGGCGGTGAAGGCATTGGGCTCGTACTCTTCGCTGGACAGATGCGTGCCCCAAGGCGAGAGGCTGGCGCCGCAGGTGATCCACAGACCGTTCACGCCGGAGGTGTCCACGTTGTGGTACTTCACCAGGCTGAGCTTGCCGGTGCTGGGGTTCTGGTCCAGCGTCAGCACGGCGATGGGCGATGGCAGGCAGCCATACATGCCGGTCACGCCATCCTGGGCCCAGGTGGTGTATTCGAACTGCACCACGGCAAACACGGTGTTGCCGGTGACGCCCGTCACCTTGGCACCGGGAATGCTCAACAGTGAGGTGCCGTCGGGCGAGTCCGAGAAGAACTGGCGCACCTTGGCCGGCACGGTGGTGTCCATGATGGGCTGGTTGTTGATGTTGTAGTAGCCGCCGGCCAGAACCTTGCCGCCCTTGCCATCGGACACCATGTCACCGGTCACGAAGAAGGGCTGGTAGGCCAGCTTGAAATCGACCTTGCTGGCGTCGCTGAAGTTCACGGTCATGGTCGAGCCGACCGTGGTCGTGGCCATGGCTGCGGCATTGGCCAGTGAGGGGGCAGCCATGGAGGAGAAGCTGACCGAGCTAAAGGTGATGGCCGGCACCGTCGATCCACCGCCGCAACCCGTCAAGGTCAGCCCAGCGCCCGCGAAGGCGGACGAAAGGGGCAGCAAGGGAATACCGGAGAGCGCTTGCAGCAGCGAGCGGCGGGACACAGTGGGAGTGTTGGACATAGGGCACCAAGAGTGGAATGGATGGATCAAACGGGCACTGCATGCAGATGCTGCAGGTGTCCGTATCCACCGATGGTGCCGCTTGACTATGTCAAGTTAATGACATGGCCTCACATCTTTCAAGCCTTTGACACGTCAAGGCCGGACTAGCTGCCGCTGCCAGTCACCTCGGCATAGGCCCAGCGCAGCCAGGGCAACAGGGCCTGCAGGTCTGATGTCTCCACCGTGGCACCGCACCAGATGCGCAAGCCTGCCGGCGCGTCCTTGTAGGCACCGATGTCGTAGGCAACACCCTGCGCCTCAATCAGCTTGACCATGGACTTGACCAGCTCGTCACTGGCGGCCAGCGTCATGCATACGCTGGTGTTGGACAGCGTCGCGGGGTCCTGGGCCAGGAACGATATCCAGTCATTGGCGGCCACAAAGTCCGCCAGGACCTTCAGGTTGGCTTCGCTGCGCGCGATGGTGGCCGGAACGCCGCCGATGCCGTCGGCCCAGGCCAGCGCATCCAGGTAATCGGCCACGCACAGCATGGATGGCGTGTTGATGGTGTCGCCCTTGAACAGGCTCTCCATCAGCTTGCCGCCAGAGGTCATGCGGAAGATTTTGGGCAGTGGCCAAGGTGGCGTATAGCTCTCCAGCCGCGCCACGGCGCGTGGTCCCAGGACCAGCATGCCGTGCGCGCCCTCGCCGCCCAGCACCTTCTGCCACGAGAAGGTGACCACGTCGAGCTTGTCCCACGGCAACTCCATGGCAAACACGGCGGAGGTGGCATCACAGATGGTCAAGCCGGCGCGGTCGGCCGCGATCCAGTCGCCGTTGGGAACCTTCACGCCCGAGGTGGTGCCATTCCAGGTGAATACCACGTCGTTGTCAAAATTCACCTGCCCCAGGTCGGGCAGCGCGCCATAGGGGGCGTGCAAGCGGTTGACATCGGGCAGCTTCAACTGGTTGACGATGTCGTTGACCCAGGTGGAGCCAAACGTCTCCCAGGACAGCACATCAACCCCGCGCGGGCCCAGCAGTGACCACAGCGCCATTTCCACCGCGCCGGTATCAGAGGCCGGCACCACCGCCACGCGGTAGCCCTCGGGCAGGTTCAGGATGCGGGCCGTTTCGGAGCAGGCCAGACCCAGCGCATGCTTGCCAATGGCCGAGCGGTGGGAACGCCCCAGCGTATCAAGCTGCAACGCGGCTACGTCGTAGCCGGGGCGCTTGCTGCAGGGGCCTGAAGAAAAATTGGGATTCTGGGGTTTGACCGTGGGTTGCTGCATTGCTCGTACTGTCCATCAATAGGCGGTGGGTGCCTACCCACCAGCCCCAAGTATCGCATCCGTCACCGCGGACCCGCGGGCGCCCGCAGCGGCGCTAACCGGAAATGGGTTTGACGAACAACCCCACAGTGAGGCACAGGCCAATGCCGACAATCACGATGCGCAGCACCTTCTCGTTGACCTTGTGCAATGCCCAGGTACCGCACAGCCCCCCCACAATGGCACCGGCGCCCAGTGCGATGGCCTCGATCCAGTGAACCTGGGGCGAGGTCACAAACAACAGGACGGCCGACGCATTCATGACGCCGGCCAGCGCATTCTTGGTGGCCCCCGCGTTGCGCGTCGGCAAACCGGCCATGGTCAACGCGGCAATCATCAGGAAGCCAATGCCACCGCCAAAATAACCGCCGTAGATCGCAATCAGAAACTGGGCAATGGCCGCACCCACCGGACCCAAATGCGCCTTGAACTGGCCTGGCTTGCTGAAGAAGCTGCCCCAGGCAAACATGATGGTGGCAAACAGCACCAGCCAGGGAACCAGTGCCGTAAAGACCGACGAAGGGGTATTGAGCAGCAGCAGGCCGCCGACCGCACCGCCCAGGACACTGATCGCAAACAGGTGCCAGAAGCTCAGCGTGCCTGCCCCGGTGACCAGCTTGCGACCGGTCAGGCCCGACGTCACCTGCCCGGGAAACAGTGCCACCGTTGACGTGATATTGGCAGCCAGCGGCGACATGCCGGACAGCATCAGAACCGGCAGCGTGATGAAGGACCCGCCCCCTGCCAGCGAGTTTTGCAGCCCTGCCCAAAGTCCCGAAAGAATGATGAGTGCGATCAGCATGAATGTCCTGAATGGTGAGGGGGCCAAGGATAAGTCGGATGCCGGGCCGAGTGGCATCAAGGGGCATTTCCGGCGGCGCAGCGCATGCCGCCGGGCTTGCGCGATACTTGGCCGCCCATGACCGACACAACCCCCAGTGCCGTGGGCACTGCCCAGCACACCACTTACCTGTCTTCGCTGCGCGACAGCGCGGCCCGCATCCTGCCCATGGCCTGGCCCGTGCTGATCGGCCAACTGGCGGTGCTGGGCTTCAGCACGGTGGACACCATCCTGGTGGCACGCTATGCCGCGCCCGACTTGGCTGCGCTGTCCATCGGCATGGCGGTCTACATCACCATCTTCATCGGCTTCATGGGCATGGTGTTGGCCATCAGCCCGGTAGCCGGCCAGTTGTTTGGCGCGGGCAAGCTGCACGCGGCCGGCAACCAGGTCTACCAGGCGATCTGGCTGGCGTTGGCGTTGTCGGCGCTGGGCAGCACGCTGCTGATGCTGCCCGGCCCCTTCCTGGCGCTGGCCAAGACCGACCCCGCCGTGGCCGACAAGGTGCGCGGCTACCTCACTGCCCTGGCCTTTTCGCTGCCGGCAGCCATGCTCTTCACCGTGTACCGCGGCTTCAACACCGCTGTGTCGCGCCCCAAGGCGGTGATGGTGATCCAACTGGTGGGACTGGCGCTGAAGGTGCCGCTGAGCGCCCTGTTCATCTATGGCTGGACCCTGCCCCTGCCGGCAGGCCTGGGCGTGTGGCACGTGGCGCCGCTGGGTGTGGTGGGCTGCGGCGTGGCCACCGCGCTGGTGATGTGGTCGCAGGCGCTGATCGCCTGGGTGGTGCTGCACCGCGACCCGTTCTACGCCCGCTTTGGACTGCACGACAAGGGCTTTCCCAGCCCCAACCGCACCGCCATCCTGGCCCAGTTGCGTCTGGGCGTGCCCATGGGCGCCTCCATCATGATCGAGGTCACGGGCTTCAGCTCCATGGCCTTCCTGATCTCGCGCCAGAGCAGCGAAGCCGTGGCCGGCCACCAACTGGCGGCCAACCTGGTGTCGCTGATGTTCATGGTGCCGCTGGCCCTGGCCAACGGCACGGCCACGCTGGTGGCGCAGCGCGTGGGCGCCAACGACCTGGGCGAGGCGCGACGCATCGGCTGGCACGGGGTGGAGATCGGCGTCGGCGTGGCCGCCGTGCTGGGCGCGCTGGTCTACCTGCTGCGCGAGCCGGTGCTGCACGCCTACACCAACAATCCCACCATCATTGCCGCGGCCATGCCGCTGCTGGTGTGGGTGTGGTGGTTCCACGTGGCCGACGCGGCGCAGACCATGGCCAACTTCGTGCTGCGATCACACCGCATCACCCTGGTGCCGCTGGTGTTCTACGTCACCTCGCTGTGGGGCATTGGCCTGGGCGGTGGCTACTACGTCACCACTAGCGCCTGGGCGCCCGAGATGCTGCGCGGCGCCTCGGGCTACTGGGCGCTGTGCACGGTGGGCCTGGTGGCCGCCGGCGTCACGCTGTGCGGCTACCTGGCGTGGGTCCACCGCCGAGAGGCTTGAAGCCAAATAGGCCGCTAGCCCTCGTGGAATTTGCGTGAGGCGCTCCTGATTTAGGAGCAATCTGATGCACCCCACGCCGGCCAACGCTCAGTGCAGCGTCTCCATGCGCAACTGGCGCACGCTGCCCAGCACGCCCGGCAGGCGCTCCAGGCGCGCCACCACGGCGGTGATGCGGGCCTGCGCGGCCGGCTGGGTCAGCACCACCAGGGCGTTGGCGCCATCACCATCGGCATGGGCGAAGCGCTCCATGCGCTCCACCGGCACGCCGCCCTCGTCCAGCATTGACAGCGCACGGGCCGCCGTCTGCTGCACATCGGCCACATCCAGGCGCAGGTAGTGGCGGCAGACCAGGTCCGCCATCGGCGCCACCGGCAACGGCACCACGGACTGCGGCTGAAAGGCCAGGTGCGGCACGCGGTCGTGCAGCGCACTGCCGGCCACGCGCGCCACGTCCACCAGGTCGGCAATCACGGCCGAGGCGGTTTGCTCCGCCCCGGCGCCAGCACCGTAGTACATGGTCAGCCCGGCGGCGTCGCTCTTGACCAGCACCGCATTCATGGAGCCGTGCACCTGGGCCAGCAGGTGGTCGTCCGCCAGCAGCGTGGGGTGCACGCGCAGCTCCATGCCCGCACCCTGGCGCTTGGCCAGGCCCAGCAGCTTGACGCGGTAGCCCAGACGCTCGGCAAAGCCCACGTCGGCCTGCTCCAGCGTGCGGATGCCTTCCACGTGCACCGCGTCAAAGCGCACCGGCACGCCAAAGGCATTGGCCGCCAGCAGCGTGATCTTGTGCGCGGCGTCCACGCCTTCCACATCAAAGGCCGGGTCGGCTTCCGCATAGCCGCGCGCCTGGGCGTCGGCCTGAATCGCCCCGGGTTTTGAGGAGGCTCCATTCTCTGAGAGGATTGAGCCATGAACAAGAAGTTAAACAAGTTTTCCCCGGAAGTGCGCGAACGCGCTGTGCGCATGGTGCAAGAGCACCGTGGTGA